>JAESFT010000023.1_pt1 | contig 536574 bp, 456 predicted proteins | sample 9269451 | NCBI WGS metagenome assembly JAESFT01 (sample SAMN14502557, study PRJNA617106) | algae metagenome | isolation source: Scytonema hyalinum WJT4-NPBG1 and co-occurring heterotrophs from well... | place: USA: Mojave Desert, Joshua Tree National Park, California | collected 2006-05-25
TGACGCCCTTTTCCTCGTAGAAGTCCACCATGCGATCAACGCTGTCCCAATCCACTTCGCCCTCAGGGGTGAAGGGCGTCACGGCGATGATGTAGACGCCCTTGGCATCTTCGTTGAGGAGGGACATAGGCTGTTTCCGGTGCGTGTGCGTCACGGGAAACCAGTACAAGGATTTAGGTGTCGAGGTGAAGAGCAGATCGTGAGCTCTCCGCGCGCCCGAAAGGGGCGGGGGCGGCGGGAGCTTAGGCTCCCGCCAGTGGTTTTAGGCAGCAGCCTGGTTGGCGAATTCTTCGGCAATCTGGGTCAGCAACTCGTCGGTTTTTTCTTCCTCCGCAAGGGTCTGCTCGAGCAGCTTCACAGCGTCATTGAGCCCGAGCTGCGCCGCCCAGGACCGTAAGGTGCCATAGCGGGCGATCTCGTAGTGCTCCATCGCCTGCGCGCCGCTGATCAGCACGGCGTCTGCAGCCTCGCTGTCCTTGAAGTCCTCGATATGTTCCTCGAGCTCCGCCAGCAGGCCCTGGATAGCCTCGCAGGTTTTGCCGCGCGCAGCCTTACCGAAGATTTCAAACACCTGCTGAAGGCGCTCCACCTGCTGAGCGCTTTCCTCTTCGTGGCGCTCGAGAGCTTCCTTGAGCCGGGGCTCCTTGGCGGCCTTTGCGGCCTTTTTGAGCGCCCGTACCGAGGTTCGTTCGGCGAAATAGATATCCTTCAGGCCTTCATAAAACGCATCTTCAAGGGTCTTGGGGGTCGCCATGGTGCTATCCTCTTGTGTTTCGGTTCATGCTTCCCAACCGCAACCCGTCCTGAAACGTTCCCGCCTAACAGCACGATCGTCCACTTCACCCGGACCAGCCCTGATCGCGTCGGGGGTGTTGGGAGGCGGCGATTAGCCTGTGTAAGCCCAACAAAGATTTGTTTGTTGATCCTGCTAAAAAACGCTCCAGCCGCGTTGTGCGGTTTTGCCGGAGCCATCGCCCCATGATTACTGCCCAGCTTCTCGCCTTTGCCGTCATCATAGGGATGATGGTAGCCTTTGTGTGGGGGCGCTGGCGCTACGACCTAGTTGCAGCCGGTGCCTTGCTGGTCGCTGTGGCAGTCGGGATCGTCCCGCCCGAGGCAGCCTTCTCGGGCCTCTCGGACGACATTGTCGTTATTGTCGGCAGTGCTCTTGTTGTCAGTGCGGCTGTTGCCCGAAGCGGCATCATGGAAGTCGCCGTGCGTCGGTTTGCTCCAGGGGTGAGCTCGCCCCGTGCCCAATTGGTCCTGCTTGTGCTGGTCGTTACGGTGCTATCGGCCTTTATCAAGAACATCGGCGCGCTCGCCATCATGATCCCAATCGCCTTTCAGATGGCGCGCAGCTCGGGGGTCTCGCCTTCGATGTTCTTGATGCCCATGGCTTTCGGATCGCTCCTGGGTGGCCTGATGACCCAGATCGGGACCTCGCCCAATATCATCGTTTCGCGCGTGCGGGAGGAACTGACCGGCACGGCTTTCACCATGTTTGACTTCACGCCCGTTGGAGCCACCCTGGCTGCAGTCGGGATCGTCTTTCTGGCGTTGTTTTACTGGCTCTTGCCGACCCGTTCTCGGGAAGGCCGCTCGTTGGATGAGGCCATCGAGATCAAGAACTATACCACCGAAGTCCATGTCCCAGCGGAATCGCCAAGCGTGGGGCAAACCGTGGGCGAGGTGCAGAGTCTGGGCGGCGGTCAAGCCATGATCATCAGCGTCATCTCCGCGGATGGAAAGCATCGCCGGCCCTTACCGGACTCCATTGTGCGCGAAGGCGATCTTCTTCTGGTGGAAGGCGATCCCGATGCGCTCGACAAGATGGTGGCTCAAGGCAAGCTCGTCTTTTCCGAGCGTCGCGACGCCCAGGTCGCGTCGGAAAACACCGGAGTTGTCGAGGCCGTCGTGGGCGAGAATTCAAGCCTAATCGGGCGCAGCGCGCGCGAACTGACCCTGTTTGACACCACGGGTCTCAACCTTCTGGCCGTCAGCCGGCGCGACAAGCGTTTCACCGAACGGCTTGGTGAAATAAAGTTCCAGAATGGCGACGTCATAGTTCTCCAGGGCCACTTGGATCACCTGCCCGAACTGCTGCGGCAATGGAATTGCCTCCCGCTGGTGGAGCGCCACCTTAAGCTGGGCACGATCCGCAATGGTCTTGTGCCCGTTGTGATCCTTGCGCTCGCCATGGGCAGCACGGCGCTGGGCCTTGTTCCCGTCCCATTGGCATTCTTTGCCGCCGCCGTCCTGATGGTGGTGACCCGGACCGTTCCGATGCGGGACGTCTATTCGCATCTGGATGCACCCATCCTCATCATGTTGGCAGCCCTTATCCCGGTGAGCGATTCCCTGCGCACCACCGGAGCGACCGATCTCATCGCCGGCTGGTTGTCTGGCGCCGCAAGCATGCTGCCTTCATATGGCGCCCTGGCCCTGATCATGGTTGCCGCCATGGCGGTGACCCCTTTCCTCAATAATGCGGCAACCGTGCTGGTGATGGCTCCGATCGCTGCAACCTTTGCGGCAGAGCTCGGCTATCGCCCCGAAGCTTTTCTGATGGCCGTGGCCATTGGCGCTGGCTCCGACTTCCTCACCCCCATAGGCCATCAGTGCAACACGCTGGTCATGGGGCCGGGCGGCTACAGGTTTGGCGATTACTGGCGCCTAGGTCTGCCGCTCTCTGCGCTGGTGGTCCTCGTGTCGGTGCCTATGCTGCTGCTAGTCTGGGCTCTCTAGCGCTCGCCTTATTTGACCGCCCCGTCCGGCCGGGAGGTCGTCTCTACATCGAGCGGCGTGCGGAACCGCACCTCGGTTTGCGGGTATGGGATTTCGACGCCGGCTTCTTTGAAGGCATCCCATATTGCGAGCAGAACCTGCCCACGAACATTGGTGAGCCCATTGCGCGGATCGGTGATCCAGAAGCGCAGCTTGAAGTCCAGCGAAGATGTGCCAAAGGCCGTCAGCCAGCAAACAGGTTCCTTGTAGGCGCTGACGCGTTTCACACTCCTGGCGGCCGCAATCGCGAGAGCAGACACCTGGTGCGGGTCGCTATCATAGGCGACACCGAACTCCACATCGACGCGTACATTTTCGTCCGAGTAGGACCAGTTGATGACCTGCTGCGTGATGAAATCCTCGTTGGGGATGAGGTATTTTCTCCCGTCCCGGGTCATCACGGACACAAATCGGGCACGCAAATCGACGATCCAGCCAAAGGTGTCGCCAAGCGCAATCGTATCCCCGGGCTTGATCGAGCGGTCGAGTAGAATGATGACGCCAGAAATGAAGTTGGACACCACCTTTTGAAGCCCAAATCCGACGCCAACGCCCACCGCTCCGGAGACAACGGTGAGCGCCGTCAGGTCAACCCCGCTTGCGGTGAGCGCAAAGGCTCCTGCCGCGATCACGAGCCCGATACGCACGAGCTTGGAAAACAAGACCTTGCCTGAAGGGGAGACATCCTCGGATCGCTGCAGGCGGTTCTCGATGATGTGGCTGACAAACACCGCGCACCAGATCACCCCGGCGGTAACCAGGCCAGCGCGCAGCAGCACAAGCGCTGAGATGCGCACCTCGCCAATGCTCACGGCCAGATAGTCAAGCGCGCGGCTAACCGGTTCACCGAGGTTGAGCACCAGGATGGCTACGTAAATCCACCCCGTCAGGGCAACCAGCCGCGCCAGTGTACGGTTCCGGATGACGCGGGTCATGACGGATAGAACCAGCCAGGCGGCCGTCAGCATCAGGACAACAGCCAGCAACGCCTCGGGCAAGGTCGCCGCCAGCAGAACCAGCCGGGCCAAGAACAGGGTCAAGACCCAAACCAGCAGGCGCGAGCGTCGGATCAGGCTGACGGCCAGCCGCAGCAGGTCCGGGTTCCCCCTGATGCGCCGTGCCCTGGCCTCAAGCCTGCGCTCCAGCCATTTGCCCATGGGCTGCGCCAGGATCCATGCTGCCGCAACAATAAGCAGCTGCAGCAAGGTCCATTCGTTCCAGTACAGTTCAGCGAGATCGCGACCAGCGCGGCCTATGCTCGTCTCAAACCCCGTCCAGTTTTCCCACACCAATGCCCTGCTTTCACGAGCTCACTGGCCCGTCTTCCGTCTGCGCCCTGGATGCCAGAACGCCGGAGAATAAAAAGAGTGCCTCGCACGGCGTTGTTGGGCGGAGCAGGGAGGGCCTAGCGGAGCGCTGGCATTTTTCGAATGGGCCCGCTTGCCAGGTTGCTGGCGAGCATATCGTCGAGCCGATCCCCCGGAATGGGCCGGGACAGCAAATAGCCCTGCAATGTGGCGCAGCCCAGTTTAACCAAAGTATGGCGTTGAAGATCGTCCTCCACCCCTTCGGCCGTAACGGTCATGCCAAGGGCCTCGGCCATTTCCACAACGGATCGGACAATAGTCTCGGTCGCCTTGTCGCGGCCGATTAGCTGGGTGAAGGATCGATCAATCTTGAGCTTGTCGATGCTATGGTTGCGCAAATAGCCGATCGATGAATATCCGGTTCCAAAATCATCAAGCGCAATGGCAATGCCATTGCTCCGGAGCATCTTAAGGCTTGCGCACACCACCGACGAGTTCTGCAGCAGCAGCCCTTCGGTGATCTCGATCTGGAGCCGGTGCGGCGGCAGCTTATTGGCGCGCAGCACATCAAGAACGCTTCGTGCAAAGTGGGCATTGTTGAACTGCAGCGGCGAAACATTGACCGCCACCCAGGGGAGCTGGGATCTGGCTGCGAACCGGCAGGCTTCATTCAGCACCCACAAGCCCAACTGCTCGATCACCCCTTGCTCTTCCGCAACGCTGATAAAGAGGTCTGGAGTGAGATTACCCTTGGTAGGATGCTCCCAGCGCACCAGCGCCTCCGCCCCGACGATCTCACTGTTCAGCCCATCGAAGATCGGCTGATAGAGCAGGTGCAGCCCGCTGTTGGTTACCAGTGCATTGCGCAGATCGATTTCAAGCGCTCGCTTGTCGCGCCGGGACTGGTCCATCGATTTCTCATAACAGCGGAAGCCGTTCCGTCCCGCAGCTTTTGCTGCATATAGCGCGACGTCCGCCCGGCGCATGATCTCGGTTGGCGACACGTCCTCTCCCGATTCAAGCGCCATGCCCATGCTGGCCGTGACCCGCACATGTTCGCCCGCAAGCAGAAAGGGATCGTGGAACGTATCGAGCAGCGTCTGGCACAAAAAGCGCGCATGGCCTTCGCTGACCACCCCGGGCTGCACCACCGCGAATTCGTCGCCACCCAGCCGCGTCAACGTCGCTCCTTCGGGAAGCCGGCTCGAGAGCCGCTTGGCCACCTGCTTGATCAGCTCATCACCCGCCCCATGCCCTAGGCTGTCATTGATCTCCTTGAATGTATCAAGATCAATGGACACCAGGGCCACCTTAGCCTTGGCAAGATATTCATAGTGCAAGGCATTGCGCAGCCGCACATCAAACAGCGCCCGATTGGCGACACCTGTCAGGGCATCGTGAAACGCCAGATACTCGATCCGGGCCTGGCTCTTTTCCAGCGCCGACATGGTCCGGCGCAGCCACATCAGGAGCCCGAAAAGACTCACCCCGCCGAGCAGCAACAGGCCCAGCGTTGCCGGTGCCGTTTCCTGCATCAACACCAGCGCTGGCTTCCTTGGTGTCCAGACGGCAAAGCCTATCGTCCGCCCGGCATTGTTCACCATGGGCAGCGCACCCTTGCCTTTGGCAGGGCCGCCGATCCGCAGGTCTGACAGGCCCAGCCGCTGCCCAAGCTCGCCCAGGACGTCGTCGTCGAGCACCACAACCGAAACAATCAGAAATTCCTCGCCCGGGGCCTGCACCACGGCATCGCTGGTCGGAACGACAGGGCGGGCACTGACATAGGCCAGTTCGTTGCCGTTGAGGCGAACCGTGTCGGTAATTCCCATCCCCTTGATCGCTGCGGTGGAATCAATCGCGCCACTGGCAGCGACGGCAAGGCTTTCCCGAAGCTTTGCAACGATCGGCTCAACAACCGTCCGGTCGCGCGGGTCGATGATGGACGGGGCTTGTTCGCCCGCTTCCGCCGCGCGCACCACATGGTCATCAGGCGCCAGCACGTAAACACGGTCGTGGAAAAAGAACCCGCTCATCCAGTCAACGAGGTTCTCGGCAATCCACGGCTGATTGTCCGCACGCAGATTAACGACGGAATCGTCCCAGGCGGACGAGCTGTCTTGCTCCTGGACGATGCGGTTCTTGCGTGCGACCAAGGCCGCCGCGATGCTATGCCTCTCCTCGAGCATCTCGCGCATGTCGATTTTATCAACCGCCCACCAAGCTGCCATGGCAAACGCCATCACCAGCATCATGGCGAGCGCCAGTGAGACGAAAGCTATGGGCCTTGTGCTGGTCGAGCCAGTTGGGTGCAAACTAGACATGAAAAGAGCTTGGGTCCTCTTCCCATGCTTAGCCGCCCATCCTGAAAGAAATCCCTTCCCATCCGCCCAAATTAACGGCGTGGTTACCCACCTCTTAAGGTCGCCCGGTGCTTGCCTGAGCGAGGATCCAGCAGCTCCGGCTGCTTTTTACCCACGCTTCAGCACTTTGGGTTTCCTCTAGCCCAAGCTTTGTCTGGCGCCAGGCCGCCGATCCGCCCTCGCTTGAAGCATCAAGGCATGCTAGCCAAATTACATCACCTGGGATTCGTCATTTTGCCTGATCCTGTCTCGCCAACTGAAGCAAGGCTCCAGTTCCTTCTGGATCTGGAGGAAGCGTTGCGCGGTGCCGCTTCTGCGGCGGCAATAACGGCAATTGCAGCCGAACTGCTGGGGCGCCATCTACGGGCTGGCCGCGCAGGTTTTGCCGACATCATCGAAGACGGAAAAGTCGTCCGCGTTGAGCGCGACTGGCCGGGTAGCATGGGCTCCCTGACGGGCGAAGCGCGCGTGCTGGATGCCTTTGGACCAGAGATCATCCACCATTTGCGCCGTGGTGAAACCCTGGTCGTCAACCAGTGCGACGAGGATCAACGCATAGCCCAAGATCACCTCCAGACCTGGAGGAGCATCGGAACCAAGGCCCTGGTTGTTGCGCCGTTACTGCGCGATCGTGCGCTGGCCGGCATTCTTTACGTCCACTCCGCCGAGCCAAGAAGGTGGACCGAGGCGGAAGCGGCGCTGGTCCGCGACGTAGCCGCTCGGACTTGGTCGGCCTATGGCCAGTCGCAGGCCGAAACGGCCCTGCGCCGTAGCGAGGCTCAAAAGCGTGCCATATTGGACGCGTCACTTGACGCGATCGTCACGACGGATGATGGCGGTCTGGTGATGGAGTGGAACCACGCCGCCGAGGCTTTGTGGGCTCTGCCGCCACAAGCCATGAGGGGGTGCAACCTGTTCGGGCGGATCCTGCCAGCGACAATCGGGCATGCGTCGAAAGTGGAGAACCTGGAGTTTTCCGCCGCTTCACTGCCCCGTATGGCGGGCCAGCGCTTCAACATGATTGCGGTCCAGTCCGACGCCTCCACTATCCCCGTTGAGCTGGTCGTGTCGCCCATCCCCGCGGATGGCCGGTTGCAGTTCAGCTGGCACATTCGCGATCTCACCGAACAACAACGCTTCGAAGAGGCCCTGCGCGCAAGCGAAGAGCGCCTGCGCGACATTACTGACGCGCTGCCCATCATGATTTCCTATCTGGACCGGGAGCAGCGGTTCAGGTTCGTCAACAAGCCCTATGAGGACTGGTTCAACCTCCCCAGAGACCAGATTGTCGGCAAGCGGGTGAGCGAACTCATGACGCCCGAGGTCTACGAGGCACGTCGCCCCTTTGTGGAACGTGCCTTGGCTGGCGAGCAGGCCGAATACGACGTGGACATGCCCCGTCCTGGAGGCACGGCCATTACCCATGTCGTCCATGTTCCCCATAGGGATGAAAGTGGGGAGATCCTGGGCCTCTATGCGCTGGTCCAGAACATTACCGCGCGCAAGCAGAACGAACTGGCGCTGATGGAAAGCGAAAGCCGGTTCCGCCAACTTGCCGAGCTCAGCCCCGCCTTTATCTGGTCCGCCGATACGGCAGGCAAGATCACCTATATCGGCCGCCGCTGGCATGATTTCGTTGGCGTCCCGCCCGATCATCACTTTACGTTTGACGGCGAGTTCATTCATGCGGCTGACCGGCAGGCTTTAATTGGCGCGTGGGAGCAAAGCCTTGCCTCGGAAGAACCACTTCGCGCGCAAGGGCGGGTCAGGCGATATGACGGCGAATATGTCTGGCATGCCATCCGGGCCGAGCCCACTCGCGACGCCGCCGGTGCCGTGACCGGTTGGCTGGGCGTCATTACCGATATCCATGCCTCCATGCTCGATGCCCAGGAGCGGCAAAAGGACCATGACCGCCTCTGGCGCATATCCCAGGAAGTGATGTTGGTGCGCGATCAGGCGGGCATTATCCTCTCGGTCAATCCGAGTGCCAAGCGGCTCCTGGGCTGGGACCCGCAGGAGATGATTGGCAAGCCGATCTTTGAATTCATGCATCCCGACGATCGCGATCGCACCGCCACCTATGTGGCGCATCAGGCCGCAAGTGATGATGTTATCGCCATCCAAAACCGCTACCGTACCCGCGACGGCAGCTATCGCCTGTTTGACTGGCGCGGAGTGGTCGAAAACGGCGTGGTCCATGCCGTGGGCCGCGATATCACCGCGGAACACCAGGCCGCCGAGGAATTGCGCAACGCCGAGGAAGCCCTGCGTCAGGCCCAGAAGATGGAGGCCATTGGCCAGCTCACCGGCGGCATAGCGCATGACTTCAACAACATGCTCGCCGGCATCATCGGCAGCCTCGACGTAATCCAACGCCGGCTGGCGGCCGGGCGCTACGATGATATTGCCCGCTTCATCGAGGGGGCGGTCACCTCCTCGCGCCGCGCTGCTTCCCTGACGCAGCGGCTCCTTGCCTTTGGCCGCCGTCAGGCGCTCGATGTGCAAGCTGTCGAGATCGGCCAACTCGTCCGTTCCCTCCATGATCTGCTGCGTCGAACCCTTGGCGAAGCCATCGACATCGGGATCGATGTGCCGCCCGGGGACTGGTGGGCCCGCGCCGATGCGGCGCAACTGGAAAGCGCCATCCTCAACCTCGCCATCAACGCGCGCGACGCCATGCCGGGGGGCGGGGTGATTACGATCGCCGTGGGCAGCCGGCACCTACCGGCCAACGGAGCGCGGTTGGCGGCGGGCGACTACCTCACCGTAAGCGTGACCGACAACGGCAGCGGCATGCCGCCTGAGGTGATGAGGAAAGCGTTCGATCCGTTTTTCACCACCAAGCCGCTAGGGCAGGGGACGGGCCTTGGCCTCTCCATGATCCACGGCTTCATGGGCCAGATCGGCGGCGACGTCACCATCGATAGCACGCCGGGCGCCGGCACAACCGTGCGCATGTTCTTGCCCCTGGCCCAACCCTGGGTGGACGAAAAAGCCGTTGGGTCCGCTGCGCCGTCATCCTCCGCAGCGCGTGGCGGAACCGTTCTGGTTGTGGAGGACGATCCCGCCATCCGCATGCTGATCGTTTCCGTGCTTGATGATCTCGGAATGAAATCAGCGATAGCTGTGGATGGAAATGCCGGCCTTGCCATCCTTCAGTCTGATCTCAGGATCGACCTGTTGATCTCCGACATCGGCTTGCCCGGCATGAACGGCCATCAACTGGTCAGGCTCGCTCGCCAGCTCCGACCCTCGCTGCCTGTCTTGTTCCTGACGGGCTACGCCCAGGGTGCGGGCCTGAACGAAGGTGAACTGGAACCTGGCACGCGGCTGATGACCAAGCCTTTTGAGCTCTCCGCCCTGGCCAGCACGATCGAGGAAATGCTCGCAGCCAGGGCTCTGTCGGCGCACTAAGCTCGACAAGATACCAGCATCATCATCCGGGGGAACAAACCGGCAGGGCTGACATTGCCGTCACATACTTGAGCTGATTACGAGCGCCCTTCAAAATCAATGAGGCGCCGCGCCGTGCAGCTCCGCAGCCAATGGAGCACCAACCTTGAACCTGCGCAATCGAGTTGTTGTCATCACCGGGGCGTCCAGCGGCAATGGCCGGGCAATCGCCCATGAATTTGCCCGCCGCGGCGCTCGCCTTGTGCTTGTCGCACGCTCCCAGGAGGCACTGGACGAAACAGCCGCGGAATGCCGCGACTTAGGGGGCGCGGCGGTTGCGATCGCCGCCGACGTCGGCGACAGCGAGGCCGTTGAACGAGTGGGCCAAGCAGCGCTGCGGGAATGGGGCGGCATCGACATCTGGATCAACAACGCCGCCATCATCCATTTCGGCCGTATCGAGGACACGCCCCCATCTGTGATCGACCAGGTCCTCCACACCAACATAAACGGCTATTTCAATGGCACACGCGTGGCGATCCGCCAGTTCCGGCGCGCCGGCAATGGCATGCTGATCAACATATCCTCGGTTCTCGCGATAACGGGACAGCCCTATGGCTCCGCCTATGTCGCGAGCAAGGCGGCAATTCGCGGGCTGAGCGAAAGCATCCGCCAGGAAGTGGCCGATGTCCCCGGCATCAAGGTGTGCACCGTGCTGCCCTATGCCATCGACACGCCGATCTATCAGCGCGCCGCCAATTACTCCGGCCACGAGGCGCAACCGGTTGTACCCCGCTATTCCGCCCAAACGGTCGCGGACGCTGTGATCGCCTTGCTCAAAAGGCCACGCCGCGAGGTCTATGCCGGCAAGATCGGCGCCTTGTCGGCTCTTGCCAAAACCCTGTTTCCGCCCTTGAGCGATCTTGTGGTCAGCACAGCCGTCAACACGATCGAATTGCGCAAGGAGCCGGCGCCTCCCTCCGCCGGAAACGCCTTTAAGCCAATCCATGATGACGAGTGGACGGTAAGCGGGGGCTGGAAGCATCCCCCAGGCCGGATTGGAGGAGGTGCTTTACCCTTCTTGCTCGTGGCTGGCTCAATCCTCCTTGTTGCAGGGGCCCTGCAGCGCTCCCGCCGCGACACTTAAGTAGATCATGCCTTTTCCGCCATTGGTTGCCGCAGCACGGGCTGTCTACTTGCCACAACGCGTTCAACAATCTCGGCTGCGCCGGCAGCACCGGGCGATTGCGCCAGCTCCTGGGCCAAAGCCTCTGCTCGTAGGCGGAACGACGGCTCACTTATGAGGCGTCCAAGAGCTGCGGCAATTTGCCGGGCGAAAGCATGGGGCGAAAGCGTAATCCCGGCGCCCGAATGGGCAATACGCGCCCCAATTCCCGGCTGCTCGAAGGCCAGGGGCATGCACAGGAGCGGTAAGCCTTGGGCTAGCGTGTCGAGCACCGTGTTGAGCCCGCCATGGGTGATGACGATGTCGGCCCGCCGTAGAACCGCCTCCTGCGGAACCCAGGGAAGCACCCAATCCGCATCAATGGTCTTGGCCTCCGCTTCTGTCAGCGTATTGGAATGGCTGACCAGCAGCTGAAGTCCCAGTTGCCGGCAGGCCTTTGCCATCCGGCGAAACAGGCCGGCCCGATGGCCCTGCAACGTCCCCAGCGAGGCATAAACCAGTGGCATTGGCCCAAACGGGGGCACGTCACCCCCGCCACTTCCATCCAAAGCCCGCAACCGGCCGACATGGTGATAGCTCCCGGGCAAATTGCGGCGTGGAAAATCGAACCCCGCTGTCATCTGCGCCATGTCAGAAAAAGGGGAGAGGCATTCCACCAGCTTGCCTCGCGGCGCAATGCCGAACCGTTCGGACCATTGCGCAATTGTCTGGTCATGCTTGCGCGTCAGCCAATCGGCAATCCGCTCCCCAGCCTTGTTGCGTCGGATGGCCCAATCGGCGTCCTCATATGGCCAGGGCAGAACGGGCAGGGGCACCAGCGGCTCGCGATTGATCGGGGCCGCGGCGGCAAGGCTCACATAGGGCAGACGGAGGAATTCGGCCACTAGGGCACCAGCGGGCTCCAGCTGGTCCGCTACGATCCCGTCAATTGCGTGCGCCCGCAACAACTCCGGCGCCTGCGCACAAAGGGAGTCTGTGATGGCTGCCATGTCGCTCACCAGTCGCCATATCCCCAGCGGCAGCCCCGGCGAACGTGAATGCGCCAGGAATTGCCTTGGGGTCCAGCGTGTCTTGGTCGGGTCAAGCCATATCGGCGTAAAGCCCTGCGGAATTTCCGTCTCTGGATGGGCAATTGCGAAACACTCGTGCCCGCGCTTGCGCAGGGCCTCCGCCAAAGCAGCTGCGGGTTGCAGATGCCCCTGAAGGGGAGGACTAAAGAAAGCCAGGCGCATGGGACATCAACCGGAGAAATGTTTGATGCGGAACGCTCGCGCGCCCCTCCGGATCAAAAAATCTTTTCTCAGGCAGACTGCTGGCCCGCTAGAGCGAGAAGCCGCCATCGGCCATGAACACTGAGCCGGTGGTATAGCTTGCCTCATCGCTCGCCAGATACACGGCAAGCAGGGCGATCTCCTCGGCCGTGCCCAACCGGCCCAGCGGCTGTCGGTTGACGAAATCGGCACGGACGGATTCTTCCGTGCGGCCCGTCTGCCGCGCCAGTTCGGCAATGCGCCCGTCCAGCGATGGCGACTGGATGGTACCGGGGCAGATCGCATTGCAGCGTATTCCCTGCTTGATGAAATCGGCCGCCACCGCCTTGGTCAGCCCGATCACCGCCGCCTTGCTCGCTCCATAGGCATGCCGGTTGGGAATGCCCCGCACCGAGGATGCACCTGAGGAAATGTTAACAATCGAACCCTTGCCGCGCTCCAGCATACCCGGCAGAAAAGCCCGAACCGTCCGGTGCATGGATTTAACGTTCACGTCGAACGAGAAATCCCATTCCTCATCGCTGCATTCGAGCACCGAGCCGTGATGCACAAAGCCCGCGGCATTGACTAGAATATCGATTGCGCCCGTATCGGCAGCCAATTGATTGATGGCTTCGGTCGAGCGCACATCCAGCTGCCGCGTCTGGGCGCCCTCGAGCCCCTCGAGTTTGCCGGGCTCCAGATCGGTAGCCCAGACACTGGCGCCCTCGCGAAGAAAGCTCTCCGCAATAGCGCGGCCGATACCCTGGCCTGCCGCCGTGACGACGCAGCTCTTTCCTTCCAGCCTGCCCATGACCATTCCCCCTTTTTGCTCTGGAGGTTACCCCAGCCAGCGCAATCCGCAAGAGCAGCCATCACTTTGGCAGCAGCCAGTCCAACGACCGCCGCAAATGCGCGGCCCCATCACGCTCATGCCATTGCCCATGGGCAAAAAGGACGCGTTCCGGCTCCAGCGCCACAAGCCGCTGGGCAGCGGCCGTGGCCGCCTCCCCACCAGCCTTGACGAGGCCGCGTGCATAAGATGGCGCCTTCCCCTCGGGCGCGAGCGCGCCCAATAGCCCCGCACCCAACCGCATCGGCAGAGGCAGTTTTTCCTTTTCCAGATTGACGATAAGGTCTGTCAGCACCAGCGTGCGGCTAGGGCGGTGAAACAGTTCCGCCTCCACCAGCCCCTTGCCCCGCAGCAGGACGATTTCGATTTCCCCGCCCCATTCCTCTGGCGCGCCATCGGCAAACACCCGGTCGATCCGCAGCCCCGATTTTTTGACGGCTGGCCGCTCACCGAGCCCCGGCACGGCCCAGCACTGCGCCTGCGGCATATGCTCCTGCCACTCCCGCATGAACGACCAATGCGCCGTATTGGGCGCCAGGAGGTGCGCAATCTGTCCCAGCCCGTCCAACTGCTCCTTGAGGGCAAAGCTGAACTGTGTTGGAGAATGAAGGATCAACTCGCCCCCCGTGAGCCGGATAACCGTCATGCGCACCGGCAGGGGCATGCCCGCAAGGCGGAGCGGCCCGCTATCGACGATCCAGACATTGTCAGTCACCGGCTTGGGCGTATCGATCGGCTCGTATACGGTTCGGGTCATGCTGGGCTCCTGTCCACATGCCCCTTAACGGCGCAAGGGCGGCGAAATATCCCGCCGCCCCTGCCTTTTGCCCTGTGATGCCCTTTAGCCTAGCGCCGCCTGTGCCTGGCAGATACGATCCACCAAGGCATCGAACTCGCCACGCGGTGGCCGATTAGCCTCCAGCCGCTTCTTGAGGTGAAAGATCGGCTCCTCCAAAATCGTGGGGAGATCCTCGGCACAGGAAAAATCCCCAGCCACGCTCTTGACCTTGGAATTGTCAAAGATTGCGGTCCAGGATTTGTCGCCCAGCAGCGGCCCCACCCATTCAGGGTTGAACTTGACCAGCGTGTCGGTCGGCACATGCACGATTTTGGCCTCCACGCCGAGCTGTGCCGCGATCTCGCACTGGATGTGGTCCCAGATATGGGCCCGGTCCGAGGTGATGTGGAACACGTCTCGCAGGGCCTTCTCCTTGCCAAACAAGCCCACGAAGGGTGCGGCAAAATCCACAGATCGCGTCAGCGTCCAGGGCGTATGCCCGTCGCCTGCAACAATGGTCGGCTCGCCATCCAGCATGCGCCGCGCCATGATGTCGGCATCCCCGATCATCACGGGCAAGCCAGTGCGCACCGTGTGGCTGGGCCGCACAATCGTCCAGGGGAGATCGTCCTCCTTTGCCAGCAATTCCTCGCAGGCGATCTTGTTCTGGCTATAGGGCCAAAACGGATTGATGGCCGGCGTCTCCTCGGTAATTACATAGTGCTGTGCCGGCTTCTGGTAGACGGATGCCGACGAGATAAAGATGTACTGCCCACAATGGCCGGAAAACACCTCGATATCCCGCGCCACCTGATCGGGCGTAAAGGCAATGAACTGGCAGACCACGTCGAAATTCCGCTGCGCGAGCCCGGCCGTGCCTATGTCCTTGAGCTCCCCCACAATGGACTCGACGCCCGCAGGCAGCTCACTCTCGCGCTTGCCGCGATTATAAACGCTGACCCGGTGCCCCTGCGCCACGGCGCGCTCGACGCATGGGTAGGAAATCTGCCCCGTTCCCCCGATAAACAATACGTTCAAAGCCATTCTGAAACCTTTTTTGCTGGACACAAGGCAAATCGCATCAGAAGGCAGCCTACACATTGGCAGGGCGCTTGGTAGCCCCGTTCTGCTCCGAAGCACCGTTAACCCTGAGCCGCATCATATTGGCGGGCGCCCTGCCGAAGGTGCGACTACCGCGTATTAATACGGTCATTGTAACGGGTGTAAGATGAGCCGCCGAACGCTTGAAGACGTCCTCGACGACCGCAATAACAGCTTTAACGCGGTTCGCCTCCTGGCGGCCGCGGCCGTTTTTGTATCCCATGCTTTTCTGATCGTCCCAATCGGCACGCATCACCAGCCGCTCGACAATACGGCCTTTGATCTGGGCCAATTGGCGGTCAACGTCTTTTTCTTTCTGTCCGGCCTGATGCTGAGCCGCTCCTATGCACTCAAGCCCCATCTGGGCAGCTTCATCGCCGCCCGTCTCCTGCGCATCGTTCCCGGCCTTCTGGTCTGCGGCGCCGTCACCGCCTGGGTCATCGCCCCCTTCAGCACCAGTTTGAGCCTGGGGGAACACCTCACCAATCCTTCGACCTGGCTGTATCCCTTTTTGATGCCAGTGTTCTTCAACCAGACCGATCTACCCGGCGCCTTCCTGTTCGGCATGGAGCCGGGTCAGGTAAATATCCCGCTCTGGACGATCAAATACGAACTGATCGCCTATTTCGCCTTCTTGGGCATTCCCTTGCTCGGGATTTTCGGATCGAGAGCTGCCATGGCCGCGCTGGCTCTCCTGTTTGGCATGCTGGTGGTGATTGGCTACCAAACCCATGCGTTCGATGCGTCCTTTGCGGGAAGCCTTATCCGCTTCGGCTTCTGCTTTGCGCTGGGCATGCTGGCATTCACCTGCCGCAACCGTATTATCCTGAGTTGGCCCATTGCGGTCTGCGGCATCGTCCTGGCCCTGTTGCTCTCGCCCACGCCCCTTGGGCAAGCAATGTCGATCATCGCCTTCGCCTATGCTGCTGTGATCCTGGGTGGAACCTTCATTCCCGGCCTCACCCGCGCTTCAGGGCAAACCGATCTATCCTACGGAATCTACCTGTATTCCTTCCCCATCCAGCAGGCGCTGCTGGCTCGCTTCGGCACCAGCCTGCCGCTCGCCCTCACGATGAGCCTTGCAGCAGCAATGGTTTCGGTATGTTTCGCTTATCTCTCCTGGTACGGAGTGGAGCGGCCCGCCCTGTCGCTGAAGCGATATTTTGCTCCGGCCCAGACGGTCGGGCAGCAGCCCGCATAAACCGGGACAAAACAAAGGCCCGGACGGCTTTTCCATCCAGGCCTTCGCAAATCTTACGCCGCCTTGGCTTCGTCCTCGGGCTCGGCATTGTCCATGGCCTTCATATAAAGGTCCAGCAAGGTTTCATGCTCGTCGCGCTCGTCTTCGTCCTGTTTGCGCAGCTTGATGATTTCCTTGATGATTTTGATGTCGAAGCCTTCGCCCTTGGCTTCGGCAAACACTTCCTTTTTGCCCTCGTTGAGCTCGGCAATCTCGGCTTCGATGTGCTCGATCCGCTCAACAAAAGAGCGGATCCGTCCGCCGGCAATACCCACGTCGCTCATGGTTTCTCCTTGGTGAAAACAGCCAGCGCATAATCGAAGCCGATGGTTTCCACCCGGTAAAGATAACCGGCAAACAGGGGTTTTCCCCATGGCGATCCCAGGGGCGAAAACGGAACAGGGTTTCTCGCCAAGCGTTTCGTTAGCATTGGTGGAGTGCGCACCGTGTCCGAGAAGGATAAGCGACAGCTCGAGCGCCAGCTCGACAGAATTGAAACGCAATTGCCTGATCTTGCTACCGGCTGGCTCGTCTGGCTGCGGCGGCCCAGCCACCGGCTTGTGCGTATTCCCATCGGCGTCCTGCTGGTGATAGGGGGCGTCTTCAGCATCCTGCCCTTCCTTGGTATATGGATGCTGCCGCTCGGGCTGATGCTGCTGGCCATCGATGTGCCGTTTCTGCAGCGGCCCACTACGCGCATGCTGAGTTGGATCGAGCGAATTTGGCGCAGGGTGCGAACCAGATTGCCCTTTCGGCGCTGAGGCCTTAAGGAGCACGGAGCGGACGGGGCTGGCGCCTCCATGCTCCGCTTTCCCATAAATTGTACAAGGGTTTAACGGAATGAGTGACGTGCTGGCCTCGCTAAAGGGGCGCCGCCTGCTTGTGGTCGAAGACGACTTTTTCATTGTCGAGGAGCTCCTGCGCCAGCTGGAGCAGGCAGGCTTGGAAGTTGTCGGTCCCGAGGGCAATCTGGGCAAGGCCATGGTGCTGCTGGGCAGCACGCAACATCTCGATGGCGCCATTCTTGATATCAATCTGCAGGGCGAAATGGTGTTTCCCCTGGCCGATGCCCTTGTCAGCCGCTCCATCCCTCTCGTGTTCCTGACCGGCTACGAGCCCGCGATTATCCCGCCGCGCCTGAGCCACATCAAGCTGTGCGACAAGCGCGTTGAGCTCGAAGCCCTGATGACGGCGCTGTTCGGCTAAGCCAGCAGGGCCTTTCACGCTGTTGTGGCTTGGGCTGGTTCGGCGCTGGTCATACTCTGCCCTTCCGCCCGCCAACAGCAGCCAGAACCTTGTCCCAGATCCGCCCGCCCCATATCGAACCCCACCGCAAGCCCCTCTCGATCCTCGAATCGGTTCGGGCGGCGCGGCGCAATGTGCTCGAGATCATCCCGGCCATTGCTTACACGCAGCCCATCGTCTCTGGCCGTATGGGCGCGCGCTGGCACATGGTGCAGGACCCTGTCGCCCTGCGGCGCATCTTTCTCGACAACAGCGAAAACTATCCAAAGTCCGAGGTCATGCTGCGCATGCTCCGCCCGGCGGTAGGGGAGAGTCTTTTTACCTCCGAAGGCCCTGACTGGCGCTGGCAGCGCCGCTCCGTCGCCCCGGTCTTTGCGCAGCGCAATGTGGTTGCGCTCGCTCCGGTGATGACCGCAACCGCCGAGCGTGCTTCCCAACGCTTACTCGAAGCCGGCTCGCAAGCCGAAATGGTCGGCGAAATGCTGACCGCCACCTTTGACGTCATCTGCGAAGTTGCCCTTTCGGGCCGCGAGCACTTCGATTCAGCGGTCTATGCCGCCGCGATCCTGCGCTACTTCGAAACGGCGGGAAAAGCCTCGCTGCTGGATTTTCTGCGCGTACCGTCCTGGATACCCCGCCCGGGAGAACTGCTGGGGCTGGGCGCCGTCCATACCATGCACGACATGGTCGCCAGGGCGATCGACGCGCGTCGCAAGCAATCGAGCGGCAAGGCCGATGACCTCCTCGATTTCATGCTCAAGGCCAAGGATCCCGAAACCGGCCGGACGATGTCGTCCCAGGACCTGCTCCACAACATGCAGTTCTTTATCGTCGCCGGGCACGAAACCACCGCCCTAGCGCTAAGCTGGGCCCTGCAACTCCTGGCCCTAAGCCCCGACTGGCAGGAACAGGCGCACCGAGAAGCCCGTGCCGTTCTGGGCAAGGAGGCGGCAAAAGCCGATCAGCTCGACAGCATGCCTCTTTCTCGGCAGATCCTGGAAGAATCCATGCGCCTTTATCCGCCGGTGGGTCTCCTCGCACGCGAAGTGCGGGAGGCTGACACCTTGGGCGGCCGACGCATTGAACCCAACGATGTCATCTTTTTGCCCCTCTATGCCCTTCACCGGCACCAGTTGCTCTGGGACGAACCACATAGCTTTCGCCCTGACCGCTTCGCTGATGACAAGAGCAAGGGCCGGGACCGCTACAGCTATCTGCCGTTCGGGGCGGGGCCGCGCGTCTGTGTGGGGGCGAACTTTGCCATGATGCAGGCCCAGATCATTCTGTCGACCCTCCTGGCCCGCTTCCACTTTGCGCCCGGGCCGCATCCGCTACCGACGCCCACCATGTCCATGACCGTGCGTCCGGACACTGGCGTGCGCCTGCGCATCACAGCGCGGGATCTCGACTGATCCCGCGCTGCAATAATTTCTAAGCTTCCTGGATGGCCGACAGCTTCCAGTCGCCGCCACGCTCGCGCACAAAGGTCCACAATTCAGTGGTTTCGCTCGGGCGCTCCGCGTCGCCGCTCACCACCTGGCCGCTGGCCCGTTCGCGCGTCACCTCAATGGACGAATAGCGCATGGCCGCCGTCGCATAATCCTTGGTGCCTTCGCGCCAGCTTTCGCTAACGTCGCCCTGCAGAAGCCGCACATCGGAGACTTCGTTGCGCAGGCCCTGCGACGCATTCTGCCCCAGTTCCTCGGACAGGTAGGACATCATTTCGGGCGTGGTGATGCGGCGCAGCGCCTCATAGTCCTCGCGCCCATAGGCATCCTGCACCTGGCGCAGCAGCGTTTCGAACCTGTCGAGATCCTGCTGCGTCGTGCCAATCTCGTCGGGATTGCCAGCCTTGGCACGCGAACCATAACCGCTGCCCTGCGCCTGCCGCGGCGCTGCCGTTTCGCGCGCGTAATTGAAGGTGTTGCCATCCAGCGGCGGACCACCGGCTGTGGCATGAGCCGAACGCCGTGCCATGAAGCCCATGACCAGGCGAATAACAAAGAAGATCAGCAGCAACTGCACGATCAGACCAAGGAAGCCGGCAAAGCCGCCCAAGCCTCCGCCAAACAGCAGGCCCAAAAGCCCACCCAGAAACAGGCCGCGCATCAGCGATCCGCCAAACCCGCCCAGAAACGAGTTCTGCCGCGTCTGGGCATTATTGGCGCGTGGGGTTGCGCTGCTCGGCTGCGCCGGTGTCGTGCTGCGCTGCACCGGTGCCGTCACATTGGGCGACGTCGGGGTGGCGGGCGCAGTTTGGAAGGTGCGCGTGCCCCGGCTGCCAAAGCTGCCGCCGCGGCGTGCTTCTGCCTGGTCCACTGTGACCATCGACATGGCCATAAAGACACAGGCAAACAAACTGGCTAGGCGAAAGCCCCTTGAGGCAAACATGGGCATTGTTCCTTCCGATCAATCAACGGGGCTTATATAGGAATGCCCCTAAAGCATTCATAGTGGCCCAAGGCCTTCAGCGCTACATGGGATCAACGAGCCCGCGCTGGGCACGCTCATCATCGTCCCGTCGACGCATGCACTTGGCCAGGGCCAGATACCAATAGTGCTGTTCGCGTTCGTCGGGCCGTCCATCCCGCTCCCACAGTCCGTACGCCGTTTCGCGCACGAACTGCTCGAATTGTGGGTCCCCGAACCTTTTGTCCTCCCGGTTCATGACCCCGCATCCGCCCGGCCTAGTGAGCTGCGCGCGGATGGCGCTGTGTCAACGCTGCAATCAACACTTCCGCCGCGCCTACCACCACATGCGGCAGCCAGACGCGATCGGCAAAGCCGAACAACCAGGGCGAGGCTAGCAACAGGAGCCCACTCGCAATATCGAGCCCCAGATGCACCGGCATGGGAATGGCCTTGACCACGCTCAGTTCGTACTTGGTGAGGAGGCTATAAACCAGCGCACTCACGCCAAGAATGATGGGCGTCCACTGGGCTGCCGTTCCGTCGGCGAAGCCAAAAAGAAACGGGGCAAGAATAAGCAGGGCGCCGACAACGTAATCGATTATGCCATGGACACGGGTAGGGATCATCGACTGCTCCTTGAGCCAGGGGCTCGGTTCGAGTGCATGGAAATCAATCTCGAATGGAGGTGAATGTTCCGGCTTTGCCTTATGCAACGCGCGTTGCTGGGTTCTGTGGGCGGGCCGGGCAGGGGCTGATCCGTAATCACCCCCGCCGGCACCCATCGGCTATTCGTCGGTTTCGATCGGGGTCATGTTGTCGCCGTCTTCGCCCGGCTCGTTATTGCCACGCTGGGTATGGGGCACGGTGTTCTTCTTGCCGCCGCTGTTGGTGGCCTCGCCCGGGGTCGTTCCCCAATTGGTGCCTGGCGTCTGCCCGCCACCGCTGACATGCTTAAGCTGTTCCTGCTGACGATCGGTCTTGCTCATGAGGCTCTCCTCTGTTGGACCGTGTTAATCCTCGTTCGGCTAGAGGAGTTCCGGATCAAATCGGACTGGTCGTCGGCCTTTGTGCTGCAACTGTTCCAGCCAAGCAGGCATTTACCTTTGGTCAAGCACTCAGACCAAGATGATCAACCCAATGACCCTGGCCTATCGAGTAGTAGATCTGCGCGAAGACGCGAACAAAGCGGGCGACATCATCATCGAGGGCGCCCGAACGCCCGAAGATGCCGCGCGGGAAGCCCTTGGATTGCGACTGATCCGCAGCGGCAGCAAGCGCGATCTGGCAGCCCGTGTGTATTGGCAGCACACTGGGCAGCCGCTCAACATGGTTCGACTTTATACCAAAGTAACGGATCGTTAGCCGTACAACATAAGCTAAGCCCTTTCGGGCTTGGCAGCGCGAGCAAAGCTACCTTGCCTCCGGGGCATTGGCTTGCCGCCCCCCTTCGCCCTTCCTATTTGGACCTGCTGAATGACCATGCCAGCTCCGGCCGCCCCCCGTCCTGCCGCAGCGGAGGCGCCGGCTGTCCCTTCCACGCAGCAGGCGCCGCCATCCGCCATTGGCTTTCGCCTCGCGCAAGCCCTGCGCAAGGCCAAGGCCGACACTATCTATCTCGCCTCCAGTGACCGCCGCGCCGAACAAACCGCACAAGCCCTCCAAAGCTTCGCGCCAAACTTCGAAGTACTCTACTTTCCCGCTTGGGATTGCCTGCCCTTTGATCGGGCTGCGCCTTCGCGCGAGATCATGGGTCAGCGCATGGCCGTGCTGCAACGGCTTGAGGAGGGCGGCACGGGTCCCCGCGTGCTGATCACCTCACCCGACGCCGCTCTCCAGCGCCTGCCTCCCGCCGGCGCTATCACCTCCGAAGTGCTGCAGCTCGAAATCGGCCAGCGCCTCGACCGTGAAAAGCTCGCCAGCTTTGCCCAGCGCACCGGTTATATCGCCGATGAGCGTGTGGATGAGCCGGGCGAATTGGCTCTTCTCGGCAATGTCGTCGACATTTTCCCTGCCGACGCCGAAGCGCCAGTGCGCATCACCGATGCGGATGGCGTTATTGAATCGATGACCCGCTTCGATCCGGCCACCCAGCGCTCCACCGAAGACGTGCCCAAGCTCGTGCTGCGCCCGGCATCGGAGCTCATCACTCCAGCGGAAACGCGCCAGCCCGGCGACGAACATCGCCTCGCTGGCTTCTACGAAACGCTTCAAACCGTTTTTAGCTATTTGCCCAAGGCCGGGCTCCTGCTGGGCGAGCAGGTTGAGGAGCGCATCGCCACGCTGATCGAACAGATCGGCGAAGCCCATGCCACGGCCCGAAGCCTTAGCGAAGAAGCCGTCAGCAATTCCGCGTGGGTGCACTATATTGATAGTGAGGAATGGTCCGCCATCCTCAAGAAACATAAGCGCCTTCCCATGGATCGCGACGGACTGGCCCCCGTGCCGCTCTTCTCTGCCGAGCGCAACCCAGGCCGCGCCATGGTCCGCTTCATCGGCGGCCAGCAGGCCGAAAGCCATTCCATTCTGTTAACAGGTAGTGGAGAAGCGCAGCGGCGCCTCCGATCCATTCTGCGGCGCAACAAGCTGGAAGCCGAAGCGCTTCCAGAGCCTGCCGGCGAACTGCCGTCCGGGCCTGGGATCTGGCTGGCCGCCTACCAGTTGAGCCAGGGCTTCATCGACAATGCCGCAAGATGGACGATGATCGCCGCCACAGATGTTTTGGACGGCGCGGCCGATCCAGCCAACACATCCGTCCAGTCCCTTGCAGCTCCAACCGAGCTGCGCGTGGGCGATGTGGTCGTGCATGAAGACCATGGTGTGGGCGTGCTTGAGGACCTGACCCATATAGAAGCGGAAGGAACCGAGCAGGACACAATCCGGCTGCGCTACCACGGCGATGATACGCTGATGGTGCCGGTCGGCGATTTCGGCAAGCTGTGGCGCTATGGCGCCGAAGTGGACGCGGTCAAGCTAGACCGCCTCGACAGCGACAAATGGGACAAGAAGCGGGCCGAAGTCAGCGCCGAGATCGACCAGGCGGCCAAGGCCCTGGCCGCACTTGCCGCCGAGCGCATCAGGGCCAAGGCGCCGATCTTTAAGCCCCCCGCCGCTGACTACAAGCGCTTCACCGCGCGCTTTCCGTTCACGCCCACGCCCGATCAATCCGCCGCCATCAACGCAGTGCTCGAGGACCTTGCCTCCGGCCACCCCATGAACCGTCTCGTGTGCGGCGATGTCGGCTTTGGCAAAACGGAAATTGCCCTGCGCGCCGCCGCCGCCGTTGCCCTGAGCGGCGGGCAAGTGGCGCTTGTGGCGCCCACAACCGTGCTTGCGCGCCAGCACGGGCAAAGCTTTGAGCGCCGCTTTGCCAGCACGGGCATCACCATTGGCCACCTTTCTCGCCTCAACACTCCGGCCGAAACCGACAAGGTCAAGGCTGGCCTGCGCAGCGGCGACATTCGCATCGTCATTGCTACGCATGCCATAGCAGCCGACGATGTGGAGTTGCCCGAGCTTGGCCTCGTGATCATCGACGAAGAGCAGCGCTTCGGCGCCAAGCTCAAGCGGCAACTCGAAGAGCTGGGCAAGGACGTGCACCTCCTGTCCATGAGTGCAACGCCGATTCCCCGCACGCTTCAATCGGCCATGGTGGGCCTCCAGGATGTAAGCGTCATCGCGACACCTCCCGCCCGCCGCCGACCGGTGCGCACCTCCCTTGCCCCTTATGACGCCGCGACCGCACGCACCGCCTTGCTGCGCGAAAAGCGCCGCGGTGGGCAAAGCTTTGTCGTGGTGCCGCGCATCGAAGACATCGCGGGCCTCCAAGAGGAACTAGGGCGCATCGTTCCCGAGCTCTCTGTCATCACCGCCCACGGCGACCTCGGCGCCAAGCAGATCGACACGGCCTTGCTGGATTTCGCCAATGGCGAAGGGGACATTCTCCTGGCCACCAACATCATCGAAAGCGGCCTCGACGTTCCCCAGGCCAATACCATGCTGATCTGGCACGCCGACCGCTTCGGCCTTTCGCAGCTCCATCAATTGCGCGGCCGTGTGGGCCGTGGCCGAGCCCAGGGTTTTTGCTATCTCCTGCTCGAAGCCGACGCCGAGATCCCAGAAGCAACCCGCGCCCGTCTTGCAACGCTCCAGACACTGGACCGGCTTGGCTCCGGTTTCGAGATCGCCGCGCGCGACCTTGAACTGCGCGGTGCCGGCGACCTTATGGGCGAAGACCAGGCCGGCCATGTCCATCTGATCGGCGCCGGGCTCTACCAGCAGATGCTGGAGCGCGCCCTCGCCGCCGCCAAGGGTGAAGAAATCGAAGCCCTCGAGCCCGCACAGCTCCATCTGGGTCTCCCTGCCTTTATCCCTGCCGACTATGTCCCGGAGGCCGTGGTCCGGATCAATCTCTATGCGCGCCTCCAGCGCCTCCGAAAGCCCGAGGACATCGAGGACTTTGCCAACGAGCTGGAAGACCGCTTCGGCGAACCGCCCGAGCCCGTCCAATCCCTCCTCGCCCTCACCAGCCTCGCCTTGGAGGCGGTCGCCCTTGGCATCACCCGCATCGACGCCGGCCCCAAAGCCATCGCGCTCACTCCGGCCAAAAAAGCGGACACCAAAAAGCTCATCAAGCTCTCCGCCGACCGCCTCCAGCTCAGCAACGAGCGCCTCACCGCCGAGCGCGACGGCACGGGCGATGTGCTGGGGGAAGTCAGGAGCATTCTGCGGCTAAGTGGCGGCAAGTGAGGCAAGGCCGCCCAACCAGCACACCGCCACGCAACTACTTCCCGCACCCCCGCATTGACTCCCAGCGCCCAAATCGCAGGAGCACCGAAGTGGCACAACAACACACATCGCGGGGCCGCGCGCAGGATCGCGCCCGCGTCGCCGGCGGGCAGGATTACGAGGTCCGCTACGAGGCCAAAAAGACCGGAACGTCACCGGACGAAGTCCGCGAAGCTGTCAAGGAAGCCGGCAATAGCCGCGACAAGGTCGAACAAAGATTGGAAAGCAAATGAAAAAGGAAGGGCTCCCTACCGGGGAAGGCACATCCGCAACCAACGACGTAGCCGATCCGCATCCCGCAACGGAAGAAGAATACGATAAGATCCCTCATCCGGGCGGCGCCAACCCGCCCGACGCACATGAGATCGGGCCGAACAGCTATGCGCACAACGGCAAGTCACCGCCCCGTCCGCAATCGCAGGGCTCCAGGCCAAAATGATCTCGGTGACGATTGAAGACGAGCTCCTGGACGGGCTTGAAGGCTTCATTGCCGAGCGCGATGAACCGCCCAGGGGCAAGATGAGCTATGACGACGCTGTCAATGTCATTATCCGCGACTGGCTGATGGCGCAGGGCTATATCGCCTTGCCCGAGGATCCCAGCGGCGTCACCCCAGCGCTCGATGCGGCGCTGGTGCCGAAATAAGCCACCAATCTAGGTTTTGGGCCGCTTAAACCGGCTCAACGCCAGAGCTGCTGGCGCTGCAAACAGCAGGGCGCCAAACGAAAATGGCTTCCGCTCGCGCCTCGCGGACGCCTGCGCCATGGCCTGCTGTTCCACCTGGTCCCTTGCTGGTGGCCAGACTCGCCCCACGTGATCGGCCATATGCGCGCCGCGCTCGCCCAGTGGCGCTTCTTCGCCAGTGGTGGAATCGCGCGCGGTCTGGTGCTCGATTTCTGAATTGATTTCCGCGCCCAAAATCACCAGCGTCGTCGAGATCCAGAGCCAGGTCATAAGGCCGATCACCGCGCTCAGCGAGCCATAGGTCGCGTCATTATTGCCGAAATTGCTGACATACCAGGAAAACGTCACCGAGGTGATGCCGAGCATCAGCACCGAAAAAACGGCGCCCGGCGTGATCCACCGCCACTTGGCCTGTTCGCGGCTCGGCCCCCAGCGATACAGGGCTGATATAGCCAGTGCGATCACCACCAGCATGGCGATGTAGCTCGCCAGTCGCACGGTCCACTCAAGCCCCGTGCCAAACGGCAGCAGCGCCAGGATCGCCGGCAAGACCAGAACCACGGCAAGGACCAGGGCCGCAGCTATGGCACCTGTCAGGGTGAACAGGAGCGCTAGGCCGTTGAATACAAAAAACGAGCGCCGCTCCGTTTCATGATAGGCAACGTTCATCGCCTCAAACATCGCCTTGACGCCTGCGCTGGCGCTCCAAAGGGCAATGGCGAGCGAAAAGATCAAGGTCAGCCCGAGCTTTTCGGCGCTTTGCGCAGTGAGGCGCGTCAACTGGTCCCGCAGGATCTCCAGCACACTGGTGGGCACAACGCCCCTCAGCAGCTCGAGCTGGCCCAGCACGCTACCCGTATCGTTGAACAGGCCATAGATCGACACGAATGCCGACAAGCTCGGCACCAGCGCCAGCAGCACATAAAAGGTAACGCCCGCTGCCGTCAGCAGGATGTGATCCTCGCTGATCGAGCGATAAAGGCGCCAAATAATGTCTTTCCAACCCGGAGCAGGTATTTCGGTGGGCGCATCGGCGTCACGTCCCCGTCCGCGCTGTCGAGCATAGATTTGGTCGCCGTCGCTGGCCATGATGATACTCAAAAAGGAAACGGGAGGCATGTGCCTCCCGTTATAAACGCTCTTGCTTAACCGGCGATGGTGGAACTGCCGCCTTGGGATGAACTGCCCATGCCTGAGCCGCTTGCGCTTGAGGCCCCCGTGCCCGAACCGCTTGAGCCTGAGCTGCTGGTGCCTGAGCTGCCCGAGCCTGAGCCGCCTTCTGTCACGCCCGACAGGCCTTCCTTGGCCTGGTTCAGAATGTCGCCAGCCTTGGAACTGGCTGTCTCATAAAGCTCGGTCGTCTTCTGTCGGCCTTGCTCGTAAAGGCCGGCAGCCTGCTCGGTCGCCATGCCCTTTACATTGTCGGCTGCTTCACCCAGCAAGGCGTCTTCCTGCTCGGTATGGGGCAGGGCCGAACCCAATGCTGCGCCAAGCGCGAAGGCCAGGGCGCCGCCCACCAGCGGCTGGTCACGGAACTGGTGGATCAGCGTGTCATTGAGGTGGCCGAACTGATGCTGCACCGCAGCGCCAGCCCGCCCAGCCCGGCGCCGACCGCCGCCAAGGCCACGGCCAGCCGTGTCTCGCGCATCGTGCATCCTTTGGCGAACCATTCTCCAGGTGTGCGACGCCCAGTTACCGGCTTCGTCCAGCAGATTGCCTGCTTCATCTCGGATATGCTGGATAGCGCTGCCGGTGCTGTCGGTAAAGCCGCGGAAGCGGTTGCCGGCATCATCGATGAAGTGACCGGCACGACGCCCCTGGGCATCGGTTGCGGCGCGGAACTTTTTGCCGGCATCGTCAACGAAGTGGCTGAAGCGGTTGCCACTTTCGTCGGTCGAATAGCCGGTGCGGCGAACCGATCCCGAAACCGTGGTCACCGGATAGTCGATGTCTTCATATTCGTAGTCGTCGTCATAATCGTCACCCGCGCCGGCCGTATAGCCACGATTGGTGCTGATGCTTTCGTCCCATTCCCGATCCGTGTAGCGAACCGGAGCGGGGGCTGGAGCAGGACTGCTGTAGCTGGTGCTGCTATCCTTGTTTGTGCTGCCGGGCTTGGCCATCAACCAGGCAAGGCTCACGCCAAGCAGGGCAACGGGAAGGGGGTTGGCCGTAACCTGACGCTGCAGGGTCGAGATGAACTCGCCGCCGCCGCCCTTGGTATAGGCGAGCAGCTCGTCCACCATCTGGCCTGGCGACAGCTTTTGCTGGATCTGGTCGATGGTATCTTCGACGCGCGAGCGCTGCAGCTCGATTTCACGCTGGAGTTCGGCCGCGCTTTTAGAGTCGTTATCGTGAGCCATTAGAGCCTCTCCTTAACAATGTCGGCATCGCGGCTAAGGGACGCCGTGGTCCGGTTCAGATTGAGGTTGCTTGCCTTAAGGGCGCTAAGACCTCGATTGACGAAGATGTACGCAATGATGCCTACCACGATGGTCACGATGCCCGCGGCAATGGCGTTGGACATGGCCGGGTCCATGCCCTGGTTGACGAAGAACGAGGCGAGGAGCGATACGATTGCGCTCAGCAGAACGCCCAAGGCTCCCAAGGCCAAAACGGCCCCGATCAGCAGGGAAACCACCCCGCCCATGGTCTGGGACAGTTTCTCGGAAGCTTCAGCCTTGGCCAGCTGGATTTCCTTGCGGAACAAATTGGAAATATCGCTGGCGAGGCCCCCCAGCAGTTCGGCCAATGGCCGGCCCTCATTAACCTGAGACATCATTTATCTCCCGACGGATTGGTACTGCTGGAAAAAGTGGATGGCGTGCTCGAACCATTGCCCGATGGACTTGTGGTCGATGATCCCGAGCCATAACCCGTGGAGCCGGTGCCGCCGGTAGTGCCAGCCGAAGAACTGGATGTACCTGGGGTATTGCCCGAACCGGTCGAGCTATAGCCCGTACCGGTGGATGAGGTCGCGCCATAGCCGGACACGGTGGACGAACCGGCGCCATAGCTCGATCCGGGCGTCGAACCTGTGGAGCCACCGCCATAACCGCCGCTCGAACCCGAACCATAGGCAGTGGAATTGCCGGTGTAGTTATTGGCCTGGCTGCCCGAATACTGGCCCGTGCTGCTCTGACGGCGCTGGGCCGATGCCAGAACGAAGCGGCTGGCCGCGAATCCGGCCAGGGCTGCAACACCCAGGAACGCAAGCGGCTGGCTGCGGCCAAAATTCTGCGCCATGTTGACAAGGTCGTCGACTTCCTTGTTCTGCACATTATTGCCGAACCGGGATAGGCCGGATGCCAGGTCGCGGGCATAACGGGCAACCATCTGCTGGTCGCTCCCCTCGAGCTCATCGGCAACCTTGTCGATCGCCGAGGCAACGCCCGTGATCTGTCCGGCAGCAAAATTCTTCTGCTCGGATGCAAAGGACTTGGCCTTGTCCGTTGCCTCATGGATCTGTTCGCCAGCCTGCTGCTTCAGGCGTGCAACCTCATCGGCAGCTTTCTGGGCCACCGAATCGAGTTCGCGCTTGGCGGTTTCCGCAGCGCTGCCCAGGTCGCGCTTGGCAGTTTCGGCGGCACTACCTAGGTCCTGCTTGGCCTGCTCCTGGATGTGGGAAGGCGAGGTGCCAGAAGCGTCGCCTGGCAAGTTCGTCGAGTCATCGGTGCTCATCTGGAAAATCCTCCAAGGCGGAATAAGCAATCCTTGCGGTTGCAAGTTGCTGGTCCAACGGCCACAATGGGGCGTAAGTTCCGCGAAAAGTGATTGGGATCAAAGACTTACCATAAAAGGGCAAGCCTCATCGGTCCGGCGCTTTCCAGCGCAGGCGCGTGTGTCGCCCTCAGCCTATCCCGACTGATTGTCCGGACGCCGGTATCGGGCAAGACATCAATGATTCAGGGCAAAATCCGTTCCGCCCACGCCCGTGGTTACGGCCGGAAACGCAAAGAAAGCCTCGGCAGCTTGGTCCGGTTGCTACTCTGCGGCCTGCAGACGATGGGCATCGATGATCCCCCTGATTTCGGCCCGACACGAACCACAATTGGTTCCCGCCCGGGTGCAGGTGCCCACCGCCTCCACACTCGTGCAGCCCTGATCAGTCACCGCCGCCGCGATCGTGTTGACGCCCACCGAAAAACACGCGCAAACAATAGCGCCGCTGTCCGGCATATCAGCGCCCGGTCGACCCGCCAGCACCCGTGCACCTGAAACCCGCTCTGCCCCCAGCAGATCCACAGCCCATTTCCGCGACACTAGCACCGGATCGGGCGACAAATAGAGCGCAAAAACGAGCCTGCCATCCTCCACCAGCGCCATGCTGCGTCTGCCTGACTGCGCATCCCCAACACTGATCAGCTCGGCAGTGGCAGGCACGCCAAACATCGCCCGCGCCCAGCCCAGCCAATCTGTCGGCTCCTCGGTAAGGGCAATCTCGCCCCGCACCCCACCCGCCGCTTCCGCAACAGCCCAGTACGCCAGTCCCGAAAGCAGCGGCCGCGTCCGCGCGACAAAAAAACCATAAAGGTCAACCCGGAATGGCTCCGCATGCACCAGGGCCATCTTGAGCGCCGGCTGGTGCGATTGCGGATCCACCTTGCCGGCAACAAGGGCGTCGATCCGCCCATTGGACGCAAACTGATCCGTCCAGTGCATGGGCGCAAACAGCTGCCCACGCCTTTGCCGCTCCGTCACCAGCGCCCGCAGCACGGCATGCCCCTGCGGACTGCTCACGCGCACCAGCGTTGCCCGGCTAATCCCCAGCACGCGCGCGTCATCGGGATGGATCTCCACGAACGGCTCGGCATAATGCGCGGATAGGCGCGCCGCCTTCCCGGTCCGCGTCATCGTATGCCAATGATCGCGCACACGCCCAGTATTGAGAATGAATTGGCCTGGTGCTGGTGCAAACGGCGGCGGAGGACAAATCGGTACGAAACGCGCCTTTCCATCAGGCGTAAAAAACCGCCCCTCGGCAAACATTCGCGACGTCGGCTTCTGTCGCACCGGCCATTGCGTCGGCTTCAAGTCCTGATAGTCGGCATCACGGAGGCCAGAGAGGTTGAAGTCGCGGGCGCCCCCATTCTCAAAGCTCGACAGTGCCACATGCTCGGCAAAGATCTGCTCCGGGCCGGCATAGTCGAACGCATGACCAAACCCCATGCGCTTGGCGATCTCCGAGATGATCCACCAGTCCGGCCGCGCCTTGCCGGGCAAGGGCAAAAACGGCCGCTGCCGCGAAATGCGCCGCTCTGAATTGGTGACTGTTCCATCCTTTTCGCCCCAGCCCGCCGCCGGCAGGCGCACATTGACCACCACACCGGTATCGGTCTGCGCCGAGATATCCGAAACGACCACAAACGGGCACCGAGCCAGGGCCTCGCGCACCAGATCGGCCTCTGGCATGGAATCCACCGGGTTGGTCGCCATGATCCAGATGGCCTTGATCTCGCCGCGCGCCATGGCCCTGAACAGCTCGACCGCCTTGAGCCCGGGCGCCTTTGCCACCCGCTCGCTACCCCAGAACCGCCCCACGCGCTCGATCGCCTCGGGCGTGAAATCCATGTGCGCCGCCAGCATATTGGCGAGCCCACCCACTTCCCGACCACCCATTGCATTGGGCTGCCCCGTCACCGAAAACGGTCCCATGCCAGGCCGGCCAATCCGCCCCGTCAGCAAATGGCAATTGATGATAGCATTGACCTTGTCCGTGCCCGACGCCGACTGGTTCACCCCTTGGGAGAACACCGTCACTGTCTTCTGTGTTTGGGCGAACCACTTGTAGAACAAGGCAATGGATTGCTCGGGCAGTCCGGTCGCCTCAGCCACCCGGCCCAGCGGCCAATCCTCTGCAATTACTAGCGCGGCCTCTAACCCGCTCGTGTGCTCCCGAACAAACTGCTCGTCTGCGCGCCCATTCTGCTCCAGATAGCGCAGCAGCCCCACAAACAGCGCCCCGTCCCCATCCGACTGCAGCGGCAGGTGCAGATCGGCAATATCAGCGCTATTGGTGCGGCGTGGATCGATCAGCACCACCCGCATAGCGGGCCGGTCTGCCCTAGCCTTGGCGATCCGCTGGTAAAGCACCGGATGGCACCAGCCCAGATTGGATCCTACCAGCACAACTAAATCGGCAAGCTCGAGATCCTCATAGTTCCCCGGCACCGTGTCCGAGCCAAAGGCTCGCTTGTGCCCGGCCACCGACGAGGCCATGCAAAGCCGCGAATTGGTGTCCATGTTCCCCGAGCCGATGAACCCCTTCATCAGCTTGTTGGCGACATAATAATCCTCGGTCAGCAACTGCCCCGAGCCATAGAACGCCACCGAATCGGGCCCATGCTCGGCAATGGCCTGGCTGAATTTCTGAGCAACCAGATCAAGGGCCTCGTCCCAGCCCGCCCGCTTCCCCCCAATTTCGGGATAAAGCAGCCGCCCCTCGAGCGACAACGTCTCACCCAGCGCCGACCCCTTGGAACACAGCCGGCCAAAATTCGCCGGATGCTCAGGATCGCCCGCCATGGCAACCGAACCATCCGCCTGCCGCGTCGCCAGCACACCGCACCCCACCCCGCAATAGGGGCAGGTGGTGCGCACTGTCGTGCCGGCAGCCATCTGGTTCATTCTGCCGCCACCGCCACGACACTCGCGCCCAGGAAAATGCGCCCGTCCACCACATCTATCGGATAGGTCCTGACCTCTCCCTCATCGGCCCCCTGCGCCTTGCCGGTCTGGAGGTCAAACACCCAATTGTGCAAGGGGCACGTCACCGATGCCCCATGCACGATTCCCTCGCTCAAGGGTCCATGGCGATGCGGGCAACGGTTCTCGATGGCAAAGATCTGGTCCTCCTGCGTGCGGAACACCGCGATCTTGCCACCGGGCGTTGTTACGCACCGCGCCCCCCGCCGGGGAATGGCCTGGACAGTCCCGATTTCGATCCACTCGGTCATGCCATTTACTCCGCTGCAACCGGCAGGCCGAACTCGGCCATAGCGGCAAACTCATGGGCGTCCTTGCCATTGACGCGCTCTTCCCACGGGTCCACCTGGGCGAAGGTCTGGGAATAAACGAAGCGCTCGCAATAGTGCCGGCGCTTCTCGCGGTCGGTTACCACATTGGCGAGGATCGAGGGCGTGCCCACCCGCTTGGCCCATTTGTAGATGCGCTCGAGATAGCGCCCCTGCTCGCGATAAAGCTGCGTCAGCGCCACGATGATCTCGAGCGCCTCGTCTTCGGTGTCGGCGTGGCAGAGAAGTTCCGTGCCCTTGATGTCGAGCCCCGCAGCACCTGCGAAGTGGATGTCGTACCCGCTATCGACGCAGATCACGCCGATGTCCTTGCACGTCGCCTCCGCGCAATTGCGCGGACACCCTGACACTGCCAGCTTGAGCTTGGCAGGCGTCCACGCCCCCCACATGAACTTTTCGATCCGGATGCCCAGCCCCGTTGAATCCTGCGTCCCGAACCGGCACCAGTCCGACCCCACGCAGGTCTTCACCGTTCGCAAGCCCTTGGCATAAGCCGCACCCGAGACCATGCCGGCAGCATTGAGGTGTGCCCACACAGCCGGCAGATCCTCCTTCTTGACGCCAAGCAGATCGATCCGCTGCCCGCCAGTCACCTTCACGGCCGGAATGGCGAACTTGTCGGCCACATCAGCGATGGCGCGCAGTTCCTTGGGATTGGTCATCCCGCCCCACATGCGGGGAACCACCGAATAGGTCCCGTCCTTCTGGATATTGGCGTGGACGCGCTCATTGATGAACCGCGACTGCCCATCATCCTCGTATTCGCCCGGCCAATCCGCCACGAGATAATAGTTGAGTGCCGGGCGGCACTTTGCGCAGCCGCACGACGTCTTCCACTCCAACTCCTGCATCACCGCCGGAATGGATTTGAGCCCCTTGGCCACGATCAGCCGCCGCACATCGTCATGGCCATATTCCGTGCACGGACACATTGGCTGCACCGCAGCGGGATTGTACCCGTCGCCCAGTGTCGCGCGGAGCAATTGCTCCACCAGCCCCGTGCACGAACCGCACGAAGCCGAGGCCTTGGTGTGCGCCCGCACGCCATCCAGCGTCGTCAGCCCCTTGTCGGTTATGGCACCGGTGATCTTGCTCTTGCACACGCCGTTGCAGCCACAGATCTCTGCCTCATCCGGCAAGGCTGCAACGGCCGCCATAGGGTCCAGCGGGGTGCCCCCCTGATAGGCTTGGCCGAAGATCAACGTGTCGCGCATCGGCCTGATATCGGTCCCGTTCTTGAGCATGTCGAAGAACCAGGGCCCGTCGGCCGTTTCGCCATAAAGCACGGCGCCGATGATGCGGTCATCCCGCAGGATCACCCGCTTGTAGACGCCGGCGGTCGCATCGCGCAGCACGATCTCCTCACGGTCCTCGCCCTCCCCGAAATCGCCCACTGAGTAAAGATCGATCCCCGTGACCTTAAGCCGGGTCGCCGTATATTGCGGCACAAACGCCGCCTTGGTGTCGCCGCTCAAATGGGCGGCCACGATATTGGCCTGGGTATAAAGCGGCGCCACCAGCCCATAGCAGGTGCCGCCCACCTCCGCGCATTCACCCAGCGCGTAAATGGCCGGGTCCGATGTCTGCATCTGATCATTCACGACAATGCCGCGATTAACCGCCAGCCCTGCTTCCTTGGCTAAGGCAGCGTTGGGCCTGATGCCTACGGCCATCACCACCAGATCGGCTGCAATGCGCCGCCCATCGTCGAGCAGCACGGCTTCGACGCGATTGTCGCCGACGATCTCCTTGGTATTGGCCTTGGTGATCACCTCGATGCCGCGCCGCTCCAGCTCACGCTGCAGCAGATATCCCGCCGCCGGATCGAGCTGGCGCTCCATCAGCGTCGGGTTCACATGCAGAACCGTGACACTCATGCCCTGGTTCAGCAGCCCCGCCGCAGCTTCGAGCCCCAGTAGCCCCCCGCCGATCACCACCGCATGCCCGCGCCCTTTGGCGGCCAGCATCATCGCATGCACGTCATCAAGGTCGCGATAGCTCAAGACACCCGGCAGCATGTGCCCCGGCACGGGGATGATAAACGGCACCGACCCCGTGGCGATGATCAGCTTGTCATAATCAGCCGTCGCGCCCTGCTCGGAGCGCACGAGGCGCTTTTCGCGATCGATTTCGACGACCTTATGCCCTTTGTAGAGCATGATCCCATGCTCGATATACCAATGGTCGCCATGGATGATGATGTCCTCAAAGCTCTTTTCGCCCGAAAGCACCGGCGAAAGCATGATGCGATCATAATTGACGCGCGGCTCGGCGTTGAAAATGGTGACGCTATAGCGGCTGGGATCAGTCTCGAAGAGCTTTTCCAGTGCCCGCCCCGGCGCCATGCCATTGCCGATGATGACGAGTTTTTCGGTCATTGCTGGCTCCCTATGCGGCTTCCACGAAGCGGTGGCGCTCGTGGAGGAATTTGAGCACGGCTTCCCGGCATTTGAGGTAGGTGCGGTCCCCCGCCAGAGCGATGCGGTTGCGGGGACGATCCAGTGGCACGGGGAGGATCTCCCCAATCCGCGCCGATGGCCCGTTCGTCATCATCACAATGCGGTCGCTGAGAAGCACTGCCTCGTCCACATCGTGGGTGATCATGATCATGGTCGAACCCAGGCGCTTCTGGATATCCATGACGGCATCCTGCAGATGCGCGCGGGTCAGGGCATCGAGCGCCCCAAAGGGCTCGTCGAGGAGGAGTATCTTGGGCTGCATGGCAAGGGCGCGGGCAATGCCGACGCGCTGCTTCATGCCGCCCGAAATTTCGGTCGGGCGCTTGTCCTTGGCGTGGCTCATCTGCACAAGGTCGAGATTGTGCATGATCCAGTCATGCCGCTCGCTCTTGCTCTTGGTTTTCCCGAAGACCTTTGCCACGGCCAGATTGACGTTCTCGTAGACCGTCAGCCAAGGCAGTAGCGAATGGTTCTGGAACACCACCGCCCGCTCGGGTCCCGGCCCATTGATCTCATGGCCTTCGAGTTGGATGCCGCCCGAGGACACTTCAGTCAGCCCGGCAATCAGGTTTAGCAAGGTCGACTTGCCGCAGCCCGAATGACCGATAATGGAAATGACTTCCCCTTGCGCGATCTCAAGGGAGATGTCCTTGAGCACCTCCGAGCGTTGCCCGCCGCGGTCGAAATGCTTGTCGACGTTTTCGAGTGTGAGATAGCTCATGCTTTGGCCCCTTAGTTCGCAGCTGTGCCGCGGGTGACAAAGGCGCCGATGGCCGTAACCAGCTTGTCGAGCATGAACCCGACCAGGCCGATATAGGCCAGCGCCACGATGATGTCGGAGAGGCGCGAAGAATTCCACGCGTCCCAGATAAAGAACCCAATCCCCACGCCGCCCGTCAGCATCTCGGCGGCAACAATGGCGAGCCAGGAGAGCCCCACCCCGATCTTGAGCCCAGTGAAGATGTACGGCGCGGCCGCCGGGATCATGATCTTCCAAAAGAACTCGGCCTGGTTGAGCTGCAGGATTTCGGCCACGTTCCGGTAGTCCTGCGGGATGTTGCGCACGCCAACGGCCGTGTTGATGATCACCGGCCAGACCGAGGTGATGAAGATCACGAAAATGGCTGACGGAGCCGAGTCCATGAAGGCAGCCAGCGACAGGGGCAGCCAGGCCAGCGGCGGCACCGTGCGAAGGATCTGGAAGATCGGATCGAGCCCCCGCATCGCCCAGACCGACTGCCCGATCACCGCGCCGATGGTGACACCCACAACAGCCGCAATGCCGAACCCGATGGCAACGCGTTGCAGTGACGTCAGAACCCGCAGCCCTAGCCCGATATCGCCTTGCCCATAGTCAAAAAACGGGCTGACGATCAGCTCGCCTGCATCAACCCACACCTGGCTCGGCGACGGCAGCGACGCCCCCGGCGACGAGCACAGGATCTGCCAGACCACGAGGATCAGCGCGAGCACCACCAGCGGCGGCACCACATTGCTGGCAATCCCCGCTGCGGTCTTCCCAATCGAGCGCGGCGGCTTCCCCCGCTTGGGAAGGCTCACAACAGCAGCTGGTATGCTCGTCTCCGGCAAAGCCGCAGTTGGCAGGCGTTGAACAGTGGCGGACATAGCAAGTCCCTTCGAATGTTGTTGCTGTGGTGGTTCAGTCGACACCCTCCCCCTTGCGGGGAGGGATCAAGGGTGGGGGTCGGTTGGCCTCAAACCATCGCCTTGATCGCCAGGCTTTCCAGATACGCTTCTGGATCCGCCGGATCGAAAACCTTCCCATCAAAGAAGGTCTCGAGGCCGCGCGATGTCCCCTCCGGCACATCCGTCACCCCAAGAGCCGCCGCCGCTGCGCGCCAAATATCCTCGCGGTTCACCTGGTCGACCGTCGCGGCAATATCTGTCGTCCCCGGCAGATAACCCCAGCGCATGTTCTCGGCCAGGAACCAGGCATCATGGCTCTTGAACGGATAAGACGCATGGTCGCGCCAGAACTTCATCTCGAGCCCCGTCGCAGTTTCGACGCGCCCGTTGCCATAGTTAATGTCGCCCTTGAGCCGCCCAGCCACGTCAGCGGCTGGAATGTTGAACCAAGGCCGCTTGCCCAAGATCTGCGCCAGCTCTTCCTTGTTCTTCGTCGCATCGGCCCATTGCGCCGCTTCCATCACGGCCATCAGAATGGCCTCGGTCGCCCGCGGGTTGGCCTCGATGAAGTCATTGCGCAAAGCCAGCGCTTTTTCCGGATGGTTCTTCCAGATCTCGCCCGTGGTGGTGGCAGTGAAGCCCACATTCTGGTTGACGAGCTGCTCGTTCCAGGGCTCCCCAACGCAGAACGCATCCATGGTGCCCACCTTCATGTTCGCCACCATCTGCGGCGGCGGCACGGTGATCAGCGAAACGTCGGCATTTGGATCGATTCCGCCCGCAGCTAGCCAATAGCGCATCCACAGATCATGCGTGCCGCCAGGGAACGTCATGGCGACATTGACCTCCTGGCCCGCTGCCTTGCGCTCGGCAAAGATCGTCTTGAGCGGAGAAGAATCGAGCCCGACACCAGCGTCCTTGTACGCCTGGCTCACCGAAATACCCTGCGCATCCAGGTTTAGCCGCGCAATGATCGACATCGGCACCGGCGTACCATTGGTCACTGTTCCGAGGCTCATGAGGTACGGCATAGGCGTCAGGATATGGGCTCCATCAATGCCATTGGCGGCACCGCCCAGCACCAGATTGTCGCGCGTCGCGCCCCACGACGCTTGCTTGAGCACCTCCACATCAGGCACGCCGTGCTTGGCAAAGAAGCCCTTTTCCCGCGCGATGATCAGCGGCGATGAATCGGTCAGTGCAATAAAGCCCAGCTTCGCCCTGCTCACTTCCGGTCCCGCCCCTTGCGCAAAGGCGCCCGAGGGAAACAGCGCCTTGGCGGCTAGCAGGGTGGCGGCGGTCGCCGTTGCACCACGCAGGAAATCGCGCCGGGTCGTCACCATCTTTGTCATCCAGTTCTCCATCTGCCCCGCCGGGGAAAACAAAAAAGCTGCCAACGGACCGGCGCAGCGATCGAGATGACCGCGCGCAAGATCTGTTGGCAGCTTTGCCTGATGACGCCCGTCATTGGACGTCGGATTAAAAGAGCGTCTGGGAGGAGCGCCTTTGCCAAAAGCATTGCAGGAACCGTGCCAACCCCAGATTGCTGCGATTAGACAAACAACTACAATGAGATGAGCTAATCACGCCGATCACTTGGGAATTGCAGCCGTCCAGCAAAGCGGATCAATTGGGCATCAAACTGCCTACAATCTGATCATTTGCTCGAGCTGGGCAGAAGGAGAGCAGGGGTTTAAAGGCGCTGGTCCGAAAGGTATTCGACCAAACGGTCCGGATCGAACACCCGCTCATCGAAAAACGCAACAGCGTCTTCCGTCTTGTAGTCCGATTGAGGAACAGCCACCCCCAACGGCGCCAGAGCCGCACGATAGAGATCCGGGCGGAAGGCCCCAGCGGCAATCTCCGCATTCGCCTGGCTCGGCATCACCTCGCCCCAGCGCACCATTTGCGAATAGTACCAGAGCGCATGGCTCTTCCATGGGAAGTTTGCTTGGTTTCGGTGCGGCACAAAGAAGTCCGGTACCTCCCGGACGACACCCCCACCGGCATCAAGCATGCCGCTCAGCGCCCGTCTCACAATCCCTGCCGGTGCATGGAGATAAGCCTCGCCCGCCATGATCTCGGCAATCTCCTCGTGATGCGCGGGATCGCTGCACCACACGCCGGCCCGGTAAATTGCCCGGATCACTGCAGCGACGATGTCCGGGTGCTGCGCGGCCCACTGGGCGCGCATGCCTAGCACCTTGTCCGGGCTCGTGCGCCAGATCGATGCTTTCACCGTCGCGATATGCGCCCCCTTTTCAGCCACCCCGATGCTGTTCCACGGTTCGCCCACGCAGTAGCCGTCAATGCTGCCCGCGCCCAAGGCGTCGGGCAGGAGGGGAGGGGGCAATACCACGATCTCGATATCTTGTTCGGGCCTGATCCCGCTCGCCGCCAGCCAATAGCGCAATTCGTAATTATGCGAAGACGTCTGGTGCACCACCCCGAACCGCAGCTTGCGCGTTGAGCTGGCCACCACCCTGCCAAGGGCCGCTCCCGTCGCCCGCGCTTCCAAATTCCCAGGCGCACCCTGCTCCGTCATTGCCTGCCACAAGTCAGCGCTTACCGTCACCGCATTATTGCCCAGCCCTAGAGCGATCGGCGCAATGGTTGGCGTCGCAATCGGCGTTAGTCCCAGGCTCGCCGCAATCGGCATCGGCGCCAGCATCTGCGCAATTGGAAAATGCCCGAGCGCCGCCCGGTCGCGAATATTGGCCCAGGACGTTTCCCGCACCAGATGAAGGTCCAGCCCTTCCTCCTCGGCAAAGCCCTTTTCCCGCGCGAGCACCAGCAAGACACTGTCAAGAAGAGGCAAAAAACCGGCAGTCAGATGGCGCGTCGACATGGCGTTTCCTTAAGGCCCCAAAAGATCGGCCGCAGTCACGAGGCTCTGCGCAATCTCGACAATTTTGCGGTTCTTGTTCATGGCGGTGGAGCGCAGCAGGCCATAAGCCTCGACCTCACTGAGCCCCCGCGTCCGCATCAGGATACCCTTGGCTTGGTCGATCACCTTGCGGTCTTCCAGTTCGCTGCGTGCCTGCTCCAGCTCGTGCGTCAGCTTGGAAAAGGCATTGAAGCGCGACACGGCCATATCAAGAATCGGCTTGACCCGCTCCTTGCGCAGCCCGTCCACCACATAGGCCGACACCCCGGCCTCCACCGCTTTCTCGATCGACAGGCCGTCCGAGCGATCCACAAACATGGCAATCGGCCGCTTCACCGCGCGCGACAGCGAAAAGAAGTGCTCCAGCGTGTCGCGCTTGGGGTTTTCCAAATCAATAACAATGACATCGGGCACAACAGCCTCGATGGTCCGCCCTACCTCGTTGACGTCGTGCAGCACCGCGACATGGCTATGCCCGGCCTCGCGCAAACCCTCTTCGATGATCGAAGCGCGGATGCGGTTCTCGTCGATGATCAGGATGGACAGGTCTGGGTGCGTCATTGAGCGGCATTAGTGCCGCTGCCTAAATTTCACACAAGTCTCTAAAATGCATAGCTAGTCACCAGATTGGCGCTCAGGCGACTGAATACCCACCATCCACGGTCAGCACCGCCCCGGTAATGAACCGCGCGGCCGGCGAGCACAAAAACAGCACCGCGCCGGCAATGTCCTCCGGCTTTCCCCACCGATTAAGCGGCGTACGGCTCAAAATAGCCTGGCTGCGCGCCTCGTCTTCCCTAAGCGCCCCGGTCAACGGCGTTGCGATCCAGCCCGGCGCCACCGCATTGACCCGGATGTTCTCGGCGGCATAAGCAATCGCCAGCGACTTGGTCAGCTGCGCCACGCCACCCTTGCTCGCCGAATAGCCCGGCACCAATCCCCCTCCAAAAAACGACAGCATGGACGCAAGATTTACGATGACGCCTTGGCCGCCTGCCGCGAGTAGCGGCCGGGCCGCCGCACACGTGCGCATCGTGCCGCCCAAATTGATGTCGACCACATCGTCGAACACCTCCGGATCATGCTCTGCGCCGCGCCGGATCACCCCCGCGCAATTGACCAGCACATCAAGTGCGTCGAGTTCCCCTACCAGTGCCTTGACCGCCCCATTGTCCCGAACATCCAGCACGCGCAACTCGCGCCCATCGAACCCAGGATCGGCCTGCAGCGCCTCCACCTCATGGGCAAACGCGCCGACGCTGATGACCCGGGCACCAGCCGCCGCAAACGCATTCGACACCCCGAGCCCAATTCCCGACGTGCCACCGGTCACAACAACCCGCTTGCCGCCATACCACCCGGCGGCCCAGCCGTAATCGACGCCTTCAGCGGATGAACTGATCGACATAGTCCGCCCCCAGCCCGACGTTTTCGTAATGCGCGCGGCACATGTCGATCTTGGTGAACACGTCCTCGTAGCCAACATGCTTGTTGGCTTCGTCGAGATAGATCATCGACCCGGTGATGTTGAAAAAGGTGATCATTTCCGAACAATCGTCCGGCACCACCAGCGTATGCACTTCCCCCGGCGGCTCGAACACATAGGAGCCCGTTTCCGCGACCCAATCATGCTCGCGATAATACCAGCGCCCCTCGATCACATAGCCATGCACCGGATTGGGATGCAGGTGCCGCGACAGCACGCCCGCCCGCCGCACGCGCAGGAGGTTGCACCATTGACCCACCAGCGTGTTGAGCATCAGCGGCCGGAACCACACGCCCTCCGCCTGTGGCACCCACACCCGCTCGTCCTCCGGCATGGCTTTGACGGCAATCTCGGGCGGCGCCAGCCGATGGGCCGAGCCCTTCATATCCTTGTACATATTGTTCTCCCCGGCATTCCTCGGCCGTGTCTGCTGCGTCGCGTCCGGCTCTTTGTTCATCATCGCAAGATCTGCTCCCACCGACTAGACTGAACTGCCGCGGTCAAACAGATTCTGCAATGCCTCGACGAACCCGACTGCATGGTCTTAGTTAAGCAAACGCGCGGCGCTCTCACGCGTCGCCCACCACACCGCTTCCTGGAGTTCGAATGCCCTCAGCATTGTTTTACGTCGGTTGCGTCAATCGCCCCATCGGCTATGTCAAAAAGGTCGCCGGCAAAGGCATTTCCGCCTATCGCCTCGATCTCGACACCGGCGCCACGCAGTTCCTCGGCATCACCGAAGGCATCGACAACCCGACCTTTCTTGACGTTGCGCCCGACGGCACCTCCCTCTCCGCCATCAGTGAAGTCGCCGGCTGGCATGAAGGCGACATATCGGCCTACGCCATCGACCATGCCACGGGCGTCCTGACTTACCTCTGCAAGCAGCCCACCCGAGGCGACGGCACCGCCCACAATAGCCACGATCGCACCGGTTGCTTTGCCGCCATTGCCAATTACTCAGGCCTTCCCGCTGACGCCAAGCCCAACCAATCCATCGCCATCTACCCGCGCGATCCCGACGGCACCCTCCGTCCGCCCGTCTCCGAAATGCGCCACCACGGCACCGGTCCCAACACCGAAAGGCAGGAGCGCCCCCACGCCCATTGCGTGCGCTGGACCCCCGACAATCGCTTCGTCGTTGTCGCCGATCTGGGTATCGACCGCCTCGTAATCTACCGGTTCGACGAAAGCTCGGGAGCCCTGACGGCTCATGGCGAAACAATACTTCCGCCCGGCTCCGGACCCCGCCACTTCCGCTTTCACCCGAGCCTCCCCTATGCCTACCTGGTGAACGAACTCACCTGCACCCTGGTGAGCCTCGCCTATGATGCGGACGCTGGCACCCTCGACATTCTCGCGAGCGAACCGACGACGCCTGCGCCCGTGGAAGGCAATTCCGGCTCCGCCATCGACATCTCAGCCGGCGGGCAGCACCTTTACGTCGGCAACCGCGGCGACGACAGCATCGCCGGCTTCAGCATCGACCAATCCACCGGCATCGCCCGCCGCATCGGCAACACGCCATGCGGCGGCCGCGTCCCCCGCGATTTCAGCTTTGATCCCACCGGCCAGATTCTCGTAGTCGCCAACCAGGAAAGCGACGTCCTGTCACTGTTCCGCTACGTGCCGGCCACGGGCGCTCTCGAGCCCCTTGGCGAGCCAATCCCCAGCGGCTCCCCTACTGCCATCGCCTTCCATCCACAGATCGGTTGACCACCATGAAAATCGCACTCACGGGCTCCAGCGGCCGCATCGGTCAAGGCATCATCCGCCTCGCTCTCGCCCGTGGGCACGATCTTGTTTTGATCGACCGCGTCCCGCCACCGGAAGGGCAGGACCCCGCGCTCCCCTTCATCCAGGCCGAAGCCACGGACTACGATGCCCTGCGTGCAGCCTTCGCCGGTTGCGACGCCGTGATCCACATGGCTGCCATTCCCTCGCCAGGGCGGCACCCCGACCATCTCGTCCACAACAACAATGTGGTGGGCAGCTTCAATGCCCTCCAGGCAGCCGCCGAAAACGGCATCAAGCGCGTCTGCCAGGCCTCCAGCGTCAATGCCATTGGCCACGCCTATAGCCGCCAGCCGCGCTACGACTATTTCCCCATCGACGAAGCGCACCCTAATTATGGCGAGGAGGCCTATAGCCTCTCCAAATGGATCTGTGAGGAGCAGGGCCGCGCCTTTGCCCGGCGCTACGAGGACATGCGTATCGCTTCCATGCGCTTCCACTATGTTGCGCCCGGGATCGAGCAGGCGATCAGCCTTTATCGAGACAACAAGGAATACGGAAAATTCCTCTGGGCCTGGACCCAGCTCGAGGCCGCTGCCGACGCCTGCCTGCTCAGCCTTGAGGCCTCGTTTAGCGGCCACGAAGCCTTCTTCATCGTCTCCCCGACGACCTTCTCACCCACGCCAAGCCTGCAACTGGCCGCCGAGCACTTCCCCCACATCCCCATCAAAGGAGACCTCAGCGATCACAGGAGCTTCTTCAATTCCACAAAGGCCAATCGCCTCCTCGGCTGGACCCACCCCGAGATCCGGCCCTAGCGTACGGATCCACCCGTCGAACCTGCCCTCCTCCTTCCGGAGAAGGGCAGGTGGCCACCGTCCCGCAGGCTAAGCGTCAAAGAACCCCATATCCTCTTCGAGCAGGTACTTCTTGGCCCCTTCCGGATCGATATCGAGTCCCAGCCCCGGTGCCTCCAGCAGATCCACCATGGAGTCCTTGACGATCTCGTCTGGCAGCCCGATCACGATATCCTCCCACCAAGGATCGGACGCACTGGGGTATTCAAACGCGATATAGTTGGCCGGCAGCGTCGCGCAGACATTGATCAGCGCGCCCAGGCCCAGTAGCCCGTTCGCGGTACCATGCGGCGCCATCATGATCGAATGCATATAGGCGTGCTCGGCCACCCATTTAAGCTCCGCAATGCCCCCGATATCGGCCGGGTCCGGCCCGATCACGCGCACGGCCTGGGTTTCGATCAGCTCCTTGAAATTGTGCCGGAGATAGATCTGCTCGCCCGTATGGATCGGCGTTGAGGTGGAGGTGGTGAGCTCTCGATAGGCCTGCGGATTGACCCAGGGCACATAATCCCCCGTCAGCATGTCCTCGAGCCACATGAGGTTGTATTTTTCCACGGCCTGCGCAAAGCGGATGGCGTCGGGCAAGAACCAGCCCGGCCCGCAATCGAGCGCAAGCGAAACCTTGTCGCCCAGCACTTCCTTCATGGCGATTACGCACTCGAGCATGTGGTTGAACGCATGCTCGCTGATCTGCCCTTGGTCCATTGCCCCGTGGAACAGCCGCGGTTGCGTCACGCCATAATGGAAATCGGGCACATTGGTTTTCATGTTGGAATGAAACGAAATGCCCTGCTTCACCATGAAGAAGTTCTGGGGCTGCTCCATCATCCATTTGACGTCAGCCGCATAGTCCTCCGGCCGGTCGCCCGTGCGCTTTTGCCGGATCGAGCCATTATAAACCCGCACCTTGTCGCGCACCTTCCCGCCAAGGAGCTTATAGGCCGGCACATTGGCAGCCTTGCCCGCGATATCCCACAACGCATGCTCGATGGCGCTGACCGCGGCCCCATAGGGCTTAAACGAACCGCGCTGCCGGATTTTCAGCATGCAGCGTTCCACATCGGTCGGGTCTTCCCCGATCAGGGCATCCCGGAAATGGAGCACCCAGGGCTTGAGATAGGTCTTGGTGAACTCTACCTCTCCCAGCCCATAAAGCCCCTCGTCGGTTACGATACGTACAATAGGATGCCGCCCGATAACGGCACAACGCAGATCGGTGATTTTCATTCTTTTTGCCTTTTAGCTTAGCAAAGCCAGCGCCGCCGGAAACCGTTATGAAAACCCGCTCTGGGGGTCACGCAGATGTCGTGGTTCTCCGAGAACCGGCGCTAGCGTATTGCTCAATATACGTGAGCACCCGAAGCGCAGAAATCCGCGGCAGATACCCGCCAGAGCAGGGTTGGGAAGGGGGTCAGCTCCAGGTCCGGTCCCAGGAGTACTCATTGTCCCAGTGATCCGTCGGCTGCCATATCCCTGTGACACCTTCCTGCAGATGCTCGGCGATCACCTCGTCGACGATCTCATCGATCCCCAGCCCCGGCTTGTCGGTCATCGTGATGAACCCGTTCTGCACCAGCGGCTTGGGCAGGCCCGTGACGATGTCGTCCCACCAGTCCACCTCGACCGAATGGTATTCGAGCGCCATGAAGTTCTCGCTGGCGACCGCGACATGGGCCGCGGCCATGCAGGCGATCGGGCTTTCGGCCATGTGGATGGCCATGGCCACGCCATGCTCCTGCGCCGCATCCCCGATTTTCTTGGTTTCCAAAATCCCGCCCGAGGTCAGCAGATCCGGGTGGATCACCGAAATGCCCGATCGGAGCAGCGGCTCGAACCCTTCCTTGAGATAGATGTCCTCGCCCGTGCAGATTGGAACTGAGGTGGCTTGCTGTAGCTGCCGGTAATGCTCGGTATATTGCCAGGGGATCACGTCCTCGAGCCAGGCCGGCGCGTATTTCTCGATCCTCTTGGCCAGCCTTATCCCGCTTTGCAGTGAGATATGGCCGACATGGTCGATGGCGAGCGGGATCTCGTAGCCGATCACCTCGCGTACTTCGTGGATATATTGCTCGAGTTGCTCAAGCCCCCGCTCGGTGAAGTTGAGCCCGGTAAAGGGGTGGCGCACATTGTGCGTGTCGTAAACGGCATTGCGCGCACGTCGGTCTTCCAGCGTCTTGCCGGGCCCCCGTTCGGGGTGGATGCGATATCCCTCGAGCGATCCCGCCGGCGCCACCACCGATCCGGGCGTGTCCACCACCTGCATCAGGCCCAGATCCATCTTGAGGAAGGTGAACCCCAGATCCATGCGCTCTTTGAGCCGCTTGCCGGTCTCCGTGCCGCTTGGCACCGAGGCATCGGTGTCGCAATACATGCGCACCTTGTCGCGAAACTTGCCGCCCAGCATCTGGTAGATCGGCACGCCATAGGCCTTGCCGGCAATGTCCCACAGCGCAATCTCGATTGCGGAAACCCCGCCGCCCTGCCGGCCATGCCCGCCAAACTGCTTGATGCGGCGGAACAGGCGGTCCACGTCGAGCGGATTTTCCCCAAGGAGCCGACTTTTCAGCATCAGCGCATAAGTAGCGCTGGCGCCGTCACGCACTTCGCCGAACCCGACGATCCCCTGGTTGGTATAGATCTTGAGCAGCGCCGTGATGAACGGCGCTCCCACGATCTCGGCCACCCGGATGTCGGTGATGCGCAATTCGCTCGGGCGCGAGCTGGTACGCACATTGGTCTGGATCAACTCATCGGTGTTGATCGCGTCCATATCCTTGGTCATAACCCCTCCTCAAAGCTGATCGTTATGTCAGCGGTTTGCGCGCGCTGGCTTTGCTGGCCAGGCGCATTTGCTCGATGATGTGCCGCCCAGATCCTTCCACATGGCCAACAATGACTTTGGCGGCCTCGTCTGCATCATGCAGTCGTATGGCTTCGATCAGTGCATGGTGCTCCTTCACCACGGCGACCCTCCGGCTCAGCGATGTCGTGAAGCGCCGGCTGATGGCACGCAAGATCTCCCTGTGCCGCCACCAAAGATCGGCCGCGTGCCGGTTGTAGTGCCGGTCATAGATCACCTGGTGAAAGCGGGTGTCGAGCTGGCCGTGAAGGGTAGGGTCGGCAAAGTTCAGCGCCTCGATCTCGGACTGGATGGCTTCGAGCTGCGCGATATCGGCTTCCGTTGCGATCGACACGAACCAGCGCGTCAGCGCCGGCTCGATCAGGGCAGCAATCTCGATGATGTCGCGCACGAAATCCTCGTCGATCGGCCGCACTCGCGCTCCGCGATTGGGTTCCATGATCACGAAGTCTTCGCCGCGCAATTGCTGCAGCGCCTCGCGCACCGGATTGGTTGATGTGCCATAGCGCTCGGCCAGGTCAGCGACCTTGAGCCGCTCATTGGGCCCGAGCTTGCCCGAAATGATGTCCTCCCGGATCAGCTCGTACACTGATCCCGCAATCGGTTCGGCATTGCTGTTTGCTGCAGTCTTGGTCTCCATTTCACGATGTTTAAGCTGCGCTGTCGTGCAAGCCAAGCCGTTTTGCACATGATGAAGCAAAAATAATGTACGATCTGGCGAGTATTGACAGATGTGAATAGCTCTGGAAATCTCTCGGACGGGAGACATGGGTAAAAGGCCCGGCCCCGAGGAGGCGCAGCCGAAAGCTGCGAGGAAGGCCGGTTCGGCCAATGGGGCTGGACGATCCTTCCACTTGTGAGGAGGAATATCGATGTCGAATAAGGAGGGCCGCACCTCGCGGCACCGCTCGCCGACTCGTCGGCAATTCACTGCCCTTTCCCTGGCGGCCGTAACCACCGCTTCCCTTATGTCCACCACGGCCTATGCTCAGAGCGTTGATCTGAGCCAATGGTCGCCTGAATATATCCGCTCCATCGCGGGCACTGAAACCTATGACACCGCCGCCACCTGTGGCGCCGTCGTGCCCAATGATTACGAGGGCCGCGTGTCCTATTGGTACACTGGGCCCTTCGAAGCCGATCCCTTGATCGCCCACGAGCAGGACGCCGCCTTTTGGGAAGCTTTTAAGCAGGCCTATCCCAACATCCAGACCGATGTGCAGTCGATCACCTACAACGAACTGCTCGATAAGTTCCGCACTTCGCTCCTGGGCAATGCCGCCCCCATGGTCGTGCGCCTCCAGATCCTGGGTGGCGTTGAATTTGCGGCCAAGGGCTACCTTGATCCGCTGGCGCCCGAAGATGTCGGCTACGCCAGCGCCGATTTCTGGCCGGGCGCGCTCAAGTCGGTAACCTGGGAAGGGACCGGCTACGGCATTCCCACAAACAACGAGACCATGGCCTTCATCTGGAACGCCAAGATCTTCGCCGATGCGGGCCTTGACCCCGAAAACCCGCCGGCCACCTGGGACGATGTCGTCGCCTATTCCAAGCAGATCAAGGACCAGCTGGGCATCTCCGGCTATGGCTTGGTTGCCAAGCAGAACGCAGGCAACACCCCGTTCCGCTTCATGCCCCAGATCTGGGCCTATGGTGGCGGGGCGCTCGACGAAGCCGAGGAAAACCCAACCTACGACACCGTCCAGATCAACAACGAGGGCAGCAAACAGGCGCTCCAGGCGGCCTATGACATGTATGTCCGCGACAAATCCGTCCCCACCTCGGCCTTGACCAATACCCAGGCCGAAAACCAGGGGCCGTTCATTGCGGGCCAGCTCGCCATGATGATTGCCCACCCTGCCGAATACGCCAAGATGCTCGATCTGGCGAGCCAGGCCACCGGCGCCGACAAGGAGGTGGCCGACGCTGTGGTCGAAAACATGCGCTATGGGCTCATCCCCGAGGGACCGGTTCGCCGCGCCGTGGTGTTCGGCGGCTCCAACATCCACGTGGTCAATCCCGAATATGTGGAAGGCGAATACGACGAGCAGGCCGCCAAGGCGCTGATCTGCATGTGGACCAGCCCTGAATGGTCGACCAAGCTGGCCTGGGTCGGCTCCAATCCGGGCCATCTTGGTGGCTTCAAGACCGAATGGATGAAGGAGCGTCTCGACACCATCAAGTTCCTTGATGTCACGACCTCCATGCTGCCCAACGGCATACCCTTCCCGGTTCTGCCCGAAGCGCCCGAGATCATGAACATCATCGTTCCCGACATGCTCCAGAACGCTCTAACCGAAAGCATGAGTGTAGACGAAGCCGCCGAAGACGCCGCCCGCAAGATCGAAGAACTCCGCAGCGGCATGTAGGCCCGAACTGCCCCCATCTCGCAGTCAACACCTCCCCCTCCCAGGGGGAGGATCAAGGTGGGGGTGCCGGCTGCGCAGCGCACTCGAGTCCCGGGGGCTGCCCTATTCAGCACCCTCCCCAAGCAGGGGAGGGGCCACCAATCCCACCAAGCCACGGCGACCACGGCCGCCCTATCCTTCATCAACACAAGGATCAGCTCCATGAGTGGCGTAACCGAAACGGCCATCTTCACCGACCGGCCACGTGCAGGAGCAACCAAACGCGCAGGGCTTCTGCCTCGCATGTGGAAGCAGCGCGCCGACTACCTCTACGTCCTGCCTGCCTTGATCGTGATGATGGTCGTGATTGCCTACCCCATCTACTACACCATCGATCTCTCGCTGTTCCGCACGCCCGCAAGCCTGCAACTGCGCGACAAGATCTTTGTCGGTCTCGACAATTACACCACGATCCTCTCCAGCGCCTCGTTCTGGAAGGTCACCTGGCAGACCCTGATCTGGACCTTCTTTTCCACCTTCTTTGCCTTTCTGCTCGGCCTTGGAGCAGCCCTGGCGCTTCATCGCGAATTCGTCGGCCGCGGCGTGCTGCGCGCCCTGCTGCTAATCCCATGGGTGGTGAGCGCCGTTGCCGCGTCCTATGTCTGGAAATGGCTCTACCATTCCGACTTCGGCGCCATCGGCGCCATGATGGTCCAGCTGGGGCTTGCCGATCAGCCCATCAATTTCGTCGACAACATCAACACCGCCTTGCCATCGCTGATCGTGGTCAACATCTGGAAGGAATTCTCCTTCGCCATGATCATGCTGATGGCGGGCCTGCAGACCGTGCCCGAGCAATTGCTGCGCGCCGCCAAGGTCGATGGCGCCAATGCCTGGCAGCGCTTCTGGCACGTGACTTTCCCCCATCTGGCCGGTGTCTCCACCGTCACGATCCTGCTGCTGATGGTGGCCAATTTCAATTCCTTCATCATCCCTTGGATCATGACCGGCGGCGGCCCCGCCGGCTCCACCGACATCTGGATCACCCAGATCTACCAGCTGGCCTTCGGCCGCCAACGCTGGGGCGTCGCCGCCGCCTACTCGGTCCTCCTGTTCCTGATCATGATGACCCTAGGCTATTTCTATGTCCGCGCCCTCACTCAGGGCGACAAGGAAAGGGCAGGGGCATGACCATTGCAACCGCCGATCGCCCCGTCTCCCGCAGGCCCATCGATGGCTGGCGCTGGGCCGGCCGCATCTTCCTCACGCTGCTGCTGATCTTCACCGTCATGCCCATGATCTGGATGCTGATCACCTCGCTCAAGACGGGCTTTGCCGCCATGCAATACCCGCCCCAGTGGTGGCCGACCGAACCCACCCTGGGCAATTACACGCGCCTGCTCGACCCCACCAACAGCGTAGGCCAGGAATTCCTGCGCTACTTCTGGAACAGCCTCTGGGTTTCCACCCTCACCACGATCCTTGCCATCGTGGTTGCCGTGCCCGCCGCCTACGCCTTTTCGCGCTTCCGCTTTCCCGGCCGCACCTTCCTGTTCTTTGCCGTCTTGTTGCGCAACATGTTCCCGGCCGTTATTTTCCTTGTGCCGCTGTTTATCCTGATGCGCTGGCTGGGTCTTGTGAACACCCATGGCTCGCTGGTTTTGACCTATCTTACCTTCGGCCTGCCGCTCGCCATCTGGCTGCTCAAGGGCTTCTACGACAACATCCCCATCCAGCTCGAACAGGCTGCCCGCATCGATGGCGCCACGCGCCTTCAGGCATTCGTCTTTATCGTCATGCCGCTCTCCACGCCAGGCATCATTGCGACGGCCATCTATTCCTTTATCGGCGCATGGAACGAATACATCTACGCCTACACCTTCCTCACCCGGCACGATCAGATGACACTGCCCGTAGGCATCCAGCGCTTCTTTTCGGAAAACGCCACCGACTGGCCCGGGCTCATGGCCGCCACCTTCATGATGAGCGTGCCCGTGGTCGTCCTCTTCCTGGTCCTCCAGAAATATTTCGTGCGTGCCCTCACCGAAGGCGCCGTCAAACACTAAGGAGCATGCCGATGGCTGAAATCGTCCTCCAGCACGTGATGAAGAATTACGGCTCCCTCTATGCCGTCAACGATGTCTCGCTTACGGTCAACCACGGCGAATTCGTCGCCCTTGTCGGCCCCTCGGGCTGTGGCAAGACGACGACGCTGAACCTCATTGCGGGCCTCTTGCCCATGTCGGGCGGCGACATTGTCATCGGCGATCGCGTGGTCAACGACCTCGACCCCAAGGACCGGGACATCGCCATGGTGTTCCAGAACTACGCGCTTTATCCCAATAAATCCGTCTACAAGAATCTCGCCTTCCCCCTGCAGATGCGCAAGCTGCCGGCCGAGCAGATCGACCGCAAGGTCAAGGAAGCGGCCCGCCTCCTCGACATTACCCATCTCCTCGAGCGCAAGCCGCGCGAGCTATCGGGCGGCCAGCAGCAGCGCGTCGCCCTGGGTCGGGCCCTTGTGCGCGACCCCGCCGTCTTCCTGATGGACGAACCGCTCTCCAATCTCGACGCCAAGCTGCGCGTCCAGATGCGCTCGGAAATCAAGCGCTTCCACCACAACCTCAACGCCACCATCGTTTATGTCACCCACGACCAGCTCGAAGCCGTGACCATGGCCGACAAGATGGCGGTGATGAACGGCGGCAATCTCCTGCAGTACGACACCCCGGCCAATGTCTTTGCCAATCCGGTCAATACCTTCGTCGCAAGCTTTGTCGGCAGCCCCGCCATGAGCCTGATCCCGCTTGAAGGCGTCACCCACGGCACCGAAGCGTCCCTGCGCAGCCCCGAAGGCTGGGACCTCCCGCTCTCGCCTCTGAACGCCCGCAAGGTCGCCAGGTCAAGCACCAGCAAGATCATCCTTGGCGCCCGCCACTCCACCCTGAAACTCCACAAGGCGCAGGCGCCCGGCTCCGTCCCGGGCAAGGTCTATACAGTGGAGCCAACCGGCGACGTCACCTTCGCCCAGATCTTCATCAACGGTGCGGTCGTCAACATCTCCGTTGAACCCAGCGTCCTGCTCACCCCAGACGAGGAGGTCTTCATCGAATTCGACCAAGACCGCATGCACCTCTTCGACGCCGAAACCACGATGGCACTGCAGGCGGCCTGACCACCAAACATGCCCGCCTTGCCCCAATCGCTCCCACCCACAATCGCTTCCCCCGGACTTGATCCGGGGGGCTCCCGCCACGAAGCGCAAAAACAATGAAAATCACCGCCATCACCCCCTTTCCCGTTTGGGTCGGTCTCCGCAATCAGCTTATCGTCAAGATCGAAACCGATGAGGGCATTCATGGCTGGGGGGAAAGCGGCCTTTCCGGCCGTGAAAAGGCCGTTGCCGGCGCCATCGAGCATTATCGCGAGTTCCTCGTGGGCCGCGATCCCATGCGCATCGGCGCGCTCTGGCAGGAGATGTATCGCTCGCAATATTTCGAAGGCGGCCGCGTTCTCACCGCCGCCATTTCAGCCATCGACATTGCCCTCCATGACATCAAGGGCAAGGCGCTGGCCGTCCCGGTCTATGAGCTTCTGGGCGGCAAGCAGCGCGACCATATCCCGACCTTTGCTACCACCCGCGGCCCCTGCGGTCCCGAAATGATCGATCAGGCCCGCGAACTCCTCGCGCTGGGCTGGACCGCGATCCGCCTCTTTCCCCATGGTCACGGCAATGGCGACATCTACGAGCCCCGCCAAAGCATCGGCGAAACCGCCAAATGGTGCATCAAAACGCGCGAAGCGCTAGGGGACAACGTGGTCCTCGGCGTCGACTACCACCACCGCCTCTCCGTCGCGGAAGCTGCCAGCTTCTGCCAGAAAATGCCTTCGGGCACGCTCGATTTCCTGGAAGAACCCATACGCGACGAAACGCCCGAGGCCTATGAGGCCCTGCGCCGCATGACCGACATACCCTTCGCCATTGGCGAGGAATTCTCCAGCAAATGGCAGTTCCTCCCCTTTATCGAGCGCAACATCCACCAGTTCAACCGGCTCGACATCTGCAATGTTGGCGGTTTCACCGAAGCCATGAAGGTCGCGGGCTGGAGCGAGGCCCACTACGTTGACCTCATGCCCCATAATCCCCTAGGCCCGATTTGCACGGCGGCCACCATCCACTTCGCGGCAGCCGTCCCAAATTTCAGCTGGCTCGAAACCCGCGCCTCCCCCGGTGAGCTCTATCACGGCTTCGACGATGCCGAGATCTTCACCCGGCAACCCATGCTCGAAGGCGCCGTTTACCCCGTCAGCGACGCACCCGGCCTGGGCGTCGAGGTCAACGAAGACCTTATTCGCAAGCAATCCTTCAAATTCTGGGAAGCTCCGCATCTGCGGCGCACAGATGGTTCAGTCACCAATTGGTAGAGAAAACAACATGACGCATACGCCCGGCATCACAAGGCCACCCAAGGAACTCATCGAGGCCGTTCTAGCGGTGGGGGCAGCTTCCGCGTCCTCGACGCTTGCCCATATGGGCATCCGCAATTGCCACATCACGGGCCCCGTGTCCTGGTCCCCCGGCAAGGCCATAGCCGGCCCCGCGCTGACCCTCCAATTCATGCCCAAGCGGGAAGACCTCTACAACGAAACCGAATACGCCGATCCGGAAAAGCAGCTCCACCGCCATGTGCTCTACCATGTGGAAGCCGGCGACATTGTCGTGGTCGACGCGCGCGGCGACATGTCATCGGGCGTGTTCGGGGATATGATGAGCACCTATTTCAAGGGCCGCGGCGGCGCCGGCATGGTGATCGACGGGTGCCTGCGCGACCAGCCAAACCTTAAAAAGCTCGATATCCCGATCTGGATCCGCGGCTGGACGCCCAATTTCCACACCCAGACCAACCTCATGCCCTTTGCCGTCAACACCCCCATCGCCTGCGGCGGCGTCACCGTCATGCCTGGCGACATCATCATCGCTGATGACGACGGCGCCGTCTGCGTGCCCGCCGCCCTCGCGGAGGAAATGGTCCAAAACGCCAACAAGCAACACGACTGGGAAGATTTTTCCCGCATGAAGCTCATGGCCGGTGAACCCCTCCAGCGCTACTACCCTCTGCACGACGACGCCCGTGCCGAATACGAGGAATGGCGCAAGCACAACCCCATCAAGACGCCGGGGCACTAGCGGGCACGAGTCTACCACAACAACACTGTCATCCCGGCCTCGAGCCGGGATCCATCCCGAGATCCCGCCCCAGCGGCAAGGTCACATTACGACCCCAAAGAGCTCACCCCCGCCACTGCGCCACCGGCTCCGCCAGCGTCTGCAACTCCCCAGCGTCCACCCCCTCGATCCGCCGGAGTAGAAGGTTCGTCAGTTCCACTCCGGCCGCAAACACATCCTCCCGGATGCTGTCCATCGCCGGATAAACCATCGGCAAAATCCCCGATGTCTGCTTGTAAACAATCTGCACGTCGCGCCCGAGCACCAGCCCCGCATCCTCCAGCCCGCTCACCAGCGAGATCGTGCGCATCTCGCTGTCCGAAATGACGCCATCCGGCCGCTCCACCCCGCTGCCGATCTCCCGCGCCAGCCGCCGCGTTTCGGCCGCCGGAATGCCCCGCGTCTGCTCCAAGACCTGCACGGCTATGCCAGCCCCCGCAGCCCGCTGGTGAAAGGCCGATAAAATATTGTGATGGTTCGTCGTCCGGTCGTCCCCGATCACCAGCATCACGCGCCGGCATCCCTTCTCCGCCAACCGATCCACCGCCATTTCGGCAAAGGCCTCCGAATGGAAATCATGAAACGGATGCGGCTGCTCGAACTGCGTCCGCCCATGGCTCACAAACGGAAACCCGGCCTCGATCATCATCCGCACGCGCTGGTCGTGCGGCCCCGTATGGGTGATGATCACGCCGTCGGCCGTCCGGTTGTCCAGCACATGCCGGATCGTGTCGGCTGAAAGGTGCCGCTCAAATTCGGGCACCACATTGAGATGGTATTGCGTGCCGCGGATCGCCTGCCCGATCCCCTGGATCATCTGCCTGGCGAAATCGATCGAGTCTTCCGCGCCATCCAGCACCAGCGCCAGCACATTGGTTTTCCCGGTCCGCAGGCGCACGCCCGCGCGATCGGGCACATAGCCCAGCGCCTTGGCGGCGGCATGCACCTTGTCGCGCGTTTCCTGCTTCAGCGTCGTGCCTCCGCGCAGCGAGAGCGACACGGTTGAAAGGCTCAGGCCCGTCATCTCGGCAATGGTGCGCAGCGTTGCCCTTTGGGCCGGACGGCCGCTTGGCGGCGCCATATCGTTTTGCTTGCTCATCCCCTACATCTACGATCCTTCCCCGCGCAAACCAAGCCGGCAAACGCCACCCCCTTGCGGGCCCGATGCGGTGCTCAACGCTAACAGTCTGCTAACCCAATCCCCCAAACGCGAACACCGCCGCGCCCTCAAATTCCCAGCCTGGCACCCCCTCTTGCCCAATCCAGTCTACCGCCCCGTCCACCCACGTGCACAAGTCAAACCCATGACGGACTTGGCAAAATGATCTGGATCGGCGCTGTTCTCCTTCTTTCGGTGTTTCTCACCTCCATGCTGTCCGGCATCTTCGGCATGGCAGGGGGCCTCGTCCTCCTCGGCATCTTTCTCCTCATTCTCCCCGTCGGCACCGCCATTGCCGTTCAGGGCGCCATCCAGCTCATCGCCAATGGCTCGCGCGCTTATTTCTCGCGTGCATACATAGACTTACGCGTTCTCGCCATCATGACCGGGGGGCTGGTCACTGCCGCCATCGCCCTCTTCATCCTGCGCTATACGCCTGATCTGGCGACCGTCTGCATCACCATCGGCCTCCTGCCGATCCTTCTCTGGATCCCCCATGATTGGCTGGCTTTGGACGCCAGCAAACCCCACCACGCCTTTGTTTGCGGCCTCCTGGGCGGTGGCATAAACCTCGCGGTAGGCGTCGCCGGTCCCACCATAGATATGTTTTTTATCCGCACTCCTATGGACCGGCGTACCATTATCGCCACCAAAGCCGCAGCCCAGGTTGTCAATCATGCCGCCAAGATCGCCTTTTACTGGAGCGCCACCGCGACGCTCGCCCCATTCGAATGGGCCGCCATCGCCCTTGCCGCTCCCTTTGCAGTGCTGGGCACCAGCGCAGGCCATTGGGTTCTCCAGCGCCTCACCGACGCCAATTTCAAGCGCTGGACCCGCCTCATCGTTTCGGCCATCGGGATTTATTACCTCGCGCGCGGCATTTCCTTGCTGATCTGACCGCGATGGGTATGGTGCCGCTCATCTGGGGAGATGACATGGCACCATTCGACAGCGTCACCGCGCGACTGATCCTGCTTCTGGCCGACACCGGCTCCATCGGCCGCGCCGCTGAGCGCGAAGGCATTGCCTCCTCTGCCGTCAGCCGCCGGGTATCCGATCTCGAAAGCCGCCTGGGCGTGGTCCTGTTCGATCGCTCCGCCCATGGCGTAAAGCTCACCTCGGCCGGCCAGGCCTATGCCGAAGGCTGCCGCACCGTTTTGCGCTCCATCGCGGATCTCGACGCCGTCATGGCCGATTTCGGCTCCGGCCAGCGCGGCAGCCTGCGCCTCGCCTGCACCAGCTCGGCGCTCACCGGTCGCCTGCCGGAACTCCTGGCACGCTACGCCGCCAAGCACCGCGGCATCCAAATCGAGATCCAGGAAACCGGCGCCGCGCGGGCCTTGCTCACGCTAGACGAAGGTCGCGCCGACGTCGCCATCGTTTCCGACCATTATGATTTTACCCGTTTCGAGATCAAACCTTTCGAGGACGACCGCGTCTGGGTCCTGGCCCCCCCCGATCACCCCTTGGCTGGGCAGATCCAGCCGCGCCACACCATCGCCTTCGACATTGTCATCGATTACCCGATCGTCGGCATCCACCACACGGGCTCGCTTGATCGGCTAGTCGCCGAAGCCGCCAAAAAGGCCGGAAAGCCTGTGCAAACCAATGTCAGCGTCGAAAGCTTCCCAGCCCTCGTGCGCATGGTCGAGGCCGGTTTCGGCATTGGGTTCCTCCGCTCCACGAGCCTGCATCTACTCGCCGGCACCGACCTTGTCTGCGCTCCCCTCGCCGAACCTTGGGCTCTCAGGCAATTGCTGGTCGCCCGCCGCAAGTCGAGCCCACTCTCGGCCGCCATGAAGAGCTTCATTGCCCTCTGCAGCGAAACCTATGCGCCCAGCGTCTAGACCGCGACAACACCGCTCTTGAGCCCTGTGCGAAACGCGCATACGACAAAAGCCATGAGTACGCAGCGCATCATGGTGAAAGAGATCGGCACGGCCCTTGCGGTCCTCGCCATCTATTTGCTCACCATCCTGGCACCGCTCCATCAGGCCCGCGCCAGCCAGCTCGCGTTCCAGGAACTCGGCTATTCAACTGTGGAAACCGGCTGGGTCCTTTGCTCACCATTCGAAACCAGCAGCGGCAGCGAAACAGTCACGCCAGCCAAGTGCCCGGCCGCCGGCATTGGCAAGCACGAACTGATTGCACCCGCGCCCGCCGCAATCGTGCTGCCGATCGACCGCGCGTCTCTTGCTGCCCCGCTCCCGGTGCCAACCCAGCCCGTTCCGGCGAAAACCGCACCAAGCCCCCTCGGCGCAAGAGCTCCACCAGTTCTGGGCTGACCACTAGGCCTTCTGGCCCATCAGACTCCCATAACTGGAAAATTCATCATGCTCCGTCCTATCAGCGCTGCTCTTGCAGCCATGCTTTTCGTCATCGCCCCGGCCTTCGCCCATAACGGCGTCGTCCATCTCGGCCCCATCAACATCTCAGCCCCCTTTAGCCGGGCCACCCTGCCTAACGCCCCGGTCGGCGGCGGCTATCTAACTATCGAGAACACCGGCACCGAGGACGACCGCCTCGTCTCGGCCACATCATCCGTTGCCGGGGAAACGCAAATCCACGAAATGGCCATGGAAGGCGACGTCATGAAGATGCGCCACCTCCACGACGGCTTGCCGATCCCGGCTGGGGAGACTGTTACCCTTGCTCCGGGCGGCCTCCACATCATGCTGATGAACCTCCAGCAAAAGCTGGTAGAGGGCGAGTCGATCACCATCACCCTGACCTTCGAAAAGGCCGGCACGGTTGATGTCGAACTGCCTGTCCTTGGCGCCGCCGCCCGGTCCGTCGGCCACACGATGAGCCACTAGCCATGAAAACCCTCCGCATTTGGCTTTGGGCCCTTGTCGCCGTGCTGGGCATCGGGCTTGGGGCCGGCACTTTCCTTCTTCGCCAGCCGCAGCCCGAGGCTTCGACCTTCGGGCAGGCAAGCTTCAACCTTGTCGACCAGAACGGTTCGCCGGTCGACCAGTCCATCCTCAAGGGCCAACCTTCCCTGCTCTTTTTCGGCTTCACCCATTGCCCCGAAGTCTGCCCCACCACGCTGGCTGAAATGTCCACCTGGTTCGAGCAATTGGGCGAAGAGGGCAGGGACCTACGGGGCTTTTTCGCCACCGTCGACCCTGAGCGCGACACCCCCCAAATCCTGGGCGAATACATCTCCTGGGCGCCGCGCGTGACCGGCCTCACCGGCGCAACCGAAGAAATCGCCCGGCTCGCCAAGGGGTGGGGCGTCTACTATGCCAAGCAGCCCATTGAGGACGGTGACTACACGATGGATCACACAGCGTCCGTCTTCCTCCTCGACGAAAACGGAGCCTTCCAGGGCACCATTGCCTATGGTGAAGACAGCGCCACCGCCTTGGGGAAAATCCGCAATCTCCTCGCCAAAAGCTGAGAAGCCAGCCGGATCACCAAGCACATGCTTGTGCAAAGATGATCCGGCACCTCAGATTATGTTTTGACACACCGATCCGAGCTGGCTAATAAGCGGACAAGCGCGGTCATCTTTGCGCTTGTCACTTGTTTCAGCCTCGGATTGGAAGCCGCTGTGAAGCTCAACCCCACCTCCGCTATTCTGGCCGCGCTTGTCGCTGGCGCTATGTCCGTGACGTCGTTTGCGGCTGTCGCGCAGGAAAAGACCATCACCCATGCCCAAGGGGAAACGACGATCACTGGCGTGCCCAGCAAGGTTCTGGTGTCCGATTGGGCAGCCTTCGACAATCTGACGGCCCTTGGCGTTCCTGTGGCCGGCGTTCCCGGCTCCAACCCTCCTGGCTATCTGGCCGACAGCGTCCCCGCAGACGCTCTCAAGATCGGCTCGCTCCAGGAGCCCGACTTCGAGGCCATCGCCGCTGCCGAAGCAGACCTCTATATCGTCGCATCCCGCTCGCGCACCGCGTATCCGACCGGCTCCGAAATCCTGCCCACCATCGATCTGTCCGTGTCTAACGACGCCCTGGTTGCTGGCGTAAAGGACAACATCACCAAGCTCGGCGAGATTTTCGAGGTCACTGACAAGGCTGCTGAACTCAACGCCAACCTCGACGCCAAGGTCGCCGAAGTCAAAGCCGCAGCCGAAGGCAAGGGAACGGCCATGGTGTTGGTCACCAATGCCGGCAATGTCGGCGTTTATGGTCCTGACAGCCGCGTTTCCTGGATCCACAACGAAATCGGCATGGTTTCGCCCATGGCCGAAGTGGACGACGGCGACCATGGTGGTGACACGGTCTCCTTTGAATTCATCCTTGAAGCCAATCCCGACTGGCTCTTCGTGATCGACCGTGACGCCGGCGTTGGCGAAAGCAGCGGTGCTGCCGCAGCGCTCCTTGACAACGAACTGGTCAACCAGACCAATGCCGCCCAGAATAACCACATTGTTTACCTCGACCCCCAGGCCGCCTACATCACCATGCATGGCTATTCCGGTCTGATGCTCTTGCTGGACCAGGTTCTGGCCGGTCTCAACGCCTGATAACAAGGCTTTCCGATTGTGACCCGGCGGTTTCCCAACCGCCGGGTCTTGCTCGTTTAAACGAAAGGTCTGCCCTTGCGGCTTCTCGCAGGCGCCATCATCCTGACAATTGTTTTGGCCATCGCCAGCCTCTTTGTGGGCGTTAGCGATGTGTCGCTCGGCACGCTTTTGTCCTCGGGTCCCGAGGGTCGCGCCATGCAGGTCCTCCTGATCAGCCGCATTCCGCGCACCCTGGCCATTGTTCTGTCCGGCGCCGCCATGGCCGTCGCAGGCCTTGTGATGCAAATGGTGGTGCGCAACCGCTTCGTTGAGCCATCCACCGCCGGCACCACCGAAGCGGCAAGCCTGGGCTTTCTTGTTGCCACCATTTTTGTTCCGGGTTGGCCACTCATGGGCAAGATGCTGATCTCGGCCGGTTTTGCCCTGGCCGGCACTGCCCTGTTCCTGCGCATCCTCAAGGCCGTGCCCCTGCGCGACACACTCCTAGTCCCTCTTGTCGGCATCATGCTGGGCGGCATCATTGGCGCCGTCACAACCTTTTTCGCTTATCGCTTCGAGCTCCTGCCTTCGCTCCTCGCCTGGAACATGGGCGATTTCTCCGGCATCCTGCGCGGACGCTACGAACTGCTCTGGATTGGCCTTCTCTGCACCATCCTGGCCTACGTCGCTGCCGACCGCTTCACGGTTGCCGGCATGGGCAAGGACTTCACCACCAACCTGGGCCTCAACTACCAGCGCGTCATGGTGCTGGGGCTCGTTATCGTCTCCCTGGTCAGCGCCGTCGTGCTGGTCTCGGTGGGATCCATCCCGTTTTTGGGCCTCATTATTCCTAACCTCGTGAGCCTTATGGTGGGCGACAACATGCGCCGCACCGTCCCCTGGGTCGCTGTGATGGGCTCCGGCTTCGTCCTCGCCTGCGACATCCTGGGCCGCATCCTGCGGGCCCCTTATGAGATACCCATCAGCGTCGTGGTCGGCGTCATCGGCAGCGCCGTCTTCCTTTATCTCCTGCTCAGGACGCGCCCCAATGCAGCCTGATCCGGTCACCGTTCCGGTACCCGCACCCGGCGTCCGCCGCATTGGCCGGCTCTCGCGCCCGGCCTTCGTCCTCCTGCTGCTGGGCGCGCTCGCGCTCCTGTCCATCGTCTGCTTCATGACCTTGGGCGCCAAGGGCAGCTGGAGCTTCGTCCTGCCCTTCCGCGGCCGCAAGCTCCTGGCCCTCGGCCTTGTCGCCTATTCCGTTGCGGTTTCGACCATCCTGTTCCAGACCGTCACCAACAACCGCATCCTCACCCCTTCCATCATGGGGTTCGACGCCCTTTACGTACTGATCCAGACCGCCATCGTCTTTTTCTTGGGGGTCGGCGCGCTGGGTACGCTCAATCCGCAAGCGCAATTCGCTGCCGAGGTGCTGGTCATGGTGGCCTTTTCGGGCCTCCTGTTTCAATGGCTGTTCCTGGGCGAAGAGCGGAGCCTCCATCTGCTGGTGTTGGTCGGTATCGTCTTCGGCATCCTGTTCCGCAGCCTGTCCCAGTTCATGCAGCGCCTGTTGGATCCCAATGCCTTCAACGTGTTGCAGGACAGCTTCTTTGCGAGCTTTGCGACCGTCGACACCTCGCTCCTTTTGGCAGCGAGCGTCATCGTCGGCCTTGTGAGCATTGTCGGCGTCCGGCTCATGCACACTTATGACGTCCTTTCCCTCGGCCGCTCTCAGGCCATAAATCTGGGCGTCGACTACAAGCGCACCGTCGTCATCATCCTGACCCTGGTTTCCGTGCTGGTTGCGGTCTCCACCGCCCTTGTCGGCCCCATCACTTTCTTCGGCCTGCTGGTCGCGAGCCTTGCCCATTCGCTCCTGGGCACCAGCCGGCACAAATATGTGCTCCCCGCCGCCGTGCTGCTGGGCATTATCTGCCTCGTGGGTGGCCAAACCGTACTGGAGCGCCTATTTGCATTTGATACCGCCCTTTCGATCATCATCGAGTTCCTGGGCGGCGTCGTGTTCATCTTCCTTGTGTTACGGAGAGCCGCCCGATGATCGTCGCGCAAGGCGTCACCAAGAACTACGGCACATCCTGCGTGGTCGACGGCGTTTCCCTCACCCTGCCAGCCGGTGGCATCACCTCCATCATCGGCCCCAATGGCGCAGGCAAGTCCACCTTCCTGTCCATGATCAGCCGCCTCATGAGCATGGATATGGGCACGGTCACCGTCGCCGGTCTGGACGTCACCAAGACCCCCAGCGACGTGCTGGCCCGGCGCCTCTCCATTCTGCGGCAGGACAATCACATGACGGCGCGCCTCACTGTGCGCGATCTCGTCAGCTTCGGGCGCTACCCCTATTCAAAGGGCCGCCTCACCACCGAAGACAAGCAGCAGATCGACGACGCCATCGGCTACCTCAATCTGGGTGACCTTTCCGATCGCTTCTTGGATGAACTCTCCGGCGGTCAGCGCCAGCGCGCCTTTGTCGCCATGGTTCTCTGCCAGGACACCGACTACGTCCTGCTCGACGAGCCGCTCAATAATCTCGACATGAAACATGCCATGGGCATGATGAAGCTCCTGCGCCGCGCCGCGAATGAACTCGGCAAAACGGTCGTCCTGGTGCTCCACGACATCAACTTTGCCTCCTGGTATTCCGACTACATCGTCGCCATGAAAAACGGCAAGCTCGCCAATCAGGGTCCGGCCGCCGAAATGATCGACCCCAAGATCCTCTCCGAAATCTACGACATGGAGATCAAGGTCCACGAAATCGGCGGCCAACGTATCAGCCTCTATTACGAATAGACAGGCGTGCTAGGCTCCCGCCGAATCGAGCCCCAAGGAGCGCCGCCGTGAAGCCATCGATCTCCATCATCACTATCGGCGTCGACGATCTGGAGCGGGCCTTCACCTTTTACCGCGCCCTGTTCGACCTGCCTGACGAGCAGATCGCTCCGGGAGAAGACCATGTCGCCTTTTTCTTCAGCGACAATTTTTCTTTCGTGCTCTTCCCGCGCGAGCAGATCGCCCAGACCGCCGGCAAGGACGCAGCCATTGGGGGAACACCCGGGTTCGTTATGAGCCACCAGGCCGGCAGCCCAGCCGAGGTCGACGAGATCCTGCGTCAGGTGCTGATCGCCGGTGGTGCGGTCATCATGGAAGGCACGCAATCGGAATGGGGCTATTCCGCCTATTTTGAGGACAGCGAAGGCAATGTCTGGGAATTGATGGCCCAGCCGCCCGCCAACTAGACGGCGCCATTCCGCTCGGCAAAGGCCTTGCGCGACTGCTCGATCTGCTCATGATGGGCTTCTGCCCACATCCAGACCCCGCAGAACGCGCCGCCCAGACTACGCCCCATTTCGGTCAGCCGATAATCCACATGCGGCGGGATCACGGGATGGACTGTGCGCTCTACCAGCCCGTCCGCCTCCATCTGTCGCAAGGTTTTGGTCAGCATTTTCTGGCTGATGTCCCCCACCTTGCGGCCGACGTCGGTGAACCGCAACGTGCCGTGCTCCTCCAGCGCTTCCAATATCAACATTGTCCACTTATCGGCGACCTTGCCTATAATGTCCCGCACCAGCGCCTGCAGCGCTGGATCAAGCGGCCCATTGGGCACCCGGTCGGTCCAGTCAAAGATTTTTTCCGCAGCAAAGCCTTGAGGCACGGTCACTCTCCTTTGGGTGCGTATCGAACTTTTAGGCGCCTACTTTCGAAGGGAAAGTGTGCAGCTTACCTTGCGAACAATCAAGAGCAAGGAGCTTCACCATGCATATGACGGGCAACACCATCCTCATCACCGGCGGCGGCTCCGGCATCGGCCGCGGCCTTGCCGAAGCCTTCCACAGGGCTGGCAATCAGGTGATCATCTCGGGCCGGCGGCAATCTGCCCTGGACGAGGTCACGTCAGCCAATCCCGGCATGGCGTCCTTTATCGTTGATGTGATCGACGAAGCAGCCATCGCGCAGTTCGCGGCGGAGGTCATCGGCGCCTTCCCCGCGCTCAACATCGTCATCAACAATGCCGGAATCATGGTTGATGAGGATTTCCTGGCCGCGCCCGCCTACCTCACGACCGCCGAAGACACGATCGCCACCAATCTCCTGGGCCCGATCCGCCTTACCGCAGCCCTGCTGCCCCACTTGCTCACGCAAGAGCGGGCAAGCGTGATGACGGTATCCTCCGGTCTCGCCTTCGTGCCCAAGGCCTCAAGCCCCACCTACAGCGCCACCAAAGCCGCGATCCACTCCTATACGCAGTCCCTGCGCTATCAACTGCGCAACACCGCCGTTGAAGTGATCGAAATTGCCCCGCCCTATGTGCAAACGACGCTCCAGGGCGAACAGCAGGCCAGTGACCCCAACGCCATGCCGCTAGACGCCTATATCAGTGAAACCATGGAACTGCTCGCCGCTGGCCCCGAAAACGGCGAAGTCCTTGTCCAGCGCGTCCATCGCCAGCGCTTCGCCGAGCAAACCGGCAACGCCGCCCAGATGTTCGGTTTCATCAATCCAGCCTGAACTAGCCCCGGATCGTTACCCTCGGGTTCCACCCGAGGGTTATTCCTTCATGCCAGCCTGGCCGGCTAAAACCCGCCGCCTGTCTTGAACCCGCCTGAGCGGCGATTGCCACTAGATCCACTACGGGGGCGCGAGAACCCACCGCCCGAAGGCCGGCCGCCCCAGCCCCCGCCAAAGCCGCCGCTGCGCGGCCGGGTGCTCGAGCCCCCACCAATGCTGCTGTCGGGCCAGCTGAACGACCCGCCGCCATCGCGCCAGGGTGAATTGCTCTGGCTCCGTCCATTATTAGGCAGGCCGACGCCACCGCCCCAGTCGGAGGTTCCGGCGCTCCAGTTTTGCGAGCGCTGCCACTGGTCCCAATAGGACGCTGCCGAAATAGCACCGCGCAGGAAGTCGTTGAGAAGATCGCCTACCAGCCTGTCCTCGCGGAAGGTGGAACGGGGATCGTCGAAGCGCTGCTTCTTGAACTCCCATTGAATGTCTTCCAGCTCCCGCCGCCGCGCGGCAAGCGTCTTGAGCCGTTCTTTCTGCTCGCGCGTTTCGGCGTCTTCTTCCTTGGCCCTCGCCCGCGCATCATCGATCTGTGCAACGATCGTGTCGTCCTGGGCCGTGCGCGTGCGGCGCGCTTCCTGGAGGAGGGTCTGAATATCCTCCCGCCCCAGCGCCGTCACCAATTGCCCAAGCGCGCTCTCGAACGCAGGATCGCTGCCCTGCGACAGCTGCACCAGCATCTTTGCCGCTTCGTCGCGCTGGTCCTCAATTTTCATGATCTCGGCATCGAGAGCATCGATCCGCCTTTGCGCCGCCTCCATAGCCTCGCGGATCGGCTTGCCTCCAGCATTGTCGATTCCCTGCACCTCAAGCGCATCGAGCTCGGCTTCCGCTGTTTTGGCATGCTCGATCTGCCGCTCGGCATGCTCGCGCAGCCGCAAGGGGATTTCGTTGAGCATAGCGAAGTTCGGCCGCGCCTTGTCGAAGCGAACCAATCTGGCCACGAGACCATCGAAATACCGGATCAGGTTATTGGCCCGATAGCTGGACGTGCCGTAGCCCGACTCCCAAAGATACATGAAAAGCGGATCATCCCGATAAGGCTTGCCCTTGGTAGCCTGGTCGGCCTCGGCCTGTTCGGTCTTGCGCATCGACTGCGCCGCGATCTCGGCCAGTTCGGTGGCTTCTGCTCGTTTGGCCGCAAAGGCCGGGTCGCGCGCAATCTGCGCGCTGAACTTGGCGGCCAGAGCCTTTAACTGCGCCTGGTGCCCTTCATAGTTATGCAGTTCCTCGGCGCGCTGTGCCGCAAGCTCGGCCAGCCGGGCGTCGCTTTGAGCCACGGCCTGTTCAGCCTCGCTCATCGCCTTGGCGCGGCTCTTGAGCATCTCGCGCGCCTTGACCTCGGCAGTGGAGATGGCGCCATCCAGCTCCGCCTGCACCGTCGGGTCGAGGCGCAATTGCGCCAACTGACGAAACAGCTCCGCTTCGCCTTCCCTGATCTTGGCAATACGCTCGGCCGAGCGGGCGAGGCGCTTGGCGATCTCGTCCTCCTCGCGCCTGATGTCGCGCATGGCTTCATCAAGGCTCGCCAGCGCCTGGGGTCCTCGAATGCTCATGACACTACCACCGCGTTACCGCTCCGCCGAGCACCGGCACACTATATTCGACTTCGAGGAACCCGTCCGATTTGCGGCCAATCTCCTGGTTCTGTATGATCCCGTCATCCCGCTTGTCAGCCGCTACGGCATTGTAGACATTTTCGGGCACGCGCACGCCCCATTTGTCGACAGTCTCGACTTGGCCGTTCTCTTCGTTGCGTATTGGCAGCTGGAGCTTGTTTCCCTCGGCGTCCAGCGCCTCCACTACCAGATAATAGTTCGTGGCAGCCGTATTGATCTCGGGAAAGGTCCAGAAGCCAGACTGCTCATCGGGCCGGCTGACAATCTGCAGCACATATTCCTGGCGCAACTGATCGCGCAGCGCGGTCAAATCAGCCACGGCCTGCAAAGCCCCCTGGCGATTGCCCTCGGCGGCGTAGCTATGCCCACGCTGGCGCAGGCTCTCGGCATCCATCACCGCCTGCTGCACCTTGGTTTCTTCAAAAATGGTCTGGTAAAGCGCGTCCATCTGCGCCGGCAGGCCTTCGGCCAGTTCCATCCGCGCCTGCTCCGCCTGAGCCGCTTGGTAGGGCTGGTAGATGCCGAAAAAAGCAATGGCCAGCGTCACCAGCACCGCAAGCAGCGCCAAAACGGGCTTGCCCCAGCGGCCACGGCTCACATAAAGCCGCGCCAGCGTCGTTCCAAATCCGGGCTTGGGTGGATCATAAACGAAGCGGCTCTCGGCCAGCGCCGCCACGCCTTCCCTCAGGATATGGTCGGGAACCTCGATCCCCTGCTGGTGGTAGATTTCGCGCAGCTTGTCGATCAACTGCTGCTCGCGCGTTACCCCCGCAAGCTCGCGCGTCGCCAGATCCTGCCGGTGACGGAGCGTGTCCACCACGTCCATCGCCAGCATGACTTCGTCCAGGGGCGCGGTCGGCTTGGCCGAAACGTCACTCATTGTTGGCGTTCACCCGCTCTGCCGCCACCTACTGCCGCGTTTCCAGCAGCAGCGCATTGCCCTCGGCCGCCAGCGTCGCCAGGCGCCGCTTGCCATCTTCGACGGCATCGCGAATCTCGGCCGAATTTTTGGTGGAGGCGACCCGCATCTCGTTGATGATAGTGCGGCTCTTTTCCTGGAAGTTGATGACGGAATCGACGAGCTTCTTGACGGCATCGGCACGCACGGTCGGGCCATAGCCCGCGCGGACGGCTTCCTCCTGCACCTGGCTGCCGATCTCGCTCAGCGTTTCCAGGCTCTTGCTCATGCCTTCCTTCATGGCATTGAGCGTTTCGGTGGATTCATGCAGCCCGAACATGCCAGTGAACGAAGCCGAGAGCGCCGTCAGCACGGTTTCATTGGTTGAAAAAAACGAGATCGACTGCTGGTACACCCGCTCCTTGGCATTGGTGGTCTGCATGAGTCGCGCCATCACCACTTCGGAGGTATTGTAGGAGATGGTCAGGTTGTCCGAGAGGTCTTTGGCGATCTGGTAGCGCTTTTCCTCGTTCTGCATGTCGCGTAGCTTCTCGTCGCGCTCCATCTCGAGGCGTGCCCGGTCGGCCGGAACATTGCCAACATACCCTGCAACCGCTGCTGATGCCGCTTCCAGGATGCTCTTCTTTTTGGCAAGCTTTGCTTCCGCCACCGCCAGCACCTCGAGCGCCATCACCTCGGCCTGCTTGAGCGCACCGCGGAAATCCCGGTAAGCCTCTAGAATAACGTGCTCGCGGTCGATCTGGTCCTTGGTGTCCCTGGTGACGGAAAGATAGGTGTCCCGGATCCGGTTGAAGCGCGTCGCAATATCGCCCCGGCTTACCTTCATCCAAACATTGGACGCCCGCTCAAGGAGGTCGATCTTGTTGTCCGACAGTTGATCCACCATTCCCTTGGCATCGTCGCGGATGGAGTCGAACCCCTTGGTGATTTCCTCATAACGTTCGCCGATCTTCATGGCGGCGATCTGCTCGCGCACCACTTCGTTGAAGGCGCTGGCCTGCGACAGCGTCCGCCCGATCAGGATAATGCGCGTTTCATCCAGTTCCGTGATCTGGCTCAAAAGGCCCGTGATCGGCTGCTCAGCCTGCTGCTCGGGCCAGATGCCCAGGTCCCGAATGGCATTGACGGCCTTGTCCAGATACTGCAGCGGTCGCTCGGCGACGGTGCTCGCCGGAGCCATCTCGAGTGTCGGTGCGGTGGTCATTTCATTGGCCATTACTATTCGCTCCCGTATCCGGCGCAGGGCCGATTGTGTGCGCTTGTGCGCGTCATAGATTGCCGCTGGACCGGCGGGTGGCAATTGCAACTGCTTGCCGGGCCAACTATTTAGGCCATATTGGTGCGAAAAGGCCGCACGTAAAGAGTGGGGCTACCAAGCATGGCAAGCATTTGTTTCGTGGGGCATTCCGGCCACATTAGGGCCGCTGCCGGGGAGGGCTGCTGATGGACTTTGGCGGGCGCTATATCATCGCTGCGCCGCGTGTGGCGGTTTGGGCGGCACTCAACGATGCAGACACGCTCAAGGCCGCTATCCCGGGCTGCCATTCCATTGCTTGGTCGGGGGAACACACGCTGGATCTGGAGATCAAGGTCAATCTGGGCGTCGCCAAGCCATCTTTCAAAGGCGAGCTGATGCTGAGCAACATCGTTCCGGCCGAGCGCTACACGCTTTCCGGCCGCGGCAAGGGTGGGCTCTTCGGCCTTGCCGAGGGCGCTGCTGATATCGCCTTGTCAGACCATGGTGAGCAAACGCTCCTGGTGTTCACAGCCGAAGGTGGTGCGTCCGGGCAGATCATGAAGCTGGGCAAGGCTGTGATCGGCAATTCCGCGCAAAGGATCATCGATGGCTTTTTCGAGCGCTTCGGCGCTGCCATGGGGGCGCAGGTCACGCCTCTTCCGCCGCCCTGAGAGGGCAATCCGGCTCTATTAAGCAAGCGGTAACCATGCCGCTTTCTGCCTTGAAAGGATCATAATCACCACGGTGTTCCCGGGTTATCTCTGCCGCGCAATTCAGCGCATTTGAAACAAATACAACCATGTCTTCCCAGACCCGTGACACACTTGCCCTTTTTATGCTGGCGGCGCTTGCCGTACTGGGCGTACTCTATGCCGACGCCGATCTGCCGGGCCTGTTCATGAGCATTCTGGCGCGCCTCTAACCCCGCTGGAAAGCGGTGCAGCCAAGACGCCTAAATTTTGACCAACCGGAAAAATTTGCACTATGCCCTCTTGCGGGCGCGGCATTTGCACGATTGTATCGCCTGCTAGCGCACGCAAAGCTGAACCATCGGGCAATGACCTGGTGCTCAGGTGCCAGACAGGGAGACTAAGCAATGAAACTTTCCACCTTCACCAAGGCTATTGCTGGCGGCATCGCGCTGAGCGCGGTCCTGACCGGTGCAGCCTTCGCCGATCCCGCGCTGATCTATGATCTTGGCGGCAAGTTCGACAAATCGTTCAACGAAGCGGCCTATAATGGCGGCGTTGCCTGGAAAGAAGAAACGGGCGGCAATTTCGTCGATCTGGAACTGCAGAACGACGCCCAGCGCGAGCAGGCCTTGCGCCGCTTTGCCGGGCAGGGGGCAAACCCCATCGTTATGGCCGGCTTCTCCTGGACTGCGGCGCTGGAAAGCGTTGCCCCTGAATTCCCTGACACCAATTTCGTTGTGATCGACACGGTTGTCGAGGCGCCAAACGTGCAGTCCATCCTGTTTGATGAGCACACCGGCTCCTTCCTGGTCGGCGCCCTCGCAGCCCTGAAGTCCGAAACCGGCACCGTGGCCTTTGTGGGCGGCATGGACGTTCCCCTGATCCACAAATTCTATTGCGGCTACGCTCAGGGCGCCAAGCACGTAAACCCCGATATCTCCCTGATCGAAAACTACACCGGCACCACTCCGGCCGCCTGGAACGATCCGGTCACCGCCGGTGAATTGACCAAGGCCGCCATCGATGCTGGCGCCGACGTCATCTTTGCGGCCGCCGGCGGCTCGGGCCTGGGCGTGCTACAGGCTGCCAAGGACGCCGGCAAATATTCGATCGGCGTGGACAGCAACCAGAACTACCTCCAGCCGGGCTCGGTCCTCACCTCCATGATCAAGCGCGTTGATCTTGCTGTAAAGAACGCGCTGACCGAGGCGGCCGATGACGCGACCTTCAAGCCTGGCCTGACCGTGCTCGGCCTTGCCGAAGATGGCGTTGGCTATGCGCTGGACGAACACAACCAGGAACTGATCACCCCCGATATGCAGAGCAAGGTCGAGGAACTCAAGGGCCAGATCATTGCCGGCGAGATCGAAGTTCACGACTACACCACCGACTCGTCCTGCCCTCTCTAAGCGAGAATAGATGAGCCAGAATGGCCCCATGAACCCGCAGCGGCCGGAAACGGCCGCTGCTTTGGTCCCAGTCAATGGCTGGGCGATCGAGCTTGAAAAGATCAACAAGCGCTTTGGCGACGTTCACGCCAACAAGGACATCGACCTTAAGATCGCACGCGGCACAATCCACGGCATCGTGGGGGAAAACGGCGCGGGCAAATCGACGCTCATGTCCATCCTCTATGGCTTCTACACTGCCGACAGCGGCACCATTCGCGTCAACGGCACCGAACAGGCCATCACTGATAGCCGCCATGCCCTCAGGCTCGGAATTGGCATGGTGCACCAGCACTTCATGCTGGTCGACAATTTCACCGTGCTCGAGAACATCGTGCTCGGCGCCGAGGACTCCGGCCTCATCAAGCCAAGTCTTAATCGGGCGCGCCAAGAGCTCGAGCGGCTTGAGCGGGAGTATGACCTCGAGGTCAATCCTGACGCTGTTATCGAGGACATCTCGGTTGGCCAGCAGCAACGCGTTGAAATCCTAAAAGCCCTCTATCGTGGCGCCGAAACCCTGATTCTCGATGAACCCACGGGCGTCCTTACCCCCAAGGAAGCCGACGACCTATTCCGCGTGCTCGAGACCCTGCGCCGCCAGGGCAAGACAGTGATCCTGATCACCCACAAGCTGCGCGAGATCATGGCGATCACCGATAGCGTGTCCGTCATGCGCCAGGGCCAGATGGTGGCCACCCTCAAGACCGCCGACACCAATCCCGAAGAAATTGCCGAGCTCATGGTCGGCCGCCGCGTCCTCCTGCGCGTCGACAAAAAGCCGGCAGCACCCGGCAATGCCCTCCTTGAAGTGCAAAACCTCGTTGTCACCGACGACATGGGCGTCACCCGCGTCAAGGATGTAAGCTTTGCCGTCCGTGCCGGTGAGATCGTCGGCATCGCGGGCGTTTCCGGCAATGGCCAATCGGAATTGCTGGAATCCATCTCGGGCATGCGTGATCAGAAATCCGGGCAGGTTCTGCTCAAGGGCCAGCCCTTGTCGCTTGAAGGGGATGACGGCGCCGCCCGTGCCCGTAAGGCCGGTCTCGCCCATGTCCCCGAAGATCGGCAGCGCATGGGCCTCGTCACCAATTTCGCCGAATGGGAAAACGCTATCCTGGGCTACCAGGACACCCCCGCCTATGGCTCGGGCCCATTCCTCGATATCGCCGCCGCCAAGAAAGCCGCTGCTGATCACATCAAGCTGTTTGACGTGCGTCCGGCCAATATCAACCTCAAAACCTCCCTGTTCTCCGGTGGCAACCAGCAAAAAATCGTGCTGGCGCGCGAAATGGAGCAGGACCCCGAGGTGCTGGTGATCGGCCAGCCCACTCGCGGCGTTGATATCGGCGCCATCGAGTTCATCCACAACGAAATCATCAAGATGCGCGACGAGGGCAAGGCCATCCTCCTCGTCTCGGTGGAACTCGATGAGATCCGCTCTCTTGCCGACCGCATCCTCGTCATGTTCGATGGCGTCATCGTTGGCGAGGCCGACCCCGCCACCGCCACTGAGGGCGAGCTCGGCCTGATGATGGCCGGTATCAACAGCAAAGCCGCTCCGCGCGGCCTCGGCATTGCCGAACAGGGACCCCTGCCATGAGCGCCCGTCGACCCATTCCGCGCTGGGCCGATATTGCCCTGCTGCCCGCCATCAATTTGATTCTGGCCTTTGTTGTCTCGGGCCTCGTCGTTCTCCTCGTTGGCGAAAACCCGTTCCACGCCATCCAAGTCATCATCTATGGCGCCTTCGGCTACGGCGATGGCTTTGGCTATACCCTCTACTACGCCACCAATTTCATCTTCACGGGCCTTGCTGTCGCAGTTGCCGCCCATGCCGGGCTCTTCAACATCGGGGGGGATGGGCAGGCCTATGTGGCCGGCCTTGGCGCCATTGTCGTTGCGCTGGCGCTCGACCAGACCCATTGGCTCCTTGCCATGCCGCTCGCCATCATCGCCGCAGGCGCCGTCGGCGGCTTTTGGGCCTTTATACCTGGCTGGCTCCAGGCCAAGCGCGGCAGCCATGTGGTTATCACCACCATCATGTTCAATTTCATCGCTTCGGCGCTGATGGTCTACATGGTCAATCGCGTGCTCAAGCCCGCAACCACAATGGCGCCGGAATCCGAGACCATTGAAGTGGCGGGCCGTGTCCCGCAGCTGCGACAGTTCATGTCCTTTTTCGGCTATTCGCCGGTGAACCTTTCCATCGTCATCGCCATCGCGGCGCTGATCGGCGTCTACATCCTCATCTGGCACACCAAATTCGGCTATGCCATGCGCGTACTGGGCGCCAATCCAACAGCGTCGCGCTATGCGGGCATCAGCAACTCGAAGATGATCATGATCACCATGACCATCTGCGGCGCTCTTGCTGGCATGGTGGCCATCAACGAAGTCATGGGCGTGCAGAACCGTCTGGTTCTCGATTTTGTCGCCGGAGCCGGGTTTGTCGGAATCGCCGTGGCGCTCATGGGCCGCAATCATCCCATCGGAATCCTCCTTGCCTCGCTCCTGTTCGGCGCGCTCTACCAGGGTGGGCAGGAACTCCAGTTCGTCATTCCCGGCATCACCCGCGAAATGATCGTGGTCATCCAGGCCTTGGTGATCCTGTTCACCGGCGCCATGGAAGGGCTGTTCCGCCCGACGCTGGAGCGCGTATTCATGCTCTATCAGCCCGAGCACAAGACCGGAGCCGTGGCCGTTTCCACCGCCAAGACGGAGAGCTGAGATGGATATCGCCACCATCCTCTCCATTCTGGACGCTACGATCCGCCTCTCCACGCCGCTGCTCCTCGCGTGCCTCGCCGGGCTTTATTCCGAGCGCGCCGGAATTTTCGATATCGGCCTTGAAGGCAAGATGCTGGCTGCCGCCTTTGCCGCTGGCGCCGTCGCCGCCGTCACCGGCTCGGCCTGGATGGGTCTCCTCGCTGGCATGGCCGTGTCTCTGGGCACCGCGCTGCTGCAGGGCGTTGCCGCCATCACCCTCAAGGGCAATCAACTCATCGCCGGCGTCGCCATCAACATGCTCGCCGCTGGCATGACGACATTCCTGGGCCAGACTTGGTTTAGTCAGGGCGGCCGCACGCCGGCGCTTAACGAGGGCGGCCGCTTCTCCGTCATCACCCTTCCATTCGCCAGTGAACTTTCCGGCGTGCCGATCCTTGGACCGATCTATTCGGACCTGATCTCGGGGCACTATATCCTGGTCTATATCGGCTTCATCATGGTGGCCGTCACCGCCTATGTCCTCTACCGCACCCGCTTCGGCCTGCGCATGCGGGCGGTGGGCGAAAACCCAAAGGCGGTGGATACGGCAGGCATTTCTGTGGTCGCGCTGCGCTATCAGGCCGTGATTATCACCGGCCTCCTGTGCGGCCTTGCCGGCGCTTATTTCTCCATCGCGCAAGGCTCGGGCTTCGGCAACAACATGACGGCGGGCAAGGGGTACATCGCCCTCGCCGCGCTGATCTTTGCCAAGTGGAGGCCAGTTCCGGCCATGTTCACCTGTCTCCTGTTCGGTTTTCTCGACGCCCTCCAGATCCGCCTCCAGAGCGCCCGCTTGGGCGGCATCGAAATCCCCGTCCAGGCGATCCAGGCGCTGCCTTATGTACTGACCGTCATCCTGCTGGCCGGCTTCATCGGCAAGGCCGTCGGCCCCAGGGCCGGCGGCGTGCCCTACACCAAGGAGCGCTAGCGGCAACGCTGGCGCAGTGCATATCATGACCGACACCGACCAAGCCTTGTTCGAGGCCGCTGAAGCCATTCGGGCCAAGGCCTATGCGCCCTATTCGCGCTTCACCGTGGGCGCCGCCATCCTGGCCGATGACGGCCAGATCTATTCCGGCTGCAACATCGAGAACGCCGCTTACCCACAGGGCAACTGCGCCGAAACCTCGGCAATCGCGGCCATGATAGCTGGCGGAGCCCGCCGCATTACTCGCATCTACGTCACCGGCCCCGGCTCCGCTCCCGTTACGCCCTGCGGGGGGTGCCGTCAGCGCATCCGCGAGTTCGCCGATTTGGACGTGACCGTAATTTCGCACGGCGTCGATGGCACGCCTCTGGCACAAACGCTCGAGCAATTGCTGCCCTATTCCTTCGGTCCGGAGTACCTGCCCAAATGAGCAAAGCCGCCAAGACCATCAGCAAGATTGCGGGCAAGGAACCCATCACCGCCGCAATCGTCCTCGGCTCCGGCTTGTCCGCCGTCGGCGATCTCCTCGCCGACAAGGTCGCCATTCCTTATTCCGAGCTCAAGGGCTTTCCCGGCACCGGCGTGTCCGGTCATGGCCGTGACCTCTTGATCGGCACGCTGGGTGGCAAGCGCGTCGCAATCCTCTCCGGCCGCGAACATTATTACGAACACGGCAATGCCGCCGCCATGCGACCGGCGCTGGAAGCTATGTCCGAACTCGGCGCGCAAACCCTGCTGCTCACCAACTCCGCCGGCTCGGTCGACGAGCGCTTCCGTCCGGGCGATCTGATGCTGATTTCCGACCACATCAATTATGCCGGCATGAACCCCCTGATCGGGGAAGCGACGGACCGCCGTTTTGTGAACATGGTCAATTGCTACGCTCCTGATCTGCGTGCCAAGGCGCAGGGGTTGGCCGAGCGGCTCGACATCCGCTTGGGCGAAGGCGTCTATCTCTGGTATTCTGGCCCGAGTTTCGAAACGGTCGCCGAAATCCAGATGGCCATCCGTCTGGGCGCCAATGCCGTGGGCATGTCCACGGCACCCGAAGTGATCCTGGGGCGTTTCCTCGGGATGAAAGTCTGGGCCTGCTCGTCCATCACCAATATGGGGGCGGGGCTCTCGGCTGAAAATATCAGCCATGAGCATACCAAGACCATGGCAGTGCAGGGCGCCGACAAACTCAAGCGGCTGATCCCCATGCTGGTGGAGGAACTATGAGCCTCAAGATCGTCGACAAGCTTCGATCGGAAACCACCCACAAGCGCAATCCAGGCTTTCCCCTGGACCTCGATTGGGTGGGCCGCATCCGCATGAACCGCTCGGCCCTCGAGCGCCGCGCCTCGGCCATCGGCACCCGCCGCACAGTCAAGAAAGAGTACCAACTCGCCTGGCTTTTGAAGGCCATCACGCTGACCGACCTCACGACGCTCAACGCCGACGACACCTCCGGCCGCGTGGAACGCCTCTGCGCCAAGGCCCGCCACCCCCTGCGCCAGGACATTCTCGACCAGCTCGATCTGGGCGATTTGCGTATCCTCCCCGGCGCCGTTTGTGTCTACCACTCCTTCGTCAAGACAGCCGTTCATGCCCTCAAGGGCACCGGCATCCCTGTTGCTGCCGTCTCGACCGCCTTTCCCCATGGGCTTGCTCCTGTCGAAACCAAGCTGCGCGAGATCGAGCTTTCCGTTGCCGATGGTGCCGAGGAAATCGACATCGTTATCGAGCGGGGCATGGTCCTGCGCGGGGACTGGCAGGCGCTCTACGATCAAGTCCGTGCCTTCCGCAAGGCCTGCGGCGACGCCCACATCAAGACCATTCTGGGCACGGGCGAACTGGCGACGCAAACCAACATTGCCAAGGCCTCGCTCGTCTGCATGCTGGCCGGCGCCGATTTCATCAAGACCTCCACCGGCAAGGAAAAGGTCAACGCCAACCTTGTGACCTCCCTGACCATGATCCGGATGATCCGCTGGTTCGCCGAGGAAACGGGTATCGAGATCGGCTACAAACCAGCTGGCGGCATTGCCACTGCCGGCGACGCCCTCAAATACATGGCGTTGATGAAGGAAGAGCTGGGCACCCATTGGCTGCAACCGCACCTCTTCCGCTTCGGTGCTAGCAGTCTGTTAACCGATATCGAGCGTCAGCTAGAGCACGGCCTCACCGGCCACTACGCGGCGGACTACCGCCAGCCCATGGTCTAGGCGCTACCACGAGGCCCGCTGCACGGGACCCGGAGGAATCAGATGAACAAGATCGCACAAATCTTCGAAACGCTCGAATACGGCCCGGCCCCGGAGGCCGCAGACCAGGCGATCGCATGGCTCGACCAGCACGAGCGCCGCTTTGGCCACTTCATCAACGGCGAGTGGACCGCCTCGGGTACCACCTTCGCCACCGATAATCCCGCCACCGGCGAAAAGCTGGCCGACCTCACCGAAGGCACCGCCGCCGACATCGACCAGGCAGTGAATGCCGCTCGCGCCGCTTTCGGCCCTTGGAGTGCCCTCAGCGGCTACGAACGCGGCAAATACCTCTATGCCATTGCCCGCGCCATCCAGAAGCACGCCCGTCTGTTTTCCGTCCTCGAAACCCTCGACAATGGCAAGCCCATCCACGAATCCCGCGACATCGACATTCCCCTCGTCGCCCGCCATTTCTACCACCACGCCGGCTGGGCCCAGCACCTTCAGCGCGAGTTCCCGGACCACGTGCCCTATGGCGTTTGCGGTCAGATCATCCCCTGGAATTTCCCGCTCCTGATGCTGGCGTGGAAAATCGCCCCGGCACTTGCCGCAGGCAACACCGTGATCCTCAAGCCCGCCGAGTTCACCTCGCTCACCGCGCTTCTGTTCGCCGAAATCTGCCAACGCATCGGCCTGCCCAAGGGCGTCGTCAACATCGTCACGGGGCAGGGCGAAACCGGACAGGCCATCGTCGCCCATGCTGGCATCGACAAGATCGCCTTCACCGGCTCTACCGAAGTCGGCAAAGCCATCCGCGTGGCGACGGCTGGAACTGGCAAGGGCCTTTCGCTCGAGCTCGGCGGCAAGTCGCCCTATATTGTCTTTGAAGATGCCGACATCGACTCGGCCATTGAGGGGCTGGTCGACGCCATCTGGTTCAACCAGGGCCAGGTCTGCTGCGCCGGCTCGCGCCTCCTTGTGCAGGAATCCATCGAAGAGCGCTTTATCACCAAGCTCAAGAAACGCATGGAAACGCTGCGCGTGGGCGACCCTCTCGACAAATCCGTTGATATCGGTGCCATGGTTGCCCCCGTGCAGGTCGAGCGCATCCGTGACCTGATGGGCCGCGGCGTCGCTGAGGGCGCCCTCATCTACGAACCCGACAACATGACGCTGCCCGACCGGGGCTGTTTTCTTAAGCCCGCGCTGGTGACCAACGTTTCGCCCGCGAACACCCTGGTCGCCGAGGAGATCTTCGGCCCCGTCCTCGTTGCCATGAGCTTCCGCACGCCCGAAGAAGCCGTCGCGCTCGCCAACAACACTAAGTACGGCCTAGCCGCCACTATCTGGAGCGAGAACATCAATCTCGCCCTCGATATTGCGCCCAAGATCAAGGCCGGTGTCGTCTGGATCAACGGCACCAACAATTTCGACGCTGCCGTCGGCTTCGGCGGTTACAAGGAGTCCGGCTTCGGCCGTGAAGGTGGCCGCGAAGGTATGGGCGCTTATCTCAGGCCTGCTTGGGAGAAAGACCTCAAGCCCTTCCCCAGCCCGAATGGTGAGCCTATCGAGCCGCGGGAGAGTGCCACGAACCCTCTCGATACCCATCTCGACCAAACGGCCAAAATGTACATCGGCGGCAAGCAGGCCCGCCCCGACAGCGGCTATACTCGCCGCGTTCTGTCCCCCAATGGTGAAATCATCGGCGAGGTGGGGGAGGGCAACCGCAAGGACATCCGCAACGCGGTGGAAGCTGCTCGTGCCGCGCTTGGCTGGTCCACCACATCAGCCCACTCCCGGGCGCAAATCCTCTACTTCCTCGCCGAAAACCTCGACTACCGCCGCGACGAGTTCGCCGCTCGCATCAAGGCGCAAACCGGCGAAGACGGCACCGATGAAGTAGCTCTTTCCGTGGAGCGCCTGTTCGCCTTCGCCGGGTGGGCCGACAAATACGACGGCGCCGTCCATAACCCGCCCCTGCGCGCCGTAGCCGCTGCCATGGTCGAGCCACTCGGCGTCCTCGGCATCGTCGCGCCGCCCTCGCGGCCTCTGCTCGGCTCCATCGCCCTGCTCGCCCCGGCTCTCGCTATGGGCAACACGGTTGTTCTGGTTCCCTCGGTCCGCTCACCGCTGAGCATTACCGACCTCTACCAGGTCATCGAAACCTCCGACGTCCCCTCGGGCGTGGTCAATATCGTCACCGGCGATAGCGCCACCCTGGCCAAGACCCTGGCCGAACACGACGGCGTCGACGGGCTCTGGTTCGTGGGCGACGCGCAAGCTTCTGCCATGGTCGAAAAAGCGTCGGCCGGAAACCTCAAGCAAACCTGGACCAGCCGCGGCCTCTACTACAACCTCGCCGATCGCCGCTTCGAAGGCGACTATTTCCTGAGTAAGGCAACGCAGGTGAAAAACGTCTGGATACCCTACGGAGCCTAAGTAACCCCACCTAACCTCCCCCTAGGAGGGGGAGGGATCGCCTCTTGCACTCGGCAAGATCGCGCAACGCACCCAATCTGTTCCTCCCCCTCCTAGGGGGAGGCTAGGTGGGGGTTCAAGAGCCAGAAAGCGACCCATGGTCTTCCTCCCCCAAGAAGTCATCCTTAAAAAACGCAACGGCGACGCGCTCTCTCCCGACGAAATTAGCCAATTCATCTCCGGCTTCGCCCAGGGCACCGTCTCGCACGCCCAGGCTGCCGCCTTTGCCATGGCCGTCTACTTCCGTGACATGAGCAAGCCCGAGCGCGTCGCGCTCACCCTCGCCATGCGCGACAGCGGCACGATGCTTGACTGGTCCGATCTCGACGGCCCTGTCGCCGACAAGCATTCCACCGGCGGGGTAGGGGATAATGTCTCCCTCATGCTCGCGCCGATCCTCGCTGCCATCGGCATCTACGTGCCGATGATATCGGGCCGCGGCCTCGGCCATACCGGCGGTACGCTCGACAAGTTCGACGCAATTCCGGGGTACACTACCAGCCCAGACAACGACCTGTTCCGCAAAGTCGTGAAATCAGCTGGCTGCGCCATTATCGGCCAGACGGCAGACCTCGCCCCGGCTGACAAGACGCTCTATGGGATTCGCGACGTCACCGGCACGGTCGAATCCATCCCGCTCATCACCGCCTCCATCCTGTCCAAGAAGCTCGCGGCGGGCCTCGGCGCCCTGGTGCTCGACGTCAAGACCGGCTCCGGCGCCTTCATGCCGACGCTTGAAAAATCCCGCGACCTAGCCCAAAGCCTCGCCGCCGTGGCTAATGGAGCCGGCCTCAAGACCTCGGCCCTCATCACCGACATGAACGAGCCCCTCGCCAGCGCGGCCGGCAATGCGCTCGAAGTTCGCAACGCTGTAGAGTTTCTCCTTGGCAAGCAACAGGACCCGCGCTTGCGCGAAGTCACCTTCGCCCTGTCGGCCGAACTCGCCCTCATGAGCGGCAAGGCCGCAGATACCGCCTCCGCCCGCGCCCTCGTCGACGAAGCCCTAGACAGCGGCCGCGCTGCTGAGCGCTTCGCCCGCATGGTCGCTGAACTCGGCGGGCCCACCGACCTCATCGAGCGTATGGACACACATCTGCCATCCGCCACTATCATCCGCGACGTCTTCGCCGACAGCGAAGGCCAGATTGCCGAAATCGACACTCGCGGGGTCGGCATGGCCGTTGTCGCACTTGGTGGCGGCCGCACCACGGCGACCGACCCTATTGACTACTCCGTCGGCTTCGACTGCCTTGCCCCTCTCGGCGCCAGCGTCGATCGCACGAAACCCATCGCGCGCGTTCACGCCCGCAGCGAAGTCTCCGCCGCGGATGCAACCGCACGCCTTAAGGCGGCTTACAAGCTCGGCGGCACAACTCCGCACCATGACCTCATCGCTGGGCGTATCGCGCCCCAGGAGTAACCAATGCCCCGCGCCATCCTCTGCATTCTCGACAGCGTCGGCATCGGCGGCGCACCCGACGCCGACAAATACGGTGATGTGGGCTCCAACACATTTGGGCACATCGCCGAATGGGCCGCCGCCGGTCGCGCTGATCGTGACGGACTCCGCTCCGGCCCGCTCCGTGTGCCCAACATGGATGCCCTTGGCATCGGAGCCGCTGTCAAGCTCTCAACCGGTGAACTCCCATCAGGCCTCTCCGCCACGGCCAAGGGCGGCCGCTTCGGCGTCGGTCGTGAAGTCAGTAAGGGCAAAGATACACCCTCCGGCCATTGGGAAATTGCCGGCGTTCCCGTCCCCTTCGAATGGGGTTACTTCCCCGAAAGCGAACCCACCTTCCCGCCCCATCTCATTGCCGAGTTCGTCGAGCGGGCCAAACTCCCCGGCATCCTGGGTGACAAGCATGCCTCGGGCACCGACATCATCGCCGCCATGGGCGAGGAGCACATCCGAACCGGCAAGCCCATCTGCTACACGTCCATCGACAGCGTCTTCCAGATCGCCGCGCACGAGACCCATTTCGGGCTCGACCGGCTCTATGAGATCTGCCAGATCGCCTTCGAGCTCACCGCCCCTATGATGATCGGCCGCGTCATCGCCCGGCCTTTCGTCGGCGAGAACGCAGCCAACTTCAAGCGCACCGGCAATCGGCGTGACTTCGCCATCGCCCCGCCCGAGCCCACCCTGCTCGACCGCAACCAGGCTGCCGGCAGCCAAGTCTATGCCATTGGCAAGATCTCCGACATCTATGCCGGCCATGGCGTCACCCACAAGATGGTGGGCACCGGCATCCCGCAGCTCTTCGACAAGACACTCGACGCCATGGAAATGGCCGCCGATCGCGCATTGATCATGACCAATTTCGTTGATTTCGATAGCGAATACGGCCATCGCCGCGACGTGCCGGGCTATGCCGCGGCCCTTGAACTGTTCGACCGGCGCTTGCCTGAAATCATATCCAAGCTCCGGAAGGACGATTTGCTGATCCTCACGGCCGATCACGGCAATGATCCGACTTGGATGGGCACCGATCACACCCGCGAACAGGTGCCGATCCTCGTCTTTTCCCCAAGCCTGTCACAAGGCGAACTTGGCATTCGCTCCACCTTCGCAGATATTGGCGAAAGCATTGCCCATTGGCTTGGCCTCGCGCCAGGCCGCCACGGCAGAAGTTTTCTTTAAAACACCAGGTTAGTTTCATGAGCAACAAAGTCGGCAATGTGACGGTCATCGATCACCCGCTGATCCAGCACAAGCTGACCATCATGCGCAACAAGGAGACCTCGATCGCGGGGTTCCGTCGCCTCCTGCGCGAGATCGCCCACCTCATGTGCTACGAGGTTACGCGCGATCTCGAGCTCGAGATGATCGACATTGAAACGCCGATGTCCCCGATGAAGTCCCCTTCCATCAAAGGCAAGAAACTGGTCTTCGCCTCGATCCTGCGGGCCGGCAATGGCTTGCTCGATGGCATGCTGGACCTCGTGCCAGCCGCCCGCGTTGCCCATATCGGCATGTACCGTGACCATGAAACGCTTGAGCCGGTTGAGTATTACTTCAAGGCGCCTTCAAACCTCGAGGATCGCCTGATCATCGTGGTGGACCCGATGCTGGCCACCGCAAATTCGGCCACTGTCGCCATTGACAAGCTCAAGCAGTTGGGTGCGAACGACATCCGCTTCCTTTGCCTTCTTGCTGCGCCCGAGGGTGTCAAACGGTTCACCGAGCATCACCCCGACGTGCCGGTTTTTACGGCCGCCATCGACAGTCACCTCAACGAGCAGGGCTATATCATCCCAGGTCTCGGTGATGCCGGCGACCGCATGTACGGTACCCGCTAAAATGGCCAAGCTCGTCCACTCGATGATCCGGGTTCTCGATGAGGCCCGCTCGGTTGATTTCTACGAACAGGCCTTTGGGCTGAAGGTGCAGGAGCGCATTGAATTTCCCGAGTTCGCTCTGATCTATCTCGCGACCGAAACAGGTGGTTTCGAGCTTGAACTAACTGTCAACTTTGGCCGCACCGAACCGTACGATCTCGGCGATGGATACGGGCACCTGGCCGTTGTCGTGGACGACGTCGACGCTGAACACGCTCGCCTAACGGAACTCGGTTATGGCCCGCGCAAGCTTGTGGACTTCAAAAACGGTGACGTGCCTGTTGCCCGCTTCTTTTTCATTGCCGATCCCGACGGCTACCAGATCGAAGTGATCGGGAAAGGCCGTCGGTTCGGCTAAACGCCTTACTTCGCTCTCAGCGGCAGCCCCAGGGCAATCAATTCCCGGCGCAACGCTACTGGATCGGTGAAGTGGATCCCGTGCATCCCGAATTTGCGGGCCGAAGAGATATTGGGCTCGCTGTCGTCAATGAACACGCAATTTTCGGGTGCCACACCATAGCGCTCGCAGAACACGCGGTAGATGCGCGGATCCGGCTTCACCAAGCCTTCAAGCCCCGAAACGATCACCCCGTCGAATTTCTCGAGAAACGGCCATTCTGGCAGGCAGCTTACCCATTTTTCCCAGGAAAAGTTGGTGATCGCAAAGGTAGGTATCTCCTGCTCGACCAACTCGTCGTGGATGTCGATCGTGCCCTGGATGAAGTCGCCCAGCGTTTCCTTCCAGCGCAGATCAAACGCCTGGATTTCGCGCCAATATTTGGGAAAGCGCGTGATGAGCTTGGCAACGCCTTCCGAATAGATCTCGCCCGCGTCGAACTCCAGATTCCAGTTCAGCGTGCAAACACTCTGGTGAAACCACAAGGCGTCCTCTTCGCTCTCGAACAGCTTGCGGAAAAGGTACATCGGGTTCCAGTCGACGAACACGCCGCCAAGATCAAAGACGGGAATAAGCGTATCGGTCATGGGAAAAACTCTGGCGGGTGGGAGAATATGGCGGCTTGTGGCACGCGGCTCCGCATGGCGCAAGCGCGTCAGCGGCCGTCCAGTTTGATCTCTCCACCAAAGCGCGGCATGAAGAAGTTCTCCCGGTAGAGTGTCACCGGGCTGGTATAGACGATGCCGTAAAGCGGGGTGTAGGGCAGCCGGGTTTCCGCAACGATCACGTAGTCGCCTTCGGCAATTTTCGTCACTGCCTCTGGTAGAACATACTCAGCGCCATCAGCCCGATTGAGCTTGGGGTTGGGCTCCTGGTCGTCAAAGCCGCGCGACCAGACGACCCTCCCTTTTCCGTTCTCGACCTTCACCTGGCTCACGATCTGCACCATGTTCTCGACTACATAGGGCGAGATGATACCGCCCGCGACATCGACATAGTTCTGAAGGTCGCCTGAGCTGATGTCCGCGTCTGTCCGCGCCACCAGATCCCCCACTGCACCCGATATCAGCTGCACCTTCCGATCCATGCTGATCAGCATGCTGGCTTCATTAGCCCCAACATAAAGAAACAGCATTGCCGGAAGGATCAGGGCAAATTCCACCGCCGCAGCGCCAGTCTGGGCAATTCTGAACGACTCAAGCTTTGCTGCGAAATAGCTGGCCAGTTTCATGTGTATGGCTCGTTGCGCAGAACTGTGGTGCCACTCATCAGTCGCGTGCCATCACCCAGATTGCCGAGGTGGGCGCCACCGATATCGATGATCGTTGGCCATTTGTAGTAGACTTGCACCACGACGATGCTCGAGCCCTCACCGGCGTTAAAAGTCTCAGGACGAGTCCAGTCACAGGCATCAACCTTGCAGTTGGCCCTGTCTATCGGCGGACTTATACTCACATCGGCAAAGCGATTTACCCCTTTCGTAACCTCGACATGCAAGGCGTCGCAGTCCCGAAAGAGCCCATAAAGCCGCTCGCAGACGCGTTCCTTGAACTTGGCAGGGCTGTTGATCCCCATCTGGTGAACTTGGCCCGTGCGGATCAAACGGCTGACATCTTGCACTGCGGCGTCAAGGATTTGCCCGGAAAGAAAGACCACCGCGGTTTCCAGGATAGCTGCAATTATGGCGAAGAAGGGTAGCGCGAGTAGGCCAAACTCAACCGCGACCGCGCCGCGTTCGTCGCGTGTAAACTTGCGCCGTTGCGTGCCTAACAACCTTCTGCGGATTATCGATGCGATCATGCTGGACAAAGGCCGCGCTCTCCTTTGGTGTCCAGTCTAGGAGCATGTCACTAATTGGATATTTACGGTGCTGCGCAAGGTGCTGCGGAGTACCAAACGCCGTTAATGAAGCACTAACCGCCGGCCTAGTTTTGCCCGATCGTCTCCAGTAACCGCGCCGAGGCAACGGCCTGCCCGGAAAAGACATTATCATCACCCATGGTGACCGTGCTTTGGCAGATCGGCGCGCAGGCAAGGCTGGTGCGTGCCTGACCCTGGTACACGGTCAGCGTACCTGCCTGCATCTGCACCACTTCGATGATCGTATCGGCAATTGGCTGCCCATGGCTGTCGAGCACAATCAAATTGGTCTGCCCATAGCTCTTGCCCGTCAGCACCAATGTTTGTGGGTCTTGAACCAGCACATCGGCAATGCCGGGATTACCTACGATCACTGTTGCCGCCGAAGCATTGATGCGCAGGATGCGCGCCATGTTCACATTGACATTGATGGGCGCGTCGGCCGCCACAGTTGCAAGCGGCGCCAGCGCGGAGCCGAACAGACCCAGGGCAAGAACAAGGGCGAGATTTTCACGCATGGGGACGGGTCCGGCTAATCAACTACAACGGCAACCAGTTTCCACTGCAATGGTGAACATTTTGCAAACAGGGTCAGTCGTGAAAGTTTCCGTAGTCCTTGTATAGTCCTGCGCTACCATGCATCTCGGAGCTGATAATCTTGATGGCGGCTCTTCGCGCAAGTATTATGGCTCTTGCTATCATGTAGAGCGGCAAGGGCCATCCATCAGCTAAAATGCGACGAGCTTCATTAACCTGCTGATAAACATACGGAAATCTACTCGTTCTGCTTTGATCGGCGACCGCTCGGTTTAACACTATCTCAAGATGTGACCAATAATTTCGCCACTGTTCGATGTGTGACGTGTCGAACGATGAGCGTCACTGGATGACGTAGAAAATGGAGCCTGGTAATGAACATCTTCGCACGCTTCGCGCAGGACGAGTCTGGCGCGACCGCAATTGAATACGGCCTGATCGCCGCCCTTATCGCCGTCGGTATCATCGCAGCAGCTACCACCCTAGGTGGCAACCTTTCTGGGCTTTTTGACGGTATTGCCGATCGCTTGGAGACCGAAACCGCTAATACCACAGCCACCGGATCCTAAAAGACTTAAAACAAGGGGGCCCTTTGGGGCCCCCTTTTCATCTTCCTTAACCCTGGCGTCCTATTCTTCCGGCAAACCGATCCGGAGCCCGCAATGTCCTCCATAGCGCTGCTGATATTTCCCTTCGCAATGGCCTTTGCAGCCAGCTCGGACCTTCTCACCATGCGCATCTCCAACAAGCTGGTGATGCTCCTAGTCGGCGCCTTCCTGATCGTCGCCCTCGCGACCGGCCTGCCGCTCGCAGAGTTCGCCATGCACCTGACCTGCGCCCTTGTGGTGCTCGTTGTTGGCTTTGCCTTTTTCGCGTTTGGCTGGATCGGCGGGGGCGACGCCAAGCTTGCGGCCGCCACTTCGCTCTGGCTCGGCTTCGGCCTGGCACTTCCCTTTGTTGTCTATGCAGCACTGCTTGGCGGCATGTTGACCCTCGTGATCCTCTCCCTTCGTGCCCTGCCGCTCAATCCCCTGATCGCCCGTTTTCGCTGGATCGAGCGCCTTCACGACCGGAAGTCCGGCGTGCCCTATGGCGTTGCCTTGGCCGCCGCGGGTCTGCTGGTCTACTCCAACTCGGCCATTTTCGAGCGCCTCGCTGGGTGATCCGCCAGTCACAGGCCGCGCCAGTTTTTGCATTTCCATAAAATTTACTTGGCGTTAACTCTTCCGGCAAAGTTCCGATTAACCAAACTTTGACCCTTTGGGTTCACACTTCACCCGGTGGATAGGGACGTTTCCGTCCTGCCTGTAACCGGAGTGACAGATGAAGCCGGCCCGATTGATATTGCTGCTCGTGGCCATTGTTGCTGGCGGTCTCGCGGCCTTTTTGGTGACGCGCGGTGGCGGTTCCTCGCCGGAACAGATCGTCACCACCGAACTCATCGAGGAAGCCAAGACCCAGGTTTTGGTCGCCAGTCTGCCTATCGGCGTCGGCGAGCGGCTATCAGCGGGCAATCTGCAGTGGCAAGACTGGCCCGAAGGCGCTGTCCGGCCAGAATACGTCACTATTGCTGCCATGCCCGAGGCGACCTCCGACCTCACCGGTGCCGTTGCCCGCTTCGAGTTCTTCCCGGGCGAGCCGATCCGCGAAGCCAAGCTTGTCCGCACCGACCAGGGTTATCTCTCCGCGGTGTTGGCCGAGGGCAAGCGCGGCGTGTCCGTTCCGGTAACAGCCGCCTCCAGCGCTGGCGGCTTCATTCTGCCCAACGATCGGGTGGATGTCCTCCTTACGCGCAGCACCGATGCGGGCCAGTTCTCCGAAGTGGTCCTGTTCAATGTGCGCATCCTGGCCATCGGCAAGCGGCTGGGAGAAGTGGGCGCGAGCGGCGGCCAGGAGGATCCGGCGGCCCCTGCACCCACCCCCATCACCTTTGATGAGGCGACGATCGCAACGCTTGAACTGGACCCCGCCCAGGCCGAAGCCCTGGTCACAGCCGCAACGCAAGGCCAGCTCTCGCTGACGCTGCGCTCCGTGGCCGATTTCACCGAAAGCGCGCCCCCCACCACCATTGCCACGCGAAACACCAATGTCACACAAACTGTGCGTCTGATCCGCTTCGGTCGTGAACAGAGCATCAACCCGGGAACCACGGTGAGCAGAGTCGCGCCGCAGGCCCTCGTGACGCCCGTCCCGCCTGTCGAACTCGCCACCGGCGACGCCGCCTCAAGCCAGCAAGCCCAATAGGGTGGAGACCACAATGTCCAAGACCACCAGCAGTCTCCAGCGTCTGTTTCGGACCACAGCTTTGGCTGCCTTTCTGGCTGCAACCGCGATCGGCCCAGCGATCCATGCGCAGGAAGCACACATCACCGTTTCGCCCAATGCCTATGGCGCAACGCGCAAGGTCGAGATTGAACTTAACAAGACCATGCTGGTTGATCTGCCCGCGGGTGCTGCCGAAGTGATCGTGTCCCAGCCTAGTGTCGCCGCAGCCATCATGCGCACCCAGAGCCGGGCCATCCTGCAGGGCATCACCGGCGGCGACACCAACGTTCTGTTCATTGATGCCCAGGGCCGCACCATTGCGGTGCTGGACGTCAAGGTCATCGAACAGCCTTCCCAGGTCGGCAACGCCCTTGAATCTGCCCTTGCCCGCGTCATCCCTGGCTCGCGCATCTCGGTCGAATCCGTCATTCTGAACGATCGTGCCAACCGCGTCGTGCTAACCGGAACCGTGCTCTCCGCCGAAGACCGCGAGCGCGCCACGGCCATGGCCGTGCAGTTCGCTGGTGATCCTCGAAACGTGGCTAACATCATCGATATCAGCGGTCACCAGCAAGTTATGCTGCAGGTCACCGTGTCCGAAGTGAACCGCAATCTCGCCAAGCAGTTCGGCGTCAATCTCTCCGGTTCGCTCAGCGTCGGCAGCGTCAATCTTGGGCTCAATGCTCCCGCGCCAGCCGCCACACCGACCTTCGCTGGTACGGGCGATTTCAGCATCGGCAATCTGCAGCTCGACGCCGCCATTCGAGCGCTGGAAACCCGTGGCGGGCTCCGCGTCCTGGCGCAGCCAACGCTTACCGCGATTTCTGGCCAGCCGGCGGAATTCCAAGTGGGCGGCGAATTCCCGATCCCGGTTCTAGATAACAATGGCAACACCGTCGTCACTTACAAGGAATACGGCATCACCCTTAACTTCACTCCCGTGGTGAAGTCGAACGGCCTTGTTGCGCTCACCATTGACACCGGCGTTTCCGAAGTTCAGGCCGGCACATTCGCGCTGACCAGCCGTTCGGCAAAAACCGCTGTCGAGCTCCAGCCCGGCACCACGCTGGCGATCGGGGGGCTCCTGCAGGAGCGCACCAGCCAGCAGATCCAGCAATTGCCGGGCTTAGGCAATATCCCGATCTTGGGCGCCCTGTTCCGTTCGCGCGACTACCAATCCCACCAAACCGAGCTGGTGATCCTCGTTACCCCCTATCTGGTTGCGCCCAGCCCGCTCAATGCCATTGCCGTGCCGACCGACCGCACAACGCCTGCCAGCGACGCCGAGGCGATCTTCCTGGGCAAGCTGGAGACCATGTACGGCGTGGGCAAAACCGGCGAGATCCGCGGCAGCATCTCGGGTTCGGTGGGTTTTATTCTCGACTAGGGAGCCATGGTCCCTGGCGAAGGAGTGTCTGTTTCATGAGTTTCCTCACCCCTGACGCAAAAGCAAAAGATGAGCCCGCAGCGGAGATCGCGCCGGGTGCCCGGCTCATCCCGCGCATCACCATTCAGGCCTTTTGCGAAAATTCGCAGACTGCCCAGCTGGTGGAAAGCGCCATCCATGACCGGCGCATGTCTAAAGTCGCGTTGACGACCCACAATGGCGGCATCGACGGAGCGATCGAGACCTACAAGTCCAATCCCACGCCAAACCTCATCATCGTCGAAACGACCCTCTCACCGGGTGAGATTCCCGTGGCGCTGGAGCGGCTGGCCGAAGTTTGCGACGCATCCACCCGCGTCGTGGTCCTGGGCCATGCCAATGATGTGGTGCTTTATCGCGAGCTGATCCGGTCGGGCATTTCCGAGTACATCGTTCTGCCCGCAACCGCGGCGCAGATCGTCCTGGCCATCACCGAATTATTCGCTGCCGAAAACGCCGCCCCCATCGGGCGCACAATTGGCTTCATCTCGGCCAAGGGCGGCGCTGGCGGCTCAACCGTGGCGCACAATGTGTGCTGGGCCATCGCCACGGTCTTGCGACAGGACAGCCTGATCCTCGACATGGATCTGCCCTTCGGCACGGCCGGCCTGAACTTCAACCAGGATCCGCCGCATGGCCTCGCGGATGCCGTGCTGGCCAACCAGAAAGTCGACCAGACCATGCTGGACCGCCTGATGAGCAAGGCGGCCAACCACATCAACCTCCTGACCGCGCCTGTGGCGCTGGACCGTACCTACGATTTCGGGGAGCGCGAGTTCGAGCCCATCGTGGAAATGTGCCAGAAGACCATGCCCATCGTGGTGCTTGATATTCCCCACGGCTGGACGGGCTGGGTGCGTCATACCCTCGCCACCATCGACGAGCTTGTGATTGTTGCCGAGCCGGACCTCGCCAATCTGCGCAATGCCAAGAATCTAGCTGATACCATCAAGGCGCTGCGCCCAACGGAAAACGCACCTTCACTGGTTCTTAACCAAGTGGGCATGCCGCGGCGCCCCGAAATCAATCCCAGCGAGTTTGCCCTGTCGGTGGAATGCCAGCTGATCGGCCAAATCCCGTTTGACGCGGCGCTGTTCGGCACCGCCGCAAACAATGGCCAGATGATCGCCGAGGTCGCGGCCAGCAACAAGATCAACGACGTGTTTCGCTCCATTGGCATGCATGTCACGGGGCGCAACGCGGCCCATATCGGGGGTAAGTCATCGAGCCGGATGAAGCTGCCCTCGTTTCTCAAGAAGCGGGCCTGAGCGCCCGCTGAAACGGTAGGACCACAATGTTTGGTAAGCGCACCACTTTTGGCGGCAACACGCCGGGCGTCAGCGAAGTCGCGCGGCCAATTCCCAGTGCTCCACTGCGCGCCGAAGTCGCCCCACCTGCGCGGCGGTCTGCCGACGCGGACACCATGGCGTCCCGCATGCGGTCCAACGAAGAGGTCGTGGATGTCCGCGCCCCCGCCGATGCCGCGCGTGACAAGGAATATTTCCAAACCAAATCCGCGATTTTCAACGCGCTGATCGACTCCATCGACCTCAGCCAGCTCGCGACCATGGAGTCGGAAGCGGCGCGTGAGGAAATTCGCGACATTGTCGCTGAAATCATCGCGCTCAAATCCATCATCATGTCGATTTCCGAGCAGGAAGACCTGCTCGAGGACATCTGCAACGATGTCCTTGGCTATGGTCCACTCGAGCCCCTGCTGGCGCGCGACGACATCGCCGACATCATGGTGAACGGGTCGCAGAAATGCTACATCGAAGTGGCCGGCAAGGTGCGCCTTACCAATGTGCGCTTCCGCGACGATGCGCACCTGATGAACGTCTGCCAACGCATCGTTTCCCAGGTCGGGCGCCGTGTAGATGAATCCTCCCCCATCTGCGACGCCCGCTTACCCGACGGCTCGCGCGTCAACGTTATTGCGCCACCCCTGGCGATCGATGGCGCAGCGCTCACCATCCGTAAGTTCAAAAAGGACAAGTTGACCCTCCAGCAGCTCGTCAAATACAATTCCATCTCCCCGGAAGGCGCCGAAGTCCTGCGCATCCTGGGCCGTGTGCGCGCCAATGTCCTGATTTCGGGCGGCACCGGTTCGGGCAAGACCACGCTGCTTAACTGCCTCACTGCCTTTATTGAAAAAGACGAACGCGTCATCACCTGCGAAGACTCGGCTGAATTGCAGCTCCAGCAGCCCCACGTGGTGCGTCTTGAAACTCGCCCGCCCAATCTGGAGGGGGAGGGCGAGATCACCATGCGCGATCTCATCAAGAACTGCCTGCGTATGCGGCCCGAACGCATCATCGTGGGCGAAGTCCGCGGCCCCGAAAGCTTCGACCTTCTCCAGGCTATGAACACAGGCCACGACGGCTCCATGGGAACGCTCCACGCCAACTCCCCGCGCGAGGCCCTTTCCCGTCTTGAATCCATGATCACCATGGGCGGGTATTCGCTGCCCAGCCGCACCATCCGGGAAATGATCACCTCGTCGATTGACGTGGTTGTTCAGGCCGCCCGCCTGCGGGACGGTTCGCGCCGCATTACCCACATCACCGAAATCCTCGGCATGGAAGGCGATGTGATCGTGACCCAGGACATTTTCCTCTACGACATCGTTGGCGAAGACAGCAACGGCATGCTGATCGGCCGCCATCGCTCCACAGGCATCACCAAGCCGCAATTTGCCGAGCGCGCGCGCTATTTCAACGAGGAAGCCAACCTCATCGAAGCGCTAGAAAAGTCCAATACCGAGCAGCGCGAACTGCTGGATTCCTGATCCCATGAACATGCTTCTTCTTGCATTGCTGGGAACGATCTGCGTCGGAGCGCTTGGCTTCGCCCTCGTGCCCTCTGCCCTGGGCAACGGCCGCGCGGAGCAGCGCCGTAAGGCGCTGCAGGGTGATATGCGGGTCAATCGCGTGGAAAACGCCGCTGCCCGCAACCGGGACCAGCGGCGCAGGGATGTGCAGCGCGTCCTCAAGCAGCAGAACGACGCCCTCAGCGCCAAGAAGCGGCTCACCCTGCCGCGCCTGCTGTTTCAAGCCGGCATGACCATCAAGCCGGCAACCTTTATCCGCAACAGCATCATCTTCGGCGTGGTGTTCACGCTCCTGCTGGTTCTGTTGCAGGTGCCGATCTTCCTTGCTCCCGTCTTCGGAACGGCCGCCGCCTATCTTGCCCCGCGTTGGTGGGTCAGCCGCAAGCGCAAGAAGTATCAAAGCCTGTTCCTCGATGAATTGCCCAACGCGGTGGAAGCTATTGTGCGTGGCGTTAAGACCGGCCTGCCGCTCAACGACTCCATCCGTGTCGTTGCCAAGGACGCCAAGGAGCCCGTGAAATCCGAATTCGGGCGCGTGCTCGACCAACAGGCTTTCGGCATGTCTATGACCGAAGCGGTCGGCGTCCTGCTGGACCGGGTGCCGCTTCCTGAGGTCAATTTCTTTGTGGTTGTGATTACCGTTCAGCAGCAGGCCGGCGGCAATCTCAGCGAAGCTCTCGGCAACCTTGCCAAGGTGCTGCGCAACCGCAAGAAGATGAAGCAGAAGATCAAGGCGATGTCCTCCGAAGCCAAGGCTTCGGCCGGCATCATCGGCTCGCTTCCCTTTGTGGTGGGCATCCTGGTCTCCTTGACCTCCCCGACCTATCTGCTGCCGCTCTTCACCAGCACGCTGGGCCATATCTGGCTGGGCATCGGCGCCATCATGCTCTCTGCCGGTGTGTTCGTCATGAGCAAGATGGTCAAGTTCGAGTACTAGGAGCCTGCCGGTGAACATCGTTGCCCTACTCAGCGACCGCGAATTCCTCATCTCCCTTCTGGCCGCCATCTCGGCGATGGCCGTGGTGTTCACTTTCGGCTCAAGCTTTATCGTCAAGTCCGAAATGCGCGAGCGCATCAAGCGCGTGGCGCTCGAGCGCGAAAGAATGCGGGCCGAGGAGATGGCCCGCCTGCGCGGCAGTTCGGCTGTGACCGACGGGCGCGGCATTCGCCGCAATGCCGAAACCAAGACTTACATGAAAAAAATCGTCGAGCGATTCGACCTTAAAAAGGCGTTCCAGGACGATGCCACGGTCGACAAGCTTGCCATGGCTGGCTTCCGCGGCCCGGGCCACCTAACGACCTTCCTTTTCATGCGTCTCGCCACGCCCATCGGCTTTTTCGCGGCTCTTGCAGTTTATCTCTTGTTCCTCAATCCCGGCGATCGACCGCTTTACCTCAACCTGGCCTACGCCATCGGCGGCGGGATCGTGGGCAGCTATCTACCCATGGTCCTGCTGAAAAACACCACCACCAAGCGTCAGTTCTCCATCAAGCGTGCCTGGCCCGATTGTCTCGATCTGCTGCTGCTGTGCGTCGAAGCGGGCATGTCCATGGAACATGCGTTCAAGCGTGTCGCCAAGGAGATCGGCCATCAGAGCCCCGAACTCGCCGAAGAGTTGACTCTGACCACCGCCGAACTGGCGTTTCTGGAAGATCGTGGCCGCGCCTACGAAAATCTGGGCCGCCGCACGGGGCTCGACGGCGTCAAGTCAGTCATGACCGCCCTGATCCAGGCTGATCGCTACGGCACGTCCGTTGGCCAGGCCCTGCGCGTCATGGCCGAGGAAGGACGCGAAATGCGCATGATGGATGCCGAAAAGAAAGCGGCCTCCCTGCCGCCCAAGCTCACCGTGCCCCTGATCCTGTTCTTTCTACCCGTCCTGTTCATCGTCATCATCGCACCGGCCATGATCAAGATCTTCGGCCCCGGCGGCGCCGCTTCCGGCGGTGTCGGCTGACGGAAAAAACAAAAGCCCTGCACTGCAGGGCTTTCTTATTGGGGCAGGGTGGAGTCCCTCAGCCAGCGGGAATGGCATCCCAGCGGTTCTGCTGCGTCAGCAGTGCCCGCACATAGTTCATGTTGCTTTCCACCTGCTCGGGCGGCAGTTCGGCGGCATAGATCGCGCGGCATTCCTCGAACCGGCCCTGCAGGCCCAGAACCAGCGCCAGATTCTGCCGGATCTGGCTTGAGGCGCCCCGCATCTGCACGGCACGCCGCAGGTGCTGCTCGGCTACGGCAAGATCGCCCGTCATCGCATAGGAAAGCCCGAGATTAGCTTCAATCGAGGCTTCCCCCGGTGCCGCCACCAGCGCCTGCTTGTAGATTTGCCGCGCTTCCTGGTTGCGGCCCAGTTGGTCCAGCGTCGCGCCCTTGACCAGGAGCGCATTCCAGTCCGGTGCATCAGGGCGGATCACACCATCGAGCAGGGTCAGCGACTGGTCGAACCGGCCCTGCGCCGTAAGCGCTTTGGCATAGGCAACGGTGATGTCGACATCCCGCGGATGTGCCGCAACGCCGACTTCCAGCGCCGCAACCGCCTGCTGGCTCTGCCCGGCCGCGCGCAATGCCGCCGCGTAATGGATGATGACGTTCTTGTCTTTGGGGTTCTTTTTATAGCGTGCGGTCAGCTCCGCCAGCGTCTGCTGGTTTTCAGCAAGGGGACGGCCGGAATAATCGGGCGACGCTGTGCGATTGGATGCACAAGCACCAAGCGCCACGGCCGCCACTCCAACCATCAGCAAGCTGCGCAAGGTGCGGGAAAGGCGATGGAGGGACGTCACGGGGCAACTCCTGCGGCACAGCGCCAAGTACCCCCAGCAGTAATTCATTAACCCTAACGCGATGTTAAAGCCTGGATTGCCATGTTGTGGGCGCCGCCCGCGGCGGCTAGTTTGCCCTGCAAGAACCTGCTTCGGAGCGACCCATGCCAAATTCCTCTTCTCTGCCAATCATTGCTGTCGAGGAGAATGGACTGGCTCAAGCTGGCCTTTCCGCGACGCAGGCGAACTGGGCCGCAAGCAATGATTTCACGGGCCAGCGCGGCCGCCTTCTGGCGCTGCCCGGCGAAGCAGGCGAGGTAACGGGATATCTCTTTGGCATGGGCAAGGCAGAAGGCCGTTCGGCCCTGGTTCTGGGCCTTGCCGGTGCATCCCTGCCGGAAGGCGACTACCATCTCGCCGGGGACTATGGCGACCCAACACTTGCCGCCATCGCCTTCCGCCTGGGAAGCTACAGCTTCGATCGATATCGCAAAGGTAAGCCGGCTCCGCGCCTCGCCATCCCAGCCGAGGCTGATACCGGCGAAGTGGACCGCCTCGTTGAAGCCGCGTTTCTCGCCCGCGACCTGATCAACACCCCCACCAATGATCTGGGCCCCGACGCGCTCCATACCGCTATCAGCGATTTCGCAGAGAAGCGCGGCATGCATCTTCGCGCCGTTGTGGGCGATGAACTCCTGGCAGCCAATTTCCCCATGATCCACGCCGTTGGCCGGGCCGCGCCTCAGTCGCCCCGGCTGCTTGATCTCACATGGGGCGATGAATCCCACCCCAAGATCACCCTGGTGGGAAAGGGCGTTACCTTCGACACGGGCGGCCTCGACATAAAGAACCCCACCGGCATGCTCCTGATGAAAAAGGACATGGGCGGCGCCGCCAATGTTCTGGGCCTCGCCAGCGCCATTGTTTCCGCAGGGCTCAAGGTGCGCCTGCGCGTCCTGATCCCGATCGTTGAAAACGCTATCAGCGGCAACAGCTTCCGTCCGGGCGATGTCTTAACCTCACGTAAGGGCCTGACTGTTGAAATCGGCAACACCGATGCCGAAGGCCGGCTGATCCTGGCCGATGCCCTTGCACTGGCCGACGAAGAATCGCCCGAACTCCTCCTCGACATGGCAACCCTGACCGGCGCCGCCCGCGTGGCGCTCGGACCAGAACTGCCCGCGCTCTATGCCACCGATGATGCGCTCGCGCGCGAACTCATGATCGCCGGCCAGACAAATGACGATCCGCTCTGGCAGATGCCGCTGTGGTCGCCCTATGACGCCATGATGAAAAGCAAGATCGCTGATGTCAACAATGCCGGCTCCGGCGGCTTTGCCGGCTCGATCACTGCCGCGCTCTTCATGCGCCGCTTCGTTGGCAACGCCCGTGCCTGGGTTCACCTCGACATCATGGCCTGGGCGCCAGAAGCCCGCCCCGGCCGCCCGTTCGGCGGCACGGACCAGGGTATCCGTGCCGTTTACACCGTGCTCAAGCAGCGCTACGGGCGGGGCTAATAGCCCCGGCTGCGATCGACCACATTGATCAAGGGCTCGCCCGCCTCATGCCCCTTGATGATACGGGAGAAATAGCGCACGCCCGAAGCTTCGTTGGAAATCGCCGCCACATGAGGCGTGATAAAGCAATTGGGAATGTCCCAAAGCGGGCTGTCCTGGGGCAGGGGCTCGGTCTCGAACACATCGAGGCTCGCCGCGCCCAGCGTGCCATCGGCAAGCGCGGCAACAATATCGGCCTCGCGCTGATGACCACCACGCGCCGCATTGATGATAACCGGCCCACCTAGCAAGCGCCCCCGCCGCAGCTTGCCAAATGTGTCCCGGTTAAGAATGCCCGTGGTCTCGGGGGTCAGGGGCAGCAAGCAAACCAGGATATCGGTGCCCGACAGGAAATTGTCGAACTGCTCGGATCCGGTAAACGCCTCCACGCCATCGATCGACTTGGGCGTGCGGCTCCAGCTTCGCAGGGCAAACCCCAGCGGCTTCAGCCGACGCGCCGCGTCCTGCCCCAACACGCCCATACCCATGATCCCGACAGCGGTTTCCGAAGCCGCCGGTGGATAATACTGATCCCAGCGCCGCGCCTTCTGATCGGCCTGGAACTTGCTGAACCCGCGGTGGTGCATGGTGACATGGGCCACCACATAATCGCTCATGCGCTGGCTCAGATCCTCGTCCACAAAGCGCACAACCGGCACATCGGGAAGTTTGGGGTGCTTGAGAAGCGCATCAACGCCTGCGCCCAGCGAAAGCACGGCGCGCAAACCAGTCAGCCCCTCAAAGGCATCCGGCTTGGGCTTCCACACAAAGATATAGCGCACCTCGGCTGGATCGAACTGGTCGCCACGGCGCAAAACGGGGTAGGGCGCTAATGCCTCGGCAAAGCTTCTCGCCCAGCTGGCTTCATCGACATCGGACAGGTGCAGTAGCAGCATTCGAAAACCCTCAAGAAAAAGCCGCATCCAGGGGACGCGGCTTAAACGAATTACAATCGAGCGGAAACCTTAAGGCGTTTGCACCGGAGCCGGGGTCGTGCTCTGCGGGAACGACGTTCCGGGCGAAGCCGCCGGAGCGGCAGGCGCAGGCGCATCCACCTGGTCCTGCGGCGCAGGCGAACCACCAGTGCCGCTCGTGGTCGGCGTGCCTTCCACTTGCGTTTCCTGCTGCGTTGTCACCGGCGAATCGGTAACGGCGGCTGGCTCTGCCGGTGCAGCGACTGGATTTTCCTGAGGCGCAACAACTTCGTCGGGCGCAGCAATGTCCTCGGCTGCGTCTTCCGGATCCCCTTCCATGGCTCCAAGGCCATCGACCGGTGCAGGCGCTGGCGCTTCACCCTCAGGCACTGGTGCAGGAGCGGCTTCTGGCGCCGGGAATGGCTTGGGATCCGCCGACAGGGTCTGGAGGTACGCCAAGATATCGGCGCGCTCTTCGGGCGAACGCACGCCGGCAAAATTCATCTTGGTGCCGGGCGCATAATCGCTCGGCTTAAGCAGGAACGCATCGAGGTTCTCATAGGTCCAGACATCGCCGGCGGCATTGTGCGCCAGCAGGGCCTCCGAATAGGCAAAGCCTGGAACGCTGCCTTCAGGACGCATCACCACGTCATAAAGAACCGGACCCTGCTTGTTCGGCTCGCCTTCGCCGAAATTGTGGCACGACTGGCACTTCTTGGCGGCATTGGCGCCGCGCTCGGCACTGGCGCTGGCGAGCAGCACGCCCAAGGGAACCTGCGGCTCGGCTTCAACAGGTGCGCCTGCTTCGGCAACTTCCGGCTCGGGCAGGGGATATCCAGGTCCACTATTTTCGATGGGATGGTAGATCGCCTCGGCGACAAAGCCGACGCCCATGACGAACAACAGCGTGCCCAGCACGGCGCCCATGATCTTGTTTAGCTCGAACGAATCCATTTGACCTTCTCTGCCCGTCCATCCGCATGGACATCTATTCGTATCGGCCACAACCCCCGATTGTCCAAAGGAAATCGCCTCAACGGCGGGCCAAACGCGGCCGGAAGATAGTCGCAAGCCCTTGGCTGCGCAACAGTGCAAAACCGCCTTGCGACAATTCCTCCCCGCTGCGCTTCCTTGGGGGCAATGCAGCTTGATTGACTCCGGTTCCGCCCGGGGGCAAAAGCCGGTGCCGACCAGCAATGGAATGTTTCAATGACCAAGAAGATCGCTTTTCAGGGCGAGCCGGGCGCTTTCAGCCATGCTGCCGCCAACAATTTTTTCCCCGGCGAAGAAGCGATCGGCTGCGTTACTTTCGAGGAAACCATTGGCGCCGTGCAATCGGGCAAGGCTGATTTCGCCGTCGTGCCGGTCGAGAATTCCCTTTATGGCCGCATCACCGACATCCACCACCTCCTGCCCGAAAGCGGCCTGTTCATTATCGGGGAAACCTATCTTCGTGTGGAAATGAACCTGCTTGGTGTTCCCGGCGCCACGCTCGAGGACATCAAGGCCGTCCAGTCCCTTTCGGTGGCGCTTGGCCAATGCCGTAGATTCATCGCCGAACGCGGCCTGCGCACCATCAACGCCGTGGACACAGCCGGCTCCGCCCGCGAAGTGGCTCAAAAAGGCGACAAATCCGTCGCCGCAATCGCTTCCCGCTTTGCCGCCGAGATCTATGGGCTCAACGTCCTTGCGTCCAACATTGAAGACGCGGCCCACAACACCACGCGCTTCCTTGTCCTGTCCCGCGAAAAGCAGGAAGCGCCCCAAAACGCGGGCAAGGTCAAGACAACCTTTGTGTTCCGCGTCCGCAACGTCCCCGCCGCTCTCTACAAGGCTATGGGCGGCTTTGCCACCAACGGCGTCAACATGACCAAGCTCGAAAGCTACATGGTCGGCGGCGCCTTCACCGCCACCCAGTTCTACGCCGACATTGAAGGTCACCCGGCCGACATTGGCGTCCAGCATGCCTTTGAAGAACTCGGCTTCTTCACCGACCACTTTAGCATCCTGGGTGTCTATCCGGCTGCCGAGAACAAGTAGACTCTAACGGGCATAGTCCACCCCACGATGTCATCCCGGCGCAGGCCGGATCCATCCCGAGATCGCGCCGCAGCCGCAAGGTGGTTGGTGCTGCCCATCGCCCCCCACCCAGCCCCCCTGGTGGGGGGAGGAGCCGATCGAGCGTGTGGCACGATTTCTCGTAGCCCGGATCCCTCCCTCCTCTCGCGAGGGGAGGCTAGGTGGGGGTCCTTTTTCCACCCACAAATCTCTCCATCTTCTCCCCACCTCACAAACCTCCACTATTCTCCTGTCCATCGCCCACGCAGAGCCCAGTCATGACGAGTGATGCGCGCGGGGACAGCCGGAGAAGCAGGGGTCGCCTTGCTTGTGCGGGATATCGGCAGCCGCCCTTTCGGGTACCGCCTGAACCGACCCTGCGAAAAGACCCGGTTTGGTGGCGAGGCAAGTGCCTCACACACTAGAAATTACCAAGAGGCAAAGGCCTCGCCACCATCTGCTCACCCACCACCGCACCCGGGGCGGCGTTTCCGCACGCCTGCTCGTTGCCGAACCGATTGACACCGCCGACCTCGCCGCTATGGTCCGCCCGCTCTCTCTCGTTCCGGAAACTCATCTGCCATGTCCCATGCCGATCTCGCCCAGACCATCAATGCTGCGTTTGAAAACCGCGCCGAGATCCGCTTCGACACCAAGGGCGAAGTCCGCGATGCGGTAGAACAGGCTCTTGCCCTGCTCGACAAGGGGGAGGCGCGCGTCGCCGAAAAGATCGATGGTCAATGGCAGGTCAATCAGTGGCTCAAGAAGGCCGTGCTGCTTAACTTTCGCCTCAACGACAACACGCTGATCGAAGGCGCTCCTGGCGGCTCATCCTGGTGGGACAAGGTTCCCACCAAGTTTGAAGGCTGGGGCGAGAACCGCTTCCGCGAAGCCGGCTTCCGCGCCGTTCCAGGCGCCATCGTGCGTAGCCCAGCCTTTATCGCCCGCAACGTTGTCCTCATGCCAAGCTTTGTCAATGTCGGCGCCTATGTCGATGAGGGCACCATGGTCGACACCTGGGTCACCGTCGGCTCCTGCGCCCAGATCGGCAAGAACGTCCACATTTCGGGTGGCGTTGGCATCGGCGGCGTCCTTGAGCCGCTCCAGGCTGGCCCCGTCATCATCGAGGACAATTGCTTCATCGGCGCGCGCTCCGAAGTGGTCGAGGGCGTTGTGGTCGGCGAAGGCTCTGTCATTTCCATGGGCGTCTTCATCGGTGCTTCCACCAAGATCGTTGACCGCAACACCGGCGAAATCCACATCGGCAAGGTGCCGCCCTATTCGGTCGTCGTATCCGGCTCCCTCCCGGGCAAGTCGCTCCCCGACGGCACTCCGGGCCCCAACCTTTACTGCGCCGTGATCGTCAAGACCGTCGATGCCCAAACGCGCTCCAAGACGGGCATCAACGATCTGCTGCGCGACTAACCGATGAGCGTTGACGCCCTCGACCTGCTCAAGCGCATGATCGCCTGCCCCTCGGTCACCCCCGAGGAAGCCGGTGTGCTCGACCTGCTCCAGGCCGAGCTCGAACAGATCGGCTTCACCGTCACACGCCTGCGCTTCGAGGGCGACAACTCCTATCCCGTCGGCAACCTCTTCGCCATTCGTGGAACAGGCGGCCGGCGGCTCCTGTTCGCCGGCCACACCGACGTGGTCCCCCCCGGCGATCTCGCCCAGTGGACCACCGACCCGTTCACGGCCCGCAAGGCCGAAGGCAAGCTCTTTGGCCGCGGCGCCGCCGACATGAAGTCGGGCATCGCCGCCTTCGTCGCCGCTGTTTCGGATATTCCCCCTGACAGCGGTACGGTTATGCTGGCGATAACCAATGACGAAGAAGCCGACTCGATCAACGGCACGGAAAAGCTGATGGCCTGGGCGCAAAAGGAGCGGCACCAATTTGATTTCGCCATTGTGGGCGAACCCAGCTCCACGCTCCGAACCGGCGACAGCATCAAGATCGGCCGACGCGGCTCCTTCTCGGGCCTCATCACCGTTTCCGGCACGCAAGGCCATGTCGCCTATCCCGACAAGGCCAACAATCCCCTGCCAACCCTTGCTCGAATCGTTACGGCCCTCGACACGAGTATCGACAACGGCACCGAACATTTCCCGCCCAGCAATCTGGAGGTCACTTCGATTGACGTCGGCAATCCCACGGGCAACGTAATACCCGCCGCAGGCACCATCCGTTTCAACATCCGCTACAACGACCTGTGGACCCCTGAGACGCTGACCGCTTGGATCCGCGAGCGCATTGCTAGCGTCGATCCGCGAGGCGCCGCGATCTCCTTCACCGTTTCCGGTGTGCCATCCCGCTCGTTCCTGTCGCCCATCAGCAATGATGTGGGAACGCTCGCCGCAACAATCGAAGCCCTTACCGGCAACCGTCCGCAAATGTCCACTGGCGGTGGCACCTCCGACGCCCGCTTCATCGCGTCCTATGGCCCGGTTGTCGAATGTGGGCTTCCCGGCCCTTCCATGCATAAGGCAAACGAGCACATCAGCCTCGAGGACCTCGCACAACTTACCCAGATTTACTGCAGCTTCATGCAGCGCTTCTTTGCGGGTGCCGCGTGAAGCTCTGGACCGCCATAAGCCAGGCCGTTGCGGGCTGGCTGCTTATCCTGCGCGGCAATGCCGGCTGGCAGGAACACTTTTCCCTTTCGGCGCCTGGGCTGGTCACGTCGCTTCTCGTCTTCGCGCTCACAGCCTTCGTTGCGCTGATCTTTGCCTCCATGAGCATAGGCGTCCCCAGCCTGCCCGGCTTCTTGGCTGCCATGTTCGTCCTCGCCCTGCCGATCCTGGCCTTCTGGCTAACGCTCCTGGCCACCCGCTCGCTGCTCAAGAGCGACCAGCCTGCCTTGCCGCTGCTGGTCCCCGGCGTTTATGCGCTCACGGCCTTCCTGTTGATCGAGGGGCTCCTCGCCATCTTGGGCGGTCCCATCGTTATGCTCTCCTGGATCGCTCTTGGCTTTGTCATGTTCTGCCTTGCTCGCGCCGCAACAGGCTGGAATGTCGGCGTTGCGTTCTGCTTTGCCGCTTTCACCGTCCTTCTGCTTGTTGCTTTGCGCCTGGCGCTTTACATGCTCTCCAGTTCCGCCGGCATCACCATCTAACTTTCGAGACAAGCCCTTGGCCAAATCGACCGCAACTTTTCTCGAAGAACTGACGGCTGCCGTGCAAGGCTGCATTGCCCTGGTCACCGGCAAGCGCGATGCGCCATCCTATTTTGATTTCTCCCAGCGCGGCCTCTTGGGCAGCTTGATCGCCGTCGTGATCGGCGTTGCGATCGCCGGCTTTGGCCCGTTGCTGGTCGGGGTGCCCCTGCCACAGGGTGCTGCCACCCAGTCGATCATTGTCAATGCCGTGCTCTTTCTGGCTCAGGCTGGCACAGCCTATATCGCCTTGCGCCAGATGGGCCGGCAGGATGGTTTCCTGCCCTATTTCGTCGCGTCCAATTGGGTGACGCTGGTTTCAGCCGCACTGCTGCTGCTTTCGTTCCTGCTAGGACCGCTAGGCATGTTTGTGTTGCTCGCCGTGGTCATCATCGCGATAGCGACCTTCATCAATATAGGCCGCCTGATCGTCACCCTGACGCCGGTGCAGATCGGCATTCTGTTCGTGTCCCAGGCCGTCGGCGTGTTCCTGGCTCTAGGGATCGTCGCGGTCCTTCTGGGCCCGTCCGCAACCGCAGCCGGCTAATAATCGACTTTAGTGAAAAAAAGTCCGCTGGCCGGCGCCATCGCACCGCATTGGCTCCGGTCCCGAGCATCCAGCACGGCGCGCAGCTTTTCGGGCGCCCACTTGCCCTCGCCAACCAGTTTGAGCGAACCCACCATGGAGCGAACCTGATGGTGCAAAAAGCTCCTGGCGCTGGCGGTCACCAGGATATGCTCGTTTTCTTGCCTGACCGAAAACACGTCTAGAGTGCGCAAAGGCGAGTTCGCCTGGCATTCGGATGAGCGGAACGTGGTAAAATCGTGCAATCCCAGGATCATGCCCGCAGCCCGATCCATCGCTTGAGCATCGAGGGGCATCGGAACATGCCACACGTGATTGCGCTCGATAACGGCGGGGGCCCGACGGTTGAGAATGCGATATTCGTAGTGCCGGGCCTTGGCGGAAAACCGGGCCTCGAAATCCGACCCGACTGCCTCTGCGGCAATCACCGCCACCGGGTCCGGCCGCAAATGGTAATTGAGCGCTTCGCGCACGCGGAACCCATCCCAGGGCTTACTAAGCTCGAAATGCACGACCTGCCTGAGGGCATGGACGCCCGCATCGGTGCGCCCCGCGGCCTGCGTGGTGACACTCTCGCCCGACATGCGAAAGATTGCTTCTTCGAGTGCCTGTTGCACCGAGGGGCGCTCACTTTGCCTCTGCCAGCCGGAAAAAGGCGTCCCGTCATATTCCAGCGTAAGCTTGAAACGGTGCATCTAGCTGACGGTAGGAGGCAGGGGGCCTGCACCGCGCAGGAAAGTAGCTGCATCCATGGCGCCCTTGCCCTCGCGCTGCACCTGCGTCAACCGCACCGCGCCCTCTCCACAGGCAATCGTCAATCCGTCCAGCAGCGTCCCCGGCGCACCCGATCCATTCGCCATGGTGGAACGCAGCGCCTTAACCCGCACCGGCTTGCCGGCAAGTGCAATCTCGAACCAGGCGCCAGGGAAGGGCGAAAGGCCCCGAATATGGTTATGGACCTCCTCCGCCGGACGGCTCCAGTTAATCCGCGCCTCGGCTTTCTCGATCTTCTTAGCGTAGGTTGCGCCTTCTTCGGGCTGCGGAACAAAGTCGAGGCTACCGCGCTCAAGGGCGGCGAGGGCCCGACCCATCAGATCGGCACCCACCCGCATCATGGTGTCGTGCAATTCACCCGCGGTCATATCGGGGCCCACGGGAATAACTTCCCCCAGTGCCACGGGCCCGGTGTCCAGCCCTTCATCCATCTGCATTACCATGACACCGGTTTGCTTATCGCCGGCCATGATGGCGCGTTGGATCGGCGCTGCCCCGCGCCAACGCGGCAGAAGCGAGCCGTGCAGATTGAGGCATCCAAGTTCGGGCGCATCGAGAACGGGCTTGGGCAGCAGCAATCCATAGGCGACCACAACAGCGAGGTCCGCGCCATGGCTGGAAAAGATCAACTGTTCAGCCTCGCCCCGCAGCGACTTTGGCGTGAAAACAGGAATGCCAAAACCTTCGGCCGCAAGATGCAATGGCGATTTGCGCTCTTCCTGTCCTCGCCCTGCCGGCTTGGGTGCGCGGGTATAAGCCGCCACCACCTCGTGCCCCGACGAGACGATTTCAGTCAATGTCGGCACGGAAAACTCCGGCGTGCCCATGAAAATGATCCGCATCGGCAAACTCCTGGGCACGCCCCATCCTTCCGCAGGATGAGGTCTAAGAACGATTCAACGGATTACCAGTAGACCCCATGATGAGCCTGTCGAACCACGAGGTCGTGGCACTAACCAGCCGCGCGCTTGGCAGCCTTGTCGAACTTCTTGATGACACGGTCGCGCTTCAGCCGGCTCAGATAGTCAATGTAGAGGATGCCATCGAGGTGGTCGATTTCGTGCTGAATGCAGACGGCAAGCTTGCCTTCTGCTTCCTTGGTCACCTGGTTCCCGTCAAGATCGGTATAAGTCACCGTCACCTCGTTAGGCCGCTCCACCTCATAATAGAGCTCGGGAATGGACAAACAGCCCTCCTCGGTCACCTGCATCTGCTGGCCAAAATGGGTGATCTCGGGATTGATCAGCACCATTGGGTCGGGCGTCTCTCCTTCGGGTGCCAGATCCATGACTACGATGCGCTTCATAACGCCGATCTGTGGCGCGGCCAGACCGATGCCGGGCGCGTCATACATGGTGTCCAGCATGTCCTTTGCGAGCGTCTTGATCTCGTCATCCACCTCGACAATCGGATCGGCAACCGCGCGCAGGCGTGCATCGGGAATAACGAGAATGGGGCGTACAGCCATGGCAAGAGGTCCGGCAGAAAAGGGATTTCGCTCTCGATATGGTATTTTCCGGCGCGCGGTCAACTCCGGCGGTGGAACTTGGCCCCGCAGGGTCCGTTTCCCTGCGCAAAAAGGAGGAGAGCATGGATAAGCACTATGAAGGCGGCTGCCGCTGCGGAGCCGTTCGCTACCGGCTCTCGGGCGAGCCCTATATGGCGGGTCTATGCCACTGCACGGAGTGCCGCAAGGAAACCGGCTCGCCGTTCCTTTATTTCGCCGACTGGCTTCGTGATGCATTCACGGTCACGGGCGAATACAAGACCTTCAAGGGCCGCAGCTTCTGCGTTCAATGCGGCAGTACGCTGTTTCACATTAGTGACGATCACGTGGAGGTGGCTCTTGGTTCGCTGGACGAGGCACCCATCGCGATTGTCCCCGAGGTTGAAGGCTGGATCAAGAGGCGGGAGCCTTGGCTCGTGGCCGTTGTGGGTGCCGGCCAATTCCGCGAAGATCCGTCCACCTAGAACATTCCGCGAACAGCCGAATCGCGCTAGTCTTGGCGGATGGATACTGTTCTGTTCCCCGTTGCGGGCTTGCCCATAACTGTCACCGTTGCGGTGTGCGTGGGCGCCGTTCTGGCTGTAATCGTCTTACTGTTTATTCTGGTGAGCGCCATGCGCGCCAGTACGCAGCGGGTCGAAACCCTTGCGCAGCAGGCGGCCGAACAGCTCAAGGCCAGCTTCCTCGCACAAATTGCGGAACGCGATAATCGGATCCATGAGCTTGACCAGCAGGTCGCTAACGAGCGCGAGCGTGGCGCCGAACTGCTTGACCTTGAGCGCGACAAGAGCGCCCACCTCATGGCAAAGGTTTCGGCGTTGGAAGCCCAGATGGCCGAGCAGCGAAAGCAGTCCGAGGCTAATCTCGCCCGCTTCGAGCAGGCCCGCCAGCAAATGACGGACGAGTTCAAGGCGATCGCCGGCGATGTCCTTAAGAGCCACAGCGAAACCTTCTCCCGCCAGAACCGCGAGCAAGTCGACACATTGCTCAAGCCCTTGCAGGAAAAGATTGGCGAGTTCCACATCGGCCTGATCAAGGATCGCGCAGCCATGAGCGAGCAGATCCGTGCGCTGCTGGAAAGCAATGTGCAGATCACAACAGAAGCCAGCAATCTGACTCGGGCGCTCAAGGGCTCTTCACAAACGCAGGGCGCTTGGGGGGAAATGATCCTCTCGACCATTCTCGAGCAATCGGGTCTGCGCGAAGGCGAGCAATATTTTATCCAGCAAAGCCATACCGGCGAAGATGGACAGCGCCTGCGCACGGACGTTGAAATCATCATGCCCAACAATGACCGGCTGGTGATCGACTCGAAGGTGTCCCTGACGGCCTTCGAGGCTTTCGTCAACGCTGAGGAAATGGAGCGCGAACGTCATCTGCGCGCTCATATCACCTCTGTGCGAACGCACATCACCACGCTTGGCGAAAAGACCTATCATCGTGCCGCCAAGTCCAGCGTCGACTACGTCATGATGTTCGTGCCAATCGAGTCTGCCTTGGCAACCGCCATCCAGAACGACGCCAAACTCGTCGAGTATGGCATGAGCAAAGGCGTGATGCTGACCACGCCGACCACTTTGCTGACTGTGCTCCGCACGGTGCGCAATGTCTGGGACATCGAAAAGCGGCACCAGAATGCCGAAGAGATCGCCGCGCGTGCCGGCGCCCTCTACGACAAGGTCGTGGGTTTCCTCGCCACCATGGACAAGATGGGGAGCCACATGGACAAGGCACAACAAAGCTATAACGATGCGCGAAGCCAATTGGCGACCGGCAAGGGCAGCGTCGTGCGGCAGGTGGAAATGCTCCGCGAACTGGGTGCCAAGTCGGCCAAGCAACTGCCGTCCGGGTGGGAGAGTGGCGGCGAGGAGCCACGCATCCTCCGGCTGGTTGGCGAAGAACCGGGCGACCTTGCCTAAGGGCTAATCGCGCTTGAGTTCGCTTGCGCTCTTAAGAACGCGATCGCCATCTTCCTGCTCAATCAGGAAAGCCGGCTCCTTGGTGGAGGCGTCGCGTGTCACCTCCGTCCCCTTGATGGTGCGGGTGACCTTCCTGGTGAACCGTTCAACAATCTTGCCATGGGCCACATTAGCCCCCCAGTTCCAGTTCACCTTCGAGCCTTTTCGAAGTCCAGCCATGGCGATCTCCTTTGCTCGGGGGAACACCCTTCCGATCACATTGTTCCTGCCGTTCGAACCGCTTTTGACCCGCAAGCGTTAGCGGACCAGAAACAAGCATTGGAGACTAGAATGGCTCGGCCCAATAATCAGCACGGCTCTATAGTGCCACAGGACGCCATCTACGACGCCGCCGATCAGCCCGGCCTGGCATTCCCCTACACGCAGGATGAAGTCGACGAGCTGCTTTATGGCGTCGACCGCTCCGCCAGTGAGCGCCTGGGCCGCCTGCGTGAAATCCGCGACCAGATGGCCGTTCGCGAAAGCGGTGACTGGGGCGACCAGGATCCTGCTGCGATGATGGATGAATTGGACCGGGCCATCGATGAGTTGAGCGCCGAAATCGCCAACTCCGATGACGACAATGAAGACTATATGCTGCTAGAACCAGCCCTCACTGTTGATCCTTCCGAAAAGCTTGACAGCCTTTCCCCCGACGATGTGGACTCAATCAGCGCCATTGCAGGAATTGATGTCGACACTGCAGACGACGAGGACGATGAAGAAGATGAGGACCTCACCCCGCTTGATGAAGGCGAATGGGAGGATGGGGACGATTTCGACCCGGCAAAGGGCGTCCACTAGCCCCCGATCTGGGTACGGGCACGCAAGGCTTGGCTGAGCGTGCCCTCATCTAGATAGTCGAGTTCCCCACCAACCGGCACGCCATGGGCTAGGCGGGTGACCTTGGGGGCGACATCCCCCAGCCGGTCCGTAATGTAATGCGCCGTGGTCTGTCCCTCGACAGTGGCATTGACCGCTAACACAATCTCGCTGAACTCGTGCACCCGGCCCAAAAGCGCAGCTACCGAGATATCGTCTGGCCCAACACCGTCGAGCGGCGACAGTACTCCGCCGAGCACGTGGTATTTGACGGCACCGACGCCAGCCCGCTCCAGCGCCCAAAGGTCAGCCACATCTTCCACCACGATCAGCATGCCGCTTTCGCTGCGGCGTGGGTCCGAGCAGATCGAGCATGGGCTCACGGTGTCGATATTGCCGCAAACCTCGCATGTTCGCACCGCTGCTACCGCCCGGTCCAGCGCTGCGGACAGGGGTATCATCAGTTGCTCTTTTTTCTTGACCAGCTGAAGCACCGCGCGCCGGGCGGAGCGTGGTCCAAGCCCTGGCAGTCGCGCCAGAAGCTGGATCAATTGCTCAATCTCGGGGCCGCCTGATGCCATCGGATGCTAGAACGGGAACTTCATGCCGGGTGGGATCGGAAGGCCAGCAGTGACTTCGCTCATTCGGCGCTGCATCTCAGCTTCGCTCTTGGCCTTGGCATCGCTATGGGCGGCCACGATCAGATCCTCGAGCACCTCGACATCGTCCTCCTTGAAGAGGCTTGGATCGATCTTGACGCCCTTGAGGTCGCCCTTGCCTGAAAGCGATACGATGACCATGCCTCCACCGGAACGGCCTTCCACCACGAGCTCGGCAAGCTCGGCCTGCATGGCCTCCATTTTGCCTTTCATTTCGCTGGCGGCCTTCATCATGTTCATGATGTCTTTCATTCGTCTTCCTCATCGATTGGGGGCGGTGGCACTTCGCTGGTCGTGGCTGTGTCATCGTCGCGGACGGTCACATTAACAACCTTGGCGCCGGGAAAAGTTTCAAGAATGGCTTTGACCAGGGGGTCTTCGTGCGCCGCGGCATGCGCCGCTTCCTTGCGCTGTTCCTGCTCCTGGCGCAAGGTCAGCCCCTCGGGCGGCTTGCTCGAGACATTGACCAGCCAGCGCTGACCGGTCCAGGCCTGCAGCCGCGCAGAAAGAGTTGCTATGATGCCGGGGTCGGTGCCTTCCAGCAGAGCGACCTCGATCCGGCCCTGCTCAAAGGATACAGGCCGCATCTGCCCTTCGAGCGCCAGACGCACCAAGACGTCGCGCTTGGCGGCAGCAAGGGCAATCAGTTCTTTGTAGCTCGACACGGTTGCCAAGGCAGGCACTGCCTGGGCAACGGCCGGCTGCTGAGCCACAGCTTCCGTGGCAATCGGCTGCGGCAGTTCGCGGCGCATGGCCGAAGAGCCATTGGGCAAGCTGCGCGGCGCCGACTGCATTGGCTGCATGGCGGGGGCGGGCGCCGGCTGGTTGGCCAGCTTGGCGATGAGGTCATCAGGGCTCGGAAGGTCTGCGGCATAGGCCAAGCGGATCAGCACCATTTCCGCCGCCTGAAGCGCATGGTTGGCGCGGGCGATCTCGTCATGCCCCTTGAACAGGATCTGCCAGGCGCGGGTTAGAGCGCGCATGGGAAGCTTGCCCGCCAGCTCCGCACCGCGCGTGCGCTCGTCGGGCGTCAACGACACATCGTCGGCTGCGGCCGGAACGACCTTGATGCGGGTCACCAGATGGGTGAAGTCGGCAAGGTCCGCCACAAGCGTCTGTGGATCGGCACCCATGTCATAAAGGGTGCGCATGGTCTGCAGCGCATCGCCGATGCGACCACCCATCAGATATTCAAACAGATCAATGATCCGTGCCCGATCGCCAAGCCCAAGCATGGCTTTCACGGTAGCAGCCGTCACGGTGCCGTTGCCGTGAGCGATGGCTTGGTCGAGAAGGGACAAATTATCACGCGCCGAGCCCTCGCCCGCCCGCACGATCATGGCCAGGGCTTCGGGCTCAAAGCCGATGCCTTCCTGGCTCAGGATTGTTTCGAGGTAGGCGGACATGATTTCGGGCGTGATGCGGCGCAGATCGAAGCGCATGCAGCGGCTCAAAATCGTTACGGGCACCTTGCGGATTTCGGTCGTGGCGAAGATGAACTTCACATATGGCGGTGGCTCTTCCAGCGTCTTAAGCAAGCCGTTGAAGGCAGCCGTGGAGAGCATATGCACTTCATCGATCACATAGACCTTATAAGGCGCTGATGCCGGCGCATACTTGACCGAGTCTATGATCTCGCGGATGTCGTTGATGCCAGTATTGCTGGCGGCGTCCATTTCGATGACGTCGACATGCCGGCCTTCGATAATGGCGCGGCAATGCTCCCCTTCCACGCTCAAATCCAGCGTCGGACGGGGGCCGTTGGCATCTTCGTAATTGAAGGCGCGCGCCAGGATCCGAGCAGTCGTGGTTTTCCCCACGCCGCGCACGCCGGTCAGGATAAAGGCGTGGTGGATGCGCTTTTGCGCAAAGGCATTGCCCAGCGTCTGCACCATGGCGTCCTGGCCAACAAGCGTCGAAAAATCGCGCGGCCGGTACTTGCGGGCAAGAACGAGATAGGGGGATGAGTCAGCCAAGAGTTCGGCTACCTTGCCTTCAGAGGTGGTCCCTGAATGAGCGAACAAGTCAGCTTATTCCACAGGGGTTGAGCGGCTGAAGTAGGAGGCTGGCAACGACCCGTGAAGGTCTCGTTGGGGCTGCTTCCTTCCGGACCTGACCCGGTTGGCGAGGAACACGTCCGCGCCAACCTCCCGACGCGTTATATGCGAACAAAATGCGACATTGGCAAGGCCCTCCACTGCCTTGTTTATAAGCCTGGGGCAGATGCCCGGGCTTAAGCAGCAGAACGACCCTAAGATCACAGCCTGAGGATAGGCCCCGGAACCGGCGGCAGTCCTGAACAGTTCCGTGCCCACGCAAGTCACATGAAAGATTGCTCCTCCCTTACCCTTGCCCCCACATGCTCGGCTGGCTATGCCCTGTCAGAGAATTCAGAACTAAGCGCCGGACAAGCGGCCCTATATTGGAGAGCTAACATAATGGCCAAGCGCCGCCAGACACCTTTGCGCACGTCCGAGCAGGACGTTGCGGCCGCCAAGCGCGCCCCGTCCACTCCCCAAACTGAATCATCCGCCTTCCGCCTGGCTTTTGCCGACGACGAGTTCATGACCGCCGAGGAAACGCGCGGCATACGCTTCCAGCTCGAATACCAGAAGCCGGAAGCCCGCATGCGCGAAGCGGGGATCACCTCCACTGTTGTACTGTTTGGCGGCGCGCGTATTCCCGAACCCGGCAAGCCGGCATGGGCAGCCATGAACGACACGCAAAAGGTCAATCTGGAAAAGGCGTCCCGCTACTACGATGAAGCGCGCCGCTTTGCCCAACTCGCCTCGGAAACATCACGAACCCTTGATTTCAAGGAGTTCGTGGTGGTAACCGGGGGCGGGCCTGGCGTCATGGAGGCTGGCAACCGCGGTGCGGCCGAAGTGGGGGCGCCATCGATCGGTCTCAACATCGTCCTACCGCACGAGCAGGCGCCCAATGCCTTCGTGACACCCGAATTCAGCTTCAACTTCCACTATTTCGCCACCCGCAAGATTCACTTCCTGATGCGGGCAAAGGCAGTTGCGGTGTTTCCCGGCGGGTTCGGTACGCTGGACGAGTTCTTTGAAACGCTGACCCTGGTTCAGACAGGCCGAATGGCCAAGATCCCGCTTCTGCTGTTTGGCGCTGAGTTCTGGGGCAGGGTGATCAATTTCGAGGCCCTGGCCGAGGCCGGCACGATTGCGCCCACCGATCCGCAGCTGTTCAACATCGTCGACAGCGCCGAAGAGGGCTGGGAGATTGTCCGCAAATTCTATGATTTGCCGTCCAGCGGTCACGTTGGGACACCAAAATAGGTTCGCAGGGCAGCGTTTCCGCCAGCGCCGTTGCAGAACGCGCACCGGCCGTGACTTGTTAGCCAGGCGTTTTGATGCCGAATCGGGAGCTTAGAGCTTGGAACATTTCGATCTTTTGGTGATCGGCAGCGGCCCGGCGGGCCGTCGTGCCGCAGTGCAGGGCGCCAAGCTCGGCAAATCCGTGATGGTGGTCGAGAACCGCCTCCGCCTGGGCGGAGTGTCGGTCCATACCGGAACCATCCCCTCCAAGACCCTGAGAGAAACCGTTCTGAACCTGTCTGGCTGGCGCGAGCGCGGCTTCTACGGCCTGTCCTATCGGGTCAAGAAGGACATCGAGGGCAAGGACTTGGGCGCGCGGCTGCGCATGACGCTGAACCACGAGATCGAGGTTCTGGAACACCAGTTCGCGCGCAATGGCGTGCGCACCTTTGGCGGCATGGCCCGATTCCTTGATACCAACCGGGTCTGCGTGACAGCCCATGACGGCGATGAAACCATTTTTGGGTTCAACCACGCTGTGATTGCGGTAGGCACCACGCCGTACCGGCCGCCCCACATTCCCTTTAATGACCATTCGGTACTCGACAGCGATAGCCTTGTTAGTGAGCCGCGCGTGCCGCGCAGCCTCACCGTGGTGGGCGCCGGGGTTATCGGCATCGAATACGCCACGATTTTCTCGGCATTGGATGTGCCGGTCACCATCATCGAGCCCAAGGACACTATCCTTGATTTCATTGATCGCGAGATCATCGAGGAATTCACCCACGATCTGCGCGAACGCGGCATGACCATTCGCTTCGGCGCCAAGGTTGAAAAGGTCGAAGTGGACGAGCAGGGCTGGGCGGTGTCGACGCTTGCCGATGGGCGCCGCATCCGCACTGACATGCTCCTTTATGCCGCCGGCCGCTCGGGTGCCACGGCGGGGCTGGGCCTTGAGAATTGCGGGATTGTTCCGGTGGATCGGGGCCGGCTCAAGGTCGATCCGGTGACCTTCCAGACCAATGTGCGCAACATCTATGCCGCCGGGGACGTGATCGGCTTTCCATCACTCGCCTCCACCTCCATGGAGCAGGGGCGCATCGCGGCACTTCATGCCTGCGGCGCGCCCATGCCGCCGGCGCCCGAGTTTTTCCCTTATGGGATTTATGCCGTGCCCGAGATCTCGACGGTCGGCCTCACCGAGCAGCAGGTGCGGGCACAGGGAATTCCCTACGAGAATGGCATAGCCCGGTTCCGGGAAACCTCACGCGGGCACATCATGGGGCTTCAGTCGGGCATGATGAAGATGATCTTCTCGCTCGAGACCCGCAAATTGCTGGGGGTCCATATTGTTGGCGAAGGCGCCACCGAGCTGATCCATATCGGCCAGGCCGTGCTCAATTTGGGCGGCACGCTCGACTATTTCGTCGAGAATGCCTTCAACTATCCCACCCTTGCCGAAGCCTACAAGATTGCCGCGCTGGATGCCTGGAACCGCATGCCACACACCGTACCGGTGGCCAATATTGAGTAAGCCTGCCCTCCCCTAAAGGGACAGGATGAAATCGCGCTCGGCGGCGAGGCCATGCCATTCGCTGGGCGTGTCGCTGTCAAAGATTAGCGTATAGGGGCCCCTATAGCCTGCCGCCTCGGCCAGGCGCACGCATTGGCCATAATCGGCTTCATCCAGATCGCCGTCGATGAAGTTGGCCTTGGCATGGCAGAGTTCGGCACGGCCGAAGATCGCCTCGAGATTGCGGTATTTGTCTGGCCCGCGCCAATTGCCGAAATCACCCAGGAGCCCGACGCGGCCATCCAGGCGATCCAGCACATAATTGACATGCGAGGGCTCGGAAAGCAGGTCGAACCAGTTTTCCGTCACCAACCGGACAGGGGAGCCGCTATTGCCGTCCGCCAGTTGCCGCAGGGCTGTGATCGATCGCTCCAGCGTTTCGGGCGTCGGCAGCTGCTTTCCGGCGATGATGCGGGCGTTTTCGGCGCCTAATTCGTTTGCGGTTTCAACCCAGCCCGCGATCCAGCGTTGGTCGCGCGCGCCGTGTACGGGATCGGTGATGTCGCCGGCATCGATCAGAAGGGTCTGCAGGCGAACCTTGGCGATTCGCAACTGGTCGCGCAGTTCGCCCAGGTAAATGGGATCGCGGCTGCGCAGGTGAAAGGACACGATCTCCAGCCGATGATAGCCGTGATTGGCCAGAACCGATGGAAGACCCAGGAGGGACTCGCTTCCTTCGCCATAGGTCTCCTGCATGGGCCCAACTTCGTCCGTAGAAAGGTCATGCGGATAGGTGGTGCCCAGCAGCCGATGAAGCGACCAGGTGGAGACGGCGATACGCTCGGCAGAGATGCTCATGTTGTTCCCGTTATCCTCGGAGGACAAAAAACAGGCTGGGGTTTTCTGTCCGACTCGATCCTCGTTAAAGCTTATAAACCCGCTCGGCATTGCGGTGTAGAAGTTTGGCCTTTTCTTCTTCTGTTGCGCTGCTGATGATCTGGTGCGTGGCTTCTACCCAGCGCGTGAGCGAGCCGGTGAGAGTCACGACGGGATGATCGGAGCCCCAGACGACCCGATTCCAGCCAAAGCTTTCAATGACATGTTCCACATAGGGGCGGAGGGTCTCGACATTCCAGTCGGGTCCGGAATAGGCCACGATCCCCGATATCTTGGCGTAAACATTGGGGAGCCTGGCCATGCGGGAAATGTTCTCGCGCCAGGGATCAAGGCCTCGGCCCAGCACATCGGGAACGCCGCAGTGGTCAAGGACGAAGGTCACGTCCGGCGCTCGCTCGACCAGCATTTGCCCGATCGGCAGCTGATCGTCCCGCACGCAGAGATCGAAGCTCCAACCATATTCCGGCAGTCTCCGGATGTTTTCGACAAACAGGTTGGATTGGCTGAGATCATCGGGCACTTCATGCAGGATTCGGCGGACGCCCCTGACGCCGGGATGCTCCTTAAGTCTTTCCAAGTGCTCGGCAAATCGGGGGTGCTCGGGGCGGCAGGCAGCAATTGCGCCGACTATTCGCGGCAGGCCAAGCACATATTCGGTTTCGGCCAGCATGTCCCCTTCAGCAACATCGACCTCCATGTGGAGGGCCGACTCAATGCCTAAGGGAAGGGCCTCAGCGAAGTAGTCCTCCACGCTCCAGCCCTTGTTGATGGCCGGGTTTTTGCCCAGCCAGGGATAGCTGAAGCGGTCGGGATAGATCAGGTGGAGATGTGTGTCGAGAATGCGCAAACCGGTCCTCCTCCAAGGGCTTAGCCTACCTGCTGGTGTAGCATCGAGCGCCAAAATGTTAGCACACTGTTACCCGCGAGAGTGACACTGGGCTAGCGGCGCGTTAAGAGCGCGCCAAAAGGGGAGCAGGAACAAGCCATGGCAGACCTAAAGGGTAAGATCGTCTTCATCACGGCTGCGGCGCAGGGCATTGGCCGCGCTTCGGTGGAGGCCTTTGCGGCCGCAGGCGCAAAGGTGATCGCAACCGACATCAATGCCGACAAGCTGAGCGAGCTTGACGGGGTGGCTGGCGTATCCACGCGAGTGCTCGATGTGCTCAAGGCCGAGGCGGTGAAAGACGCAGTGGCCGAGATCGGGCAGATCGATGTTCTGTTCAATTGCGCCGGCGTGGTGCATGGCGGTACCGTGCTGGAAATGAACGAGGGGGAGCTTGATTTCGCGCTTAATCTCAACGTTAAAGCCCAGGTGCGCACCATACAGGCGGTGCTGCCGCAAATGCTGGAGCGGCGGGACGGCGCCATCATCAATATGGCCACGGTGGCAAGTTCTATAAAAGGCGTGCCGAACCGCGCCGCCTATTCCATCAGCAAGGCGGCGGTAATCGGTTTGACCAAGTCGATCGCGGCCGATTTCACCACGCAAGGCATCCGCGTGAATGCGATTTGCCCGGGGACGGTGGATTCCCCTTCTTTGCACGAGCGCTGGCATGCGACCGGTGATTTCGAAGCAGCCAAAAAGGCGTTCATCGCCCGCCAGCCCATCGGGCGCATCGCACGGCCCGATGAAGTGGCCGACCTTGCGGTTTACCTCGCCGGCGCGACCTATACGACGGGCCAGATCCACATCATTGATGGCGGCTGGACTGCCTAGAGCCCGAACAGCAGATATTGGCCCATGAACCAGACCTCGCGGGCCAGGAACGGGATCACGGTGTCCCAGCTGCGATAAAGGCTGGTGCGGGTAGGCGATGTCTCGGCTGATATGCCGGTGCGGTCGGCAATGAGCTTGGCCCGCCGCATGTGCAAGGGGTCCGAAACGATCAGGACGTCGCGAATGCCGGCTTGTTCAAGGATTGGCTTGGCGAGCGTGAAATTCTCGTAGGTCGTGCGTGAGCGATCCTCCAGCACGATATCGCTTTCGGGCACGCCTGCTGCCCGAAGCCAGTTGCGACTGGCCTCGGCTTCGGTGAGGTCATCTTCAGGGCTCAACCCGCCTGTGACCACGATCTTGCGGACATTGCCGGCGCGATACAGTTCCTCCGCATGACGCAGCCGTTCAATAAGCACCGGGCTGGGTTCATCGCCCAGCACGGCCGCGCCCAACACCAAAGCTGCACCGGCGGGGCCAGGCGCGGAATGGCCGGCAAAGCGCCAGATATCCCAGGCCAGGCCTCCACAAAGCAGGAGGGCAGCAGCAGTCAGCGCGATAATGGCACGATAGGAGCGGCGCGCTAGGCCCATTCGCCCCCGCGCATCACCGGCTCGGTCGACCCATCGGCATGGACGCCATCGATGTCGATCTTGTCCGAACCGATCATCCAGTCAATGTGGATATTGGAGCTGTTGCCGCCCTGTGCGTTGATCTGCTCCTGCGTGAGATCCTTGCCGCCAATAAAGCAGTCCGAGTAGCACTGGCCCTGGGCAATGTGGCAGGACGCGTTCTCATCAAAGAGCGTGTTGAAAAACAGTATCCCCGAGGCCGAAATGGGCGAGGAATGGGGTACAAGGGCCACTTCGCCCAAGCGTCGCGCGCCTTCATCGGTATCAAGCACTTTGTTGAAGATGTCCTGGCCCTTGGAAGCCTTGAGCTCCACCAGGCGCCCGCCTTCAAAGCGCGCCTGCATGTCCTGGATCAAGGCGCCATTGTGCGAGAGCGGCTTGGTGGCTGCGACATGGCCATCCACCCGCAGGCGATGGGGCGTGGTGAACACTTCTTCGGTGGGAATATTGGGATTGCAGGTGATGCCGTTCTTGGCTTCCGATGCGCCGCCCTTCCAGCGATGTCCATCGGCGAGGCCCACGGTCAGATCGGTGCCGGGGCCGGTATAGTGGAGCGCCGAGAACTGCTTGCCATTGAGCCAGGTCCAGCGGGCCTTGAGGTTGGCATTATGCTCCTTCCAGGCGGCGATCGGATCGTCCTGATCGACGCGCGAAGCCTTGAAGATGGCATCGGCCAGCTTGCCGACGGCAACCTCTTCGCTGTCATCGGGGAAGACAAGCTTGGCCCAGGCGGGCGTAGGATAGGAAACAATGTTCCAGTTGATGTCAAATCCCGTGATCAGCTGCAGCGCGGGCTTGTAGGCCGCCGAATTGGCGCGCATGGCACGGGAGGTCTTTTCCGGGTCCTGGCCGGCCAGCATCATCGGATTGTCGCCCGAAATGGCCAGGCGCGCGGCATTGTTGCGGAAGGCTTCGGCCATGCCCGAATAAAGCCAGCCGGCGGCTTTGTCGAAGCTTGCGTCATTGGCGTACTTGTAACGAGCGAGCGTGGTTTCCTCGTCCGAATAGATGGTGGTGACGAGGCCCGCGCCGGCCTTGTAGGCATGCTCGGTGATGCGGCGCACCAGTGGCGCTGCGGTCATGGGTGCGGTCATCACCAAATCCTGCCCCTCCGCCAGCTGCAGGCCAACCTTGATGGCCACTTCGGCCAGCTTGTCGAGCTTGACAGGATCAACGGGAGAATTGGTCATGGAAAGAGCCTTGGTTTGAATCGTTGAGGCGGAACCTAACGTTGCTTTGCGACTAATGTCAGCAGTCCAAGCAAATTTCTCTTTCAAGACGTTTGTTGCATACCAAATGGTAATGTCTTCTGCCTTGCTGCCACGGGCCTGACGGTCCATCTACAGCGCCTGGAGCGGAGTTGAAGCAAGTTCATGAGCATGCCGAGCAAGCGACGCGGCCTGATGCTGGTTAATCCCAATGCCCGGCGCGGCACCGAAGCGCTTGATCCGGTAATCGAGCGGCTGGAAGCAGGCGGCATCCATGTGGCGGTGGAGCGGTTCGAAACCCCCGACGAGGTGGCCAACGATATCGTGCGGCGGCGCCACGAAGCTGATCTGGTGATCGTCTGCGGGGGCGATGGCACCATCAACTCTGCCGCCAAGGGCGTGCTGGAGACGGACTTGCCCATGGGGATCATTCCGCTAGGTACGGCCAATGATCTGGCGCGCACTCTGGGTATTCCCGATGATCTGCTTGGGGCTGCCGACATCATCACCGCTGGCAAGCAGCGCCGGATCGATCTGGGGGAGGTCAATGGCCATCCCTTTTTCAACGTAGCGAGCCTGGGGCTGAGTGCCGATCTGGCGCGTGGACTGACGCGGGAGGCCAAGCGGCGCTGGGGCAAGCTCGGCTATGCCTTGGCGGCCATGCGCGTTCTTGCGGCAGCGCGGCCGTTCCGGGCCGAGATCATCGGTGATGCAGGTACGGTGACCGTCCGGACCTTGCAGATCGCCGTTGGCAACGGCGTTCATTATGGTGGGGGCACGGTGATCCACGAGAACGCCAGCATCGATGATGCCCATCTCGATCTTTACAGCCTGGAGCTCAAGAACGTCTGGAAATTCGGGCTCATGCTGGGAGCCTTCCGCCGCGGGCAGCATGGCGCCTGGGACGAAGTGCGCACGGCCAAAAGCACGGAGTTTGATATCCGAACCCAAGAGCCGAAGGCGATCAATACGGATGGGGATATCGTGACGCAAACGCCGGCGCATTTCCGGATACGGCCGAGGGCCGTGCGGGTGTTTGCGCCGTAGGGGGGCCCAAACTGGGTGTCATCCGGGCTTTGATCCTAGGGATCTATACTTGCTTCGAAGCAAAGTGCCCTTGGGTCGAGCCCAAGGGGACGATTGGGGCGGATGACGCTGGCGTGAATTAGCGGGCTTGGCAAGCGGGAATGGTTTGGCTACAAACCTTTCACCGCCTAAGATCACCAGCAAGGGAGGCGTTGTATGGCAGCATTCATCGAGCTCCCCACATTCGGCAAAAACCGAAGCTAGGTTTTGCCCTTTGCGGCCGGCCAGAATGGCGCCGCAGCGGTTTTCCACCACAGCCCACCCGATCTGACGGGATCGCTTTCTTACTACTCCGTTACGGCTGTGCCTCCATTTCCCTCACGCGAGGACCGATTGCCGGACAACGGAATCGGGCTGCCCATATGAGTCGTATCAAGACCCTGTTCCGTGCCGATGCTTTCGGCAAAGTGCTCGGCTTCACCTTTCGCCATTGGGGGAAGCAACCTGGACGCGCTTCGCTGATCGCCCTTCTGGTGCTGGCGGCAACGCTGGCCGATGCCCTGAGCCCGATCTTTGCCGGGCGGCTGGTGGATGCGGTGGCGTCCGGCAGCGGCTCGGATGATGCATTCTGGGGCCCAGCAATCGCGGCCTTTCTGACCATGGTGGCGCTTTATGTCAGTGCTGTCGTGCTGCGCCAGTTCGTGTTTTTCAACCTGATCACCTTCACGCTCCGCATCATGAACGACGTGATCAGCACGGCCTTCCAGCGGGTACAGCGGTTTTCAACCGACTGGCACGCCAACAGCTTTGCCGGGTCCACCGTGCGCAAGATCACGCGCGGGTCGAGCGCGCTGGACCTGCTTAACGACACGTTGCTGATTGCCCTTTTGCCATCGTTGGTGATGCTTGTGGGTGCAACGGTGATCCTGGGGCTCGCCTGGCCGGTGATGGGGCTGGTGGTAGGATTGGGGTCGCTGATCTATGTGGGCGTCACCCTTTGGCTATCCGTGGCCTTTGTGGCTCCAGCGGGTGCGCTGGCCAATGCCTGGGACACTAGGATGGGTGGCGCGCTGGCCGATGCCGTAAGCTGCAACTCGGTGGTCAAGGCCTTTGGGGCCGAACAGCGCGAAGAAGCGATCCTCGAACGCGTTGTGGGCAAGTGGCGCAAGCGGACGCGGCGCGTTTGGCAGCGCGGCACGCTGAATGGTGGCGCGCAAGGCATCATGATGGCCCTGATGCAGGCGGCAATCTTGGGCACGGCGCTGCTGCTGTGGCGCGCGGGCGCGGCGACGCCGGGCGACATCACGTTCGTGCTCACCATGTTCTTTGTTCTGCAGGGACATCTGCGCGATGTCGGCCAGCACATTCGCAATCTGCAGCGTTCAGTAAACGACATGGAAGAGCTGGTGGAGCTTGATCGGCAGCCCTATGGCATCGCTGACAAGCCCGGGGCCAAGCCGATCCGCATCGAGGCGGGGACGATTGAGTTCGATCGTGTGACCTTCCAGTATGGTTCACATGATACGCCGCTCTATCGTGACTTTTCGGTGCGGGTCGCACCGGGCGAGCGCGTGGGTTTGGTGGGGCACTCGGGTTCGGGCAAGACGACCTTCGTCAAGCTGATCCAGCGGCTCTATGACATCAATGGCGGCGCCATCACCATCGACGGGCAGAACATTGCCGATGTTCAACAATCGAGCCTGCGTGCGCAAATTGCCATAGTGCAGCAGGAGCCGATCCTGTTTCACAGAACGCTCGCTGAAAACATCGCCTATGCCCGGCCCGGCGCTTCCCGGGCCGAGATCGAGGAAGCAGCGCGACAGGCCAATGCGCATGATTTCATTGCGCAATTGCCCAAGGGCTATGAGACCATGGTGGGCGAGCGGGGCGTCAAGCTCTCGGGCGGCGAGCGGCAGCGGGTCGCCATTGCACGCGCCTTTCTGGCGGATGCACGCGTGCTGATCCTTGACGAAGCCACCTCAAGCCTCGACAGCGAAAGCGAGGTTCAGATCCAGCAGGCAATGGAACGGCTGATGGTGGGCCGCACCACGCTGGTGATCGCGCATCGGCTCTCGACAGTGCGGGCACTGGATCGCTTGCTGGTGTTCGACAAGGGGCAGATCGTGGAAGAGGGTGACCACAACACCCTCATCCGTCTCCAGGGCGGGATCTATCGGCGGCTGTTTGAACAGCAGGCGCTGGAACTGACCAAGGGGCTGGTGGCGTAGCGCAATTATGTTTCTCACAAACGTGGTGTCACCCCGGGCTCACCCGGGGTCAATCCTGAGATGTGAGAGCGCTGCGGTCGAACCAACCAGCCACCTGCCGCCAGGTTGAAATTCCGGGATGGATCCCGAGACGCGCCTGGATGACATCGGGGATATGGAGGTTCGATGATCAGCCAGGCATTGCGCTGGCTTTGCCGAACAATGCCTTCGACATTGTCTCGATGGTGTGACCTCCGGGCGAGTATTATGTCTTGGTCACACACCAAAGGAGGCCATCGTGATCGATGCATCCGTGCAGACCAATGTCCGCTCCGAGCCTGTTCTGCCGCTGACCACAACGCTGGGGCCGGTGCACCTCGCGGTGACCGAGCGCGACAAGGCGCTAGCGATCTGGCAGGACGTGGTTGGGCTCGATCTTATTGCCGAAGCCGGTGGCGTCCTGACGCTGGGCGCGGGGGGCGTGCCGCTGATTGTGCTTCATACGGGCGCTGTGCGGCCAGTCGTGCCGCGTTCGATCGGGCTCTACCATGTGGCTATTCATGTACCTACGCGCGCCGATCTGGCGCAGATGGCGGTGCGAGCGCTGGAGCGCAATGTGCGCATTTCCCCGACCGACCATCTGGTGAGCGAAGCCATCTACCTTTGGGACCTTGATGGAAATGGCATCGAGATTACCTTCGAAACGCCCTGGCGCGGTTCGCTGGGGGATCCGGACAAGAACGAAAGCTATGCCGTGACCGCCGAAGGGCGACCGCATTCGGGCCGCGAGCCGATCGATCTCAATGGGCTGCTGGCTGAACTGGGCCCCGCGCCAGTTCTGCAGCCGCGCATGCCCGTGAGAACGCGGATCGGGCATGTGCATGTGCATGTCAATGAGCTCCATCGAGCGATGGATTTCTATCGCGACGTGCTGGGCTTTGCCGGGTTCATGCTGATCCATTCCTTTGGCATGGGCGATGTAGGGCTCGACTACATGCCTCATACGCTGGCGTTCAATATCTGGTCGGGGCCAAATGCCAGCTTGCCGCCGGCCAGTGCTGCAGGCTTGCGCTGGTTCACCATCGTCGTGCCCGATGGGGAGACGCTAAACGGCGTGCGTGAGCGGCTCGCGGGCGCTGGGCGGCCTATCGAGGCGGTTGAGAATGGGATCGAGACTACGGATCCATTCGGCAACCGGATCAGGATCATGGTCAAGGCGTAACTGACATGTTAGTCCTCCCGGTGTGCTATCGGGAGGATTTGGCATGCGAGCCATCAGCTGTGCGGCGCCGGGCGAACTGGCGTTGATCGAGATCGACAAGCCGGAGCTGCAAGACGGCTGGGTGCGCGTGGGTATCCGCCATATCGGCATTTGCGGCACGGACTATCACATCTTCGAAGGCAAGCACCCGTTCCTGCAATATCCGCGCATCATGGGCCATGAACTCAGTGGCGTGGTGCTGGACAGCAATGGCGCGGAAGGGCTGGCGGACGGCGATCCCGTGGTCATCAACCCCTATCTCCCTTGTTATCAGTGCCCTGCCTGCTGCGAGGGCAAGACCAATTGCTGCGAGACGCTGACGGTGATTGGCGTGCACGGCGATGGCGGCATGGCCGAGGAAATTGTGTTGCCGGCTGCCAATCTTTACCACGCCGAGGGCTTGAGCCTGCGCGACGCGGCCATGGTGGAGTTTTTGGCTATTGGCGCCCATGCCGTGCGGCGAACCGAGATCAAGCCGGGCTGGCGCGTGCTGGTGGTTGGCGGCGGGCCAATCGGGCTGGGTGCGGCTTTCTTCGCACGGATCGCCGGAGGGGATGTGACCATCATGGATGCTGCTCCCGACAAGCTCGATGCGGCACGAGGCTTCGGGTTTGGCGCCGTGGGGCTCGATGAGCGCGACGGGGCGGCGTTCAAGGAGAAGATGGGGACGGGGTTCGATGCCGTGCTGGACGCCACGGGCGCCATTCCCGCCATGAACCAGGCGGTGGGTTATTGCCGTAACGGTGGCGCGCTGACGCTGGTGGGCGTGGTTAAGGGAACCCTTAGCTGGGAAGACCCCGAGATCCATCGGCGCGAGTTGACCATCCGCGCCTCACGCAACGCCACTCGGGAAGATTTTGATCATGTCATGGCGTCTATCCGCCATGGCGATGTGCCCACCGATCAACTCGCCACGCACGGAACGAGCCTCGATGAGGTGCCGGTCAATCTGCCTCGGTGGGCGCATGAGCGGAGTGGGCTGATCAAGGCGATCATCACGGTATAGGAGGTGGCGATGCGAACGGCTGAGGATGTGCTCCGGTTCTGGTTTGTGGAGCACGGCAAGGCGGATTGGTTCGGCGGCAAGCCGGAGTTCGACGCCGAACTGGCGGCGGAGTTTGGCGACACGCACCCCCATGTTGCCCTTGGCGAGACCTGGCAGTGGCGCAAGACAGCGGCGGGGCGGCTGGCCGAGATCATCGTGCTCGATCAGTTTTCCCGCCAGTTGCAGCGCGGGGCGCCGGAAGCCTTTGCGCAGGACAAGATGGCGCTGGTTTTGGCACAGGAGGCGATTGCCGGGGGCGCCGACCAAGCGGTGGATCCGGTGCGGCGTGCGTTCTTCTACCTGCCGTTCATGCATGCCGAATCGCTGTTGATCCAGGATGAGGGGGTCCGGCTTTATGAGGCGCTGGGCGATGCAGAGCAGCTGGACTATATGCGCAAGCACCGTGAGGCGATTGCGCGGTTCGGGCGTTTTCCATTTCGCAACAAGGCGCTAGGGCGGGAGAGTACGGCGGAGGAGCTGGCCTATATGGCGGAGCAGGGGGATCGGGGCTTTTGATCCCGCCAGGGTGAACGAATGCGGTGGTAACCCGAGCGTGACCTGGGCCAATCCTGAGGCGGTTGGGACAATCTGCGTTGCGGCAAGACGCCCATCTCGAGAAGGATCCCGGCTCAGGGCCCGGATGACCTCGGGTGTGTGTGGGTTCGGTGGTTCGTTCAGGCCAACAGCTTTGGATCCACCAACGCCCCTTTTTGACCGATCACGATGCCGGCAGTGCGGTGGCCGGCCTCTGCCGCCTCCTGCAAAGATTTGCCGGCAAGGCGTGCTGAAAGGTAGGCGCCGTTGAAGCTGTCGCCGGCGCCGGTAGCATCCACGACACTGGAAGCCGGCGGCGGCGCGATGCGGACGCGTTCGGTGGCGGTGGCAATCAGGGCGTCATTGGCACCGTTCTTGACCACGACTTCTTCGACGCCGAGTTCCAGATAGCGGTCGGCGGTGTCCTCGATGGACTTGTCGCCAAACAGGGGCGCCTCGTCGCTGTGAGTGGGCATAACGACGTCGCAGAGCGTCGCGGCAGCGGTAAGGACCGACATCATGACGCGTGGACTGGTCCAGAGGGCCGGGCGGATATTGGTGTCGAATACGATCCGGGCGCCTGAATCGCGCGCCCGGACAATGGCGCCGAGGAGCCGGCCACGAGCACGGGGCGCTAGGATCGCGAGGGTGATGCCCGAGAAATAAACCACCTTTGCGTCGCGCACGGCATCGGCAAGGTCATCCTTGCTGTCGGCCAGGAGTTTCGCCGCTGACGTGTCCCGCCAATAGGTGAAATGCCGGTCGCCCCCTTCCTGGTGGATCATGTAAAGGCCGGGGCGGCGGTTGGAGATGGTGCGGATATGGCTCGTGCCGATGTTGTTGGCCTGGAGGAACGCCTTGATGTCGTTGGAATAACGGTCTTCCCCAAGGCCGGTAAAATAATCGACCGACCAGTCAGGGCCCAGAAGCGCACGCATGTACCAGGCGGTGTTGAGCGTGTCGCCGGCATAGCCCAGCCGGTATTGCCGGTCCTCGCCGCCGCTCATCTCGATCATGCATTCCCCGATGCTGACGAAGCGTTGCTGTGCCACTGATTTGCCTCCCATGTGCTCTGCCTTGGCTTACCCAGCGGGCCATTCCCGCGCAAGCGGGAACCCCTGTTGGCGCAAGAGCACCCGAGATCCCGTCTTTTGCGGGCGTGGCGCCGTGTGCAAAAACAAGCCCGAAGAGTTGCCATGTTCTTCCATACAAGAATGATTGCCACTATGGTGGCGCGCGATTTGATCCCCGGAGACTGCCAATGACGCGCCTCAGCGCCAACACCCTGAGTTCTGTTCCTGCGGGTGTCCGCGTGCCCGATTATGACCGGGCGCAGATCACCCCGGGCATTGTCCACTTAGGCATCGGAGCGTTTCACCGGGCGCATATGGCTGTGTATGTCGACGACCTGCTTAAGGACCATCCCGATTGGGCGATTGTTGGGGCCAGCCTGCGCCGGCCCGACACAAAGGAGGCCCTCGAGCCGCAAGATGGTCTGTTTACCGTTGCCGTGCGCGATGCCTCGGGCACCCATCCGCGCGTGATCGGCTCCATCCTCAAAGTGTTGGACGCTAACACCGAGCGCGAGGACCTTTTGGCGCTGATGGCGAGCCCCCAGATCCGCATCGTCTCGCTGACGGTGACCGAAAAGGGTTATTGCCATGATCCGGCAACGGGCGAGCTGGACCAGCGGCACCCCGATATCGTGCATGATCTTGCCAATCCTCAGGCTCCGAAATCGGCGCCGGGCATGCTGGTTGAGGCTCTGGCCCGCCGCAAGGCGGCTGGGATCGCGCCTTTCGCGGTGATGAGCTGCGATAATCTGCCATCCAATGGCGAGACGGTGAAGCGGATCGTGAGCAAGTTTGCCCAACTGCGCGATCCCGCCCTGGGCGACTGGGTCGCCGATGTCGCGTTTCCCGGCACCATGGTTGACCGCATCGTGCCCTCCACCACCGATGCCGACCGCGCCATGGTCGGGGAATTGATCGGGGCAGAAGATGCTTGGCCCATCATGACCGAGCCATTCACTCAATGGGTGATCGAGGACCATTTCCCCGATGGACGTCCACCATTCGAGCGCGCCGGAGCGCAGATGGTGGAGGATGTCGAGCCGTTCGAGCGGATGAAGCTGCGCATGCTCAATGGCAGTCACTCCACCATGGCATATCTCGGCTATCTGGCGGGCTATGAATATATCTCCGACGTCATGGGAGACGAGGATTTCGTCCGGCTGATCCATGGGCTGATGACCGAGGAGGTCATGCCCACGCTCGACATGCCGGGCGTTGATCTCGGCGCATATCGCGACCAGCTGTTGGAGCGCTTCCGCAATCCAGCGCTGAAACACCGCACCTGGCAGATCGCCATGGACGGCTCGCAAAAACTGCCGCAGCGCCTGCTGGGCACGATCCGCGACCGGATCGCGGCGGGGCAGCCGTTCGAGCGGCTCGGCCTCGGGGTGGCGGCCTGGATGCGGTATGTGGTGGCGATCGACGAAAAGGGCGAGAACATCGACGTGCGTGATCCCCTGGCCATGCGCATGATGGCGATTGCAGCCGATGCGGGGGACGATGCCGAGGCGCTTTATGAGGGGCTGGTGGGGCTCTCGGAAGTGTTTGGTGGAGATCTGGCCGGGAACCAGACGTTCGGGGAGACCGTAGCGACGCATCTCGACAGCTTGTTTGAGGTGGGCGTGAAGGAGACGGTCAGGAATGTTGTGGCGGGGGAGCCTCGATAGCTCCCCAAAGCCGTCGCGCCGCTAAACGGCCATGGTCTCCCGTCGAGCAAGGCGCGCTGCCTGAAGGCTTTTGGCGAGGCGGTTGGACCATACGGTGACGCCGGTGGGATCGAGAATTTCGTCGTGCCGAATCTCGATCATGACCGCTTCAAGGCCACGGGCGTCGCCGTGCTTTTCCAGTGTCAGCGTTACGCCCTTCAGCGCCGCATAGGGCTCGTTCCAGCCGACATTGAGCGATGGATCGTCGGCCTTGAGCGCGTCGTAGACGGCGCGGGTGAAGCGCTGGTCACGGCCATGGATGAGGCCGATCGGCCAAGGGCGAGGCACGCCGTGAAAAACGGGCGTGAACGAATGCATGCAGACCAGGATCGTTTCCTGCCCCGCATGGCGCCGCGCTTCCAGCAGGGTTTCAATCGAGGCGTGATAGGGGCGATGGTAATGATCGATCCGGAAGTCGCGCTCGCCGGGGTGCAGGTTCTCGTTGGCGGCTATCCGGGTTTTTTCCGACAGCGTCCAGATGAGGTCCGGCGCATCAAGGTCCCGGTTGCAATCGATGATGAGGCGCGACACGGTGGATTGCACAAGTGGCGCGTCGAGCTTTTCCGACAGGAGCCGGCTGACGGATAGTGCGCCTGGGTCCCAGGCGATATGACTGACGCGCTCGATGGGGCTCAGGCCCAGGTCGCCATATTGCTCGGGAATGCGGTTGGAGGCGTGATCGCAGACCAAGACAAAGGGCGAGCTTCCGCGCGCATTGGACACCACAACCGATTTCGCCCTGCTTACGGTCAAAGTCTTGCTCACATGTTGTTCGGGATGGAGGCAGTAGGGCGGGGAAATGTCGCGGTGTCAACGGGATGGACGACGCTATGCAAAGCGGCGCGTTCTTCCATTCACCAGCAAGGCACTTTCGCCCGGCCTCCACCGGCGCTTCCTGCGGAGTCGATCCGGGGGGGCATTTCAACGCGGCGCAAGCGGCAAGAGGCGCCTGGACCAAGTCCGGCGGAGGCGCTGGTGGGAGGGGTAGCATTGCGGAGCGATCACTCCGTCTTGTGCAACGCCAAGAAGTCCCTCGCCTTCATGGTGATCCTGGGATCAATCTCGCCGATGGCTTTCTTGTCTCGCCCGGCAAAGGGCAGGTGATGGAGCACGTGCTGGATCACGTTGATCCGGCCGCGGCGCTTATCATTGGCGCGGATCACCGTCCAAGGGGCGTGGAGGCTGTCGGTGCGCTTGAGCATTTCATCGCGCGCCGCGGTATAAGCGTCCCATTGGCCCAGGGCCTCGAGGTCAATTGGTGAGAGTTTCCAGACCTTGAGTGGATCGTGGCGGCGGTCGTGGAAACGCTTGAGCTGCATCTCACGGCCAATCGAGAGCCAGAACTTGAAGAAGTGAATGCCATCCCGCGTGATGCGTTTTTCGAATTCAGGGGCTTCTTCCAAGAAGTATTCAGTTTGCTGGGGTGTAGCAAAGCCCATGACCCGCTCGACGCCGGCTCGATTATACCAGGAGCGGTCGAAGAGCACGGTTTCACCAGCCGCCGGAAACCAGTCGACATAGCGCTGGAAATACCATTGCGTGGCTTCCCGGTTGTTGGGCTTGGGCAAGGCGGCGATGATATTGTAGCGGGGATTGAGGTTCTGCAGATAGGTTTTGATGGTGCCGCCCTTGCCAGCCGCGTCACGACCCTCGAACACGATCATCACCCGCTCGCCGCTGGCCGCCAGATGCGCCTGCAGCAGGACGAGCTGTTTTTGCAGCTCATACATGTGGGCTTCATAGGTGGCGCTATCCAGCTTATCTTCATAAGGGTAGTCGCCCGAACGCATGGCGTGTTTCTTGATCGCCTTTGGAAGCTCGGGGTTCTCGATGTCGAACTGCTCGTAGGGGTCGCTCACAGGTGTCGCTCCATTGTCATCAGTATCGTGCTATAGGCTGACCCCTTGGCACAAGAGGCGCCAGGACCTCCCGATCGGCAAAAGAGCATGGACCAGCCAAACACCGAAGCTTCAGCATCCCACCTGCAATCGGCCAAGGTGCGCCTGGTTGCGCAGGGCAGCCTGCTGGCAGCTGTTTTCGGCGTGTTCGGGGCGCTGGTGCTGTTTGGTCATCTGAGCCCCGTTGGCGGGGTTATAGGTTTTCTGGCCGTCGTTGCGGTGGTTGCCATGCTGCCGGCTCGTATGGTGACGGTGACGCAGACTGTTGAAGCTCCGCGGGCAACGCCGGCGGCGGTTCCGTCGGTTGGTATTTTCACCGATGCGCTGGTCGATCCGTGCCTCGTGCTGGACCGGCGCGGCGTGGTCGTGCACGCCAATGGGGCTGCGCGCCGGCAGTTTCCGGCTCTTGCCAATGGCAATCCCCTCACCTTCTCCATGCGCAATCCTGAACTGGTTCAGGCAATCGACAATGCCAACCGCACCGGCATCAGCCGGAGCGTTGAACTGCATGAAACGGTTCCCTCTGAGACCTGGGAAAAAGTAGTGGTCTCGCCTCTGCTGCGGCCGGGCGTTGACTGGTTCGAGGATGAAGAGCGCCAACTGATCATCACGTTCCAGAGCCTGACCGAACTTAAGCGCGTCGATGCCCTGCGCTCGGACTTCATCGCCAATGCCAGCCATGAATTGCGCACGCCGCTGGCTTCGCTTCTGGGCTTTATCGATACGCTCCTGGGCCCTGCATCGAAGGATGCAGTGGCACGCGAGAAGTTTTTGGGCATCATGCGCGGCCAGGCCGAGCGCATGAGCAAGCTGATCGACGATATGCTGAGCCTTTCGCGCATCGAGATGCACCAGCATGTGCGCCCCTCCGGCACGATCGAGCTCGCAGGGCTGCTACGCGAAGTGCGCGAGGGGCTGATGATGCAGGCCAAGGCCGCGGACCTTGAAATCCGGCTGTCCCTGTTTGAAGGGCCGAGCACCACCATTGGGGACCGGGGGCAGCTCTATGAAGTTTTCGAGAACCTGCTGGAAAATGCGGTCAAGTACGGTGCCGAGGGCAAGTTCGTGGAGATGAGCCTGGGCCCATCAAGTCGGCCGGGCTTTGCGCACCAGGTGACGGTGATCGACCATGGTCCGGGCGTTGAAGCAGAACATGTGCCGCGCCTGACCGAGCGTTTTTACCGCATCGATGCCGATGCGAGCCGCAAGAAAAAGGGCACGGGGCTTGGGCTGGCCATCGTCAAGCACATTGTTCACCGGCACCGGGGGCAGTTGAGCATCAAAAGCAAGCCGGGCGAGGGCATGCGCGTGGATGTGTTCTTGCCGTAAGTAGCGTTCGCGCCGCTCTTGCCACCGCACGGTGTCACCCCGCGCCTGACCCAGAGTCCATCTCGAGATGCGGCTACGACCGCGAGGTGGCTTGAACGATCGGCCCGGCGGTAAGCCGGCCATTTCGTTACGGAGCCCGGCTCAAGGCCGGATGACATCCGGCATGGCGATTTCGGTTTCTCTATCAAACAGAAAAGGCGCCAGTGGCGCCTTTTCTTTGTTCAGTCCCGATGCCCTCAGCGGCGCTTCTTGTCGACCTGGTGGTAGGCGCGGCGGGAGTGGAAATCGCAATAGGGGCCGGTCTCGAGGCTATGCTGACCGCAGAAATAAAAATCCTTCGAGAGCGGATCCCCGATCGGCCACTTGCAGGTGCTTTCGCTCAGCTGCAGAAGGCTCAGGCGCTTGTCTTCCGGAATAAAGATCTCAGCCGCCATGGGGGCGACGTAGAGCTCGGTTTCCATCTCCGGATTGTGGGCCAGCGCCGTGGCGCCGACCGACTGCGGGCGTGCCATGGCCGGCCGCATCTTGGCGGCGCTCGCCGCGGCAGCAGCGCTGCCGCCACCCATGTTGGGCGCCATGCCGGCCGAAGGCCCGGCAGGACGGCGCGGGGTGGGACGGGGCGCTGCCGGACGGGCGCGCGGTGCCGTATTGGTTGGCTTGGCGCGCGCTGAAAGCTTGAGCCGGTGCACTTTGCCGATTACCGCATTGCGCGTAACGCCCTGACCCAGTTCGCCCGCAATTTGGCTGGCGCTCAGGCCTTCCATCCAAAGCTTTTTCAAGGTCTCGACGCGCTCGTCAGTCCAGCCCGCCGATTGTGCTCCCGAATCCATCGTCAAAACAGAATCCTTCATTGTGCCGCCAAATGGCCATGGCAGCCATAAACGCTAGGCGTCGTATGCTAGGTGGGTCCGCCACACGAGATATCGTGTTCCCAATGACAGGCAGTTTACGACAGCGAAGGAATCGGGATCAAGAGTCGCCCAAAACTTTCCCCGCATATTAACTGGTTAAAACTTCGCTAACGATCTTTGAGTCAATTCAGGCACTTGGCGGCTGCTCATTGACTTATCTAGCGAAATTGGGCCTTATTTCCGCACCGGAACGCACTTTGGAAGAAGCGCGTTTCTTCCGATTGTGGCCGGATTGCCACGTCGTCCCACCTGTTTTCGCAACACTCCAAAAAGGAACTGCCATGTCTGCGCTCTACGGCACATATGCCCGGTCTGAACTCGCTTTCGAGCGGGGGCAGGGGATGCGCCTGTATGACCAGCATGGCCGAGAATATCTCGATTTCCATTCGGGCATCGCGGTTAATGCGTTGGGCCACGGCGACGAGCATATTGTGAGCGCCCTCAAATCCGCGGCTGAAAAGGTCTGGCACACCTCCAACGTCTTCACCATTCCCGAGCAGGAACGGCTGGGGCAACGGCTGGTGGATGCGACCTTTGCGGATTCGGTATTTTTCACCAATTCTGGCGCGGAGGCGCTGGAATGCGCCATTAAGACCGCACGGCATTATTTCTGGGCCAAGGGCGAAACCGATCGCTACGAGATCATCGCCTTTACCGGTTCCTTCCATGGGCGGACCATGGGCACCATCGCTGCTGGCGGCAATCCGTCCTATCTTGAAGGTTTTGGACCCCCGCTGCCTGGGTTCAAGCATACCGCGCCCGGCGATCTTGAGGCCGTGCGCGCGCTGATCGGGCCGCAGACCTGCGCCATTCTGATCGAAACGGTGCAGGGCGAAGGCGGCGTGACCGCCATGACTTCCGAGTTCATGCAAGGGTTGCGCGCGCTATGCGACGAGCATGGCATGCTGCTGGTCCTGGATGAAGTGCAGTGCGGCTATGGGCGCACTGGGCGGTTCTTCGCCTTTGAGTGGGCTGGGATCACGCCTGATATCGTTGCGGTGGCCAAGGCCATTGGCGGGGGCTTCCCCCTGGGTGCTTGCCTTGCCAAAGGCGACGTGGCCGCCTCCATGGTTCCGGGCACGCATGGTTCAACCTATGGCGGCAACCCACTGGCGACAGCCGTAGGCAATGCCGTGCTGGACCGGATATTGGCGCCGGGCTTCATCGACCATGTCAACCAGATGGGCCAGAAGCTGAGCTGGCATTTGCAGCAATTGGCCCAGAAATATCCAGACTATGTGCTTGAGCTCCGTGGCAAGGGCCTGCTGGCGGGTATCAAGATTACCCCACCGGTGCGCGACTTCGTTGCTAGGTTGCGGGACGACCACCAGTTCCTGGCAATCGGCGCGGGTGATAATGTGCTGCGCCTTATTCCGCCGCTGATTGTCACCGAGGCCGAAATCGAAGAAGCCATGGACAAGCTTGGTGCGGCATTCGACGCTATCGAGGCCGAAACCGCTTCTGTTGCGGCGGCAAGCTGATGGCTTTGACCTTTTACCATTTCGGACGCCGGCGACGCGGCCTGTTCCCTCCTCCCCTCGGACGGGTGGATAAATAGAGTAGGCTCTGGTGAGCTTGTCGAACAACGAAGCGTGGCGTGGTGCCACGACGTCGTCCTTCGACAGGCTCAGGATGAGGCCTACCGGGACTTCAACAGTTTAGCGTCACAAAAGGAACCCGGCCCATGTCTTCGACCGGCACCCCACGGCATTTTCTTAATCTCGACGACTTTCAATATTCCGAGCTACGCGGCATGCTCAATGCCGCCTCTTCTCTCAAGACCCGCCTGAAGGATGGGGACCGGCCGCGGCTCTTGGCCGACAAGGTGCTCGCGATGATCTTTGAGCGCCAGTCCACGCGCACGCGCGTTTCGTTCGACGTCGGCATGCGCCAGCTTGGTGGTGAAACCATCATGCTGTCGGGGCAGGAAATGCAGCTTGCGCGCGAGGAAACCCTGCTCGACACGGGTCGTGTCATGAGCCGCTATGTGGACGCCATCATGATCCGCATCCTGAGCCATGCCGATCTGGTGGAATTGTCGGAAGGCTCGACCGTGCCGGTGATCAACGGGCTGACGCGCCGGGCACACCCCTGCCAGGTAATGGCGGACCTTATGACCTTTGAAGAGCATCGGGGTCCCATCAAGGGCGCCAAGGTGGCCTGGGTGGGCGACAGCAACAATGTGCTTCATTCCTGGGTCAATGCGGCCGAGCTCTTCGAATGCGAGCTGACCATTGCCGTGCCTGACGAATACTGGCCCGAGAAGGACCTTATGCTGGACATCCAGAAGGCCGGAAAATGGGTCAAGCTGATCGAGGATCCGCGCGAAGCGGTGGAGAATGCCGACCTCGTTCTCACCGATACGTGGGTTTCCATGGGCGATACGGATGCTGCCGAGCGGCGCCGGGTCTTGAAACCCTATCAGGTCAACACCAATTTAATGGCGCTGGCGGATAAGAACGCCCTTTTCATGCACTGCCTGCCGGCCCATCGGGGCGACGAGGTGACCGACGAGGTGATCGATGGTCCTCAATCGGTCGTGTTTGACGAGGCTGAAAACCGCCTCCATGCACAAAAAGCCATTCTATGCTGGGCCTTCGGGGTGGACGTCAACTAGACCCTGATAAAGACTGAATTTCAGACTAGGCCTCATCCTTTCGACAGATCAGGGTGAGGTCTGCTGTTTCTTGGTCGGGTCCCGCCCACCTGAAAGCCAACCAACCTAATGACGACGGATACGACGACGATGACCGAGAACCTTATGAGCTCCCTTGGGCTCGATCGGCCGGAGAGCGGAGACGATGCGGTCGTTCCGTTTACGCTCGACAAGCTCGATACACGCGGCCGCACCGTGCGGCTAGGGGATGCGCTCGACACTATTCTGAGCCGCCACGATTATCCTGCGCCGGTCGCGCGCCTGCTAGGCGAGGCAGTTGTATTGGCAGCACTGATCGGATCCTCGCTTAAGTTCGACGGGCGCTTCATCATGCAAACCCAGACCGATGGTCCGGTGAACCTGCTGGTCGTTGATTTCGACGCGCCGGACGGCCTGCGCGGCTATGCGCGGTTCGACCAGGAGGCGCTGGTCAAGGCGGTAGAAGAGGGCAGGACCCGTCCGGGCGAACTGCTGGGCAATGGCCATTTGGCCATGACCATCGACCAGGGGCCCCACACCGAGCGCTACCAGGGCATCGTGGCTTTGCAGGGCAATTCGCTTGAAGAGGTCGCCCATACCTATTTCATGCAGTCCGAGCAGATCCCGACACAGGTGCGTATGGCCGTGGCCGAGTTCACCCAGAAGGGCGATCATCGCCCCCATTGGCGCGCCGGCGGCGTCCTGATCCAGCATCTGCCCGAGCATGGCATTTCCCACATGGCCGATCTGCCGGGGGACGGAAACTGGGATAATCCGGAAACGGCTGATCCCGACTTCCAGGAAGCCGATGGCTGGACTGAAGCCAAGACCCTCCTGGCGACGCTGGATGATTTGGAATTGGCCGATCCGGACCTTTCTTCCGAGCGGCTGCTGTTCCGGCTTTACCATGAGACCGGCGTCCGGGTGTTCACGCCTCTGCCGATGGTCGAGCGGTGCACTTGTTCGGCTGACCGGATCGAGGACATGCTGGCAACCAGCTTTACCGCGGAGGACCGCGAAGAGATGGCCGTGAATGGGGAAATCGAAGTGGTTTGTGAATTCTGTTCCACGGCCTACCACTTCAACCCGCACCAGTTTGAAGCGAACAATTAAGATCTTTCAAAGCCGCCGCGAGGCGGCTTTCTTCTGCGACTATACACTTGAAGTAGCAATGACTGTGCCTCCAGAAGCCGGAGCCAAGTGAGGCTATTTCAGCTTCTGCACGGCGAACGAAACTGACAGCTGCAGAACCGCCTGACCGGCCTCATTGCGAACCCACATAGAAATGTTCTTTTGTGGTTTGTCTGTCTTGGAAATGTAGTCCCTGGCCATCTCGGCAAGTGCCCTGGTGCCTTCATCACGAGCGGCCTGATCGTCGGCTAGTTCTGTACCGATGTCGTCCCTATACAGCTTAGTACCGTCGTCTGTGTCGAAGTAATATAGAGGCATCGTGACGTCTCCGGTTAGACGGGAAACGCTGCCTGGGCAATTGCGGTTGCCCGGACATCAGGGGTGGGTGAGTTCAGTATGAATAACCGCCCTTTTTTGCTCCGGTACGAGCATCCTCTTGCCTAAGTTCGGGAGATCGATAAGTATTTGCCCCTAAGTATCTGGACGGGGGCTTTCAGGTACAAGCTGCGACTGGCCAGCCATGTCCGATGCCACCGCACTGATCCGTGCCATCATGGGGGAATTCTGCCCCGATGAACCGAGTGCCGTCCGCCTGCTGGACCGGGCGCTGGAGCTTGAGGTTGATCCGCTGGATTACTGCGCGGCGACGTTGCGCATGGGCGAAACTCATGTGATGGAACGGGCTGCCGCTTGGGCAGGTCTGGCCTTTGCCGAAGCCGTTCCCAGCGCTTTTGATCGCGACATGGCCCCGAACCGGCTGGAGGCGATCCCCCAAGCCAAGCTGGTCAGCATTGTTAGCGGCGAGCAGCGCTGGATCTATGCCGCGCCCGGATTCCTTGATGTATTGCGGCTCGCGCAGCAAAGGCCGAGCCCTGGGTCGCGCCCAATCCTGGTGCCAAGGGCAGCGTTGCAGGATTACCTTGCACGCTCATCGAGCCTGGCTCTTACCGACCAGGCGCGGCAGGCGCTGGCGCGCAAATGGCCCTATGCCGCAGCGCAATTGGTCCTCACCAGACTGGTTCGCTATGGCTTTATAGCCCTTTTGGCCCTGCTCCTGATGCTGGTGCTGGCAGCGCCTTACCTGGCACAAGGATTGCTGCTCCCGCCTGCCGCTTGTATCCTGATCGGGCCCTCACTGATCCGTCTGGCGGCCCTGCGCACCCCACTCCGCCGGCAGCGGCGTCCGCGCCGGCCGCCGGATGCTGAACTGCCCATCTATTCCGTGCTGATCCCTTTGCGGGATGAACAGGCCATGGTGCCGCAACTGTTTGCGGCCATGCGGCGGCTGGACTATCCGCCCGAGCGGCTCGACATAAAGTTCGTGGTGGAGACCCGTTCCCCCGAGACAGTGTCCGTGGTGGAGCGGCATCTAGGCGATTCCCGCTTTTCCATTGTCCGCGTGATCGACGCCAAGCCCTATACCAAGCCCAAGGCCATCAACTATGCCTTGCCCTTGTGCCGGGGCGAGTTCGTCGTGGTGTTCGATGCCGAGGACATCCCTGATCCCGATCAGCTCTGGAAGGCGGCGCTGCGCTTCCGGCAGAATCCTGACATCGTGTGCCTGCAAGCGCGGCTGGTGATTGCCAATGGGCATACCCATTGGTTGGCAGCGCTGTTTGCAGGTGAATATGCGGGGCTTTTCGGCGTGCTGCTGCCAGCGCTCGCCAATTGGGGCCTGCCCATGCCGCTGGGCGGCACGTCCAATCACTTCCGCATCGAGGCGCTGCGGCAGATCGGCGGCTGGGACGCGTTCAACGTGACGGAAGACGCCGACATTGGCATGCGGCTGGCGCGGTTGCGCATGGGGGTCGATACGCTCCATTCCCGGACGCGCGAGGCAGCTCCCACGCGATTGCGGCCCTGGCTGGGCCAGCGTACGCGCTGGATGAAGGGCTGGATGCAGACCTTTATTGTCCATAATCTGCATCCGCGCGCACTGGTGCGGGAAATGGGCTGGCTGGCCACCATTGGATTCGAAGTGCTGGTGCTGGGGCTGATTACCTCGCCCATTCTGTTTCTGGGCTTCCTGCTGGTCACCCTGGTGGAAACGCTGCGTGGGCTGCCGCCATGGACCGATTGGGTGGGCTGGGCTGCCGTTTATGGAGGGTTCCCGGCGCTTGGGCTTGGGAGCGCGATGGCGGTAACCGTGCTGGGCCTGCGCCGCGCCAATCGCGCGGACCTGATCTTTGGGCAAGTCCTCTTGCCGCTCTATTGGGCCATGATCGGCATTGCAACCATCCGCGCGGCGATTGAGCTGGCGCGGCAGCCCTTCCATTGGTTCAAATCACCACACACGCCCTACGAGGTGCCGGCGGAGCCAAAACAGCCGGGCGGTTCAGGGTGGCAGAAAGATCTGGGGGAACGCCCAGCCGAGTAGTGGCTAGATTGCCTTGGCGAACCGCCTTGCCGATGAGGCGACGCGCTTACCAAAGACGCGGTCGCGGCCGGCAGCCTTGGCGCTATAAAGCGCTTCATCGGCTACCTGGATCAGTTCGGCGCTGCTGCGCTGTGTCGTGTCGGGCATATAGGTGGCAACACCCACGCTGGCGGTGAGATAGCCGCGGTCGCTGGTGAGATGATCGATGCGGACCTCGGCGAGCGCGCGGCGAAAGGCTTCGGCCACAAGATACGCCCCGTCCTCGTCGGTTTCGGGCAGAACAGCTGCGAATTCTTCGCCACCATAACGTGCGGCAATGTCGGCGGGCCGCTTCAGGCTTGCCTTGAGGATATCTGCGACCTGCCGCAAGGCGGCATCTCCCGCCTGGTGGCCATAACGGTCATTGTAGGGTTTGAAGCGGTCCACATCGATCAGCAAAAGGCTAAGGGGCGCTGCGGTGCGGCTGGACCGGCGGATCTCGTTTTCAATGGTGTCATCGAATGCACGGCGGTTAAGGAGGCCCGTGAGGCTATCGGTCCGGACGAGTTCCTTGAGCTCGTCGGCTGCCGAATGGAGAGCCAGTTCAGCGTGCTTGATGCGGGTGACGTCGGTGACCACCACAAGCGTCGCGCCGGTGCTGGCCGGGCGGGTGCGGATCTGCAGCCAGCGTCCGTCATAAAGGCTGACCACTTCCTCGCTCTCGATGCGCAAATTGCCCGCGATCTCGTTCACCCAGGAAGCAGTATTCCGCTCCGGAACGGTGAGTTGCTCACCGCTCTCGACCACGGAGTGGAGGATCTCGGTCATATGCACGCCCGGCCGCCGCATGTCTCCGCTCAGCGGAAAGCATTGCCGGTATTGCTCGTTGCTGAAGACGAGGCGCCCTTCCTCGTCGAACATGGCAAGCCCATCCGACATTTCCTGGAGGGCAAAGGACAGGGTATCACGGCTTTGGATAAGCTCCTGCTGCAGCTTGCGATCCAGCGTTACGTCGCGGGTGACGCCCGCAACGCCGATCACCTCGCCCGCGCTGTTCTTGAGCGGCACAGTGGAGGACGAGAACCAGCCCTTGCCGGGGAGTTCTTCCACAAGGTCAAGCACGCGTTCGCCGGTGGTCAACACCTTGTGCTCGCGCTCAATTACAGCCCGCGCCTGCTCAGGCGTTTGTATGCCTACATCCGTCCGGCCGATCATTTCAGTGGGATCATCGAAGCCGCAGGCCTCGGCCACGGCCAAGTTGACGGCAGCGTAGCGGCCGTGTCGATCCTTGACATAGGTGTAGTCCGGCGTTTGCGCCAGCGCGGCGGCAAGCAGGTCTCGCTCAGCCCCCAGCCGGCGAGCCTGCAAATGTACCAGGCCCGCCAGGGTCGTGGCGAGGAAGTTGAGCGGCAGCATTTGGAGGCTCGTGACGGTAAGCGCCGGAGCCGCCAAGCCCCCTGGGAGCATGGCCCTGCCTACGATTGTCGAGGAGGCAGCAGCAAGCCCAAGCACGCAGAGATGGACCACACCAATCTGCTGCGAACGCGAGAAATGGTGGATAGCAAGGCCCAGAAGGCTCGCAACCACAATGCTCGCCACGCCCCCGTAAATGCCGGCGCCGCCCAGCACGATCCTGTAGGCCAGGGCGATCAAGGTGGTGATCAGCGCAGCAGGCAGGCCGCCGAAAAAGGCGGTGACGACCAGAAGTGTCGAGCGTAGATCGAGAAGGATGCCCTCGTCAAAGGAGATCGCCATGCTCATTGTGGCGATGGTGCCGATGCCCATGGTGAGGCCGAACAAGATGAGCCGGTGATGTTTCGGGGTAGCACGCAGCCAATAGCGCGCATGCGCCCAGCCCAGCACGAACAGGGCGACGACAGCGAGATTCCCAGCCAATATTTGCCAGGGAGAGCCCAATTGGATGCCTTTGGTTGGCGTGGCTGCGACCGGCTAAAGGGCGGCGCGTAAACGGGTTTCCCCTCGTTTCTAGCAGCTAAGAGTTTTTCATTCCTGAATCGGATTGGAGCGATTTCCCGGATTTATTGGGACGACATACCCCCATTCTCGCCGCGGCATGGCTGCCGCGCCCGTGCGGGCCTTGTGCGGGAAGGGCATGGGTGCTTTAGGGGCGCACACTTATTTTCGCGCTCGCAGGTTACCCGCACATGATCCGCCTCGAATCCATCGGCAAGCAGAACGGCAAGCAGATTGTCTTTATCGATGCGTCCGCTGCGCTGCAGAAGGGTGAAAAGGTTGGGCTGGTGGGCCCCAATGGCGCTGGAAAGACTACGCTGTTCCGCATGATAACCGGCGAGGAAGCGCCTGATGAGGGGCAGGTCTCGGTCGATCGTGGCACGACCATCGGCTATTTCAGCCAGGATGTGGGCGAGATGGCTGGGCGTTCCGTAGTGGCGGAGGTCATGGACGGGGCAGGGCCTGTTAGCGAGCTCATGCGCGAAATGGCCGACCTCGAAGCAGGGATGGCTGATCCCGACCGCGCCGACGAGATGGACGAGATCATCGAGCGCTATGGCGAGGTGCAGGGGCGTTTCGAGGAACTGGATGGCTATTCGCTGGATGGTCGCGCCCGCGAAGTGCTGGACGGCCTAGGCTTCTCGCAAGCGATGATGGACGGCGATGTCGGCGCGCTTTCGGGCGGCTGGAAGATGCGCGTCGCTTTGGCCCGGATCCTGCTGATGCGCCCCGACGTGCTGCTGCTTGACGAGCCCAGCAACCACCTCGATCTGGAAAGCCTGATCTGGCTCGAAGCCTTTCTCAAGAATTTCTCGGGTGCCCTGCTGATGACCTCGCACGACCGCGAATTCATGAACCGGATCGTCACCAAGATCATCGAGATCGATGCCGGTTCGCTCACCAGCTATTCGGGTGACTACGAATTCTATCAGCAGCAGCGCGCTATTGCCGACAAGAACCAGCAGGCGCAGTTCGAACGACAGCAGGCCATGCTGGCCAAAGAGCTCGATTTCATCGCCCGCTTTAAGGCACGTGCTTCGCATGCTGCCCAGGTGCAGAGCCGAGTCAAGAAGCTCGACAAGATCGACCGGGTGGAGCCGCCCAAGCGCCGCCAAACGGTGGAGTTCGAGTTCCGCGCACCCCCCCGTTCGGGCGAAGACGTGGTGATCCTGAAAAACGTTCACAAGCGCTATGGCGTGCGCCCGATCTACGAGGGGCTCGATTTCCAGGTTCGTCGGCGCGAGCGGTGGTGCATTATGGGGGTTAATGGCGCGGGCAAGTCAACGCTGCTCAAGCTCGTGGCCGGTGAATCCACGCCCGACGATGGCTTGGTGTCCCGTGGTCCCAGCGTCAAGATGGGCTATTTCGCCCAGCACGCCATGGATGTGCTCGATGGCGATCGCACCGTGTTCGAGCAATTGCAGGATAGTTTCCCGCAAGCCGGGCAGGCCCCCTTGCGCGCTCTTGCGGGGTGCTTCGGTTTTTCTGGGGACGAGATCGACAAAAAGTGCCGCGTTCTGTCAGGCGGGGAAAAGGCGAGGCTGGTGATGGCGATCATGCTGTTCGATCCGCCCAATTTTCTGGTGCTGGACGAGCCCACCAACCACCTCGATATCGCGACCAAGGAGATGTTGATCTCGGCGCTCCGGCAATATGAAGGAACCATGCTGTTTGTGAGTCACGACCGCCATTTCCTGGCGGCGCTCTCCAACCGCGTGCTGGAGCTGACCCCCGAGGGCGTGCATGCCTATGGCGGTGGCTATACTGAATATGTGCAGAGCACGGGGCAGGAAGCCCCGGGGCTGCGCAGCTAAGCAGGAAACTGCACGCCCACCTTGGTGCCGGGGACTTTGTTGGCATAGCTGACCGTGGCGCCAAGGCTCACGGCCATGGCCTTGACGATGCGACTGCCAAGGCCGGTGCCTTTTGGCGAGCCGGTGCCGTCCCAGCCGATGCCGTCATCTTCCACCACAAGACCGATGTCCTGGCTCCCAGACCGGCTGAGGCCGATGCGGATTTCGCCCGCCTCACCATCGGCATAGGCGTATTTGAGGGCGTTGGTCACAAGTTCCGTGACGATCACGCCGACGGATGCAGCTTTCTCGGTGGGAATGGAGATATCCTGCACATCAAGCAGGATGCGGGTGGCAGTTTGCTTGGCCTGCATGGTGGTTTCGAGCTCTGCGGCAAGGCTCTGCAGATAATCGCGCAGGTTGACCGAACGGACATCGTCGGTGGTGTATAGGTGCCGGTGCACGCCAGCGATGGCCTGGATGCGCGCCTGGGTTTCGGAGAGGGCGCTGCGGGCCTCTTCATTGTCGATCGCATTGGCCTGTAAACCCACCAGGGCCGAAACCATGGCAAGGCTGTTGGCAACTCGATGGTTGACCTCGCCAAGCAGAATCTCGGCGCGATCTTTGGCTTCGCGCATGTCCTGCTCGGCGCGTGCCTTGGCCCGGTTCAGCCGTATCAGCTCGATCGCCTGATCGACCGCCGTTATCAGCAGTTCGATAAAGCCGGCATCCACGCTTTTAAGGACATAATCGGCCGCGCCGGCCTTGAGGGCCGCTACGGCAACGGCGGTTTCCGCCGTTCCGGTTACATAAACCACCGCCGGCCGGTCCGGCATGCCTTCCATACGCGCCAGCACGTCCAATCCCGTGCCGGTGGGCAGGTAATGATCCAGCGCCACCACATCAATCCCGCCCTCAGAGATGCGCTTCAGGCCATCCTCGCCATTGGCGGCATGCTGGAACAGATAGCCGCGCCGCTCCATTGCCTTCTGCACGAGACGCGCAAGGCCTGGATCGTCGTCGATATAAAGGACGTTCGGAATGCGGTTAGGCATTAACTATTCAGTTTCCGGAACTTGCATGACCGAGAAGAACAGCCCGAGCTGCCGGATGGCGTTGGCGAACCCGTCATAATCCACCGGCTTGGTAATATAAACATTGGCGCCCAGATCATAACAACGCTGGATCTCGCGTTGGTCATCCGTGGTGGTCAGTACCACGACAGGCGAACGGCGGGTATGCTCGTTTCCCTTGACCTTTTCAAGAATGTCCACGCCCGTCATGTCAGGCAGGTTGAGATCGAGCAGCACCAGCAACTGGCGGCCCTTGTTGTTCTCTCCTGATCCATCGGGACCCATCAGGAATTCGAGGGCATCGGTACCATTGGTAAACGGAATGATCTCGTTACCGACACCGGCACGACGGATGTTCTTTTCGATAAGGCGGGCATGCCCCTCATCGTCCTCGATCATGATGATGGTTACAGGCTTGCCGTCATTGCTCATGTGGTTCTCGTTCCAAGGTGGCTGCGCAAGTCGCGCGGCAGGCTGATGATAAAAGTTGTGCCGACGCCCAGTTTGGAGCGCAGGGTGATATCGCCGCCGAGGCTGCGGACCATGGTGCGCACATGCGCGAGCCCAATGCCCTCGCCCGGCTGGCTCTGCACCCCGGAGCGACGGAAGAGCTCGAATACGCGCTCATGGTCGGTGTCGGCAATGCCCCGGCCATTGTCTTCCACGGTGATCTCTGCGCGATTGCCCGGCGCGGAGCGCGCGCGGATGGCTATCTGTATGGGCCGATCGGGGCTGCGATATTTGATGGCGTTGTCGAGGAGGTTCCCCAGGATCTGCTCCAGCGAGAGCTTGTCCGAAACGATCTTGGGCAGTTGCACATCGGAGGTGACGCTGCCGCCATTCTCGACCACCTGATGGTGCACACTGTTGGCGGTACTGTCGATCAACTCGTTGAGCTTGATGGTTTCGGGCTTGAGCTGGCGGCGGCCTTCCCGCGAGATCTTGAGGATCGCGTTGATAAGGCTGTCCATCTTCTTGGTGGCAGCGCGGATAAAAGTAATGGCTTCGGGTAGATCCTCGGTCGCGGCCAGCTTTGCTTCGTTGAAGTCGGGATCATCGGTTTGCGGCGCCTTGGCCATGTAGTCCGACAGCATGCCGACGCTGGTTTCGAGCTCGCTGGTGAAACCCATGATGTTGACCAGCGGCGCGCGCAGATCATGGGTGACGATATAGGCAAAGCGCTGGATTTCTTCATTCGCCCGGCCGAGATCCGAGGTGCGTTCGCGCACGCGCTCCTCAAGGCTCGAACGGGCAAGTTCAACCTCGGCCCGTGCTGCAGCGAGTTCACGCGTATAGATCAGCACGGTCCAGACCGAACCCGCTGCCACGGCAAAGATCACGAAGGCGCCGATAATGGTGACCCAGCGCAGGGCAGTGCTGGCATTGCGCTGGTTTTCGACGCCGTCGATGATCCGCTGGTCAGCAGCCTGGATAATGCGGTCGAGCAATATGCGAGACTCGTCCATGGCTGACTTGCCCTGGTCAGATCGAACAATGGCAATGGCTTGCTCACGTTCGCCATTGCGTGCCAATTCGATTGTCTGAGCCAGCTCTTCAAGCTTGTCCGAGACAGCGGCACGCAGATTGGCCATGGGCTGCGCCGCATCAGGGAAGGGCCGCAGGATGTCCTCGAGCTGTCTAACGTAACTGGGCGTTTCCGGCAGGGCGCGATTGTAGGGCTCCAGATACCGCTCTTCTCCGGTCAGCAGGAAACCGCGCTGGCCTGTTTCGAGATCCTGTAAGGCATTGCGCAAGCTGACCGTAGCGGATCGCGCCACACGAGCCTGTGTCGTTTCTTCAAACCATTTCTGGTTCTGCTCCACGAGCCAAATCGTGGTGCCCACAATGGCAAGGAGCGCCAGAAATCCGACCAGCAATAGCAGGGCTGTGGAGCGCACAAATGCATTGCTGGATATCGGCAATCGGGATCCCCTCTTTGGGATGTGACATTGCCTAAATCCGGTGCGCCATCAAGGGCAAACTGCACTTCCCTGTCCCGGCAGGACAATTTGGCTCACGCGAGGCCCAACAGCAAAACGCCCGCTCCGCAGATTGTTGCGAAACGGGCGATTTCCGTGGGCGGGAGCACTGTTACAGGCCGGAAGCCTGCGCCTGAGTGACCAGGGGATTGAAATCGGCTACGGCGGAGAAATCGATGTCCTTTGGAGTGAAGAGCAGGGTTCCAAAAGCCACGACGGCTGCCAGCTTTGCCAGATTCCACATTTTTTGTTTTTTGCGTATCGTCAGCATTGGCGCCTCCTATCGAAGAGGTAAATGCCCCTGAGTTCCGTGCGTTCCCGCGTAATCTCAAAATTGCCATTAAAGGTCTGACAGCAGGCAAAGAATCACTTCTGCTGAGCTTTTCCATCCGGCATGGTCGTGCTGAGGCTGACCTCGAGGACCACCGGGCCTTCTGCTCCATCGCGGATGCAGACGGCTATGTCGTCATTGCCCTGGTTTCTTAAGGATTCGCCAACCATTTCCGCAAGAGCGCGCCGTGCTTCCCGGATGGCGGCATCCATGTTGGGCAGTTCGACGCCCGTGCTGTCGACGAAGCTTTCCTTGTGGTCCTTGATGTCAAAGAAATAGCGTGGCATCGAATGGCCAAGGTAATCATCAGGCAAGCGTTCCAACTGCCCGCGCCCGCGTTGGTTGCTTCACACCTTGGTGGTTTGCGTCATCGTCCAGAGGCCGAGGGCCGCTTGAAGATGTCGGTTAGAGCCACCAGCGCCACCAGATGAACCCTGTCGGGCGTGCCGGGATCCTTAAGGCAGCGGACATGGGAGGCAACAGTGAACCGTATGCCCATGCGTTCACCCGAGGCTGTGAAGTGCAGCCTTTGTGCAGCGGGATCATAGCGCGACGCTGTTACCTTGAATTGCATGTCACCATATTCACCAGGAATGGGCGTGGTTGCGCTATTTGACCATCCGCCCTAGCAGGCTGTCGAGCCCCGCTCGATGGCCGTTGGGTAAAATGGGCGGGAACAGAACCAGCGCCGGATCGGTTGATCTTCCAACCCCCAAACGGAGCAAGGCCATGGATCATTCCGCACATACACGGCTCGCCACAGCCGAACTCACGCCAGCCGTGCTTGAAGGCGCAACTATTTACGACAGCGGAGACCACAAGATCGGAACCGTTTCGCACCTGCATGGCAGCGGTGCGGCTACCCAGGTCATTGTCGATGTCGGTGGTTTCCTAGGGCTGGGCGCCAAGCCGGTAGCGCTTCCACTCCAGCATCTGGAATTCATGCGCGATGAAGGCGGGAACGTCCATGCCGTGACCAACTGGACCAAGGACCAGTTACGCGACATGCCCGAGCACCACCACTGACCAGCTAGTCCCCACCCGATAGCGAAAGGCAATGCAATGTCCGAAACAGAAAAGAAGCCCGCTTCCGACAAGCCCAACGACAGCGTGCCTTCTCAGGCCGAGCCTGGGCAGCAGCCGGACGACAATATCGATGATATGGGCCGCCCGGTAAACGACCCCGAGGGCAAGCCGGTGGACCAGCCGGTCAAGTAAGCGCCTAGATGAGCGGATAGCCGGTGCCGGTCGCGTGGCGGTCGGCATTGGTGCATTGTGCCTGGCTGAACGGTTTTGTACTGGCCGGCGACGGGCTTACCTCGCTATGGTGCGGGATCGCTGGCGCGAGCGGCCAGCTGGACACAAACTGGTGCAGCCTTGAGCTTTGTTTTCCCCCGTCGCGGTCGATCCCTCCAGCCTGGTCAGCGCTCTGAACTGACGATCATCGACCTGGATGGCCTCCAGACGGTTATCTTTACGGCCCAAGAAGTGATCGAGGCACCCAACTGGTCGCCCGATGGACACTGGCTGGTCTTCAATGCCGGCGGACGGCTCTTCCGGATCGGCGTGAACGGCGGTGATCCGGAAGAGATCGACACGGGATGGTTGAGCGATCTCAACAATGACCATGTCCTATCGCCCGATGGCAGCACCATTTATGTCAGCTCCGATGATGGGCATCTTTATGCCGTGCCGTTCGGAGGCGGCGAGCCGCGCCGCGTGTCCAACGAGCACACAACGCCGCACCATTATTATCTCCATGGCATCTCGCCTGATGCATTGACGCTTGCCTATGTTGCCGTGGAGCGGCCCGAAGGCGAGCGCATGGTCAATATCTTCACCATCCCCGCTGCTGGCGGCCCGGACAGGAGATTGACAAGGTTTTCCATGCCCAATGATGGGCCTGAATACTCCCCTGATGGCGAATGGATCTACTTCAACTCCGAGCTTAAGGCGAGCCAACCTGGCCACGCGCAGATCTTTCGCATGCGCCCTGACGGCTCGAACATCGAGCAATTAACCTTTGACACCCGGGTCAACTGGTTCCCCCATGTTTCTCCGGACGGCCAAACCGTGGCCTTCCTCAGCTATCCCGAGGGCACGATCGGGCATCCGCCTGACAAGGACGTGCTGTTGCGCCTGATGTCGCCGGAAGGGCAGGGGCAAAAAACCATCGCCGAATTCTTCGGCGGGCAAGGCACGATCAATGTGAATTCCTGGGCGCCAGACAGCCGGCGGCTTGCCTATGTGGCCTACCCCGTGGATGAACCCGCAAGCACCTTTTGAAGCGCGTCAGCGCTGCCAGCCGAGGCTGTTTTCAACCCGCCGGGCGCTGGCGCGCACCAATTCGATAAGGTCGGGGTCCTTCTGCTGGACCTTGTGTTCGGGCACGACGATCGACATTGTTGCATGACAAGGACCGGCGCCATCCAGTATCGGCGCCGTATTGCACGCCTCCGCATAGTCGGACTCGCCTGCCTGAATGGAAAGCCCCTGAGCCAGCGCCTCATGGGCATTGTCCCAGCGAAGGGCTTGTAAAAAGAACCCCAGAGGTTGGGAGCGAACCTGAACATTGGGGCGTTGCTAGATCAGCTTAAGCTGGAGCAGCCTCGTTGAGTCAGACCAAAAAGCGCGCAGTCAAATCCGGTGCCACCCACGCAACTCCGGCACCCGCACTTCAGACTCGAAGCAGGGTGCTCGAAGGGCGACCTTATCCCTTGGGCGCAACATGGGACGGCTTGGGGGTTAATTTTGCTCTCTTTTCAAGACACGCTACGAAGGTCGAGTTGTGTTTGTTTGATGATGCGGGCGAAACCGAGCTTGAGCGCATCACGCTCCCTGAATACACAGACGCCGTGTGGCACGGTTACCTCCCCGAGGGGCGGCCTGGCACCATCTACGGCTACCGTGTTCATGGCCCCTATGAGCCAACAGCCGGACACCGCTTCAATCCAAACAAGCTGCTGCTCGATCCATACGCCAAATCGACCGTCGGCCGGCTGGACTGGAATGCAACCCTGTTTGGCTACAACATGGAGAGTGGCGACGATCTCACCTTTGATGAGCGAGATAGTGCGCCATCCATGCTCAAGGGCCGGGTGATTGACCAGGCATTCACCTGGGGACAAACGCGCAAGCCGGAAACGCCTTGGGACAACACAATCATCTACGAAACCCATGTGAAGGGTTTCACCAAGCTGCGCCCCGATATTCGCGAGCCACTACGAGGCACCTATGCGGGCCTCGCCACCAAGGAAGTCATCGATTACATCCGCTCGATCGGCGTCACCGCCGTTGAGCTTCTGCCGGTGCACACATTTCTCGACGACGGTTATCTGCTCGGCAAAGGGCTGAACAATTACTGGGGTTACAATACGATCGGCTTTTTCTCGCCTGCGAGGCGCTACGCAGCCAACCGGGATTTTGCCTTTGCCGAGTTCAAGGAAATGGTGGCGCGCCTGCACCATCACGGTCTCGAGGTGATCCTTGACGTGGTTTACAATCATACCGCCGAAGGTAATGAGCGCGGTCCCACCATTTCCTTCAAAGGCATCGACAATGCCTCTTACTACCGTCTGGCACCCGACCGGCGTTACTACATCAACGATACGGGCACCGGAAATACCGTCAATCTCAGCGATTCCCGCGTGTTGCAGTTGGTTATGGACAGCCTGCGCTATTGGGCCCAGGAGATGCAGGTCGACGGGTTCCGCTTTGATCTTGCAACTATCCTCGCCCGCGAGCCGCACGGCTTTGACGAAGACGGTCGCTTCCTTGATGCGTGCCGCCAAGATCCGGTGCTGAGCGAAGTCAAGCTCATAGCAGAGCCGTGGGATTGTGGACCCGGAGGCTATCAGGTGGGTCGCTTTTCGCCCGGATGGGCCGAATGGAACGACCGGTTCCGTGACACTGTCCGCTCGTTCTGGCGCGGCGATCAAGGCAAGCTGCCCGAGCTTGCGTCCCGCCTGACGGCGTCGGCTGACCTCTTCAACAAGGGGGGGCGCAGGCCCTGGTCATCGGTCAATTTCATCACGGCCCATGATGGCTTCACCCTCAACGATCTCGTCTCGTACAACGAGAAGCACAATGATGCGAACGGCGAGGATAATCGCGACGGCACCAGCGACAACCTTTCCAACAATCATGGTGCCGAAGGCCCCACCGACAATCCAGACATCAAGGCGCTGCGCTTCCGGCAGATGCGCAATATGCTGGCAACCTTGTTCTTGTCGCGCGGCACGCCCATGCTGCTTGCGGGCGATGAATTCGCCAGGTCCCAGAACGGCAACAACAATGCCTATTGCCAGGACAACGAGATCTCCTGGATCGATTGGAAGAGCATCGGCGAGGATGGGCGCAATCTCGCCCACTTCACCCAGAGGCTGGCGCGGCTACGGCACGCCCTTGCCATGTTGCGCCGCGGGCGATTCCTGACCGGCAGCTATGACGAGGAAATCGGCGTCAAGGACATCGCCTGGATCAATCCAAATGGCGATGAAATGACTGAAGCCGATTGGGGTGACGGCAATGCCAAGTGCCTGGGTGTCCTGATGGATGGTCGTGCGCAGGAAACTGGCGTGCGCCGAGTCGGAACGGACGCCACCATCCTCCTGGTCCTCAATGCCCATGACGAAGCGGTTTCGTTCAAGCTACCGCAAGCGGCGGGTGGGCAACGTTGGGTACGTCTCATCGATACCAATCAGCCAGACGAGGAAAGCCTCTCCTATTTTCCGTTCGGCGATGCCTACATGGTGACCGGGCGCTCGTTGCTGTTGTTCATGGTGCGGCCCGCTGAAGGCGCTAGGGCAGATAGCGGGCCCGAAGAGTCCTTTATCCATGTTGTTCAAGCGTTTCGGAGCGCTGCAGCGGAGCCCGTGCCGCTGCCGGAGGTCTAGCCAGCACAGCAGGTCCAACACCGCTTTGCTTTGGATCTGAGCCTCGCACACCTTGCGCACCGAGCCAGGCGTTTCGCCGCGGCCCGAGCCCTTGCGGGACGTCCCTTTCGCTGACTTTGCCCTTGGGCAAGCCCCTCTGTGGCCGAGCAGCAGAAAGTCAAAGCCGGCGGAAGTGCCAGATTATCTCACGCAATGATCGTCGATGAAGGCGACAGCACGGGTGCAGGCCTACAACTGAGTTTCTCTCGCACGGACGTGCGCCAACTCACACAATTGAAACCCGACTGGCAATCAAGCTGCGTAATGTGTGAGAAACAAAGCCGCAACAACGTCACACAGCCTGATCCCAATTAGGAAAAAGTCTCCCGGACTTCTAAGCCCGATTGAGACATCGTGAACTTTGTGGAGTGTTGGAGCGGGTGAAGGGAATCGAACCCTCGTCATCAGCTTGGGAAGCTGCTTCTCTACCATTGAGATACACCCGCAACGCCGCGATAGATGCGGCAAATTGCGGTGGGCGTCAAGCCGGTCCGAAGCTTAGCCGGTGAACGGCTTGAAATGCTTGGAGAGCTTGAGGCTTTGTGCCTGGTAGTGGGAACCCGATGCCGAGCCATAGAGGCGATCGGGCAGCTCGGCCAGACGCTCGTAAACAAGCCGGCCTATGGTTTGGCGATGACCCAGCAGGAACGGCACTTCCCGGCTGCGCACTTCGAGTACAGCGCGGCTGCCGGTGCCGCCCGCATTTGAGTGGCCAAAGCCCGGGTCGAAAAAACCAGCATAATGGACGCGGAATTCACCAACCAGCGGATCGAACGGCACCATTTCAGCGGCATGGGTGGGTGGCACATGCACGGCTTCGTCGGAAACCAGAATATAGAACTCATCGGGATCAAGGATCAGCTCGTCCCGGCCTCGGCTGTAAAGTGGGTCCCAGAAATCGAGGACCTCCAAGGCGGCCTTCTTGTCGACATCCACCACCGCCGTGTGCCGGCGTGAACGGAAACCCACAAGCCCGCCACGGTCCTGTCCTTTGAGATCGATCGAGAGGGCAACGCCCTCGCCAACCTGAACGGAGCTGTCGAACACTAGGGTGTCGCTGGCATGCAGCGCCTGGTGCTCGGCGGCGGTGAGGCGATGATCGCCGCTGCGGAACCGCATCTGGCTCAGCCGCGAGCCCGTCCGTGCCAAGATGGGAAAGGTGCGCGGGCTGATTTCGAGGTAGAGCGGTCCTTGATAACCCGCGGGCATCTGGTCGAACCCGCGGGCGCGATCGCCGATGACGCGGGTGAAAACATCGAGCCGGCCCGTTGAACTCTTGGGATTGGCCGAGGCGCTCACGCTTGGAGGTAGGGTGAGGCTTTCCTGCAAGGGGACGAGGTAAACGCAGCCGCGCTCCAGCACGGCGCCCCTTGTCAGGTCGACCTCATGAAGCTTAAGCGCCTCGATGCGTTCGGCGACCGAATGGCTTGGCCCCGGCAAAAAGCTGGAGCGCACGCGATAGGCCACGTTCCCGAGGCGCAGATCTAGGCTTGCCGGCTGCACCTGATCGGCGTCGAAGGCACGAGCGCTATGAATTGCGCCTTGCTTGGCGAGTTGATCAATCAATCGCGCCGGAAAGACGCCTTGCGGCCAGGCCTGTTGCGTGTCCATGGATTGCCCCGCGTGATGCTGGCTGTTCCTACTGTTATTGACGACATGAGGCAATTGGCTTTAGATCGCGTCCTAGTGGTGATTTGGCCGGTCGCTTGCAGCCACTCAAAAGAAATCGCTAAAGACCGTCGGAACCGGCCGCCCTCTGCGCGCCGGTTTTTTGTTGTGAAAGCGTGACTATGTCCAAAGCCAACAACCCGCTCAATGATCCAGCCCGCCGCTCGGCCGAGACACAGCTGGTCCACGGCGGCACCAATCGGTCTGATTTCAACGAAACTAGCGACGCGCTTTTTCTGACCTCGGGTTACACATATCCCAGCTCCGAACACGCCGAAATGCTATTCAAGGGCGAAATCCCCGGTGGGCACAATTACTCCCGCTTTGCCAATCCGACGGTTGATGTGTTCCAGACCCGCATGGCCCTGCTTGAAGGGGCCGAGGCCGGGCGTGCCTTTGCCAGCGGTATGGCTGCGGTCACCAATGCTGTGATGAGCCAGGTTCGTGCGGGCGATCATATCGTGGCGTCGCGTGCCTTGTTTGGCGGCTGCCGCTACGTGGTGGAAGATTTCATGCCGCGCTGGGGCGTGGCGAGCACATTAGTCGACGGTCGCGATCCGGAGAATTTCGCGCGCGCCATGCAGCCGAACACCAAGTTGGTGTTCATCGAGACGCCCACCAATCCAACGCTGGAACTGGTGGACATCAAGGCTGTTGCCGAGATAGCCCATGCCCATGGCGCCGTGCTGGTCGTGGACAATGTTTTCGCGACCGCCCTGTGGCAAAAACCGCTCGAACTAGGCGCGGATCTGGTGACCTATTCGGCGACAAAGCACATCGACGGGCAGGGCAGGGTACTCGGCGGCATTGTGTTGGGTTCGAAGAAGCTGATCGAAGGGGATGTGCATACGTTTTTGCGCCAGACCGGCGCGACGCTGAGCGCCTTCAATGCCTGGGTCTTGCTCAAGGGCCTGGAAACCTTCTCCTTGCGCGTCCGACAGATGACCGAGAGCGCAGCGAAAATCACCGAAGCGCTGGCGAGCCATCCCAAGATTGAGCGCGTGATTTATCCCCACCATTCCAGTCATCCGCAATATGATCTGGCCAAGCGGCAAATGCAGACGGGCTCCACTCTGGTAGCTTTTCAGGTCAAGGGAGGACAGGAGGCTGCGTTTGCCCTGTCCGACTCCCTATCGGTGATCCTGATCAGCAATAATTTGGGCGATGCGCGATCCATCATCACCCACCCGCGCACCACGACCCATCAGCGCTTGAGCGAAGAGGTGCGGCTGGAAACAGGGGTTACGCCGGGGCTGCTGCGCCTCTCGGTAGGGTTGGAGTCCAGTGACGACCTCATTGCTGATCTGATGTACGGTCTGGACCAGGTCTGATGCGTTCTCTCGAGGACGTGCCCCGGTGGTGCCAATGATGATGAAAACAGCACTGCTCTGCTTGTTCGGGTTGATGTTCGCGGCAGTCCCATCCGCCTTCGGCCAGACCCTGCCCTACCATGCCGATCCCAGCGCGCGTGAGATGTCGCCGACGTTGACTCCCGTGCCGGCCATTCGCTTTCTCACCACGGCAGACTTCCCACCGTTCAATTTCCGTGATGCCGGTGGGGAGCTTATTGGCTTCAATGTCGATCTGGCGCGTCGGATCTGTACCGAGGCCAATGTTGCCTGCACTATTCAAGCCTGGCCTTGGGAGCAGGCGGCCGATGCTTTGAGCGATAACCAGGGCGATGCACTTATCGCCGGGCTTAGCATGACCCCGGAAAATGGCAGGCGGTTCGATTTCTCGGCTGTGTACATGGCCCTGCCTGGACGTTTCGTAACTCGCCTGCCGGACATCGAAGCGTTTGATGCCAGCGATCTGGGCGGCAAAACGGTGGCGGTGCGCACCGGCAGCGCGCATGAAGCCTTCATGAGGCGCTATTTGCCCGATGCACAGCTTGCGGGGTTTGCAACCGAATTGGAGGGCCTGCAGGCCGTCCGCGACAGCCAAGCCGACGCATTTTTTGGTGACGGCATGCGATCGTCGTTTTGGCTCAATGAAAATCTGAGCTGCTGCGGCTTTGCTGGCGAGGCTTATTTCCGTCCGGCGCTGTTTGGGGAAGGATTGTCCATCGCTGTTCCGGCCGGAAACGACGCCATCCGCCATGCGATTGATTGGGCGCTGATCAAGCTCAAGGACAATGGAACGCTCGACGAGCTTTACCTGCGCTGGTTCCCCGTCGGTTTTTATTGAGGCATGCGCCGATGGCGCGCCCGAGCGGCAACTTCGATGGCTGCGGTGGTAAGCCGGTCCAGATCAAGCTTGTCGCGCAGCATTTCCAGATAACGCAACTCTTCCTGTTCAAGGTGCAGGTCGACCGAGGCAATTTCGACGGCTACAGCATAAGCGGTGTCCTGCAACTTCTTGGGGAGGGCCGCGATCGCCTCGTCCATGACCTGGTCGAGCCCGCCTGGGCCGTTCAGCTTGTCCGCGCAGGCGTTGGCAACAGCCATCAGCCGGTTCTTGTCGAAGTCTTCAAACACCGGCAAGCGCCCGATCAAGGCCTGGATCCGTACCAACTCCTTTTCCGTCATTTGGCTGTCGGAAGATGCCGCCAGGATCATCAGATGGATCAGTGCGTCATGAGCTTGGTTGGGCATTGAATTGTTCCAAATGGCTGTGCGTGGGCCAACAGGTAGGCGGCACGACAAGGCTTGGCAAGACGCTGGCGCATTGACGGCGAAAGCAGGGAATGCAACACACCGCCATTCAGACTATCGTTGAAAGGCATGAGCCCCTTGTCGCCCGCTTCCTTGCCCCCGCTTGATCCCGCATTTTTCGAGGCTGCCCAAACGGCTAAGGCCTGGCCCTTTGAGGAAGCACGCAAGCTGGTCAAGCGGCTGGAAAAGTCAGGCAAGGGCGAGGCCCTGTTCGAGACTGGCTATGGCCCTTCGGGCCTGCCTCACATCGGCACGTTTGGCGAAGTGGCGCGCACCACCATGGTGCGCACGGCCTTCCGCCTCTTGACGCGCGATCAGATTCCGACGCGCCTCCTGTGCTTTTCCGATGATCTCGATGGCATGCGCAAGATCCCGGACAATGTGCCCTCCAAGGAGGCCATGGAGCCGCATCTGCAAAAGCCGCTCACATCGGTTCCGGACCCTTGGACCAATGAGTTCACAAGTTTCGGCGATCACAACAACGCCATGCTGCGCCGTTTCCTGGACACCTTTGGCTTCGACTACGAGTTTGCCAGCGCGACCGATTACTATCGCTCGGGCAAGTTCGACCATGTGCTGCTGCGTGCGGCCGAGCGCTATGACGATATCATGAAGGTGATGTTGCCGACCTTGGGCGCTGAGCGCCAGGCAACGTATTCGCCGTTTTTGCCAATTTCACCCATCTCCGGCCGCGTGCTTTATGTGCCGATGAAGGAAGTGAATGCCAAAGACGGCACGATTACCTTCGCCGACGAGGACGGGCGCGATACCACCGTGCCGGTGACGGGCGGCCACGTGAAGATGCAGTGGAAGCCCGACTTCGGCATGCGCTGGGCGGCGCTAGGTGTTGATTTTGAAATGTTCGGCAAGGACCACCAGACCAATGCGCCCATCTATGACCGCATCTGCGAAATCCTGGGCGGCAAGGCTCCGGAGCACTATGTCTATGAGCTGTTCCTTGACGACCAAGGCCAGAAGATTTCCAAGTCCAAGGGCAACGGCCTGACCATCGATGAATGGCTGACTTATGCCAGCACGGACAGCCTTGGGCTCTATATGTTTCAAAAGCCCCGCACGGCCAAGCGGCTGCATTTCGATGTTATTCCCCGGGCGGTGGACGAATATTACAGCTTCATCGCGGCCTATCAGGCACAGGACGCCGCCGCTCGACTCGAAAATCCGGTGTTCCACGTCCACTATGGTGCCGTGCCGAACCCCGAAGTTCCGCTTAGCTTTGCCTTGCTGCTCAATCTTGTGGCTACCGCCAACGCCGAGGACACCAAGGTGCTCTGGGGCTTTATTTCGCGCTATCTGCATGGTGCCACGGCGCAGACCCACCCCGAGATAGACCGGCTCGCTGGCTATGCGGTCCGGTATTTCAACGACAAGGTAAAGCCCTTCAAGACCTACCGTGCCCCGACCGACCGGGAACGGGAAGCGCTGCAGGATCTGCATGACCGTCTCGCTGGCTACGAGGGCTCCACCGATGGGGGCGCTCTGCAGGACCTAGTCTACGCAGTTGGCAACGAGCACAAATTCGAGCCGCTGCGCGACTGGTTCAAGGCGATTTACCAAGTGCTGCTCGGCGAGGACCAAGGGCCCCGCTTCGGCTCCTTCATCGCCCTCTTCGGCGTTGGTGAAACGCGTAAGCTGATCGCCGATGCCTTGGCGGGCAAACTGTTGAAGGCCTAGGGTGTCGGGCGGGCTCGGGCAAGTTTGTTGCCACTTGGCCGCATAGTTGCATAGGACGTCATGTTCTTGTAAGTTCTTGTTATTGTAATGGTTTTTCTTCTTGGTGGAACGGAAGCCCAGTTAGCGGATTGATCGACGCGGCGGCCGAAGAGGGGAAATACTATGATGAACAAGACACTGATGATCGCTGCAGCTTCGCTGGCCATGCTGAGTGCACCGGCCTTTGCACAGAAGCACCAGTTAACGCCATCGGCGGCAAGGGCCTTGTAGTCGTGGCGCTAATTGCTCTTAATCAGCCCCAGATTGCTACGCGACGCCAACATCGAAGTGCTGAACGATAACAGTTCAGGTTCCGCTCAATGTTGCGGCAACATCGTGCGATGTTGAAGTGAATGCAATTGCCTCAAGCAATGACCAGGGCAACAAGTGCTGTTCTGCCACAGCGAAAGGCGCTGAAGCGCTGGCGCAGTAAGCCGAACTAAGGGGCCCCCGTTTGGGGCCCCAACTCATTCATATCTCGGTACATGGGACGTGGCATTGCCCTAGCGCTGCGCAGACAACCTACTGGCTCGCCCAGATGATGCGGGCGATCCATTCCACATCGGCGAGGGCAACGACGCGCGGGTCATAGGCTGTATTGACCGAGTGGAGTTCGATCTGCTTGTTCGTCTGGCGCGCTAGGATCTTGACCATCACTTCCCCATCACGCGTCTTGACGACGACCCGATCGCCGCGCCGCACCGCTTCGGTGGGCGAGACAACGATCCGGTCTCCCTCTCGATACAGCGGCTCCATGGAATCCCCTGTCACTTCGAGGGCATAGATGCCGCCTTCTCCCGGCCTAGGCAGGTCGATCTCCTCCCACCCCTGACCAACCGGGAAACCTGCACTATCGAAAAACCCCCCTACGCCGGCACGTGCCAAACCAAGCAGTGGCACCGTCTGGTTCACGGGCGCATTGTCATTCATATGAAGAAACGTGCCGCCGGCCAGAAAGCTTTCAAAGCTTTCCCCCGTAGCCTCCAGTATCTTCGAGAGGCTTTCCGTCGATGGCCAACGCTCCCGGCCATCCTTGCTGATCCGTTTGGAGGGGTTGAAAGCTGTTGCGTCAAGGCCCGCTATTCGCGCGAGCGCAGAAACGGATATTCCCTGGCGGCGCGCCAAGGCATCAATCCCGTCCCAGATAGCCCGATGCGATAGCATGAAGTGGTGCTCGAAAGGAAAAGCTTCTTATCTCCGGAATTTAATCCTATTTGCTTTTGTTCACAAGAGCCAAATCGTTGCGCGAACTTGCGCCACGCCGGACTGCCGACTAGGGTCCGCCCCTATGAAAACCCCTGACTTTATCTACAAGATTGCGACGGAAGCGAGCTATGCTCCAACCCGTCAAAGCGGCACTTATTCCGGCATGCCGATCGACAAGGCCGACGGTTACATGCATTTTTCGACGGCCGACCAATTGCGGGAAACGCTGCGCCTCCATTTTGCCGGGCAGAGCAATCTGGTGATCTTGGCTGTTTCAACCGCTGAATTAGGGTCCGGTCTGATCTGGGAGCCTTCGCGCGGTGGCGCCCTGTTCCCTCACCTCTACGGCGGACCATTGAAGACCAGTGCCATCAAATGGGAAGCGCCGATGAGCGTTGCCGCGGATGGTTCCTGCGATCTGCCTGAGGCTCTCCGATGATCTTGTCCCGGCTCTCACCGCTCTTGCGCAATCCGGTAGTCTCCCGTCTGACACAGCAAGCCTTGCTTAAGATGGACGCCGAAACGGCCCATGGAGCCACCATAAATGCACTGCGTGCCGGCTTAGCCCCGGTGCAGGAACAGCCCGACCCTCCCGAACTGCACACCAGCCTATGCGGTCTGCAACTCACCAACCCCGTCGGAATGGCTGCCGGTTTTGACAAGAATGCCGAAGTGCCTCGTCCCCTGGCGCTCCTCGGCTTTGGCCTTGTGGAGATCGGCACGGTGACGCCACGCCCCCAGTCGGGAAATGCAAAGCCTCGCCTGTTCCGGCTTGAGGAAAGCGGGGGGGTGATCAACCGCATGGGCTTCAACAATGAGGGACATGATGCGGCCTTTGCGCGGCTCCGGGAGCTACGGGTTCCGGCGGCTTTAGGCGTCAATATCGGAGCCAACAAGGACAGCGAAGATTTTGTCGCCGATTATGTGAAGGGCGTCAGCCGATTTGCTGAAATCGCCGATTACCTGACCGCCAATGTTTCCTCGCCAAATACTCCCGGCCTTCGCAATCTGCAGGCCGATGAGGCACTGCGCCGCCTGCTGGGAGAAGTCTTAAGCGCCCGCGCCAAAGCCCGCACGCGCGTTCCGGTGTTCCTCAAGATCGCACCTGACCTCGACGAGGCAGCCCTCGACAGCATTGCCAAGGTAGTGCTCGCCACTGATCTCGACGGCTTGATTGTTTCCAATACAACGATCACCCGAGACAATGTGGTAGGCCAGGAAAACGCCGGCGAAACCGGTGGGCTCTCGGGCAAGCCGCTGTTCGCGCTGTCTACCCAACGTCTCGCACAGATGCGCCAGCGGGTCGCGCAATTGCCCATCATTGGCGTGGGCGGCATTCACTCCCCCCAATCGGCACTAGCCAAAATCGAAGCGGGTGCCGACGCCATTCAGCTCTATTCGGCGCTGGTTTTCGGCGGGCTTGACCTGCTCGACCGCATCAAAAGCGGCCTTGTTGCCGCTGTGCGAGCGCAAGGAAAAAACAATATAGCGCAATTAGTAGGAACGCGCACCGACGCCTGGGCGCAGGGCAGGGCAGAGTTTCTGCCTTAAACCTTTTCTGTTCCTACCGAGAACAGGGCCTCAAACTGGCCGTCTTCGATCCGGGCAGCCGCTATCACGGCCTGCGTGCGGCTGTCGACATCGAGCTTCTGCAGAATGGCAGAAACATGCGCTTTAACAGTCGCTTCAGAAATCGAAAGCTCATAGGCAATCTGTTTATTCATCAGGCCATCACTGAGCATCATCAGCACGCGCACCTGCTGCGGCGTCAGCGTCGCTAGGCGCCGCATCAGCGCAGTATGGGCATCATCCCCGCCCATGATCGTTCCCTCCGGCACGAACACCTCACCCGAAAGGACGGTTTCGATGGCTCGCCGGATTTCGGTAGGACCAACTGATTTGTGCAGATAGCCGGCCGCGCCCAACTCGAACGCACGGCGCACGACGGTGCTGTCCTCCACTGCCGAAATGATCATTACGGGAATGTCGGGATATTGCGCCCGCAACAATAGGAGCCCCGAAAATCCTCGCACTCCGGGCATGTTGAGATCGAGTAGCACTAGGTCGCAGTCCCGGTCGGCATCAAGGGCTGCGCTCAGCCCGTTCAGATCCCCAGCTTCCTCCACACTGACCGTGGCGTCGCCGCCTGCCAGGGTCTGCCGCAAGGCGGCCCGGAACAGGGGATGATCATCAACAATGATTATGCGGCGGCGCGTCAAATTCTGACCTCACGATAACGACGGCAGAAGGATCGACCCTGAGCCTACAGCGTCAAAGCTCTGCAAAACAGCTCTTCCGGCGCCTCACTTTTGCATAATGGGTCAATGCTTAACGGGTTCTTTACCATGTTTTTCCAAGAGTAGCGCTTAGACCTTCGTGTTGAATCGCGAAGAACCGTCCCTTTTGCGACAGGTACCGCCCATGGCCCGCGCCTATTCCGTCCACGACGATGCCGATCTGCCTACAGACCCGCAGCCGGGTCAGTGGCAGGCCTTGCGCGGCGAATTGGTTGCCTTGCTCGACCAGGTAGAAGGACGCTATGCGCGGGTGGAAGAGCCCGAGCCCGAGCCGGCGTTGGCTGGACTGACCCAGCGTGTCCGCAACCTGCGTGACCAGGTGGTGGGACCCGAATCCGTTGTTCGGCGGCAGGAAGCTTTGCGCACCGTCAAGCGCGCCGTGGATCGGTTCAGCGACCGCGAGGATGCAACTGTACATGGCCAGCAAGAAGCTTTGAACAAGGCGATTGCCGAGATCCGCGGCAAAAAGGGGGCTCGCCCCGCTTCCGCCGAGGCGGAAGAACGCCAGCCTGCCAATTCTGAATTTCGCGAGCTCAATACACTCGTTGGCGGCTTGTCAGGTCGGCTTGAGCGCCTCGAAGGCGAGCTCAAGGCCCAGCACACCGGCAATGGCGTGCGCGAAGTGGCGAGCCAGGTGGAACAGCTCACACACGTGGTGGAACTGCTCGCTGGAGCCGTGGGCGAGACCGGCCAGGTCAAGCGGCTGGAGTCGCAAATCGGCGCGCTTGCCGCGCTGATCCACCAGGGCCCAAAGGTTGACCTGAGCACCATCAACAAGCGTCTTGATGACGTTTCGGCCACGGTGGCCAAGCTTGCCGAACTGCAGGCCCACCAGATGGAGCGAGAGATCGTGCGGGAAGACGCGCGCGTCGCCGAGCCTCGGCCGGAGCCCGCCAGTGCCCTGGCGCCGGCCATGCAGGCGATCGAGAAGAGCGTGCGCAATGTTTATGACCGCATCGACTCCATTGAAAAGAATGTTGCGCTATCCTCGAACGATTTCGAGCGACTGACGGGAGAAATGGCCAGCTTTACGCAGGCCATGAAGGATCAGAAAACCGCGCCCAACAAGCTTGTTTCCAAGGTCGAGGCGCTGGCGAGCGCCATTGGCGATCTGCAAACGGCCAATGGGGATGTCGCTGGGCTCAAGGACGATATCGCAGCCTTGCGCGATGCTGTCCTTGCGGGCATGGAGCCACGCTTCAACCGCATTGAAACCCAGATCGAGCAACTCTCCGAGCGCATGAGCGTGACGCCTGACCAGGGCGAGGTCGAGAACCAGCTCAAGCTCCTGATGCAGCGCATGGATGAAACCGGCGCACAGCTCGACGGACTGGCAAAGCTCTACTCCACTCCATCGGACATTGCCGAACTCGAGGCCATGGCAACTCTGGTCGCCGAGCGCACCAGCGATGCCATGACGCGCAAGGCGCCAGCTCCCGTGGCCATGTTCGGGCCGGACAGCCTCAAGAGCATTGAAGACCGCATCCATAGCCTGATCAAGACCGCAGGCAAGGGCCCGGACTACGAGACAATTGCGTCCATGGTTGCGGAAAAGACCTCGGCGGCGGTCACCAAGTCAACGCCCAAGCCAGGCAAACCAAGCATCAGCGAAGAAAGCATGAGCGCGCTTGAGCAGCGCGTCACCGCCATCCTGAACACCACTGGCCGCGAGACAGCCGAGCGCCTTGCCCGGCTGGAAGCCGCACTGGCTGCGCGAACCGAGCGCAGCGTTGAGGCGCCCCCAGCGCCAATGCCAGCCCAGCCCGCCAAGACGGTCAGTTCGCCCGCTGTTGTGGCTGAGCCCGCTCCTCCGGCCACCTCCGGCAAGCTCGACGCTATGCTTATGGCTTTGGCTGCCAAACAGGTCGATTCCGACGGGGACATCATGCCGGCCAATCCGGCCGAAGATGCTCCGCTGATCGATCCCGGCTTTGGGCACGCCGATCCCGATTGGGCAGCTTGGGAATCCAAGATCGGGCCTGCGGACCAGCGGCGCGCGGAACCAGAGCCGGCGCCGCGCCCGCAAGCGATGGCCCGCCCGCCTTTCAACCCGGGCGAAATCGAGCGGCCTGCCCGACCAAAGTCGAGCTTTGCGTCCGATCCTGATCCGTTCGCACCGCCCGCTATGGACGCGCCAACGCCACAGGTCGAAATTCCACCGTCCCCCAGCAGCACCAGCACTTTCGTGGCCGCTGCCCGTCGCGCCCAGCGCGCCCGGCAGGAGGCCCCTGCTCCTGGCAATGCATCTGCCTCCCCGATGGGGCGAGCCTTTGCCCGCTTGCGTGCGACCAAGCCGGCGGATGGGGAGGCGGCGCCGCTAAAGGTCCCAGCCGAACCAAGGCCATCCAAGCCTGCTACGGCGGAAAGGGCCAGCAAGCCCAAGCGCGGTAAAGAGGCTCCTGCTATTGCAAATGAGCTGACAGCACCACAGCTCAACGAAATAACCGACGAGACTGCTCCCAAGACCAGCTTTCTTGTTCGCTATCGCCGCCCCCTCTTGCTTGCGGCGGCTCTTGCAACGGTGTCGGTGCTTGCCCTCAACCTCGTCCTGCAGCGCACGGCGGAAATGGCGCCGGAGCCGGCGCCCGCTGAAACCTCCAGCCCAATGCCTGAGGCCGAACCTGCGGCGGACCAGGACGTCTCGCTGGTCCGTCCCGAGCCCCGCGTCATTGACATGGTTGATGAGACGGCAACGGGCTCCATCAATCCTGCGGCCGCTTCCACCTTCAGCAAGCCGGCGGCAGTAACCCCAATGCCTTCGACGCTGATCGCCAGCGTTGAAGAACCAGCCATGCAGATGGAGCCGCTTGTTGCTCCCGGCGACCTGACGCCGGAAACGACCGGCAGCATTGGCCAGGCAGAGGCCGCCATTCCAGCCACTTTCGATTTGCCCGCGGAATCCGTTGGACCCATCGAGCTTCGCCAGGCGGCCGCTGATGGTGACGCCCGTGCACAGTTCGAGATCGCGGCCATTTATACCGAAGGCCGCGCCGTCGAGCAGGACTATGTTGAAGCCGCAAAATGGTATGAGCGCTCGGCAGCACAAGGTCTCGTTCCGGCCCAGTACAGGCTCGGCAATCTTTACGAGACGGGCACGGGCGTTGAGAAGAACCTCGAAACTGCCAAGCTCTGGTATCAGCGCGCGGCCGAAGCGGGTAACCGGATGGCCATGCATAATCTGGCAGCGCTTTATGCCAGCGGCCAATTGGGCGAACAGGAGTTCGAAAGCGCGGCTGAATGGTTCCAGCAGGCCGCCGCACGCGGCATGACGGACTCCCAGTTCAATCTGGGCATGCTCTATGCCCGCGGCCTTGGCCTCAAACAGGATTTTGAGCAATCTTATAAATGGTTCGCCCTTGCCGCCAATAGCGGCGATGCCGACGCTGGCAAGGCGCGCGACGATATCGCAAAATCGCTCAATGCGGACGCGGTGAGCCGCGTTGATGCTGAAGTCGTAGCATGGAAGGCTGAGCCCATCGACCTTGCCGCTAACTATGCTCCTTTGGGAACCTGGTCAGCAACGTTTGATCCGGGCGAAGCCATCATGACGCGGGACGTTGTTGCCAAGGTCCAGCAGGCATTGACCAAGCTGGGCTTCGATGTGGGAACGCCCGATGGGCTTGCCGGACCGAAGACGACTGACGCTATCAAGGCTTTCGAACGCGGCACCGGCATGACCGAAGTTGGCACCATCAATCCGCGCCTCTTGGCCGTTTTGGGCAGCCAGCCTGTGTGATACTGAAAGCTGGGTTTGACACCACAAGGTGTGGGACCTAAGCCAAAATAGGCCATCGGGGTTCTCGCTGAAAAGCGAGGGCCTTTGACCTATTGTTGACTCACACGCCCCTATTCTGGTGGTGCGTGCCATCAGTTCGAACGGAATCTGGTCTTGCAGATCTATCTGCCGATCGCTGAGCTTTCCGTAAACCTCTTCTTCCTTGTTGGGATCGGAGGGGCCGTCGGCTTCTTGTCGGGCCTGTTTGGCGTTGGCGGTGGGTTCTTGCTCACACCCTTGCTGATTTTCTCTGGCGTACCGGCGCCAGTTGCAGTCGCCTCTGTCACCGGACAGGTGGTGGCGGCATCTACCTCCGGTGCGCTCAGTCATTACCGGCGCGGCGGCATCGATCTGCACCTGGCTATGTACCTAGTGCTCTCGGGCATCTTGGGCGCATTCGGTGGCGTGGCCACTTTTGCCCTGTTGCGGGACGCCGGCCAGCTCGATCTGGTGATTTCGCTGGGGTTCCTGATCCTGCTCGGTTCTGTTGGCGTGCTGATGCTGATCGAGTCGTCGCGCGCTCTGCTCCGTACGCGCAAGGGCGTGGTGGTGCGCGAGCGCTTGCCCAACCAGCATAGCTGGATCCACGGACTGCCCATGCGGGTGCGATTCAAGAAATCGCGGCTCTATATCAGCGTGTTGCCTGTGCTCCTGATTGGCTTGTTCATTGGCTTCGTTGGATCTTTGCTAGGCATCGGCGGCGGCTTCATCATGGTGCCAGCCTTGGTTTATCTGCTGCGCGTGCCCGGTAACGTGGTCATCGGTACTTCGCTGGCTCAGGTGGTCGCAATGATGGCTGCCACCACTATCCTGCACGCTGTGCAGAGCCAGAGCGTTGATATTCTCCTCGCATTTTGCCTCATGGTGGGCGGCACTGCAGGCGCCCAGTTTGGTGCCGCAGCGGGCAAGCAATTGCGGGGCGAACAACTGCGCGGCCTTTTGGCGCTCCTGATCCTTGCTGTCGCTATCCGCTTCGGCTTGTCGCTCGTGCTGACCCCCAGCGATGTCTTCAGCACCGCAGTGGTGGGTGGCGCCCGATGAGGCTTGTTGTTGCGCTCCTGGGCTTGTGCTTGCTGCTGGTCCCAGCCCATGGCGCCCGGCTGGTTTCCCAGTTGAGCAACGAGAGTGTGGAGATCACCTCCAGCTACGCTGGGGAGCGGCTTACCTTTTTTGGCTCAATCGAACCCGATGCCGGATCTACCGAGCCGGTGGAGGGACCTTTCCATGTTGTCGTGGTGGTTCTGGGCCCCACGCAAGATCGCGTTGCCCGCCGAAAGACTAATAATTTCGGAATCTGGATCAACACCGAGCAGGTCAAGTACAAGAACTTCCCTAGTTACTTTCATGTCCTCGCCAGCGGCAGGCTGGAGAACATAAGCGATGTTACGACCCTGACGACCAATTACATTCTGCCTGAGGCCTACACGCTCTCGTCGGATTCGGGCGACTGGTGGACTGGGCCTGTCTTCGGCCGCGAACTGGTGCGCCTGATGACAGAGCAGGGGTTTTTCGGCGTTCAGGAAAACGGTGTCAATTTTCTCTCGAACAACTTCTATTCGGCTCGCCTGACGCTGCCCAGCAACGCGCCGCCGGGCCCCTATATCGCTTTGACCTATGTGTTCAAGCACGGTGAGATCATCGCGCGCAAATCCGAGGGATTTGCCGTGCGCAAGATCGGTTTCGAACGCTTTCTTGCGCTCTCAGCCATTCAATACCCGCTGCTCTACGGCATTGTTTGCGTGATCCTGGCGCTGTTTACCGGTTGGCTCGGCGGCGTGATCTTCAAGCGCTAGCCGCGCACCAGCCGCTTGGGGCTGACAGGGTAAACCCGATCCTTGCCCAGCATCACCACTTCCAATCCGGGCCAGTGGAACAGGCCCACAAAGGCGGGCGAGAGAATATTGATCGAGCCTGTCGACGAGCCATAGGCGGGGAGGATCATAAGCCTGTTGTCGTGCACAAAGCATGGACGCCGGCTGGAACGCCCGTTGATATGGATGTGCGCCGCCGGATGCAGATGTCCCGCCATCAAGCCATTGATGCCGCGTTGCGGCTCATGAGCCAGCGTTAGTCCACCCAATTGCAGCGCAGGCAGGCACTGGCCGCCCAAAGCGTGCGGCTTGGGATCGTGGTTGCCGGAGAGCCAAAGCCATTCGGCCATGTTTGTCATCGCGTCGAGGCGCGACCGGTCCGCTTCGCTCAGCGTCGTTGTGCCCTCGTCGCGGTGAAAGCTGTCGCCCAGCGACACAACGCGGGCGGCGCCCGTCCGACGCATGTCGGCTTCGAGCCGCGCCAGGGTCATGCCGGTATCATATGGTGGTAGCATCTGGCCGCGCTTGGCAAAGCTGCTCATCTTCTCAAGATGCAAATCGGCCACCAGCAAAGTCTGCTCGGCATGCCAGAACAGCGAACCGGAGGGTAGGGGCTCAAAATTCTTTCCGGCGAAGCGCAAGAGCGGGGTCTCCGTGCCCTGGGCTTGTAGATTGGTCTGGCTCAACTCTGCCCGAGGGCTTCCCGCATTAGTTCGTCGGCTGCATCCGCCATAACTGATTCGCGCGCTTCGCCATAAATGGGCTCGCGGCCGATATCGAGCATGATGGGCACGGCCAGTGGCGAGATGCGCCCGAGCGGCTGATGCACGATATGCTCGCGAATCCGGCGCAGCATGTCGCCCAAACGCCCGACATCCAGCAATCCGCGGGCTGCATCGCGCCGCGTGGCCTGAATCAGGATATGGTCCGGCTCATGCTGGTAAAGCACGTCATAGATCAGGTCTGAACTCATCGTGATCTGCCGCCCGGTCTTCTCCTTGCCCGGGTGACGCCGCTCGATCAGCCCAGCAATGATCGCGCAATTTCGGAAAGTGCGCTTCATCAGCGCCGACTCATCCAGCCAATCTTCCAGATCCTCGCCGAGCATGTCCTCGGAGAAAAGTTCGTCCAGCGATAGCCGCCCGGTCCGGATCAGGGCCGAGAGATCACCCATCCCCCAAATGCCGAGTGCATACTCCGAAGCCACAAAGCCAAGCGGCCGTGCTCGCGCGCGCTCCAGTCGCCGTGTCAGCAGCATGCCGAGGGTCTGGTGTGCCAAACGCCCCTCAAAGGGATAGCAGACCATGTAGTTGTGCGTGCCGCGGGGGAAGGTTTCCACCAGCAGTGAATCGCGCCCTGGCAGCACGGACACGTCGCGCTGGAGCCGCAGCCAGTCGCTGACTTGGTCGGGCAGCTTGTTCCAGCTACTGGGGTCATCCATGATCCTGCGTACGCGTTCGGCAAGATAGGTCGAAAGTGGAAACTTCCCGCCCATATAGGAGGGGATTTTGGGGTCGGTCGCCTGTGCTCGGGTGACATAAGCTTCGTTGTCGCGCATGCCTTCAAACGCCAGGATCTCACCGCCGAACATGAAGGTATCTCCAGGCAGCAGCGTACCGAAGAAATATTCCTCCATTTCCCCGAGCAGCCGCCCGCCTGCGCCGATCGGGCGCTCGGCTTGCCCTTTCTTGGCCAGGCGCCCGCGGATCAGCCGCACCTTGACCATTGGCTCTTCGACAATGGTGCCAATGTTGAGCCGATATTGCTGGGCAACCTGGGCATTGGCGATGCGCCACTTGCCGTCTTCGGTTTGCTTGAGCCTGGCATACCGCTCATAGGCCTGTAGCGCATAGCCGCCCGTCGCTACAAACTCCACCACACGGTCGAATTGCTCCCTCGGCAGGTCCCGATAAGGCCATGCCCGGCGAACTTCCTCAAACAGTTCATCGGCTGCAAACGGGGCTGCACAAGCCATGCCGAGCACATGCTGCGCCAGCACGTCATAGCCGCCGTCAACCGGATCTTCGCTATCCTGCTGGCGCTCGGCTACGGCTTCCAGCGCGGCCTCGCATTCGAGCACTTCGAACCGGTTCGACGGCACCAGCAGGGCCTTGGATGGTTCGTCGAGCCGGTGATTGGCCCGTCCAATCCGCTGCAGCATGCGCGAGCTGCCCTTGGGCGCGCCCACTTGCACCACAAGGTCCACATCGCCCCAGTCGATGCCAAGGTCCAGAGTCGAGGTACAGACTACGGCCTTGAGCGATCCGCCGACCATTGCCGTTTCGACCTTGCGCCGCTGCTCCACCGATAGGGATCCATGATGAAGCGCGATTGGCAGGAGGTCCTCATTCACGGCCCAGAGGCCTTGGAACAGCATCTCGGCCTGGGAGCGGGTATTCACGAAAAGGAGCGTCGTCTTGTGCTGCTTGATCACCTGATAGAGTTCGTGGTGGGCATAGTTGGCCGAATGCCCAGCCCAAGGCAGGCGCTGCTCGGTTTGCAGAATCTGGAGCACCGGCGGAGCACCGCCTTCGGTAACTAGAAGCTGGGTTTCCTCGCCGGGCAGGGGCTGTGCAATCCAGTCCCGCAGGAGGTCGGGGCGCGCCACGGTTGCGCTCAGCGCGGTTATCTTCATGTCAGGCGCCAGACGCGCAATGCGAGCCAGGGCGAGCGATAGCAGTTCCCCTCGCTTTGAAGTCACCAGGGCATGCAGTTCGTCAAGGACGATGCGTTTCAGGGAGCCGAACAGGAGATCGGCACGGGGGTGGCTGATCAGTAGGCACAATTGCTCGGGCGTCGTGAGCAGCACATGCGGCGGGTTGGTGCGCTGGCGTGCCCGCTTGCTACCCGGTGTATCGCCCGTCCGCGTTTCAGCGCGGATTGGTAGGTTCATCTCCAGTATCGGCGCATTAAGATTGCGCTGGACGTCCACGGCCAAGGCCTTGAGGGGCGAGATATAGAGCGTGTGCAGCCCTTCGAACTTCCCCTCGGCCAGGTCTACCAGCGTGGGCAAAAACCCCGCCAGCGTCTTGCCGGCACCAGTTGGTGCAATCAGCAGCGCGGAAGCATCAGCCTGCCAGCTGCGCAGCACCGCCAATTGATGCTCACGCGGTGCCCAGCCCTTGCGGGCGAACCAATCGCTGATAAGGGGTGGTAAGTTGTCGTTCAACAATGGCTCACCCGACCATCCCCTGTGAGGCGTAGGGGCTGAGCCTGTGTTCTCCAGAGGACGTTGCCAGATACCTTATCCTGCTCCTCCCCCTCTCGGAAGGAGGTTGGATGGGGGTTCTGTGTAGACAGAAACTTCTCAACTCACACCTTCTGCAAAACACAGAACACCCTATATGATCGCCCACGAGCCATGAAGTCCTGAGAGGTCATCCGATGAGCGATCAATATCCCACGCAAACACCTTCTCGGAGCGGCCTTGAACGCTTTCTGGGTGGCAGTCCCGGTGGCGTGATCCTGCGCCTTCTGGTTCTGTCGCTGATTGTTGGCTTCTTCATGAGCGTCTTTGGCATTCAACCGCAAGACGTCGTTGATGGTGCGATCGACCTCTTCCACGCAGCCATTCGGGATGGCTTCGGCGTTTTCCATGACATCGGCGCGTACATTGTGACTGGCGCTGTTCTTGTTGTGCCGATCTGGCTTCTGATCCGCTTGAGCAAGGCCCGTCGATGACGCCGGAACACCTCACGCTGACCCCCCAGCAGGCGCTTGGGCGACTGGTGCCGCATATCCTTCAGATGGCGAGCGATGCCCATCACCGCATTGCAATTGGCCTTGCTGGTGGTCCAGGCACAGGCAAGTCGACCCTGGCGACGGAACTAGTTACCATGCTCAACGCGACCCATCCAGGCAGTGCTGCGCTGGTGCCCATGGATGGTTTCCACATGAAGCATGCAAAGCTCCAAGAGATAGGGCAGGTCGATTTCAAAGGGGCGCCACACACTTTCGAAGGTGCAGAGTTCGTATCGTTTCTTCATCACCTGAAAAAGGCCACCGAGCCCGTCAGCGGCCCCGGCTATTCCCGCAAGATCGAGGACACCATTGAAAACGCCTTCACGGTGCAGCCCGAGTGCAAGATCCTGATCGTTGAAGGCAACTACCTGCTCTTGACCCAAGGCCCTTGGGCTGGCGTCCGCTCTCTGCTCGATTATGCCGTGTTCCTCGACGTGCCGCGCGAGCTCGTCAGGGCAAGGTTGCTCAAGCGCCATGGCGAGGAGGGCCTTTTCACCGAAGAGCGCAACCGCGCCCATGTCGAGCGCAACGATCTGCCCAATTACGATCTGGTCCAACAGTCCCAAGATCGGGCGGACGTTATTATCGCTATGGATGTCGAGCGCTAAGCTAGCCGGAGGCTGGAACAAAGGAGGTTCTGCTTTCGCGGGAGTGACGTCGTGGGTATCCTGCCCGTGTTTTTAGACTCGAAACTCCATGACCCAGCCACGCACGCAACATCCATTCAATGTCCACCATGCCGATGTGTGGAAAATCGCCTTACCCGCTTCAATTGCTTTCATCACCGAGCCCCTTGTGGGTCTTGTCGATATCACCGTCATCGGGCGCTTGGGCGACGCCGGTCTGCTGGGCGGCCTGGTTCTGGGCGCGTTGGTCTTTGATGTGCTATTTTCGCTCGCCTACTTCCTGCGCATCGGCACTGCCGGACTGACGGCGCAAGCGGTCGGCGCCAAGGATCCGCTCGACGGTCTCCTGCATGTCAGTCGCGCCATGATACTGGCCGTCATCATCGGTCTTGGCATGATCATGCTCGCATCGCCGATCCTGTGGCTCGCCAGTTCGCTACTGGCACCCGAGCAGGGGGCATCGGCTGCCCTGGCCGGCTATTTCGGTGCACGGATCTGGTCCGCGCCGTTCAGTTTGATCAACTATGCCCTCCTCGGCTGGTTCTATGGTCGTGCCTCCGCAAAAACGGGAATGATGCTGCAACTATTGCTGCATGGCATTGATATCACCCTCTCCATCTGGTTCGTGCATGGCCTAGGCTGGGGTGTGGCAGGTGCTGCCTACGGGACGGTGATTGCGCAAATCGTGGCAGCGGGAACCGGCATGTTCCTGTTTTTCCGCCATTACGGTGGGCCCGTTGTTACGCTGGCCAAAATCCATCCTTCTGAACTGCGCAATGCTCATGCGCTTTGGCGCATGTTCGGCCTTAGCCGCGATCTGATGATCCGATCGGCGGCATTGATGGGCGCCTATGCCTGGTTTGCCGCGCAAGGCTCGCGCATGGGTGAGGTGGCCCTTTCTGCAAACGCGGTTCTTTTGAACCTGCTCATGGTCGTCGGCTTCTTCCTTGATGGCATAGCGCAGGCTGCCGAACAGCTGACGGGCAAGGCAGTGGGAGCCAATTGGCGCCCGGCTTTTGATCGCGCCTACGGCTTGAGCTTTCTTTGGGGTCTGGTTTTATCGATGGGTCTGGGTTTGGCTTGGTATCTCAGCGGTCCTTGGGTAATTGGGCTCATGACTACAAATGCGGAGGTTCAGGCCTACGCCATGGACCATTTGCTGATCGCCGCACTTTGCACACTCACTTTCATGCCCGCTTTTGTCTACGATGGCATACTGATCGGAACTACACTCAACACCACCATGCGGAACGGGATGGTCGTTTCGCTGTTCGTGTTCCTGGCCGCTGCCCTGATGTTGCAGCCGAACTTTGGCAATTGGGGCCTGTGGGCAGCCCTGCATTGCTGGTTCATCGCGCGAGGGGGAATTTATTGGTGGGCGCTCGAACGCCGTCGTGCCGGGCTCTTCACCGCCGCTGTATAGCGAGTGAGCTTTGGCCTTTGTAACCCGGCCGTCGTGGCACCAGGTTAGCTTGCCCTCTTGGCGGGGCTCCGGCTCTGGTTGGCCAAGCCGCTGATTGCGGCCCTGAGCGCTGCTGGCTTTACCGGCTTGGTGACAACGGCAATGCCCCGGTCCTCCGCCAGGGTGCGCACGGCCGGGCTGCGGTCTGCCGTCACCAGCGCAGCTGGTAAATGGCCCCCCAGATTGTGCCGCAGCCATTCAATGGCATCCAGCCCCGAGGTCTGGTCGAGATGATAGTCCATCAGCACCAGGTCGGGGTACCAACCCTCGAGCAGCCGCTCCCGATCGATCTGCTTGAGGGAAAGGGCCGTGCGCACATCGCACCCCCAATGGCGCAGGAGCCCTTCCATGGCCTCCAGGATGGCGCGTTCGTTGTCGACGCAAAGTACCTTGTAATCCAAGGCTCCAACGCTTGCCTCCGGCTGGGCAGTGCCCTGACTATTCGATGTCCGGATCGTACGGGCCGCTGGCAAAAACAAGGAAAAGCGGGAGCCTTTGCCCTCCCTGCTATCGAGCTCCAAAGTCAGCCCCATGGCTGAAACCAAGCGTTGTACGATGGAAAGACCCAGCCCCAGACCCTGGGCCATACGCGCGCCGCGTTCAAGCCGCGAGAACTCGGCGAACAGGAGCCGGTGTTGGTCCCTGTTGAACCCGATGCCGGTATCGACCACATCAAGGCGCATGCGGCTGCCGCGCCGCCTGATACCCACCAGCACCCGCCCGCCGGGCGGGGTGTACTTGATGGCATTTGACACGAGGTTCTGCAGGATTCGGCCTACCAATGCCTTGTCCACCAACACGGCGGCATCGGTGTCCTTGATGGTCAACGCTATGTGGCGTTCGCGCGCAAGCGGCCCAAATTCCACTTCCATTTTCTTGAGCAGGTCGCGCGCGGAGACCGGCGCCGGGGCAGGCTTGAGCGCGCCACTGTCGATCCGGGAAATATCAAGGAGCGCGCTCATGATCTCTTCCACCGCTGTCAGCGATGCTTCGATGGAGTTTGCCAGGTCCGACAGCCCGGTGAGCTTGGCACGTTCGATCAGGGTCGAGGTATAAAGCCGGGCCGCATTGAGTGGCTGCAAGAGATCATGACTTGCTGCTGCAAGGAACCGCGTCTTATCGTGATTGGCCGCGTCCGCTTTGGCCCGGGCACTTTCCAGCTCTGCATTGACCCGCGTCAGTGCGGCGGTACGCTCCTCCACCCGCTGTTCCAGTGATTGGTTCATGCGCTCCAGCGCCCGCTCCGCTTCGACGCGCTGCGTCACATCGGAAAAACTGATCACCAGCCCGCCATCGGGCAGGCGGCTTGATTGGAGCTCCAGCGCTTGGCCGGCATTGCCGGTCAGCTGCATCACACTCGTGGGCGCTGCGTATAGGTAGTTGATACGCTCGCTTGCAAGCTCGCCTACTGACCCGATGCCCAGATCACCGCGCTGTCCCAAGAACCGAAGGATCTCCGAAAGGCTGGTGTCCGGCTCCACAAGGAGGCTCGGCAGGGCCAAAAGAGCCTGGTAGCGCCCGTTGGAAATCACGAGCCGCGCTTCGGCATCAAACACGGCAATGCCCTGCGGCAGGAACTCGATGGCCTGCCGCAGGCTATCCAACGCGTTTGGAGAGGAAAATGCCATTAGCAATCCTAGCGGGAAGAAGGAGTGCGCCAACTATCTACCGGCCGGCAAAGCGAAGCAAGTGGATGCACCATAGGCTCACCTGCCGACCTCCCTAGCATTTGGAGGTACAAAGCAAAGTCGTCACTGCCTATGTGACTAGCTGATGATAGGAAAACAGTCATTGACGACACATCTATATGAAAATATGCCTATGTAGGTAGCGAAACGTACGTAGTTTCGGGGCAGGACAAGGAACAGCACCTAGCCTAAAGTACTTCCGAGACTTGCCGGATGGTTGCGCAAGTAAACGCAAGAGGTTCGGTTCGCTTTCAGCAGCTTGCATAAGCAGAAGCTGTGCGTGAAGCAGCGCGCTAAGCCCGGGGAGGCACATGACCACCGAGGATTATTACCAATCATTCTTGAACCGGGATCGTCTGATCCACATCGTTGACGCTGACCCCGCGACCTGCGAGGCCCTGAGCGTTCTGTTCCGGCTGGAAGGTTTCCAGACGAATTTCTCGGTAGATGCAGGCAGCTTTGTTGCAAGTCTTGAGCGCCGCATGCCGGACGCCGTAGTTCTCAATCTACAGATCGGTCCCGTTAACGGCTTGACTCTGCTACACCGCATCAAGACCCTGCAGCGGATAACACCGGTGTTCATGCTCTCCGACACGCCGCAACTTGAAGCGGCCGTCAACGCCATGAAATTAGGCGCCTCAGACGTTTTGTCCAAGCCTGTTGACACCGAACACCTTCTGGCCTCCGTACGCGACGGCCTGCGCCGGGAAATGCACTCCGGCGTCACCCAGCACTCCCGCCGGCCAGTTGAAGTGCGCGGCTTCTCGCAGTTGACACCACGCGAACGGGAAGTGCTGCAACTGATCTCCAACGGCCAATCCAACAAGGAAGCCGGGCTTGAACTTGGCATTTCGCCGCGCACCGTTGAGGTCCACCGCGCTCGCGTCATGGAAAAGCTCGGCGCCCGCAACACGGCGGACCTGATCCGGATCGTCCTTACAAGCTAGAGTGTTCGAGGCGCCTCAGGCGCCTCGTCTTTCCAAGGGAAGGATTGCTGAAGTCGCCTGCTTCAGCATCAACCCCCGATCGTCGGCAGCGTCAGGTCACCCGAGGTGAGCTTGCTCGCCGTGATCTTGGCATCTGCCTTTTCGCGCGGCAGCTCCAAACTCGTCCAGACGCTCACCAGAGCATGGCGAAGCGCAAAGATCATCTCATCGCTATGCAGGGGCGTCGGCGTGATACGCAGGCGCTCGGTGCCCTTTGGCACGGTTGGATAGTTGATTGGCTGGATATAGATGTTGTGCTTGTCGAGCAGCATGTCGCTCGCGGCCTTGCACTGGCGGGCGTCACCCACGATCAGCGGCACAATATGCGTATCGGTTTCCATGACCGGCAGCCCAGCGTCGGCAAGGATTGCCTTGGTCAGCCGCGCTTGGCGCTGGTGCATGATGCGCTCGTGCGAATTGCCCTTCAGATGCTCGATCGAGGCGCGGGCTGCGGCGCAAAGGGCGGGGGGGAGCGACGTGGTGAAAATGAACTCGGGCGCATAGGAGCGCACGGCATCGATGATAGAGCGATTGGCTGCTATATAGCCACCCATCACGCCGAAGCCCTTGGCCAAGGTGCCTTCGATGATGTCGATGCGCTCCATTAGGCCATCGCGCTCGGCAATCCCGCCGCCGCGAGGGCCATACATGCCTACGGCATGAACTTCATCGATATAGGTAAGCGCGCCGAACTCTTCGGCCAGATCGCAGATCGCCTCGATAGGGGCAACGTCGCCATCCATCGAGTAAACCGACTCAAAGCAGATGAGCTTGGGCCGCTTGCGGTCCGTTGCCTGGAGCAATTCGCGCAAATGCGCCACGTCATTGTGCCGGAATATCTTCTTTTCCATGCCCGATTGGCGCACACCCTGGATCATGGAGGCGTGATTGAGCTGGTCCGAAAAGATCACGCATTCAGGCAGGAGGCGCGCAATCGTGGCAATGGCCGCTTCATTGGACACAAAGCCCGAAGTGAACACCAGCGCCGCTTCCTTGCGATGTAGATCCGCCAGCGAGCGCTCCAACTCCACCAAAGGCCTGTTGGTGCCTGAAATATTGCGTGTGCCACCTGAGCCTACGCCCAGCCGGCCCGCGGTTTCCTGCATAGCTCCGATTACCTTGGCGTGCTGTCCCATGCCCAGATAGTCGTTGGAGCACCAGATGGTGATCTCGCGCTGGTTGTCCGCGTCGTCTCTATAGATCGCGCGTGGGAACTTGCCGGCAATGCGCTCCAGATCGGCAAACACGCGATACCGTTTTTCGGCCCGCAGCGTGTCCACTGCATCTTCGAAGATACCGCGATAGTCCATCATTCGTCCTTCTGTTCCGCACCTGCGAAGATGGTCAGCAGGATCCGGTTCAAATTGCACCGCCGGATGATCGAAGCGACTTCGATGGTCCTTGGGTTCGCAAGAACAGAGCCGCCAGATGCAGGCTCAAGTAAGACTCGTTCTAAACTGCCAAAAGCAATCTGCCAATGCGCCAGAATCCCGCAGGCACGAAAATCCGCCCCATATCGCCCGCTCGTGATCAACGGTATCGGCCCGGTAACCCCTACCACACAGGCCCATTGCGGACCCGGCGGCAAGAGGTAAGATGGGCAAAGGTGTCAATATGGTTTTGGGAGGAACTGCATTGGAAGGCTCAATGGACAACACAGCCGTTCAGCAAGAAGAATTGCTTCGCCGCGCTGCCCAGGCCGTCAGCAAGAACCCCCAGGCGCTGTTCACCAACTTCCAATGGTTCTTGTTCCACAGCAAGAACACTGTCTACTTTACCGCCTTTTCCGAAACGGCATTCGACACCGAGAAGCTACAAAACTTTGTTGCCGAAATGGTATCGCTGGCGCCGCAGCTGACGCACGGCTTTGTCGGTGCCTTGCCGGGCCAGCCGTTTCCTAAGCATATCCTTGATGCCATCACTTCCGTTCGCGAGGTGGACGACTTCGAAGGCTATCCCGACGCCTGGCTGGGCAAAGGCCTCGATATTTTCGAGCGCAAGGATCTGCCCCTGTTTCGGGTCTATGCCATTACGCGACGCGGCGGACCAGATGAACACGGCCGTGCATCCATGGTTCTCGTGCGCTCGAGCCACGCCCTGCTGGAGGGCCACGACTCCTCGCTCCTCACCCGCTCGCATTCCATAGCCCGCACGCAAACAACGAAACCGAAGGTCAAGTTGCCCTTCAAGCGCCAGCTGGGGTTAAGCATCGGCGCGCTGCTTGGCGTATCCATCCAGCTCTACAAGGCCAATTCCCGCCCTGTTCCGATCAAGGATCTGGGCTTTCGATCGCTGGCCATCAAGCGCTCGCGCCTGCGGGAGCTTGCCAATCGCATTGGCGTGCGCCAGCGCTCGCTTATGTTTGGCCTAATTACCCAGGCACTTAACTTTGCCGGTAAGAACCAGACGACCGATGTCATTACCGCCGCCTATACCATGCTCGATAACTCCGAACGTTCGGAGGTGGACGACGATCAGTTCCGGGTCCGCGCGCTTAGCGCCAAGTTCAACGTTAAGAGCGACTTCATTGATTATGTCCGGTCGATAGACCGGTCCCTGACTGAGATCGAGTCCAAGGACACGACCACCTTCCAGTTCATCCTGATGAAAATGTTTGCAATGCACCGCAAGATTTCACGGGTGTTGCCATTCCTTTATCGGGAGCATTTCTTCCGGTTCAATGGCTCGACGGACGTGGTGCTGACCCTTGTGCCGCCGCATCGAATGTATGGCAACATGACCAAGAGCCTGGTTGAGCCCGTCTATGTTGGCTCGTTCCATCCAAGCGCCAACCTATGCACCTTTGTTCCGGCCCGCGAATACGTAACGTTCAATTTCGCCATGGAGCAGCGCTTCCTTGATCGCGTGGATGATGTGCTCGCCCTGCTGGAAACCACGGAGCAGCGCGACATCCAGCCGGCCGTGGCGAACTAGGGGCCACCTGTCCGCCTAGTCGATGCTGCGCGTGGCCAGTTCATGGCAAGCGCGCAACACTTCAGCGCTGATGCTTCGGCATTGCAGCAAAGAGCTCCGGCGTTCATCTCCCGTTCACCACCAGTGGTGGATCACCATCCTGCCTTATTCAGTGGTCACCAAGCCGGCCACTATGATTCTTTTGGGGGACCATTTATGAAGTCCAAGATCCTTGTCACGCTGGCAGCGACGCTTGCCCTGACCGCCTGCACCACCAATCCCTATACAGGCCAATCCCAGCTCTCCAACACGGCCGGGGGTGGTTTGCTCGGCGCTGGCGGTGGCGCTGTTGCCGGTGCCCTGGTGGGCGCGGCCGTTGGTGGCGATCCGCGCGTTGGCGCTTTGATCGGTGCCGGTGTAGGCGGGCTCACGGGTGCTGCCATCGGCAACTACATGGATCAGCAGGAAGCCGAGTTGCGCGCCCAGCTTCAGGGCACTGGGGTGTCGGTAACCCGTGTGGGACAGAACATCGTCCTCAACATGCCGTCCAATATCACCTTCGCGACTGATCAGTCCACGGTCCAGCCCGCCTTCAACTCAACGCTGGTCTCGGTCGCATTGGTGCTCAAGAAGTTCGACAAATCCATCGTCGACATTTACGGCCACACCGACAGCGAGGGCGACGATACCTATAATTTGAGCCTCAGCCAGCGCCGTGCGGTTTCCGTCGCAACCATCCTTGCCAACCAGGGTATCGACCAGCGCCGCTTCTATATCGAGGGCAAGGGCGAGACGAGCCCGATCGCATCGAACGCCACGGAAGCGGGCCGCGCCCAGAACCGTCGCGTTGAAATCCAGATCGCGCCAATCAACGGCTGATCAAGAATACGATCCAATAGCGAAGCGCGGCCAACGAGCCGCGCTTTTTTATTGAGCCGCAGGAACGGCTGGAATGGCGGACGGAACAGCCGGGTCGGTTACAGGCGCCACCACGCTCTCAGATGTTGGCGTGCCTGGCTGGACATCGGTGGTGGGCGCTCCATTCAGCATCTGCAGCACAAAGAGCACGGCAATGACGATGGCGAGCCCGACAAGTCCATAGAGCCACCAATTCGTCGGACCTGTCGAACCGACCGTGGCTTCATGCTCACCTGCCACCTTGATCGACGAATTAGCGGGGACATCGACCCGGGCACCGTTTTCATCGACAAGGTGATCAACGCTGGCGACGGTTGGCGTTGGTGTGTGGGGTGCTGTAGCCATCAGGCGTCTCCTTGTGACAGTGATTCAGTACCGTGACCGTCCTCGATATCCTTGCGCACTTCGGCGATTGCCTGGTCAATGGCCTCCAGCGAAAAGGCCGGTTCGAGCCCTTCTTGCTGTGCTACGCTTAGGTCGGCTTTCATTTGCGTAAGCAAGTCGATCTTTTCCTTGGCCGTGAAAAGATTGTTGTGGGCGATCGCGGAAGGCGAAATGCGTTCCTGCCTACTTCCCCCGTTACTTTGGCCCTCGGAAACCATGCACGCCTCTTAAGCACTGAAAAGAGCTGTTTCCTTTCCAATGCTTGCTCGTGTCTCAGGTTCCCACCTAGGGGTTGAAGGTTACCCAATCTGTCCTGCCTTACTGCACCTCGGGCACCCAGACCACCATCGAGCCTTGCCCGCGATTGGCCCAGAGATAATAGGGCAGGGCGGTGAGCGTCGCCTGCTCTTCCCTGGGCGGCTGGGTCCGGTACAAACTCGTCCAGTCCGATTCATCGATCGCCAAGGCATCCGCCTTGAGCGTCACCACGCCGCCAAACAGATCGGCTCGTGTTTCCGCCTTGAGTTCAGCATGTCGCGGCAACTTGAACCGCTGCACCCGCCCGCCTGGATTATCGATCTCCTCCATGCAGTACACCAATGGACCGCGCTTGAGCGCCACGCGTCCTGCATCCATGACCACGCCCGGGTGCGCATAGAGGCGCACCGCTGGCATGGGCAGGTCGAGGCTGACCACATCACCCTTGTTCCAGGTACGGTTGATAGTGAGATAACCGTTCACTGCGGCGCCTACGTCAACGGCTTCTCCGTTGACCAGGACCTTGGCGCCCGAGGACCAACCTGGAATGCGCAATTTCACGTCAAAGCCGGTGGGGCTTTCAGGGTCGATATGGATCTTGATGTCGCCATTCCAGGGATAGGTAGAGCCTTCCCGCAAGGCCACTTTCGTTCCGGCGATGCTGACTTCCGTGGCAATACCACCGTAGAGATGGAAGGCGACGCCATCATCGGCTGTCGACAGGAAGTAACCGCCTACCGACGCCACCAGGCGACTCACGTTCATGGTGCAGCATGGGCAGGTGTGCCAGTCCCACCGCGTCGGGGTGCCGTCGCTTTCGAGCGGATTGGCGTAAAAATAGTGCTCGCCGTCACGGCTGAGCCCGCTTAGCGCCCCGTTGAACATGGCAAGCTCGAGAATGTCACCATACTTGCCGTCGAGGTCGAGGTGCAGCATGCGCTGCGCCCAGAAGATCAGCGCCACAGAGGCGCACGTCTCTGCGTAAGCGGTCTGATTGGGCAGGTCGAAATCATGCGTGAAACCCTCGTTATGCGCGGAGGGCCCAAGCCCGGCTGTCACATACATCTTGGTTTCCATTACATCGTCCCACAGCACCTCGCAGGCTCGCTTAAGCGCGGAATCGTTCAACTCGGCGGCAAGGTCCGCCATGGCGGTATAGAGGTACATGGCGCGAACGGCATGCCCCACCACCTTGTCCTGTTCGCGTACGGGCTTGTGGCTTTGAGAGTATTCGTAATTGGGGAACACATAACGCTGCTGGCTATCGCCACCTTCGCGCACTTCCCGTTCCACGTCGAAATAATGGGGCGGCTGCTGCCCGCGCTCATCGACGAGATACGCTGCGAAATCGAGGTGCTTCCGCTCGCCCGTCAGGTAGTAAAGCTTGATCAGTGCCAGTTCGAGCTCTTCATGCCCGTCATAGCCGCGCTTCTTTCCAGGCCCGGTTCCAAAAGTCGAATAGATGTGCTCGAGATAGCGCTCCATGATGTCGAGCCAGCGCCGCCGTCCCGTCACCCGGAAGTAGGCGATCGCCCCTTCCAGCAGATGGCCGGCATTATACATCTCGTGATTGTCACGCAGATTAGTCCAACGCTTGTTCGGCTCGCGCCCCAGATACCAGCAATTAAGGTACCCGTCTGGCGCCTGTGCCTTTTCGAAGTCATCCACAATGGCCTCAATCTTGGCCTCAATATCCGCATCGCGCCGATGGGCAAGCGCATAGCTTGCCGCCTCGATCCATTTACCGACGTCGCTGTCCCAGAACACCTGCACGGTGAATCCATTGGGGTGGCGCGGAAAACGTAGTGGCGGTGGCGGCTGCGGCAGCTTGATGGAGTCCAGGATGCCGTATTCGGCCAGCTTCTTGTGCTGGCTCGGAATAGTGCGCGTCAGAACCGTCTCCAGCCTCTCGTGCCAGAACTTTCCCTGGAGCGTAACGTCTGGAAACGGAACGGGTGCATAGCGGCTCATGGGTTCTCCTCATACATGTTTTTCGGGCTGTTGCCGGCTACCAAGCCGGGCATTCCGCCTCATCGTTTCACTTCCGGAAACGTTTTTGGTGACGCTTGAAGCTGCCACGCCGAACCAGCCTTGGCAATCGCTGGAATTCCAGCACCGGTCGCCTTCCCACCGTCATTAAACACAACAGGGCCTGCTGCTTTCCTCACCTGCCTTCAAGGGATATGCTGCTGATGTGGAGCATGGGAGGGCAGCATGCTGCGTGGTCTGGGGAATGTGCGTCGGTTGGGTGCGGCTGTGTTGCTGAGCATGGGGATGACCCTGGCCCAGGCGCAGGACGTCACTATTCTCCAAAACACCGATCTGCCGGGCTCGGACTACGACATTATCCGAGACACCGATCTCGACAGCTGCACCGCCGCTTGCACGGGCGACAATATCTGCCAGGCGTTCACCTTCAACGAAAAGTCCAACTGGTGCTTTCTCAAGAGCGCCGCGGGCGAAGAAGCCGAGTTCGACGGCGCCGTCTCTGGCCGCATTGATAGCATCAACTCCGCAGCGGTCATCCAAGCCGAGCGCCAAGCCGAGCTGCCATTCCCGGCGCAGAGCCTGGTCGACGAGGCCAAGAGCTTCGCCCAGAGCTTGCCGCAGACCGACACGCCGCCGCCTAAGGCAGTCTATGCCGACCTCGTGGCGCAAGCAGATGAGGCTGCTTCGGCGGAAAACCCAGTTGGCGCCATGGTGGCCTATCGTCAGGCCCTCGCCATCAACAGCAATGACCCTGCTGTGTGGCAGGCGCTGGCTCAGGCGGCCCTGACGCAGGCTGAAGCCGTCGCCGGCAAGGCCGAGGGCGACAACAGCTACGATCTTGCCCTGACAGCAAGTTCGGCTGCCATGAACGCCTTCCTGCGCTCCACCGAAGCGGGTGCGCGGGCCGACGCTCTCGCTGCCTTGGCAAACGCCATGGAATTCCGCGGCATGTGGCGCGAAGTGATCGCCACCTATCGTCTTTCGCTACGCCTTCAGCCCAATGATGCCGTTGCCGAGCACCTCGACAAAGTCATTGCCGAAAACGGCTTCCGCGTCACCAGCCACGTGGTCGATGCCGAAGCGGCCTCGCCGCGCATTTGTGCCGTCTTCTCCTCGCCGCTTGGCTCCACCGAGCTTTCGGCTTTCGTGGTTGTTGGCGACATGCCCCAGGCTTCGATTGAAACCGAGCAGGAGCAGATCTGCATTGAAGGCCTTGCCCATGGCAGCCGCTACTATATTCGCTTGCGCGCGGGCCTTCCCTCTGCCGATGGTGAAACCCTGGCTAAGGACGTGTCGCTCAACGTCTACGTGCCGGATCGAACGCCGTTCGTGGGCTTTGCCAACAACGCCTATGTCATGCCTGCCGGTCTCGGCGGCGGCTTGCCTATCACTTCGGTCAATGCCGAAACCGCTGACGTAGTGATCTACCGCATTGGCGATCGTTCGATTGCGACCGCCGTTCGCGATGGCATTTTTCAAGGTAATCTCAGCCAGTACTCCGCTCAGAACATTGCCGACCAGGTCGGCCAGGAGGTCTGGACTGGCGAGGTCGATCTCGCTCTGGGCAAGCCCAATGAGTTGACCACTACCGCCATTCCCGTCGCCGAAGCCATCGGCGAGCTCCAGGCCGGCGCCTATGTCATCACCGCTCGCGTCAAGGACAAGGACGATAGTGAATATTGGACAGACATGGCCACCCAGTGGTTTATTGTCACCGATCTTGGCCTCACCACGCTTTCAGGCGACGATGGCCTGCATGCCTTCGTGCGCGGCCTGACCGATGCGCAGCCGGTTGCCAACGCAGATGTACGCCTCGTCGCCGTCAATAATGAAATCCTGGGCGAAGCCCGCTCCGATGCCGAAGGTCGCGTCATCTTTGCCCCTGGCTTGACCCGCGGAACAGGGGGCAGGGCGCCTCAATTGCTGGTGGCCGAAACTGCTCAAGGTGACTACGCCTTCCTCGATCTGTCCCGCACCGCCTTCGATCTGACCGACCGGGGCGTTGAAGGACGCCCGTCACCCGGGCCGCTCGATCTGTTCGCCACCACCGAGCGCGGGGTTTATCGCCCCGGCGAGACCGTGTTCCTCACGGCCCTGCTGCGCGACGAGCGCGCCAATGCCGTTACCGACTTGCCCCTGACACTCGAAATTGAGCGCCCGGACGGCGTCGTTGCTTCCACCCAGGTGCTCAAGGATGAAGGTGCCGGTGGCTATTGGGCAGCGCTGCCCATGGTCGAGGAGGCCATGCGCGGCTCCTGGACCCTGCGCCTTTATTCCGATCCCAATGCCGACGCGCTTTCCAGCACCACCATCCTTGTGGAAGATTTCGAACCCGAGCGCCTGGCGTTTGACGTATCGGCTGCCGAAGGCCCGTTTGTTACTGGCGAAGCAAACCTGATCGATGTCGCTGCCAAATATCTCTATGGCGCCACTGCCCCCGATCTGGCCATCGAAGCCGATGCTATCGTGCGTCCCGTAACGACGCTCCAGGGCTTTTCCGGCTACACCTTTGGCCGGCTCGATGACACTGTTGAAACCACCCGCGAGCCCCTCGGCGTCGTGGGCACCACCGACGCCTCCGGCAATGCCTTGGCTGAAATCACGCTGCCAAAACCCCAGGTTACCACGCGTCCGCTTGAAGCGCAGATCCTGTTGCGTCTTGTGGATACCAACGGCCGCACCATCGAGCGCAGCATTACTCGCCCGGTTTTGGCCACCGCCGACCGTATCGGCATCAAGTCTGCCTTCGGCGACCCTTCGGGCCTAACTGAAGGCGCCGAAGCACGCTTCGACATCATCGCCGTGTCTCCAGAAGGGGAGGCCATTGCCAAGACCGGCCTCGACTGGACCATTTCGCGCGTCGAAACCAACTATCAATGGTACCGCGATGGCAGCACGTGGAAGTGGGAAGCCATTACCACGACCCGCGAAGTCGCCACCGGCACCATCGACACTCCAGCGGGTGGTGCCGCCAACATCGGCGCCAATGTCGATTGGGGGCGCTACCGTGTCGAAGTCGCCAGCACCGGCCCCGACGCTACCTCGTCCAGCTATGAGTTCTATGCCGGCTATTACTATGCCGAAGCCGGCTCCGACACGCCCGACACGCTTCAGGTTGCCCTTGATAAGCCGACATATCGGGTTGGCGACACTGCTAATCTCAAGCTTGATCCCCAGTTTGCCGGCACCGCGCTGGTAATGGTTGTCGACAACCGTGTCATCGCAATGCAGGCCGTTGACGTTCCCGAGGGCGGCACCACCGTGCCGCTGGAGGTAACCGACGAATGGGGCCCCGGCGCCTATGTCACCGCCATCCTTTATCGCCCCACCGACGTCGCCGCAAAGCGCATGCCATCGCGTGCGCTAGGCCTTGCCTTCGCAGATGTGGATCCCGGTGATCGCAAACTCGACGTCCAGCTCGACACGCCCGAGGTCACCCTGCCGCGCCAGAGCTTCACCGCCACGGTCGATCTCGGCAATTTCGCCGCCGGCGAGCAAGCCTATGTCGCTGTCGCCGCCGTCGACCTCGGCATTCTCAATCTAACCAACTTCAAGGTGCCCGATCCCGATGGCTGGTATTTCGGCCAGCGCCAGCTCGGCATGGATATTCGCGACCTTTATGGCTCGCTGATCGATCCCACCCAGGGCCTGCCCGCCGCCCTGCGTTCGGGCGGCGATGGCGGCGCGTCGCGCTTGGGCACGCCTCCACCCACCTCGGTGCTCGTGGCGCTCCACTCCGGCATCGTCGAGGTTGATAGCGATGGCAAGGCCACGGTCACCTTCGACATGCCCGATTTCTCCGGCACCGTCCGCGTCATGGCCATGGCCTGGAGCGAAAATGCAGTGGGCCATGCTTCGGCCGACGTCATTGTCCGTGACCCCGTAGTCGTTGCCCTCAGCCCGCCTCGCTTCCTGCGCGTCGATGACCAGTCCCGCCTGCTTGTTGAAATCAACAACATGGACGGCGAGCCCGGCGCCTACGGCGTCTCGCTCTCGACCGGCACCGGCATCACGACCGATGCCGCCGACACCGAGGTCGAACTCGCCAAGGGTGACCGAACTTCGCTCAACCTTGTCTTGACTGGCGTTTTGATCGGCGATTGGCCGATTGCGCTGACCATCACTGCACCAGACGGCACCACCCAGACCAAGGAACTGACCCTGGGCGTCCGCCCGGTCAGCGCCCCTGTCACCACCACCCGATTGGTGCCCATCGCCGCCGGGGAAACTGCCACCGTTGATGCCGGTTATTTCGATAGCTTCCTCGCCAATACAGGCCAACTAACCCTGGCCGTCGGGCCCCTGGCACGCCTCGACGTGCCCGGCCTGCTGCTGGCCCTCGATCGCTATCCCTATGGTTGCGCCGAGCAAACCGCCAGCCGCGCCTTCCCATTGCTTTACCTCAATGATGTCGCCAAGCTGATCGGCTTGGAAAGCGACCACAAGCTCAACAAGACGGTCACAGATGCCATCCGCAGCGTGCTTTCCAAGCAAACCTCGGCTGGCGGCTTTGGCCTCTGGGGTCCGTTCGATGGCGGCGACATGTGGCTCGATGGCTTCGTCACCGATTTCCTCCTGCGCGCCAAGGCGGCCGGCTACGAGGTTCCCGAGCAGGCCATGACCATGGCGCTCGACAACCTCTCCAACCAGCTTTCCTACGCGTCCGATTTCGAGGATGGCGGGGAAGGGGTCGCCTATGCGCTCTATGATCTGGCCCGCGCCGGTCGTGTCACCATGGGCGATCTGCGCTATTATCTCGAAGCCCGCCTCGAAGCCTTCGGCTCTCCGCTTGCACAGGCTCAACTCGGTGCGGCGCTCGCCCTTTATGGCGATACCGATCGCTCCAACACCGCCTTTGCGGCGGCGCTAAAAGGTCTATCCAAGCCAGAGGACACGCACCGCTATCGCCCTGACTACGGCAGCCGCCTGCGCGACACGGCAGGGGTTCTCGCCCTCGTCGCCGAGTTCACACCGCAAAGCGCCGATCTGATCGGCTTGGCCGAACAACTCGGCCAGCTACGTGACGGCGCGAAATATACTTCCACCCAGGAGGACAGCTGGACCCTTCTTGCCGCAGCGGCTCTGGGGGAGGCCACGGCGGATGGCTCAATCACCCTCAACGGCGAAGCCGTAACCGGGGAAATCTATCGTAAGTTCGACCAACAGGGCTTCGAGCCCATCGAGCTCGCGAACACCGGCGACGCTGATACCGAAGCCCGGCTCACAGTCACCGGCTATCCCACGGTCGCGCCTAGGGCCTCAAGCAATGGCTTTACGCTCTATCGTGAGTACTACCTCACCGACGGCACGCTGATCGATCCGCAGCTGGAACCAATTGCCCAGAACGAGCGGCTTGTCGTCGTGCTGGCTGCTCATGCCGACCAGCTCGGTTCCGGCCAGTACCTGCTCGCCGATCCTCTGCCCGCCGGTTTCGAAATCGAGAACCCCGACCTATCGGCTGGTGGCGGTGCCAACGACTATAGCTGGCTGGAGCTGGATGGACCCAATCATGTGGAATCCCGCACCGACCAGTTCGTCGCCGCCTTCCGCTTTGGCACCGACCCTGGCAGCTTCACCACCGCCTACGTTGTGCGTGCGGTCTCCCCTGGCCAGTTCGTCCTGCCCGGCGCCACCATCGAGGACATGTACCGCCCCCAATTCCGCGCCAACACGGCCTCCGGGGAGATTGAGGTCACCGCCACCGGACCATGAAGGAAGCGCGCAGGAACGCACAGGCAGGAGGGGAAGGACGAGTCGGCTTCGTCCTGGACACTTCATCAAACACCATGACCCCTCCTCGCAAACCGGCTCCCTGGTTCCGCCGGCTCACCCTTCTCGGCTTCAGCCTCTTTGTGCTGGCCACAGCTGGCACCATCCAACTCGCCTCCACCATCGCGACTATCACGCAAACACTGCCGCCCACCCCCGACTTATCCACCCTCCCGGTCTCAACTGCGGTCGCCGACCGGAACGGCGCCCTCCTGCGCCCATTCACCACGGCGGACGGTCGTTGGCGCCTGCCGGTCAACCGCGCCGCCGTCGATCCACGCTTCCTTTCCATGCTGATCGCCTACGAGGATCGATCCTTCCACGAGCACAACGGCATCGCATGGTCGTCCATGGTCCGGGCTGCGGTGCAGTTCATTGAGGCAGGGGGGCATGTTGTTTCCGGCGGTTCCACTCTCACCATGCAGGTCGCCCGCCTCATCGAAGGCCAGCCTACCCGTAACTTATGGGGCAAGCTGCGCCAGATGGTTCACGCCGACCGCCTTGAGCAGGAACTTGGCAAAGACGGGATCATCGATCTCTATCTGACCCTCGCGCCGTATGGAGGCAATATCGAGGGCATCCGCGCCGCAACCCTCGCCTATTTCGGCAAAGAGCCAAACCGGCTCACCACCGCCGAAGCCGCGCTGCTCGTTGCGCTGCCGCAATCCCCCGAAGCTCGCCGCCCCGACAGGGATCCTGTGGCCGCCCAGGCTAGTCGCAACATGGTCCTTGACCGCCTCGTTGCCATGGGTGTTTTGGGCGAAGAAGAAGCCCTTGCCGCCAAGCGCGAGCCGGTGCCAACTGCCCGCCGCGCATTCCCGATGCTCGCCGCCCACATGGCCGAGCGAGCCAACAAATTTCAACCCGATGTGCGCACCATCGAACTCACCATCGACAAGCGCCTTCAGGATGCTCTTGAGCGCCTTGGCGCCGCCCGCGCCAGGCTCATCGACCCAAAGGTCTCCGTGGCCATTGTCGCCGCTGATATCGCGAGTGGCGACATTCTCGCTTCCGTCGGCTCCGCATGTCTGCTTGCCACCGAGAGCCACGGCTTTGTCGACATGACCACCGCCATCCGCTCACCCGGTTCTACCCTAAAGCCGCTGATCTATGGCCTGGCGTTCGAACTGGGCCTCGCCCATCCGCAAAGCCTCATCGAGGATCGACCGACCGCTTTCGGCGGCTACGTCCCGGTCAATTTTGATGGCTTCAGCCGTGGCACCGTCACCATCCACGATGCTCTTACGGAATCCCTCAACGTGCCTGCCGTCGTCGTCCTTGATGCCGTCGGCCCTGCACGGCTGGTTTCCCGCCTCCGCCGCGCCCATGCCGATCCTCGCCTGCCGGTCAACACCGCTCCCAGTCTTGCCGTCGGCTTGGGTGGCGTGGGAATTAGCCTGCGAGATCTTGTTTCGGTCTATGCGGCTATCGCCAATGGCGGGCAAGCAATCATGCTTCAAGACGGCATCAATGGGCAAGCACACTCGGAGCAAACCAGGGTCAAACCTGCCGTGCTTGACCCGCTTTCCGCATGGTATGTCGCCGATATCCTCGCCGACGTCGCGCCTCCGCTCAACGGCTCCCCAGGCCGCATCGCCTACAAAACCGGCACATCCTACGGCTATCGCGACGGCTGGGCCATCGGCTTTGATGGCCAGACTGTTGTCGGCGTATGGGTCGGTCGCCCTGATGGGGTTCCAGTTCCCGGCCTCTCAGGAATTGCCAGCGCCGCTCCTATCCTTTTTGAAGCCTTCGATCGCCTGGGTGATAGAAAGGCTCCGTTGCCACGTGCTCCGGCAGGCGCGGTGCTTGCATCCAATAGCGAATTGCCGAACCCGCTCCGCCGCTTTCGGCATCCTGACGACGACAAGGTTGCTCGGGACGCTGCTCCGGAGATTGCTTTTCCGGGGGACGGTGTCGACGTTGATCTTGGATTCGGCTCAGGCGATCCTGTTCCGCTCATGGTCAAGGTGCGCAACGGCGTTCCGCCATTCACCTATTTTGCCAATGGTGCGCCGTTTGGCCGTCCTGATTTCGCGCGGCAGAACGTCTGGACTCCTGACGGGCCTGGTTATGTCACGCTGTCCGTCGTGGATGCGAAGGGGCGTGGCGATTCAGTAGAGGTGTTCCTCAACTGAGCGGCGGTAACGCCAAACCTATGGCGATATTTAATTTGGTCCTGCCGCTAAGTTCAGGATGCTTGCGGCGCATACGTTGCCTGAAGCCACTCCCGCAGGGCCTTGCTGTCCTGCAAAATTGCCGCCTCCGGTTCACGTGCTGCGAACCCATGGCGCTGCAAAGCGGCACGCAACGCCAGTGCCCGGTTCGCTGGATTGACGATAGCCACGGTCCGATCGGCGATTTCGGCGGCGAGGGTCTTCGACATGCGTTTGCTCATGCCCGTCTTCTACCTTGATCACTCACTTCCACAAGACCGGTACCGCAGCCTTTCACGAGACCATCTCCCGCCAACGCAAACTTCTCACCCCCCCGCATGTTCTGCGATCCTGCCTATACGCGTACGTTGCCGCACGCTCAGTTCTGGAAGCGGCCGCGCGCCGGGAAGATCATTGCTGCCGAATTTCAGCGTTCGGCAAGGGGAAAGGTATTTGGTTCGACGCGTCCTGCAATCTGGTCTTCGACGCCAAGGGCACGGCGGGCTTAGGCCCGCCGGCTATTGAGTTGATCAGGCGGCACCGGCTGCTTGTACAACTGAGCGGATGTACGCCAATCCGCGCCTGTAAGCTGGGACATCGAAGTGCTCCATCATCAGGGGCACTTCTCGCCCGAGCTTGGCAATCTCTGTGACATAGGTGTGGTAGTCGAGATTGCCCTCGCCCGGTGGCACTTCGTCCATGTGGAACGAAATCGTGCCCGGCCCTCCCTGCATGACGATGTCCTTCGCATGGCAGGACACGACCCAAGGCCCCAGGAGTTCGAAGGCTTCGCGGATCAGCCGGCCACTATTGAAGTAAAGCCGTGGCGAGATCACCATGTTGACGGCATCGATATGCGCGCCGAATTCCGGGCGATCGATGGCCTTGATGAGCTTGAGGTAGTTTTCTGCGGTATCAGTCACGAGCCAGGGGACCATTTCTAGCGAGAACTTGGCCCGTTTTGGCTTCACTGCGTCGATCACATAGCGGGCGGTATCAACAGCGCGCTGGAAGCCGGCTTCAGACTGATTATCGGGATGGGGTCCGTAGTCATAATTGTCGCTGAGCTTCCACGGGTCGCCCGCATGCCCGACCGTGCCGTGGAACGCCACGCAGGCGCGTGCGCCCAGTTCATCAGCAAGTGCAAGTTGGTGAACGGCATAATCTAGGTTCGCCTTGCGCACCCCCTCGTCATGGGCGATGAGGTTGCGCCATGCGCCCCCTTCGGCGATCACCACATCGGCATCGGCCATCGCCTTGATCAGCGCGGCGATCTCGTCGCGGTTTTCGATGCTAATAGTGGGCATGTAGGCGGCGTTGTAGCCGAACTCCACATGCGCCCTGGCATAAGCTTCGGGATCGCCCTTGTAGTCTATGCCATAACCGCCGAGCCTGAAGGTCATATGGCAGTCTCCAGTTCTGTATGGGGGACAGTGTCGGGATAGAGCAATACCTTGCCGCATCGCCCGGTCGCTTGAATGGCAAAGGCCTCCGCAACGTCAGCCATGGCGAAGCGATGGGTGGTGAGCTTGTCCAGGAGCGGTCTAGCGTCCCGCACTCGCTGCATCATCTGCTCGCCATATCGGTCATGGTTCCAGTGCCAGCTACCATAGATCTCGACACCTTTGCCGGTGATGCGCTTGACTGGCAACTCGCCGGACCAGGTGACAAAGGCCAGCCGGCCACGGGCGCGCACCAGTTCCAGCACAACAGGAGGCGCCGCAGGGTTGTTGCTGGTTTCCAGGGCAGCATCGGCCCCATAACCACCCGTCACCGCCCTGACCTGATCGATGATATCGGGTGCAGTAGGATCGAGCACATGCTCGGCGCCCAAGGAACGCGCCAAATCCGCACGATAAGGATTAAGCTCGAGTGCGATTACCTGTGCTCCGATGGTGCGGGCGTTGACCACCGCTCCCAGGCCAACTGCGCCGCAACCCGAAATCAGCACTGTCTCACCCGCTGCGACGCGCATGCGCTCCATGGCCGTGAAACTTGGCCCTAGTGCGCAAACCGCCATGGCAGCATGATCCGTCTCAATGTCGTCGGGGACGGGATAGAGGAGATAATCGGGCTTGAGGAGATATTCGGCATAGCATCCGATCCCGCTTGAGGAACCAGTCTCGGCAAGAAGGTCGCGCTGTTCGGTGCAGTGGATGTGCTCGCCCGCCTCGCAAGCCGGGCAGGTGCCGCAACCGGCATGGGGCATCACAACGACGCGGTCGCCCACTTTGAGCCGCTTGGATTGGGCTGCGTCAACGACTACCCCGACAGCCTCATGGCCAAGCTCGCAAGAATGCTTGCCTTCCCGCCAGCTTTGCCACTCCGTGCACATGGGCGCAACAAGCACCTGAACTTTGACGATGTCGGCAGCGGCACGCGGGTCCGGGCGCTCCGACACCTGCGATTGGTGCGGACCTGTTATCTCTACGCTTAAAATTTTGATTCTCCTGGCATCTGCCGTTCGGGCAGCTCACTCTTGCGGTGAGTCACTTGGAACCTAGCGCAGCTGAGGTACGTAGCACAACCGCTACTCGTTCAACTGATAGCCGTTGCGGACAGGTTTGCCAGCCAGCATGAAGCAAGTCCGGAACGCTGCGCCCGCGGGTTTGTTCTAGGAGCATGCCAACACTGCCTCCTTTCGTGCCCCCTCAACAACGAGTCTGTTCGCTTTGAGCATATCCGTGCCAGAGCCAAAACATCCCACAGGCCCTGTTATGGCCAGGGCATCGGATTTTTCTCTGTCGGACCGGTGGCGAGCGGCCGCCGTCATGGGCCTGATCAGCAGCACCTATTCCACCATCATCAGCCATATAACGGCCGGACTGCTCGGGCGCGACGCCCTGGTGGATTGGATGGTCGTGGGCAGCATTGCCCTGCGTGAACATGGGCTTCAAACGGCACCGCCCTGGTGGGCCGTGCTCATGGGTCTTTTCGTCCATCAGTCCGCCGATTTTTTCTGGGACATAGTGTTCTTCTTCGTGCTGAGCCGCTGGACTTATCGGCTTGGGCCATGGGCACTGGTTGGGATGGCGCTGCCATGGGCAGTTTTCACGTCCGGCATAGAATGGATGTTCCTGGTGCCCATTGTGCCATTCTGGTGGCCGGTGTTCACGCTTGAGCAAGCTTGGTGGTTGGGTATTTTGGTGCACCTGACGGCAGCATCGACCTACCCCTTGTTCCCGTTTGTGCGCGATTGGGTCACCGGTACTAGGCCAAGCCCGCACAGAGGTTTTACGCGTTTTTGGGCCGGCTTGGCAGTGGTGGGGGTTTTGAGCCTTGGCTGCCTCAGTTTGGCGTCACAGCTTGGCCATGACTTGCCCCATGCTGGCGGACTGCACGACTTTGACAGGAATTATATGGCCAATATGTCGGCGCATCATGCCCAAGGCATGCAGTTGGCGGAGATGGCAGCCGAACGTGCCAGCGATCCGCAGCTTGCCGCCATTGCCCGACTGATGGTGGCGACGCAAGCATCCGAGATCGAAATCTTCAGAAAATGGTACAGGAGCTGGTTTGATAGCGAACTGCCTGAGCCCACTCCGGAGCAGCACGCCACCATGCCGGGCATGATTTCCAGTCAACATATGGACGAGCTTGCACTGCTCTCGGGCCTGGCGTTCGACGCTCGCTTCCGCGAGATCATGCAAAGCCATCATTCCGGTGCAATCAGCATGGCGGATGAGGCACTCCATATGGCAGGCGATCCGCGCCTGCGCATCATGGCTCATGGCATTCGGCACCAGCAGCAGGGTGAAATCAATCTGATGCACGAAGTATCGGGCTTCGAAGCCGTTCGCCGCGCGTCACGAGCCATGTTCTTCACCGATGCTGCGGTGCCGGAGCAGGCTGTCAGCGGGCAGGCCGCAGCGCACCAGCACTGACCCGTTGGATGGTGGCGGACCAGTCGCTCTGCTTCACAGGGGCAGACCGCCTCGGTGCTCCGCGCTCAGCCAACCTCGCAACTCAACAGATGTTGTTGGGGCTAGACGTTTGCTGGGCGCTCGATCAGTTCCGCAAGCGCCGCACTCATGGCCCTTGGTGCCCACGGTTGCGGTGAAGGGACGCTGTTCCGACTGCTTGAAACCACCACACCTTGAAGGCGGTTAGCCGCTACATCCTGACGCAAGCTGGACAACTGGCGTGGCAAAAGCCCACCGCTAGCAAAGGCAGATTGCTGGGTAAGCAACCCAAGCGGGATCGTTATAACTCTTGCAAGTCCAGCGAACCCTCTCGCGCTGACGACGTTGCCGGCCCGAGAGGAGAAGTTCAATGGCAACGCTGGACGAAGACGAAATCAAGCGCCGTGCATACCGCATCTGGGAGAATGAGGGGCGCCCCGAAGGGCGCGAATTTCAGAATTACATGGATGCCGTCGCCGAGCTGATGGCGGAAAGCGAAGGTGAGCAAGGCGCTGCAAATGCCGGTTCCTCCGGCCTGAGTACCAGTCTGCAACCAGGCGGCATGGCGCCGGTTGGCGGAGCGCCGACGGTGGGTAGCATCGGCACGGGCGGCGCCCCCACGGGCGGTCATGCGACAGGAAGCGCCCGGGGCGAGCAAGCGGAGTAGGCGGTGAAGGTGCGTGCATCGGCGCCGAAGGATGAAGCAGCAATTGTTTCCATGCTGCGCGAAGCCGCAATTCCTTTGGCGAGCCTGGAGGACACCGACGAGTTCAGTGCTCCCTTTTCCCGCTTTGAGGACGCCCGCGTAGTCTTGCTCGGCGAGGCGTCCCACGGCACTTCGGAGTTCTACCGGGCTCGGGCTGCGATTACCCGCCGGCTTATTGAACAGCATGGTTTCACCATTGTCGCCGTCGAGGCGGATTGGCCCGACGCCAGCCGGGTCGACCGCTACGTTCGGCATCGCCCAGGCGGGCAATACGACGAACATGTTTTTGCCCGCTTTCCTACCTGGATGTGGCGCAATCAGGAGTTTGCCGAATTGGTGGAGTGGCTGCGATGGCATAACAGCTCGCTATCCGCTGAAAGGCAGGTCGAATTCCGTGGCCTTGATGTTTATTCGCTCCGCAGTTCCATCTCCGAAGTTCTGAGGTACCTGAACAAGGCTGATCCAGATGCCGCTGTTTTGGCAAGGCGGCGCTATGGCTGTCTTTCTCCCTACCAGGTCGAGCCTGAATGGTATGGCCGTGCCGTTCTTATGGGCGAGCGTGACGCCTGTGAGGATGCAGTGACCGCTCAACTGCAAGAATTGCTGCAACGTCGGCTCGACAAGGCCGATGATGAAGACCTGTTTGACGCAACGCGCAACGCCGCAGTGGTTCAAGCAGCCGAGCAGTACTACCGGCTGATGTTCCGCGGTTCGACCCAATCCTGGAACATGCGCGACACCCACATGTTTGAAACGCTGCAAAGCGTGCTCGATGCCAGGGGGCTACAAGCCAAGATCGTGGTCTGGGCCCACAATTCTCACATCGGGAACGCGTCGGCCACTGAAATGGGGTGGGAGGGACAGCACAATATCGGCCAGCTCTGCAAACAGGCCTATGGCGATGCATGTGTCCTAATCGGTTTCGGAACCGACCACGGCACGGTTGCTGCCGCCGATGACTGGGATGAGCCGATGCAGGTCAAGACGGTCTTGCCGTCCCGCCCAGGATCATTCGAACGGCTATTTCACCAGGCGGGACAATCATCGTCGCTGACTTATCTGCACAGCAACCCGCAGCTGCGGCAGGCTTTATCTGAGCCGCGCCTGGAGCGGGCCATCGGCGTTGTTTACCGCCCGGACACAGAGTTGCAGAGCCACTATTTCAGAGCCTCACTCCCGGACCAGTTCGACGCTTATGTGTGGTTTGACCGAACAACGGCCGTCACCCCACTGCCGACCGATCCACCGCATGGAACGCCGGAAACCTTCCCCTTCGGTCTCTAGAAGTGAGACCTGGCACTCGCCGGCACCTGATCAACCCGCAGGTAAATGGGTTAATCAAGGCAACGAAACACCTTCCCATAGCCTTAGCGATCCCGAGTGACAATTTCGCTCATCGTTCCTGCTCCTACCTAGGCCTCGTGCACAGCGTCAGGCACACCGGCTGCAACGCATCTGAGAAACAATGTCGCGCGGTGTATTTCTTGCTATCCTGGCCTATGGGCTGTTTTCGTGTGCCGATGCTTTGATCAAGTCTACCGGAGGTGCACTCAGCGTCTTCGAGGTCGGCTTTTTCACCTCTCTCTTTGGGGTGCTGCCTGCCGTGCTGACCAAGCAAAAGGGTGAGCGATGGCGCGAAGCGCTGCGTTTCCACAACCCACTTTTGCTTAACCTTCGTGGTATCAGCGGCGTCCTGGGGTCCGCCTGCGTAATCTACGCGTTTACCCATATCCCTCTGGCTGATGTTTACTCGCTGGCATTCCTTGCCCCTATGTTCGTAGTTGTGCTTTCGGCCATCCTGCTCAAGGAAATTATCCCGCGCCGCCGCTGGCCGTTGCTGCTTTTGAGCTTTGTCGGGGTGCTGATCGTTGTTCGCCCCGGCTTTCGGGACCTGCAATGGGGGCATTTGGCGGCCTTGGCCTGCGCGTTCTTCACCGCATCAAACACAATCCTGCTGCGCTCGCTCGCACCAAGCGAGCACCGGCTTGGCATCTTCGCCGTCGTGACCACCTATGCCCTCACGATCAACAGCCTTGGCATGCTGGTCTGGGGCTTCGAAATGCCAAATCTGCAGCAATTGGGAACGTTGCTGGCTATCGGTATACTGGGTGGCTTTGGCCATTTGACCTTTATCAACGCCACCAAGTTTGTTCCGGCAAACCAGGTGGCGCCGGCCCAGTACACTCAAATGATCTGGGCCATTGCGCTGGGCGCAGCATTCTACGGCGAGTATGTTGATCTGCCAGCCGCCTTTGGCATTGCTGTCCTGGCCACCGCTGGTCTGCTCAATGTTCTTTCGGACGAGCGAGTAGACCTCTTCATGAGCGGCAAGTTGATGAGAGCAAGCAATCCAATAGGCGCTCGCCGCCAAGGAAAGACCGAAGAGCATGTGGTCACATAATGAATATCCCCGCTCCCCGCCGCGCGAGCCGGTAAGGCACTCCCGCAGTTAACTGCCCTCTAATGGCTTTGCACTAGCGTGGCGCGGCTTGAGGAGGGCGGACATGCGCGTGTTGATTGTTGACGATAGTCGGTCAAGCCTGGCTTTGATTGGAACTATTGTTCAGGCCGCCACCCATGCCGACATCGACAGCAGCACCATTCTTTCGAGGCGCTCGATCGAAGCCAGTCCACCCAATACGATCTGGTTCTGGTTGATCATGTAATGCCGGAAATGGACGGGGTGGAGTTCACCACTGCCCTGCGCCAGAGGGACTCCTACCATCTGGTGCCCATCATCATGATCACCTCCGATATGGACCGGACCATTCGCCTTGAAGCAATTCGTGCGGGTGCGACTGATTTCGTGAACAAGCCGTTTGATCCAACGGAACTACAGGCCCGCGTCGTGAATCTACTGGCTTTGCGGTCAGCGCAGGTCGAACTGGCTGATCGTGCGACCTGGCTGGCCGGCGAGGTTGAGCAAGCCACCGCGCACCTGCTGGCACGGGAAGAAGAAATCATTTGGCGGTTGGCGCGCGCAATAGAATATCGCGACGGCGATACCGGCGAGCATGTCTCCCGGGTGGCGCAGGTCAGCCAACTGATCGCCAGCGGCATAGGGCTCACCCCCAGCGATGCCGGAGGATTTATCTAGCGGCACCCCTGCACGACATCGGCAAGATCGGCATTGCCGATGCCATTCTGGGCAAGCCTGGAAAGCTGACGCCTGAGGAAATCCAGACGATGCGCAAGCATGTCACCATCGGCGCGCGGATTCTGGAGAACGGCTCCTCCGAACTGATCCGGACTGCCGAAATCATCGCGCAGAGCCATCATGAGCGCTGGGATGGAACCGGCTATCCCGACAAGCTGTCGGGCAACGACATCCCCATCGAGGCGCGGATCGTTGCCATTGCTGACGTGTTCGATGCCTTTTGCTCCCAGCGACCTTACAAGCCCGCTTGGCCAATCGACAAGGCGTATGCCGAAATCATCGCCTGCAGCGGCAGTCATTTCGATCCCGCCTGTGTCTCGGCCTTTTGCGACAAGTGGCCAGAGATCGAAGCCATCATGCTCGGAGCCCCAGCTGAGGCTGTCGGCTTCTAAATTTTTCTGTTTCTTGTCGGGGATTTAGCGCTGCTCCAAGCGGCGCGCCCATTGTTTTGTCGTTTCAGGATTGGCGTCCCGACCTTTAGTGCATCGTGGAAATGGTGCTTTCGCCAAATGAATAAGGGCTCCCGGCGCGCTCGCGATCATCACGCCAGCAACTTCACAAGTAAGCACAGTGCTGCACGGACGCTAAGATTGGAATTTTCCCGATCCGAAATTCGCCGCCCTTGAATCAAGATTCACATGGAACCAATCGATATTAAGTAATACATAGGATGAACCATGTAATATTTGGAATAGAAGGCTCTTTGGCTCTTTCTGCGGAGTCTTGAGGCAAGTAACGGTGCTTTAATTAGCCTGGGATAAGGTCGCTAATGCATCGGATGGGAATACGGTGTTCGTAGTTAATTTAGTCGGCGCCCGACCGCGCCTTGGGACACTTGCCAGATAAACAGTGTCCATGGCTGGTTCGGCGCTCCCGTCGGTGGCGTAGGTTTATGTTTTGCGTTCTATGCTTTGAGGCCCGGTCATGAGCATGACCGGCAACCACCCCTACATGGTCGAACTCCCGGGCGAGGCGGGCTTGCGCGCCGCACAGGAAGTGGCGGCATCGCTGCAGGAGGCGATTACTGCAAATGGGGCAGTCACAATCGCCACGGGCGCCGTAACTGGCGCTGATCTCACAACTGTTCAACTGCTGCTGGCAGCCAAAAAACTTGCTGACAACCTTGGCAAGTCGCTGTCCTTGGCTGCACCGCCACAAGGTGCCCTGCGTGCATTGCTGATCGAGCTGGGCTTTCTTGACCCATCCGGCGTGCCGCTGACCGAAGCCGGTGAATTCTGGACCTCCACCACATCAGCCAAGGGCAAGGTGCAATGACCAAGACCATCCTGACCATCGATGACTCCGCCTCCATTCGGCAGATGGTGGCGATGACGCTGACAAGCGCAGGGCTCGAGGTGATTGAAGCCGTCGATGGCTCTGACGGGTATAACAAGGCAACGGGCAATACGGTCCATGCCGTTATCACCGACCTCAACATGCCGGTAATGAACGGCATCGAGTTCATCCGCAAATATCGCCAGCACCCTTCCAGCAAGGGCGTGCCGATCATTCTTCTGACCACCGAGTCCGACGAAGAGCTCAAGCGTCAGGCCAAGGAAGCTGGCGCCACCGGATGGATCGTCAAGCCGTTCAAGCAGGATCAACTGCTGGCCGTCGTCAAGAAGGTTACTGGCGCATGAGCTTTCCCGATCCCACCGAAACTTTCCGCCAGGAAGCCAGGGAACTGCTTGAGCAGCTGGAATCCGGCCTACTCGACCTGGAACAGAACCCTGCCAACGACAATCTGATCAACTCCACGTTTCGCGCTCTCCACACCATCAAGGGTTCTGGCGCGATGTTCGGGTTCACCGCCGTCGCGGCCTTTGTGCACGAGTTCGAGACAGCATTCGACCAGGTGCGCAAGGGTCAATCGCCGGCCACTCCGGCGCTTATCGCCGTGGCGCTTGACGCCAAGGACCACATCCACGCGCTTATCGAAGAACCAGATGTCGCGCACTCTGGCGGCGACGCCATTCTCGCGGCGTTGCGCGATGTCCTTGCCGGCCCCAATGTCGTCCCTGCCGACCTCCCTGGGCAACCGGCTCAAGCAGCCGCGACCGTCGCGCCGAGCACAGCTGGCGAGACTCTATGGCGCATCCGCTTCCGCTTGCCCTCGGATTCCTTGGTGTATGGCACCGATCCGGTGCTACTTCTGGAAGAAATCCGAGCGCTGGGGCCGTGCACTGTTGTGGCCCTGACAGACACCCTGCCGCCACTGGACATCATCGACCCCGAAGTCCCTTATATTGGCTGGCAGGTCGACATCGTGCACCAAGATCCGCGTGCAGCCATCGACGATGTTTTTCTTTTCCTCAAGGACGCCATGGAGCTCTCCGTTGAGCCTCTGGCCGGCACTCTTGTGTCCGCCGAAACGATGGAGCCTGTAGCCGAAGTCGTCGCTCCGGTTGATGTCCCCGCGCCAGTGATGCTCAAGCAAAAACCGGAAATGGTGGCCCCCAAGTCCGGTGGTGACAAGCCTGCGGAAAAGGAACCTGCGGCCGTCACGTCCTCCTCCATGCGCGTGGATGCCGAGCGGCTCGATGAGCTGATGGACCGTGTTGGTGAACTGGTGATTGCCCAGGCACGGCTGACCCAGATCGCCAACATGAGCAGCGACGGCAATCTCAAAACCATTGCCGAGGAACTGGAGCGCCTGAGCTCAGGTCTGCGCGACACGACGATGGGCATCCGCATGGTGCCGATTGGCACCCTGTTCAGCCGCTTCCGCCGCCTGGTGCACGATCTTTCGCGCGATCTCGGCAAGGAGATCGAGTTCATTACGTCAGGTGAAGATACTGAACTCGACAAGACCATGATCGAGCGCCTTGCTGACCCATTGGTTCACCTGATCCGCAACTCGGTTGATCATGGCCTTGAATGTGCCGAGCGTCGCCTTGCTGCCGGCAAGCCTGCAAAGGGAACTGTTCGCCTCTCAGCCGTTTATGCGGGTGCCGAAGTGGCCATCTCGGTTACGGATGACGGTGCGGGGCTCAACGCGGAACGGATCCGCACCAAGGCAGAAGAGGCCGGGCTTCTCGCTCCCGACGCCAAGATCCCCGATTCCGAACTGTGGCAGATGATCTTTGCCCCCGGCTTCTCGACCGCCAAGGAAGTCACCTCCCTATCCGGGCGTGGCGTGGGCATGGACGTGGTAAAGCGCACCATTGAGGGCCTGCGCGGCAGCATCGATGTGACCACCAGTCCGGGGCAGGGGTCAACCATGACCCTGCGCCTGCCGCTGACCCTGGCCATCATTGACGGGATGCTCGTCCGCGTAGGCAACGGCCGTTACACCATACCGCTAGCGGCAGTGGAAGAATGCGTAGAACTGCCCGAAGGCATTGAGGCCAATGCACGCGGACGCAATTTCCTCGATATTCGCGGCAGCCTCGTTCCCTTCCTGCGGATGCGGGAAGTGTTCGGGACCAAAGCGCCGATCGAGCCGCACCAGAAGGTCGTCATTGTTTCATCCGGTGAAGGGCGCGTTGGCCTCGTCGTCGATCAGATTATCGGCAACAACCAGACCGTGATCAAGCAACTCAGCAAGCTGCACTCGTCCATCAAGTCCTTTTCGGGGGCCACTATCCTGGGCGATGGCACCGTGGCGCTGATCCTCGACACGGCTCATCTCGTGGCCTTTGGCCAAACCTATGTCGATCAGGGGAGGGCAGCATGAGCGATCAAGAGCTGGCGCCGATGAAGGCGTTGACCCTGAGGCTTCAGGACGAACTTTTTGCTGTGGAGGCCTGCAGCGTCCGCGAAATCCTTGACATGGTTCCGGTCACCGAAGTGCCAAATGCCCCCGAATTTGTCGGCGGTCTGATCAACGTACGCGGCCGGGTTGTCCCGCTCGCTGATCTCCGTGTCATGTTCGGCATGGATCGGCCAGAGCCCGACCAGGACACCCGCATCGTCGTCATGGAAGTTGACATCGACGGCGAGCCCACGGTTGCGGGCATCCTGGCCGACAAGGTCCATGACGTTACCGATATCGAAGCGGCCTCCATCGAAGAGGCCCCCAAGGTCGGCATGCGCTGGCGCCCCGAATTCATCAGGGGCATCGGCAAGCGCAACGGTGGCTTCATCATCATCCCCGATCTGGGGCGAATTTTCGAAACACAGGGCGGCAGAAGCGCGTCCTTGGCAGCATCCGAAGAAAGGTCTGCATCGTGAGACTGACTATCAAGACCAAACTGGCGGCGGTGTTTGGCGTCGTGGTTGCCCTTTCGGGCGCCAGCATGTTCATGGCACTGCAAAACCTTGGCCAGTTGAACGACACGCTCGAATACATCATCACCGGGCCAGCGGCGCGCTCTATGCAGCTCAAGGAGATGACTGACGATCTGACCGGCCTCAGCAACAACCTGCGTGCGATGATCCTGACCGCGGACCCCGAACAACTTGAGGTTCAACGCGCCCGACTGGCCGCGCTTCACGAAGAACTCAGCAACGATGCCAACAGCCTTATTGGGAAGTTCTCGACCGAACAGACCAACAAGGACATGGAGAGCTTCAGTGAGGTACTGGAGCAATACTGGGCCGTTTCTCTGCGCGTTCAAGACTACGCGATGCAGAACACAGACGTCGCCGCCTTTGCCATTACTACAGGTGAGGGCAGCGCTGCCATCACCGCACTCGAGGAAACCATGGGCAAGCTGATTGAAGCGCTCAATCGGCGGCTCAGCAGCGGCGACCTCACTGCTGTACCTGCATACGATGCGGCCAATGCTATGTTCCTTAAGGCAAGCGACGCCTTCCGCCAGCAGCGCAACGTCCTGCTTGCTGATGGAGATCCTGCCAAGCAAGAAGAATGGCTGAACGACTACCGTACTGGCTTAGGTGAGCTGGCAGAGGGCTTTGCGCAATTAGTCCGCACTGTTGGGCCATCGGAGACTAGCCTCGCAGCTCAGGCGCAGGCTGATTATGAAGCTATGGTTGTTGCCATGGACAAGGCCGTGAATGTCTCCATTCAGCGGTCGCAGTGGTATGCCAACGAGCTTGCCAATAACGAGGGTGCAGCCCTTCGTAACGCAGCAGTGGAGCTGATCGACGGAATGGTTGCTCGCAACGAAACCGTCCTGACGCAGGCGACAGTCGATGCCGATGCACTTTATGAGTCCAGCCGTTTGCTGCTGATTTCCATTCTGGCCGGTTCTGCGTTGATCGCGCTTTTTGCTGCAGTTTGGATTGTGGTCTCAATTTCCCGTGCACTCTCCAGCGCAGTTCGCCTCGCCAATGACGTTGCGGATGGAAACCTCAGTGCGACCGTAGACAACAAGTCTGATGACGAAGTTGGTGATCTGATCAAGGCACTCAACGCCATGACGGCCAAGCTGCGCGAAGTGGTCTCGGAAGTGACCTCCGCCACCCGCAACGTCGCCGCCGGCTCGCAGGAAATGTCGGCAACTGCTGAACAGCTCTCGCAGGGCGCGACCGAACAGGCATCCTCTACCGAAGAAGCATCTGCCTCCATGGAAGAAATGGCTGCTACCATCAAGCAGTCGGCCGACAATGCCACCCAAACCGAAAAGATCGCCCGCCAGTCCGCGGCCGATGCGATTGCCTCGGGCGAGGCTGTGAACAATGCGGTCAGCGCCATGCAGACCATTGCCGAAAAGATCATGGTGGTGCAGGAAATCGCCCGCCAGACTGATCTGCTCGCCCTCAACGCCGCGGTGGAAGCCGCCCGTGCTGGTGAACATGGCCGCGGCTTTGCGGTGGTCGCTTCCGAAGTGCGCAAGCTGGCCGAGCGCTCGCAGGCGGCAGCCGCCGAGATCTCCACACTCTCCGGCACCACGGTGAAGGCTGCCCAGTCGGCTGGCGAAATGCTGGGCAAACTCGTGCCCGATATTCAGCGCACGGCCGAGCTGGTAGAGGAAATCTCCGCCGGTAGCCGCGAGCAGAATGCCGGCGCCGCCCAGATCAACACGGCGATCCAGCAGCTCGACAAGGTGACCCAGCAGAACACCTCTGCCGCCGAAGAAATGTCGGCCACCTCCGAAGAGCTCGCGAGCCAGGCCGAACAGCTCCAGTCTGCCATCAGCTACTTCCGCATCGATGGCCGCTCCGATCAGGCCCCGCTTGCACCAGCCAAAAGCAAGGCCAAGCCTGCCGGCAACAAGGATTTGCGTGATGCGATCATGGCGAGTGCTCCGCACATCGCAATCCGCAAGCCGGCCAAGAGCAACAGCGGCGGCTTCGCGATCGATCTGGACGATGGCCACGACGAACTCGACGGCGAATTTAGCCGCCGCGGCGCGGCCTGAGGACCGGTCATGGCGGAACGCGCCCAATACGTCACTCTTGGCGTCGCGGATGAACTCTTCGCGGCGCCGGTCGAGAAGGTGCAGGAGATCCTGGACATGCGGCCCATCGCCCGGCTGCCCCAGGCGCCCGACACGCTGCTCGGCATGATCGATGTGCGCGGCCAGGGTATCCCCGTGATGGACCTGCGGCTCACCCTGGGCCTGCCCCAGGCTGCGGACACGGAAAACACGCGCATCATCGTGCTGGCCTTAACCAGCGCCGGTGGTGATCACCGGCTCGGCCTGCGCGCCGATCGTGTGTTCGAAGTGACGGTGCTGGATCAAGACGAGCTTGATCCGCCGCCGGCAGTCGGTGGTTCCTGGCCTGGCCGCTGCATAGCCGGGCTGGGCCGACGCAACGGCCGATTTGTCACGGTGCTAGATCTCGAGCGCCTGCTCGGCGGTGTCGACAACTTCACCAAAGCTGCCTGAACAACCCGGCACGCGATTTGCCCATTGCGTGCCATTCTCACCGCTGGAGTGCTGGTCCTTGTCTCCCATGTCCCAATTGCTGTCCAAGCCGGCGGAAAACGCGGAAAGCGATCATCTTCCACTGCGCGATTTTAAGCGCATCGCTGATCTCATCGGCTCCGAAATTGGCATCAAGCTGCCGCCCGCCAAGCGCCTGATGATCGAGGGGCGTCTCCGTAAGCGGGTTCGAGCCCTGGGGCTGGCCAGTCTTGAGGACTACAGTACCCATCTGTTCAAGAACGATGGTCTGCGCGCCGAGTGGCCGCACCTGATCAATGCTGTCACCACCAATAAAACAGACTTTTTCCGCGAACCCGAGCACTTCGACATACTCGAGCGCACGATGGTGCCAGCCCTGCTCGAGTTGCGCCGCAACGAAAACAAGCCGCTGCTCAAGGTGTGGAGCGCTGCCAGTTCGACTGGGGCCGAAGCCTATACCCTCGCCATGGTTCTGGCAGACCTCGCCGCACAACGGCACGATTTCCGTTTCGCCATTCTGGGCACGGACATCTCCACGGCTGTGCTGGCCGAAGGGGAGCGCGCCGTCTATCCCACCGATCTGATAGCCCCTGTGCCTCCGGCCAAGGCCCAGCGCTATTTGATGCACGCCCGCAGACCCGGTGCGCGACCCGAAGTCCGCATCGTTCCCGAGTTACGGCGCCTAGTGCACTTCGCCCGGCTCAATCTGATGGATCAAACCTATCCGTTCGACCGTGACGTAGACGTGATCTTCCTGCGCAATGTGTTGATCTATTTTGACAAGTCCGACCAGGAAAAGGTGATCCTGCGCCTTGTCGATCATCTCCGCCCAGGGGGGTATCTCGTCCTTGGTCACTCCGAATCCATGATTGGCACTACCGTGACCATGCGTCAGGTCGCACCCGCCGTATTCCAGAAGGCTTGAAGGCTCACTGATGTCCACCTCCGGCGGCAAGATCCGTGTTCTGATTGTTGACGACAGTGCTTCGGTCCGCATGACGCTGAGCGAGATTATCAGCAGCGATCCCCAACTCGAAGTCATGGCAACCGCCGCTGACCCCTATGTCGCCGTCGAGCGCATCCGCCAGGAAGTGCCCGATGTCATGTTTCTCGACATCGAGTTGCCGCGCATGGATGGCCTGACTTTTCTGCGCAAGATCATGGGCCAGCGGCCCATTCCGGTGGTCATCTGTTCGAGCCTGGCTGAAGCGGGGTCGGACACCCTCATTCAGGCGCTCGAGGCTGGGGCGGTGGACGTCGTGGCCAAGCCGCGCGTGGATACCACTCAATCCCTGCAGGAATCGCGCATGCGCATCTGCGATGCGGCCAAGGCGGCCGCTCATGCCAAGTTCCGTGGCACCAAAAAAGCGCCGCCTCCACCCGTTAATGCCGAAGCCAAGCTGACGGCCGATGCCATTATCCCGCCTCTGTCGGAAGCTCGGGCTGCGGCCTTGCGCGCAAGATTGCCGCAAACCGATCCCATTATCTGCATCGGCGCGTCCACAGGCGGCACCGAGGCATTGCGAGATGTGCTTGAAAAGCTGCCCACGAGCACGCCTCCCATCGTTATCGTCCAGCACATGCCCGAAAAATTCACCGCCGCCTTTGCGCGCCGGCTGAACACTTTGTGCGCCATCGAGGTCAAGGAGGCTGAGGATGGCGACGTGCTCCTCCCCGGCCAGGCGCTGATCGCACCGGGCAACCAGCATCTGGTGCTGGTTCGCACTGGCAACCGCTACAGCGTCAGCATCGTGGATGGACCTCATGTTTCCCGTCATCGGCCCTCGGTCGATGTGCTCTTTCGCTCCGCTGCCCAGGTCGCGGGCAAGAATGCCATGGGCATCATCCTGACCGGTATGGGAGATGATGGCGCTCGTGGTCTGCTCGAAATGCGCGAGGCAGGCAGCCATACCGTCGCTCAGGACGAAGAAAGCTCCGTGGTGTTCGGCATGCCCAAGGAAGCCATCCAGCGCGGCGCTGCCGTGCGAACCGTCCCGTTGAGCCGTGTGGCGCACGAAATTGAAACCTATGCGCGCAATGCGCACCGTTTGGGATCCAGCTCATGAGCGTACTCGCTGTCTCGCTTCCAGCTGCCAACAGCAACGAAGCCAGCGTGAAAGCTATCGGCCTTGGGCTGGCTGCGCCGCGCCAACAGATCGAGTCCACCTTCCTTGCCGTGGGCGCGCGCCTGTCCGAAAGCGCGACCATGCTCAACCGCGTGACCAAGGTGTTCGAGGCGCTGCCCGCCGAACTGCAGAGCCCCCAATTGGTGGAAGCCTCCGCACGCCTGTCTGACATTGGTGCGCAATCCAAGGCGATATCAGCCATGTTCGCCACCGAGCAGGCTGACCTGTCGCGCCTGGTCGGCGTGGTCGCTGCTGCCGACCATCCGATTGCGGAACTGCGGCGCACGGTCAAGATGATGAGCATCGTGGCGATCAACGCCCGCGTGGTTGCCGCTAGCGTGGCCGGGGACGGCGACGAATTTGATGTTTTCACCACCGACATCGCCAAGCTGTCCGACAGCGCCACAGCCACTATCCAGGCGTTCACCACCGCCTATCGCCGGCTGACCGAGGAAGTAGGGCAGGCAGCGCGTCAAAGGAGACAGTTCGAGAACGCCCATGCGGATACGCTGGATGCACTGGCACTCGACATTGAAAAGGCACTCGATGAGCTTGCCCGCCAACGCGCCGTCTCCGTCGCCAGCACGGCCGAAACCGGGCGCGTTTCCCGCCAGATCGTCGGGCGCATAGCAAGCGCCGTCATGGCGCTTCAGGTCGGGGACGCAACGCGTCAGCGCATCGAGCATATTGAAAGCGGCATCGACACCTTGAGCGGATTGGTTGAGCAGGGATTGATGACTGCAGACGAGGCGAACTTCGCGCGCTCGGCCCTCGGTGGATTGCAACTGGCTCAGCTCAGGGCAGCGGCTGACGCGTTCGAAGGCGACGTGGCCGAAGCAGGGGATGCCCTGCGCGATCTGGCCGCCGACGCTGGTGCGATCATGGCGCAGAGCCGGGCTGTCTATGGAGAAGGCGACGCGAAGGGGTCCTCCCTTGCCCTGCTGAACCAGGCGGTACGCCATGCCGCCACGGTGCTGCGCGATTGCGAGAGCGAGCGCAACAAGCTCGAAGCCGTGGCTAACGCTGTCCTCCAGACCGTGGGCGTGCTGCTCAGCCATGTCGAGGCAGTGCAGGAGATCGAGGCTAACATGCGCCTGGTTAGCCTCAATGCTGCAGTTAAATGCGCACAGCTGGGGCCGCGTGGCGCCGCCCTCAACGTGATCGCCCGGCAATTGCGCGAACTGACGGGGGAGACGGTTACCGCTGCCGAGGCGGCCATGGCGAGCCTTCATGAAGCCGCGGGCCTTGCCCAGTCCTTCGGGGCAGCTGCCAATGGGGACACCGCTGGCCGCGTGGGTCAGCTGGAGCAGGAGGCAAGCGCTGCATTGGTCATGCTCGAGCAGGTCGACAAGTCTCTGGCCGAAGCACTTGGTCAGCTTAATCGCGATGGTCCAAGCGTAATCCAGCTCCTTGACACCGCCGCCGATACCTTTGGCGGACTGGCAGCAATCGCCGAAACAATGCGTGACCTGCAGATGCAACTGGCCGTCGAATGCCATGAACATGCTGTGGGCGAACCACGAGGTGTTGTTGCCGAAGCGTTGTCAGCACACCGCAAGCGCTACACCATGGAGGCAGAGCGTCGCATTCACGAGCAGATGTTCGGTGCCGATCACGTGGCTTCGACACCGGTCATTGTAGAAGCAGAAGACCCAGGCATAGACGACATCTTCTTCTAGAGGCTGCTCCTGGCGATAGGCATGAGCGCTATGCGCCCACTTGGCTCGTTCTCACTGGAGATGGAACCTCTAACTATATATAGGGCCGTGGATGACCTGATCCTTTGCCCGTCGCTGAATCCACGTTGATGCTGGCTGACAAGGGCTATAACAGCGATGTTGCCATCGACGCGGCTGGTCATTGAGCTCGATGACCACTAAGCTGGTGCGATGACAAATCTCACGACACCTCTCGAAAGAGCCTTTCAACTCGCTCGGTCCGGTAAGTTCAGCAGCGTGTCAGACATCCGCAAGCAATTAGCGTCTGAGCGCTTTCCAACTGAGCAAATGAGTGGCGGCACGCTGTTGCGGCAGCTTCGTTTGATCATAAAAGCCAGTGATCCCACCAAAGCGGGCTAATCAGCGGCTTCGCGGGATCGGAGCCTCCATGACGGCTATTGTTGATCAATTAGCTGCCCCGTTGGAGCATGATATGATTCCGTGATTACACTGCCGTTCGGCAACAGCAGCTTCAGCCGGTACAGCAATACATCACCCGCCTTTACCAACTTGGCGTCGAGCACTTTACCCCCATTGGTCCTCTCGAGGATACCCACGATGCGGCTCAGCGGTACGGCTTGTCCGGATTGAACAGCGTTGAGAGCTTCTTCTTCAGCGTCGACGCTCAGTGGCGGCTCAGGTTTGCTATTCGGTGGCGCTGAATTGCTATTGTTGTTGCTAGACTGGCCCTGACGGCTAATATTCTCATTGCCAGAACCGGCGCTGATCGAGCTAGCGTTGTTGCTGACATTATCGCTGCTGTTGCCTTGCGCCGGGATGCCGGACGTCGAGAAAGCAAAAAAGAGCAGAGCAGCAAGCAAGTGTGTGCGGGACATTAATCAACTGTACACCGCACCGCCTGACAACTAGCTGACTCCTGGACATCCCAACTCAGCAAACTACTTGGTCGTTGATGCAGGGCGCCGTATTCTTTTTCCCCAGAGGCCGAGACAGGGTATCGGAGGGCGTTGCGGATACCATTAGCATTGCTGCTGCCCACGTGCTGCCCAGATAAATGCCAAGGCTATGCCCTCGCTCAACGACTGGGGTCAAACATATCAACAAGGAGGTGAGATGGTGCTGCCGGACAGGATTGAACTGTCGGCCTCTCCCTTACCAAGGGAGTGCTCTACCACTGAGCTACGGCAGCTAGCCTGCGGGGCGTATGGCCGGCCGCGACGGGGGCTCTACTGCCATAGGGCCAATCTCGACGCAAGACCAAAAAACGCCTATTGGTGCAACATCAGCCGATCAATCGTCCCGGGCACGAGATTTCATTCGACCATGAGCAAAACCGAGCAAGCCAATCAACGTGAGCAAAGATTGGCCGCAAAGCTTCGCGAAAACCTCAAGCGCCGCAAAACCCAGGCAAAGGCTCGCTCCGATTCGGAAGGGCAGGCGCCGGCTGTTGAAACGGCACCCGAGACGGGCATGGTCAATAAACCTTAAACCATTTCGGGCGACAATCCTCCGGATGTGCTAAGCACATCCCTTCACGCTGAGAGCGGCGAGTCTGGCTTACGTGGCAACTAGGACTTGGCCTACCTCCATCCCCAGGTAGAAGGCCCAAATGGGCCGCCACATAGGAATAGACTTATGGACCGAATCCGCTTGATCGGTGGCAATGAACTCAATGGCGAAATCCCGATTTCGGGCGCCAAAAATGCAGCGCTGCCGCTGATGATCGCTTCGCTTTTGACCGACGAGCCGCTGGTGCTGCAGAACGTTCCGCGCCTGGCTGACGTCAAGCAGCTCGAGCGCATATTGGAGAATCACGGCGTCGATATCGCCGTCCATGGCCGCCGCCGTGGCGAGGACGAGGTTGTTGGTCAGCGCATGACCTTCCATGCCGCCGACATCGTCGACACCACTGCTCCTTATGATCTGGTTAGCAAGATGCGCGCGAGCTTCTGGGTAATCGGGCCGCTGCTTGCCCGATGCCACGAAGCCCGTGTCTCGCTGCCTGGCGGCTGCGCCATCGGCACCCGTCCGGTTGATCTGTTCCTTTATGGTCTCAAGGAGCTCGGCGCCGAAATCGATATCGATGACGGCTATGTCGTTGCCAAGGCTCCTAAAGGCGGCTTGGTCGGCGCACGCATCGTGTTCCCCAAGGTTTCGGTTGGCGCCACCCACACCATCCTGATGGCTGCCGCTCTGGCCAAGGGCACGACGGTGATCGAGAACGCCGCCCAGGAGCCCGAGATCACCAACGTAGCCGAATGTCTCGTCGCCATGGGGGCGAACATTTCCGGCATCGGAACCCGCACCATCACCATCGAAGGCGTTGAAAAGCTCCACGGCGCCACCGTGGACGTAATTCCCGATCGCATCGAAACGGGCACCTTCGCCATGGCCACGGCCATGACGGGCGGCAATGTGCTCCTCAAGGGCGCGCGTCCCGATCATCTTCAGTCCGCGCTCGACATTTTGGCTCAGACGGGCGTCGAGCTTACCGTGGAAGACAATGGCGTTCGCGTTTACCGCAATGGCAATGGCATCCAGCCGGTCGATGTGGAAACCGATCCGTTCCCCGGCTTTCCGACCGATTTGCAGGCTCAGTTCATGGCCCTCATGACCATGTCCTCCGGCACCAGCCATATCCGCGAGACCATATTCGAGAACCGGTACATGCACGTGGCCGAGCTTGCCCGGTTTGGCGCCGATATCTCGGTTGACGGGCAACTGGCCACTGTGCGTGGCAAGTCGCAGCTCAAGGGCGCCCAGGTCATGGCCACCGATCTGCGTGCTTCGGTTTCGCTGGTGATCGCCGGCCTGGCGGCCCGTGGCGAAACAATCGTCAATCGCATCTACCACCTCGATCGTGGCTTCGAGCGCTTGGAAGACAAGCTCGGCCGCTGCGGAGCTGAAATCGAGCGTATCGCGGGCTAAAGGCAAATGGCGGGTTCCTGGTGAACCGGCCATTTATTATCTGCAAAGTCTGCCTGATAGCAGGACGCCAAATTTATCAAGGCATCCCGCTCGCCGCGGGCTGCCACAAGCGGCCAAAGCTGCTCCGGAAAACGTACTAAAGCCAAGTAGCTCTTCTCAGTTCTATTTGCCACATATGGCTGATGCAGTTGCTTCGGCGTCGGAGCATGGTGCTCGCAACAGGGATTGCTTTATGCACAGGTGATGGTTGCCGGCTCCTGCTCCAGCTTGTAGATCGGAAATGGCGTGACCAGATCAGTGCTCCCAAGTTCACCAAGGGCCTACCCACCATGACCGATCTCAAGCTGATGGCGCTGGACACCGAAGACCTCGAAGTCATCTCCGCGCATGTGCAGGATGCCATAGTTCGCGTGGCCGACATGGGCTATGCCCGGGGTGACCGGCGGTTTGCCCTGCTGATGAACCGCTTTGACTGGACGGCGGACCTCGCTCGAAGGGGCAAGGGAGTGCGCAAGCGCGCCGCATTGCATTTCGATGCCGTTCAATCTGTGGTCACCAATGGCTTCGACCCATCCTCCGCTGAAGGCGTGCTCGAACTTCTGGCTATCACCTTCACCCCCATAGACGGCCCGGCTGGCATTGTTGAGCTGAGCTTTGCGGGTGGCGGTACTGTGCGGCTGGGCGTTGAGTGCCTCGAAGTCCGCATGGCCGATCTGGGCGCTGCATGGGCGGCAGCCGCCAAGCCAAGTCACCCGCTCGACTAACCGGTCTCAAAGGATCCTTCATGCCCATTCGCCTCGACAGTGCCGACGGGGATTTCGAGCAGCGCTTCGGTGAACTCCTGGGCGGCAAGCGGGAGTCCAGCCAAGATGTCAGCGACACAGTTGCCGCGATCATCGCCGATGTTCGCCTGCGGGGCGATGCCGCCCTGGTGGAATACACTAACCGCTTTGATGCTGCAGGTGTTTCACCCGAGACTCTCAGGGTGACGGGCGAGGAAATCGAGCGCGCAGCAGCCTCTGTGTCATCGGAAGTGCGCGATGCCTTGCAGACGGCACATGACCGCATTCGCGCCCACCACGCAAAGCAGAAGCCCGACGATCACATCTATACAGATCATCTTGGCGTCACCCTTGGCACCCGCTGGACCCCCGTTGACGCTGTTGGTATCTATGTTCCCGGTGGGCTGGCCTCGTACCCGTCATCCGTGCTGATGAACGCTGTGCCTGCCAAGGTCGCCGGGGTTGAACGCATTGCCATGGTTGTGCCGACGCCGCAGGGCCAGATGAACCCCGCCATTCTTCTTGCGGCGCAGATTGCAGGTGTGACCGAAATTTACCGCGTTGGTGGGGCGCAGGCGATTGCGGCCCTGGCTTATGGAACGGCCACCATTCGCAGGGTGGACAAGGTGACCGGTCCCGGCAATGCCTATGTCGCCACAGCCAAGCGCCAAGTTTTCGGCCAGGTCGGCATCGACATGATTGCCGGTCCCTCCGAGATCCTGGTGATTGCCGATGGCTCGGCCAACCCTGCTTGGGTCGCAGCCGACCTGATTGCTCAGGCGGAGCACGGGGGAGGGGCCCAGTCCATCCTTGTGACCACGGAAAAAGGTGTTGCAGATGCCGTTGCCGAGGAAGTCGACCGGCAATTGTCGCTTTTGCCCAAGCAGGGCCTGGCGCGCGAGGGCTGGGAGGAATTCGGCGCCATTATTACCGTGGCCTCGCTCCTGGAGGCTTGTACCCTGGCAAACCGCATTGCCTCCGAGCACGTCGAACTCGCCATCAACGATCCGCAGTCCATCCTTCATCTGATCCGGCACGCCGGCGCGATCTTCCTTGGTCACCACACACCCGAGGCCATCGGCGATTACGTTGGCGGTTCCAACCACGTGCTGCCGACCGCCCGCTCGGCCCGATTTGCCTCAGGCCTGGGCGTCCTCGATTTCATGAAGCGCACCTCCATCCTGGGCTGCGATCCGATGTCCCTGTCTGCCATCAGCCAAGCTGCAATCATCCTTTCCGAGGTGGAAGCCCTTGAGGGGCACGGGCGCTCCATTTCCATCAGGCTCAACTCTTGAGCATTTCCATGGGCACCAGCGCGAAGGTCTCCGATACCGATCGGCTGGTTACCGTCACGCTTGATCCCAACACCATCACTTCGATCAATCCCGACGAGGTGCACGAATGGCGTATCGCCATCTATGATCTTCTGGAAGACAACAGCTTTCGTCCCGCACGCGTTGCAGCCACCGGACCCTTTGCGCTCCACATGTCTATCATTGGCAACTCCATTGTGCTCGACGTGCGCAACCCGGAGAACTTCCGACCCATCGCGGCGCACTATCTGTCCCTGACACCATTCCGCCGGCTGATCCGCGATTATTTCCGCATCCGCGATGCCTATTACGAAGCAATCCGTTCCGCGCAGCCCTTCCAGATCGAAACCGTCGATATGGCCCGCCGGGGCATGCACAACGAAGCGGCCGAACTCCTGCGCACTCGCCTCACCAACAAGATCATTATCGATCTCAACACGGCGCGCCGGCTATTCACCTTGATCTGTGCCGTCCAACCCTATGCCAGCCGCATCGACGAGCGGGTGAGCGAACTCCCGACGGTGTTGTTTGTGTGCTCCATGAATTCGGTCCGCTCGCCCATGGCGGCGGCTCTGGCACGCCAGGCATACCCCGGCCGCATCATCACCCGTTCGGTTGGTGTTAATGGCGGCAAGGCCGATCAGTTCGTCCATGAAGTCATGGAAGAGATCGGCATTGATATGAGCGTTCACACGCCCCATATCCTGGATGAACTCGTTGCGAACCATTTCGATCTCGTCGTCACGCTTTCGGACGATGCTCCCGATGCCGTAAGGCGCAAGGGCTTGGAGGCAGGGGCCGTCGAGGCCTGGGTCGCCCCCGATCCCTCGCTTGTCGAAGGTAATCGAGAGACGGTTTTGGCAGCCTACCGGGACCTCCGCGACCGGCTTCGCCGCCGCGTTCGGGAACGACTGGAACCTCTGGTTTCCGGGAGTTCACAAAACAGATGAATTGAAGTAGGTTCCGGCCAATTTCCGACCCCCGGCCGGCAAATCAATGCCCCATGGGTCCTTTCAGGAGACAGTATGGCGAAGGAAGAAGTGCTCGAATTTCCGGGCGTGGTGACTGAATTGCTTCCCAACGCGACCTTTCGCGTCAAGTTGGAAAACGAGCATGAGATCATCGCTCACACCGCTGGCCGCATGCGCAAGAATCGCATCCGCGTCTTGGCCGGCGACAAGGTTCTGTGCGAAATGACACCCTACGACCTGACCAAGGGTCGTATTACTTACCGGTTTAAGTAAGGCAAATCATGGCCAGTCGTCCGGACTTGATCCTGGCCTCCGCCTCGCCGCGCCGGCTTGCCTTGCTGAACCAGATAGGCATCGAGCCCGAGCATCTGGTGCCCGCGCACGTGGATGAGACGCCTGAGAAGGGCGAACTGCCACGTAAGCTCGCCATGCGCCTGGCCGATCTGAAGGCGCACACCGCCCAGCAAAAAGCGCGCTCAGCCGGCTTTGGCAATGGCGCCATCGTTCTGGCTGCTGATACCGTGGTTGCCGTTGGTCGCCGCATTCTGCCCAAGGCCGAAACCATGGACGAGGCCGGTCAGTGCCTTTCCATGCTCTCGGGCCGCGCTCATCGCGTTTATACCGGCGTTACGGTGATCACGCCGTCTGGCGCCAAGCGCCAGCGGCTGGTGGAAACCCGCATTCGCTTTAAGCGCCTCTCGACCCGGGAACTCGAAGCCTATTTGGCTAGTGCTGAATGGCGCGACAAGGCTGGCGGCTACGCCATCCAGGGCATTGCCGGAGCCTTCGTGGTCAAGCTCTCCGGCTCTTACTCGGGCGTTGTTGGCCTGCCCCTGATGGAAACTGCGTCACTGCTCGCCGGCGAAGGCTATCCTGTGCACTTCAACTGGCTCAATCAGTCTAGCCTTTCGGGCGTTTGATGACCGAAATCAGGAAATGCCCGATTTGCGGCAAGCCTGCTGTGGATGCCTTCAAGCCCTTCTGCTCCAAGCGGTGTGCCGACATCGACCTGAATCGCTGGCTTACCGGATCCTACGTTATTCCCGGCCGGGACGATGAAGGCGGGGAAAACGACAGCCCTATTCCCGGAGCCGACGAAGACGACAATATCTGATTTGCGCTCTACTGCGTCGGCTGGGTCAAGCTACAGGTGATTGGGTCTTGATTTCAGCTGCGCGACCAAGCGGTTGGAATAGCGCTGATCATTGATTCAATTGTCCATGGGAGAAAAGCTTGCACCTGCGGACAGGCAGGCATCGTGCGGTTCAAGTCCAAACATATGGCAGGGCAGGCGCGTCGGCCTTCGATATTACTTCTGATCGAACCACAAGCCTTTCCACATGGGTGAGCAATCAGGAACTAGAGGCGCAGAACTCCTTTTTCCACACACCCTTTTCCCGCTTGCGAACGCAAAACCCATCCCCTATAAGGCCCATGGCTTTGAGCCGGGCGGTCCTTCCGCCCCGATGCCCGGGTAGCTCAGTTGGTAGAGCAGCGGATTGAAAATCCGCGTGTCACTGGTTCGATTCCGGTCCCGGGCACCATTCCTTTCTCAATAGATCAATGGTGTTGTCCTTGCCCTAGGCGGAGCTTGCGGGCAGCCTGGAGTGAGCGTTGATCGTCACCGCACAGTGCATGTGCCCCCAATTTCTGCCGCCATAAATTCAAGGTGGGGCAAATTGCCTGATTCTGCGCTGAACAAGGGCATGTGCCGCTCCCCTTTTAGGCGACCATAGGTCTCCCCTATGCAGAGTTACAAAGCGAGATACCATGAACCTCCAACATGTCGTACTCTCCGGCTGTTCGAAGGGCGGGAAGTCGACCCTTCTCTCAGAGCTGGCGCGAAGGGGCGTTGCCGTTGTACCCGAGCCTGGCCGCCGGATCGTGGAGGAGGAGCAACGCGGCAGCGGGCTTGCGCTGCCATGGGTCGACCTTGCCGCCTTCGCCGAACGAGCTATCGATCTCGCGTCCGAGGACCGGGGACGCATGGTGGTCGAAGCCGGCTGGGTCTTCTTTCACCGCGGCTTGGTGGACGCGGCGGTGGCGCTTGAGCATGCGACAGGAAGCTCCGCCAGGGATTTACTCGCATCCTATGAACGCTACCATCAGAGCGTCTTTCTGACGCCTCCGTGGCCAGAGATCTACGTGCGCGACGAGCAGCGGCAACACAACCTTGCCGAGGCGATCGCAGAGTACGACCGCCTACTGATCGCGTACCGTGAGTTGGGATACAACACGTTCATCCTGCCAAAGGTCGGGGTCGGAGAACGAGCGGATTTCGTGCTCCGCAATCTCCGCTAACGCCTCCTTTTCAGTTGAAGGCTTCTCGTAAGCCGCTCTCGCTATCCGAACGCCCCTCATAGGCTGCGGTGATGCGAAGGCTTTGGGCAACTGCGCATTCGCAGCGCCGGTAGAGAAGGTGCAGGAGATCCTGGACATGCGGCCCATCGCCCGGCTGCCTCAGGCGCCCGCAGCCCTGCTCGGCATGATCGACGTGCGTGGGGAGGGCGTTCCGGTGGTCGACCTCCGCTTGACGCTCGGTCTGCCCGAAGCCGGTGATACCGAGAACACCCGCATTATCGTCCTGACGATCGCTGGACAGGAGGGTGACCTGCGGCTGGGGCTGCGCGCCGACCGGGTCTTCGAGGTCACCGTCCTTGATGACGGGGCGCTCGATCCTGCCCCTTCTGAGAGTGGACCCTGGTCAGGGCGCTGCATCGCCGGCATTGGCCGTCGCAACGGGCAATTCGTGACCGTACTCAATCTCGAGCGGCTCCTGGCTAGCTTTGAGGCCGCCACCTCTCAGCCGGCCTGATCTTCCGGCACGCCCAGATGGGCGTGCCGTCTAGGGCCCCAGCGCGGCGGCGGGGCTGAATCATGCATCTCTCCTCATTGCGCGAGAACAAATGACCGGCGTGCCATGCGGTGCGGAGAGGCTCACGCGGCGCAGGGTGGCGGCAGTTAGCTAAGCCGTTGATAGCTCGTTGTGCAACATGATCCGCACCTCGCTGTGGCCATTGGCATCCGTCGAAGGCCGAGGGGGAACGACTGCTTCTCGATCACTGCGGGCCGATAACAACCCTTCCAACCCTTGAATAATTTTCTTAGGCTGTGTTGCGGGGGCTTGCCGGGTGACGGCACAACAAAACGGATCAAGATGTCAACATTGCAGGTGCAGCAGGTGCCTCGCAAGAAACAAGCGAGCGGTGGCGCTCCGGAGTGGATGGTCACGTTTGGCGACCTGATGTCTATTCTTGTCTGCTTCTTCGTGCTGCTAATCTCCTTTTCCATTCAGGACACGAAGAAGCTACAGATTGTAGCCGGCTCCATGCGGGAAGCGTTCGGCAACACCAAAGAGCGAAAGCTAAGCGGGATCATTGAAGCGGATGGTAACCCGATAGGGACAGCTGCAAGGGCGGTGAGCCCCGACCTGCCGCAGTATAGAAACGATTCTGAGGACACCGGTGTGTCGACGCAGCAGGCCAACGCGCAGGCTTTGACGGCTGCGGCTGGGTTAAGTGATGCCGAGCGTAATGATGAATTCTCGTTAGCTGCCGCATCCATCCGTCAGGCTTGGCAAGAGGATCCCCAGCTTACACCCTATCAAGATAACCTCATCGTGCAGGAAACACGTGAAGGCTTGGAGATCGTCATCTCTGATAGAAAAGGCTGGAGGATGTTTCCCGAGGGGAGCAAATATCCGCTGGAACATACGCGCATGGCCTTAGCGTCCATAGGGCCGATCTTGGCGAATTTGGGACAGCCGCTCCGTATCTCGGGCCATACTGCTGCAGGCGTTGCATATGCGAATCCGCGCTACGGCGCTTGGGAGCTGTCCAGTGACCGTGCGAATGTTGTGCGGACGCAATTAGAACAGTTCGGCTTACCGTTGAAGTCCGTGGAAGCTGTACTTGGCCGAGCTGACACGGAGCCATTTTTTCCAAGCGACCCCTACATGGAAGCTAACGAGCGCGTCCAGATCACGGTGCAGAAGTCTGCTCCGCCGTTTCCGGCAGATTTTGGCTACTGATGTAGTCATCAGCAAGACCGCTTTGGAGCTCAGAACTGAACACTCAGTGCGCGCATCCATACACACATACAACCTGATCGAGGATGCAACATCGGTTAGCTGAGCTGAGAGCAGGCATTGAGGCACAAGTGTCTCTGCTTCGGCAGGCTACTCAGCGTTTCAATCGCTCTGTTTGGACGAGATGCAGCTAAATTGACCGTCGCCACTGCGGTATCGGCCCTGCGAGCGTCTGCAAACCCGCCAAGTCCGAACCCCCGATACGCTCCAGCAACAACCGTGTCCGCTCCACTCCAGCGGAAAACACGTCCTCACGGATGCAATCTATCGCAGGGTGGTGTCGGCAAGATAGCGGGAGTCTGCTTGTAGACAAACTGGACCTCATATCCTGGCACATTGCCAGTGTCCTGCAAGCCATCAAGGAGCGAGATCGTCCGCATCTCGCTGTCCGAAATGATGCCGTGCGGGCGCTCCTGTGCCCGCACCAATCCAACGCAACTCGCCGCATCTAGGCCGACGCTGTGCCCGCTGCATTCGCGCAAATTGCAACAATGCCAATCTCGATCAGGTGCCTTCTCTCGGAGGTATTGTGAGCTAAATGCATGCACCACAAACATATGGAGGGAAGCGCCGGCAGTTCGTACAGAACTCGTTTAAATACGATTTGCAACGTTGCACAAACTGTGTTTTGCTTCGCTGTCCGCCGGAATGGAGGTTCCGGCAACCCGCCCATAAGAGGCGGCCTGAGCTAACGAGGAGGAGTTGATGCTCAAACGAGGTTTCATGACCAGCGTGGCTGCTTTGTCGCTGCTGGCGACCGCTGCCATTCCAGCCCATGCCGAAGTGTCGATCATGTACATGGAGTCGTTCGCCTCGCTGATCGAGGCGGGCATCGAGGATTTCGAGGCGGAAACGGGCGAAACCGTCAACGCCATCAAGCTGCCCGGCCAGGGCTATGACCAGCGCATAGCGCTCGATCTCAGCGCCGGCACGGCAGCCGACGTCAATCTCATCGACAGCTTCATGGTCAGCGAACTGGCCTCTGCCGGATATCTGGCGCCGCTTGGCCCCTTTGCTGAAAGCTGGGACCAGTATCAATACTATCTGCCGGGCCTGCTCGAAGTCGCGTCCTACCAGGGCGAGGTCTATGCGCTGCCGACGGACACCGATGTGCGCATGCTCTGGTACGACAAATCCAACTTCGAGAAGGCCGGCATCGCCATGCCATGGGAGCCCAAGAACTGGGCTGATATTCTCGACGCCGCCCAGAAGCTCAAGGATGCGGGCGTGCAATATCCATTCCAGCTGCCAGCTGGAACCAAGCAGGCCGAAGCCGCAACTATGCAGGGCGTCTATATGGCCTTGCTTGGAGCCGATGTGCCCGAAGGCGACCGTAACCGCCTCCTTAATCGCGAGACCAATCAGTGGATCGGCGACAGCCCGGCCTTGCGAAGGACGTTTGATCTGTACCACCAGGTTTATGTCGAGCGTGAGCTGAACCCGGCCGATCTCAACTACGCCACCGACATCTCCGCTGCCGTCCGCCAGGCCTTGGCCGACGACAAGCTGGGCATTCTTGCTTCCGGCTCGTGGGAAGACGCATGCCTGTGGGACTGCAACGCCCCGCCCAGCCGTGAAGAACGTGACGCTCAGGTCGGCTGGACACCTTGGCCCGGCTCCGGCGAGCCCGGCACCAAAGCAACGACCAATATTTCGGGCGGCTGGACCCTGGGCATCAACGCCAACGCAGGCGACAAGGATATGGCGTTCAAGCTGATCACGGCCATCTTTGACGAGGAGAACTTCAAGGAATGGACCCTTGCCAATCACCGCATGGCCGTTCGGACCGACATTTCGGAGTCACCTGAATACAAGGAAGATCCCTTCCTCGCCGCCGCAACCCAGCTTGCTGCCGATACGACTGGCCGTGACACGGTTCCGGGCTATCAAACGGTCTCAGCCCTGATCCAGCAAGCTACGGCCAACATCCTTGATGGTGCCAGCGTCGAAGAGGTGATCCAGGAATATTATGACGCACTGATCGACGAATTCGGCGAGGAGAACGTCATCACCTACGAATAACTTCGAGCCGCCCCCGTGTGGGCAGATCATTCCAGTGGGGTGATCTGGGGCGAGAAGACCATGAAAGCTATGCCTGAATGGCAAAGCCCTCCCCGACGCGGCGGCACTCACTGTCCTCCGGGTTGCGGCCGCGGCGGGGGTTCTTACCAGAAGATCCGCATACTTGGCGTTATCTGCACCTCAAGTGTGCAGTTCCGAGCACCAAGTCACCCAAGCCACCCTATTGCCCCGGCCTTGAGCCGGGACGACAGCGAGTTCCTTGAACGGTTTGCGCGAGCGTGAGTATCCCCCATGAAAAACCAGGCCAACCCCTGGCTCACCAGCAATCTCCTGATCCTTGGCCTGGGCATGCTTCCTGCGGCCATCCTGATCGGCGCGTTGCTCTATTTCACCGCTTGGGCCTTCGCCTTTTCCTTCACGGATCTGGCTCTGGTCGGCCGCAAGTCGGTCGAATGGAGCTGGGTCGGCTGGCAGAATTATGAGCGGCTATTTACCCGCCGGGGATTTCTGGAGTCCCTGTGGACCACCGTGATCTTTGTTTTCTTCTCGGCCATCGTGGGGCAGTCCGTCCTCGGCTTCCTTCTTGCTGCTGCCTTGCGCGGCTCACGCTCGGTTATTCGCAGCGTGGTTGAGGTCTGCATCATGCTCGGCTGGCTCTTGCCCGATATTGTCGCAGCGTTTCTATGGTCGGCCACCACATCCCAGACGGGGCTCATCAATCAGCTCATCGTCGTGCCGCTCGGCTTTCCGCCCATCAACTTCATCAACGACTACGCCCTGCCAGTCGTCACCATAGCCAATATCTGGAAAGGAACAGCCTGGTCTTACTTGCTGTTTTCCGCGGCGCTGGACTCGGTTTCGCGCGAAGTGGTCGAAGCCGCCAAGGTCGATGGCGCCACTCCATTCCAGCGCATCTGGCTGGTCATGCTGCCGATCATTCGGCCCCACATCGCGACCAACATGCTCTTTATCACCATTTGGACCTTCACCTATTTCCCGCTGATTTTCGCCATGACTGGCGGTGGTCCGGGCACGCAGACTCAGACCCTTGCTGTGTTCCTTTACAATCAGAGTTTCTCGCGCGGGAATCTCGGCTTCGGCAGCGCCATATCCGTTGCCATGCTCTTGATTGTCGGCGTCCTGTCGCTGTTCTATTTGCGCTTGTTGCGGGAGCCCAAATAGATGGAAAGCAATCCCGCCCAGTCCCGGCTTACCGCCATCGCCCTCGCGTTCCTGGCAGTTATATGGATCAGTCCGTTTTCCTGGCTTCTGCTTAACGCCTTCAACACCGCTTCCACCGGCCAGCTCGAAATCCCGCGGTCCGTCGGGCTCGACAACTTTGCGAGCGCTGTTAGCGGCAATGCCGGCAAGCAGTTCCTCAATTCGCTGCTAATTGCAGCCGGCACGGCGACCCTCAGCGTTCTCGTAGGCATTGCTGCCGCCTATCCCCTGTCGCGACTGCGTATTCCGGGTCGCAATGCCTTTCTATGGACGCTCGTGCTCCTGCGTATGCTGCCGTCTGCGGGCGTGCTCGTGCCACTTTATTTTGCAGCGCAACGGGGCGGCTTGCTGAACCAGCTTGGCGTTATCATCGCGCTGACGATCCTCAATCTCCCCTTCACCCTGCTCCTGCTCAAGAACTTCTTCGATACGGTGCCGATCGAGCTCGAGGAGGCCGCCTATGTGGAAGGCGCTTCGCTCCTGCAGATCGTCACCAAGATCGTGTTGCCCATGTCCCGCGCTGGCGTTGCCGTGGTGTGGTTTTATAGTTTTACAGGCGCGTGGAACGAGTTCCTCCTGCCTCTTATTTTCGCGCGCGTGCAGGATGCCTTCCCCATGTCGGTCGGCCTCTACGCGGCGTTCGGCCAACAGGGCGCGATCAACTACGGCTTCCTGACAGCCTTTTCGATTCTCTACGCTGCGCCGGCGGTCGGCGTTTATTTTCTGTTGCGGCGAAACATGAACACAGGGTTCGCCGGTGTCGGAGTTAAAGGATGACCTATTCCAATCCCCTTTCATCCAGGCTTGCCCTGGGGGATGACGATCTCAAACGCGAGGGCAAGCTGCTGCGGCTCTGCGAAGATCTCCGGCGCAAGATCCTTACCCCCATCGAGCCCAGGCCATTCCAGTGGCATGTGCAGCGCGCCGATGTGACCACCGAACAGGCCCTTGGAGCCGATTGGCGCGCTTGGGAACAGTTCGGTCCCCATTCGGTCTGGGCCAAGCATCAGGGCCACACCTGGTTTGCTGCCGAAGTGACCGTCCCTGAAGGCGCCGCCGGTCAGACCCTGGTGCTCCATTTCACCTCCCAATGGCAAAGCCGCCCTGGCTCCACCGATCCGCAATGCCTTGCCTATCTCGACGGTAAAATTGCCCAAGCCCTTGACGGCAACCACACCGAACTCGTGATCGAGCGCAATGCAAAGCCCGGCAACACGCATACGCTGCTGGTCAACGCCTTCACCTTTTTCGACCGTCCTCTGGTCGGCTTCGGCGTCGACTTTTTCGTACGCAACGAACGCGCCGAAAAGCTCTTCTATGATCTGCAAACCCCGCTCGATGTCGCAATCCGCCTTCACCAAAGCGATCCGCGCCGTCACGCCATCCTTGCTATCGTGGAGCGGTCCTTGCGCGCTCTTGACCGCCGCGGCGGCCACACAGAGGCTTTCGCCGCATCGCTCGGCGATGCCGAAAAGATCGCCGCCGAGATCTACAAGATCGTCGATACAGAAGTGCAGCCCCAGATCACCGCTGTTGGCTCCACCCATCTCGATGTCGGTTGGCTCTGGCGCGTCATGCACACCCGCGACAAGACCGGCCGCTCCTTTGCCACGGTGCTCAACCTCATGGAGGAGTACCCCGAATTCGTCTTCATGTATAACCAGTCGGTCCTCTTCGACTTCCTGAAGAAAGATTATCCCGAACTGTGGGAGCGCATGCTGGCCAAGGTGAAATCCGGCCAGTTCGAGATCGAAGGGGCCATGTGGGTGGAGCCCGACGTCAACATCGTTTCTGGCGAATCCTTGGTCCGCCAGATCATGCGCGGCCGCCGCTTCCATCTCGAGCATTTTGGCGTCGATCCTAAAACCGTCTGGCTACCCGACACTTTCGGCTATTCAGCGAACTTGCCGCAGATCATGGACAAGTCGGGCCTCAAATACTTCGTCACCTCGAAACTCTCGTGGAACGATACGGACCGCCACCCCTATGACACCTTCTTCTGGCGCGGCATCGACGGAACAACGACCAAGGCGCAGCTGATTACCGCCCAGCGCTTCGAGAGCGACGAGATATTCACCACCTATAACGGCGATCTCTCCGTCAGCGAGACCATGGGCGCCTGGAAGCGCTACGAGCCCAAGGCAGTCAACAACGAGCTCGTCATGTCCTATGGCTATGGCGATGGCGGCGGGGGGCCCACCCGCGCTATGATCGAGCGCGGCATTCGCCTCGAACGCGGCATTCCCGGCGCCCCTCGCGTCAAGCTTGAAGGCATCGTGCCGTTTCTGGAGCGCCTGGGCAAACGCATGGACGCCAAGGGTTCGAACTTCCCAACCTGGAATGGCGAGCTCTATCTCCAATACCACCGCGGCACGCTGACCTCGGTCGCCAAGAACAAGGCCAACAACCGCCGCGCCGAACGCCTCCTGCGTGAGCTCGAATTCCTGGGTGCCATGGCGCTGACGCAGGAAGGTGCCGCCTATCCCAGCGACACTCTTGCAGAGTTCTGGGAACTGGTTCTCATCAACCAGTTCCACGACATCCTGCCGGGCACCTCCATTCCCGAAGTCTATGTGGACTCCGACAATGAGTACGCCCAGATATTTTCGACCCTTGGCTCGCAGAACGGTCCCTGGCACGCCGCAGCCCAGGCCTTCGCAGCGCCCGGGGCCGACCAGCTACGCCTCCTCAACTTCACCAGCCAAACCCGTTCGGGTCTTGTAACGCTGGGCGGCGACCGGAGCCTTGAAGGCCTATCCCTTGCCACTGCCAACGGCGTCCACCCGGTGCAAACCATCACCCGCGCCGACGGCACGACCGAACTGGTCTCGCCCGTCTCCGATCTCGCGCCTCTGGGCTGGACGGCGGTACAACTCGTCTCCGGCGGCGCTGCCAACACCAGCTCAACCCTCTCGGTCTCCGAAACGCACCTCGAAAACGAACTCCTGCGCGTCACCTTCGACGCGTCAGGCGAAATCACCTCCGTCTTCGACAAGACCCGCAACCGCGAAACCCTTGCCCCTGGCGCCAAGGCCAATCGTCTCATCGCCTATGAAGACAAGCCCATGGAATGGGACGCCTGGGACATCGACCGTTATTTCGAAGAGCAGTTCTGGCTCTTGGCCGATTGCGCGGCCACCATCTCAGTCGCAGAAACCGGCCCCCATCGCGCCGCCCTCCGCGTCGAGCGCCAATACCAGGCCTCGCGCGTGGTGCAAATCATCTCCCTTGCCGCCGGCGCACGGCAGGTGGAATTCGACACCTTTATTGACTGGCAGGAGCGCCAGACCGTTCTCAAGGCGCAATTCCCATTCGATCTCAACACCTCGGAGATCCGCTCCGAGATCCAGTTTGGCCACGTCAGGCGCCCGACCCATCGCAACACCTCCTGGGACAAGGCGCGCTTTGAAGCCTCCATGCACCGCTGGGTGGATCTAAGCGAAGCCGACTTCGGCGTTGCCCTCCTCAACGACTGCAAATACGCCTATGACTGCCTCGAGCAATCCGTGCGCCTAACCCTGGTCCGCGGCTCCACCTTCCCCAGCCCCGACGCGGACCTGGGCGAGCATCGCCTGCGCTACGCCCTCTTCGTGCATGACGGCATCGCCGATCTTGCCGACGTCCACCGCGCCGCCGAACGCTTCAACAACCCCGTCGCTGTGATCGGCATGCTCACTCCGGTTCCGGTCGCATCCACGGATCTCGGCAGCTTCAGCTTCGCCAGCGTCGATCAGCCAAACGTCACGCTTGAAACTGTCAAAAAGGCCGAAAAGTCGGACGCCCTGGTCCTGCGCATCTTCGAACACGCCAACATCCGCGCCGATGCCACGGTCCACTTCGGCGTGCCGATCAAATCCGTCCGCCAGGTGAACCTGATGGAGGAGGGGGAGAGCGGCCCGCTTGAACTGACAAGCAACTCAGTCCAACTCGCGCTTCGCCCGTTCGAAATCGCGACCCTGCTGATCGAAACCTGACGTCACTGAAGCATCAATCAACACCTTCCCCTTTCGAGGGGGAGGACAAAGGTGGGGTGGCTCGCGAGCCACATGATCGGGAAGGACACGTCAAATGGCAGAAGTTTCCCTGCGCGGCATCCGCAAATCCTACGGCTCACTTGAAGTGGTCCATGGGGTCGACCTTGATATCGCCTCTGGTGAATTCGTGGTCTTCGTTGGTCCGTCCGGTTGTGGCAAATCAACCCTGCTGCGCATGATCGCCGGCCTTGAACCTATTTCGGGTGGTGAAATCTCGATCGGGGGCAGGGTGGTCAATGATGTTCCTTCCCCGGAGCGCGGCATTGCCATGGTGTTCCAGAGCTACGCGCTCTACCCCCACATGAGCGTCTACGACAACATGGCTTTCGGCCTCAAGCTGGCTAAGACGCCTAGGGACGAAGTCGATCGTCGTGTGCGCGAGGCTGCGCGCGTACTTCAGATCGAAGCCTACCTCGATCGCATGCCCAAGGCACTCTCGGGCGGCCAGCGCCAGCGCGTCGCCATTGGCCGCGCGATCGTGCGCAATCCCAAGGTCTTTCTGTTCGACGAGCCGCTTTCCAACCTCGACGCTGCTTTGCGCGCTCAGACCCGCATCGAGATTGCCAAGCTGCATGACACGCTCGACGCCACCATGATCTACGTCACCCACGACCAGGTCGAAGCTATGACCCTGGCCGACCGCATCGTTGTGCTCAATGGTGGTCGCATCGAGCAGGTCGGCACCCCGCTCGAGCTCTATCGCAGCCCCGTCAACACCTTTGTCGCGGGCTTCATCGCCAATCAGCGCATGAACTTCATCGATGTTACGCTCGATGCTAACAGTGTGCTAACCAATTCTCCCCAGATGCGACAGCTGATCCAAAGCCGTGCGGGTGTAAAAACCATGGGCATCCGCCCCGAGCATCTCACCCTCGCCACCGCCGAAACCGCCGATTTAACTGGCACTCTTTCGGTGATCGAACAGTTCGGCGAGTACGCCCTGGCCTATGTTGAACTCCCCAGTGGCGACCTCATCACCCTCAAGCTGGACGGAGCTCCCGACCTTCAACTGCACCAGTCGATCCACATCGCCATCCCACTCCAGCAGGTTCATTTGTTTGACCAGTCTGGCAGCGCCCTGCGCTGATTGGGTGAGTGTTTTTGAATGATATAAAGCCCATGATCATTATTGGCAGAGCGAAGTTACGCCTTGCTTTCCGCCGTTATCCATCATTTGCCTTCACCCAAAGCCTATTGGCTGAGCGACAACTAAAGGCCGCTGCTTACCTGTCTGCGCAACCCCGAAAACCAGCAGCACCCTGGCTCAGCCCGCTTCGGCAAGATCAACGTAGCGGCGCCAGTTGTGTTCTTCCTTGAAGCCCAGGACCTCCCTTATTTTCCGGTTCGAAATGGGCGCTTCCTGCCCCACTATGGGCCTGGTGAGCGGTGTATTGGGTGCCCACCTGGCAAGGAAATCTGCCGTGGGCTCGACAGCGGTGATCTCGTTGTTGACGGCGTTGAAAACCTGAAAGCCTAACCCGTCCCGCGCTATGCAGAGATCAACGATCTCCCCCAGGTCGCGCGCGTCGATATAGCTCCAGGCATTGCGCTTGCGGGATGGGGGATCGGCCACAAAGCCCGGGAAGCGATCATATTCGTGCGGCTCAACGACGTTGCCGATGCGCAGGGCGTAGATGTCTGCGCCCGAGCGCATGGCAAAGGCCCGGGCGGTTTTCTCATTGACCACCTTGGACAAGCCATAGCTGTCCATGGGGTCAATGTCGTAATCCTCTTCCAGGGGGAAGCTGTGATAGTCCTTGTCACCTTCAGCAAAGCAGACGCCATAAGTGGTTTCGCTTGAAGCAATGATGATCTTCCCGATGCCCAGTTTCACCGCAGCTTCGATCACATTGTAGGTTGAGACAACATTGGCCTGAAAAGTGACGTTGTCGGGCTGGAGCAAGATGCGCGGCACGGCAGCAAAGTGCACGACCGCGTCGACGGGGGCAGGGCCTTTTCCTGTTTCCAGCCCGCCGAAGTCGAAGTGCATGGACAAGGCATTGAACACCTGACCGCTGTCGCGCAGGTCCACATTGAGTGTGTTTACGCCGGGCAGATCGAGTGGTTGGAGGTCGAGATTAAGAACTTGGTGCCCTTTCCCAAGCAGATAGGGCACGACGTGGCGGCCCGCCTTGCCACTGCCGCCGGTGAAAACAACGCGCTTGCTCATGATGTTATATGCCCTTTGTTGGAGTGCTTGGTCGTTCTGATTGTCGCGGGTGTGCGGAGCTATGCCTGGATCATAGGCCGGCGCGGTCCAGTGCCGGCGCCCGTGGTGTCGATGGCTTGCGCCACAGCGTCCAAATCGTCGCTGTCCAGCTGCAAGGTTGCGGCATCGATCCAGGAATCCACCTGACCAGGCGAGCGAGCTCCCACGATTGCTCCGCTTAGTCCCGGCCAGGCCAGCGCCCAGGCCAGGGCAATGCTGGCAACCGAGCTATTGTGCTTGGCAGCAAGGGGACGCAGGGCTTCAGCAAGGGCGAGGTTGCGCTCGAGTTTGTCATCGGAGAATTCCGGGTTGAATTTGCGCCAGTCGTTTTCCGGCAATGCCGCAGCACGCTCCCGAGTGAAACTCCCGGTGAGCAGGCCTGCCTGCATGGGGCTATAGCAGATAACGCCGGTGCCGTGATTCCTGCACCACGGCAGTATGTCTTTCGCTGTGTCCCGCCGGATCATGGAAAAAGGTGGCTGCAGGGTCTCGACATGCCCAAGCGCCTCTGCACGTTCGAGGGCCGGAAGGTCATGGTTGGAAAGCCCAACATGGCGCACCTTTCCCTCGGCCTTTAGCTCCAGCATGGTTCCCCAGTAATCCTCCAGCGGAACATCATCGGCAGGCCAATGTACCTGATAGAGATCGATGACATCGACCTGTAGCCGCTGCAACGAACCCTCCAGTTCGGCTCGAAGATGGGCACGCTCGCCGATTCTGCGGGGATTGAGGCCTTGGCTGTCGCGAACAATGCCGCCCTTGGTAAAAACAAAGGGGCGGGTATCGGCGGGCATTTCCTTGAGCGCTCGACCGATCACGACTTCGGAGTGTCCGTTACCGTACACCGCCGCCGTGTCGATCCAATTGATGCCATTCTCGATCGCGTGGCGGATCGCCGCTATCGACTCGGCGTCGTCCTGTAGGCCCCACATGTTCCCGCCCATGGCCCAGGCACCAATACCCAAGGGGGTGATGTTCATTCCGGTTTGGCCAAGCGGGCGGGTGGGGAGCGTCGTTTTCATGATTGCTTTTCCTGTCTTAAGCTTAGCCTGGGGATTGGGGGATGCCGCGGGCAAAGCGGCGGCATACCCCTTGGAAGGTGTTCAGTTGGCTAGGGGACAATGTGACCGGCAGCACGGAAAAGGCGGTACCATTCTTCGCGCGTGAGTTGCACATCGCAGCCTGCCGCACTCTCCCGGACACGGTTGGGCTTGGTCGTTCCAAGCACCACCTGAATGTTGGCGGGGTGACGCGTAATCCATGCTACGGCAATGCCGGTTGGCGTGACCTTGTAGGCCTTTGCCAACTTGTCGAGTTCATCGTTAAGCTCTGGGTAGTTCTCCCGGTCGCCAATGAATACCCCATCGAAAAACCTCTTCTGGAATGGCGACCAGGCCTGCAGCATCATGCCGTTCAGCCGCGAATAATCGAGCAGCCCGATATCGCGCGTGATCGATTGATCGCTGCCGGCCATGTTTGCGGCAACGCCCTGCGCGATGAGGTTGGCGTGGGTCATGCTCAGCTGAACCTGGTTGAAAAGAAGCGGCTGCCGGACGGCCGATTTCAGCAACTCGATCTGGCCCGGTGTATGATTGGAAACGCCGAAATGGCGAACCTTTCCCGCCGAATGAAGGGCTTCGAAAGCCTCGGCAACCTCCTCTGGCTCAACCAGCGCGTCAGGGCGATGAAGAAGGAGCACATCGAGATAATCGGTCTTGAGAGCTGCAAGGGATTCATCCACCGTGTTCAGGATGTGCTCGCGCGAAAAATCAAACCAGCCCCGGCGAATACCGACCTTGCTCTGGATAATGATACGTTCTCTATCGCCCTTAGAGAGATTAAGAGCCTTGCCGAACCGTTCCTCGCATCGGTGGCGTTCGCCACCGTAGATATCAGCATGATCGAAGACAGTGATGCCGGCTTCAACGGCTGCGTCGAACAGTTCCCGGATTGCAGCATCACTCATGTCGGCAATGCGCATGAGGCCTAATACGATGCTCGAGACCTTCAAGTCGCTAGAAGGGACCTTGTAAACCTTCATGCAGATATCTCCTTTGCCGCTGGTTCACTATCGGGTGGTAGCCATATTCACTCTTAGCGTCCTTTACGGACGTCGTTGTTGGGAACGTTCCTTCGGCCCCCGTAAACGACAGCTTCCAGGAGCTGACTGCCGACGCCGATGACCAAGCCAGGCTCCAGGAACCTGCCGTTGTTGTGGTGGACAGCGGCTACGGGGTGCAGAGTTCCCCGACTTGTTGTTCACCAGAAGATTGGCTGAGCGGGCGTTCCCAACTCCTTCGGTCATCGTTGAAAGCTTCAACTGAATTTTGCAAGCTGCCCACACACCAATGACGCTGGAGGCGGTTGGGACCAAGGTGTGCAATCCTCGTTGCTCCTACCCAAATCCAGCACTTCCCATTGCGCTGACATCATCGGGTAGTCGGCGCAGAGTGTTGGCTAGACAGCGGTCCAAGCCCCGGTTTTCTCGCTCGTGAAGATTGCATCCAGTACCTTCATGGAGCTGATGGCGTCCTCGACACCCCAGGGCAGCCCTTGTTCACCCAGCACCGCCAGGGCGAAGGCTTCAGCCTGTTCGGTGTATTGGTCGCACGCTGGCAGGATTTCGCGGCGAGCGAGGGAGCCGTCGAAGGGGGCACCGGTATCGACCGTGATCGCAGTGCGTTCGTTGGCCGGGGCGTTGTAGGGGATGACGATGTCAAGCTTGGCCTTGCTGCCCAAGACCTGCAGGCTCTGTTCGCCCGTTGTTTGCGTGGAGCAAATGAAGTTGAGTTGCCGTCCTCCACCAAAATCCATGAGGACGCTGGCCAGTCGGTCCGTCTGGAACTGCGGGTCGCGATCAACCATGGCAACAACACGCAGCGGCTCGGATTCGAACAGGAACCGCCCGGCCGTCACAGGATAGCAGCCGATATCCATGATTCCGCCGCCACCAATATCAGCCTGATTGCGCACATTGGCCGGATCTGCGTTGAAATAGGTGAAGACCGCATTGATGGCTCGGATCTCGCCCAGTTCCCCCGAACGGATGATCTCGCGTGCGCGCAGCCATTGGGGGTGGAAGCGGATCATGAAGGCTTCCAGCACAATGATGTTGGGCGGGACCTCGCGCAATTGCTCCGCTTCCGCCGCCGAAAGGGCGATGGGCTTTTCGCATAGGACGTGCTTCCCCGCCTCGGCCGCGGCCAGGGTCAAGGGCACATGGAGGTGATTGGGCAGGGGATTGTAGATGGCGTCGATCTCGGGATCGGCAAAGAGCTCTTCATAGGAGCCATAGGCCCTGGGGATACCAAGCTTGCCAGCAGCGGCTCGCGCCTTGCCCAAGTCACGCGAGGCAATCGCCACGACCTCAGAATGCTCTGAAGCCATGATTGCGGGCGTGACCTTTTCCATGCCGATATTGGCCGTCGACAGAATGCCCCAACGAATTTTTTTCAACGGCTCTCTCCTTGGCTTTGTGTGTTGTGTTTCAGGTTGCGGCAGGCAGGAAAGCTGCCGCTGGCGCGCGCCGCTGCGTAGATGGCATCTACAGCCACCATGTTGTTGACAGAATCCGCGCCGCCGGTGGGCAGGCTCGTGCCTGTTTCGAGGGCGCCAAGGAATGCGGCGAGCTGATAATCATAGGTCGTGCCCCCGGCAAGCGTATGCTCGCGATAGCTATCGCCGAACCATTCGCGCAGGGAATGACCTTTGTGGGGGAGGCAGGGATTGTCGAGTTCGACAATGCCCTTTTCGCCTTCGATGCGCAGAAGGCCGCGAAAGGGTGGGTTGCTGATGTCGGCAATCATCCGGGCAGGAATGGCGCCGGGAAATAGGAGCTCGGCCTCCATGCGCTGGTCAACGCCGAGCGGGGTGAGAGTGGCACTGGCTGAGCGGATTTCGGGTTCAGCGGCCATGAACGAGCGCAGCCAATGGACGGGATAACAGCCCAGATCCATCATGGCGCCGCCGCCTTGGCTGGGGTCGTGGCGGATGTTGGCCGGGCTGAAAGGAATGTCGACGTGAAAGGTTGCGGTTAGTGACTTGATCGCGCCAAAGGCTCCGGCGTGCTTGAGATCGAGCAGGCGGAGAAACACCGGATGGTAGCGGTCATGAAAGGCTTCGGCGAGGAGCCGTTTAGTCCGTTCGGCCACCGCCACCATTTCGGCGGCTTGGCGACCGTCGATGGCAAGGGGCTTTTCGCACAACACGTGCTTGCCGGCTTCAAGCGCTTTGATGGTCCATTCGGCATGGCTGGTGGGGGGTAGCGCGTTATAAACGATGGTGATCCCAGGATCGGCAAGAAGATCATCATAGCTGGCGTAGGCTTTGCGGATCCGGTGCATGTCGGCGTAGGCCTGGGCAGCGCCAGGGCGGCGCGAGGCAACGGCGCCAATCACCGCGTCGGTGCGGCGGCGGGTGGGCTGGATGATGGAGCGGGGCGCGATACCTGCCGCGCCTAGAATGCCGATATTGTGCATCAGCGTCCTCGCGACGGTTAGCGGAAAAAGTCCTGATCATCGGGGCCGAGATAGCGCTGGGCGCGTTCGGGCACGATCTCGACGCCCATGCCGGGGCGGTCGGGCACCGTAATCATCCCGTTCTCAACCGGTGGCAAGCCTTCGACGATCTCGTTCCACCAGTCCGGGTCGCCATGGGTGTATTCAAAGGCTATGAAATTGTTGGGCAGGGTGGCAGACACCTGCACTAGCGCGCCTAGGCCAAGCACGCCATTCGCGGTGCCATGTGGCGCCATGGTGATGCCGTGCAGATCGGCATATTCAGCAATCCATTTGAGCTCGGCGATACCGCCAACGTCGGCGGGATCAGGCCCCACGACATGGACGGCCTGCGTCTCGATCAGTTCCTTGAAGTTCTGCCGGAGATAGATCTGCTCGCCAGTATGTATAGGTGTGGTCGAGTTGCGCGACAGCTCGCGGTAAAGGCCAGCGTTGACGTAAGGAGTGTAATCGCCGGTCAAGAGATCCTCGATCCAGAGTAGATTGTATGGCTCGAGGAGCTTGGCCAAGCGGATGGCATCGCCCAGCATCCAGCCAGGGCCGCAATCAAGAGCAAGGCCAACCTCGTCCCCGGTCACTTCCTTCATCGCGGCCACGCAATCAACGAAATGGCGCAGACCCTTTTCGGTAATGGGGCCGCGATCAAGGGCGCCATGGAACGGGCTGGCGCCCGGTTCGCCATAGTAGAAATTGGGCACTTCGCGCTTCATGGCGGAGTGAAAGCCGATGGGCTGCTTGAAGATGGTGAAGCCCTGCGGCAGCGCCATCATTTTTTTCATGTCGTCGGCGTAGTCTTCCGGCCGGTAGCCGGTGAAGGGGAAGCGGACCGAACCGTTATAAACGCGCACCTTGTCGCGGATTTTGCCGCCGAGCAGCTTGTGGACGGGCAAGCCGGCAGCCTTGCCTGCCAGGTCCCATAGCGCCATTTCGATGACGCTGACAGCCGAGCCCCAAGGCTTGAAGCCGCCACGCTGGCGAATCTTGAGCATGATGCGTTCGACCAGGGTGGGATCTTCACCGATCAGGGCATCGCGGAACGCCAGCACATGCGGCTTGAGATAGGGCTTCCAGGTCTCTGCCTGGGCAAAGCCCGAAATGCCTTCATCGGTGACGATACGCACAATTGGGCTCTTGCCAATGATGGCGCATTTTAGGTCGACAATTTTCATGAGTGCCCCGGAAGTGTATTGGTTTAGGCCGGCATTGCCTGGGTGATTGCGGCGGCGGCTTCGATCGCTGCCATGCGAATGAGTTCCATGCGTCCCGGCTCGGTGCCAGTGAGAAAAGGCACGCTGACGGCCGCAACCATCTTGCCGCTCTTGGTGAATACGGGAGCTGCATAGGCCTGAATAGAAGGGGCGTTTTCGCCCTTGTCCTGTGCCCAGCCCAGGCGGCGGATGCGTGTCAGCTCGCTCCGCAGGCGCTTGGGGTCGGTGAGGGTCTTGCTGGTGAAGGCGCTGAGTGGCCGGTCGATCCAGCGCGCCAAGATCTCGGGCTCGAGATAGGCGAGCAGGAGCTTGCTGGCGGCGCCGGCATGAACGGGCATGCGCTGGCCAGGTGCGACCGTCAGCGCATATTCGCGTCGCCCCGGCGAGGCGGCGAGCACCAGGATCCCTTCATTGTCGATGACGCTGAGCTTGACTCCTTCGCCCAGTTCGGCCGCCAGCTTGTCGAGAAAGGGTTGGGCGATGGCGACGAGGTCAATGTCGATGGCGCGGGATGCCACGTGGGAGGCGAGCGTCAGGAGGCGCGAGCCCAGATGATAAGCGCCGGCGTCGTCGCGCCGGACCACGTCGTATTTCTGTAGCGTATTGAGGATGCGGTATACCGTGGTGCGCGGCTGCCCCAGAACGGCTGTAAGATCAGTGATGGTCATGCCCGAGCTGCGCTGCTCGAGCGCTGACAGCACCTCCATCATGCGGTCAAGCACCGGGATTGTGTGCTTGCTGGGGGCGCTAACCTCCGTATCCGTGCTCAAGGCTCGCTCCCCCCGTTGACAAATCGTCAACCGCATCTACCATAGAAATATGAATTGTCAAAGTTCATATCTGGATTGATCGGCTAAGATCAACCGCGGGCGCAACGTCGCCAGAGAGGATTTTTGCCCATTCCAGCAAGGCCTTCGCGATGCGGAGCATGGCTGGGTGGGTGGTATCTACGCCCGCCATTCTGGAGGTTTGCCATGCTTACTGTTTCTGCGATCACCCACGTTGCCATTCGTGTGAAGGAAATTGGCCGCACGCTCGATTTCTATGTCAACAAGCTGGGCTTTGCGGAAATGCTGCGCCTGGACCGGGATGGGCGGCTTTGGCTGGTTTACCTGCGCATCACTGATACCCAGTATCTTGAAGTGTTTCCTGAGGGTGAGGGCGAGCGGGCAAGCGAGCGCGAGGCGGTAGGCTTTAACCACATCTGCCTGCAGGTGCCCGACATAGAGCAGACCGTGCGCGAGCTTGATACCGCTGGCATCGAGATGATCCGGCCAAAGGTGCAGGGCGCCGACGGTAATTGGCAGACCTGGATCGAGGATCCGGACGGGCACCGCATCGAGCTGATGCAGCTTGATCATGATTCCATGCAGGCACGGGCCGTTGCCCGCCTGAAAGGTGAGTAAAAGCCGTGGCGCGCATTACCTATCTGACCACAATCGACTTCGGTTCTGGCGAACTCGCCACGCTGCCTGCGGCTCTTGCCGATCTCAAGATCAGCCGGCCGCTTTTGGTATCGGACGCGGGCATTGAGGCCTCGGGTCTGCTGGTGAGGGTTGAGGCCTTGTTGCCCAGGGGCAGTGCAGTGTTTCTGGGTACGCCGCCAAACCCGACCGAGCAGGCCGTCCATGCGGCTTTGGCCGCATATCGCGAGGCCGGCTGCGATGGCGTGGTCGCCCTTGGCGGTGGCTCGCCGATTGACCTGGCTAAGGGTGTTGCCCTGCTCGCAACTCATTCCGGCGATCTCGAGCACTTCGCCGCCATCTATGGCGGGATCCAGCTCATTACACCCGCTGTTGCGCCGATGATTGCCATCCCCACCACCGCCGGCACTGGTGCCGAAGTGGGGCGGGCGGCGCTGCTGACGTTGGCTGATGGGCGCAAGCTGGGCATTATCAGCCCGCACCTGATTCCGCGCCGAGCCATTTGCGATCCTGACCTGACGCTGGGCCTGCCGCCATATCTGACGGCAGCAACGGGGCTAGACGCCCTGTCGCACTGCATCGAGACTTTCTTTTCACCCCGCTTCAACCCAACTGCCGAAGCAATTGCCCTCGACGGAGCAGGCCGCATCTGGCGCAATCTTCCGCTGGCTTTTGCCAATGGCCGAGATGCGCAGGCGCGCAGCCAAGTCATGCTGGGAGCGCTGCATGGCGGGCTGTCGTTCCAAAAAGGTCTGGGCGCCGTCCATTCGCTGAGCCATGCGCTGGGTGGACTGCAGGACCTCAAGCTCCACCACGGCACACTCAATGCCATCCTCATGCCGCTCGTGGTGCGCTTCAATGCGCAGGCCGTCGGCGACAAGCTGTCTCGGCTCAAGGCTGCCATGGGACTCGGCGAGGATGAGGACCTCGCCCACGCGTTTGAAGCGCTTAACCGCTCCTTCAATCTGCCCACTGGCCTTGCCGTGATGGGCGTCAGGCGCGAGCAGTTCAACTGGATCGTCGAACGTGCCCTCGCCGATCACAGCCATCCCACCAACCCGCGCGCGCTCTCTGCGGAGGACTATCGCGCCATTCTCGAAGCGGCCATGGCCGACAATTCTCCTGCGGAAACCAGCAAATGAAGATCGTTGCCCTCAAGACCTTCGTGGCCAATGTGTCGCGAACCAACTTCGTTTTCGTCAAGCTCTACACCGATGACGGCATTGATGGCGTCGGGGAAGCCACACTGGAATGGAAAACCAACACGATTGTTGCGGCCCTCGAGGAGCTTGAGCGCGTCCTGATCGGCCAGGACCCCTTTGCGGTCGACGCCATAATCGAGCAATTGCACCGCGATAGCTATTGGCGTACTGGAGCGGTGTTCCGCACGGCGCTGGGCGGCATCGAGGCAGCCTTGCTCGACATCAAGGGCAAGGCGCTCAGCGTGCCGGTATTTGAACTTCTCGGCGGCAAGCATCGAGATCGCGTCGCCTGCTATGCCAATCACTGGTTCTTCGGTGCTACCACGCCCGAGCAATACGCTACCAATGCACGCAACGCCGTGGCCATGGGTTATAATGCGCTCAAATGGGACCCGTTCGACGTTGCCGACCTGGAAATGGACCGCAAGCAGCGCCGGACCACGATCGAGATCGTGGAAGCTGTGCGTGATGCGGTCGGGCCAGACGTCAATCTGATGCTGGACGTGCATGGACGGCTCAATGTGCCGACGGCCATCGCCATGTGCCGGGCTTTGGAACCCTATGACCTGACCTGGATCGAAGAGCCCACGCCGCCCGAAAGCATCGACGCCCTGGCTGATGTGCGCGCCAACAGCCCCATCCCGATCGCGGCGGGCGAGCGGTTCTTTGAACCAGCCCGGTTCCTTGAAGCATTGTCCAAGAAGGCGGTGGACATCTTGCAGCCCGATGTTTCCCATGCAGGCGGCATGGGCGAAACCAAGCGGATTGCGCACAATGCCCATACCCATCTGATCCCAATCGCGCCGCACAATCCGGTTGGGCCGGTGATGAATGCGATGACGCTGCACATGTCGGTCGCCATCCCCAACTTCTCGGTATTCGAAACGGTCTCGGTCGACGTGCCCTGGCGCAAGGAGCTGGTGCGCGAAACCCTGCAGTTCGAGAACGGATTCATGCTCGCGCCCACAGCGCCGGGTCTTGGCGTCGAGTTGATCGAGGAGGCCTGCGCCCGCTTCCCATATGAAGCGACCAACGTGCCCCTGTTTGATGGTTCCATGAACACAAGCGGTGTGGCAACCGGCAAGCAGACATTCGGCAGTTGAAATGGTTGGATCCATGCTGATCCGGGGCGGCCGCGTCATCGATCCCGCCTCCGGGTTTGACGCCGTTGCCGATGTGCTCCTGGCTGATGGCAAGATCGCTGCAATCGAGCAGGAGCAGTCGGCAGCCGGTCATCGGGTCTTTGACGCCACAGGCCTACTTGTGGTGCCAGGGCTCATCGACATGCACACGCATGCCTATTGGGGCGGTGCACTTCTGGGCGTCAATGCGGACAAGCTGGGCCCACGCTCCGGAGTCACCACTTGGGTCGATTGTGGCACCAGCGGAGCGGCGACCTTTGAAGGCTTCCTCTACCATGTGATTCGACCGAGCAAGGTGCGGATCCTGCCGTTCATCAACCTTTCCTATATCGGGCTAACCGCGGCCGGAAACCTCAGCATGGATGTGGGTGAGCTGCATGACTGGCGCTTTGCCGACCTGCGGGAGTTGGGGCGTATGCGCGAGCAGTTAGGCGGCGAAATTGCGGGGGTGAAGCTGCGGGCGAGCAACAATGCCTGCGGCAAGAACGGCCCAATGCTGCTGCCTCTGGCGCGTGAAGCCGCCGACATGCTGGGCGTGCCCCTCATGATCCATGTGGGCGCAGCGCCGCCTACGCTCGACGAAGTCATGCCGTTTCTAGGGGAGGGGGATATCCTTACCCACATCTACAACCCCGCGCATGGCGGATGCGTGCTTGACGCTTCAGGCAAGCTGCGGGCTTCAGTACGAGATGCCATCCAGCGTGGCGTGCGGATGGATGTGGGGCATGGCGGTAGCAGCTTCTCGTTTCGCGTGGCTGAACGTGCCATGGACCAGGGACTTCTGCCCGATGCCATCAGCACCGATCTTCATGCGCACAACATCGACGGTCCAGTGTTCGACCTTCCCCATGTCATGGCCAAGTTCCTCGCGTTAGGGATGGGTTTGAGCGACGTGTTGAGGCTTGTGACGGCATCACCTGCTGATGTGATCCGGCACCCGCAACTGGGCCGGCTTCAGATTGGTGGGGAAGCCGATCTGGCCGTGTTCCGGCTGGAAGGCAATACTGGACCCTTGCGAGACTCAGAAGGGGCGGAGCGCACGGGTTCTCATGCCTTGCGCAATCAACTGACGGTTTGCCGCGGGCAGGAGCTCGAAAGCATCGAGGATGGCCGCGCCGAAGCCCGCCACTACACGCACTGAAACACGCACAATGTGACCGCGGAGGTGGTTGACAATCAAGCATCTTGTGCGCCAGAGTGCACACAAGAACTAACAGAGTTCAGATATGAACTGAACTGGAGCCCCCGGCCCATGTCAGGTGGAGGATCTCACCGCCCGCAATGCTGATGTCCAATCGGTCTGCCGGTTGGGGGCATCCATTCGACCAAGTTTCAGTCGATCCACGGATCGGCGTCACAACGCGACCTCGTCGTCGCACTCGGAGGAAAGATGAAAACGCTTTTGATCAAGACTGGCCTGCTGGGAGCCGTATCAGTTTTGGCATTGTCCGGCAGCCTGGCTTTCGCCGGCGAAGTGGTGTGGTGGACGCCCAATTTCAACGAAGCGCGTGCCCGTGAACTGGTGACCAGGTTCCAGGAGGCGCACCCGGACATCACCGTCAATCTGCAGATTACCACCACGGACGGTCTGCCGCAGCGCGTTCTGACAGCCCTGCAATCTGGTGCCGCACCCGACATCATCGATGTGCAACATGGCTGGGTAAACGGCTATGCCCAGAACAATCTCGTTATCCCGCTCGACGATGTGCTGCAGGATCGCGAGGACTATGTGCCCGCGGCGCTCGACTACGTCACGTTCGACAACCAGCTTTACGGCCTTCCGTATCGCATCGAGACGCTGGCGGTGATCTACAATAAAACTCACTTCACTGAGGCTGGCCTCGACCCCGAGAATCCGCCTCAAACCTGGGACGAGCTGGTCGCCGCCGCTACGGCGTTAACGAAGGACGGTCGCTCGGGTTTCGCCATCACCGGCGGTGGCGAAGTTGGCAACACCATCTTCCGGTCCATGCCCTTTATGTGGATGAACGGTGGCGGCATTCTGTCCGAAGATGGCACGGAAGTGACCGTCAACAGCCCGGAAACCGTCGCTGCGGTCGAATTCTACACCAACTTCTACAAGAACGGCCTGTCCCCGTCCTCGACGCTGGAAAACGATGGTACGGCCAATCGCCGCCTCTTTATCGCCGAAACCGTCTCCATGTATCAGGCCGGCCAATTCGACGTAAATTCGATCAAGAGCGAAAACCCGAACATCGACATCGGCGTGATGACGATTCCGCATCCCGAGGGCAAAGATACCGCTGCCGTGCTCGGCGGTTGGAGCTTCGTGATCCCGCAGGACGCCAAGAATCCTGACGAGGCGAAGGTGCTTATCGGCTTCCTTGCTGAAGCCGAAAACCAGGGCTTTTTAACCGACACCTTCCCAGCCCGCGTCAGCGCCATGGAACTGCCGCGCTTCGACGATCCAATCCTGCAGGTCTACAAGCAGATGTTGCCCTTCGGCCGTCCGGCTCCGGCGCATCCGAACTGGGTCCAGATCACCCAGGCCTATTTCGACGGCATCCAACGCATCCTGCTGGGCGACGAAGACGCCCAGACCGCCATGGATGGGGCCGCCGAAGAAATCGAGTCCCTTCTCTAAGCCTCTCCTCCCGGCGCTCCGGCTGTTTGCGCAGCCGGAGCGTTTTTTCTTTTGCCTGGTGACATGATGCATAGAAAATCCACTGGCTATCTCTTTGTCCTGCCAGCTCTTCTCGTACTGGCGCTGCTGATAGCCTATCCCGTGGCCTATACCGGCCTGCTCAGCGTCACCGACAACCAGGGTAATCTGGTCGGGCTCGACAATTTCCGCCGCATCCTCGGCGCCCGAGCCACGCCAACCGCTTTCATCAACACACTCTGGTGGGTTTTCGGCTCGATCGTGTTCCAGGTTGTTCTCGGCGTACTTGCCGCGATCCTGCTGAATCAGAATTTCAAGGGCAGGGCGGTTGTTCGCTCGGTCACGCTGATCCCCTGGGTTGTGCCCGGGATCGTTGCCGCCACAACCTGGGCCTGGATGCTCCATACCGAATTCGGCATCATCAATTACATGCTGACCAGTCCCGGTGTGATCGCCGAGCCAGTCGGTTGGCTGACCAATGGCAGCACGGTGCTGCCAGTCATGATCGCCATCAACATCTGGAAAATGTTCCCCTTTGTGGCCATCATGGTGCTTGCAGGGCTCCAGTCCATCCCCAACGATCTCTATGAAGCCGCGCGCATCGACGGCGCCAGCTTCTGGGAAGAGGTCTGGTACGTGATGCTGCCGCAGGTGCGCCCCGTGATTGTCGCGGTAACGCTGCTGCTCGTGATCTGGGCGCTCAACCACATTACCATCATCTATGCCATCACCCGCGGCGGCCCGGCCAACCGCACCCTGATCACGCCAATCCAGATTTTCCGCACCGCCTTCGAGAGCACCCAGTTCAACCAGGCTGCTGCTCTGTCGGTGATCTTCTTCGCAGTCGCGATCACCGTTGTCTTTATCTACATCCGTACCCTGTCCGCGAACAACGGAGGCGCTAAATGAGCGACGAAACCCTCAAGCTTCAGCGCACCGGACTGCCGCTGCCGCTGATCATCATTGGCTCAATCCTGCTGCTGTTTGTCTGCCTCTTCCCGTTCTGGTGGATGGGGCTGTCCTCGATCAAGACACTGCGCGAGCTCTATACCATTCCCCCGGTCTGGTGGCCCAGCATGCCCACCTTGGACAATTATCGGAAGGTTTTGTTTGAATCCAACATTCCCCGCTACTTCCTGAACAGCGTGATCATTTCGGTCGGCTCCACGGCACTGGCCCTGATCCTGGCAATCTTCGCCTCCTACGGGTTTTCGCGCTTCGAGTTCAAGGGCAAGGCGGCACTGCAATCTTTCGTTTTGATCGGGCAATTGCTGCCAACCGCCGCGATCATCGTGCCACTGTTCATCACCCTGCGCGTGCTTGGTTTGGTCAACACCTATTATGGCTTGATCCTTGTTTACATGATCATCACCCTGCCGCTCTCGGTATGGATGCTAACCAGCTATTTCCGCGCCATTCCGGTGGAGCTTGAAGAGGCTGCGATCATCGATGGGGCCAGCCGGATTGGCGTGCTGTTCCGCATTACCCTGCCGCTCTCGGTTCCAGGCCTTGTTTCAGTGCTGGTCTATGCTTTTGTGACCACCTGGAATGAGTTCATCTTCGCGCTGTGTTTTGCCACCGACAGCTCGGTCAAGACCCTTCCGATTGGCCTCGCCGAGTTCTCAACCGAGTTCAACACCGACTGGGGTGCTGTGATGGCCGCTTCGGTGGTGATGACCCTGCCAATCGCCATTCTATTCCTGTCCATGCAGCGCCTGTTTGTGGGCGGTATGACAGCGGGCGCCACCAAGGGCTGAGCCCTAGCAAGAAGGACCAGTTTCATGGCAATGAAGGCATCCATTCCGCAGCTTGGCCTTGGCACGTTCGGCCGTACGAGCGATGACGGCATCGCCGCGATCGAGATGGCGCTAGAGATCGGCTACCGCCATCTCGATACCGCCCAAAGCTATGGCACCGAGCAGACCGTGGGCGAAGCCGTGCGGCGCTCGGGTCTGGGTCGCAATGATGTTTTCATCACGACCAAGGTGGCCGACACCAATCTGGCACCCTCCGACTTTCTGCCCAGCGTGCGCAGGAGTCTTGAAACAATAGGCGTCGATCAAGTCGATCTTTTGCTGATCCACTGGCCGGTGCCCGAAGAGGTGGTTCCCTTTGAGAGCTACATGAGTGCTCTCAAGCAGGCGCAGGACGACGGCTATGCCCGGCTGATCGGCGTTTCCAACTTCACCATCACGCATCTGGAGCGTTCGGCAAAGCTGCTCGGTGGCGGTGCGCTCGCTACCAACCAGGTGGAAATCCATCCCTGGCTGCAAGTGCCGAACTTGCGCAAGTATGCCCGCTCGGCCGGCCTCATGCTCACGGCATACCAGCCCCTGGTCAAGGGACAGGTCACTGAGGACGAAGTCATCAAGCGCATCGCCGCAGAAGTGGACGCAAGGCCCGCGGCAGTTGCGCTGGCGTTCCTGATGGCCGAGGGGCACGCGGTTATTCCGGCCTCGAGCAGCCGCGGCAATCTGCAAACCAATTTCAGCGCGAGCGCTGTCGAGCTTACGGCTGAGCAGATGGATGCCATCCGCCAGTGCGATCGCGGCTATCGCCATATCAATCCGGCAAAGTCCCCACGCTGGGACGACTGACGCGACATTTCGAAAAGGATATTTTCATGGGTTCGGTCTCAATTCGCGATGTCCGCAAGTCCTATGGTGCGGTGGAGATTCTGCATGGCGTGTCGATCGACATTGCCGATGGGGAATTTGTCGTGCTGGTCGGTCCTTCTGGCTGCGGCAAGTCTACCCTGCTGCGGATGCTGGCAGGGCTTGAGGAGATCAGCGGCGGAACCGTCGCAATCGACGGCAAGGTGGTTAATGCGCTCCACCCCAAGGAGCGCGACATTGCCATGGTGTTCCAGAGCTATGCGCTCTACCCGCACATGACGGTCGGTCAGAACATGGGCTTTTCGCTCAAGCTGGCGCGTGCACCAAAGGAAGAGATTGCGCGCCGTGTGGCCGTTGCCGCCGAAATGCTGAGCCTCACGCCTTATCTCGATCGTTATCCGCGCCAGCTTTCAGGCGGGCAGCGTCAACGCGTCGCAATGGGACGCGCAATGGTGCGGGATCCGAAGGTTTTCCTGTTCGATGAACCGTTATCGAATTTGGACGCCAAGCTTCGCGTGCAGATGCGCTCGGAGATCAAGCAGAACCATCAGCGCCTGAGCACCACCACGGTTTACGTGACGCACGATCAGATCGAAGCCATGACTATGGCTGACCGCATCGTGGTGATGCATGACGGGATTGTCGAGCAGATCGGCACGCCGCTGGAGCTTTATGACTTTCCGCGTAATCTGTTTGTGGCCGCCTTTATCGGTTCGCCGTCCATGAATATCCTTGGCGGACGCGTTTCAGGCACGAGCTTCATGGCCGCCGATGGTAGTGCGATCACACTGCCCTTTGCTCCGGCCATAAAGGAAGGTGCCATGGTCAGCCTCGGTATTCGCCCGGAGCATTTCGTGCTCGATCCGCAGGGGCTTGCTGCCGAGATCATTACGGTCGAGCCAACCGGTTCTGAAACCCAGGTCGCCATGCGCCTGGCGGGCCATGATGTGGTCGGCGTGTTTCGGGAGCGTATCATGGCCAAGCCAGGCGAGAGGTTGCACGTCCGACTGGACCCTGAGCGGCTACACGTGTTCGACGCCCAATCTGGTCTGCGCCTGAGCCAAATCTGATCGGCAGCGCCATGGCAATCTATCCTGATCTTGCGGGCAAGGTGATCCTGATAACGGGCGGCGCCAGCGGCATTGGCGAGGCCCTTGTCCGCGCCTTTGCCCAGCAAGGCGCAAAAACCGCCTTCGTCGATATTGACGCTGCGGCGGGAAAGGGCCTGCATGCGGAACTGTCCGCCGCGGGCCACACCGTCCACTTTGAGGCGCTTGACCTGCGTGACGTTGCTGCCCTGCAGGCTGGCATCGCCAGGGTGCGGCAAGATTTCGGCGCAATAGGCGTCCTTGTCAACAATGCCGCCCATGACGAGCGTCACCCGGCGCTTGATGTAACGCCCGACTATTTCGACGACCGCATCGCGGTCAACCTACGGCACCAGTTCTTTGCCAGCCAAGCCGTGTTGCCCGACATGCGTAGTTTGGGTGGCGGCGCCATCATCTGCATGAGCTCGATTTCGTGGATGGCCGGCTTCGGCGGCATGCCAGTCTACACCGCGTCCAAATCCGCCGTGATCGGCATGGTTCGCTCACTGGCCCGCGACTTCGGTGGTGACAATATTCGCGTCAATGCCATCACACCGGGCTGGATCGTGACCAAGCGGCAAATCGAACTCTGGCTCACACCCGAGGCCGATGCGGAGCGCAATGCACGGCAGTCTCTCAAGCGTCGCATCTACCCCGATGACATTGCCAAGCTGGCGCTATTCCTCGCCTCCGAGGACGCAGGTGCCATCACGGCACAAAACTACATCGCCGATGGCGGCTGGGTCTAAGCCCCCGCCTTTCAATTTTCTCCTCCATCCAAGGCCATTTCTGTGCAATCACCTTCCGACATCCGCGACATCAACCGTCCGCCGCGCGCCCAGTGCGAGGCACTTGCCCAGATCGGCACGGCTACTGCATCGAGCGAGCTGAGCCTGATGGGCATTCGTGACGCCCAGATCCACGGACCGCGTCCGCTCAAGACCGGCCGCTCGGTTGCCGGTCCCGCGCTGACCCTGCAGATGATGCCCAAGCGTGAAGATCTTTATGGGTCCAACGAATACGAGAACCCGGAGCGGCAACTGCACCGGCATGTGCTTTATCCAGCGCAAGCCGGCGACATGGTTGTCGTGGATGCGCGCGGCGACATGGCAAGCGGCATTTTCGGGGAGATGATGCTGACCTATCTGGCAGGTCGTGGCGGCGCCGGCGTTGTTGTTGACGGCTGCATCCGTGATTCCGCAAAGGCCGCAGAACTTGATCTGGGCATCTGGGTTAAGGGCGTGACACCGAACTATCACGCCCAGACCAACCTCATCCCCTTCGCCGTCAACGTCCCCATCGCCTGTGGCGGCGCTCTGGTGATGCCGGGTGACATCATCGTCGCCGACGACGACGGCGTGGTAGTCGTGCCCGTCGCCATGGCCGAGGAACTGATCAAGGAAGCCAGCAAGCACGCCGAATGGGAGGAGTTTGCCCGCTTCCGCCTTTCACAGGGTGCCGATTTGCGCAAATACTACCCGCTAACGGCCGAGGTTGAGGACGAATACCGGGCCTGGCGCGCCGCACAGCCGGCCCAAGGCTGAGAACCGTCATGTACAGGAATATGAAAGGCTCCGCCCATCGCCTTGCGCCTCCCGAGATCGCCTTGAAAGCTATTCCAGATGACGAGCGGGTCTGGGTGCCTCAGGCCGAAGGCGTCTGGTTTCGCCCCCTGATGCTCAATACGCTCGTTGGACAATGGTGCAATCTCCTGCGGGTGCGTCGCTCGGGCGTGCTGTCGCGGCACCTGCATCCCAATCCGGTGCACGGCTATGTGATCAAGGGCCGCTGGCATTATCGGGAACATGACTGGGTTGCGGAAACCGGCTCTTACGTTTTCGAGCCGCCAGGGGAGGTCCATACCCTCCTCGTGCCCGAGGACGTGGAGGAGATGATCACCTTCTTCAACATCACCGGCTCCATGGTTTATCTCAACGAGGCCAACGAGCACGTTGACTACGAGGACGTGTTCACCAAGATCGACATGTGCCGCGCTCACTACGATCAGGTCGGCCTTGGAGCAGACTATGTTGACCAGTTCGTCCGTTGACTATAGCTGGGCAGAAGGCTGGCACCGTGGCAAGCGCGTGCTCGTTTCGGGGGGCACTTCGGGCATTGGCGCAGCCGTGTCGCGAGCCTTTCTCCTGGCCGGCGCTGAGGTCACCGCCACAGGGGTGAGCCAGCGTGAGATCGAGCAATTGGTTGGTGATGCCGACTTTGCCCGAGCCAGGCTGCATGTGCTGGATGTCCGGGACAGCCAAGCCATCGGTGAGCTCGTTTCTGGGCTCGGCCAACTCGATTTTCTCGTGAACTGCGCTGGCGTGATCCGGCGGGGCGAGGAACTGAAGCCCGAGGTGTTCGACCAGGTGCTGGACATCAATCTCAATGGCACCATGCGCATGTGCGCGGCCACGCGGACGCTTCTTGCGGCAAGTGCAGGCTCGATCGTCAACCTGGCTTCCATGTTGTCATTCTTTGGGGGCGGCCTCGTTCCGGGTTATTCGGCCAGCAAGGGGGGTGTTGCCCAATTAACCAAGTCGCTTGCGATCGCCTTTGCCGGCGAACGAATTCGCGTCAATGCCGTGGCTCCCGGCTGGATCGCTACGCCTCTAACGCAGCAACTGCGGGATGATCCGAGCCGGTCCGATCCCATTCTCTCGCGCACGCCGCTCAAGCGCTGGGGCAAGCCAGAAGAGGTGGCTAATGCCGTGCTCTTCCTGTGCTCACCTGCAGCTTCATTTGTCACCGGTTCGACCCTCGTGGTCGATGGCGGCTATTCGATAACCTGACAAACTTGCCGGAACCATAATCATGACCACAACTCCAACCATGGACGAGCTCCTGGCCGAGCAGGCGCAACTTGTTCTCGAGCGCTTTGACTATGCCCTGGCCTGGCAGATCGGCTCCCATATTCAGGCAGCGGCTGCCCAACGCGATTTGCCGATTGGCATCGAGGTGTCGCATGGCGGCAGTCCCGTGTTTCTCGCGATCATGCCCGGCGCCACGCCTGACAATGTTGATTGGGTCCGGCGCAAGCGTGCCGTCGCGCTGCGCTTCCACCAAAGCTCGCTCTACATGCGGCTGCTGTGCGAAAACAAAGGGGTCAACTTCCACACGCGCTACCGCCTGCCCGAAGCAGACTATGCCGCAAGTGGCGGCGGCGTCCCGGTTTTTGCCAAGCATGTCGGGGTGGTTGGCGCAGTGGCGGTTAGTGGTTTACCGGACGTTGAAGATCACCGGCTCGTCGTCTCTGCTATCAGATCGATTCTCTAGAAGCGTTTTCCTCGCTGCTGCCGTCACCTCTGTATCGCGTTGGCCGATCATAGTCCCTCGGGGGAATGATCGGTACCGGAGGCTATTTACCGAGCTTGATCAGATGGACCTGTTGGGCATTTGCCCTCTTCACAGTTGGGCGCCCAAGGGTTTTTTCTGAGTAAGTCGTCCTGCGAGTTGCCAGCCCCTGGCCGCCCAAATGGCGCCGGTGCCTAGATGGGAGCTCCCATGGAGCGCGAAAGCTCAATTGCAACTTCCTTGACCATCAAGCCCATGCTGCTGACGCGCTCGTTGGGAATGCGGGCGGGGGTTCCAGAAACTGAAATAGCACAAACCACTTCATTGCGCCCGTCGAACACGGGAGCGGCCACACAGCGTACACCTACGCGATATTCCTCATCGTCCACTGAAAAGCCGTCGAGCTTAATTTGCCCTAGTTGCTGATGCAGATCCGCCGGGGTGGTGATAGTCTTGGCAGTGACCCGCCGCATTCCGCTGCGCTTGACCACGGCGCGCACATCGTCATGTGGGTAGGACGAGAGCACGGCCTTACCCATCCCCGAGGCGAACATGGGGGTGCGCCCGCCAATGGCCGATATGGAGCGATTGATCTCTCGGCTCTGGATCTGGTTGACGAGCACGATTTCGCTCTCATCGACCATGCCAAGATTAGCGGTCTCATGTGTTCGATCACGAAGGCGCCGCAAAAAAGGCAGAGCGGCGGCAATGAAATGCTGTTCCCGCGTGAAGGCGGAGCCAACCACGAAAGCGCCTCTGCCGATATGCCAGAGGTTGTCATTGGAGGAGTATTGAACGAACTGCCTTTGCTCGAGGGTTGTGAGCAGGCGATGTACCGTCGTCAGCGAAAGCTTGGTCGCCCGCGACAAATCGGTTAAACGCTGCCCGCGCTCTGCCTGTCCGAGCACTTCTAGTATGGTCATCGCCCGATCGACCGATTGAACGCGGCCGTTTAGATCCTTGTCCATCCGCTTTCCTCCCGAGGTTCTGCGGGAGCGTTTTCGTTCTCCGCATGCCAGCTATTTACAAGGATGGTAGCGCTGTCATAAGAGGTCGTCAACGACAGTATTGACCCTGGCGGTCACACTTGTGAGTACAGGGCACACATCGACCTTACAGGTACCCATGGCAAAGAAGAGATCCAGCGCAAGGCCGACGCTTGCTGATGTAGCAAAGCGGGCAGGGGTCAGCGCCATAACGGTATCCCGGGCGCTGAGATCCCCGCAGCAGGTATCGCCCGAGCTGCGCAAGATAATCGACGAGGCGGTGGCCGAACTCAACTACGTACCGGATCTGAACGCCCGTGCATTGGCCTCGCGGCGATCGGACGTTGTGGCTTTGCTGGTGCCTTCATTGACGCAGAACATCTTCTCGGATGTTGTGCGCGGCGCTTACGACGGATTAGAGAACAGCAATCTGCGGATCGAGATTGGCAATACCCGCTACAATCCGGCACTGGAAGAAGAACTCGTCTTCCGCATTGTTCGCCACCAGCCCGCTGCCATAATCATCTCGGGTACCGAACAGACAGCGCAAACACGCAAGATGCTGGAGACAGCTGGCTGTCCCATCGTCCAGATCATGGACCTGACAGATGATCCGATCCAAAAGATCATAGGGTTTTCTCACCACCGCGCCGGACTTGAGATGACGCGGCACCTGATCCGGGCGGGCTACCGGCACATCGCGTTTTTTTCCGGATGGATGAATGCTCGCTCTCAACAACGTTTCGAGGGCTACCTGCAGGCGCTTGAAGAGGCGGGTCTAAGTGACCCTGACCTCTTAGCTCAGATGGGCAACGAGGACCCAGAGGCAAGCCGCGGCGCTCGCCAAGATTACCACCAGTTCTCCACTGCGGTCATGGGTCGTCGCCTGATGCTGGACATGCTCGAGCGCCGCCCTGATGTAGATGCCGTATTCTGCAACAACGACGTCCTTTCGCTCGGAGCGCTGTTTGCTTGCCTCTCGCAAGGGATTGCGGTGCCGCAGCGCGTCGGAATTGCCGGGTTCAATGACTTCGACTTCATGGCGGCGGCACAGCCTTCGCTAACCAGCGTCCGTATTCATCGCTGGAAGTGCGGCTATGAGGCCATGCAGTCCGTGCGGCAACAGCTCAATGGGGAGCCGATGGGCGGGCCGGTTGTCGACCTCGGTTTCGATATCGTCGAGCGAGAAAGCACCGACCGGAAGGGACTGTTGTGCTCAGATCATGCCGAAGACATTCCCTTCAGTCAGGGCTGACCTTCCACTCCCCTTCCCACTCTTGAACGATGTGGTCGGGGCCGGCAGCGCGATAGGTGCGGGTCGGCGGCACGAAATCGGCCGGCCGGATGGGGCTGTGGATCTCGTCGCTGGCGACCTGCCGGATCTGGTTGCGCCGTGCTGGATCAGGAATAGGGACCGCCGCGATCAGGCGCTTGGTATAGGGGTGCTGCGGATCGGCAAAGACCGCTGCGGCTGGACCCATTTCGACTATTTCGCCGAGATACATCACTGCCACCCTGTGGCTCATGCGCTCTACGACGGACATGTCGTGCGAGATGAAGAGGTACGATAGTCCCAGCGATTCCTGCAGATCCAGCAGCAGATTGACCACCTGGGCCTTGATGGAGACGTCCAGACCCGAGACAGACTCGTCTGCGACGATCACCTTGGGCTCGAGCGCCAGGGTGCGGGCGATGCAGATGCGCTGGCGCTGGCCGCCCGAGAACTGCTGCGGATAGCGGTTGGCAACGGCAGGGTCGAGGCCAACGCGTTGAAGAAGATCGGCAACCTTCGCCCGCGCCTGATCGCGGGATCCCAGCTTATGAGTGAGATAAGGTTCGGCGATCGCATCGCCGACCCGGATGCGCGGATTAAGGCTGGCAAAAGGATCCTGGAAGATCATCTGGATGTGCCGCCGCATGTCGCGCATGCGGTTTTTATCCAGGCCGACGATGTTAGTGCCGTTGAGCGTGATCTCGCCGGATTGCGGCTCGACTAGGCGCATGATCGCGCGGCCGGTGGTCGACTTCCCGCAACCGCTTTCGCCAACTAGTGACAGGGTTTCGCCTGGACGCAAGTCGAACGAGACGTTCTCGACCGCGTGCACCCGGCCGTGCACCGCGCCGAAAAACCCGCTCGAAAGATCAAAACGCTTCACCAGGTTCTTGACCGACAGCACGGGTGGTTTGTCGCGCTGAACGGTGTCCTTGCGCACCTTTGGCGCTCTCAGCAAGCCCGTGGCACGGTCAACCATTGGGAAGTGTTGGGGCTGTCCAATACCCTTCATTGAGCCGAGACGCGGCACGGCAGCGATGAGGGTCTTGGTGTAGGCGTGCTGCGCGCCATCGAAGATTTGCTCGGTAGGACCTTGCTCCAGCACCTCGCCGCCATACATGACCACTGTGCGGTCGGCGATCTCGGCAACCACGCCCATGTCATGGGTAATGAACAGCACCCCCATGCCTTCGTCACGCTGCAACTCCTTGATGAGCTGCAGGATCTGCGCCTGGATGGTAACATCGAGCGCCGTCGTGGGCTCGTCAGCAATCAACAGTTGCGGCTTGCAGGCAAGGGCCATGGCGATCATGACGCGCTGACGCATGCCGCCGGAGAGATTGTGGGGCAGTTCGTTGGCGCGGCTCTTGGCCCCGGGAATACGGACGCGCTCGAGCAGTCGGACGGCCTCTGCCTCGGCCGCCGCGCCGCTCATGCGTCCGTGGATGTAGAGCGACTCCGATATCTGATTGCCCACAGTGGCGAGGGGATTGAGGCTGGTCAATGCCTCCTGGAACACCATGCCAATCTGCCGGCCGCGAACGTTGCGCATTTCGGGTTCGGGCAGGGTGAGAAGCTCCCGTCCGGACAGCATTACGGAGCCTTCCACGCGGCTGGACTGCGGATCGAGCAGTCGCATCACCGAAAGCGCGGTAACGCTCTTGCCTGAGCCGGACTCGCCAACCACCGCCAAAGTTTCCTGGGCAGCGATATCAAAAGAGATGCCTTTAACAATGTTGGTCCAACCGGTTGCCCCCCGGAACGCGGTTTTGAGATTCTGGACCCGCAGCACCGGCTCGGCGGTGGCAGGGCGGTGCGTCGATGAATTTCGTTCGTCCTGGATCATTTTCGGCTGCACCTATTCGGACGTCGAGGGATCCAGGGCATCGCGTACAGCGTCACCCACGAGGTTGAACGAGAGCACAACAAGTGTGATGGCGGCACCTGCGCCGATGATTGGCCATGGCGATCCAAAGATGTTGTTGAGGCCATCGCGGATGATGTTGCCCCAGGAGGGGTTTGGCGGTTGGGTGCCGATGCCCAGAAAGCTCAACGAGGCTTCCAGCCGAATTGCAGAGGCTACCCACAGCATCATCAGCACGATAACGGGAGCCATGATGTTGGGAACGATGTGGCGGAAGATAATGACTGGAGTGCGCACACCGATTGATACCGCTGCCTCGACATAAGGCTCCTGCTTCACGGCCAAAGTCTGGGCACGGGCAACACGCGCAAAGCCGGGCACGAATGCGATGGTGATGACGATGATCACGTTCCAGAACCCGCCCCCAAGCACGGCCGCGATCATGATTGCCAGCAGCAGTTCGGGAAAGGCAAGGAGCAGGTCGACCACCCGGGAAATCAGCCGGTCCACGATGCCGCCGAAATAGCCTGCGGTTACGCCGAAAGTTGTGCCGATCACTGCTGCGCAGAATGGCGAGATGAGGCCGAAGATAAGCGAATTACGCGAGCCATAGATCATGCGGGAGAGGACGTCGCGGCCAAACTGGTCCGTGCCAAGCCAGTTCTCCCAGCTCGGTCCCCGGTTGATCTTCAGCATGGATTGCGTGAGCGGATCGTACGGCGCGAGCCACGGCGCGAACAACGCCACCAACACCAGGAGGGCTATGATGAGGACGGCAACAATAGTGCCTGGCCGACCGAGGATGACGCCGCGTATCGTCCGGAAAGGATCGGGTGCGGGTGCAAGGGCGGGCGGTGCTGCTTCTGAAATAATGGTCATCACTGCATCCGGATACGAGGATCGACGATGATATAGAGGAGGTCCATCAGGAGGTTGATGATCACCACGAACATGGCGAAAACCACGATCCCACCCTGGATTACGGCATAATCACGTTCGGAGATGGCGCTGATCAGCAGCTTGCCAATTCCGGGACGATTGAACACCAGTTCGATGGCGACCGAACCCGAAAGGGTGGCCAGCGTGCTGAGCCCTAAGCCGGTCGTGAGCGGCAGCAGGGCGTTGCGTAAGCCATGGCGGTAGACCACGCGACTTTCCTTGGCCCCTTTCGCTCGGGCCGTGCGGACGTAGTCCTTGCCCAGGACCTCGAGCAGCGAGGTGCGCGTCAAACGGCCGATAAAAGCCGCCTTGACAAACGCCAGTGTCAGCGCCGGAAGGAAGACGTGGTACATTCTATCAACAAAGCCTTCGCCCCCCCCGTTGATAGGGAACCAACCGAGGTTGAGGGCGAAAGTGATGAGCAGCAGGGCGCCCAGATAGAAGTCGGGGATGGCGTAGCCGATCAACGAGAACCCGCGGACCGCGCCGTCGGGCAATTTGTTGCGGTTTGTTGCCGCAAGTACCCCGAGTGGCACCCCCATGATGATGCCCATCAGCATGGCAACAATGGTGAGCTCGATCGTGTAGGGCAGGTTATAAAGGATCAAGCCAACGACGCTTTGATTGCTCATCATTGAGGTGCCAAGATTAAGCGTCAGCACGCCTTTGACGAAGTTGATGAATTGTAGCCAAAGCGGCTCATTGAGACCCATGCGTTCCCGGAAGAGGGCAAGCTGCTCCTGGGTTGCCATGTCGCCCAGCGCCGCGATCGCGGGATCGCCAGGAAGGATGCGCATGGCGATAAATACCAGCAGCAGCACGAGAAACACCGTTGGTATCGCATCCAACAGGCGCAGCAGCAGATAGCGCGTCATGCCATGGTCCTCCTCAAAGCTTGGCCACTCTAGGCGCTGCTACTCCTGCAGCGCCGTCAAATAGGGTTCATTGGCCAAATTTTCGTCCAGCCCCGGGATGATGACCGCTTGGCCGTCACGCGTAAGGCTGATGAAGTACTGCAGGTGATAGTTGCTGTCGGTGTATTCACCCGGGATCTCGGCGGCGAAGCCGTTGCCTTTTCGGCTCATTGGCATGGACTTCCACCGCTCCGCCTGGTTGACGTGACGATAATGAAGGACGGGCTCGGTCTCAGCGACGGTCTCGAGCCAGACATCGAAGGGTTTGCCTGGAGAAATCATCGGGGGAGCCTTCACTGCCAGAGAGTCGGACCGCGTTGGCCGTCGGGCCCGCAAGGCAGCAATGGCAGCCTTGGCGGCGGGGCTGGTCGGGACAGTCTCGGTGCCACCGGTGCGCCGAATGGCTTCGAGATCAAGCAGCTCGGCCTGCATTTCCGGAAGCCGTGAATGCCACGATCCGCGCAACCACGTCTCTGGGCCATAGGTCAGATCCGTGTGGTAGACGTCGCGAGACACCGCCGCGATGTGCTCCCAGGCCGTTACCGACCGCCGAGCATAGTCGATCAGCGGCTCCAGGAGCTCGGTTGCCTTGGTGGCGACAAATAGTTCAGCCCAGCAGGCCGCACGGAACTTGTCGGCGAAGTGACGGGCGATACCAGCGAGGATCTCCACATCGATGAGCATGCGCCGAACCTCTGCGCGGCCGAAATCGCGTCCGCGTCGGGCGGCACTGAGCGCCGCCTCGCAACCTTCGGCCAGGTCATCCAGCCAATCAGCGACGTCGAGGGGCGTATAGCGATGGGAGGGTTCGCCGTTGAGCAGCAGGGCCGCGTATTCCTGCGGATTGGCGAACAAGGCGGAGTCAAACGTGGGCGCGTTGCCGAAGCGAGCCTCCCCTTCCATGTCGTTGCCATAGGCGCGCGCCCCAGGGCCCGAGCCAGCGATAAGGCCGTAGTTGGTGTAGATTTCGGGCCAGTAGTGATTGTTTGAAGCCGAAGGCCCGTGCGCAAGGGTGATCAGCGGCAGGACGCGGCTGGCAAGCGAGAGGCCTTTCTCGCATGCGTCCGCAACATCCCCGCACTCCTTTTCCAGCCAGCGCATCCAGCTTTCGCGAGGAGCCTCAGGGTTGTAGAGCAGCCGGCCCCAGACGCGGTATTGGTAAGCGTACTTTTGCCAATCCTGGGAGGTCGCGAGGCCATGCTTTTGGTAGTTGAACCGCTGTCCCGGCATCCCGGTGCCCATGCGGCCCTTGAAGCTCTGCGGCTCGCACCATTCAACGCCATCCGATCCGGCGAACATCGAGCTGCGGCCATACCCGGCCGCAAATACCGGGTCGCCCCAGAGTAGCACGCGCTGGGTCCCGGCCCAGATCCGGTAGATGACCTTGAAATCCTTGTCCTTGGTTAGAAGGTCGCCATACGAGTAGCGCAGGAACTTGCGCGAGCCTTCGCTCAGCTGTTCACGCTCTGACCGGGCCCGCTCGGGGGGGTATTCTTTGTTGCGGATCGCCGACTGGTGGTAGGGCAATCCCATGTGCTCGGCCAGATATTTTGGCGAAGCAGCGACTGGCATGCCCGATCCGCGAGCGATGTCGATCATTCTCCAGTCCAGTCCCTTGCCGTGCATGTCGATCTCGACGGGCCGCCCCGCGGCAGCTACACCGGCGAATGCTTCTTCCCAGAAGCCGTATTCGCCCTCTGCGATGCCGCCCTCCACGTGCACGCGGAAAGTCATGCCGGTGATTTCGGGGACTTCCTCGAGCAGCCGAGTGATGGCCGCGCGGCAGTACGGCGCGAGGTTCTCATCGGTGACCCCGCGTACAGTGTAGTTGGCGCGTGGCAGGTCATCGAAATCGTAGCGCTGCGTCCAGAGTGCGAGCTGGAACTCGAGCCCACGTCGCTTCGCTTCCCGTCCGATGAACTTGAGCATCTCGAGATTGGAGTTCCGCTCTTCCTCACTCAGTTCCTTAACGTCGATGTCGAAGCCATCGAGCTGGAGGAGGTAGGGGTAGGGAAAATAGAAGTAGACATCCGTGATCCACGGATTGTGGTAGGGGTAGTTGTAGCCCATACCTAAAGTGAGGGCGAAGCGGTTGAAGCGGTTCGCTGCCAGCATGGACAGGTAATCGCGCCATTGCTGCTTGTCGTTGTACCAGACGCGGTCTTCCTCGACTGCGCAGAACAAGCGCGCCATCGACCGAATTCGCGCGGTGGGTTTTTCAACTAGAGGGAACGTTCCGGCGAATGGGTCATCGCCCATGCTGTTCCTGACGCGATCAGCTAACTCGGTAAGTGCATAAACAATGCCACGTTGATCGTAACCCCAGGCGATGATGCGGTCACCTTGGCGGTAAAGCGCCATGGCTTCGCTGACGCCCGGCAGGTCGGATGGCGGAGCGATGCTCGGCTCGGCTCCGGCACCGGCCACCTCTACGATCTGTCCGCCCGTCGCAGAGGTTTGAACCGCGGCTGCGATGTCGCGCTGCTTGAGCGCTAGTGCAAGTTCCCCCGCCGCCCAGGCCAATGCGCCACCGTCACCCTCTCCGAGACTATCTGGCAAAACGATGGTGATCGAGCGTCCCTTGCCCATTGGTCGTTACCTCACAGAAGCTGTTTAAAGAATTCGGCGGCCCATTGTTTGGGCCGCCGCTCGGCTCACAGATCAGATGTACTTGGCCTGCGACAGCGGCCAGTTGACGTAGCCGGAGACCACCTCGAAGCCGAGGTCGACGTTGGGCGATCGGACAATCATGAAGCCATTGTTCGAGATGGGCAGGATCACGGCATCGGTGAGAGCCTTGATTTCGATCTGCTGCACTATCTCGATGCGCTTCTGCAGGTCCGGCTCGCTCAGGGCCCGGTCCAACAAATCGTCAATGCCGGGGATGACCACACCATAGTGGCTCATGTTGGCGCCACCGCTGCCGTCGGGCTTCACCTCGGCCTCGGCCGGTAGGTAGTTAAGGATCACCTGGGTAGGCACCGGCGGCATGGCTGAAGACTGTTGGCTCAGCGTGTTGGTGCCGATGTTCTGGTCGGCGTGGAAGGCCGTGTGATCCTTGATGTTCAATTCCATGTTGATGCCGACCCGGCGCAACTGGTCTTGGATCATCAGCATGATGGCTGAGAAGTCCTCGCGTTGCGAGGTGTCGTTCGTGAAGGAGAAGCCATCCGGCATTCCGGCTTCCGCCAAAAGCTCCTTGGCGCGCTCCGGATTGTAGTTGTAGGCGACCTCCTCCGGGATTGTCTCGGCAGTGAATCCGCCAGGGAAGGACGGCGGGTTGAGCCCGTATGTTCGCTTGGAGATTGGCGCGATGGCCGTAGTGATCTCGTCGCGGTCAATGGCGTAGAACAAGGCTTGGCGAACCTTGACGTTGTCGAATGGCGGACGGGTCAGGTTCACCTGCATGGTGAAGAAGCTGCCAGGGCTCACCACGTCGAAGATGAGGTCAGGATCACGCTGGCGCATGGAGTCAGCCCATCCGGGGGCACGAACGCCTTCGATGAGCTGCACCTGGCCCGAAAGGAGTGCCAGCGTGCGGGCCGTGGTATCAGCGATATACTGGAACTGGAGCTTCGGCGTCGCGGCCGGGGTATCCCAGTAATCGGGATTTGCTGTAACGGTGACGCCCTGCGAGGGGTCGGTATGCACGGTTTCGAGCATGTAGACGCCAGTGCCGATCGGATTGGTGGCGATTGCCTCGTCGCCGATCTCTTCAATGGCCTTCTTGCTCATGATCGAGCTGTCGTAGTCACTTACGACGCCCAGTGGAAACAATGGGTCAGGCCGTTCGAGGTTGAAGATTACGGTGTAGGGCCCATCGGTATCAACACTTGCGATGTTCGTGAACTTGGCGGGGACGCCGCCGATGCGCGGACCGTCGGTGACGCGGTCAAAGGTGTACTTGACGTCCTCGGACGTCATCTCTCCATATCCCTTGTGGAACTGCACGCCCTCGCGAAGCTGGAAGGTCCACTTGGTGGCGTCCTCGTTTGCCGACCAGCTGGTTGCTAGGCGCGGGACCAGGTCGTCGAGGGTCTCCGGAAAGTGCCACCTGGGCAAATCGACCAGCTTGTCGTGGATGGCGATGATGGCCCAGTTGTCCACACCCTGAATGGATTTGTGCGGATCTATGGTGCGTAGGCCGCGCGCCGATGCGGCGAACCTAATCGTATCCGAGCCTTGGGCTAAGGCTCGGCCGCTGACCAAGGCGGCCATTGTCAAGCTCGCCGCCACGGCGCCGGTTCCTCTCATGAAGTCGCGTCTGTTGAATGCCATAATATCCTCCCTGGCGCATACCGGCGCTCCTTTCTTGAAGCAGCTCGCCAGCTCTGCGTCGGGTCAGGCTAGCCGCGGTGCCGAGGGGCACAAAGCAGCCGCGGGCAAGTTTTCCGCATAGTGGAAGTTATCTGACGGTCGAGAGGTGCCGCTTCCACATCGCGGAAAGACTGTCGGGTTCTACTGGCGCAACCACACCTTTTCCTTAGCTCTGGAGCACCGATCCGAAGCTAGGGAGAAACGAATGGGCGCGGAGCCATGGTACAAGACCACCTTGCGTTGGGGGCAAACGAACCTGGTCGAACTCGACCCTTCGCGTTATGACGCCGAATGGTGGCGCCAGCACTGGCGCAAGACGAGAGTGCAGGGCATCATTGTGAATGCCGGTGGCATCGTTGCCTATTATCCTTCCAAGTTTCCGCTGCACCACCGCGCCGAAAAGCTAGGCGACCGGGACCTCTATGGTGAGATCGTTGAGCTTGCGCGACAAGAAGGGATCCGCGTGATCGCCCGCATGGACTCCAATCGTGTGGGCCAGGCGTTCTACGAAGCACACCCCGATTGGATCTGCCGGAAATCAGACGGCGGTCCGATCACCGAGGGCGACAAGTTCGTCACCTGCATCGGGTCCAAGTACTACACCGAGTATCTTCCTTCGGTGATGGAGGAAATCATCGAGCGCAGCCATCCCGATGGTTTTTCCGACAACAGCTGGGCCGGGCTGCCGCGCACGCACATCTGCTACTGTGACAATTGCAAATCGCAGTTTCAGCAACATGCGGGCAAGGAACTCCCTGCTGACCACGATTGGTCAAACGAGTCCTATCGTGACTGGATCCGGTGGAACTTTCAACGTCGTACCGAGCTGTGGCAGTTGAACAACCGAGTGACGCGCAAGGCCGGTGGCGAGGATTGCATCTGGTCTGGCATGATCGGTGGCGAGACCCTGTACAACTCGGCGCGCTTCATCGACCTGCAACAGATCATGCCGGAAGCGGCGATCGTGATGCTCGATCATCAGCGCCGCAATGCGCTCGACGGTTTCGAGCAGAACACCGAGGCCGGGAAGCGCCTGCACGAGGTTGCGGGTTGGGACAAGCTCATTCCCGAATCCACGCCGCAGTACCAGCTGGGCGCACCGGTGTTTCGCCAAGCCTCGATGCCGCCCGCGGAAGTGCGGCTCTGGTCATCGTCCGGGTTTGCAGGAGGTATCCAGCCGTGGTGGCACCACATTGGTGCTTCCCATGAGGATCGGCGACAATACAAGACCGCCGAGCCGATTTTTCGTTGGCACGAGGCCAACGAGGATGTGCTCGTCAACCGTACGCTTACGCCTGATGTGGGCATCGTGTGGTCTCAGCAGAACCAGGACTATTTCGGACGCGACTTCGGCCGCTATGCGGCGGGAACCAAGACCATGGTGCCCTATCGGGGCGCCGTCAAAGCGATGGACAGGCACGCCATCCCTTATGTTCCGCTCCATGCCGATGCCATTGGCACGTCCTATGAGCGCTTCTCCGTTATTATCCTACCCAATGTCGGTGGGCTGAGCGACAGCCAGATCGCAGGGGTCGAGGCTTTTGTGGCCGCTGGTGGATCGGTGATCGCGACGGGCGAAACCTCCATTGCGACCGAGTATGGCGATGCACGCGGTGACTTCGCTTTGGGCAAGCTGGTCGGGGTTCATCGTGGCGAGGGCAGCAAGGGCGGAGAAGGTCCGATCGATCAGAACATGGAGACCTACCAGCGCCACACCTATTTGCGCCTGTCGCCGGAAAATCGGGCAGGAGTCTACGGCCCCAAGGATCCTACCGCTCCTCACCAAACTGGCCAGCGCCATCCTATCCTCTCTGGGCTGGAGGAAACTGACACCTTGCCGTTCGGGGGCTATTTACCGACGGTATCGGTCGAAAGCGATGTTGAGGTGCTCGCCACCTATATTCCCGAGTACCCGATCTTTCCGCCCGAAACGTCCTGGATGCGTGAGCCGTACTCCGAACTGCCGGCAATCACGGCGAAAACGTCACCGGCAGGTGGCAAGCTGGTCTGGTTTGCCGCTGACATCGACCGCTGCTTTGCCCGCGATGGTCAATTCGAACATGCACTCTTGCTGGCGAACGCGGTACGCTGGGCGCTCGGCAACAGGGCGAAGGTGCAGGTGTCGGGCGGTCACGGGGTGATCACGGCTGAGCTCTATAGGCAGGAAGACCGGCACATCCTGCACCTGAACAACCGGATCCTCCTCTCCCCAATTCCTGGACGGCAGTACGACCTTGTGCCGATGGGCCCTGTGGAAGTACGGCTCGCCATTGGAGCCCCGGAGGGGGATGTCCAACTGCGCGTGGCGGGGAGGTCCGTCCCGGCGCGGCGAGACGGCGAGGTTTTGGTCTTTACGGTCGACTCTATCCTGGATCACGAGGTCGTCGTCATAGGTTGAGTGTGCTGGCACGAACCGTGCGGCGCGCGCTCCAGCGCGCCGCTGCTGCCTGGCCTTTCCCATAGGCGGGAAAAAGTCAGGTGATGCTTGGACGGTGTATTTAACCGACAGAGCTGGATACGAGCAAATACAGAGCCAAGTGTGATTATGCCGATCATCAACGCTTGTGCTCGGAGGTTATGGTCCGCTTGAAATTGGTTCTTACGGCCGCATAAACGTTGGTATCGCTCGCTGCACGCGCGAGTGATTGTTAGGCACGGAAACAAATAGCAAGAGGCTGGCGCATCCAATCAGGGAACCGCTGCCAGCAAGATTTCTCCATTGAGCGCGAGAGAACAACAGCAGGCGGCATCCGCGTTTATACCCCCCGTGTTTCCGCATGATGGAAAGCCGAGCACCGCTTTCTCGACTGCTATTGGATGCGGTTCTAGTCATGTCCCGCACTGGTCCCCGGAGTAAACGATGACGCAATACGGTGAACGTTTCGGCCTTGAAGTCGCGAATGAACTGATCGCGCTGGTTGAAGGCGAGATGCTGCCCGGTACGGGCGTCGGGGCACGTGCATTCTGGGAGCATTATGCCCAGATTTTAAGGGACCTAGCGCCCCTTAACCGTGACCTGCTTGCGCGGCGGGACGCCTTTCAGAGCCGGATCGACGAGTGGCACCGCAATCGCCGTGGCCAACCACATGATGCCCGGGTCTATCGAGCCTTTCTGGAGGAAATCGGATATATCGTGCCGTCCTCCGGGCCGGTAGAGGTCGAGGTCGAAAATGTGGATCCGGAGATTGCCACCATAGCCGGACCGCAGCTGGTGGTGCCGGTCAGCAATGCCCGCTTCGCCATCAACGCCGCCAATGCCCGATGGGGAAGCCTCTATGATGCGTTCTACGGGACGGACGCGCTGCCCGGGACGGCACGGCAGGGCGGATATGATGCCAACCGGGGGGGCGCGGTGGTCGCACGCGTTGCCCAATTTCTGGATGAGGTCTTGCCGCTGCGCAGCGGTCGTCATGCGCAGGTTGCCGGCTTTGCGCTGGCGGATGATGGCCTTGGGTTCATGCTTGCAGACGGCACCCGCACTGGTCTGGCTATCCCTACCTTGTTCGTGGGCTATCGCAAGAACAGGGGACAAACGGCATACCTTTTCCGCCACAACGGACTTCATATCGAGATACAGGTCGACCCTGATCATCCGGTCGGCAAGACGAGCCCAGCAGGTATCAGCGACGTCGTAGTCGAGGCGGCGTTGACCACCATCCAAGACTGTGAGGATTCCGTCGCGGCTGTTGATGCCGCCGACAAGGTGCATGTCTACCGCAACTGGCTGGGCCTGATGCAGGGAAATCTCACCGAAACATTCGAAAAGTCGGGCCGTACCATCGAACGACGACTCGCACCGGATCGGGTCTATACCGGTCTTGATGGGCAGGACCTAACCCTGCCAGGCCGCAGCCTCATGCTTGTCCGTAATGTTGGACACCTGATGACGACCGATGCGGTGCTGGATGCGGAAGGCAGGGAGACCCCCGAGGGCATCATGGATGCACTGGTGACAAGCCTGGCGGGCCTCCATGACCTGCGCCGACAAAGTGGCCCTCGCAACAGCCGCAGCGGGAGCATCTACATCGTCAAGCCAAAGATGCATGGACCGGAGGAAGTTGCATTCGCCAATACTCTATTCGACAGGGTCGAAGATGCCCTTGGGCTTTCGCGCCACACCATCAAGATGGGCGTCATGGACGAGGAGCGCCGCACCAGCGTCAATCTGGTTGAATGCGTGCGCGCAGTTCGCCACCGTCTCGTGTTCATCAACACCGGCTTTCTCGATCGAACCGGTGACGAGATACACACCTCCATGCAGGCAGGCCCAGTCATCCCCAAAAACGACATCAAGGATGCCGTCTGGTTGGCTGCGTACGAAGTCAACAACGTCGCCGTCGGCCTCGCTGCGAAATTGCCCGGGCAGGGGCAGATCGGCAAGGGCATGTGGGCCAAGCCTGACGCAATGGGCGATATGCTGCAGGCAAAGATCAATCACCCGAAGGCGGGCGCGAGCACAGCCTGGGTGCCATCTCCCACGGCTGCCGCACTTCACGCCATACACTACCACCAGGTGCGGGTCGAGGAGGTGCAGCGTCAACTTGGCGAGCGGCAGGCCGCTGCACTCGACGACATCCTCACCCCGCCACTTCTTGGCGGCCGGAACCTTTCCTCCGACGAGGTCAAACGTGAGCTCGACAACAATGCACAGGGTATCCTGGGCTATGTGGTCCGGTGGGTGAACCAAGGCGTCGGCTGCTCCAAAGTCCCCGACATCGACAATGTTGCGCTGATGGAGGATCGCGCCACACTGCGGATCTCCTCGCAGCACATTGCGAACTGGCTCCTCCACGGGCTGGTAACGCGCGAGGGCGTGGAACAGGCCTTCCGCCGCATGGCTGCCGTTGTGGATACGCAGAACGTTGGGGATCTGGCCTACCGGCCCATGGCCCCAAAGTTTGATGAAAGTATCGCCTTCCAGGCTGCGCTGGAGCTCGCGCTCGAGGGGATCAGCCAGCCTAGTGGCTATACGGAGCCGATCCTTCACCGCCGCCGTCGCCAGCTCAAAGCCGCATTGAGGAACTCGCCATGCTGACCATCACCCGCCTTTCCAATGCCGACACCGCACCGCTGCTCGCCGGAGCCCGCGCCCACGCCCAATCCATCGGGGTTCCCATGTGCATTGCCATAACCGACGAGAGCGGAAACCTCATCGCTTTCGATCGCATGGATGGCGGCAAGGTCACCAGCATAACGATTGCTATCGACAAGGCTTACACGGCCGCTGCAGCAAAGAAGCCGACGCATGAATACGGCGCAGCGGCGCAACCGGGTAGCGCCGCATACGGCATCAACACCGCCATTGCGGGTCGGCTGATGGTGGTGCCAGGAGGCCTCCCGGTTATTGTCGAGGGTGTGGTCGTCGGTGGTATCGGCGTCAGCTCGGGAACACCCGGGCAGGACAAGGAAGTTGCCGAAGCGGGCGTCCGGGCCTTTCTTGCCCAGCTATAGCTTTCGGTTGGGTCCATAGCCCGCCAGGTCCAATGCAAAAGATCGGTCAGACACTGGTATAATGCCCCGGGGAGATTATGAGCACAGGCGCCGGACGGGGGTTGGAACTTCCTGATGAACTGCGCAATGTCGAAGCAATTCTGTTCAAGCTTGCGGGCGGGCTTTTCTTTGCCCTGATGTTCGCCTCGGGGAAATTCGCGGGGGAACTGGCCTCCGCGTTGCAGATCCTGTTCCTGCGCTATGTGGGAGGGCTGGTTACCCTGGTCATCATCGTCGGCGCCGCCCGAAGGCTGGAGTTCGGCCGCTCGCGCAGCCGCAATTGGGGGCTGCAACTCACGCGCGCCGGGTGCAGCGCCTTTGGTGGTGTTGCGATCATCCATGCCAATGCCCATATACCCCTCGCTGATGCCAATGCGATCAGCTTGCTAAGCGCCGTGTTCATGGTTGGCCTGGGAATGCTGATCTTCTCCGAGCGGCCGACCTATGGACACGTTCTCGGCATGCTGGCTTGCCTTTCGGGCGCCGCCACGATTGCGTTTTCCCGCGGCATCGTCACCAGCTTCAACGCAGCTTATTTCTGGCCTGCCGCGATCGCGCTGCTGGCAGCGGCACTCTTTGCGTTGGAAGCAATCTTCATTAAGATACTGTCGCGCGTCGATGATCCCCTGACCACGCTGCTCTACGTCAACTTTTTTGGGCTGGTTCTCCTGGTTGTGCCAGCGCTGGCCAGCTGGCGTTCCTGGGGCGCAGAGAACTTCATCTTCATGGCTCTTGGGCCCCTGGCGATCACCGCTCAATACTGCAATTTGCGTGCGTTCAGCCTCGCGAGGGTGTCGGTTCTGGCGCCTGTCACCTATAGCTCGCTGGTGTTCGCGGCGCTCTTGGGTTGGTACTTCTTTGACGAGGTGCCCACGATTGGAGTCATGCTCGGGGCGGGCTTCATTGTTCTGGGCGGTCTAGCGCTGGCGCTGTCACGTAGATGAGACGAGGCGCCGGTGGTTGTGATCAGGAGGAGCAAGCCGGGCGCCAGCCGGCCAGAACGAATTGCTTGCCATCAAGCTGTGCCTTTTGTCTGACCTACCCCGCGCGATAGAGGACCAAACTTTCATCGCTTGAGGGTTGTCGGCCAATAAGTGCCCCGCAGGAGTCAATGATGAGCGATCAGGAATTCGACTTTATCATTTGCGGCGGCGGTTCGGCTGGCTGCGTACTGGCAAATCGCCTTTCGGAAAGCGGCAAGCACACGGTAGCCCTGCTCGAGGCCGGGGGCAGAGATAACTGGATCTGGTTCCACATCCCCGTGGGTTATCTTTTTGCAATCGGCAATCCGCGCTCTGACTGGATGTTTCGCACCGAGAGCACTCCGGGCCTCAACGGGCGTCACCTTGCATATCCCCGGGGCAAGGTTCTCGGTGGCTCCTCGGCTATCAACGCCATGATCTACATGCGCGGCCAAGCGGCCGATTATGATCGCTGGCGTGAGATGGGCCTTCATGGCTGGGGCTGGAACGATGTGCTGCCGGTATTCAAAAGACACGAGGATAGCTGGCGAGGCGCTGGTCCACTTCATGGGGTGGGCGGAGAGTGGCGGGTGGAACGGCCACGCTTGCGTTGGCAGGTACTCGACTCCTTCATGGAGGCGGCCGAAAGTGCCGGCATTCCGCGAAGCGACGACTTCAACACAGGTTGCAATGAAGGGTGTGGCTACTTCGACGTCAACCAGAAAATGGGGCGTCGATGGAGCGCGGCGAGGGGGTTCCTTGAGCCTGCCCTCAAGCGCCCAAACTTGGAAGTACTGACGTCAGCCTTGGTCGAGCGCATCGTGGTGGAAGATGGTAGGGCCAGACGCGTGGTCCTGCTGAAAGATGGTGTCCCCCTAACCATTTCGGCCCGCCGCGAAGTCATACTCTCGGCGGGCGCAATTGCCAGCCCGGCGATTCTCGAGCGTTCCGGCATCGGTGACGCGGGCTATCTGCGCGGGCTTGGAATAGAGGTGGTGCAAGACTTGCCCGGCGTGGGGGCCAACCTGCAAGATCATCTGCAGCTACGACCGATCTACAAAGTGTCGGGTGTGCCCACCATGAACATGCTCTATCGATCGCTTCCGCGGCGCGGTGTGATGGGACTTGATTATGCGCTGAGGCGACGTGGCCCTTTGACCATGGCGCCGTCACAGCTGGGTGCCTTCACCCGCTCATCGGACAAACATGCCACGCCCAACATCCAGTTCCACGTTCAGCCGCTTTCGCTCGACAAGTTCGGTGATGCCATGCACGACTTTCCGGCGATAACGGTCAGCGTCTGCAATCTGAGGCCCTCCAGCCGCGGGAGCGTACATATTCGTTCAACTGAGGTGGGCGATGCACCGATTATTGCGCCAAATTATCTGTCCTCCGAAGAAGACCTGGTCGTGGCGGCTGAATCGATCCGCTGGGCCCGTAAGATAATGTGTCAGCCCGCCATGGCCAGATATTGCCCCCAAGAATTCAGGCCCGGAGCGCATCTGGAAAGCGACGCCGAGCTGCGCAAGGTAGCAGGCGATATTGGTACCACCATCTTCCATCCTGCAGGCACGGCACGAATGGGTGTTGAAGGTGACCCGATGGCGGTTCTGGACAAGGATCTAAGGGTCCGTGGTATAGACGGGCTGCGGGTTGCCGACGCTTCTTGCATGCCGTTCATTACCTCGGGCAACACCAACTCTCCAACAATCATAATTGCCGAAAAAACGGCAGCCGCGGTGCTCAGGGACGCGGGAGCAACCTGTAAACCCTTCATGCCCAGGCGCTGTTGACGACGTGCGGCTTTCCTATTCTGGCAACAGCCAATACGACGACGGCTGCCAATGGCGGAAGCGTTCGATCAGCGGCCCATGTCTGAGGAAAAACAATCGATAGTCGGCGTTATCGATCACTTGGCTACCAAGAGCTGGCACGCAGCCGTCGGGCGGTCACCAAAGGGATGCGGCGAACACAAAGGCGGGGGTCAGAAGAAGGGCAGACTAGTTTGGCGTGGCTGCCTCACCAGTGGCCCTTGTGACAGGAGCCATAGATAATGGAAGACCTGTTCGCCTTTGGAGCCTAGTTCACCAGCGTCGCTTACGGTAAGCCGATCCACGAAGTGGCCATTCTGTGATCGATGCCCGAATTCGATCCGGGCAAGTGGCTGCTTTCGACCCGAGGCTGTGTGAAAACCCCTGATGATGCCATGATCTGGCACTGCTTCGGGGGTGCCATAGCGCGTCTGAAAGCAAGGCACCCCAACCCGATCCGACAAATGCTTGTGGCAGCTCCGGCGCGCGCCGATACGCCGATCACGAGAGAAGCTTGACCCACATAGGACGAAACGCCGTGGGAGAGAAATCGGAGCTTGACCTCAGTGCCCGATTGAAGAGGCTGCCCTTCATTCGCCGTTGACAGGCCAGTCAGCATTATCAAGCCTGATCGGCGGGAGGAGCGCCAGTAAGGCCATGCAACCGGTGAATGACATCGCGATCCAACCTCAAAGCAATTGCTAGCTGTCGGAGATATTCTCTTTCGGAGAGCGTGTCGACGTCGATGGCTAGAAGCGCAGCAAGGTAGATTTCGGTAGCGATTTCTGGCCGGCTAACGGAAGCCCCGAGCTGCACAAGATCAACCGGCTGCCCGACCAGTTAACGGACTTGCTGCCGCTCGTCTTCGCTCACCTCATCGTCGCCCATCTGGCCCAAGATTTTGGTCATTTCCTGCCCATCAAGGTGACCGTCGGCCTGTGCAGCGCCAATCATGGCTTGGAGCACCAGCCTTTCAGTCTGCGGGCTCGACATCGCCTCCACGTCGCCAGCGACGGGACCCGGCTGCCCCTGCTGTTGACCTTGATGATCTTGCCAGGCCTTGAGCGCCAGAGTGCCCAGCACGGCCATGGCACCGCCTTTAGCAGCACCACCGATGCCGCCGCCGAGCAAACCACCTGCGAGGGCACCCAGTCCGCCGATCTTCGCGCCGCTCATCCCGCCAGCCTGTTCCTTACCCAGAAAGTTCTTTGCCATTTCAGCCAAGCCGCTGGTGCCGCCTTGCCCAGCAACGCCACCGCGGTTGCCAAGAAATGAGCCAAGCATCTGCTCGATGCCGCTGCCAGTGCCGGAGTTCCGAACTCCTGTTTGTAGCCGATTGTGGGTCTGACTGGACATGCCCTGTTGAAGCAAGCCGCCAATGATGTTTCCGAAACTCATGCTGCTTTTGGTCTTTCAAGATTGCCTGGAAGCCAATGCAGCGGTCGAAACCCCGTTCCATTCGCAAGGTCGTCCCCTTTTGCCAACTTCCTACATGGGCACTTCCTGGCAGCGGAGTTCTTCACTGTTAACGCCATCAATGGCGTAGCAAAGGATGCGGTAAACAGAATGGCCTGCGACTTCGCTCATGATCTAAGACCTCACAACGTTGCCGCCTTAGCGCTGTATCCTGGACTAGTACGCACCGAAGCCGTCATGCGTGCTGCTGGGCGTTGTCACGGTAACGAGCGACCGGATGAGCGTTGGCCAGTGAGATTTTAGGCATGCAGCCCATCTCCTATGTTCGTCATCGCTTCCCACCTGAGATCATCCCGCATGCGCTGTGGCTGTGCCTGCGTTTCATGCTGAGCCTGCGGGATGTGGAGGAACTCTTAGCTGTGCGCAGGCTGGAGGTCTCATACGAGACGGTCCGCCGCTGGGTGCGAGGGAAAGTTCGGCCCCATGTACGCCCATAATCTGCGACGCCTTCGACCTAGACCGACCAACACCTGGCACTTGGACGAGATGGTGGTCTCGATCGCGGGGCCGGAAGACGTACCTCTGGCGTGCCGTGGACAGCCAAGATGAGGTGCTGGACGTATTGGTTCAGCCGAAGCGGGACAAGGCTGCGGCCGTCAAGCTCACGCGCAAGCTTCTCAAGAAGCAGGGCTATGCTCCTCAGGTGCTTGTTACCGATAAGCGGAGGTCTTATGCCGACGGGAAAAGATATCTTGAATTAGGCGCCATGCACGAGCATGACCTTCGTGCTAACAACCCTGCCGAGAACTCGCACCAGCCGGTGCGACGACGGGAGGGCAAGATGCAGGGCTTCAAATCACCTGGGTCCGCTCCACGTTGCCTTTCCTGCCACTCTGCCGCTTACAACACCTTCAATCTTCAGCGCCATCTTATCTCCCGTCGCACGCTGCGCCTGTTCCGAGCAGTCGCAGCAAGCGCATGGAGATTTCGACCGAGGCAACCTGAGATGAACCCACTGCGGCTACAAGTTCGTGCGAGCGAACTCAACGTGATAATGCTTCACAAGCCTTCGGGCATGCGCTGATTCCGCAGCGTTTGTTGATGACTGACTCTTTTAGCGCTGCTTAACCGGCCTTTTCGGTCAGACCATCTTCCGAGGCCAGCTGCGCCGGCCGCCGACCCTCGCGTGGTCTCATGGCGCTCACGATACCGGCCAGCCCGACCAGAGCCATACCCGCGATTGCCAGGGGCTCGGGTGCGTGGCCAAAAACAGACCAGCCCAGCAGACCGGCCCAGATCAGATGCATATAGGTCATGGGCGCAATCAAAGCCGCTGGTGCGTAACGGTAGGATTGGGTGAACATGTAGTGGCCCAGCCAGGCTGATATCCCCAAGCCGCAGAACAGCACGATCTGGAGCGGCGTCGGAGCGACGCCATGCAGCGTCCATGGCAGAAAAATGCCAAAGCCGATGGCGCCGACGAGAGCGGAGTAGAACAGCATCGCCATTGTTCTCTCGGTATGCGCTAGGACCCGGGACAGCAGGTTGTACGCCGTGGCAACAACGACGTTGCCGAGAACAAAGAGCACCCCCAGCGAATCCAGCCCTCCGCCTGGCCGGGCAATCAGCAACACGCCCGAAAAGCCGATCAGCGCGGCAAACCAGGCGGTGGGGCGCACTCTCTCTTTGAGGATCGGACCCGACAAGACAACAACCAGAACCGGGCAAAGATAAACGATAGCTGTGGTTTCGGGCACGGGCATGCGCTCTAAGGCCAGGCTTACAAGGAACGAGCCGAGCGCTAGGCTGGCGGCACGGATTATTACGAGACCCGTGCGCTGCGTCCTCACCATCTCGCGGCCATGCAGCGGCGCAACGATCGCCAGCATCAGCAGGCAATGACCAATGTAACGGATGGCCGTGACCATGGGCACATTGTATTCAGTGATCAACAGCTTGTTGGTCGTATCGCCATAGGCAAACAGGAGCGTTGCGCCAAATACGAGGACAAGGCCGCGCAAGGGACGATTGGTCAGCGACGCGGGGGACGCAGGTGAAGGCGACATGAGTGTTCCGAAGGTACCGCGGGCCGAAGCGTCGACTCGTAAGAAAGGAATGTCCAAACAATAAGTGCTCAACCGCCGCCTGCCCAGCCGCGAGGCGCATTTTCGTCTTCCCGGCCCTTGTATTGGTGGCTACCCGCGACAATTACCATTGTCATGTTAAGCAGGTGAAGGCACTTCTGCGGACGTTACGAACGGCAATTCGTGGGTCTTGTCACACAAACCGGTGATCAGATGTACGTGGAGCGATAGGGTAAGGGCATGCAGCTCATTTCCTATGCTCGTCATCGCTTCCCTCCTGAGATCATGGCATGCTTTGTGGCCATATGTACGCTTCACATTGAGCTCTGGGATGTGGAGGAGCTTTTGGCTGAGCGCGGGCTTGAAGTCTCGTATGTGTGACACCTAGAACCAGCACGGCCCGACCTCAGCTATCAACTCACGCGACGAAACGGGGAGCGCTCCACGCGATTGGTAATTTGGCCTGACACGTTAGAAAGCCGATGATCCGTCCACCGGAAGATGTGACGCTAGTTGAGGGCCTGGGCTAGGCTACCGGTCAGTTGCAGCAGGCGATATTTGGCACGTAGTACGTCGAACTGAGCCGTGATGTGGTCGGAGCGCGAGGCGCTCAGTTCCTGCTGGGCATCAAGCACTTCGAAAATCCCCCGCGTACCGGCTTCGAACTGTTGCGTGTAAAGCATTACGACTTCCTCGCCCGAGGCGATCTGCCCGGCAATGCTGGCAAGGCGGGACGAGGCGGTATCGAGCACGCGGGCGGAGTCGTCGATGTCGAACTTCAGATTGTCGACGGCACGACGGTAGCGGTATTCGGTTTCCTCGATACGCGCGTCGATCTGCTCGACCTTGCTGATGCGATCCATGCCGTCGAACAGCGTGCCGCTGGCAGTGACCATCAGGCGGCCATCGGAACGGGCGGGATTGGTGCCGCCCACATTCATCTGGTAGCGAACCGTACCATCGATGGTGACCCTCGGTAGGTGATCGAGCAGCAGGGCTCGCTTCTGCGACTGAAGGCTCAGGTTGTCCTGTTCTAGCGACAGGAGCAGTGGGCTTGTCGCTATATAGTTTTCAATGTCGGCTCGTGTGACGCTGCGGTGCGCAGCAGGCGGAGTAGGAATCTGCAGTTCGCCGGGCGCCATGCCGACAACGCGTTCAAACGTGCTGGCCGCCGAGCGGCGCTGGGCCTGAAGATTGATGGTCTGGTTGCGCGCAGCCTCCAAACGGGTCAGCGCCTTCTGCACGTCGGCTACGGTACCATTGCCGGCTTGCTCATTCAGCGAAACGATGCGGTGCATTTCTTCATGCGCTGAAACATTCTGCTGGCTGATGCCGATCTGCAGGTCGAGCTCCAAGACGGCGAGGTAAGCCTCGACTGTCGCCAGGATGATTTCATCGGTCTTGGCGGTGAGCCGCAGTTGCGCGGACTCCGATAGCGCCTTGGCGCGGTCGATGTCGGCACCCGTCTTGCCGAAATCCCAGATCAGCTGCGACGCACGGATAGAGGCCTCTTCCCGCATCGCGTCGGTTTCGATTTCCGTATCGGAGGCGTAGGTCTTTTCCCGGCCATAGGCCGCCGAGTAGTCGATAGTCGGCATGTAGGGCACACGAGCAACTTTGATGCCGGCCTCGGCGTCCTTTGCCTGGGCGCGCGCAATGCCGATATCTGGGTTGTTCGCCATAGCGTATTGCACCACCGCGGCCAATGACATCCTCTGGCCCGAGACCAGTGCAGGCGCTGAGCTTGCCACAGCCCCTCCGCCGCCGATGCTGCCGGTGATGTCACTATCGCCAAGGCTGGCGGTGCGGTTACTGGCGCAGCCACTGAGCGCCGTTCCGAGCAGCAAAGCGGCGACGGCATAGCCTCGCGCGGACCTCACAACTCTTCTCGACAGCATAGATGCGCCTCACTCGAACGGTGAACGCAGTATTAAAGCTGACGGTTAATATTGACTTAAGTACCCCTACGCAGCCCGTGGATTTGTTCAGAGAGCGGGGTTTAGTCGAGGACGTACTCGACCCCCCTTGCCCGACTTACCGAAATGGTAACCATTCAGAAGCAATTATCGCCGCGCGGGTATTCGCGGCTTGCCGCCGTGCGACCCGGCGCCGCTGTGGGTAGAATGGCATGGTCGACACTCCCGAAAAGGACAAAGAAGCCGCGGTCGTCTCGGTGACTGAGGATCTCGCTGCCGTCATTCAGTCGGGGTCCGACCCATTGATCAAGAAGCCGGCCGCTGGTGGCACGCTGGTCGTCAATGTCAGTGAAGGCCAGAAACTGTCCTTTGCCTTCGAACTGGCAGACGTCTCCATAAACCTTTCCGACGTCGATCTGATCCTCACCTTTCCGGACGGTGCGCGCGTCATTCTGCTCGAATTCGGCCTTCTGTCGGCGCTCGACGCCATTCCGCCGGTGCATTTCCTCTCCGGCGAAGTGCTGGCCAAGAACGTCATCGCCCATGTGGGGCAGTTCGACAGCTCCGACCTCAACAACGAAACCATTCGGACATCGTTGGCCCAGACCGAATCTGAGTCCCTGCAGCAGGACGGTGAGCCGACCGAGGTCGAAGCCTCCGCTGCCGCAGAGGTGCAGGCGCCGATCAAGCCACCGGTCAAGGAGCTCATCGACAACAAGAAGGGGAACAATTACGGCGAGTTCGATCGCTCCAAGGTTGACGACGATCTCGGCGCCGCGACACGCAACAAGCGGGCGTCCGAGGATTCGTCCAGCGCTGGCACTTCCACCAAGACGGGCATTTCCAACATCCTGCCCGACTCCGAGATCACCTTGCGTGTCTTCGGTATCACGGAACAGAGTGGCGAACGCCTGTCGACTGGCGAGATGCTCATCAAGGGCGGGTTGGCGACGTCGCCCGCCGACACCGATCCCGCGCATGCTGCGCAGGCCCTTCCCGAAGCTATCAACGGCTCTTCGGGCGCCGACATCATCTATGCCGACAATCCAGATCTGGCGCCGTCCGGCACGAGCAGCCGAACGCTTGAAGTAACCCTCGACCTGCCGTTCAAGGCCTATACGCCGATCAGCCTCATCGTCACCTCGCTGCCGCCGGGCATGACGATCTTGGGCGCGACCAAGGTGGAGAACGGTTGGGCGCTGGCGATCGATCCGCGCGATCCGCTGACCCAGTTCATCACGCTCAACTACACCCTGCCGCATGACGGCGAGGTGGCCGACCCCAACGGCTTCTACAATACTGGGTCGCTGACCATCCAGTACCTGCTGCAGAAGGAAGACGGCACGCAGGGCGTTTCGGTCGCCACCACCAAGATCGGTCTGCGCGATGTCTTTGGTGACGACGACCTCTATTACGAGGACCAGGCGACCAATTCGACTACCACGGCGATCGACGCGCTGCCGCCCGGTAATATCATCAATGCTGGTGGCGGCGACGACCGCATCTACCTCGCCGCAGGCGCCGATAAGGTTGATGGCGGCACCGGGGCCGATACGGCGTCCTACGCGCAATCCAATGCTCCGGTGACCGTCAATCTTGGCGCCGGCACCGCTTCGGGCGGCTACGCTCGTGACGACACGCTCACCAACATCGAAAATCTCGAGGGCTCGCGGTTTGCCGATCACCTAACCGGCAACGCAGCCGCCAACCTCCTGGCCGGCCTTGCCGGCGCCGACCGCCTGGATGGCGCGGGCGGTAGCGACACGGCGGACTATTCCGCCTCCAATGCCGGCGTGACGATTGACCTTGTGGCGGGCACCGGCACAGGCGGCCATGCCGAAGGCGATGTGCTGGTCAGCATCGAAAACCTCAACGGCTCAGCCTTTGCCGACGTGCTGCGCGGCGCTGGCGGCGACAACGTCATCAGCGGTGGCGCGGGGGACGACACGATTGCCGGCGGCGCCGGGGCCGACACGCTGAGCGGCGGCGACGGCTTCGACACCCTTGACTACTCGACCTCTGGCGGCGGAGTAATGGTTGATCTGGGGGCAGGTTCGGCTATCGGTGGCGACGCGACGGCCGACACCTATACGGGCTTTGAAGCTGTCATCGGCTCAGGCTTTTCAGACACGCTGACGGGCAGCGCAGGCCGAGACCGGCTTGTTGGCGGCGCCGACGCGGATACGCTTTCGGGTGGCGCGGGTGACGACACGATCGAAGGCGGCGAGGGCGACGACCTGCTCGACGGCGGCGAGGGTGCCGACCGGCTAATCGGCGGCGCAGGCAGCGATACGGTGGCCTACGCAGCAGCCGATCGCGCAGTGAAGATCGACCTCGGCGCCGGTACCGGCAGCGGCGGCATGGCCGAAGGCGACAGTTTCCTCGGCATCGAAAACGTCATCGGTTCGGACTTCGGGGATACGCTGACCGGCGACGCCGGCGCCAACCGCCTGGTTGGTGGCGCAGGTGACGACCGGCTCAACGGCGGAGCCGGCGCCGACATCCTTGAAGGTGGCGCGGGCATCGACACGGCAAGCTATGCCGGTTCCTCAGCGGGCGTGCAGGTCGAGATCGGCGGCGGTCCCGGCGTCGGTGGCGACGCGGCAGGCGACATTCTGACCGGCATCGAGCGCCTCGAAGGCAGCGACTTTGCTGATACGCTGATCGGCGATGGCGCCGACAACGTCCTGATGGGCGGTGCCGGCAATGATATGCTGACCGGCGGCGGCGGTGCCGACTTCCTTCGCGGCGGCGCGGGCCTCGATACCGCGGTCTATTCCGGCTCGGCCTCGGGCGTCACCGTCGATCTCTTGCTGCAGACTGGTTCGGGCGGCGATGCGCAGGGCGACCAGCTCGAATTCATCGAAAACGTCATCGCTTCGGCTCATGACGATATCCTTTCCGGCGGCGCCGGCGGCAATCGCCTCGAAGGCGGTGCGGGTGACGATATCCTTGCGGGCGAAGGCGGCGGCGACCAGCTTTATGGCGGCGCAGGTATCGACACGGTCAGTTATGCCCGTTCCGCCAGCGGCATCAGCGTAAACCTTGCCTTGGGATCCGGCACCGCGGGCGACGCTGCGGGCGATACGCTATTCGATATCGAAAATGTGGCAGGCTCGAGCAATGCCGACATCATCGTCGGCAACGCTGCGGCCAACCGCCTCGAAGGCGCCGCGGGCGACGACATCCTGCGCGGCGACGCAGGCGACGATATCCTCCTCGGCGGCTCGGGCAACGACCAGATCGAAGGGGGCGCGGGCGCCGACTATATCGATGGCGAGGCCGGCATCGATACCGTCGACTACTCCAGCTCCGGCGCGGCCGTTACCGTCGACCTTCAGGGCGGCACGGCCACGGGCGGCGACGCCGATGGCGACACCTACCTTAACATCGAAAACGTCATCGGCTCGGCTCTTTCGGATACCCTGTCCGGTGACAGCGCCGATAACGTGCTCAACGGTGGTGCGGGCAACGACATCCTGCGCGGCGGTGGTGGAGCCGACACGCTGATCGGCAGCGCAGGCGTCGATTCGGTCGACTATTCCACCTCTGGCGCCGCGGTAAATATCGACCTGGCCGCAGGGCTTGCCACGGGCGGCGAGGCCGAGGGCGATACGTTCGTCAGCATCGAAAACATTGCTGGCTCGGCACATAACGACGTGATCCGCGGCAATGCCAGCAACAACCGCCTCGAAGGCGCCTTGGGCGACGACCTTCTCGAAGGCGGTGCCGGTGCCGACGTGCTCGACGGCAGCAGCGGCAATGACACGGCGAGTTATGCTGCGTCCTTTGCCGGCGTCACGGTGGACCTGGCGTTGGGAACAGGCACCGGTGGCGATGCTCAGGGTGACACGCTGATCAACATCGAGAACCTCGACGGTTCGGGCAACAGTGACATCCTGATCGGCAACAATGTGGCCAACCGCCTCCGCGGCGGGTCTGGCGACGACCGCCTGCTCGGTGGCGGTGGTAACGACACGCTAGAAGGTGGCAGCGGCGACGATACGCTCGAAGGCGGTGCCGGAGCCGATAGCCTCTCCGGCGGGGCGGGTTTCGACACCATCAGCTACGAGCAGTCGTCTTCCACCGTCACCATCAACCTTGCCAGCAACAGCGCCAATGGTGGCGACGCCACAGGCGACACCTTCACCTCGATCGAAGCGGTGATCGGCTCGGCGCACAACGATATGCTTACCGGCGATTCAGCGGCCAACATCCTGCGCGGTGGCGCCGGCAACGATACGCTGGTGGGTGGTGGCGGTGCCGATACGCTCGAAGGTGGCGATGGCATTGACGTGGCCGACTACAGCGCCTCGGCCCAGTCCGTCACGGTCAATCTTTCGACCGCCACTGGCTCGGGCGGCGACGCCCAGGGCGACACCCTGACGGGCATCGAAAACATCATTGGCACATCGGGCGACGACTCGCTGACCGGCAACGCGCTGGGCAATACACTATCCGGCGGCGACGGCGACGATTTCCTCTCCGGCCTTGCGGGGGTCGACACCCTCCTTGGTGGCGATGGCAACGACACGCTCATGGGCGGCAGCGGCGCCGACACTATCGACGGGGGCACAGGGATTGATAGGGCCAGCTATGCCGGCTCAGCATCGGGCGTATCCGTCAACCTCGGCACTGCCAGCTATACGGGCGGCGATGCCCAAGACGATACGCTCATCAGCATCGAAAACGTCACCGGCTCCGCCCAGGCCGACATGCTAACCGGTGACGCACAGAACAACGTCCTGAGCGGCGGCGCCGGCAACGACATTCTGTCTGGTGGTCTGGGTGACGATCAGCTGTTTGGCGAAATCGGCAACGACATCCTGATCGGCGGTGCGGGCGCCGACTATCTCGATGCTGGTACGGGCACCGATACAGTTGATTATTCCGCATCCGGCAGCGGCGTCATCGCCAGCCTTGCCGGCGGCATTGGCTTTGGCGGCGATGCCGAGGGCGATGCCCTCGTCAGTATCGAAAACCTCATTGGTTCGGCCTACCACGACTCGCTGATCGGCAACAACCTGCTCAATACCCTTTCGGGTGGCGCCGGCAACGACACGCTTGAAGGTGGTGCTTCCGCAGATACGCTGATCGGCGGTGCGGGTAGCGACACGGCCAGCTATTCGACTTCGCTCTCTGGCGTGACGGTCAATCTGACAACAGGCACCGGCACCGGCGGCGATGCCGAAGGCGACATTCTGAGCGAGATCGAGAACCTCGTCGGCTCCAGCAACATCGACACGCTGATCGGCGACGGCGCGACCAACATCCTCAATGGTGGAGGCGGTGACGATATGCTGGCCGGCCTCGGCGGCGCGGACGTCCTCATCGGCGGCGACGGCTCCGATACCGCCGACTACGATGCTTCAGCCAGCGCCGTGAACGTCAATCTGGGTACGGGCATGGCGACCGGGGGCGATGCGCAAGACGACACCTTTGCTGCCATCGAGAACATCCGCGGCTCCGCCCATAACGACATCCTTACGGGCGATGCCAACAACAACCGTCTGATCGGCGGGCTCGGCAACGACACGCTGGTTGGTGCCGGCGGCGCCGACATCCTCGAAGGCGGTGGCGGCATCGACACAGCCAGCTACGCCGCCTCGGCCGCAGCGGTTACCGTCAGCCTGGCAATCGGCTCGGGTTCAGGCGGTGATGCACAGGGTGATGACCTAGGCGGTATTGAGAACCTCATCGGTTCGGTCAACAACGACACTCTGTCCGGCGACAGCCTCGACAACCGCCTTGATGGCGGCGATGGCGACGACGTGCTGAACGGCGCTGCAGGCTCGGACACGCTGATCGGCGGGGCTGGCAACGACTCGCTGGCCGGGGGTGCCGGTGCGGATAGCCTTCAGGGTGGTATCGGCTCGGATACGGCCGACTATGGCGGCTCATCGGCCGGCGTCACCGTCAACCTCCTGGCCGGAAGCGGCCTGGGCGGGGAAGCCGCGGGCGACACCTTCTCGAGCATCGAAAACGTCTTGGGCTCTGCCCATGAAGACATCCTCACCGGCGACGATGACGACAACGTCCTCACGGGCGGCGCCGGCAACGACACGCTGATCGGCGGTCTTGGTGCCGACACGCTCTCTGGCGGCATCGGCATCGACACCGCCGACTATTCGGCTTCGCTTGCCGCCGTAACCGTCGATCTCGGTGCCGGCAGCGGCTCGGACGGCACGGCGGCCGGCGACACGCTCTCGGGCATAGAGAATGTCACGGGCTCTGTCGGCAACGACACCCTGACCGGCGACAGCAACGCCAATACCCTATCCGGCAACGACGGCAACGACACGCTTTCCGGCAATGACGGCAACGACATCCTGCTGGGTGGAGCCGGCAATGACACGCTGCTCGGCGGTGCGGGCGGGGACATCCTCCAGGGCGGAACCGGCGACGACGTGCTCGATGGCGGCGCGGGCGCAGACACGCTGGTGGGCGGGGCGGGCATCGACGTCGCCAGCTATCTTAACTCGGTCGCTGGCGTTACCGTCGGCCTTGCCTCAGGAACAGGCAACGGTGGCGATGCGGAGGGCGACACGCTGACGGGCATCGAGAACCTCATCGGCTCGGGCGGCGACGACGTGCTGACTGGCGACGCTGCTGCCAACATCCTCGAAGGTAGCAGCGGCGATGACCGGCTCATCGGCCTTGGTGGCGCGGACACGCTGCGCGGCGGCGCCGGCGCGGATACGGCCGATTATGGCGGCTCGGCGACAGCGGTCTCAATCAACCTCCTCACCAATACCGCCACCGGTGGCGATGCCCAGGGCGACACCTTCGACTCGATCGAAAATCTTATCGGCTCGGGCGGCGACGACCTCCTCATCGGTGACGCGGGCAACAATCGCCTCGATGGCGGGGCGCGCAACGATACGCTGATCGGCGGCGTCGGCGCCGATATCCTCATCGGTGGCGCGGGCATCGACACGGCGGACTATTCGGGCGCCGCCGGCGCGGTGGCGATCGATCTCGGCAACGGCACGGGCCTTGGCTCCGATGCTCAGGGCGACACGCTCTCGGGCATCGAAAACGCCATCGGCTCAGATGGCAACGATACCTTGATTGGCGACGCGCAGGCCAACCGCCTTGCCGGCGGCATTGGCAATGACACGCTGGTCGGTGCCAGTGGCAATGACACGCTCCTGGGCGGCGATGGCAACGACACCCTCACGGGCGGCGCGGGCGCCGATGCGCTCGATGGCGGCGCAGGTTCAGACACCGCCAACTATTCGAGCTCCGGCTCGGGCGTGACGGTTAACCTCGCAACCGGCTTCGGTACCGCCGGCGACGCGGCAAGCGACACCTTCACCGCCATAGAAAACCTCACCGGTTCGGACTGGAACGACACGCTGACCGGCGACGCCAATGGCAACATCCTGACCGGTGGCCTGGGCGACGACATCCTGGTCGGCGGCGCTGGGGCGGACAGTCTCCTGGGCGACGGGGGCATCGATACGGCGAACTACTCGGAGTCCAATCTCGGCGTAATCATCGACCTCCTTGCCGGGACCGGCCTCGGCGGCCACGCACAGGGCGATACGTTGAGCGGGATTGAAAATGTCATCGGCTCGACTTTCGCCGACACGATTGAAGGCGACAATAGCGCCAACATTCTGCTCGGCAATGATGGTGCGGATACGATTTCGGGCGGAGGCGGCAACGATACGCTCGATGGAGGTGCGGGCGACGATACGCTCCATGGCGGTACCGGCACCGATACGCTGATCGGCGGCGTCGGCAACGACACTCTGGAAGGCGCGACTGGAGCCGACGTCCTGATCGGCGGCAGCGGCATCGATACGGCCAGCTATAGCGGCGCGCTGGGCGGCGTCACCGTCAGCCTTGCCACCGGCACCGGCACCGGCAGCGATGCACAGGGCGACACGCTCAGCAGCATCGAAAACCTCACCGGCTCGAGCTTTGCCGATACGCTAACCGGCGACGCCAACGGCAATGTGCTGGATGGCGGCATCGGGGACGACCTGCTCGCCGGCTTGGGTGGCGCCGACACCCTGCGCGGCGGCGCCGGCTCGGACACGGCCGACTATAGCGCCTCTGCCCTCGCGGTCACTGTTGATCTCCTAACCAATACCGCCACAGACGGCGATGCACAGGGCGATACTTTCGACTCGGTCGAAAATCTCATCGGTTCGGACGGCAACGATACGCTGACCGGTGCGGCGAACGGCAATCGCATCCACGGCGGCGCGGGCAATGACCTGCTTGCGGGCCTCGGCGGCACCGACGAGCTGATCGGTGGCGCCGGCACGGATACAACGACCTATGCGGCGTCAGGCGGCGCCGTGACAGTCGACCTTTCGACCGGCACCGGGACCGGCGGCGACGCGCAGGGCGATACGCTCACCGGCATCGAAAATCTTATCGGCTCGACCGGCGATGACACGTTGAGCGGCGACAGCGCCGTCAATCGGCTCGAAGGCGGCTTAGGCAATGACCTGCTTTCAGGCCTTGCCGGCGACGACACGCTGATAGGTGGCGACGGCAACGACACGCTGATCGGTGGCATCGGTGCCGATAGCCTTCAGGGCGGGCTCGGCTCCGACACGGCTGACTATTCCACATCCGCCGCAGCGGTGACCGTTAACCTAGCCAGCGGCGTTGCGACCGGCGGCGATGCCACAAACGACACACTATCCAGCATCGAGAACCTTACCGGTTCAGCCAACGACGACGTGCTGACCGGGGACAGCGGCGCCAATCGCCTCGATGGGGGCGGCGGCAACGACATCCTGGCCGGCGGTCTTGGCGCCGACGTGCTGGTGGGTGGCGCGGGCATGGACACCGCCAACTATCTCGCATCGGCGGCAGGGGTCACCATTTCGCTGAACGGCACGGCCGGCACGGGCGGCGATGCGCAGGGCGATACGCTCTCGGGCATCGAGATCATCGGCGGCTCCAACCACGCCGATACGCTGAGCGGCACGGCAGCTGACGAGACCTTCCTCGGCAATGGCGGCGACGACTTGATTGAGGGTCGCGGCGGCGCTGACATCATCCAAGGCGGTGCGGGCATCGATACGGCCTCCTATGCCAACTCATTCAATGGCGTGACCATCGATCTCGCGACCGGCACCGGCGCGGGTGGCGACGCGCAGGGCGATATGCTGACTGACATCGAAATCGTGATTGGCTCCTCGCGCGCCGATACGCTTTCCGCCGCTGTCGCTGGCAGCACGTTATACGGTATGGAAGGCGAAGACACGCTGGTCGGCAATGCCGGCGGCGACCGGCTCTTTGGCGGCGACAATGCTGACACGCTGACAGGTCTTGGTGGCACGGACATCCTCGATGGCGGCGCGGGCGTCGACACGATCGACTACTCCGCCTCCGATGGCGCGGTCACCATCAACCTTGCACTTGGCACCGGCCTCGGCGGCCACGCTCAGGGCGACAACATCACCGCGATCGAAAACGTCGTCGGCTCCGCCTTTGGCGATGCGCTGGTTGGCGACGTCAACAACAATGAACTTGACGGCGGCTTGGGCGACGACCTCCTGGATGGAGGTGCTGGTTCTGACCGGCTGCGCGGCGGTGGCGGTTCGGACACGGCGCGCTACGCTGCCTCCACCGTGGGCGTCATCGTCACCCTGGCAGGCGGCTACGGCCTTGGCGGCGACGCACAGGGGGACCAGCTCTCAGACATCGAGAATATCCTCGGCTCGGCCTTCGACGACACCCTGACTGGCAGTACGGGTGACAACATTCTCACCGGCGGCAATGGCAATGATACACTGGTGGGTCTGGCTGGCGCCGATCAGTTCGATGGCGGCTTGGGAAACGACCGCGTCAGCTATGCCGATTCCGCGCAGGCAGTGACGGTCAATCTTGCCACCAACACGGCCACTGGCGGTGAGGCGCAGGGTGACGCCTTCATCAGCATCGAGCGGATCGATGGTTCAGCCTTTGACGACAATCTGACCGCGGCGGCAGGCGGGAGCGATCTGCGTGGCGGGGGTGGCAACGACACGCTGATCGGCGGCGCCGGGGTCGACACGCTTTATGGCGAGGCCGGCAACGACATCCTGTCTGGCCTGGGCGGCAACGACTTCCTTTATGGTGGGGACGGAAACGACACCTTGATCGGCGGCGCTGGAGCGGACCTGCTCAATGGCAATGCTGGCACGGATACCGCCGACTATTCTACCTCCGTAGCGGCGGTGTCGGTCGACCTGACCTTGGGCGCAGGCACCGGTGGCGACGCGCAAGGCGATACATTGATCGAGATCGAGAATGTCATTGGCACCGCCGGTGACGACATGTTGATCGGTAATAGCCATGCTAACCAGCTCACCGGCGGCGATGGCAACGATATCCTGAACGGTCGCGCCGGCGGCGATGCCCTGATAGGCGGAGCGGGAATGGATACTGCCCGCTATGCCAATTCCAGCTCATCCGTTACCGTCAACTTGGAGGCCGGCACGGGCCTGGGTGGCGATGCGCAGGACGATATGCTGTCGGGCATCGAGAACCTTGAGGGCTCGATCTACAACGACACCCTGACCGGCGATGCTGCGGTCAACACACTCAACGGCGGCAATGGCGACGACTTCCTCACCGGCGGCGGTGGCGCGGACGTGCTCATCGGTGGCGCCGGATCCGACACGGCTTCTTATTCGGCGGCCGCAGCCGGCCTTACCGCCAGCCTCACCACCCATGGTGCCAACACCCTTGACGCAGCAGGCGACACCTACGCCGGCATCGAAAACCTAGCCGGTTCCGCCTTTGCCGACAATCTCGTGGGTGACACCGGCGCTAATATTCTCACCGGCAATGGGGGCAATGACAGTATTGACGGTGGCGCCGGCAACGACACGCTCTATGGGGGCAATGGCAATGACATGCTGGTCGGCGGCGCCGGCGCCGATGCCATCTGGGGCGGCGCTGGTATCGACACGGTCGATTTCTCCGCCTCTGATGCCGGTGTCGATATTGTGCTCGACACCGGCGCCGCCAGTTCCGGCGGCCACGCAGCTGGTGACGTGCTCCGCGAAATAGAATTCGTTATCGGCAGCGCCTACAACGACATCTTTCGTGGAACCAGCGGCGCCGACTATGTTGAAGGTGGCGATGGCGCCGACTTGTTCTACAGCAGTGCCGCGGGCGACACTTATCTCGGCGGCAATGGCGTTGACACTATTGACTACTCAAGCTCTGGATCCGGCGCTGTAACGGTAAATCTAACCAACAACGCGCTCAATGCTGGTGGCCATGCGGTAGGCGACATCTTGATTGATATTGAAAACATCAACGGCTCTGCTTCGGCCGACGTCCTCACGGGCGACGAGGAGGCCAACCGCTTTCTCGGCAACGCTGGCGCCGACCTGATCTATGGTCTCGACGGCAATGACGACCTGCTGGGCGGAGCAAACAACGATACCATTCACGGCGGCAATGGAAACGACACCATCCTTGGCGAAGATGGCGCAGATACGCTTTACGGCAATGCCGGAGACGACACGATAAATGGCGGCGACAGCAACGACCTGATCGAGGGCGGGGCTGGCGCCGACATAATCAATGGTGGCCTGGGGATCGACACGGCGAGCTATGCCGGTGCAGCGTCAAGTATTTCCGTTAGCCTTACCAGCGGGGGTGGCACCCTTGGCGATGCGCTGGGCGACACGCTGAGTAACGTTGAGAACCTGTTTGGCTCGGTATACGCCGATACTCTGATCGGCGATGCCGCTGTAAACATGCTCAATGGCGGCGCGGGCGATGACATCCTCGAAGGTCGCGGCGGAGCCGACACGCTGATAGGCGGCGCCGGCAACGATACGGCCAGCTACGCCAATGCTACCGGAGGAGTGACCGTCTCCCTGATGTCGGGCGGCGGCACCAGCGGCGAAGCCCTGTACGATGTACTTTCAGACATCGAAAACCTCACTGGATCGGCCTTCAACGACAGCCTGACAGGCGACGGGAACATCAACATTCTCAACGGCGGCTCGGGCAATGATGAAATTTCCGACGGCGGTGGTGCCGATACCATCTTCGGCGGCGACGGCAATGACACCATCTTGGCTGGCGACGGCGCCGACAGCATTGACGGCGGCGCGGGCACGGACCGCGTGACCTTTGAATTGCACGCCACAGCGGTAACGGTCAATCTGGAGACCAGGACCGGCGCGGGCGGCGCTGCCGATGGTGACATATATACCAACATCGAGGAACTGACCGGCTCCACAGCGGGCGACACCCTCTCGGCATCGGACGCCGGCAGCACCATTGACGGCCACTTGGGCAACGACACCATCATTGGCGGCGCATCTGCCGATAACCTCAGTGGCAGTGACGGTAACGATACAATCTACGGTAACAGCGGCGCCGACATCATTAGCGGTGGCTCGGGCAATGACACGCTCTATGGCGGCGAGGGCGACGACATCATCGACGGGAATGCAGGCACCGACCTCATCTGGGGCGACGGCGGTGCAGACGCTATCAATGGCGGCGCCGATACGGACACCGTCAACTACTTGCTGTCGGCAGCAGTGACCGTCGACCTCAACAGCGGCGGCACCGGTGGGCTCGCCGAGGGCGACACCTATACAGACGTCGAAAACGTCGTCGGCAGCGCTAATGGCGATACCATCCTTGGCACCAGCAGCGCTAATACGCTCAGCGGCGGCCTCGGCGACGATTTCCTGACCGGCCGCGGTGGGGCCGACACGCTCGATGGCGGCGGCGGCTTCGACTTCGCGGATTATTCCACCGCCGAGACGGCTGTCACGGTCAACCTAGCCACCGGTGTGCATGCCGGCATCGATGCGCTGAACGACAATCTTATCTCCATCGAAGGCCTGATAGGCTCGATCCACAACGACACGCTGCGAGGCGATGCCAACGTCAACACCATTCGTGGCGGCACAGGCGACGACCTGATCTGGGGTGGCGCCGGTGGCGACACGCTCGATGGCGGTATCGGCATCGACACGCTCGACTATTCCGGTTCGGTCAGCGGCGTCAGCGTCAACCTGCTGAACAACACCACCGCTGGCGGCGATGCGCAAAGCGACGTGATCTCCAACTTCGAGAACATCATTGGTTCGGGTAGCAGCGATACCCTGACCGGCAGCGCGCTGGCCAACAACATCCAGGGCGGGCTTGGCAACGATACCATTTTCGGCGAGGACGGCGACGACACGATCGTTGGCGGCAATAATGACGACACGATCAACGGCGGCTTCGGAAGCGATTTTCTCGATGGCGGCGATGATGACGACACAATCCATGGCGGCGACGGCAACGATACCATTCTGGGCGGCGTCGGGACCGACAGGCTTTTTGGCGAAGCCGGCGACGATAACCTCAATGGCGGCGTCGGCTTAGACCGAATCTCGGGCGGCATTGGCTCGGATCAGCTCGATGGTGGCGCCGATGCCGATACGCTTGATTACACCACCTCTAGCGCTGCGGTGACGGTGAACCTCGCCACTAACTTGGTCTCCGGTGGCGACGCGCAGGGCGATACCATTGTCAACTTTGAAAATATCGATGGCTCCGCTCACAACGACACGCTGACAGGCGACGGTAGTGCCAATAACATCAACGGCATGACCGGTAACGACACAATGTCTGGCGGCGCTGGCAACGACACGCTCGATGGAGGCGAAGGCAACGATACCCTGATCGGTGGCGCAGGCGCCGACACGCTGATTGGCGGCGATGGCAACGATACCCTGATCGGTGACGCAGGCGCCGACACGCTGATCGGCGGCGCTGGTGCCGATATCGCTGACTATTCTACTTCAACCAGCGGTATCGACCTTCGGCTTGACGGCTTTGCTTCCTCCGGTGGCGATGCGGCTGGCGATCGCCTGACCAGCATCGAGACCGTCATTGGCACGGCCTATAACGACACCATCACTGGCACTGCGGCAGCGGAAAATTTCAGCGGCGGCGCCGGCAACGACCTCCTCATCGGCAGCGGTGGTGCAGACCGGCTCGATGGCGGCCTGGGCGCCGACACCGTCAGCTACGCCGGCACCTTTAGCGCCGTTACTGTCAATCTGGCGACCGGCTTCAACACAGGCGGCGATGCGCAGGGCGACACGTTCGTGTCAATTGAGAACGTCGTCGGCTCGCTGCTCGCAGACAGTATCACCGGCGACGGCAACGATAATGAGCTCGACGGCAGCTTAGGCAGCGACACGATCATCGGCGCCGGCGGGAACGATACGCTGATCGGGAACGATGGCAATGACATCATCTCCGGTGGTGACGGCAACGATACCATCACCGGTGGCGACGACAACGACACCATCGATGGCGGGACGGGCAACGACAATATCGATGGTGGATCAGGCAATGACATCATTGCCGGGGGCGAGGGCAGCGATGCGCTGACCGGTGGCTCGGGCACCGATACCGTCGACTATTCCGCCTCGAACACGGCGGTCAGCATTGACCTGGCGGCGGGAACGGGCCTGGGCGGTCACGCCCAGGATGATACACTCACCGGCTTCGAAATCGTCATCGGCTCGATCTATGCAGATACCTTAACCGGCGACAGCGCTGCCAACCACCTTGCGGGTGGTCAGGGCGCTGACAATCTCTATGGCGGGCTGGGCGCCGACACACTCGTCGGCGGCGATGGCGACGACCTTCTCGTTGGCGGCGCGGGCGCCGATGACCTGCAGGGCGATGCGGGCTTCGACACGGCTAGCTATGCCGCCTCCGCCAGTGCCGTTACCGCCTACATGAACTACTCTCCCTCTTCCGGCGGCGATGCGGCGGGAGACGTGCTGGCCGGAATCGAGCAGGTCATCGGCTCCAACTTCAACGACATCATCGTCGGCACCGCGAACAGCAGCGAGCAACTGCGTGGCGGCCTCGGCGATGACAGGCTCGACGGCGGCGCCGGGAACGACATTCTCGACGGCGGCTTAGGCATCGACACGGCCGACTATTCCGTTTCTAGCGCAGCAGTCTCGGTAGACCTCCTTCTCGGCACCGGCAGTGGTGGCGACGCGCAGGGCGATAACCTGATCTCGATTGAGCGCCTAATCGGCTCGGCCCATGCCGACAGCCTGACCGGCGATGGCACCGATAACCGCCTCGATGGCGGCGACGGCGCCGACACGCTCACCGGCGGCGCAGGCAACGACACGCTGATCGGCGGCAATGGCAACGATACGTTGCTCGGCGGAGCCGGCAATGACAGCCTGCAAGGCGGCGATGGAGCCGACACGGCTGACTACTCGGCCTCCAACAGCGCTGTCGCCATCGACCTCGGCACCGGCACCGGCTTGGGCGGCGATGCGGCTGGCGACACACTGACCGGCATTGAAAACCTTGTCGGCTCAATTTACGCCGATACCCTCACTGGCGACGCCAATGCCAACGTGCTGACAGGTGGGGCCGGCGCCGACACGCTCATCGGCGGTGGCGGCAACGACACGCTGATCGGAGGCAACGACGATGATACTTTGATCGGCGGCGCCGGTGCAGACACCCTGCAAGGCGGCGATGGTGCCGACACCGTCAGCTATGCCGGCTCAAGCGTCGGTGTTTCCCTCAACTTCACCGGCGGCGCTAGCAGCGGCGGCGACGCCGCAGGCGATGTGCTCAGCAGCATCGAGGGCGCTATCGGCTCGAGCCATGCCGACAGCTTCCTGCTCGATTCGGGCATGCTCAACTTGGCAGGAGCTTATATCGACGGGGCTGGAGGCAGCGATACGGCCTCGTTCGGTTCGGGGTCTTACACCGATGCCGGAGCACTTGCCGGACTCCTAACCCACGTCGAAGTGCTGGACTTCACCGGCACCGGAACCGAAGCCACGCTTAGCTTCAGTGCCGCCAATATTCAGGCCATCACCGGCGGCACCGGCAATACCCTGACCGTCGATGCTAACACCGACGATGCGATCAGCGCGATTGGCACCAATGTTTTCGACAACGGGGGTGGCAGCTATACCTACTATTCGGACGCTACGCACACGACTGTGCTGGCCAACCTTATCATCGAGTAGCGGATCGCGCGTCTATTGGCGCAGCGCGTTTTCGCTCAACCGGCGCAGCGGCTGCAGGAGGTAGTCGAGCACGGTATTAGAGCCGGTGAGGATATTAAGTTCAGCCAGCATGCCCGGCACGACGGGGTGATCAGGACCGAAATCCTGGCTGCTAGCTTCGATCCGGACGCGAAAATAAGGCTCGCCGTCATCGTCTTGCAGGGCGTCGGGCGAAATCTCGACGATCTTGCCGCGAAGCCCGCCATATATCGAATAATTATAGGCGCTGATCTTGATGACGCTTTCGAGCCCCGGATAGATGTCGCCGCGATCCGCAGGCGATACACGTGCCTCGACCGACACCGACGCATCCGCCGGCACGATCTGCACTAGCGTCTGCCCCGGCTGCACCACCCCACCAACGGTCGAGACCAATAGACGGTTGATTCGTCCGCTGATTGGCGCCGTCACATTGGTGCGTTGCGAGCGATCGTCCATCGCCGCAATGGTCTGCACCAGCTTGGCGATCTTGACCTGCGTGTCCGAGCGCTCGCTTTCCGCATCGCTGCGGAACTGCAGTTCGGCTTCGGCCCGACGGCGCAGCAGTTCGCTGAGGCCCGCCTCGAATTGCGGAATCTGGAAGTGAAGGTCATCAATTTGCGTGCGGATCTGCTGCAACTGGCTCTGCCGGTCGAGCAGCGAATTGCGCGAGGCGGCGCCGGCCAAGACCAGTTCGGTCAGGCTCGCCACCTGCTGTTGCATCAGGTCGAATTCGTTCTGCTTGTTGGTAAGGCGCGTCTGCCGCTCCACCAGTGCTAGCCGCTGCTGCCTAGCCTGGTCATCGAATATCGCCAGCTGCTCGGCGAGCTTGTCCTGGCGACGCTCGAAGAGCCGAACTTCGCCGGTCAGCAGTGCCGGATAGTTCTCGGCCGGGGTCCTATCAGGCAAGAAGTTGGGCTCGCCGGCTACTTCGGCATCGAGCCGCGCCAGGCGCAGACGCTGCGCCAGTAGGTCCACTTGCATCTGTGCCAGTTCGGCGCCGCTGAAGCTGTTCTCCACCCGCAACAGGGTGTCGCCGGCTTGCACCGTATCGCCCTCGCTAACGAGGATTTCCGAGATGATGCCGCCTTCCATGTGCTGCACGTTCTGGTTCTGCTCGGTGGGAATAACTCGGCCATCGGCCTTAGTTACTTCCTCGATCGAGGTCGAACCGGCCCACCAGAGGAAACCGCCCAGGCCCAACAGCGTCACCGCAATGAAGATGCCGTTGGCCGAGCGGGCGATGCGATCCGTCTGCCGGGGCGGGAAGGTCTGCGCGGCGGTGGGTTCATCGGCAAGCAGGGTCATCGGTGCCTCGGTGCGAATACCTCCTTTACTAGCAGGTATGCTTAACCAGATGTTTAACTGGCTTGGCTAACCTTTGGGGAAATGCCTATGGGGCCGAGTAGTGCTGCGTATCACACAACCTGACGATTTGCCTGCCGTGAGCCCCGTACATCGCCTGCGCTCGCACCTGCTCGGCGCCTTCTCGCGCCACCAAACGGCTTCACCCGGCATCCCCCTCGTCGTTGCCCTGCGTCACAGCATGCGAACGGGCGCGGCGACGGCGCTCGAGGATGATGAAGCCCTGCTGGCGCGCTTCGGCTACCAGCCCGCACTTGAAAACCTGGTCCAGTTCGCCGCCGCCCACGGCATGACGCTGACCCCGCGCCGGGCGGTCAAGACCATCGAATGCGTCTCATTACCAGCCGTAGTTGTGCTGCGCGACGGATCGGCCCTTTCGGTGTTGCACCAGCAGCCCGGCGGCCGCCTGCTATGCCTTACCGCCCGAGGCGAAGAGGTGCTGAGACGGAGCATGGTGGACCGGCTGTCCTCGGGCTACGTTATCGAGATCAAACGCAGCAGCCCCATCGCGCCCGCCCCGCGTTATGCGGCCTTTGCCCACCTCGTTCGCCTTGCCGGGCTGGTCGCCTCGGCCGACAGGCGGCAACTGATCCAGGTCTTCGTCGCCGCACTCATTAGCAACCTCCTGCTCGTCGTTCTGCCGCTGTTCATCACCGTTGTCTATGACCGTGTCGTGCCCTATGGCGCGTTCGAGACGCTGACGGCACTCAGCATCGGCGTCGGCGTCGTTCTCGCTATCGACATCGGTCTGCGCATGGCGCGGGTGAACCTGCAGGAAGCGCTGGGAGTCGCTGTCAGCCTGTCCCTGCAAGCGCTTTTTTATCGCAAGGTGGTCAAGGCGCCGCTTGCCGCCAATGGCAGCGCGTCGTCCGGCTTGACTGCGCTGATCGGAGAAACCGAGGGCGCCGCTATGGCGATGCCCCCGCTGATGGTGGGTCTCGCGGCCGACCTGCCTTTCGTCATCGTCATGCTCCTGCTTGTGCAGCATTTGGGCGGCGTCGTCGCGCTGGTGCCTTTGTTCGGCGTCTTGTTGGTGGCGCTGATCACCGCGATCGGCAGCCAGAGGGCCCACAAGGCCGCCGGCCTTGCCCATCGGCTCAAGGTCAAGGTGCAGGATCAGGTGGTTGAGACGTCGGCTATGCTCGAAACCATCAAGGCATCACGGGCCGAGGCACAATTGATCGGTCGCTGGGCCGAGGCGACCGATGCCCAGGCTTATGCCGCCCATACAAGCCGGCAGACCTCGGCCTGGGCCGGGCAGATTTCGCTGGTCGCAACCCAGCTCGTCATCGCCCTCACCGTGGTGGTCGGTGCCGTCCAGATCAGCGCCGGCGCCATCACAATGGGTAATCTCGCCGCCTGCGTCTTGCTGGTCGGTCGTATCATTGCTCCGGCCAACAGCATCGTCGCCAACATCGGCGCGCTGGCCAACCTGCGCAATGCCATCGGCGGCTTCTTTTCGGTCATCGACCGCGAGGAAGAAACCGGAGGCGACCCGCTCGCGCTCGGAAGCAAGCCGCTCGCTGGTCGCATCGACTTCCACAATGTCCGCTTCAGCTATCCCGCTGCCGCTCGCCCTTCGATCGATAACGTCAGCTTTGCCATTGCGCCTGGCGAGCGCGTCGGCATCATTGGCCGCAATGGTTGCGGCAAGTCCACCCTACTCAAGATGATGCTGCGCCTCTACGATGCCGAGAGCGGGTCTGTGCTCTTCGATGGCACCAATGCCATGCAACTGCCGCCCCGGCATCTGCGCCATTCGATCAGCCTGATGACGCAGGACACCGTGCTGATGAACGACACGCTACGCGCCAACATCACCCTTGGCTTCGACACAGTCGATCCCGCAGCCTTCGAACGCGCTGTGCAGTTAAGCGGCGTCGCCGAGTTCGCCCGCCGCCATCCGCAAGGTTATGGCGCGTCGGTCGGGCCGCGAGGCGAATTCCTCTCCGGCGGCGAACGCCAGGCCGTCGGCCTTGCCCGGGCGATTCTCAACGACCCGCGCATTCTGCTGCTCGACGAACCGACTGCAGCCATGGACAACACGGCCGAAAACATGCTCATCCAGCAGCTTCCCGCATTCCTTGCCGGCCGCACGGTGATCCTCGCGACCCACCGCCTGCAGCTTCTCAACCTGGTAGACCGGGTCATCTGGATGGATGGCGGTCGCGTCGTAGCCGATGGCCCGCGCGCTCAGGTTCTTGCTTCGTTGACCAAGGCAGCCTGAGTCATGGCGCGTCGTGTGGAAGAAGAAGAAAGCTACTGGCCAGGATTCGTGGATGCCCTCTCCACCATTGTCATGGTCGTGACGTTCCTCCTCATCATCCTGGGCGTCGCGATCTTCGCCATTTCGACTCAAGTGTCCAAAGTGGTCATCGATAACGAAGCCGCTACCGCCACGGCCAAGGCGAAGATTGCCGAGAGCCAGGAGCAGTTGCGGGAACAAAGGCAGCAGGCCCAGGCTGCCCTGCAGACCGGCGCCAAGGCACGCGAGGCGGCCGAGCAGGCCACAGCTCAACTTGAGGCAATCAAGCAGTCCGACCGGACCGAAACCAACCGCCTGGCTGCCCAACTTGCCGAACAGCAGACTGAGTCGCAGCGCATGGCTTTCGAACTTCAAGTCGCCTCGCAGGCTATGACGGAACAGGCCAAGCAATTGGCGGCTCAGCAACAGGCCACCCAAGAGCTGCAGCAACGGGCTCAGCAGGCGCAGAACGAGGCTGAACAGGTCGCAACCGAGCTTGAACAGACCCGCGCCGCACTGGAAAGCAAGGAACAGGAAGTCACCCAGCTCAGTGAAACGGTTGCCACTCTCAACGAGGCCACCGCCGCCCAGGTGCTGCAGGAACAAGCCGTGGAGGCCGACAACGTCATGCGCATTTCTTCTACAGCCGTGACCATTGATCCTAAGGAAATCGAGGTGGCACCCACGGAGATCGATGAGCGGGCCGGCGAAGTCGAGGTGACGTCGGCACACGAAGTTCTGACGGTCCGCTTTCAAGCGGGCGCCATCGACCTCAACAAAGACGCGGCCGCGGAGGCCGAGGCATTTGTTCAGCTTAACCGCGATACGCTTGGCCAGCACATCATCTCGCTCTGGTCATTCTATGACGGCACCAGCCTGTCGGTAACGCAGGCCAAGCGCACCGCCTATTTCCGCCTGCTCGCCGTGCGCAATGTCCTGCTGGACGCGGGCTTCGACGCCGCTAGCATCGACATCAGCGTGCGAACGGCCGAGCAGCCGGCCGACATCCATACCGTCAAGACCTTCCTGCGCACCAGCGGACCGGGCGCCGTTCAATGATTTTGCAAGGTTCTTTCCTGATAATAGCACTAACCATTAGTTTCGAGTAGGTCGCGTCGATGAAGTTCCGAGCAAGGTTGCCGCATTGGCCATCGCCAATGGCTTTGGTCCGGCCGTTCCAAAATCTGCCCGAAACGGTTCGTGGCCCGATCATCCGCATGTCGGTGGTGTTCGGTGCGCTGCTTTCTCTGGGTGCGTGGCAGTTGCATTTCGTCGTCGATGCGATGAATTCCAACATTTTCCTCAACGCTTCGATCTGGGGCACTTTTCTCTTCGGCGTGATCCTCACCTACCGCAATGTTCTGCGCATGAAGAACGAGGACCTTGCGCTCAAGGCGCTCAAGGAGATGTACGAGGACTCCAAGAACCTCAGCCGCGGCTTGGTGGGCGATCCGATGTGGCGCCACTACCGCTGCGATGAGCTCGCCATTGTCTATAACCGCCCCGAGGTTCTCGGCCATGCCTACCAGCTTATCTCCGAAGAACTGGCGCGCGGCCGCGACGTTCACATGTCGGCGGGCACCATGCAGACCCTCGTCGACTCGGTGCAGATGCGCCTCGATGAGCGCAAGTCGCTGACCCAGTATATTTCAGGGATCCTAATCCTGCTTGGCCTGATCGGTACCTTCATCGGCCTGATGGAAACCTTGGCTTCGGTGGGCAAGATTCTCGCCGATCTCGACGTCCGCGGCTCAGACCCCACCGGCGCTATTGCCCTGCTGCTCGCCAATCTACAAATACCGCTGCGCGGCATGGCAGTGGGCTTCAGCTCCTCGCTATTCGGCGCCGTCGGCTCGCTCGTTCTGTCGCTGATGGTCCGTTTTTCGGCCATGGCCTTTTCGAACTTTACGGGTGACTTCGAGGAGTGGGTCGCTAACATCGTTCAGATCGACGAGGACGCGGCCAAGGAAAGCGCTGCTACCGGCGCGCCCGCCGCGACCTTGATGGAAGGCCGCCATCTCGAACTGGTGTTGCGCGCCGCCCGCGTCAGCGTGTCATCCAATGCCCGTCTGAACAGTCAGCTGGATTCTCTTTCCAACGCACTGGTGGAGCTGACCCGCGTCACTGCTGGCCAGACCCATGCCGTCCAGGCGTTGATAGGTGGCGTTGCCGAACTGCAGGCCCAGAGCCAGGTCATGTCCCAGGCCATGGCCCGCAACCTGGAAACCACTCGTGCCGCAGCGCAAAGTCTCGATGCCAAGCACGAAATCGTGGAGGCGACGACGATGCTCGGCCGCCAGCTCCAGGCGCGTGATACTGCATTGTCCCAGAGCCTCAAGACCCTTGACGAAACGTTGCACGTTATCCGTCAACGCGAGGCCGAAGCAGCGGCGCTCCCGACGCCCCAGAGCAACGAAGCGTTCCGCCTGCTCGAACAGCTTAAGGCCAGTCTGCTCGCCGGTGAGCTCGGCCGCATGCGTGACCGGCTGTGGAACGACCCCGAGGACGCGCCGACCGGCGTGGCCAGCCTCAATTCCCAAACCGCCGCGGCAGGCTGAGGACCAATTATGCAACAGGCAGCAGCGCCCGCTATCGATACTGCAACCTTGGCTCGTCGGCTCAAGAAGGACGAGCAGAAGAACGCGCACAAGCGTCGCTACGAGCGGCACAAGACGTTCATCGTCGCCCAAATGGAGATCATGGACACCGGCCAACGCTTCGAGGGCGTCATAAACGAGCTTTCGCAAGGTGGCATGCGCTTTCGGCCAGCCTCGCGTTACTTGCAGCGCCGCGACATGGATACCGTCAGCGTGCTGGTTGACCAGCGCCTATTCTCCGCCCGCATCCGCGCCTCACGCCCGGATGGCTACGGCCTCCAGCTGCTCGAGCCGCTGACGTCCGAAGTGATGGAATCGCTGCTGCAGGTTAGCGCTTAGTGCTTTGCGGTGGGACGTTTGGAAGACTAGGACGGTCTTGATGGTGCCCTAGCCACCACGTTCACCTGGGGCCTTACCCCGAGTGCACTACTTGCTGCGAGGCTCGGGTAGAGCAGTGCCCTCAGGCCAAGCCCGAGGGTGAAAGTCGAGAATCTGGAGTGTCTGGCTGCCCTCAGGCACACGCCGGCTCTCGGATCGCCTCGCATTGCAGTTCCATGCCGTTGAGCCGGCTGGCCTGCGACACCCGCAACACGCGGAAATACTGGCCCATGAAGGTTACGCGACTGAGGCGGGACACGCCGTCGCGGTGGGGGATCTGGAACAGGTGCCGCATGGTGGAGCCAGCTTCGCCGTCTACCGGCTCCGCCTTGCCTATGCTCCAAAGTTCCGTACGCTCGCCGCGCGGTATTGCCGCCCAGCCCAAGGCGCCGGAAGGGGACGTCTTTGGGTTCTCGATCCTGATATACTTGCCAGTGCCCTTGGGCATGGTCATCTCCTCTGATGCGGTGACTATGCCATGACTGTTGTTGCTAAATTATTGCCAGTAGTGGGCACAATAACTCTTCTCGGCGCTAGGTGCTGATCACCGGGCATGCGGCGGAGCGCGACGCCGAGTTCTGTTCATAGGGTTCAAGACCAATGTGGAGATTTCGGCCGAGAGCTGGGCGGAGTGGAGTAAGCCGAAAAGGAGAACAGCAAGCACTTTCTCGAGCCGCCAAACCGCCGAAGTACAGGAAGGTGGGCAAACGGCTATAGGTGGAAGGGCGCACAGTGCCAACAGCCTGCTCGGAAGGTGACGGAAGCTGCCAAGCTTTTCGGTTGTTAATCGATAAAGTCCAACTAGGCCAATTTGCAGATGTTGTTGCCTGCTGATACTGCCTGATCACCGTCTTCTAAACAGGCCAAGAAGTCGGACTTGCTGTGGCCGCTGCCGTCATAGATGTTGACCACCACACTGGAACCCGTGGCAGAACGTCGTTGTCCAGGATGTCTTCTTGCCACACATTGGCACCAAGCAAGGCGATCGATCCTCCAGACTCTGAGTATAGCCAAGATTCCGCGCCCCCCAAGTTCATCCCTACTATGCAAGCCAAATTGATGGAGCTTTCTCCTCGAGGAGGCAGGTGGCTGCACGAGACCAAGTACGACCGCTATAGGGTGCAGATCCACATCGATGATGACCAAGTGCACTAGGTGGAGGGCCAGGCAGCTGTTGGACGCGTGATCGTCGGCCCGACCAAGGGGCAACCTAGCTGCAGTCTGGCATAACAGTACGGGGGTGATTTCCAGGATCTTGAACAAGATGAGCTGTGTCGTAATGCAGCGAGTCGAAGTAAATCCGAACTGAGCCAAAAACAAGTTTCTATCGTTAGGAAGCGCGCAATCCTCTGATTGTACCAACGAAATATCAAGAGCTTGATCATCATCAATCAATCAAACATTAAGTACATCACGGTACCTTGCTCTCGTCGTTGAGGGTGTCATCGTGAACAGCCTGTTCTTCCGTCTTTGCCAAACACGTGTTCTCGGCCGAGCAAAAGCGTTCTGTGCTGACACAAACGGAGCGTTTGCGGTCATATTCGGGGTGATGGCAGTTGTATTGATTGCACTTGGTGGCGCAGGTGTTGACTACACGCTATGGCAGAACGCACTGACCACCGCACGCAACAATGCCGATGCGGGTGCGCTGGCCGGAGCCATTTCAGAAGAAGAGAATCTATCGAAGCTGAAGACGATTGTAACAGGCGCTGCATCTCAAGGTGCTCCGCTCACAACGCTTTCTGTAACCGACGTCACCTATGACAAAAAGACGGAACAGGTCGAAGTCAGGATCGAAGGGACCTACCAAACTCAGTTCATTACCCTTATGGGCGTTCACACATTGCCGGTGATTGCTGTCGCCGCATCTGAACGGGCCCAGTCAGGGGGACTGGAAGTCGCTTTAGTCCTGGATAACACCTGGTCTATGTCAGACAAGGATGAGTCCGGACAGCCAAAGATAAACGCCCTGAAAGCTGCCTCCCTGAACCTGGTCAGCAAGCTATGGGTGCAGGATAAAAAGGGCACGGTGAAAATCGGGCTTGTTCCTTATGCTGACTACGTCAATGTAGGCGTAAACAATCGATACCAGCCTTGGATAAGCGTTCCGGCCGACTATTCAGAAACAAAGCCACCATCGTGCACGATGGTTTATTCCGAAAAATACAATTGCAAGTACGGGCCCTACTATTCCTGCCCCTACTACGTGGACGGCGTGCGAATGGAACGCCAGTGTCGCGATACCCTCAGTTGCGATACAAGGTATTTCGACCCGCCCAAACAGAGCTGCAATAATGGCAGCACGACCCCTTACAAGTGGTTTGGATGCGTGCGCTCCCGCAACGTTGGGAATGCCCGCCTCAACGACGCTGAACCACACATCGTGTATAGGGGGTATCCTGATACGAGTCAGAAGTGCCTTAATCCGATTGTTCCCCTAACGACCAACCAAGGTGTGGTTAAGTCGAACCTTGCCCAAATGATTACCAATATCGGCACTGGTTATCGACCACTGACCTACATCCCGGCGGGTATGGTGTGGGGCATTAATCTTCTTTCCCCAACTGCCCCGTTCATCGAAGGCGCCGCATATGATCCGGCTAATCTGCAGCCTCGCAAGGCGCTGATCCTGATGACGGACGGCGACAACACGATGTACTACAATGCTAGCGACGGGCGGCACCTCGACAATGGTACCAACGTAAACACAGCAGCTAACCGTAAGAAGAAGACTGATGAGGATACCATGGCCCTCTGCAACTATGCCAAGCAACAAAAAATCGAGGTGTTCACAGTTTCGTTCGGCACATTGCTTCCTGCATCTGATGCGCTGCTAAGAAACTGTTCAAGCGGAGCCAACCACTATTTCAGCGCTGCCAATGCGAAAGAGCTAGACGATGCTTTTCAGAAGATTGCCGACTCGCTCGAGCTTGTTCGATTGACCCGATAGACGGTCAGCGCCGTCACAGTGGATGGTACAAGGTTTCTTCGTGTCGGAGACGCTCATGGCCGCTGCTTTTCGTCCCTCGGCCTATGAAGGGCGTGGAAATCACCCCAGGCCAGCTCATGGGTGAAGCGTCCGCACATTCGCCAAAGCTCATATAGCTCGTTTCGGTCCAGCGCCGGCGGCAAAAGCTTAATCAGCAGACGTCCGCTTGCTGCTAGTACAAACATGGAAGCGGACCGGCAGAAAACCACCCCATCCTGGACGTTGCACGACCGGTTTGTCCCGAGCAGATCAGGCAGCATGCCCTGACGTCGGACAGCGGCTCTTGTTCTTTTCTATGAGCTGATTATACGCAACGATCAACTTACCGATCTGGCGCCATCGACTTGGATGCTGAGGACCAAGCCTCACCAGGAACCGTGCTTCCTCAGTTAGCACCTGCAGTGCCTCGTCGGGTCGCGTCGAGATCTCCGTCATCCATCCCCAAGCATGTAATAAACGCACCGACTGCCTAAGTCGGTCGTCCAAGTCCGTGCTGTCGTCCACTACAGCTCTCCTCATCCCCTTCAGGCAGCAAAGCAGGATTGCGTCGAGTTGTGCACAGGGAAATGCAATGGTGTTTAATGAAAAGTTTAGTCAGCAGTCCTGTGCAGATGACGGAGCCCAATGTGTGAGGCAATGCCGCTTTGCTCTTCAGTTTTCCTGATGCAGCTCAACCAACTGCCTTCTCGATCTCCATGGTCGCGCTTCGATGGCGAGCGGAAGGTGAATGCATCGCTCCAGTCGAGCAGGGGGAGTGGTGCCTTGCACTTTCACCGAGACGGGTTCGCCATGCTCAACTAGTGCATTGTTTGCAGAGCGATAACATGGCTTTCTGACTGGAGAATGTTGGATATCAGTCGCTCCGCCACTCCTCCAGCAACGAACATTCTCCGAGCCGTACGGCAAGGGGGAGAAACCCAGCTTCTGTGGGACTTTGAGGCTCCACCTAATGACTGCTGATCTGGTCAAAAGAGGCTAAATGCTCTCTCCAGGACCAATGTTCTCCAAAGCTGGTGACTGCGGCTTTTAGTACACAGCTTTATTGCTGCTTTTCTCAGCATCTCCGAACCAGAAGCACCTGCTCCTGCTCCGGCCGCAAGCCCAGCACCAGCTCCGGCTCCCGCTACTCCATAACACTCGTCCCAACGAAGAAAGACTGCGAGGGCTCGCTCCGGCGAGCCCTTTTCTTCTAGGCTATTAAAGTTTGTCCGGCTCTAGCGGTTATTTTTGAGCTGCTCTATTTGTCGCCATATCTCGCTCGCCGCAGCTTCCTCCTGATGGAAGCGGGCAAGCAACTCGTCCCCAGTCGTGTCCCACTGCAATGACAGTTTCAAAGCTGAGGCTGCCCGAGCGCATCTAGCCTGTAGCTCAGAGTACAAGTGGAATAGTTCGTCACGCGTGTGCCAGTCTAGCGGTTCCCTCATAGACCGATAACGCGGCTGATAGTTAAAGGCTCACTAAAGCTGCATATGTACGTTTCTGCTGCCTTGCGCTTCTGTTTCTAACCCCACTAATCCTGAACCCTCGGTTCATCTGCAGTTCAGTTTGGTAGTGGCCTTATGGCGCCATTGAGCATCTCGCTCAGGTGCGTTCGGGGTAGTAAATGAGTTCCAAGTTGATTGCTGCAGCTCTTGCGGCCGGTTTCGTGATGTTGGCTTCGGCTGGTGCCGCCTTCGCTTCGCCGGCGATGGTCACAAGCAACGTCAATGTTCGTTTCGGCCCAGGCCCAAACTATAGTGTCATCGACATTGTCCGCCGAGGTGAGTTTGTTGACCTCGTGGGCTGCCAAAATACTTGGTGCTATGTTGATAGGAATGGGTCTGAAGGCTGGATCTCAGCTGCCTATCTCGATCGTTCCGATATTGCGCAACGTCCCTCAACCCGCAGCGGCTTCAACATCGTAGAACCACCACCTCCTCCGAGCTACTCACGCCAATATCAGGGTGGCTGGGACGAGCACCGCCCCGACACTGGCAACGGGCGGGGCGAACCACAATGGACCGGCAGCGGTCGTTGGGGTGAGAGGGACCCGTGGAGCCAAAAGTTTCGCCCAACAGATTGGTACTGAACAAACCTGTCAGCTCTGAGCGGCCTACGGCAGCTCGGCAAAGCTATGTAGCATCACAAAAGGTAAGAGAGCGACCTTGCCCCAAGGTCGCTCTCTCCAGACGTCCTCCAACCTGGTGCAACCCGACTAGATCGCCTTGTTCCTTCCATCACCGCCTAAACATGTGGGGTAGGGTAATCCAAGAACAAACTCTCAACCGCACTTGCTCTGACAGCTTGGATTTATGCCCGATTGCTGTACATGCAGACTGTCCGGATCGCATTGGGCGCTCCGGCCGGGGCTTTCTCATGAATAACCTTGTCAAAGGCGCAATTGTTGCCGTTGCGTTCGTCGGCGGCGCGTTGCCTGCCGCCGCGCAGAACATCGAATTCACTCTGATAAACAATAGCTCCCAGTCGCTGCACTACATGTACGCAGCGCCAAGCACTACAACTGAATGGGGCGACGATCTATTGGGTGAGACCGGCACGCTTGAGCCAGGGGAGCAGGGCATCGTGTTCATTGGCGATGGCTCAGATCAGTGCCTTTACGACTTCCGCTTTGAAACGGCTGAGGGTGGTGAACTGGACGCGTACGAAGTCGATATTTGCGAGCTGGGCAGCTACACCCTGACCGACTAGCGGGAATGTCAGAGCCGCTGCTAAATAGTGGCGCCTTTACTACTGCTAAGCGGGCAGGATCGCGATAAGCAGCAGATCCAGCAGCAGTAGCGACACCGCAGCAAGTGGCGTTTTCGAGCATGAACTAACATGTGGGACTCCGGCGAGCACTTCCGCACGGGCACCCGACTTTACGTGCCATTGAATTGGATCGTCGCTCGTTTACCTGTGGCGTTATTGGACCGATTGACCGATGCGGTTTGCTCGACAGCGAAGATCGCAACGCAATAAGCGAGGTCAGCTTTTGCCTGTCGTGGCCGGAAAGCCGACAGTCCGCATCCCACCCCGTAGATGCCAGTCAGCCTTTCCCCAGTGCCGCCGCGAAGAGATTGCCGAGGGGCAGACCACTAGAGGCTGCCTACAAGGTTTTCAATCCCATGCTGCTGACGGCAAAGCGCAGAAAAGCCTGATTCGTCGAAGCTATCTGCAAGCTTGCGTATTTGGCTCGTTAACTAGGCAATGGTAAGAGCTATTTACATTTTCCGCTTACCATTCTGCGCACTGTCCAATAGGTGCAAAGGCGCGAGGGTTGCTTCCAATGTTCTCAGGTGGCCAATCAAGCCGGCTGATCATCCGCGCAGCTGCTGCTGTGATGATTATCTTGCTTACAGTGACAGCGGCGAACCTGCAGCTTCTTGCGCCCATAGACCGGTTTCTGCAGGCATCCCGTTTCGCCCTCAACAATACTCCCCCCACAGGCAGCACTGTTCTGGTGGAAATTGATGCAGAGAGCTTGGCACATATTGGCGTATGGCCGTGGCCCCGGCAGATCCATGCTCAAATCCTGGATCGGCTGATGGAGCTTGGCGCGGCTGAGGTCGCGTTCGACATCGACTTCAGCACCGCTTCTTCTCCCGCTGGAGACCAAGCCTTGGAGGAAGCACTTGAGAGCGCCGGCGGTTACGCCTATTTGGCTGCATTCCAGCAAACAAGCACCTCTGGTGCAACGCTGCTCAACCTGCCTCTATCCCGTTTCTTGGCGCACAGTGATCCAGTTCTGGTCAACGTGGACTCGAGTGCAGGTGAGGTCATACGCTCGGTCCCGGCTTCTCTAGCCGGGGAGTATATACCGTCCCTTGCCGCTGCCCTTGTTCCAGCTTCCGCCGCCAGCAACAGGATCACTATCGATTATTCCATTGACCTCAATGCAGTTCAACGCATTCCAGTATCTGCAATTCTGGCCGGAGCAATAGAGCCTGCATTGATTTCAAACAGGCAGGTAATCGTCGGAGCAACTGCGGTTGAGCTCAGAGATTTCTTTCCAGTGCCTCGCTTCGGCATTATCTCAGGTCCCATGGTTCAGCTTGCCGCCACTGAAACCCTCAAGTTGGGTCGCAATCTGGTTGATTTAGCTGCACTCCCTGCCATAGCGTCGGCCGCTATTGGTGCTCTTCTTTTTGTGCTGGGTGGTTGGAGAGCAGGTGCGCCCCGCGTTCTCCTTGCCAGTGTTGCAGCTGGACTGACACTGGAGGTGGTCGGCTGTTTCGCGCTGCACAACAACGCAATGCTGCTGGAAACCTCGGCATTTCACCTGGCATCCGCCGGCTTTATGGCGCTCTCGTTTCTTGAAGAGCGCGCCGACCAATGGCGGGCTAGTGTTCGACAGCGTGCACGTATTGCCTATCTTGCCCAACATGACCCCGTTACTGGTGCGTTGACGCGCCATGCGTTCATCGAACAGGCCAAAGAGCATTGGTTGCAGAGCGGCTCCAACATACTAACGGTCGTCCAGCTCGATCGCTTTGATGGAGTGGTGGAGACCCTTGGGCACGAGGTCGCCGACAAGTTGGGAACCGAGATCGTGAAGCGTCTTGCGGTCTGCGTTGGCCGCCTACCCGCAAAGATCGGCCGAGACGTCTTCGCTTTTTTCCATGCGCAGGACGGCGAAAGCGCTATGCTGGCCTCATGTCTGAGTCAAACCGAGCTCGCACTGAACAAACCTTACGAGATTGAAGGGCACCAGATCGTTGTGTCGGCGGTGTTCGGGAGCAGCATGACGGCGGACGAAACCGATCCTGAGGAATGCCTGCGCCAAGCAGAAATTGCACTTTCCGCTGCTCGCCGCACTAAAACTAGTGCTACGGTATTCAAGCCCAAGATGAATGCGCATATCACGAGAAAGCGCCAGCTCGATCTCGCTTTACGGAAAGCCATAGAGCAGGACGAACTTCATCTTCTTTTTCAACCTCAGGTTAATCTCATCGCAGGCGATCTGTGCGGTGTGGAGGCCCTGATGCGGTGGGAAAGTGCCGAGCTTGGAATGGTCTCACCGGCCGAGTTCATCCCGCTGGCCGAAGAAACAGGGCTCATCGTTTCCCTAGGCGAGTGGGCGATGCGCGATGCATGCAGGCAAGCCGCACAGTGGCAATGGTCAGGACGCCTGTCAGTCAACGTATCGGCAGCGCAGTTCCGGCTGAGCGATGTTGTTGCCATGATCAAACGTGCCGCGGCGGATGCGGATTTCCCCCCGAGTAGGTTGGACGTGGAGATAACTGAGAGCCTGTTCGTTGAAGATGATGATGCGATCCTTGGTGACCTTGAGGTACTTCGGGCGCTTGGCGCCAAGATCGCGATGGACGATTTCGGTACTGGCTACTCATCACTCAGCTATATGTCCCGACTTCCCATCGACAAGATCAAGATCGACCAGTCTTTCGTACGCCCTTTGCCCAACCCTGACGCGGAGGTAATCGTGGAGACAGTCGTGGCAATGTCACGGCGCATGGGCAAGACGGTCATCGCGGAGGGCGTCGAGACGCAGGAGCAAGCTGCCTATCTTCGGCATGCGGGGTGCGATTTGGGTCAAGGCTATCTCTTCGGGCGCCCCAGCAGAGCTGCTATGCTAGGGCTAGAATGTAGTTCGAGGCCTAGCGCAGCGTGAACGATCCTTGGATAGCAAAACTACATTGGCAAGCCTATAGCTGACTGACCCGCTGTTCGTCAGAAGGATAGCTCATCCATGTGCGCCAGTGACCTGAGCCACCGCTTGCACTGCGTTAGGCCCCATTGAAACGATCCTGGCCTGCTACGTTCTCGTTCCCTGCTGGTTAGAAGCTCAACCGCTTCTTTATCACCCCGGGCGATCTAGGCGAAGTTCCTGATCTATCGACCTTGCTCCGCGCACTGTCGGTCGGCTCCGCCGAGCCAGTTCCCTTTGATCTAGTCACAGCGTCCTCACGTTCATCAAGCTTCCGGCCTTATGCCCAAGCTCGATCGGACGAGAAAGCGGTTGGGCGTCTTGGCTGCCCGGCTGCCGATACCTTAAGCATCAACGCCTCTGGGCTAAATGGCTTAAGGAGGATGTCGTCGACACCCGCGGCTATAGCTCGCTTGGCGGTGGCAGCGGACAAGCTGGTTGTTGTGAGAATGATCTGAGCGTCTGCTGCACCCGGCGCTCTTTTCATGCGCTCAATCATGCTAGCGATGTCCTGAGGACCAATGTTGTCGTCCACTAGGATCAAGTTGAAGCGAAGGGAGTCCAGCGCTGTGATTACTTCTTCAGCGGTCGCAAGTGTCTGTACCTGCGCATAGCCTAGTTTGCCACAGACGCGTTCAATAACCTTCGCTACTGAGCCATGCCTGTTAGCGATCAGCACACTCGACCGAGCCGGCCATGAGGGAGAAGGGAGTCTCTTCACCGTGTGAGGACCCGCGTCTTCGTATAGGCTACGGCCTCCAAGACCGCCTCATGATGGACCCAGAGTTCGCCCGCAACTTCGTCTGCAAGCAGTTGAAGGAGAGAAAGGTCTATCCGGTCAGCCGGACGCGGCTTGGTGTCAATTATGCAGAGCGTACCCAGCCGTATCTGGTCGCCGTAGAACAGGGGGGCTCCCGCATAGAAGCGAATAAATGGCGCCCCAGTCACCAGCGGATTGCTGTCAAACCGAGGGTCTTGCGATGCATCCGAAATGATGAGCGGCTCATCACGCAGTATGGCATGTGCGCAGATGGAATACTCCCGCTCTGTTTGGCTGCATGTTAATCCAACACGAGACTTGAACCATTGCCGATCTCTGTCGACCAATGAGATAAGAGCAATCGGCGCCGCATACGCCTGTGCTGCTCGTTGGCACAGCGCGTCAAATACAGGGTGGGGCTCGGTATCCAGCACACTCAGACCGGCAAGGACCTTCAGCCTTGTCTCTTCATTTTCGGAGATCGGGAAACTCATGTCACTGCCTGGCTGATACCTGCTAATCATTGTTATGAAGGCAAGCGCTTGCGACTTGGCTAAGAGATATCATGAAGGAAAGCTTAGGCGCACCGAGTTCGCGTGGCACCAGATTGCTGTTTCCATGCTTCCGGTTGCAGACCAATCAGCCAAGCAGTTGGGGACCTGCGAGTAGACAAGCAGCGTGCCGTACAAACTTTACTAAGACTCGTCCGCTTGCGCGAAGAACTACCGAGGCCAGACAGGTCACGGCATGGCAGATATCAATCCCAAATCGGAACTTGGCCGCGAGTTCAGGACTTCTCTTAAGGTGCCGTAACTGCAGCACCAGGCCAGTAGGGCGGCAGGACGAGAATAGCCAGCGATATGCACCAGACGCTCGGGTGCCACCGGTTTCGACAGTAAGTACCCCTGCAACTCGTCGCAACCCATTTCCTGCAAGATCTTGTGCTGCAGCGGCGTTTCCACACCTTCTGCCGCAACCCGCATCTTCATCACGCGGGCGAGCTGGACGATCGCACGCACGATCTCACTGATCTCGTTGTCATGACCAAGCTGGTCTACGAACGAGCGATCGATCTTGAGCTTGTCGATCCGATACGTGCGCAGATAGGTGATGGAGGAATACCCGGTTCCGAAATCGTCTAGTGCAATGCGAACGCCCGCTTCGCGCAGCTGTGCCAAGGTGCGCTGGACAACCGCAGACCTCTCCAGCAGCAAACCTTCTGTAATCTCCACCTCGAGCCGTTCAGGGGCCAAGCCCGCCTCGCTCAAGCATGCAAGCACGCGATCTGCCAGATGCTCATCATGGAACTGGGCAGGCGAGAAGTTCACGGCGATCCAAGCCAGATCTGTCCTCACGGCAAAGGCGCAGGCTTTTTGCAATACCCACATACCCAAGGCGCCAATCAGGCCACGTTCTTCGGCAAGCCCGATGAAATGATCCGGGGGGAGCAGGCCATGAGTGGGATGGTTCCACCGAACTAACGCTTCAGCACCGATGATGTTCGTGCCTGAGCCATCGTATAGAGGTTGATACGCCAGTGTAAGTTCATCGCCTGCGATGGCCAGGCGGAGCTCCCGTTCCAGAGCCCTTCTGTGTCTAACTTGGTCGTCCAAGTCTCCAACAAAGATCTGATGGCGACCCCTCCCCGTGGCCTTTGCTTGGTAAAGTGCAATGTCTGCCTTGCGCATCATGTCTTGTGGCGTGCCATCGGTCTGGTTGGACAGCACGACGCCAATGCTCACGCCGACATCAGCTTCATCCCCGTTTAGATCAAATGAATGACTAATCGAGTCGATGATCCGCTCGCAAAGGACCTCTGCGCCCTTATCATCGGAGGGGTCGATTTGAATGATAGCGAACTCATCGCCTCCCAGCCGAGCGACAGTGTCGACTTCTCGGACGCATGCAGAAAGGCGTGCTGCAACCTGGCGGATGAGTTCATCGCCAGCAGGGTGGCCAAGTGTGTCGTTGACGTGCTTGAACCGATCAAGATCAAGGTAGTGCAGTGCAATCTTAGAGCCGCTGCGCCTAACGCTTGCCAAGGCGCGTTCGAGGCGATCCTCAAACAGAGCTCGGTTCGGAATTTCCGTTAGAGGATCATGAAAAGCCAAAAACTGCGCTTGTGCTTCACTGATCTGGAGCGCACCGGATGTCTTGCGCAGCCGCACCACGAGCAACGACAAAACGCCTGCTCCGAAGATGCCACCCAGAACCAGAAGAGGGCCAACCTCCGCCACCAGTTCACGCCCGGGGTATTTGGGTTGCCAGGTCAGAAAGCCAATGATGCGGCCGTTCTTGGATGAAACGGGAATAGCACCTTTGCCTTGCGGTAAGCTTGCCGCTCCGCTGTAAGTAAGACCGTCGAGCTTGTATTTTGAACCAATAAGCCTTGTAAGCGCTGCATCGATGGCTTGAACCGAAACCAGCAAGTACTCTTCGCCTGAACTTTGTTCTACGGCTTCTGAACTTGGAAGAATTGGGCGCACACTAACAATGGCAGCACTGTTGTCCTGAAGCTGGACGTAGTCGAGCTCTCCGATGCCCAAAACCGCTTCGGTCGAATCTGCAAAGCCAAAAGCAGCCTCGGACATTGTCCGGCGCAATGTTTGAACCAGCGGGAGAACAGCTGTAGCATCCGCTTCGAAATGGCTAAGTGGTGCGCTGCTGCCAGTGTCTGCAACACGAATGGGCCGATTTTCTGGATCGAGCACGTAAACTCGGTCGTGCCCGTAGTAATCGCTCATCCACTCCACAAGGTTCTCTGCCATCCATGGACCATCGCCGGCACGAACTGCGGTAACTGCATCATCCCAAACAGCGGAGCTGTCTTGTTCAAGTGGAAGCTCGTCCGCTTGTTCCTGCAACCCAGCCCTGGCTAAGGCAGACTGGTCTTTGAGGGCACGATCGTCGATGCGCTGAACCGCCCACCACCCAACAAAGATTGACACTGTAAGTAGGCACAACCCTAAGCCGACCGAAATCCATGTGAGCTGGACTGGCAAGCCAGTAGGGCGAACCTGGCTTACTGCAGCCTTCTGAGTTCGACTATTTACGGTTGTAGCCGCTTGAGCGGGGCCCATGCACAATCCTCGCATTATCCGCTGCAAGGTTGCACAGGCTGTCCTAAGGATGGCTGAACATCATGAACGATCATGCCGACTCTGGAACCAAAGTGGGCGAGGGCCGCTGATGCCATGAATCCGTCAATCAGGGCCAGCTCTCTAGTTCCTCATAGCCGCCCTTGTGGGAAATGGCACTGGAAGGTGCCGGGCAGGGGGTCTGGAACCTCGATCTGGCAATGGGTCGGCCTCCTATTCACCCGTCTGATACGAGACGCTTGGGTTTGATGCCGGGGACGACATCGATGCCGATCTTGGTTTCATGGTTCGACCGGCTGCAAGCGCGACTACACCATCGAGCGAACGCAACTCCAGAACAGCGGCGAGCTGCATACAATGCCTTTGAATACTGTGAGCGTAGCCGCGATGGCGGATGGATCTGGATCCTGAGCCGAGTTCGCCCCGTTGCCTGGAACAGCGACGGATCGGTTGCGCGGATCGTTGCACCGACACGGACATCACCAAGCTCAAGCTGACCGAGCAGCAGCTTGCCGCGCAAGATAGATCGTTTGCACGTCACGCTGCAGTCCATTGCCGACGGAATGATCCCGACCAGACCCGATGGCCGAGTGACTTCCATCAATGCAGCTGCCGAGCACATGACCGGCTGGAGCTTGGCCGAAGCGATCGGTCAACCCGTGGGAGGCATGTTGCGCCTCTGTCGATCGGATGAACCTGTCCTGGCCGACTGCCCCGTTCAGGAATGCCTTTCGAACGCTGAGACAGTTAGCCTGGACGACGATGTGAAGATAAGCGTGGAGGCATAACGGACAGCTCAGACACGACGTGTTGGCTCGCCACCACGCAGGGGTTCAACAACGCCTGAAGGAGTTCGACCTCACCCCGCACCCGAGCTGCTTTCGTTTGCTTTGGAGAAAGGGGCTTTGTACCGCTCTCCACGCCTGTTGAGCAAGACCCGCGTGTTGACCAACCAAGTACCAGCCTGCGGTGTGTGCGTAGGGAGCCCAGGCCTAAGCGGTTACTCTTTGCCGTTGCCACCGCCGTTGCCCTTGTCGCCACCGGAGTTGCCGTTTCCACCAGAGTTGCCGTTGTCGCCACCGGAGTTGCCGTAGCCACCGCCGTTGCCGTTGTCGCCACCGGAGTTGCCGTTCCCACCACCGTTGCCGTTGCCGCCACCGGAGTTGCCGTTTCCACCGCCGTTGCCGTTGTCGCCACCGGAGTTGCCGTTTCCACCGCCGTTGCCGTTGTCGCCACCGGAGTTGCCGTTCCCACCACCGTTGCCGTTGCCGCCACCGGAGTTGCCGTTTCCACCGCCGTTGCCGTTGCCGCCACCGGAGTTGCCGTTTCCACCGCCATTGCCGTTGCCGCCACCGGAGTTGCCGTTTCCACCACCGTTGCCGTTGCCGCCACCGGAGTTGCCGTTTCCACCACCGTTGCCGTTGCCATTGTCGCTACCGGTGTTTTCACTCTGATTAAAGGTAATTCGCACCTCTGATGGAGCCGGCGACATATTGGTCGGGCTGACGTCCGGTTGCTGGGCTGCGGGCGCTGGTGGCTTGGGGGCACTGGATGGAGCCGCAACTACGCCTTCAGGGGTAATCGGCGCAGATTGAGACGAAGAGACTTGTTCGCCCGCCTGCACATTGACGCTTGTATCATTCCGCTCGTCTGCAACCTCGACGGTACCGCGTGCAACGGTGGCAGTGGAGGCCGTTTCGTTTGATTGAACGGTGAACGCCGTGCCTTTGACAACAGCAGCCAGGAATGGCGTCTGCACGGCAAAATGCTTCACGTTGCGAGCTTCAGCATCAATGCCGACTGTACCCTCATGGTTATAGACTGTGGTGAAGCCTGACTTGTCCGAGATCTGAGCAGTTGTGCCCGGGCCAAGCTCGATGGTTTCGGCGCCCCGCACAAGGGTGATGCGCCCACCTGGTGCGCTCTTGATGACCCGATCATCGGACACCACGCTGCCGCGAACGAGCTGCGTCCAGGCACCATTCTCCAGCGCAAAAACACCGCCCCGCAGGCGCACTGCCGTCCAATCATCTGCTATGGCTGTCGAGACACCCAGCACCGCGGCCAACGACAAGACGATTGCTGCAATAGGTTTACGCACTTCAAGCTCCCCAACCGTCTTTTTTGACGTAGTAGAACTCTGCCGATGCCAGCCTTCTAAAGTTTTAATAGGAAGCAGAGTTGATCAAAAACGGTGCAGCAGCCCCGCTAAGACCTTGTGCGATCCTGTGTCTCCGCTCAGGTCATGATTGTACCGGTAGTCAGCACGGAGGAGCCAGCCGCTGCCGACTTCGGCTTCAAGGTTGGCGCCAATGGAGAAAAAGGCGTCGGTGTCAAAGCTGTAGCCCAGACCCGCCGTGCCAAAGATACTGATCGTATCGGTCAATCCATGACCAGCTCGAAGGCCTCCTTCAATTGAGACTTCCCCGTGGGATGCTGCAAATGCCATGGCTTCGATCCCCAGAAGCAGGTCTGCTGCTACAAAAGTGTTGCCCAGGACTAGCGCAATACCAAGGCCGTCGTCGATCCCTGCAGCATAGCCCGACAAAATACCGGCATAACGCCCACCCTCACCTTGGCTTTCGAACTGGGTCGGCAATGGCGGCAAGTCTGGTAAGGGCGGCATCGGCCCGGCGAACGCCGATCCGACCAACGCGAGTGACAGACAGGACAACGATACAGTAAAGCGCAGCATGGAAACACCTTTTGGGAGTGGCTGCAGCTTCTCTGATTATGGTTGATCGAGCCTTAACAGCTTCCGCTAGGGCAGGAACCATTACGAGCGGAGCAATGAACGCTGCGTACAGGGGCGCATCATTTTCGGTGTGGACGATACCGGACACTGAAGCAATCGGCTCCTCAACATCACCGGACAGCCAAGGGCTCTGCGATCAAAATGCGCGAACATCGGCGCCGAGGAGGACTAACTTGCCTGCATCTGATTATCTTTTCCTGGACGAGCGTTTCGCGCGCTTACCCTGTCCGACCGCGACGATCCGCAAGCTGTTCGATGGATGCGACTGGGCAGAGGGGCCTGCCTATTTTCCGGCTGGACGGTACCTTGTCTGGTCCGATGCGCCGAACGATCGGATGCTGCGCTACGATGAAGTCAGTGGCGGGGTCAGCGTGTTTCGCCAGTCGGCCAACAATTCCAACGGCAACACGGTCGACCGGCAGGGACGGCTGGTGACCTGCGAGCATGGCATGCGGCGCGTCACCCGTACCGAGCATGACGGCACCATCACTGTTCTTGCGGAGCATTTTGAGGGAAAGCGCCTCAACAGCCCCAATGATGTGGTAGTTAAATCGGACAATTCGATCTGGTTCACCGACCCGACCTACGGCATCGATTCAGACTACGAGGGCTACAAGGCCGAGAGCGAGATCGGCGCGTCCTATGTGTATCGGATCGATCCACAGACCGGCGACATCAGCGTCGTCTGCGACGATTTTGTCAAACCCAAAGGCCTAGCGTTTTCGCCCGATGAGAAGCTGCTTTATGTGGTGGATACGGGACGCACGCATGGAGCGGATAATCCTGCGCATATGCGAGTCTTCGACGTTGACGCCGGCGGGCGGCTCTCCAGTGAGCGAGTATTCGCCGACTGCAGCAATGGTTTGTTCGATGGTTTTCGGCTCGATACGGAGGGCCGCATCTGGACCTCGGCTGGTGATGGCGTTCACGTCTACCATCCCGATGGAACATTGATCGGCAAGATCCTCATTCCCGAGGTGGTCGCCAACGTGTGTTTCGGTGGGCCTAAGAGAGACCGGCTCTTTATCTGCGCCACCACAGCGCTCTATGCGGTTCGGTTGTTCGTAAATGGCGCGAAGACGTTCTAACTCGGCGTGGGCTTCGGCCTTGTCGACCCGCGTGCAAGGCACCTCAGGCTTTAAGCTTGGTGCGGGCGGCCATAGAGCAGCTAAAGCAAAGGCGCATTCAGGTAGATAACTACAATTCAAACGAGAGGTCGGTAGGCGCACTAACGCGTTGGTCTTCGACTTGCAGCAATTATGACAGCTATAATGATTACCCCTGTGAGCAGCATGCGGAGACCGGCACTGGCGCCATAGGTATTGAGCATCGAGACCACCAGGAATAGGAACAGCCCCCCACCCCAGATACCAGGAACATTGGCGAACCCGCCAGCAACTGCGGTGCCGCCAATGACGACGACCGCTATGGAGGTCAGAAGATATTCTGCCCCCATATTGAGGGCTGCGCCGCCTGAGAAACAACTCAGGACTAGGCCAGCGAGAGACGCGAGGATGGCGCAAAGCACATAAGTGACAAGGCGCGTGCCGTCGACTGGCACTCCGGCCAGACGCGCTGCTCGCATGTTCTGCCCAATAGCTGAGACACGGCGGCCGAAAATCCCCTTCTCTAGGATCACCCAGGCCCCAATGGAGATCAGCAGCGCAACGATAGCAACGTTCGGGATACCTGCTGTTGAACTGATGGCGAACTGCGTAAGAGTAGCCGGTGGCTTGATGCGGATCCCGCGGTTGTACCAAATGGCAGTGGACTGGATCAGGAAGCTCGACGACAGGGTGGCAATGATCGGCGGAATGCGCAGCAGTTTGATTAGGGCGAAGTTGGCAAGGCCGATGCAAACGCCAATCGCGAGCGCGACGAGGATACCCGCCAAGATCAAGCTGTCGTTGGTTTCCATGGTTTTAAGGGCCACGGTTCCCGCCAGGGTCATGGTAGCGGGTATGGACAGATCCACATTGCCGGGGCCAAGTGTTATGACGAACATCTGCCCGAGGCCGACGATGACGGAGAATGCTGCAAATGTGAGAGCGGCCTGCGTCACGCCCACCGTCGATGCGCCGCCAGTGAACAGAATGGTCGTCAGCCATACTCCGAAAGCTGCGACGAACGACCAGATCCAAGGTTTGCGAAGCAGGTTCGTCATTGGCCGCCCATCCTTGCCTGCTGCCGGTTCAGCAATAGCCTGAGGGCAAGGACCAGGATCAGGATGCCGCCTTGCGCGCCGATCTGCCAATCAGGGGAGATCCTGAGGAAACTCAGGAACGAGGCCGCAAGGGTCAAGGTCAAGGCTCCGATTACGGCACCGATGGGGGACACGCGCCCGCCGACGAACTCTCCGCCACCCAAAATGACGCCGGCAATTGAGAGGAGAGTGTAGCGCAGTGCGATGTTGGCGTCCGCCGAGGTGGTGAGCCCGACGAGGGACATGCCCGCAAGCACGGCAAACAGGCCGGCGAAGCCGTAGGCCAGCGCCTTGGCACGAAGCACCGACCAGCCCGCCCGCTGTACGGAGCGCTCGTTGCCGCCCACCCCCCGCAAGAGGACACCCAAGGCCGAGCGGATCACCAGCCAGTGCGTCAGAGCGGCAATCAGGAGGCTAGCTACAATGGCTACGGGAACGAAGGGGGGCTTGCTGGTCATGAGCCAGCGGATCCATTCCGGAGCGGTTCCGCCGGGGGTCGGCAGCATCAGCACGGCAAGTCCGCCCCACACAAAACTCATGCCCAGGGTAACCACAATCGAAGGCAGGTTGCGCAAGTGGATGACGACACCGAGCACGGCATAAGCGAGGATAGATGCGGCAAGGATCAGTAGACCCAGCCAAGGCGTGGTCTGCAGGAACGTAGCCGTCACGCAGGCGACGAAGCTGACAAAGGTACCCATGGACAGGTCGAGATCGTTCACCATCATGATGAACATCTGCGCGATGGTCGCCAGCGCAATTGGCACTGCAAGGTTGAGCAGTAAGTTGAGCCCGACGTAACTCATGGCGCGGGGCTGGAGGTAAAAAATGGCGCCGAGCAGAACCAGCAAGGACAAGGCCGGCACCAGCAGGCGGAGGCGATCAGCTGTCAACCAGTTCACGCGGCCTGCTCCGAAAACGATGCAGCCAGTATCCGATCCTCGGTTATGTCTGTGCCACTGAGTTCTGCAACGATCCTACCATTCAGGAACACATAGACCCGATCGCACTGGCAGATCTCATCCATCTCAGTTGAGTACCACACAAAGGTTCGGCCCTTTTGCGCCTCCTGGCGCAGGATGGCATAGACTTCCTGTTTGGTCCCAATATCGACCCCGCGCATAGGGTCATCCATCAGCACCACGGGTGCACGTGTCGCCAATGCGCGTGCAAACAGAACCTTTTGCTGGTTGCCGCCGGAAAGCGAGAGGATGGGATTGTCGAGATTTTGCGTGCGCACTTCGATCCGTTCCCGCCATTGGCGCGCAATATCCGCCTCTTTCCCTTCGTTCACGATGCCAAACCGCGAGAGATCCGGCAGGAGCGTCACGGTTAGGTTTTTGAGAATGCTCCAGAGTGGCAGATTGCCATCGACATGCCGGTCACCAGCAACAAAAGCAACTTTGGCATCTTTGCGCGTGATCCAGTCTCCTCCCTGGCCAAGATAAAGGCTGACCAAGGTCTGGGTTTGGCCATGCCCTCCGAGCCCCGCCAAGCCCACGATCTCCCCGGGATAGGCTTTGAAGTCGATAGCGCCGGACCCACCAGCAGCTGTTTGTGTGAGCACCGGCTTGTGGTTCGTATGGTCGCAGGTTGGGACAACGCTGTCGCGCTCCCGCACCACGCTTCCCATGGCCGCAACGAGGCTATCAATGGTAAAGTCGGCGGCACGGCGTTCCGTCACCACCCGTCCGTCTTTCATGACGACGACACGGTCGGCCGTGGACAGGATTTCTCCTAATATGTGTGAGATGATGACAACGGAACCACCTGCGGCGACGAACTTGCGAACATAGGCTAACAGTTGGGCGGCAAGGCCGGCGTCCAGCGAGGATGTGGGCTCATCGAGGATGACAAGGCGAACCTTGATGTCGCTCTCGGAAAAGGCGGTCGCGATTTCGACCATCTGACGCTTGGCGATCGAAAGTGATGCGATACTCGCGCCGCAGGCTACGCCGTGCCCCGGGAAGATTTCATCGAGCTTTTGACGAATAAGTTTCTCGGCACGGCGCCTCCAACCCAGCCCCGAAATCGAACGATGAGTGATGCGCGTGTTTTCGGTAACGGTCAGGTTAGGGCAGAGCGAAAGCTCCTGGAACACACACCTGAGCCCATTCAGGCGAGCCATATTGATGCTGTAGGTTTCGGTAGCATCGCGCTCATCAAATAGGATGCTGCCTTTGTCTGGCGAGATAACGCCGGTCATGATGTTGACCAGCGTTGATTTTCCGGCACCATTGTGCCCGACGAGGCCCACGCACTCACCGGCATGGACGATGAAGTCGACACCTGCTAGCGCACGAACGGCACCGAAACTCTTTTCGGCGCCGTTCAACGCGAACACGGCTGCTGGTTCAGCAGGGTTCATCAAGAGATCACTTCGCAGCAGCAATGGTGGCTTGTGCGTCTTCCAGGGTATATTCTACATTGGTAACGCTGCCCGCTCCAGTTGCGGCCAGCTGGTCCTCAAGGTTGTCCTGCGTTACTTCCACCAGAGGCACAACAAGGTCCTTCGGTACGTCGGCGCCGTCAAGAATTTGCTGTGCAACCCAGAAGGCGAGAGTCGAGACGCCGGGTGCGATCGAAACCGAATAGGTCTCGTAACCATTGGCGTCCTTCTGCTCCTTCCACCACTTCAACTCGTCTTCGCGATTGCCCATGATGATGATCGGGGTTTCGCGCCCGGCAGCGGCAAAAGCTTGCGCGGCGCCATAGCCGTCGCCCCCCTGCGTGACCACGCCGACGATGTCGTCGGGAAGGCTGGGCAGAATACCGGCCACAGCCTTTTGCGCTACGTCTTGGGCCCAGTCGCCGTTCACCGAGCCCACGACCTTGAATTTGGAGTGGGCTGCGAGCCCTTTTTCAATACCCGCATGGATCTCGTCGTCGACCGAAACGCCGGCCAAGCCACGGATCTCGAGCAGATTGCCACCCTCGGGAAGCTTCTTGGCAAGAAAATCGAGCTGGTTAACGCCCATCTGTTGGAAGTCAACAGCAATACGCCAAGCACAAGGTTCGGTCACTATGCCGTCAAAGGAGACAACAGTAATGCCGGCATCACAAGCTTCCTTAATTGCGCCGTTAAGCGCTGTAGGAGAGGCGGCATTGACCACGATGGCATCATAGCCCTGTAGGATCATGTTTTGTATTTGGGCCGCCTGTTCGGTGGCCTGGTTTTCCGCAGTGGTGAATGCGTCGGCAGCAGCTACGACGCCCGACTCAACGGCGGCCTTGGTGATCGTATCCCAGCTCGTCAGCATGGCTTGCCGCCACGAGTTTCCAGCGTAGTTGTTCGACAGTGCTATGCGTTTTGCACTTGTTTCCGCCAGGGCAGTGCTCGAAACGAGCAAAGCTGCAAGTGCACCTGATACCAGTACTTTTTTCATGATGTCCTCCCTCACGCCTCAATCGGCATGCTGTGCTTTGGTCTCGAGCCAAAAGCTGCGCGGACACTAACATGTTAGGTGTGATCAGCAAGATAGCTGGGGGATATAATTTCCTTGGATTGGCGTTTTCGAAGGACTATCGGTTGACTGCGTGACTACAAAAGAGGCCATCCGATTGCCAGTCTGAGAAGTGAGTGGAGGAAACCGCTCCACCGATGGAGCTCATCTCTTTCGAAGAGACAGGAGCTAAGCCTGTTGGCTGGGGAGGCCATTTTGAACTAATCAACTGTTGCAAGTTGGTGGGACTCACTGTGATGATCGAGAACATTGAACTGCCAGAGCTAACGTCCATTGGCATCATGGTCGAAGCCAGGTGGGAGGATTTGCCGCGAGCCGTTCCAGCGGCCTGGCAGCAGCTTTTTGCGGCAGACTCGGGAGCCACTAGTTTTCTTGAGGTCTCCATAGGTTGCGAAGCTGGGGTTTATCGCGAGCTCGTTGGCTATCTGGCAGCTGAAAGGTCCGAAGTGCCTGCTGGCATGATCCGCTACGCAATTCCTCGAGGCCGATATCTTCGCATCATCCATGACGGCCCGCTCGAGGCCATTCCTGAACAGTATTCACTCCTCTACGCCTACGCCGCAACCCGTGGGCTGCAGGCTACCGATTTCAAGCTGGATTTCGGGTATAGCCCTGGGCTTCCGCCAGGTCGCCACGAACTGCATGTTGCGCTTACTTTCGATCCACTTCGGCTAGTTTGATCCTGTTTGCTTTTGAAGGTCCGGTGGGCTGCCAGGGCGAAAGGTAAGGCTCACGACCATACCATGCGGCCGATGGTCCACCTGCTGGCGCTATTCGACCCCTTCCAGTCCTCTTCAGCCCTCAGGCTGCTTTCCAAAAACTGTCATTACGCAAGCCATTGACCCTCATCGGGCGGCTGAACTGATTCTGATAGGCCCTCGGACTCACGCCCGTACGAATGCGGAAGTCATGCCGAAGCGTATCGACAGAGCCAAGCCAAAGGCCCTCGCGATCTCGTCAAGACCGTGTTGACGCTCGACAAGAAGCGCTTTGCTCCTTCCACCCGCACATGCCGTAGATGCGCGCGTGCCCAAGCGCCGTGGCTGCAAGCGGGGACTGCTGGCCGGAAGATAGAGAGCGGCCGCGGTGCGAGAACGGGAAGCTCATCTGGGATTCCGAATGTTTATAGCACAGAGAAGTGGCTTATGTGCCGGCACTATCCAGATTATCGCGAAAGTCGTTCAAACCCGCATCGACTGAGGAGGGGGCCTCAATCCACTCCTGCAGCAAGCCGCCATGCGCGGGATCTCGCCCGGGAATCGGCAACATCATGATGCGCTTGGCCGCGGACCGGAAGCCCATTTGGTCCAAGTGAGCCTCCTGCATATTGTCCCAGTCGCGTCCATCGGGATAACCGCCGACCATCATGATATCTTCCGAACATGCGGTCATCGCATGGGACACGCCTGCGGGAAGCACGATGATGTCGCCAGCAGAAACACGAACGGGGACTCCCCCAGCGCCAAACAGATCGACCTCCATCCAGCCGCTGGCGCAGCCCAGGCATTCATGAGTGGTGGAGTGGAAATGCCCATATGTATAGACGCCGGGATAGCGCCAGTTATTGAGCCAGCCATTTCCCCGGAAGCGGGAGATGAGGGCGCCCTCGCCTCCGCCCGGCACCGCATGGCGATGGACCAACACGGGGAAACGGCTGTTCGGAACGAAGCCGACCGGCTTTGACCAATGCAGTTCGGTATCCATCAGAGCCCCAGCGTTTTCAGGTGTTCGATAGAGCGGCCGGCAAAGGCTTGCCAGTCGCTCGGATTATCATGCTCGGTGACGATGTGATCGGCCTTGGTCGCACGAAATAGCGGCACGAGGGATGCCCAATCAATGATGCCGTCGCCGGTGGCGGTCCAGCCGTCATCCACTTTGGTACCTAGCGGTGCCGTGTCCTTGGTCTGGACGGCGACGATCCGATCTGCAAAGCGCTGCAATTCTGCCGCGGGGTCGGCGCCGGCGCGCACAATCCAGCCACAGTCGATCTCCAACTTGACGCTGTCTCCACCCGTTTCGAAAATGTGGTCGATTGGCCTTGTGCCGTCACTCAGAGGTATGAACTCGAAATCGTGGTTATGCCAAGCCACGCTCAGCCCGTGCGGCGCGGCCAACTCAGCCCCCTTCGCCAGCTTCTCGCCCAAATTGCGCCAGTAGTCGGCCCTCGGTTGGCGTTCGTCCGGAGCCACATAGGGCGGGATCAAATAGGTTGCACCGAGGGTCTGGGCAATCTCAATGAAGAGCTGCGGCTCGTTGACAAGACCAGCCAGGGGCATGTGGAACCCGAGGCACTGCAAGCCGGCCTCGTCGAGCGCCCGCCGGAAGGCGCGAGGATCCCCCTCATAGGCGGGCAGCCAGGGTTCGATGGCGTCGTACCCCATCGCCTTCAGGATCGGAAGCTGATCCAGAAGGGGCGGGAAGTTGCGGGACGAGTAGAGCTGGTAGGCAATCGGATAGCCCATGATACCTCCGCAGCCAGGAGAAGGGCCTCAACCAGAGGTCGAGGCTCGAATGAGTTCAGCCCGCGCTGGGCTGGAGTTCCTTGTCCTTGTCGAACTCGAGCAGTTCCACCATGACGCCCAACTGCTCAACCGTGTCATAATATGCATAGCGGCCGTGCGATCCGTCGAACTCGCCGCGCTGCAGCAGCTTGTGACCTTTGCCCTCGAGATACGCGTTGCGGTTGGTCAGATTGCGGGTGCGGAACGCAATGTGGTGGCAGCCCGGTCCCCTTTGTTCCAGAAGATCGCGCCAGGCGCTCTTTTCCGGCCCGGGTTCGAGGAACTCGACGTCGATGTTGCCGAATTTGAACATGCGGATCTTGCAGCCCACATCGGCAGGCATACCATTATAGATGGCCTTGGCCTCGTTCGGTTCGGCCGCCTTGCCCAGGGAAGGCATAGGCTTGCCGGTCAGGTCAGCAAACCATTGTGCGGATTTGTCCACGTCGTCGGTGACGAAGCAGATCTGCATCACTTCGTCTTCATCAAGCAGGCGCTTGTCCATTTTGTTCGTCCGTTGGATTGAGGAGGTGACTGGCGGCCCGTGGGCCGCCAGTCTGGGAGGACTCGTGTCAGCCGAGTATGGTGTCGTAGTTTTCCTTCATCTCGGCGATGGCATCTTCGACGGTCATGTTGGAGTCGCTCCAGAAGTTGAAGACGACGTTCCAGATTGAATCCTGCCAATCGGCGTCAGCCGTGTTGTGAGGGTTCTGCACCTGCTGTGCTGGATCCTCGAGGATGCGCAGCACTTCCGTCGAACAGGCGTCGAGGCTTTCCGCTGGGGCATCGAGCCGAACCGGGGTCGAACCCTTGGCCGCGGCGAACCGGGCCTGGCTGGCCGGATCGAGCACAACCGATGCGAAATCGAGCTCGGCATTCTGTACGTCTTCGGCCTGTCCGCCCAGCAAGCCCCAAGCGTCAACGGTCACCACGACCGCCTGAGCGCCCGGGATTTCGATGCAGCCAAAGTCCGTGCCGGCGACCTTGCCTGCCCCAAGCCATTCGCCCTTCATCCAGTCGCCGTGTATCTGCATCAGGGCCTTGCCGGTGATGACCTCGTTCGTGGTCTCGTTCCAGGGGCGGTTCTGCGCCTCGGGGCCGGCTTCGTTGGCGAAGAGGCGAACGGTTTCGAGAGCCTTGGCAAAGTTGGGATCATCCAGAGCGGTTGGATCGACCTCTTCGCCATAGATCTTCTTGTAGACGTCGGGCCCCGCCACGGCAGCAACCAGGGCGTGGGTTAGATAGCCCACTTGGAACGGCTGGCTTCCCACCGCGAGTGGGGCGTAACCCGCATCGCGGATTTTCTGGAAGTCGGCGAACATGGTATCCATCGAATCCCAGGCAGTGGGATCGACCCCCGCAGCCTTGGCCACCTCCATGTTGTAATAGAGCATGCCGTCGATATGGAGTGCCTGAGGCACCTTGACGATCTCGCCATCAACGACGATCGAAGCAGCCACGGCTGCTGGCAGCTTGTCGACAATGGCATTGTCGTTGAACCACTGGGTCAGCGGGAAGCCCAGGCCCATTCCGGCGATGTCACGATAAACGCCCGGATTGGACTCCATGAAGATGTTGGGTGGCTGCCCACCGGTGATCAGGCTCATCAAATTGACGTTGGAGCCAGTGTTGTGGGGGATGGCAATATCGGTCCAGGTATGTCCTTTGGCTTCTAGTCCGGACTTAAGGACGTTCAAGGCAGCAATCTCGGGCGGCGCTGACCAGCTGTGATAGATGACCAGGTCAGTTGCCATGGCACCGAATGAAGCGGTGCTAAGCATGAAACCGGCGACAAGGCCGGCAAGCCTCTTGGTAGACATCGTTCTCTCTCCCTTTTGGTGTTTTAGTTACATTCGCTGCCCGGTCGGAGCGTCGAACAGATTGGCCTTGCCCTTGAGGTAGCTGACAGTCACGGACTGGCCCGGGCTGAGCCGCGCGGCCGTATCGGGCTCCACTCGCAAGGCAAGCAGATCGTCTTCAAACCTGAAATAAGCGCTGGCATCGGGTCCGGTGCGTTCCGCATACTGAACGGGCACCTCGAATTTGCCAGCCACGGGGCCATTTGGCGCGAGGGCAAAATGCTCTGGCCGCAGGCCAACGATGACATCGGCGCCGTCGGTCGGCGCCTCAGCGAAGGGGTAGTCAGAGACATCGAGCCGCACGCCTGAGCCGAACACCGCTTCGACCCTGCCGTCGGCGATGCTGACCTTGGCCTTACGCAGATTCATCGCGGGTGAGCCGATGAAGCCCGCGACAAAGAGATTAGCGGGCCGCTCGTAGATCTCGTCGGGCGAGCCGAACTGCTGGATGACGCCCCCGTTCATAACAGCGATCTTGGTTGCCATGGTCATGGCTTCGATCTGGTCATGCGTAACGTAGACGACCGTGGACTTTAGCTGGTCGTGCAGCTTTTTGATTTCGAGCCGCATTTCGGTCCGCAACTTGGCATCGAGATTGCTGAGCGGTTCGTCGAACAGGAACACCCCGACATTCTTCACCAGCGCTCGCCCGATGGCGACGCGCTGGCGCTGACCACCCGAGAGTTGGCCAGGCTTGCGATGGAGGAGGGGTTCGATCTGGAGGAGCTTTGCCGCCCAGGCGATCCGTTCTTCAATTTCGTCCCGCGGCAACTTGCTGGCCGATAGCCCAAACTTGAGGTTCCCATGCACCGTCTTGGTGGGATAGAGCGCGTAGCTCTGGAACACCATGGCAAGGCCACGATCCTTTGGATCAAGATCGGTCACGTCGCGATCGCCGATCATGATGCGGCCGTCGGTAACATCCAGCAGTCCGGCAAGGAGATTGAGCAGCGTGGTCTTGCCGCAACCCGAGGGGCCGAGCAGCACCAGGAAATCACCGTCGTCGATGCTGAGATTGAGATCGTCTAGGACCGTTAGAGCGCCGTAAGTCTTGGTGATGTGCTCGAAGCTGACGCGTGGCATGAGCTTAACCCTTGATGGCGCCGGCAGTGATGCCCTGAACAAAGAGCTTGCCGACGAAGAAATAGATGACGAGGGGTGGAATGGCGGTGAGCAGGGCGGCCGCCATGTTGTCGTTGTAACGCACGGTGCCAGTCGAGATGGTGATTAGGTTGGCCAGGTTAACCGTCATCGGTTGGCCCGCCATGCCTCCGAAGGTCACCCCGATGAGGTAGTCGTTCCAAATGGAGGTGATCTGCAGGATCAGCACAACGATCAGGATGTTGCCTGACATGGGCAGGATGATCTCGAAGAAGATCTTCCAGAACGAGCCGCTATCCATCACGGCCGCGCTCATGATCTCCTGGGGAATATCCTTGTAGTAATTGCGGAAGATAAGCGTCAGCACCGGCATGGCCAGGATCGCGTGGATGATCGCAACGCCCCAGATGCTTCCATAGACCTTGAGCGTTGCCGTCATCGAGATCAGCGGAAACATGATGATCTGGAACGGCACGAAGGCGCAGACAAAGAGGGTAAACAGGAAGGGCCCGGCCCATTTCACGTTCCACAAGGCCAAGGCGTAGCCCGTGACAATGGACAGCCCGATCGACAGGATCAGTGACGGGATAAGGATCAGGACCGAGTTCCAGAACCCAACCTTGAGCCCTTGGCAGCGGGTGCCCGAGCAGGCCGAGTTCCAGGCATGATCCCACGCCTCCAGCGTCCAGACGTTCGGCAGCGCGAACATAGCCCCTTCGCGGATCTGGTCCATGGTCTTGAACGAGGTGACGATCACCACGTAGAGCGGCACGCAGAAGAAGAGAGCGCAGATCGAAAGAAAGACCAGGACGGCGATGGAGCGGCCGGTGATCGCCTTCTTGCGGCGTGCAAAATAGGGAGCGCTGCGGACGGCGACTTCGGCGCCGAGGAGTTTTTGGGGCGCGGTCAGATCGGTCATGCCTGTGCTCCTGAACGGCGCTGCTGCCAGGCGGTAAGAAGAACTAGGGGCAGGAAAATGACTGCGGTAATCAGCAGCATCACCACGGCCGCCGCCGAGGCGAAGCCCAGATTGCCTTTGGCGGAAAGCGCCTGGATGGTGAAATAGGCTGGAACATAGGTGGACTGTCCCGGTCCGCCATTGGTCATGGCGACGATCACGTCGTACGCCTTGATCACGCCGAGCGAGAGCAGGATGGCGCAGGTGATGAAGGTGAACTTCATCATGGGGATGATGATCTCGGTATAAAGCCGGAACAGGCTCACCCCATCGAGCCGCGCCGCGCTCCAGATCTCGGAATTGATGGACTTCAGCCCCGCTAGCATCAGCGCCATGTAGAAGCCTGCGCTTTGCCAGACGGAGGCGAGAATGACGCCGTACATGGCCGTTTCAGGCCGCGCGAGCCAGCTGGCGTTCACCCAGGTGAGGCCAATCGAATGGAGGAAGTGCTCAATGCCAAGCTCGGGATTGAACATCCAGCGCCAGGCAGCGCCAGTGACAATCAGCGAAATAGCGAGCGGATAAAGGAACACCGTGCGGAAGATGCTTTCGCCGCGCTTTTCCCTATCGATCATGGCGGCGAGGATAAAGCCGAACACGATGGCCAGGGCGCTGCCAAGGCCAAGCACGATCAGGTTCTGCAGCGAGATCATCCAAGCGTCGTCATTGAAGAGACGCTGGTATTGCCGGCCCCATTCGGACCAGTTGATTTCGTATTCAGGCAAGCGGCGGCTGCGCGTCAGCGACAGGTACACCGTCCACAGGATGGCGCCAACAAAGGCAATCAGTGTCACCATGCTAGCCGGAATCAATGCCAGCTGTGGCGACCATCGGCTCCACCGAATGGTCATGCTCGTCCTCCCTTGAACGCCGCGGCGGGTTGTTCCGCTCTGTCGACGTATCAGCTCTTGCAAGCAGTATTAGCGTTAAACTAGGATCGCCTGAGACGATCCGTCAATAGCTTTTTCGCGCAAAATTCGTGTGCTCTGATGTTGCGGGGAGGGTTGAAGCGGCAAGTGCGAACCAGCACAGGGAGGATTAGACGTGCAAAATCGATACGGCATACCACCGCTCGGATTCGGTACTTATGGGCGAAATGGCGAAGCCGGGATGGCTTCGATGCTTGTCGCGCTGGAAACAGGATACCGGCACCTCGACACCGCGCAAGATTACGGCACTGAACAGCAGGTGGGACAAGCAGTCCGGCGATCCGGACTGCAACGCCAAGAGATATTCGTCACCACCAAGATCAAGACAAGCAATCTGGGGGAGGGCAGCCTCGTACCCTCGCTCCGACAAAGCCTTGAAACACTTCAGCTCGATCAATTGGACCTGACCCTGATCCATTGGCCATCGCCCCATGGCGCGGTCCCGCTGCCGGTTTACATCGAGCAGTTGGCGGAGGCGCATGCTCTCGGGCTGACTCGCCTGATAGGCGTATCCAATTTCACGATCGCCATGCTCGAGGAGGCTGAAGGCATACTGGGCGAGCTTTCGATTGCCAACAACCAGGTCGAGTTAAACCCGTTGCTGCAAAACAAAAAACTTGCAAACTACTGCATCGGCAAGGGAATTTCAGTCACTTGCTACCTGCCGATCGCCCGGGGCACTTTGGGAAGTGTTCCCGAGATTGCGGCGATAGCGGGCCGGCATGAGGCAACGCCAGAGCAGGTCGCCTTGGCCTTTGAGCTGTCCAAGGGATACATCGCGATTCCGACCTCCGGAAAGGCCGAGCGCATCCGCAGTAATTTCGAAGCTGTAAATCTGCGGCTGAGCGAGGACGAGATCCGGAGAATTGAAGGGTTGGATCGTGGACAGCGTTCCATCGATCCCGAATGGGGTCCGGATTGGGATTGACAGGGGCTCTGCGCAAGATTTAGCTAGTCGTATTAACGTTCCTACAAACCTCTGCGACACCGCGTGGAGAAGGTCCGCCGGCTGCCGCTGGCGGCGCGGAACAGCTATTGCCGCAATGTCGGCGGGAGGAATCATGAAGGGCATTACCAGTCTCGGGCATATTGCGATCAACGTGACTGATCTCGAAAAGTCGCTCGACTACTATGTCAACAAGCTCGGCTTTCCCGAAATGCTGCGCCTCAAGCGCGACGACGGCGAAACCTGGCTCGTCTATCTGCGCATTACCGATGAGCAATATCTTGAGATTTTTCCCGGCGCCGAGAACGATCGGGCGCCGGCAAGTTGGCACACCAACGGCATGACCCATATGTGCTGGACAATCGATGATCTCGATGCCACCTGCGAGCGCATCAAGGCCACCGGCATAACGTTACTCAGCGAACCCAAAGCGGGACTCGATGGTAACCGCCAGGCTTGGCTCGAAGATCCTGACGGCAACCGGATTGAACTGATGGAGATGCACCCCGATTGCTTGCAGTACCAGGCGATCCGCCGTCTGCACGCTGAGGGCGTTTAGTTCAACGCTGCCGTTGGTGTGTATTGTCGCTCATGATTTTGATCTGTTGCTGGCCAGGCGAATCCCCATATGGGGGACAGACGTCCTTGATCCGGTAGGTTGAAGTCATGGGCAGGCCCACCGTTCGTCTGAAAGATATCGCTGATCAAACGGGGTTCTCGGTCAATACCGTATCCCTGGCCCTGCGGCAGAGCCCACGCATTCCCGAGGAAACCTCCATCCTCATCCGTGAAGCAGCCGAAGCGCTCAACTATCTGCCCAATCACGTCGCTAAATCGCTGGTTAGCCGCGAGACCAAGACTATAGGTCTCGTGCTCACCGACATCACCAATCCGGCGCTCACAAAGGTGGCGCAGGCCGTGGAGATGGCGCTATCTGAGCGCGGCTATTCGACCCTATTTGCAACGTCCAACAACGATATCGAAGAAGAGAAGCGGGTTATCGAAATGTTCCGGTCCAGGCAGGTGGACGGAATGCTGATCTATCCGCGCAGCCATCGTGAACTCGATCATATTCGCCGGTTGCGGCAAAGGGGCCACCCACTCGTCCTGCTGGTTGCCGATCCAGATGCAGGTATCGATGCTGTGTGCATCGACGAGCGACGAGGCGCTTACCGCGCCGTTCGGCATCTGATCGACATTGGGCACAGCCGCATCGGCATCATCGACACGTCCAATCCCAAGGGAAATCTTGAAAAGCGCGACGGCTATGCCCAGGCGCATGAAGAGGCTGGGTTGCCGATCGATTCGCAGCTACTGGCCGATCCGCTTGGGAACTCTGTGATCCGCGGCTACTGGGCGATGGATCGGCTGATGAGCCTGCCCATGCGTCCCACCGCGGTATTTGCCGCCAATGACTCGCTTGCCATCGGCGCGTTGCGCTGGACGCAGAAAAACGACCTGCGCGTTCCCAAGGATGTCGCCATCATCGGTTTCGACAACATTGAATTCGCCGAACACGCAGCTACCCCTATTTCCTCGATCAAATACGAAGTCGACATGGTGACCGAGCTGGCGGTGGAGCGGCTGCTGCAACTGGTAGCGTCTAAGGACCGTTTGCCGGAACCGAGGGTCACCTTGATAGACCCTGAGCTGATTGTGCGGGACAGTACTGCTGGCAGGGCAGACTAACCAAAGTCGGACGTCTCATTTCCGAGATGCAATCAACGCCTAAGAATTGAAATGACAGCGTCCGCCGGTTCTCCAGGAGCAGTACACAGGTCCAGGCGCTACTCGATGTTATTTTGCCGCCACGATCAGTTTGGGCGATCGAATAGAAGAAGCCAATGTGTTCGATCTGGTACCTGGTATGGCCAAACTGAAGAAGTTGGATTACGCACGCTGTCGAACCCATGTGCTCTTGGCGGGGTAAATGCAGCGCTCGTAACTGGGAAACTGCAGTTGAGCTTTCATAACGTTTTACTTCAGTAGCAGATTCTAACTCATTTCAACTCGATCACGAGGGCCGATCGGCAGCCCCCCGAACGGGGAATGATCGATAATCCATCCCATCGATCATTTGCTGCCGTGTGCCCGTAAATGGGCAACCGGCTATAAGGCAGCGGACAGCGGGAAATTGGGGGTTCCTTGATGGCCGGATCTCAGACCTGGCGAATGTCGGCGTGGTACTGGGCCGCCATTGCGTCGGGCGTGACAGGCGTGGTGCCTGCGGTCAGCGGTCGGGCGACAAGGATCCGGTCAAAGGATCCTTGTGCAGGGTTGGAAGCCCACCGGCGAAATTGGCACGAAGCGCTGTCAAACGCGATCTCTCAAAATTGCGGCTGAAAACATCGGCGTATTGCGCTAGATTTCCAGTTTGCTGCGTGCGGCCGTCGGAAGCCGATTGGAAATGATTGCTGACCATAAAAGCAGATGCATGCCGATTGAAACTCTCAATTTCCGCTCCGAAAAGCCTATCGATCTCCTGGCTTCCTGGCCTATGGAAATCATCGGGGACTTTGAACTGACCCAAAAGGAAACCAATACGCTTCTGTTCGGTGGTTTGTGTCGAGGGGCACCACCTCAACGATTGGCTTTCCCGCCTTGGCGATACTGAACGCTTCGCCCCCCGCAGCCTTTTCAATGAGGCGAGACAAATGTGTTTTGGCCTCATGGATATCGACGATGTCCATATCTGCCCCTCCTAAACCAAGTCCAATAAACTAGATCTGGAGACGATTGGGTCGCAAGCCGATCAGGAACTCGGCGCTGCCAACGAGCATCAGGAGCGGATTGACCCGGGCCAAGACGGCCATGCAGCCTTTCGGAAACAATCGGCAAGGTTGGTATGAACCACCGGTGCGATCAACCGGGGAGGCCATCATCGCCATTGGAGAGGGAAAGGGCGCATCCGTGTTGCGCTTCAAACCGATACCGGCGTGATATTGTGTCGCCACCGCATCCACAATCAGTAGGGCAGTACCTTCAACTGGCGACAACGCCCCAAGGAGCCGATCGGACATATCTAAATGCAAGGCAACTTGGCCTTCAAGCGTTGCTATTTCGTCCATCCGCCTGATTTTCCTTGACCTGCCTGGGTAAACTTCACCTTGTCAGTCTCATCTTGCATCCATCCGATCTGGCTAGGCTGGCCCGCGCGATAGTCCAATTCATGGCTATGCATTTGGCCGGGAGTGGAATGGCACATCGGAGCCAAACCCCTACAGCAACCAGTCCTGAGCGAAGCGCTCCGCTGTGGTCAGAAGGATCGCACCAGCATCAGCCATGGCGTAGCGAAGCAAGCCAGCCGGCGCTGGACGCGTCTGATCGGGCGATATGCCGGGCCATCGCAAGTCAGCGGACACTTCAACCACGGGAGTACCCAGCCTCGCCGCTGGAACTTCGGGCAGCCCTGCTATGGTTTCTTCGCAGGCCGTTTCTGTTTCAAAAAGTTGAACCACAAGCGGGTACAATGTGGTCAGCAGTGCCGAACGCGCCCACAACGCCCGCGCTTCCCGGCGGTAAAATTCCAGGGCGCCGTAGCGTGGCACATTGATCAGGGCAACGACGTCCAACCCATCACCGTTCTTGCTCGTAAATTGCGGGCGCCGACGCGCGTATTCGGCGAATGCGCTGAGCTCTTTCTCCCTGTACATAGCCTCTGGCGGAATGCTTCCGACAAAACTGACGCCATACTGCGTGGCATATCGCAGATCCTCGCGCCGAAACGCCAAATTTCTCCACGAAAACCCTCCGGGTAAGCCAAGCCGGGCAAAATGGGCTGATAGCACGGGCCCAGGCTGTTCTCGCCCGCTCACTTCCGGAACGACGGTGCTCGTACCCAGCCGGGCGAGCAGCGCTTCCGCGGCGCCAACGGGCGCGGAAGTGCCGGCTCCAGCGGCATTGTTATAGGCGGCGCGGGCGGAACGCTCGGCAGCGATAGCCGTCCTGGCGCTTGGCGCCGGGACTTGCAGGGCAAACTCGCGCATTTTGGCCGGATCAAACTCATTCCAGCGCTGTAATGCCAGGATTGAGGCGACTGGCAAGGCGCCCAGGCGTTCGCCCAGGCTGAGCTCTTGCTGCAGAGTTGCCTCAACGAAATCCAACGCGGTTAGGTAGTTGGAAAGACTGGCGCGGCCAAGGCCATGACGGGCTGCGATGGCGGCCAGTTCGCGCATGGAGCCAGGTTTTCCGGATTGCTGCAATTCGGTTCGCGCCTGCCGCGCCACATCGATCCACTTCCGGGTCATAATTCCACTCGCACCGCTGAACACTTATGGGAGCCCCCTGGCGCCAGATGCAACACCAAATTGCCGTTGCAATCACAATGACCGTATTGTACTGTAAAATACGTCGGAGGCGAGCGAGCGGAAATAGTGGTACATTTACAGGCGGACACCGAAGATCAGGAACTGCGCAGGGAACGAAACCCAAATGTCGGGGTCACGGCAGATTATCCAAGGTTTCCGCTCCTGCGCCGGCGGTTGCTGGAGCTTTTCGCCGGCCCCTTGGGGCCGATTGGGGTCACCGCTGGGTTTCGTGCGGCCCCTGAATTGTTGCGCGAACTACGAGCCTGTGGCGCAAATGCGCAGCAGCTCACGGATGCTATCAACGCTGTGAGGCAGGAGGCCGGCCTCCCCACGATTTCTGCTGCAGCCGTTCGCAAAGCCGCCAGCCGTGTGCTCAAGCCGCTCAATGTCTCTGCCACAGGGGCGCACCCGATCTTAGCCGAAAACTGCTCAGATCAGCAGACGTCTGCGTCGGCGCAAGCTCAAACGCATCTTTCCCTGTCCCGAGCTCACCCAGATCAATCCGCTTCGGGCAAGTCTGCGCAAAGCGCCTCGTCAGTGCGACCACAGGAGGCGAGTTGGAGCACCGACAACGACATGTTCCAGCGCGCTCAAGACGCGAGACGCAGGAGGAAGGAGATTGACGAGATATAATCTGAGGTTGGCTGCGGCTCCCGCGGAGCCGCTCCCCATAAGCCTGCTGCACAGGAAGATGGCGCGTGAAGGAAGCGCCGCACTCCTTGGCCATCTGAGTTTGCCTTACGGACACTCCGAAGTTCGGCTCGGCCACCAATCTGCTCGAACGGTCATCGGCCCAGTCAAAAAGCCCGATCAACCCAAAACAAGGAAATGACGTGACTAAAAGATCGCAGACAAGCCAAAGTATCTATGCGCCCATACGCAATTGCATTATCGCAAACGATAAAGGAGGATCTGGCAAAAGCTTCGCAGCTCAGCTTTTAGGGTCGGTGAGCAAGGCGCTACTTGGGAGGGTCTTGATATTCGAGATTGATGATCAAAATCTGTTGCTCAAGCTGTTCTCCGGAGAAGCTGAACAGCTGATCTTGCCGGACACCGACATGGTGCGGCGGGACTTTTTGGCAGACGTGAATACTTTGATGCCGGCGCTGGAAGCCATGAGAGATCCAGAGGGGCCTCCGGTAATCCTCGACATAGGAGCCGGTCTGGATAAGCGTGTTGCGCGTGCGTTGTTGGCAGCCAAGGCTCAGAAGTACATGAATATTGCTGAGCGCGGCACGGCTATCCTGCTGCCTACGTTGCCCGATGCCGACTACGTCAGGGGGGCCGCTAAAGCTGGCAAGCGACTTCACACGAGCTTGCCCGATGCAGCCGTATTCGTTTGCCTACGCAATCCAAACGAAATTGCCTTTAGTGCTTCAGCGCAGGAAATATGGGACCGCGACCTCGCTCCGCACGTAGCGCGGTTCGGTCTGCTTAAAATGCCCGAATTCGAACGAGCGACGATACAGATCGTCGAGAAGCTTGAGCGCTCTATTTTTGATCTTTCAAGTATGGACCCGTCTGATCTCGGCCATCAGCTCAACTGTAGTCCCATGATTGCGGAAGCTCTCGTCGACAGCTTGCATGTGAATGTCGATGCGTGGCGCGAACAGATCGAGCTGAAAGGTTTTTTCGCATAAGGATCGGGCCTCCGCCGGATGCGTTTGTTCTGCAAAGGCCCCATTACCGACGCAGTCGCGCCCAGGACGCATTGGTCAGATCCCTTCCTGAAGGCCTGGAGTTTATTCTGCGGATTCACGCCTCTTCTCTCGGGCCATCTGAGATCGCAGCAGGAATAAAGCAGCGCGAACGAAATCTGCAGAAACAGATGATGAAAAAATTCCAAGCGCGTGTCCGGCGTGCCGAGTACCACCGAAGTTGGTCGGAGCTATTTCGGCTACTGCGTTCTTTATTGTGTGACCGGTAAGCGGAGCTGGCAAGACGCTCAACAAGCTTGAATTTTTGGCCGACCTGCTTCTTGCATTGGGGTTACCCAAACCTGGCTCTTGCAAACACACGGGCGGATTGCCGGAACGAAAGCAAAGGCGAACTTAAACTGCCGGTCCTTTGGCGCAGCTTCGTTTGGAGGATTGCTGGACAAATTGTAAGTGCTCGGCGGCCAATCTCTCGTCTTACATAGTGCTGCTCCATTTGTGACGGCGACAGGTGAGGGGCCGCCTGGCAAATGCGCTGAAGTTTTCCGGCGTGTATTTTCAGGAGAGTGTAGCCCAATCTCCACCTATGAGGACTTGGCGTTCATTCCCTGCCCAAACCGCTGCGCAACGAGTCAAATATGAACTCAGACAGCTTTAGACCAACTGTGACTTGGGGAAACAAGGAGTGACGGCATGTGGCAAGCCGTGACAGGCTGTGACAGGCTGTGACAGGCCGTGACAGGCCGTGACAGGCCGTGACAGGCTGTGACCAATCAGGTCGATGAGTGACAGGTTGTGGCAGAGCACAGGATTTAGCCGGTTGTGCCGCATGATGTGTCAAAGCAAGCGAGTGTATCGCTACCGGGTATAGGTTCGTTGGCATCGCCATTTGGGGGTAGGATAGCCTAGTCGGTCTAGGCTATCCAGACTATCAGCTTTGTGCCACCGGTAAGCTGAACGAGGCGGTTCCAGCACTTAGACTGCAGTTTATTTCACTCAGCACGCTGTGCCTTGCATGTTTCTGACTGATCCTTGCTGCTCAACAGCGAGGTCAACGACATGCCGGCAGCACAATTTATTCACATCAGCGGCTACGGACGCAAGCCACGGCCTGGAGCCAAGCACCATGAAACAGCTTTTGGTATCCTCAACGAAGCCGGCCGGGTTCCTAGTGCCACGCATCATATCGATGCGCCCCAACCTGCTCAGCTGATATACGGGGTACCGCCAGAAACCCTCCGCGGTCAAGTGTTACACTTGGCCGAGCGGGCACGGGACAGCAGCGGTCGCCGCCTCAGAAGCGATGCGGCTTTGATCATGGCAGTGGTTGCTTCCTGCCCTGAGCTTATCCCAACGCAGCCAGATGAGGAATATGAAGTCAGATTGTGGCATTGGATACCCGCGACACTTTGCTGGCTGCAAAACTGTTTTGGCGCCCAACTCAGAAGTGTGGTCCTTCACGAGGACGAGGCTCACCACCATCTGCATGCTGTCTGGCTCCCGATTGTACGGGAGGATGGACAACTTGACTGGAACCGGCACCCCGGCAGGCGAGCTGCCGCCGAAGCTGCATCTGATGGTGAAGGCAAGGCGGCTCAGAACGCGGCCTACGTGAGGGCTATGAAGCTGTGGCAAGACGACTACTTCCTTGAGGTCAGCCAAAAATTCGGTCACGAACGCAAAACAGTCGCTCGTGAGCGCCGGGCCCGAGATACCCATCTGCAGATTCGGGCGTTGGAAGCACAGGTGGAACGTCTCACCAAAGCTCTGGCGGAGGCGGGAAGCGCCGTGCAGATGATGCAAGCCTTGGCGCTGGCAGAGGAGGGCGGCACACCTGCCTTGAAGGCTCAGGCGGAACCGGAACCCCGATCCTTTGATCAAGGGAGCAAGGAGAGTACGGGCAACCTAGTGGCTAAGCGGCCAGGCGATGTTCTCCAGCAGACTTTTCGTGTGCTTTCTTGCGAGACCCCCACGTCTTGGGAGTTAGAGCCGTTTCCCGTCGGGTCGGTCAAACGCAGGAGTCCGACCTTCGCAGTCTCAGAGGCTGAGCTAACGGCATGGAAAAGCAGCCTGACGAAGGATCTAAGGGGGGCAAGCGAGATTGCAGCAAGCATTGGGCGTGCATTGGGCGTGCTCAACACCTTAGAAAAAGGCGCGCCAATCGAATGCAGAGCCCCTTAGGCGAGGGTCAAGTTCGTAGGAGATGAGAGCTTTGCTGCCATTGCGATACTGGGACCGAGGACCACAGGCTACACTCGAACGTGGGTCGGGGGCTTTCACGAACTTCGACACGGAATACGTGCGTATCTCACTCATTCCAGACGCCGACGCAGCAGTTCGGCAAGGCGACGGCTGAATTGAGCAGTAAGCCGATATTCATGAAGAACTATCTCAAAAGCTCATGTTCGAGCGAAACCGGAAGCGCTCTGACTACCTAACGATTGGAACAACCCTCTGCTTGTTTTAACCTGGCTCAGGCAGAATGATGGCATCCCAGTATGCAAAATCGTCGCTCTTTATTTCACTGTCGCGAATGTGGTGGCTGTCCGTAAACATGAAGTCTCCATCATCGTAAACCGAGCACTCTGGATCACACCAGTTGGGGATCTGGTCAACCGCTGTCGAGCCGGATTGGTTGGCCAGAGAATCGATCAATCGGTAAGTAAAGCTGTGGAGTTCCCGGAAGTCCGCGGCAGAAACCGGAGCGACGCGGCTAGCAGCGCCCGATAGATATGATGCGCGGAATAGATCTTCGGCCGTAGGGGACTGGTTTGCAGGCGCACCGATCAGGGCTCCTGTGTTGGGATATGGTCCCACGATAAGGATGCTCTTGCCTGCAGATTTTAACGCTGCAAGGCGCCGCGCTGTTCTAGTAACAGCATGTTCAAGTAGAGCATCAAACTCTTCTAGCGAGCTCATGGTTACACACTGGCTGGCTAAAGGTGCACAGAGCTCCTGGAGGTAGTCGGGGTGGGCAGAAGTGGGCAGATATACCTGCCACGCAGTTACAAGCACTACCTTGGAATAGTTACCTGCTTCTGCCTCGCGCAAGGCAGCCCTTGTGAATCTGGTGCAATCATACCCCGGTGTTGTTCGATTGACGCCGAGAAGTGGTAGGCAGCCGGCGTTGTAGAGGAAGGTTATTGGCTGGGATGAGGATGTAAAACGAGGAATGAGCTGTTCTGCATGTGAGTCGCCGATAACGAGTGTTCCCTTCAGTGGTGCGCCTATGACGCACTTTTTTCCCTCATGGAAGTTCTCAAGAGCGGGGCAGGCTACTCCACCCATCCAATCCTCAGCAGCAGCCTCATAGTCGGCCAGACGATTAGCTGTTTGCTGGCTAACAAGTGCCAGTTTCGGCCCTTCCAGGCCGTCAGTCAGGATCAGCGTTGCACTGACGCAAAGTACAAGAATGTACGCCGCCCCTTTCCATGTCGGATGGAAGGAGGACCCCCACGAGGACGGGCGCCTGAAAGTGTTCTCAACAAAGTAGTAAGAGGCTGCGCCTGCCACTATCGATAAAAACACACCTGCTGTAACCACGACCGGCGAGGTAGCTATGTTTAGATACGAAAATGCCACGACGATTGGCCAATGCCAGAGATAGATGGAGTAAGACCATGCTCCGATATGCTGAAAGGCTCGAACGTTTATTGTGGCGAGAGGCGAGGAGTTGGCAATCAGAAGCAACGCGGCGCCTAGCGCAGGTGCTGCAGTGATCGCGGAGGGCCACGGCCAGGACCCGTCAAGCACCATTACAGAGGCGGCGATCATGCCTGCGCCCGCCAGTCCGATGATTTTGCGCAAAGGCAAACGAAGGCTCACAACGGGCAGCCAAGCGACACAGCCCCCCAGAAGCATCTCCCATGCGCGAGTGGGCAGGATGAAGAAGCCCATTTGCAAAAAGCGGCGCGATAGGCTGCAGATGATGACAGTGGCTATAAATAGGGTCGCACACGAAATCACTGATGCCCAAAATCGACGTTTCCAAAGCCACTCGAATTTCGCGGCTGCGGTAAGGAGCAGTGGGTAGAGAAGATAAAACTGCCATTCCACTGAAAGTGACCAGGTGTGGAGGAGCCAGTTGTCCTCAGCGGCGCCTGCGAAATAACCGCTCTCCAGTCCGTACTGAACATTGGATAAAAAGAGCGCTGAAGCTAGTGCGTTCTCAGCGATGCCCTTGGCTGTGATGGGGTCAATCAGCAGCAATGCTATGAGTAGTACCACAAGCAACATGACGACAAGGGCCGGAACGATGCGGCGAGCTCTTGCCCTATAAAAATCGCGTATGTTGAAGGCTTTTCGGTCTAGTCTTTCCGTGATGATCTGCGTCATCAGGAAACCAGAGATAACAAAAAAAATATCAACCCCGACAAAGCCACCAGAGAAACCGGGCACACCGAAGTGGAATGCAACCACAACCGCGACGGCGACGGCCCGCAGGGCGTTTATGTCAGTTCTGAATGGCCGTGAGTTATCAAACTTCCGTATACTTGAATTCTGCAATCTTACCCCGAATGCTGAGCAGATGAGCTTTGCCGTCTTTGTCGAGGCCCACAACGCAACCCAAAGCCATACTGGTTAGATCCGCCGACGAAATTGTAGCATCCGTTAAGCGATTGTGCCAGCGAACACAGCAAGCCTATGCGGCAAGCTTAAAGTTTAGGTGACTGGCTCCAGACTCATCGAGCGGGCCAGAAGTTGACGACTTTCAAGAAACAGATCGTGGACAGAAGGTGTGGCACACCTGCCTCAAAGGGTTTGGACGCGCCGCCGGTTGCTGGATCTTCCGATCATGTACTCAGTTCTGTGCCGCTGCTGTACAGCTTTTTGTGAGAAGGAGGATTTAGCATCGGGCCAGGACGGCCCAGTGCCATTCGGTGTGGACGCTGGTTCCGCCAGCACAGCCTGGGCTTCGCGCAAAGCGTTCCCGTCATGAAGGCTGCGCACTCGCATTTGTTCATCTGCGCTGGTGAGCCGCATGATCAATGGTGGATATTGGCCATCAACCGACGTTGGAGCGCACCCATCCGACCGTTACAATGACCCCACAGACAAGCACTGGCTGGCGCGCAAGCAAGTCTACCCGGACCGTGGCACAGGCATGCGCCTATCTGTTAAGCCTATGTCCAAGAGTTCCGATGAGGCGCTTAGGCGGGCCGAGGTTATTGGTTCTGTGCAGCTCGGACGACGCTGGTCTGTAGCCGAGAAGGTCCAGCGAGTATTCGAGGCCGTGCAGCCCGCATCGGTGTTTTCCTTGATGCACCCGGCGCTGGCGTTTCCCTTTCCAGCGCTTTGCCCAATAGTGCCCACGCGCCACGAAAGTTCCCGCGAGCCCTTTCCAGAAAGCACCTGAATAAGGCTAGTGTCAAATGAACAGATCCGGCCGCTTTAACCTCAGCGTTTGCACGGCGGCAAACAACTTGAGCTCCGGCAGCTTGCCATCGTCTGCCATAGTTGCAAGCTTCGCCAAAGGTAATTCCACCACCGTAATTGCTTCTCCCTCAGCTGCCAATCCTCCGCCTAGTGCGATGCGGTCGGATGAGGAATAGGTGGACGTATAAAGAGCCGCCCGTTCTGTTGAGAGACCAGGCATGGTCCAGAAATGTCCTAGACTATCAAGCGATACGATTTCGAGGCCGGTCTCTTCGTACGTTTCGCGGCGAGCAGCGCTTTCATAGTCTTCAAGTGGCTCAACAATCCCGGCCGGCAGCTCGAGTGTAAGCGAGTCTTCCCCTCTGTAGGCGAGGGGCGCCCGATGTTGCTGCACCAGTAAAGCGACCTTTCTAACCGGGTCAAATGGTAGAACGGCAGCGGCGTCACCGTGATCGTTCACCACGTATCGATGTATCGTCCCATTTACATGCCGCACGCTGGCGAGTGCATGCGTTTCAAACCCTTCATAAAGGACTTGGACCTCTTCAATCTTCATTACTAACTCTCTTGTCTGATCAGCTCTCAGTCAACCGGCTCCGAGTTTTCGAACATTACGGTGCCGCATCATTGCTGGATTTCTGCGTTGCCGACGCTAGAATTCTGCTTAAACCTTAATGGTTACGCAGCAATCTCGTCCTTGCCGGGTGTGGGAAGAACAAGAATATCGGTCGGTTCGAAGCGAATTTACCTTTCTGGCAAGTGGTGTGTCGGTAGCTCAGATAGACGTTGATTTCCAATCTTGTTTATCCGCATATCAGCCAAGAGGTGAGGCTCTCCGAAACTATAATTTAGGACGGTGAACTGCCTGCTTCGAGTGATTAGGGCGCGTCCGTGATCGCCTAAGCGGGCGCACCCCTTCATATGAAACAACTCTTCAAGCGCTGGAACCCAAGATGCTTTCCTTCGATCTAGACATGGCAAAACGCGAGCGTTTAGGTAACCCAGTACAAGTATCCTTGGTGGGCGCCGGGTTCATGGGGCACGGCATCGCGAACCAGATGGTCAACGGCATGCCCGGACTGCGGCTCGCTATTATCTGCAACCGTACACTGGAAAAGGCGGCGAACGCTTATACCCAAGCCGGCGTGCCGCGGGACCAAATTGTCGAAGCGCAGACACCGGAGGAAGGAGCCCGTGCTATCGCACGCGGGAAATACGTAATCACAAGTGACCCGCTAACTGCGGCTACTGCCGGTGGGATCGACGTCGTAGTGGAGGGGACCGGGCATGTGGGCTACGGTACAAACATAGCGATAGAAGCGATCGCTGCCGGAAAAGATTTGCTGCTGATGAACGCAGAACTCGATGCCACAATCGGGCCCATTTTGAAGAAGAAGGCTGATGCTGCGGGTGTGATAATTTCCGGTGTGGACGGTGACCAGCCTGCCGTTCAAATCAACCTATATCGATATGTTAAAGCTCTGGGTTTGGAGCCTCTAGTTTGCGGAAATATCAAAGGGCTCCAAGACTACAAACGTACGCCAACTACCCAAGCAGGCTTTGCCGCCAAATGGGGAATGACACCAGAGATGGTCACCAGCTTTGCCGATGGTACCAAGATCTCGTTTGAACAAGCCATCGTTGCTAATGCAACAGGCATGAGGGTGTCGCAACGTGGCATGATTGGGCATGAACATCGTGAGCACATCGACACTGCTGTTCGCCTTTACGATATAGATGAGTTGCGTGAGAAAGGGGGGATAGTCGATTATGTGCTAGGCGCCACCCCAGGCCCCGGCTGCTATGTCATAGCGGCAGCCCGAGACGCATCGCAAACGATCTGGCTGGACTATGGCAAGTTGGGATCAGGCCCGCTTTATTGCTTCTATACTCCGCAGCACCTCATGGCGCTTGAGGCACCGCTCTCAATAGCACGTGTCGCCTTGCAACGGGACGTGGTGATCGCGCCGATTGCTGGCCCTGTGGTTGATGTTGTCGCAATTGCCAAGCGCGACCTCAAAGCTGGTGAAACTATTGATGGCCTCGGCGGATATATGACGTTCGGCGTTTGCGAAAATGCACCCGTGGTGCAAAGCGAGAGACTATTGCTCATGGGCCTGGCTGAGGGGGCGGTCCTAAAGCGAGACATCCCCGAGCTTCAGCCCATAGGAATCGATGACGTTGAGCTGCCGGATAGCATTCCGGCAAGACTGAGGCTAGAACAGGACGCTCTCTTTCAATGACAGACTATTCAGGCAAGGCAAACGAGGTCGTCGGTACAGACCTGGAGTACATCGCCCGGCAACTTGATGCTGAGTTCGCTACAATGGCAGGAAAGCAACTGCTGATTGTCGGCGGTGCTGGTTTTCTTGGCCACTATATGGTCCAGTCGGTATTGCATTGGAACCGTAGCGGCAAGGGAGTCCCTATTAAGCTTACAGTTTACGACAGCTGGGTGCGAGGGGTACCCGGTTGGTTGAAAGCACGCGAAAGCGATGAGAATCTGAGGCTTGTCACACACGATATTACTAATCCCGTGCCATCTTCGCAGTCTGACTTCGACTACGTCGTGCATGCAGCCTCCATTGCTTCACCTATCTACTACCGCTTACATCCAATTGAAACGATGGATGCAAACGTTGAAGGCCTACGGCATCTGCTAAATCATGCGGTTAAGCTGAAGGAAGCAGGCAAGCCGCTTTCTGGGTTCCTATTTTTTTCCACGAGCGAAATTTATGGTGACCCCACACCGGACAACATCCCCACCCCAGAAACCTACCGGGGAAATGTTTCATGTACTGGCCCACGGGCCTGCTACGACGAGAGCAAACGGTACGGAGAAACCCTTAGCGTTAATTTTGCGCGGCAGCACGAGATCCCCATAACGATTGCGCGCCCGTTCAACAACTATGGGCCCGGACTGAAAATTACGGACCGGAGAGTACTTTCAGACTATGCTCGTGATATTTTTGCAGGGCGCGATATCGAAATGCTTTCCTCTGGCACCCCAACAAGAACCTTCTGCTATGTCGCGGACGCTGTCGTAGGATACTACAAGATACTGGTTCGGGGGCGGGCCGGCGAGGCTTATAATATTGGTAATCCATCTCCTGAAATCTCGATGAGGGACCTAGCTGAACGTGTAGTCGCCATAGCTCGTGCTGAGTTCGGCTACGAAGGTCAAGTGGTTCTTGCTCAGAGTGATGACAAAGACTACCTCGTGGATAATCCAAACCGACGCTGCCCGGTGATTGATAAGGCCCAATCTGAACTGGGCTTCTCGCCGCAGATTGGCCTAGAGGAAGGTTTGGTTCGCTCGCTGCGCTGGTATGCAGGCAATCGTGTTGCGGAGGACTTGTGATGCGTATCGCAATCATCGGCACGGGCTACGTCGGACTGGTCTCAGGGGCCTGTTTTGCAAGTAAAGGGCACACTGTAACATGCGTGGACATAGATCCGGCAAAAGCAGAGATGATCAATAGCCGACAGCCCCCTATCCACGAGGCAGGTTTGCAGGAACTATTGAACGCAAATGTTCCTTCCCGACTGACGGCCACGACTGACCTGCCTAGTGCAGTGAAGTCTGCAGATTTAACTATGATCGCTGTGGGCACACCATTTGATGGGTCAAGTATCGATCTCGCATACATCAAGAATGCCGCCGAACAGATTGGACGGGCACTTGTTGACAAGGCCGAATACCACGTTGTGGTCGTAAAAAGCACCGTAGTGCCCGGCACCACTGAGCAAGTGGTCACACCTATATTGGAGCGAGTGTCCGGGAAAAAAGCAGGGCGCGATTTCGGAGTAGGAATGAACCCGGAATTTTTGAAGGAGGGGGAAGCCATCGCTGACTTTATGAACCCCGATCGTATAGTCCTAGGCGGCATAGACGAGCGGTCCATTGCTCGCCAGGCGGAGCTTTACGATGCATTTCCGCGCGTTGATATTGTCAAAACAACAGCCAGCACTGCTGAGATGATCAAATACACGGCAAATGCATTGCTTGCCACGTTGATCTCGTTTTCCAATGAGATTGGCAATGCCGCCGCAGCTTTTGGTGTAGACGCCGTCGAAGTAATGCAGGGTGTACATCTGGACAAAAGGTTTGCCCCAATCTTACCAGACGGGCAGCGGGTTAAGCCTGGGATGCTTAGCTATCTAGCCGCAGGATGTGGATTTGGAGGAAGCTGCTTTCCTAAAGACGTGAACGCAATCATTGCACATGGGCGCAGCCTGGGACAGCCCATGCGAGTTCTTGAAGCAGTGGCATCTGTGAACCGCGAGCAGCCCGACCGGATGATTGCCTTGCTTGAAAGCCGCTTCCCTAGTCTTGAGGGGCGCAAGATCGCAGTGCTTGGGCTGGCTTTCAAGCCAGGGACCGATGACGTTCGTGAATCCCCTGCGATTGCCGTGGTCAAAACACTTTTGAAGAAAGGTGCAGTGGTCAAGGCCTACGATCCCGTGGCACGAAACGCTGCCGCTGCGGTTTTGCCGGATGCCGTAAGGTTTAGTGATACCTTAGATGAGGCAGTTGCTCAGGTAGACGCCGTTCTCGTTATGACCGCTTGGGCAGAAATCAAACGGCTGCCGGAGCTGCTTGCAAACATGAAATTAGTGCCGCTGGTGGTTGATGGACGACGGGCTATCGGCAAGAATGCGGTGCCGGACTACATGGGGATTGGGGTGCCAGTCAGTTCACTGGCAACTACCTAGCAATACTTTGGCAGAAGTGGACGAGGTGGTTTGCGCAGGCCGCATCCGCACCTCGGCCCGGTCGGGCGGTGAGCGCGACAGGCGGTTGAGGATAGCTTTGCGGACTGCCGGAAGGTTGGGCTGTGCGGTGGTCGGGGAGCTCTTTTTTCGTCCCGCTTGGGCGAGCTTCGTGATCGGAGAAAGGGGATGGCCATCATTGTCATGAGGGGTGACGATGTAGCGCTGTCCAAGACCTCCCTTCGAAGTGGTCGACGCCTAGCTCTTCCTTAAGTTGCTGATGGGCCTGCTCGCAAATGCACAGCGCCGTAATCGCGCCTGCGAGATCCCGGATAGGGGTGTATGGGGACGGATCGAGAGGTATTTTGCGCTCCGTGTTGAGCAATGCTCACCCACCAGTCAGGGATCCTCGCCCGTCATGTGCTGGGCCGAACCGGTACGCCGTGGTGCACCATCGGCAATGCGCATACGCATAAAGGCAAACGGGGACCAAGCCATCCTTAATGCCCCGCCTCCAACTGACCTGTCGCCACTTCGCATCCTCAAGCATGATATGGGCGGCGCAAGATGCGACGTTGAGCATACGCCGGGCGCACGGCCGCCGAAGATCTGTCACAGGAAAGATGAGCTACATGTCAGCTGGATAGACCTTCTGGCCTCGAGGGACTCGACGACCCAACGCAACCCTCATTCGCTCAAAGCCTGCCAGAGGGTAGCGAACGTAGCTGGCATCGGCCAGAACGCATCCAAAGCGCACTCCGGCAGCGATGGTACAGTCGATCTCACCGATGGCGATCTCCGGCTTTGTTCTACAGCCCTGAAGGGTTCGGAGACACTGGCTTTGCCCGTTTGCAGCGCATCGCTTGTCAGCACGCGACATTAGCCGGATCTTGTGGCCCGATACCGCTGAGGATTGTCCTACACGATGAACACCGCAACATGATTCCAGCCATGCTGCAGATGCTGAGCTTTAGCTTCGCTGCAAATGTCACCACACTGTCGCGGCGCACTTAGATCTATTATTCCTAAGTGTAGGTCAGACTTTCCAGCGGCCTTTTGCCATCTGTATGAGAGAGCGTAGCGCACGGAACCCTCCGCCGTCTTTCTCATTTTCTACACCTTCCGGTGGGCTGCATCGCTTTATAGGCTGCTGTGGGGCTGCATTTTGACGGCCAGCACCGGTAAGCTCTCCGCCAAAGGTCGTGTTTGAACTATGCCGTTCCGATGTCTTCGCCTTCGGTACGGGCATCCACTTTGCTTTCATGCGACAGCTCTCCTTACAGGAGAGTATGGCGAGTACCGAAGCTGAGGAACACACCGCGCGAACGCCATACTTAATGAAGCGTCTTTCTGAAGTGAGCAACTGTGCAGGGAGGTGGCTCGGTTTGTCTGAACAGGGTTTGCGTGTTCGCTAAGTGGACTGGGGCCCTGGTTATGCCGCTGCCTGGATTGGCAACAGCGCGTTGAAGTAGGCCTCGTCCGGTGTCATGCAGTCAACGCTCGAATGAGGCCGGCGGCCGTTGTAAAAGGCCAGGTATCGACCGGTCGAGGCCCGCGCTTCCGCGACGGTACCGTAGGCGCGCAGATACGCCTCCTCGTACTTGATCGAGCGCCATAGCCTCTCGACGAAGACGTTGTCGCGCCATGAGCCCCGGCCGTCCATGCTGACGGCAATACCATTGTCGCGCAGCAAGCCGGTGAAGGCCTGGCTGGTGATCTGGCTGCCCTGATCGCTGTTAAAGATCTCGGGCGCGCCATGGTGGTGCATCGCCTCTTCAACCGACTCGATGCAAAAGCCCACATCCATGCTGATCGAGAGCCGCCAGGACAGCACACGCCGGCTGAACCAGTCCACGACGGCGGTCAGGTAGACAAAGCCGCGCGCCATGGGAATGTAGGTTCTTTCATTGATCGCGCGCGCTCGGTGAGTTTGTCGCGTCTATCGGACCTGCAAGGTTCCTTCCGAAGTCTGCCAGTTTTATGGCGCTTCATCTCGGCATCCAAGGCTCCGATCGTCCGACGCTGCTCCGTTGGTGTTGGTTGGCCGAGCCCCTCGGACCAACGGCAGATCATGGTCGTGGTCGACACTGCCGACGGCTCAGCAGGCCAGCTTTGCTGAGCGAAGCGGGATAAGTGAATTTTGTGCCAGATGGCGGCCAGTATGGCTGCGAACAGGAGAGCCAGCTCTGCAGACTTACTTTGGCGACTACATCAGGGTAGATCAAAGTTTGCCAAGAGTCCTGCGAACTTTTGTTTCAATTACTTCACCGGGTCATATTGGAAAGCAGTTCAGCGATCTGGCATGTCCTTGTCCTGCCGAGCCGATTGATCAAATAGGAACATGAATAGCAGTCCACCACAAATGCCCAAGATAGTAACAAGCCATTTAACCATAATTTCAACGACGCGCGTATCTCTTATGGGTACAAAGGCTTGAAGCAGCTCGGGGAATATCGCACCGAATAACGGCAGCGCTATTGCAATTGCAACGCGTCTAGAAAACCCCAATGCAGCTAGTGTTCCTAGGAGGAAATTAGCTGACAGGATTGCAGCGTGGGAGGGCTGCAGATCAGGATGTAGGGCAACCCAGGCCAATACAATGATAAGGACCACGGTCGCGAACCGCGCATGAACTCTCCAAGACGCCAGATTTTTTCCCATTCTGAGTGTGTCATTTCTATAGTTCGAAGTCGAACACTTGATTGGTGGAGACCTAACAATTTCCGAGCGGATAATAATACCCACAATCCCTCCATGGGCTACAGAAATCAATTCCGAACTGTACGTTTTCTTCGGGTTTCCAGAATTCAGTAATACCCAATTCTCCAGACTGTGACACCTGGGTAGCCGGAGGGAACGTGACCTGATTCAAGGTGGCGAACGAAGGAGGTTTGCCATGCCCATTCCGCTGCAGGATAATTTCACTGGGGTCAAACCGCGCGCAGCTAAGAAGGGCAAAGATGGACTGAATAGCCCTTGATTTGCAGACGCCTTCCTTCCTCCATTTGAAACAAGGAGGCCTTTATGGGCAAAGCCAATTTCACCGACGAGTTCAAGCGGGACGCGGTGTGTCAGATCACCGACCGAGGTTACCCGGTTTCGGAGGTTTCGCAGCGCTTGGGCGGGAGTGCGCATTCTCTGTACGAGTAGCGCAAGAAGTGCGCATCGGATGTTTCCAAGGGTGGGGATCAGGCCGATGAGATCTGGCAGCTGAAGCGGGAAGTGGCGCGGGTTACCGAGGAGCGCGACATACTGAAAAAAAGCGGCTCCGTACTTCGCCAAGGATGCAAAGTGAGGTACGCGTTCGTTGCCGAGCATCGCCAGCAATTCTCGGTGCGCACCATGTGCCGGTGCCTTTCCATCCATCCAAACGGCTTCTATGCATGGCTCAGAAGTCCCTTGAGCAAACGGGCCCAGAAGGACGTTCGCCAGACCAAGCTGATCGAGTACGCCTGGAAGCAGAGCGGCAAGGTCTATGGCTGCCACAAGCTGCATGGATGATCTGTTGGATCAGGGCGAGACCAGTTGTCCCAACCGCATTGCTCGCCCGGCCAGATTGGCCGGGATCAAGGCAGGGATCGGCTATCGGCGCCGGCCTGGCTCCTATGGAGGCAAACCATCTCTTGTGGGTTGACAACATCCTGGCCCGGCAGTTCGACGTCCAAGCGCCAGATACCGTCTGGGTGACCGCCAACACCTATATCAAGACCATGGAGGGCTTTGCCTATCTGGCCGTGGTCATCGACCTGTTCTCACGCCGCGTCATCGGCTGGTCACTGCAAAGCCGACAGACCAGCGAAGTTGTGCCCCAGGTTCTGTACATAGCGGTCTGGCGACGAAAGCCACAGACCACGGTACTGGTGCATTCCGACCAAGGCTCCCAATTCACCAGCATAGACTAAGGCCAGCTTCCTGCGGCACCAAAATCTAGTTCACTCCATGAGCCGGCGCGGCAACTGCCATGACAATGCTGTGGCTGAGAGCTTCTTCAATCTACTCAAGCGCGAGAGGATCAGGCGCCGGACCTATCGAACGCGGGACGAAGCGCGCCAGGATGTGTTCGATTACATCGAAATGTTCTACAACCCGACACGCAAGCACGTTCGCAACGGCATGCTCTCACCCGTCGAATTCGAACGGCGACACCAAATCTAACCCCGAAGGTGTCTACAGAACGCGCGGCGATACACAGGCAGGTGAAATCGGCTCTCTGATCTTAGCGTGAATAGGATCGGAACCATTGCACAAACTGTTCAATCCCTTCTGAGAGAGGAGTGACGGGTTTTGTGCCGACCAGTGCTCGCAACAATTGCACATCGGATTCGGTAGCCACCACGTCCCCAGGCTGCATGGGCTGGAAGTTGATTAGAGCCTTCTTTCCCAATGACTCCTCCAGTAAACGGATAAAGGTCATGAGCTCCGTAGGCTTACCCCCTCCCGCATTCACGATTCGATAAGGTGCAACCGGAGAAAGGCTGTCAACAGCACCTGCTACCGGCTTACCTAGTTCGGGAGGCAGCTGCGATATGGCTATAACCGACTCCACAAGGTCATTTACGAACGTGAAGTCACGTTGCATCTTACCCTGGCCATAAACCTCTATCGGCATCTCTGAGTCGATGAGTTTCGCGAACTTCAACAGCGCCATGTCGGGGCGGCTCCAAGGTCCGTAAACAGTAAAAAACCGCACGCACGTGGATGGTATGTTCCAAAGGTGCGAGTACGAGTGAATCATTGCCTCACAAGACCTCTTTGTCGCTGCGTAGAGCGAAATCTGACTGTCAGTACGATCAACCTCAGCGAACGGCATCTTCTGGTTGCCGCCGTACACAGAACTAGTGGAAGCGAAAACTAAGTGGCTCGGGATCTTCTCTCGTAGAACCTCCAGCAGGTTTCCGGTCCCAACGATATTGGATTCGATGTAACTGGCAGGATTTTCTATGCTGTACCTAACGCCCGGCTGTGCAGCAAAGTGGAAAACGTCATTCGCTCCGCTTGCCAGGTAGGCTTGCGCAAGGGCCCCCTTGTCCTGCAAAGCGGCTTCCACGTGCCGATAATTCTTCTGTTGCTCCAGGATACCCAGGCGAGCCCTTTTCAGAGAAGGATCATAATAGTTGGTGACCGCGTCAAACCCTACAACCGAATGCCCGTTCTCGAGGAGCCGCTTCGCCAAATGGAATCCAATGAAGCCTGCTGTTCCGGTAATGAAGATAGACAAAACGGTCTCCTAAGATTTGCACTGAGGCGGGAACTTTACCGCTGACCGGCTGAAAACACATAATGCAGACCCTACCAACATTCTACAGCATACATATGGCCGCAGTGACTAACTTAAGGATGCCTCGTGCCCGCCCAGAGTCACAGACCTGTAAGCATTCTCCTAGGCAGGGAAGGACCCGCCGATCTTTCTGAAGGCTTTCGCAAGCATAGTTCGGCCACTGGTTAGCGGGTGAACGCAGGACGCATCAGGCGCACGGAGACCTATACGTCTGAACATGTGTGTACCGGTAGAGTGGCAATCAATATGCGAGTGTAGATGCTGCGGCTGTAACGGGTAAAGCGGACCCGCGATAATGCAACCAGGCATCATCCCAGTTCGCGCGAGCGTCAGCAACGCTCGCTCATACAATGGTTCCTTGCTCTACGCCCGATCACAACGCGTCTATAGCCGAAGGTCTGCCATCACTCGGTGGCTCTCGGTTAGCAGTTGATTCGCAGGGTGATCCCCAAGAGGCGAGTGGTAGTTAATCGATTAAAGGGTCTAATTAGCGCCATGAGTCTCCACAAAAAAATCGCAGACCCCAGGCTAGGGCGGTCTAATAGGTCCAACTAATGGGAGTTCTAACGTCGCTACAATGCCGCTGAGAGGGAACGTCCCTCTCCATCGCACCACATGCTTAGGTCATCATTTGCTCGAACGGTAAAACAATCACGCAAGGTGTACCGCCTTCCACGTGACATTCACAAGGTTCCCAGATCAATAGCCACTGCCTGTGATAAACTCCCGTGCTGCTGTTCTAATTACGATTTTCAAATCGAGCCAAAATGAAAAGTTTTGGATGTATGCGATGTCATGATCAACGCGCGCCACAGCATGCTTGATGTCGATGGTGGACCCTCGGAATCCGTTCGCTTGTGCCCAGCCTGTCAAGCCCGGAAGCATCGAGTGACGCTTTTCGTAATAAGGCACAACCTCACGATAAGGTAGGCCACCGGCACGCTGTCCAGCCACGTGAGGGCGAGGGCCAACAACCGACATGTCGCCTGTAAGAACGTTCAGTAGCTGAGGCAGCTCGTCGATGCTCGTTCGGCGGATGAAGTGACCTATAGGCATTATTCGATCATCTTCGGCAAGCGTCTGCTGTTCTCCGCTATCGTCGCACCGGTCAACGTACATCGAGCGGAACTTGAAGATATTGAATGTGCTACCGTTCTTGCCTACCCTCTGCTGGCGAAAGAAAACTGGCCCCCCATCGCTTCACTTGATGATCAGTGCAACTGCGATCAGGAGTGGCGCCAAGGCCAGCAAAGCGGCCGCTGCAAAACTGACATCGAAAACCTTCTTAGCAGCCAAATTTACGCTGCGCTTGAAGGACGCAGGTGGCAGTGGTGCATCCCCATGCTCAAAGCGAGCGGGTAACCCACTCTGATCCACGATCTCACAGCCGGTTACCGGTGGCACTGCCTCGTCCACCGATGTTAAGGCGCTTTTCTTTGGCCTTACAGATGCGCTAGTTGCCCCATACGCCCCCACCGAAGGCAGATAAGTAGCTTCAATCGCCACTTGGTCCAGATTATTGGCTGGCATTTAGACCCTCTCTCCAAACTTGCCCGCCGCCGCAGAACATGAATAACACTTCTTTAATCCGGATAGTAAGCGAAAATTTTGCGTCTTACACTGTGGACTATCCGCATAGTCACCATGCAGGAACCAACGGGCAGGCGGACGATTTTGGATCGTTTCCGCGCGTTTCTACGGATTGCTCCAGGGCTCAGCTGCTCAAGTATCCGCCCAATTTTGCGCCTGCCGCGCAGGAAACGTCGGCTTCTACGAGTTTATTTAATCAAGGTTCGCAGGACACGTGAGGCTTGCAGATCTCGTTATCGGCTGTTTTTCGTTTTCATTGGCATTGCTTTGCCTCGCAAATAAGCTGGTGCCGTGCGAAGATATGCGGTGATCCTATATCGTAGAAACTAATGGAAATAGGGGCGATGAACTTAGAATTACGTTTCCGCAGCGGAGTAATATGGTCTGTTGTAGGGAACATCGGTAATAACATTGTAAGCTTTGTTGTATTCGCCATAGTAGCTCAGCTGGTTGAGCCGCAAGAAATTGGGGTTCTCGCGATCGCGATGGTTTTCGTCGAAATGGGGAAGGTTTTTGTTTATGCGGGCGTGCCTGACTTGATTGTAAGGCAGAGAGTCTGGGATGACGGCTTTGCATTGATGTGCTTCTGGATGAATATCGCGGTAGCATTATTTTGTGTGCTTTTGATCGTGGTTTTCATTGGGCCAGTTGCTGAAAAGTTTTATACAGCGGGTATATCGACAATACTGGGGACCCTAGCACTCTGCTTTGTGTTTGACGCACTCAGAGTTGTGCCTGAGTCTAAGCTTCGAAGAGATCTGAACTATAAAAGCCTGGCACGAAGAGGCATTGCGGCGAATCTAATTGCCGGTCTTGTGGCCATAGCTCTTGCTTTGCAAGGTTGGGGGGTATGGGCGTTGGTCGCGCAGAGGCTTTTGAGCTCGCTGCTAACAACAATTTTCACGCTTTTTACGGCCCGGTGGATTCCAGTAGGGCTCGGTTCTTGGATCGGCTTTATTCCTGCTCTTGGCCACGGAGGTGGTCTGGTCGGCGCTGCTATGTTGAAGCTGCTATCTGACCGGCTTCCTGATCTACTCCTCGGCGTGTTGCTGGGACCTGTCGCCGTGGGCATATACAGAGTAGGAGCGCGAGGATTTGAAGCGTTGGTTCAGTTCCTAGTGCAGCCGGTTCGTTCTGCCTCCTTGGCAGCCTACGCCGCCAATTCCCACATGGGAACGCTTAACCAGGCTCTGCTCCGATCACTAGCAAGTGCGTCACTTTACACGTTTCCCATTTTCTTTGGGGCGTGTGCGCTTAGTTCCGACTTCGTACACCTCGTTTTTGGCGAGCGGTGGAGTGATTCTTCCTACGTCATGGCTGCTCTTTGCCTTGCGGGACCTCCGCTCATTCTTAGCGCCCTTTTCCAGTCGGGACTATCCGCGCAGCAGAAAACCTCAACGATCTTTAGATTGAACGCTGCAAATGTAGTTTCCACCTTGCTCGTACTGGTAGCTGGCATCCCTTTCTTGGGGCTAGTCGGCACGACCCTGGCTTTAACTGCGCGAAGCTACCTCGGAATGGTTTTCAATATTTCGATAGTTGGACGAGACATTGGAATCCGAGCCGGTGACCTGGTCCAAGCTATGATCCCGCCGCTCGTTGCAAGTGCGTTCATGCTTTGCGCCGTGGCCGGTGTACAGCATTTAACAGAGTTACCACAAGGATGGCGGCTTCTGATATTACCCGGCATCGGTGTTGTTTGCTATGTTCTTACCATGTCAACTCTCTTCAAGAGTTATACGTTCACAACTCTGAAGCTGAATACGCGAACTCCAGCACCTTCTATTTACCGGATGTTGTCGCAGCTGCTCAGACGTTAAGCATTGCATCAAAGGCCGCTGGTCAGCTGAGCAAAAAGCTGCGAATGGACCTTAAAGCTGAGTGTTGTGCTGTGTCTTGGCCTTTGCCGCGAAGGTGCAGTCAGGTAAAAACTTCATGGCTTGTTTACCAGAAGTTCGCCCAACACTTCAAACTGTTTAGCTGGGTGGAGGACTTAATGAAAGTAGCAGTATTGGCCGGAGGTTTTGGCACCCGGCTCAGCGAAGAAACCGCGGTACGTCCAAAACCTATGGTCGACATCGGTGGTCGACCTATCCTTTGGCACATTATGAAGATCTACGCTCATTATGGGCTGAAAGATTTTGTTATTCTCGGGGGGTACAAGGTGGAGGTTATCCGCGACTACTTCCTTAATTATCGCTCTGCGCATACGGATTTCACCATCTCCCTTTCCAGTGGGGAGATCACATGGCACGGTGAAGGGGTAGAAGACTGGAACGTAACGGTGCTAGATACAGGCCCCGAGGCAATGACGGGCGGCCGGCTCAAAGCTGCGCGTGAGTACCTTTCTGATGGCACCTTCTGCCTGACGTATGGCGATGGCGTGAGTGACGTGAACGTGCCGGCGCTAATTGAAACACACCAGCGCCAAAAGAATTATTGCACTTTAACGGCTGTCACGCAGCCCGGCCGATATGGCGCTTTACGAATGAACAGTGAGGGACACGTGGAGGGCTTTCGCGAGAAAGGAGCTTTAGACGGCGGACTCATCAACGGTGGCTTTTTTGTTTGTGAGCCACAGGTCTTTGACTTCATTGACGGAGATCAGACCGTGTGGGAGGCCGAGCCGATGGACCGGATGATTCAAATTGGGAAGCTGGGCAGCTATCACCATCAGGGCTACTGGCAGTCCATGGACTCGTTGCGCGACCGGAAGGTGCTTGAAGATAGTTGGTCCACTGGCAAAGCTCCTTGGAAGCTCTGGACACGTTAGTAGGGGGCACGGCGAGCCCAAGGTGGAGTTTGCGCCAGAGTGGTGAGCTTTGGTCAAGCAACCGCCGCCACTATTTGTTCGTGCCACATCTGTCAGCTTGCAGCCCTTCCTGCTTGAACGTGACTGCAAAGGAGGGCGCCTTGCTGCGCTGAAATGACAAGTCGAGGCTACCATGATCATTAGAGAGACCACACTCCCAGGTGCCAAGCTTATAGACCTTGAGCCTCGTGGGGATAGCCGTGGCATATTCGCTCGCACAATGTGTAAGGAAGAATTCGCGGACGCCGGCATGGAAACGGACTATGTTCAACAGAACATGTCAGTCTCCACCCATAAGGGAACCCTGCGCGGAATGCACTATCAAGCAGTGCCCTATGCAGAGGCTAAGCTAGTTCGTTGTGTGCGTGGTGCGATCATCGATATCATAGTGGACTTACGACCCCAATCAACAAGCTTCCTGAAGCACGAAGCGTTCGAACTCAGCCAAGAGAATCGTAAAGAGTTGTATGTGCCTCGCGGATTTGCGCACGGATTTCAAACTCTGACGGATGATGTCGAGGTAAGCTATCTTGTTTCTGCGCCATATACCCCTCAAGCCGAACGCGGGCTGCGCTATGATGATCCACAGCTCGGCATCCGTTGGCCCATTGAGGTAACGACGATCTCCGAAAAAGACATTGCTTGGCCTCTGATAGACAACGAGCACGATTTTTGGTTGTAAATGTACTTGCGGCAGCCAACTCGTTCAGCGCAAACGCGGGCTTGGACGGACGCTGATGACGATGGTACCTGCTGATACCACACCTCTCGATAGGCTCCCCCTGTAAATACTAGCCACTTACAAGCTTAGATATGCGAAAGCATAAGCGGACTAGCTGGCCCTCCGATGCTAGCCTTATTGTCCAATGGTGCAGCGTTGATCAGAGATGAACAATCATCACTACTCCTGAGCAAATTGGGTAGGGAACGGCAAAGCATTTGCCAGGACCAGATTGTGAAAGCTAGGATAAACGTAGTATGATCGTGGGAGAACTTGCGGTAAACAAATGAACAATAGTCCCGATCAGCCACTAATCACAATCGCTATACCCACTTTTGAACGGACCAAATACCTTCCGGCTGCTTTGGAAAGCTGTTTTGCCCAATCATACTCGAACTACGAAATCATCGTTCACGATGACACTGCAAGTGATGCAATCAAGAGCATTGTAGAGTCGTACAAGAGCCCTCGGATCCGATACTTTCAGAACAAGCCTATGCTGGGCTTGGTCGCGAAGCTGAACGATTTTCTCCAAAAGGCCCGAGGTGAATGGCTCGTCATTCTGTGCGATGACGACGCATTTGAGCCAGGTTTCTTGGAAGAAATGGTAAAGCTGGCATCGGCTCATCCCGATGCTTCCCTCCTGCGCTCGCGAAACCGGCTCATAGATGGGACCGGCCGCGAGCTTTCCTTAGACCTAGCTTGGCCTTTGCTTCTCGACAGCAACACCTTTCTGAGCCGCCTGTTCCTGCCCCAAAGCCAGAATATCACCATGAATTTGACCGGCATGGTGTTCCGCCCTGAAAAGCTCAGTGCGATGGGCGGATTTGCTGACCTCTATCGCGCTTGGCATGTTGACCGTCTTGCCTGGGCGCAGCTTGGGGCAGAGGGGCCCGTAGTCAGTAGCCCCAATGTTCTATGTAACATTCGAGTACACGCAGAGTCGATAACCTCAGGGAACATCTCTGACTACTCGAAGTCGTTAGAATCCGACCTGATTTTGAAGCAAATTGTTGATCAACTGTTTGCCGCCAGGCTGGCTGACACAAACGATGAGGGCGAAAGGGAGAAACTTAGAAAGGCTGAGCTAGCGTTCTCTCAATACGTGCATCGTCATATGTCGCGGTCACTAGATCACGGCTTTTTGGCTGCGCTTGTCTCGCGGAATGCTGACAAACAAAACGATCTTTTTGCGATGATGAACAATCTCAACATCCCTTCTTTTGCGACAGCCCGCGCTTACCGTTTGCTGAGACACCTACCTCTTTGGATCCGCAAGATCGCAGTTAAGCGCATCTACAAACACAAGCAGCATTGGTTCAAGCATCCCGCGCCCCGGCCCGATCTGCTCCCCTAGGGGGAAACCATGCTTCCTCAACGACACTTGCCGTAGTTCACGTTAATCTTGGCGCAGCCGAGATGAATCGGCAGAACTTGAAAACAGCTCTAGAGACGAGGGAAGGCCTGACAGATCAGCGTTTACTAGTTGAACGTCTACGTTGTCCCCTTCCGCATAGATTGCGCTCCCAGCACTCCCTCCGGCAAGAGTTCCATCTTCCCAAATAACATGAGCCGCCGCTTTTTGATCCCCTTCAGCGCCGCTGAGCCACAAGTGGTGCGACCCTCCGTTCCCGCCCCGATCCGAAGGTTGCAAGCTGCGGCAACCTTGAAGCCGAACCGGCGAGTTCTGTGATCCACCCCAGATGCGGTAATTCCGCTTGTTCCCCTCGGATGTGCAATTGATCAGTTCGGTCGCTTCTGACTTCAGGTCATAACCACCGTCGGAATTACCAAAGGACCTATGATCTCGGATGATGATGTTTCGGTTACCTCTTTCTGTGGCGACTCCATCGCCGTTCCAATACTTTTCCTGAGGTCTCTGATCAAGGCTGTTAGCCGTGTACCCCCCGCTGATCAGAAGATCATGGGCGGTATCGTGGCACTCTATCCCAACAGCGAAGTTGTCTCCGTATTGTTGGCCGCTATCCAGCTCGCAATTTTCTACAAGCCAACCTGATGAGCGTCCATGAAATCGGATAGCTTTCTTCGAGAAACCCCGGCCACTGAAATTGAGGATTTTCAGGTTAGAAACCGCGGAACTATCATCGGTGTAAATACCGTCTCGAATGTTTCTAAAAGTTACATTCTGTACAACAATTCCTTGCGCATTGCTCCCGGACAGATCAGCCACTCTACCAAAGTCGTGTACCGCCAAATTGGAAATTTTCAGCCCGGATGCGTCAGAACCGATGCGAAATAGCGTACGTCCGCCAAATTTAGAAGCGTTGGCTTTGTCGCCATCCCAGACTTGTCGCGACCCAACGATCTTAGCAGCACGGGGCGTCATTTCACGTGTACAGCCTGAGATCGTGATCCCTGACGCAGAAGAAAGGTCAATTGGCTCTACCACATCGTAATGATGTTCGGCTAAGATCGCGATCAAACCGCCAGATCCTATACTTTCAGCGATAGCCGTAAGGTTGTTGATATTAGCTGCGTCTTCCCATGATGTGCCGTTCCCAGTCCCGTCAGGTGCAACATAAGCCACGTTAGTAGCTGCACGTGGCATTCCATGAGCTAGAAGCCCAGCGGCACTTGCAAATGAACCTGCAAGAAAACGTCTACGGCTGAGTTTCATTCAATTCTCCAGCGTAACAAATCAGCACTCGGCTAGAATGCGGCTGTCGGCGCAATCTTGAGCCAACCCTAAGGCGCTGCTGTTGTTCCAGACCCGCTAACATCGGCAGCTTCACCTTGAGAGGGCAGCGGCGGCGGCTGCAAGATGTAGTTTCCGATAGTGAGCACTGTTCCGCGCGTCAGCGGTCCTGGGGCACAAGTTGCTTGCGCTCCCAGTTCAGCACAAGTCGCGTTGATTGCCCGTATCGTTTGGCTGTCAAGGGTGCCAGATACTCGACCTGAATACTTGCCTCGTTCCAGCAAACGCTGCTGCAAAATATATACGTATGCGCGAGCGTTCTCTCTCCGTAGGATGTCGAGAACTTGAATAGCACTGCGTTGTGATAAGTCCCCAAACTGGCGGCTTATTGCCTCAACATTTTCCGGGTGGTCACCTTGTACGGCAGCTAGATGAATACGTTCGACCGTCGAGATCTCTGGGCCGAGCTGATCTTGGACAGAATCAAGAAATTCTGTGGCGGCACTCAAATTTGGTGGCAACAACAGCCCGTAACCATCCCGATAAAGTTCTAGCAAGAAGCGAGCTGCTTCTACGTCGCCATCCAGCGCTGCCTGGTTCAGAAGGCCGACAATGCCAGTCACACCATCAGCAGGAAAGGCGCCTTCAAGTTGAAGGCGTGCAAGGGTCGCAGATGCGCCTGGAACGCCCCCGTTGATCGCCCCGTCGAGAATAGCGCGGGCATCCTGCCTGTGCGCCCGCGAGAGAGGTCCACGTACAATAGCTGATGCTACAGTTAGCGCCGCGTCGGCGTTTCCGACCGCTAGTGCAACCTCGAGATAGCGTCTTACATTTTCGAAATTCGCCGGGAAGGGTTCATTGCTCGCGTACAGGGTCGCAAGATCCTGGGCGGCTTGTCCATCACCAAGATTGGCTGCTTCTTCTAGCAATTCTACGGCTCTCATGGGATCGATGCTGCCAAAGCGGCCAGTTAGGTATGCCTGCGCGAGTGCGCGTTTAGCAGCAGGGTTCCCCAAATCGGAAGCTTGAGTATAAAGAGCTAGTGCTTGACCAAAGTTACTCGCTAACCCGGGCAAGCCTGTCGCATGTATCTCAGCCAGCCGCATGGTGCCCGCCAAGTTGCCTTGGTCTGCAGCAGTCTGGTAATGCCGCACCGCCCGGGCACTATCCACCGGCACGAATTCGCCGCGTGCAAAGATATCGCCAAGGGCGATGTCAGAATTTGTGTCTCCAGCAGACGCTAACGCGGCTAGCATATTGATTGCGCCGGGAATGTCTTGGGGTACCGCCTCTCCTCGCAGGTGCATATCTGCAATGCGACGATCGGCTCCAACTTCGCCCTGTTCCGAAGCCTTTTTAAAGAAGTCCAAAGCAAGATCAGGATCGGGCGAACTGCGGCGCAAGCCAGATCTTAACACATCCCCTAACGCTACGATTGTCGAATTCTGGTTAGACACTAGCCCAACGCCGTAGTACTCGAACGCCCGAGCAAGGTCAGCACTGACGCCGCGTCCTTGGATATATAGGCTACCGAGCACGTTGGCTGCCTCGATGCTGCCTTCCTGAGCGGCGCTTTGTATCATTTTGATACCTCGATCCTGCCCCTCAGCAGAAAAATCGGTGGCGAGATAAAGCTGACCCAGGGATACCGCCGCGCTGGTCGCCCCTTCTTCAAGCGCCGCTTCAAGGAACGTCTTTGCCTTTGCAAGATCAGGAGCGATCCCAAAGCCTCCTCGGCGATAAACATCCCCCAAAAGCAGATTCGCTTCGAGTGCGCCCAACTGCGCAGCACGCTCCGCCAATTCGATGCCTTGGCGTTGCTCTTCGGTGGACGTGGAGGCGATATATTTGCGCGCCATTGCCAGTATGGCCATTGCGTCTTCAGCTTCAATCAACTCCTGAAATCGGTCGATAACAGTACTTTGAACGGCTTCATAGGAGTCGCCAAAGAAATCAAATGATGTTGGCTGGGCTGCCTCCTGCGACCAAACGGAACAGCTGCTCAACAGATAAATCGCGAACAGCTGGGGAATTCCTTGCGCAATCTTCATGTCGAATTACCGTGGGTTGAACTGTTATTGGCGAGTTGCCGAACCGGAGGGTAGGATTGGGCCTAGCGTCTGCTGAGTCAACTCCAAATCAGCCCGCTCCAATCTCGGACGCAACCTGCCGGGTTGTAGCGGCCAGCTGATGAAACTTGTTCATGAAGGTGGAACAGCTCCTGAGTAAGCTGGTGCTTGCTGCACGGTGCTGGATTAGGGTAGAGCGTGGCCGCTGGGATCAACCTAACAATGGGATTTCTTAACCATGCGCTTCTCCGTGGTGATTCCGCTTTATAACAAACGCCCACATATCGAACGTGCGTTGACGTCGGTATTTAGGCAGACACTTGCGCCAGTTGAAATCATTGTCGTGGATGACGGCTCCACCGATGGTGGATACGAGTGGGTGAAGGGGCTTGCTCATGGCAATGTCTTGCATGAGCAGCGGGGTGAAGCGGGGCCTGGTGGATACGCGGCCAGAAATCGGGGAATAGAAATAGCGAGTGGGGAATGGATCGCATTCCTTGATGCCGATGATGAATGGAGGCCCGAACACCTGTCTGGTTTGGCGCATGCACTTGAAGCCCAAAAACAGCCAGACGCATTCACGATACTATTTTCTGGCTACGAAAGCTTCTTTGAAGGGGGCTCTCGCGAAATAGACGCCTTTTCTCGCAAACACTTTGGAACAGCACGCGTCATGAGTTTCCGTGAACTCATCGACGAATGGATCATCTATCAAAACTCTCCTGTATGGACCTCTGCCACCGCCTGCCGGAGGCGAACTCTTTTGGATGCAGGCCTGTTTCCCGCCGATCGCTGTAGGCGTGGTGGGGACAAGGACACCTGGCTGCGGGTGGCCAGTCTCGGCAGCCTCCTTTTCACCGGGCAGGTTACAGCCAATTACCACCGAGACGCGGTGAACATGACCACGAGTAAGAAATACTCTAATACTGTACCATGTTCGGTGCCCACGCTTGATTCACTTGCAAAAACAAAAGATCCTGAGTTTGCAAGAAAGCTTGCACACTTGAAGAACCTAGAAATCTTCAATTACGCGATGGTAAGTGCCAGAACTGAAGGTCTCGCAAGTTCAAGTTTTGCTAATTTCGACGGCAGAATAGATCCATGGCGGTTAGCCCTGTTACGTCTGCTGTCCAATCCCATCGGGAAGGCCGCTGCTCAAGGAGCATTCTGGAGCCGTCGTTTGCTTCGGGGGAGGTAGTTAGATACGGCCACCCGGGATAGTTGACCTTGCTGGCATTGGATGCAGCGCGGGGCCGTAGTTGTTGTGAATCCCACCTCCAGACATTATCCGCTTTACCGGCAAACGGTCGGAGAGATAGTAGTAGACTGTGTAGCCGCAAATCACGGCATATAAGATTACCCCCTCGATTGAAAAAGTGGGCATTGTTCCTAAGCAAAGTAGTCCGTAGGCAGCATGTGCACCGAGTAACTGCCATCGCTTGTCAGAGCGCGCGGTAGCTGCAAGTACAAGGAAATGTAGCAGCATATATAAGAAAATGAGAGTGCCCACAAAGCCAATCTCATACACATACGAGATATAGACGTTGTGCGCGTACAAAGCAAAAACCTTCTCCCATGCGTCGGGGCCAAAGCCAAACACCAGGTGGGAAATGTCGGATCGGAGCGTGGCGAACAAATAGTCGTTCCAGATCAATATACGTCCAGACAGCAAACTGCGATCTTCGTAAGTGAGCTCAACAGGTGGGCGAATCAACCCGCTACCGGATGTCAGCAGAGTACCTACGTCAGCCATGCGTTCGGATAGTAAACCTACCAGTACGGAGCCGATCCCACAGGTTACCAAGAACGCGCCTGCCCGGACATAGCCGGCTAAATTAGCTCTAGTGACCGTAGCGCTTCCAAAAATAAGGTGCGCCAGCACAATGGGTGCGGCTGCAATAACAGCTGTGCGATAGTTGGCAAAGAAAAGCCCTACAACTATCACCGACATGTAGATCGAGCGTTTCCGCCAACTGACCCCTGCAGCTAGGGCGCACACTACGAGCGCAGTAAGCAGTAAGGTGGAAAAAACCCCCTCATGTACGTAACCACCAATAAAGCTCACAGAGCCGTCCGTTTCGAAAGCCTTGCTTTGTCGAAATACCACTGAGAGAAGCTGGTAAAAAATCGGGATGATGAACGCCGCCAGTATGATCTGACTTGAGGATCCATCATTGGGTTCTTCATCAAGGGCCTTAACGATCAGAACCATGACCGAAAGAAATAGTAGCTGCCGAATAAGTGCGTTGATTGTCCCAACGATTTCAAAGTTCCAGAAACCGCTCATTAACAAAGCGGCGAGCATTGCAAAAGCGGGGATAAAAACCTTGAAGCGAATCAAGTCTCTGCCTGCCAGGAAAAGGCAAAGCGCTGTTAGACCCAGCGTCAGAAACGAGTTTATACTTTGTCCGGCGAATACAGATTTGGTTGTATAGTCGTGGAAGAAAGTGGTGAGATAGCGGGCGGATAGAACAAGATAAAGTACTCCGCCCCAGGTGCGTAATCTCGGGGCTAAATGCCAGGTCAACAGCAACCATAATATCAGTCCCAGCCCCAATAGCGCGATCGGCATGCCGGACGAAACTTCAACCATCTCCAGGCTCCCTGCGCCGATTATGCCTGTACGTAGTAGCCGCCAAATCGACGCCGAGTTTCGGTACGAGACTGAGGCTGCGCATTTAGAACTGATATGATCTCGGCACTATCGTGCTTGGCGTCGAGCAATTCACGAGTTGTCGCGCGGACCTCGCGAAGCGAAGTGGTCCCGAAACGCACAACATTGATGATCAGATCGGCGTGCTGGGAGAGATAGAGTGCATCAACAATTGCACCTACAGGCGGCGTATCGATGATGACGACATCATACATATGGGAAGCTGATCTCAGTAGCTTGCCGAAGCGTTCCCCTGATACGACTTGCCCGACTGATTGACCGGTCAATTCGCTTCCAAGAATGAATTCGGCACCACTAAGCGCATCTGCATAAACCAGGTTGCTAATGTCGGCACTAGGCGAGCTTGACTCAAGATAGCCTGCAAGTTTGTCGCTCGGGGCGAGATCTAGCACTTGGTGAACGCTCGGGCGGCGGAGATCTGCATCCACCAGCAGTGTTTTCTGTCCAGAAATGGCGTAGGTACGAGCCAGCGAAACTGCTAAGGTGGTTTTTCCTTCTCCTGCATTGGCCGAAGTTACGATAATCACTGCTGCTTCGCGGTCGAGTTCACCTGCTGACTTCCGCCGAAGTGCCTGATCTGCACTGATCATGACGCGACGAATAGCTTCTGCCACCTGAGAATATGGCTGTTGCGCAACAACTTCGGCTACGCTGCTCAAGGGCTTGCCGTCCACTCCGCGACCGAAGCGTTTCATCAGAGGCACGCTAATGATCCCATTTCCGCTTGAAAAACCCTCAAGTTGATCTGGGCTAGTCACGCCACCGATCAGTTTTTCACGAACGAACGCAGCTATGAGGCCAAGGAATAGTCCAGCCAATACAGCCATCGCTATGAGGAAACGAGTATTTGGAAAAGATGCTCCGGAGGGGGGCGTAGCTTTGGATACGATCCGGCTATCGGCGAGTTGCAGGTAAGCCTGGGCTTCGATGTCGCGAAGACGGACCAACATCTGTTGGTACTGAGTACGGGCAATCTCGGCATTCTGCTGCAACTCGTACATAGTTGCCAGGACTTCTGGGGGGAGATTGCTTGTGAGTATGTTTGAACGTAGCTGAAGCTGGAGATCTGTTTCAACCGCGCGACTAGCAGCGATTTCTGCTCGTAACTGCTCAAGCTGTGCATTGGTTTGGGAGCGCAGCCCATCGATGGCCGCAACCAATTCCGCTCTCAATGCCTCGGCCTGTTCGGATCCGTCCACTACTTCGCTCAGCTGCTGGCGAATTCGTTCCTGCTGCTGTTGAAGCTCAATCAGCGTTCCATTGTCCAGGGTTTGTGCGATCTGGGCCCAGTCCTCCGACGCAAGCGCAGTTTCTACGGCAGCCAGATCCGTAGTAGCCTGCTCTCGTTTACCCACCGCGTCTTCAAGCTCCAGCCGCAACTGATCAATGTCAGTCCGCCCAGACTGCTCTGCAATCGTTCTGGCGCTCGATATTATGAAGTCGTTGAATGCGCGTTCAGCCTCCACGAGGCTTGAGCGAGTCTCATTGATCCGGTCCTCCATGACGTTGCGCCCCGAAAGCACACCGTTGATCTTGGATTGAAGCTGCGAGCGGATGTATACGTCCGCAACGGTGTTGGCGATGAGAGCGGCCCTTTCGGGCGAGTCAGCATTGGCGGACACTGTGATTAGATAGGTTAAACCCTGTCGTTCAATAGCAATTGCGTTCTGAAGGACGCCCACGGCAAAGGTACGCCGCTCCTCGGCGGTATATTCTTCCGGTGGCGCTATGCCCAGCATTGTCGCTAATCGAGCTCGTAAGCCCTGCTGGGGCTGATACGCGGGGTCGTTTAGTAGCTGCAGTTGATCGAGGACTGCTTCTACGATGGCTTCGGACTGGGCAATGGAAACTTCGCTCTCAACACGCGCATTATCAGAAGCCGAGCTGGATGAGCTGTTTGTCGGGTTCAGGAGGTTTTTCTCAGAAGGATCAACAAGAACCAGAGTTGTCGCTCTATAAATGGGCTTTAATGACAGAATAGCAAAGGTAGAGCCTCCCACCACAAGCAACATAATCGCAAGGATCAGTCCTATTTGGCGGCGAACAGTTCCAAGGAAGCTGCGTAAACTGAATTCTTGCTCGTGCATCTAGATCTGCCTAATTCTGTAAGGCGCCTGGCGACAGGCATTGTGGTGGCACAATACACAGGAGGGGTCGGCTATGGCTACCGCTCAACCCTTGCGTTGCTGGTGCTTTATAACTCGCTGGTTAACACGGCTCGTTATTTCAATCGATATGGAAAAGCGTCTTTTGAGTAGCAGTTATGTCAAGAAGGCACTGCATCATCTGCAGCCGGGCGGTGCTCTTGATGCATGCATTGCGCCAAACAGGCAGCGCTCAGCGTTGTCCACCAGACTGCAACAGCCTGCATCTCCATGCTGAAATCGACCAGTGCATGGATTGCAACGGCAGTGAGGCAGCCCAAGCCCAGTGCTGACGCAAACCACTGGGATGTGTTCGATCTAGCGCGGAGCCGCCAGCCTACATTAGCAAATAGGGCCAGTACAACCATTGTAGCAGGTATGCCGAGTTCGGCTGCAAGGGCGAGGTAAGTGTTGTGCGCTTTGTCCCACACCCTGTCCGGTGCTACCGGGAGGGAGTGAAAGGACGGATACACCACTTCGAAACTTCCGCCCCCAAAACCAATCCATGGCTGCGTCTCTATCAGCGTGATGACTTGCTGATATAATGCGAACCTTATCTCCCAAGATTGTTCAACTTCGAACAACCGCTCCACCAATGGGCCACCTTGGAGTGCGGCTACGGATCCGCAGGCGGCCAGAACGCTCAACAATACAATAATTGCCTTCCCCCGTAGCCGCTTCGTTACCGCGACCAGGGCAGTCACTAGAACTCCGGCCGTTCCTGCAGCGACCCCCATTCTAGACTGGCTGGCAATCAGTGCACCCCAACTCAAAACAAAAGCTCCTGCCGTTATCGTCAGGCGCAACCAAACAAAGTCTCCATTCAACATCTGTTTGCGCCGCGGAATGGCCAGAAGCGCCCGGATAACTTGCGCGGTTGCTAGGCAGCAGACCAGTGCCATGAAAGTGGCAAAGGAGTTGCGGTTGATGAATGTTCCCGTTGCTGATCCCAAGTAAGCTAGCTTCGGGTAGCCGAGCAGTGTGTCGCCATTGCGCAGCAGAAAGAGCGCACTTGCGGCGTGCAAGACCCCAATGGCAAGTGCAGCATCTGCAAAGCTATAGAAGCGGTGAGGATTCCGGGTCGCCTGTAGAACCAGAAAGAACAGGAAGCCATAGGTAAGCCAGCGCAACACCATAAGCATGCTTGCACCAGGAGTGACGCTAGAGGGGCGCCACTCTGGAGGTAGTGGAAGCAATTGCAGGGCGAGATAGGTGATGATTGCAGCGTATATCAGGGGCAGGGGCCACAATTCCCTCATTATCACCCTGAGTGGCGCAGAGCTCCGCATGAGTCCGAGAAAGTAGTAGAGGGCCATGCCGCTCACCAGCACGGCATTGATCGCCCAGAAGATTGGCCGATTGCTTCCAATAGGGATGGGAACCCAGGCCAGGAAGACCAAGAGCATCCAAGTGAGATGAGTTCCTAAATGTGACCCAGCGCGCGCTCCGGTAAAGTGCTGCTCCTGCTCATCAGTGCCCATGACTACGTCGCCGTTCCTTTTCTGCTCGGCCTGCTAAGGCGACGAAACGCAAGCGGTCCGACTCGGCCAGTTCATCCAACAACACATTAATGCGCTCCTGAAGTGGTTGGAGTGCGAGGTAACGGGGTACAAGGAATCGTCGGCCGCTATCATATTGCAGTAAAAGTTTCAGATCGCTGAGATGAAGGGGCCAAATCTCTGCCGCGACATGTTCCGCAGCTGCTTCCACCAGATCGATTCGAAGCTCCGCTTGCCAGTTCTGATAGGGAGCGTGTGCATAGGCATACCGCAGTCGATGGTTCAAGCCGGCCCAGTCTCCCATAATGTAGGACCCCAGTGCGCCAACCTGCCAGGCAGCAGCAAAAAAGGGAGTCGAAAGCACTATGTTGTCTGCTTCCGAGCGGCACCGGGACGCAATCTCGTGACGCACTGCAGTAGGCTGAGCCCGGCCAGTTATTGACGTCATAGCAACCCTGCAATTAAACAGAAAGGCGAATGCCGAGCTATTCGACAGCGCAGGGCTGGATGATCTGGTGAGCACCGCATCCACAATTGTTGGTTCACCCCAGCCTTCTGCGAAGAATGGCGGCGCTTCCATGGCGAATGCCCAAGCACCAAAAACCCCTAGAAAGGCTCCGGCCGCCGCGTGAGGCAGAATGCCCCACCCAGAATGATGCATTCTGTTGCTCCTGCGCATAGTTGCTCCTCGCCTACAGTGCAGCCGGTTTTCGGCTTTTAACCACCAGCATGCATTTTCGTCCCATGTTGGAGGTAGATTATGAACAGGTTGGTTGGAAAGGCGATGCGAGGTGGGTTGGCGCGAAAACAATGGTGCGATCGCTTGAGCCCTTTTCGCGCTGTCACGCAGCTTGTCACAATGCGGCCCCTGCTAGTTTGCAGTTATTGTGCAAACAAGGCGGCGAGAGGCTGCACAGCCCGCCTCGGGCAAGAGCCCGCACTTCCAGATGCCGCAGGATCGAAACGCGTAGAATGCTGAACAAGCGCATCCGTCCAGTGCTGCCAGGACGGCGGAGTTCATTCCTAGTCGGGTGCAGCCCATCAGCAGACTGAGCAGGTCATGTTCTCGCTGAACGGGCAGCCTTGCCGAGGCTGGATTGCCCCGTACCGCTATGGCTGTGGCCTGCCAAAGGCAGTCCCGCTCCCACAGGGCATGATATTGTCCGGTTCGTACAATCCAAACGGCCTTAACAACGATTTGCTGCCGCACATTGAGGTCTTACGGGAGGCAGGCGCAAAGCCCTCCCACCCGAGCTCGCTCTCCTGGGTTCAAGGCAACACCTTGACAGCGAACTTAAGGGGTTGTTTACTTACAGTGCGGCGAAGTTGTTTGAGATTGTTAAAATGAGTAAACATGTCGCGTTGACTGTGTCTCTCGTCCTTTCTGTTTGTGGTTTGGTGTCCGCCGCGCAAGCTGCCGATATCGCGCTTTCAGGTCTGCCAAAGAGCTTGGATGTTGGCGTCCGGAGTAGTGCTCCAGCTCCAGTTATTCAACCCGTAGTGGACGCGAGCGCCGCGGTTCCGACAGTCACCGCCCCCGGCGCAGTAGAACTAAGCGATGTAGTGCACGTTTGTACCGAGGTGGCTAAAGCGGAGCGTGATGAGCTTGCGGCCGAGGGAAGTGGTTCTTGTATCGCCGCGACCGGTCGCTACTTGGAAGGTGTCAACGGCTTGCCGCTTAATCAACAGGCGCCGTTGATAACTAGCCTTGTCGTCGAACTATCAAACATTCTGTTTGTGCCGAAATGTCGTGTGAAGAGCGAGATTGCCTTGGCGATAGAGATGGCGGCCGACAGGACTGGGGATGCTGAGCAGCGTGCTCAGGTTCGACTGATTGGCGAAACCGTGAAGGCCTGCGACATAGTCGTGACGGCGAGTATTGCTACGCCAAGGCCTGGATCCTTGTTTCCGCCTGCTTCGCCGAACGGTCCATCAGCAAGCCAGAATTAGTCAGTACAGCAAACAACTCAGGTGCGGCGCTCTAACCGGAGGGCCGCACGTATTTGCGGTATTGAAAGGTGTTTATGGGCTTTTGCAATACTTGCGGCACGCTCCGCATTATAGCGCTCGCCGTAGACGCCGAATAGCTTGTAGTTTGGTAAATTCGTATAGTGGCTTACCAAAAGTCTGTCGAGGTACTCCCCGGCAAGTTCACTGCAAAGCAGTTCATTTTCCAGATCCGCATCCTGGACAAGCTCTCGCTCCAAGGTTTGCAGATCGTTCATGGTCACCCCCAACTGGCTGGCTACGTGCTGCAGAGCTGCAAATCGGCGGTAGCCCTGTCCCATCAGCAATCTGACCTTCCGAACCGCTTCCAGCTTCCAATTGATTGGTGACACACTCATAAATACCTGCCTTAGCCCTAATCTTTAGCACTACCTTGCGGCCACTTTGCATTTGCATATTTACCTACTCTAGGCAAACCCTGCTTGTTGCTCTTGAGGGGGCGCGGCCAACGTGCCACGTAAGGACATGTTGTCGAGAGCCGCTTCAGAATGGGTACTCCGTTCCGGAGTGTGGTTTTGATGGGTTGGATCCGTCTGTGAATGAGCAGGCTTGGATTGGAGCCGAGCCGGGCAGGTTCGATTAAAGGGTTTTTTCAAGGTATGGCGTACAAACGACCAATCGACATCATGATGATTGGGCTGCGCTCAACAAACGGAGCGCAGGGCGGAGTCGAAAGACATGTGCGCTCACTGGTAGAAGAATTGGACGCTCTGGGTTTGGCAACTTGCGTTGTCGAGCGGAGCCCCTATTCAAACGAGGATGGTGCCAGCATAGGGCTGAACAGCTTCATCAAAGTGCTTTGGGCTCCCCGGAGCGTGCGGTTTGAAACGGTAGTTCACAGCGTCATAGCTACTCTCTGGGCCGGATGGACGCGGCCTCGTATCGTGCATATTCATGCTATTGGGCCAAGCATCGTGGCGCCGCTCGCCCGGCTTTTGGGCTTGCGTGTCGTTTGCACGCATCATGGCCGTGATTACGATCGCGAGAAGTGGAGCAAGGTTGCGAAACTAATCTTGAAAGCGGGTGAGTGGTGCCAAGCGCGGTTCGCGAATGAGCGGATTTGCGTAGGGCGTACATTATCGCTGCAGCTGCGGGACGAACTACACGCTCCCTTTACCTATATACCCAATGCTGTGAAGCTTCCCGCCCAGGGTGGGGCATCTGATGTCCTGGACCGCTTCGCTCTGCAACCGGGCAAATACATCGTTAATGTGGGCCGGCTCGTTCCAGAGAAGCGGCAGGACCACCTCATCAAAGCTTTTGCGCAGTTAGCTTTGAAAGACATCAAGCTCGTTCTGATAGGCAAGGCTGACCACGAGAGCCGCTATAGTCATAATCTATCGACACTGGCGAATACGACACCCGGAGTTGTGATGGCAGGGTTCCAGGGTGGTAGCGATCTTGTCCAGCTCTTGGCAAACGCAGCGCTGTTCGTGCTGCCCTCCAGCCATGAAGGTATGCCGATTGCCGCTCTGGAAGCCATGAGTTTGTCTCGTCCGGTAGTGTTGAGTGATATTCCCGCGAATTTGGACCTACTGCTTCCACCATCGTGCTATCACAAAACCTCCTCAATCGAAGATCTCGCGGAGACCATTCGGCGAAATCTGCCCCAAGAAGCGAGCAGCTGTTCGGCTGTGGACTGGGGGGAAATCCTGTCTGCGTTTGATTGGCGAAACGTGGCTCAGAAAACATTAGAAGTTTACAGTTCTGCTTCTCCTCAGTTTTCGCTAGTTACGCATTCCGTTCCCCGTTTATGACACTCCAGTACCGGGCGATTGTTGTATCCAGACCATATCGGCTCGCTCCCGCTAGGGCGCGAGCACCGCGTTCAACCCGCTGACCCGGAGCAATCGCAATGGCGATTGCCTCGGACATGCTCTGGGCGTCATTGACCGGAACAAGAAGCCCGAACTTACACTCCGTAGGTCCAGTCACGTCGAAGTATGGCCGGTCGTCTAGGATTTCGGCTGGTCCGGAGTGGCAGTTTGTTGAAACGACCGGTGTGCTGAGACACATGGCTTCAACTAGCCCATTCGGAAAACCTTCCCCGTTCGAAGGCAGGACATAGCAATCGGCATCTGCGATTGTGGCAAAGGGGTTCTCCTGAAATCCCGCGAATACAACTTGCTCACCTATGCCGAGCGTGTTGGCCAGAGTGGTAAGCTCGTCCAGCAGCGGTCCCTCGCCCATTATCACAAGTGTTCCAGGCTTGCCGGCAATTGCAAAAGCCTGCAAAAGCATAGCGAAATTTTTATTTGGTACTAACCTCCCCATCGCCACAATCAACGGGCGCTTGTAGCTCGCCTTTGGATTGATAGCCCCCGATGCACGCACCAAGTCGGCATCGATCGGGTTCGCGATCACACTTATGAGGCTTCTTGGGACAGCATAGTTCTTGGCTAAGTCCTCGGCTATGCCTTCTGAAACGGCAATTATGTGATCGGCGTGTCGATACCCAAGGTAAGTTGTAAGCCGAGCTAGGTTCCCCCCGACGCTGTGAGCGTGGTGGCTGCTCGTGTTAACTCGCTCACTGATGACGCAACGAATACCAAGCCCGCGACATACGGCAATGCTCAAGATATTCGCGCGCGTCAGAAAGCTGACACAAACGCGGGGTGCGATTTGCTTCAACTTGTCTCTAAGTGGCTTGAACCCTCGCGCAAGGGATCTTTTAGTGTTGAGTTGGTGAACAATGACCGTCGAAGGAACTGCATAGGCCGCTGGCTCGACGTCCAAGAGTATCAAATGGAGCTCAATCTCGGGATGCACTTGCGCCGAACGAGTTAGCAAGCGGGCCATAATCCGTTCAGCACCGCCCCCCGTCAGGGAGTTAATCACAAAAGCGACCTTATCCATCACTTGCCGTTGTCTCGTACCCATGAGTTTGCTGCGCGTTTCCAGCTCGGCAGCAAGATCTTGCAGCAGCGAGAAGGCCAGCGATGCTGTCCTGTGTAGCAGTTGTTCATGGCTGAGACCGTTACTCAAAAGCTACAAATGGCGACAGGGATCTGCAGGGAAGTTGGCGGCGATTCATGCTGAGGCTCTTTTCCCTGATCAACGTGTTGTCCACCAAAGCTGGTTATCGGGAGTTCTTCACCCCCTCGGCTACGCGATCGGCTCGGCGCATTAGAACTTCTAGAAGGCTGCGATAAGTGCGGGCGGATGTTGCTTCTTGCGCCTCGGTGCCTAAACGCCTGCCGACTGTCCGGTGGAAAAGGGACACTCCACTCAAGAGCCGGTTGTCTGCTGCGGCGCTCGGGAGGCATCAAGAAGCGAAGGTATCGTTTTTATGATAGAAGCACCGTGGCGCAGTTTTCGCGATCCTGAGCTACGCCTAAGAGAAATCCCGTCCAATTAACCGAACCTTAGGGCTAGGCGTGCGGGGCACGACGATTGTATGTATGGCATCATTCTGGGTCCCTTGAGGTACAAGGGAGTATTTGGAGGTCTACATGCAAATCGCAGTTATTGGCTCAGGTTACGTCGGCTTGGTGAGCGGCGCCTGCTTTGCTGATTTTGGTCATGTTGTCACATGTGCCGACCTCAACGCATCTAAGATCGACTCGCTTAATCATGGCCGCATGCCAATCTATGAGGCAGGTCTTGACCAGCTTGTGGCAGAAAACGTTTCGGCGGGCCGCTTGAAGTTTACCACCGACGTAGCGGCTGCTGTGGCAGAAGCTGATGTGGTATTCATCGCGGTGGGCACTCCATCCCGCCGCGGGGACGGTCATGCCGATCTAAGCTATGTTTACTCAGCTGCCGAAATGATCGCAAAATCGGTCAAGGGCTTCACGGTGGTAGTCACCAAGTCCACTGTACCCGTCGGGACCGGAGATGCCGTAGAGCGCATCATTCATGAGACCAATCCACAGGCTGATGTCGTTGTAGCGTCCAATCCTGAGTTTCTCCGCGAGGGCGCTGCCATCGAGGATTTCAAGCATCCCGATCGCATCGTCGTTGGTGTGGAGGACGAGCGTGGTCGGCGTGCAATGGCGGAAGTTTATCGGCCTCTCTATCTCAATCAGTCGCCAATCATGTTCACGGGCCGACGCACGGCCGAACTGATCAAGTACGCGGCGAACGCGTTCCTTGCGCTTAAGATCACATTCATCAACGAGATCTCGGATCTTTGCGAAGAAACAGGTGCAGACGTGCAGGAAGTAGCACGCGGCATCGGGATGGATAAGAGGATTGGTCCCAAATTCCTCAACGCGGGGCCTGGCTATGGTGGCTCATGCTTTCCCAAGGACACCCTTGCGCTTGCTAAAACCGGCCAGGACTTCGAGAGTCCCCTGCGGTTAGTTGAAACGACCATAGCTATCAACGATCAGCGCAAGCGAGCAATGGGCCGTAAGATTATTGCTGCATGTGGTGGCGACGTTCGAGGGCACAAGATCGGCCTTCTCGGCCTGACATTTAAGCCCAACACGGACGACATGCGTGATGCGCCAGCACTTGCCATCGTGCAGTCCTTAATCGATGCCGGAGCTGTGATTCAGGCCTATGATCCCAAGGGCATGGAAGCCGCGAAAGAAATGCTGCCAAACATTCAGTATGCAGCGGACGCTTACGAGGTTGCGGCGGATGCCGACTGTTTGGTTCTCGTTACGGAATGGAATGAGTTCCGCTCGCTGAATCTCCCGCAGATCAGAGATCTGATGAAAACCCCGCGCCTTGTAGACCTCCGCAATATCTACCGGCGGCAGGAGGTGGAGCAACATGGTTTGAGCTACACCTGTATCGGAAAGGGTGAACTCAACACTTTCGCTCAGGTTGAGCAAGCAGCAGAATAAAGAGCAGCTCTTTGGTGCGGCCAACAGCGCCACTGGCCGCACTCTCGACTTCAACCATCTTGTGTCGCCCGAACCACGAGAAAGTGGGGGCGCTCACCTTCCATCAATCTCAACCCTGCCAGACGTCCGGTGGCGAAGGCTCCGGTATCGATGTTGATGCGGCCATCAAGCTCATTTACCTCATCCACTGGCGAATGCCCGTGCACAATAAGAGTGGGGAGCTTGTTCGGCATCCCCTCTCGAGGACGTATCCAAAGTAGATCCCGATCGTCCTGTTCTTCAATCGGCAACTCTGGACGCAAACCGGCATGAACAAACACGATCCCCGGGATGCTGACCAGAATCGGAAGACCTTGTAGAAACTGAATGTGCTGCAGGGGGACATGGGTGTGAAGAATTGCTGCACGATTCCTCTGGCTGGCGGCCAGATAGCTCGAGATGTTGACGCCGTAAGACATCAGCGTCTCAGTGCCGCCAAGTGAGAGCCATTGGTCGTCCCTGCGCGGGTCAGCCAAGTGTTCAAGCATCATCACCTCGTGATTGCCTGCCAGGCATATCATGCTGAAATCATCAGGCAGTGGATCCATGAGGCGGCTCAGGACCCCCGATGCATCAGGTCCCCGATCAATGTAATCGCCAAGACAGATTATCAGTTTCCTGCCCGCGCGTGTTCTGCCATCCGCAAATATGGACTCAAGCATTGTATTCAACAGCCCAAGGCAACCGTGAACATCCCCGATGGCGTACACAGCCGCTGGCCAGCTCGCGAGACTGATGCGAGCGCGATGGGATTGAACAGGCTGGGCTGAGTTGCGAGCCAGGAAACGTTTAGGATTGAAAAGCATGCATCCTTCCTAAAGGTCTTTCAAGCAGCGCCGGATCATTGTTTTGGCAATATGCATGGGCCTTGTGGCTCAACACCAAATACTCGTCAACTGTTCACCGCGCGCCTTCTCTCTGGTGCACTCTGCATGGTGGGAAAACGCATGTGGGACGTTTGATCTGTGGGCGCCTTTCCCCCTGGTCGCCGGCATCGATGCCCATCCGGGAACGCGATCAATCGGCGCGTTCAGGGGTACGCGGTGCTGGGTCGTTGGGCGCAGCTTTGCCAGGGGGCACCGCAAGGAGCACCGGCCGTGTCGAGGGGCAAGAAGCCGATAAATGGCGTTATCAGTTACTCGCCCAGAAGCCGGGCCTCTCACGAGCGCTTTTTTGACAGTGCCGGGGCAGGGGAGGTGCCCGGTTCGGTCCAGCTCTCGCCCTGGCCTCTCCCCATCGAAACTGGTCCTGGTGGGCTGTCCAATTGCCACATGGATACCCTAAACGGCGCCTGCTGCAAACCAGACTAAAACGACGCACAATTCTCTTGTCAGGCAGCGCACAGCATTCAATGGTGTCCGTGTCAGCTCCCGCTGAGTTGACCCTGCGGCCGGAACCTTCATTGGGAAGAGGCGGCAGACAGGGTGTTGCGAGCACCCTGCCAGCCTAACCACAGGTCCTCACTGCTACAACCAGGAGTAACCCATGGCTGAAGCCATTTTGGGCGAGCATAAGCTTGCCTGCAATATCCCTCAGCATATCCCCGACTGCGCCGGTGCAGGCTGGTACCGACTCGAGCGCCGGGCGCCATTCACCCCCACCGCATGCCTAGGCCGGCGCGGCTATCCGGATCTTGCCACTTCCAAGGTGAGCCGCGCTTTTAGTTTGGCGAGGATCCGCGTGCCCTACAGCTTGCCAGGGGGCCGCTCATGACCGCTAAGCGCAACAGCTTTGCCCGCCTGGAAGGCGCCTATTCAGAGAACACGCTGCGCTCCTACCAGAGTGCATTTGAAGCCTTTGCGCGCTGGTGCCGTAGCAAGCGGAGGGCGTCAATGCCTGCTGCAGCGGAGACGGTAGCGGCTTTTGTTGACGCGGAGAGCCAGCGCTTACGCCCGGCAACCATCAAGCATCGGCTTTGTGCCATTCGCAAAATCCATTTGCTTCTCGGCCACGAGAACCCAGTCGCTCACCCCGAGGTGGATCTGGCGATTCGCCGAGCTCGAAGAGCGCAGCCCTCACGACCCAAACAGGCGTTCGGAGTAACTGCTAACCTGCGCGATCAGCTCATCGGAGCCTGTTCCGATGATCTGCTTGGTCTGCGGGACAAAGTCTTGGTCAGCGTTGGTTTTGATACGCTCTGCCGCGGCGGCGAACTAGTGGCGCTGTCCATAGGTGACCTCACACTGAAAGGGCAGGGGCGTTACTCCGTTCTAGTTCGTCGCGCCAAGAATGATCCAGAAGGTGCGGGGCGGGTCTGCTACCTCTCGACGCAGACGAGCAGTTTTGTGAAGCAATGGATAGCGGCAATCGGCGCGACTAAGGGACCGCTGCTGAGGCCTGTGTACCGCAATAAGGCACTTGGGCTTCACCTCGAACGGGTAACGATTTCTCGTGTGCTGAGGAAATTGGATGCGCGAGCAGGGACGGATGCCAAGCTTGTCGACAAGGTTTCCAGCCACTCGCTTCGCGTTGGCGCTGCCCAGCAGCTGACCCTGGATGGACGTGACATCCTTCAGATTATGCGTGTTGGAGGTTGGCGGTCCATGAACGTCGTAGCAAGGTATATCGAGAACATGGACGTGGACGTGTGGAGCTAGCGTCCGCGATCTGGCCAGGGGACAAGCCTAATGCCATGCTCACCAGCAATTTTCTCTGAATCACCTTGTAGGCAGTCACCCGCTTCGAGTCACGCGTGGAACGCGTTCTGGCAAACTCCGAGATGGAATGTGGACAATAGTGCGACAAGCGTCGCCATGCCTAAACGTCGGCTTTCGCCTTGCAATCAAGCCGTGAGGTCTCACCAAAGGGGTGTAGCTTTCCCATTATGTTGGAAAACGGGATCGCGGCTCCTTGGAGTTTCGGCTTGGTCTGCCTTAATCCCTGCCATGGAAAGGCGTTTTAGTTCGTCGGCGCCGCTGCGAAAGAGGAACGGCAAATGGGATGAGCGGCTGGCTGAAAAGGCACGGCCATTTTTGTGCAGAGATTGCGATTTTACTTTTTGCAACGAGTCACATCTGCACTGCTTGACCGCCGTCTGGCGACCGGTGTATGGGTTTAATGTCATCCCCAATACCCACACTGAGTTTGGAAGACCCGAGGATGATTTAGGGCATTCGAACTCCTTAGCCGGCAACATGCTTGCGGCAGAAGGAGTCTTCATGCCTTCGAACACCGAAAATCTATCCCACCTAAATGCGCCAAGCATGCGCATACGCCGACGCACGCGCGCTCTGCAGCAACCCGCTTCAGAACAACAGCCGCTCTCCAATACACCGGCCAGGCGGTTGGCATTCGAATACCTGCCGATAGGCGAAATCAAGGCTTACGGCAAAAGTCTGCGCAAACACGCTGACAAGCACGTCGCCGCCTGCATGGGCAGCTTGCGGGCTTTTGGATTTGTCGGACCCATCCTGATTGACCAAGCCAATGTCGTTGTGGATGGACATGCACTGATGATTGCAGCTCAGCGTTTGAGCTTCAGCGAGATTCCTGTAGTTCGCCTGGATCATCTCACGCCCGAGCAAATCAAGGCGTGTCGAGTGGGGCTCAACAAACTTCAGGAAGGCGCCACCTGGGACTTCGAAGCAATTCGCATCGAACTGCTCGAGATCGAACCCGCGCTTGTCACCTTTGACATCGAGGTGGAGGCGTTGGGGTTCTCCCCCGCCGAGTTCGATCTGCTGACGGCCCCAGCGCAACCAGCTGTAGCGGAAGACGAGGCGGCGATTGCACCGGCACAGAATGTAGTCACTCGTTTAGGTGACCTGTGGCGGTTGGGCAGGCACCGCCTTTTGTGCGGGGATGCCTTAAGCGAAGAAGCTTTCACCCATCTCATGGGCGGCAAGAAAGCCCGCATGAGCTTTTGCGATCCGCCCTACAACCTCAAGGTCGATGGGGTGATTTCTGGCCTGGGCAAGAACAAGCACCGCGAGTTTGCCATGGCCTCTGGCGAAATGAGCCGTTCTGACTTTATCGCGTTTCTGTCAGCCTATATGCACAACTGCGCCGCTCACTCGGTGGACGGGTCGGTACACTACGCCTGTATGGACTGGCGTCATATTGTAGAGCTGGTCACGGCCGGAGAGGCCGCATTCGATAAGTTCCTTAATCTCGTAGTCTGGAACAAGACCAATGCTGGCATGGGCACGATGTACCGCTCTCAGCATGAGCTGATCGGGGTGTTCAAAGCAGGCACGGCACCGCACAAGAATAACTTTGGCCTCGGTGAAACCGGTCGTCATCGCTCCAATGTTTGGACGGTGACGGGTGCGAACAGCTTTGGGAAAGACCGCACGGCGGATCTGGCTGTTCATCCCACGGTCAAACCTACTGCCTTGGTTGTGGACGCGATCCTTGATGTCTCCAGCCGTGGCGACATTGTCCTTGATTGCTTTTGCGGCTCCGGCACTACGATACTGGCTGCACAAAAGAGTGGACGGCTTTGCTATGCCCTTGAACTTGATCCTCTCTATCTGGATGTAGCGATCAGACGGTGGCAGGCCCTGACAGGCGAAGCTGCTGTCCTAGATAGCAATGGCCGCACCTTCACTGAAATCGCCGCCGAGCGCTCCGCAATGGTGGGAGGCTCCAATGGCTAAAAGCAGTAGCGCGGGCAAACTGCTCCCCGGTGATCCTGGCTATGTAGGCCGCGGCTATCCGCCGGAGCACGGCAAAATACGTCCAGGTGAGGTCAAGAACCCTTATGGACGCAAGGGCAAGGCAGGAAGAAAGCGGCAGACCGGGTATGGCGAGACGGCGGACTTCGCTGCTGAAATGGCGGAGCTCCTCGCGCGCCCAGTTCAGGCCAAGGACGGTACAGTTTTCTCACGGGCCGAACTCGCCTTGAACGGCCTGATGAAAGGCGTCCTCGCCGGAGATGTTCGTTCGATCAGGCTGCTGATGGAGACGTGCGACAAGTACCTTCTGCACAAGCAAGTGGAAGAAGAGGAACAATTGGGAGAGGACGACGCGGCGATCCTAGAGCGCCACCGACAACAAGTTCTGTTGAGTGCGGGTGTTGATCCGAATGCCACCGTAGGTGCGGCAGACTGCGACAGTCCGGAGGAGAGCGATGATGCTGAGGAGGCTGAGAATGTCTGATCAGCAATTGCTTGCAAGCCTGATGCGTCAGAACCTCTCACTGTTCAGCCAGAAGGTTTTTTCCACCCTCGAGCCCGGCATTCCGTATCAGCACAATTGGCACATCGACCATTTGTGCTGGCAGCTCAGTCGCGTGGAGCGTGGCGAAATCAAACGTTTGATCATCAACGTTCCACCGCAGTCCATGAAGTCGATTCTCGTCTCCAACGCTTTTACCGCCTGGTACATGGGCCGGGACCCTACCAGACGAGTGATCTGCGTGTCTTATGCAAGCGAGCTTGCTGAAAAGCTTTCCGCTGACACCCGGCGAATCTTCGAAGCGCCCTGGTTCAAGCGCTCCTTCCCCCAGTTTGGCCTTTCCGTGCAAAGGAGCGCAGAACTGCAGAACACTCAGCGTGGCTATCGCTTCGCCTCGGGCATGAATGGCTCCATTTTGGGCTATGGTGCTGACCTCGTCGTGATTGATGATCCCATCAAGGCTGTGGAGGCGTTTTCAGCCAAGGAGCGTCAGCGGGTCAATGATGCGTTTGATTCAACCTTGCTGACACGCCTCAACAACAAGATCGATGGCGCTATTGTTGTCATCATGCAGCGCCTGCATGAAGATGATCTGGTAGGCCATCTCCTTCAAACAGGAGAGTGGGAGGTGGTAGCAATTCCAGCCATTGCTACGGAGGCTGCCAGCTTTCAGCTCAATGATCAGGGACTACAGCACCACCGCTTAGCGGGAGACTTACTGCACCCTGAACGGGAGCCGCTTCACGTCCTGGAAATGATGCAACGCGCCCAAGGTACGCTTGTCTTTTCGGCGCAGTACCAGCAAGCGCCCATTCCAGTTGCCGGGAACATCATCAAACGGGAGTGGATCCGCTACTACACTGATCCGCCAACCGAGTTCGACCGCACTATTGCAAGTTGGGACACAGCCTCCACCCTCTCTGAAAACGCGGATTTTTCAGTTGGAACAGTCTGGGGTTCCAAGGGCCTTAACTACTTTCTTCTGGATCTCGTCCGTGGCCGCTGGGAGTTTCCAGAGCTCCGCCGGCAGGTCAAAGATTTGTCGGATCGCTGGCTGGTCAATCAAACCATCATAGAAGACACAGAAACCGGCAGGGCGCTTGTTCAAGATTTGAGGCGTACAAAGACTATGGCGCCCGTACTGCGCAGAACTTCCGTTGACAAGGAGGCGCGCTTTTTGGCGCAGTCATCAAGGTTTGAGTCGGGGCAAGTTTATGTGCCGCAGGATGTACCTTGGCTGGGTGAATGGCTGGGTGAGCTCATCGGCTTTCCCAACAAGGCTCATGATGATCAGGTGGATTCGACGAGTCAGGCGCTACACTATTTAACGGCAACATCGCACAACGGTCTGGAGTTACCGCGGAGGGCGCAACGGCCGGAGCCAAGCCGCCCAAAGGGACAGAGCTTCCGCAGGGGTGAATGAGTCTAAAAGTATCGCTCTCAAAAGCGCGAAATACCGGAAGACCAATTGAGTGAACTCGGCGCAATCACCTTTATGCTGCACAAATTAGCGCTTTTGCGGGGGCGTCGTATTCCATTGTCGTAGTGCCGCATCAGAAATTCATGCGACGCTTGGCATGGCAACCGTTTGATGCATCACCTGCCATTAACCAGCTCCACGATATGGCACAAGGATATCTGGAGCTGGTTAGCAGTCTACCGGCGGGCAAAAGCAACATCTCAGCTTTCAGGTTTCGCCATCCCAGCGACTTTGGTAGAGGTCGGGATTAGAGGCACACCAAGTGTTGCCCAGCCAACACATTCATCATTGTCTACGTGTGATCAAAACGCGCAGCCTGCTTGCGATTTTGGCGTAGCTGACGGCCACATGTTCGACTAAGTAGGATAAGAATCTCGCGCGTTAGGAAGCTTAACTGCGCTTAACACCTCACGCTGGAAGAGATGACAAATATCGGCTAGCGGCAGGCTCGCTGCATATGTACGACGCTGAAGCCGTCGGAAAACATTCCAGACGGTGAGCACTGTGACCACTATCAGAGGTAAACTCAACGAGTGGATGAAATTGTGCCATCTCGATGGAACTAAGGTGGCGGGCCTCGAACAACTCCAGTTCAGTAGCTAAAGAAAATTAGATGTACGCTCTTCAAAGCTGGGAGTGGCTTGTACTTCCTGTCAAATGAGTAGCAGTGCATCTGCGCGACGGCGTTTAGAGATTTCAGGGTGAGTGCGGTGAACCGGCAGAACGAGATGCTTTTCGAAGGAATTTCGAAGTGAAGGGCGAAACTGAACAAGATTCGCGCTACCCCAACATCCTTGCAGTACATCAAGGTTACGAGCTCTACGGCTCCGATCGCACTTTTATCAGTTCACTTCATGGACTTCGGAACTACTACCCACGTAGCGTAATCCATGTGGTCCTCCCTCAAGAGGGTGAACTGGCGGAGCTTCTGCGTGCCGCCGATTTTACGGTGCAGATAGATAAGCTGTGGGTTGCCCGCAAAAGCCACGGTGTACTGCGGCTTGCTTCTCAGATGCTTCTGTTTCCCATCTTCGTATGGCGGGCGCTCCAAAGGATGAGAGTTGCTGATGTTTGTTATATTAATACTGCAGTGATATTCGATTACGCGATTGCTGCTCGGTTCGCTAAAGCAGAGCACGTTATTCATGTCCATGAGATTCCAACCGGCCTCGCGCTAAGGGTGGTTACCGGAATTCTGAAGTTTTCACGCGCGATGCTGATCTACAACTCCTCAGCAACAGAGCGAGCGTTCAAGCGTCTCGGCATGCAGCGACATCAAGTTATATTAAACGGCGTTAATGTGCAGAATGTACCTAACGAGCAAGACAATGCGGAGGACAAACGAGCCCTCAACATCCTCATGATCGGCAGAATTAATGATTGGAAAGGGCAGGACCTATTACTTGAAGCTGTTACCACGCTGAACGAGGCTGAAGCTGCTCAACTTGCTATCCGTTTTGTGGGATCTACATTTGAGAGTAGTCCGGCGGAGGCCAAGCTAAGAAAATTGGCAGGTGACATGAGCTTGCCCTGCAGAATTAGCTTCGACGGCTTCGTGAAAGATCCGTCACCTCTATATAAATGGGCGGACGCCGTAGTAGTCCCGTCCAGGAAACCTGAGCCCTTTGGACTGGTGGCCGTAGAGGCTATGGCGCACAGCCTGCCAGTAGTCGCCGCTAACCACGGTGGTTTGGCCGAGATAGTTGTCAACGGTCAGACCGGCATCTTGTTCGAACCCAACAACGGAGTTGAGCTCGGTCGCGCAATCAAACAGCTCGCTGGTAATCCCGGCCATGCCAAAGCAATGGGTTCAGCCGGTCGTAGACGCTACGAAGAACTCTTCACGGAGGCATCCTATCAGCGGAATATTGCCGACGCAGTTGGACGACTGGTCGATAAGAGAAATGCATGCGCAAGCGCCGGCACGTAATAGTAGCGAACGGCTCTCTACTTTGAATCTTTTCCGCCGCTGTGAGCGAAAGGTACGGTTCAAAATCCATGGGCTGCTGACGAAAATATCGGATCCGCGGTGATAATGAACGAATTTACGAAAACTTTGCTGGTAGTCGCTCCGGAAGCTCCATGGCCGGCTACTCACGGGGGCAGGGTCGATGTATGGAACCGCTATTTAGGTCTGAAGCGAGAGGGCTGGAACCTAGCATTGGTGTTTTGGAGCCACAACGAAGAAACTAACGAAAACGACCGAGCCATTTTGGCCAATGTGTTTTCCTTGATTAAAGAGCTACAGCTCAAACCGTCCCTGTCAGCTCAAGCTCGCCGTCTTTCAAGGATGCTCCGCGAGCCATCTCAGATCGCCAAACGGCATGTCCGCAAAGATACGTTCTTCGACATCATGTCGCAAATCCGTCCGCTCACTCCCGATGCAGTCATCAGCGAGGGACTGCAAGGCGTTGAGTTGGCCAAGCGTATAAGCTCTTCATTGCGTGTGCCATTGTTTGTGCGATCCCACAACATCGAGCATAAGTACATGGCGACGCAGCTGAGACTTGCAAAAGGCGTGAAACAAAGGCTGGAAATCGGCGCTGCCCTTTTACACTTAAAACGTTTTGAGTTCGCATCCTTGCGAGCTGCTCAGGCGGTCCTTGATATTTCCGAAGAGGATGCGGAATTTTGGCGTAACCAAGGTCTACAGACGGTGCATTGGGTGCCGCCAGTCTTCCCGGACCTGCAAGGTCGCAAGTTGTCCGTGGCTTGGGCTGAACGTCTTTTCGATGTGGGCTACTTAGGAAATCTTTGGGCGCCGAATAACGTTTCTGCTGTCGAATGGTTTCTTAGCGAAATTCTGCCGTCCCTTCGGGCAGCCCGGCCATCTATCAGTGTAATGGTTGCCGGCTCTAAAGTGCAGCCGGAACTTGCCTCTAAACTAAACAGCACTCCAAATCTAACGTTCATCCCAAACCCGCCTGATGCTAGTAAAGCTAGAGCTCAAGCGCGCGTCTTGATTAATCCGATCCGCGAGGGCAGTGGCATCAACACCAAAAGCGTAGAGATGCTTTTTGCGGACTCTCCGGTGGTTGTTACGCCTTTTGCCGTTGCGGGAATGTCCTCCCGGGCAGCCGAGGCATTCGACATTGCAGAGGATGCAGAGGATTTTGCACGCCGGGTGCTAGCGCGACTGCAAAGCGCATACATTATCGACGACAATCGCCTCTATGCACGCGACTGTTTCGGTCAGGGCGGGATAAAGCAGATTTCGGAAATTCTGTCCAAGCAGATCTCGGTCAATTCGAGCCGAACGGGCAGTATAAAATAGTGGCCCGTATTCACATCGTCTTAGTTAACTGGAATGGGTATCGAGACACAATAGAGTGCCTGGAGTCATTATTACGCCTCCACGACAACGACTTCTCCATTACCGTATGCGACAATGGTTCCACTGATCGTTCCATCGACAAGCTCCGTAGTTGGCTGTCTGATGGTGCCACCATTCCACTTAACAGGTCTGAGGCTGTTTGGGCGAATTTGCAACCAGAGCGCCAGCACAAGCCAAGCTATCAGGTGGTAACAAGCAAAGATGCCCTGGTATCGGCTGGTGCCCCGCTTATTACCATTGTACAGGCGGGTGAGAACCTTGGCTTTGCAGGCGGCAACAACGTAGGGATACGGCGGGCGCTGAGCGATCCAGAATGCGAGCTAGTGTGGCTGCTCAACAATGACACAGTTGTGGGGCCGAATGGCCTTTCGGCTTTGAAAGTCATTATGGACCAAGAAAGTGACTTAGCGATTTGTGGCAGTACTTTGCTGTTCTACCATAACCCTTCGGTGGTTCAAGCTTTGGGGGGCTCGTTCAATCTGGCAATAGCGCGTGGGTCCCATGTAGGTCATCTTACGTCGGCTAACACGCTTCCGAGGCGGCTCGAGGTCGAGCGACAGATGGCCTACGTAATCGGGGCGAGTATGATGGTAAGACGTGCCGTGTTCGCGCGCACCGGCGGGTTGTCCGAGGACTACTTCCTGTATTTCGAAGAGCAGGACTTGGCGGCCCAATTGCTGAACGGCGAAAGGCAAGGATGGGCCGCCGAATCCGTCATCTTCCACAAAGAAGGGGGGTCCATCGGGACAAGTTCGGTTAGCCGCCCAAGTGACACGAGCTTGTACTATTTATATATCAACACTCTGCGCTTCTACAGGAAGTTGCATCCGTGGTTGCTGCCAATCGCCTTTGCTCGGCTGGCCCGCGAAGCACTAGGGGCAATGCGGCGCGAGGATGGCAATGCAATTCGATTAGCTTGGATGGCAGCAGTAGATTTCTTAATCGGCAGAAAGCGGCGCGGTTCAATCAACCTTAACGCGCGCAAGGTTGCATACAGGTGAATCGAAACAAAGTGTCGCAAAACCGGGGCGAGCAGGTAGAATTTTTAGCGCCTCAGTAGTTAAGTGTGCGCAAATTTAATACTATGACCATCTACTGGTGGGCATCAACAATCGTAGATCAACATGTTGAGCAGAATGTATGACGGACAGAAGTTCACCAATAAACGTCGCACTTCTTTGGCATACATTTGGACACGGCAATCTTGGCGTTGATGCACTAGCGCGTGGCAGCGCCAACATCATTCGACAGGCTGCAGATTCAATTGGAGTGTCTGTGAGGTTTACCTCTCTTGGCACGGGTCAAAACTATCAGGCCGCGAATCTTCCCGCCGACGTGCGCATCGGCCCTGCACCACGTATCAAGCCTCTGCTATACGGCAAGTCGGACTTTCTATCTGCAATCCGTAGGTCTGATGTGGTCTTCGACATCGGGGAGGGAGATAGTTTTACGGATATCTACGGCCTTCAACGCTACGCTTTTCTTCTTGGCAGTAAATTGGCCGTCATTGCCGCAGGCCGCCCCTTGATCATTGCGCCTCAGACGATCGGACCGTTCGAGAACGGCATACGCTGTCGCCTAGCTACATCCGTGATGAAGCGTGCCACCGCTGTCTATACACGTGATGGACTTTCAACTCAGTTCCTCCAAGCTAACGGAATTACAGAAAACATTGATGAGTTCATCGATGTAGCCTTCGCTTTGCCTTTCCAGGTGCAGCAGAAGCCGGTCGGAAAAACCCGCGTCGGCGTGAACGTTTCGGGCTTGCTCTACAACGGCGGGTACACTGGTAAAAACGAACTCGGTATGACGCTTGACTATAAGCAACTCACGCACACGGTACTAGAAACCCTGTCGGCACGTGACAATGTTGAGGTACACTTAATATCGCATGTTGTTGGCTCAGGTGGAGCTGACGACGATTATCCTGTGATGAACACGTTGGTCGGCCGGTATCCACACCTAATTGCAGCGCCTAAATTCGCGACTTCGGAAAGCGCCAAGGGTTACATTTCCGGAATGGATTACGTGATTGCCGGCCGCATGCATGTCTGCATTGGTGCGTTCTCTGCCGGAGTGCCTGTTATGCCGATAGCCTATTCAAGAAAGTTCAACGGATTGTTTGGCTCACTTGGCTACCGTCACATGATCGACGGAAAAGCATCGTCAACTGCTGATGCTTTGAACGAAGTGGTGCGTGGGTTTGACATGCGGCAGGAGCTTAGCTCTGATGTGCAGACGGGTTTGAGGGAGGCGGAGCGCCGTCTAGATCGTTACCGCGATCGAGTTGCCTCCATACTTTACGACCTGCGCAGGTTCTGACGTACTGAACAAAATAAAGGCGTTTGACTCTGTCGCGGCTGCGGCGCCTACGCGGCAGCCGCTGATGGCAAGATCACGATCGGTTTGAGCGACGAAGGCTACCTTCGTCCAACGGCTACTGCGACGTTGACGCAAGCAGACTAGAGCATTTTCATCATGAGCGTTGATATCCAGCGGCTTTGAAGAAGTTGGCGCATTCGGAGGGTAAAAAGCGTTTGAGCAGCTTGCCGATGCGGTCCATCAATCCATTAACGGTGCGAGCCGGGTCTTGCCGCAACAGTGCTTTGAGTTTGGCAAAGACCATCTCGATGGGGTTCAAGTCAGGGCTGTAAGGGGGCAGATAGAAGAGCTGAGCCCGACGCTGGGTGACAGCCTCATGGATGCCGGCGACTTTGTGGGCGGGCAGATTGTCGAGCACCAGGATGTCGCCGCGCCGGAGCGTGGGCGCCAGAACCTGACGGACATAGACCTCGAAAGCTCGGCCGTTCATGGGAGCGTCAAGCACCCATGGTGCGGTAATGCCGGACAGGCGCAGGCCGGCCACAAAGGTCATGGTCTTCCAGTGCCCGAAGGGAGCGCTGTCCCGGCAGCGTTCTCCGACCCGAGCCCAGCCATAAAGGCGGGCCATCTTGGTATTCACGCCAGTCTCATCAAGAAAGACGAGTTTATGGGGATCAATGAAGGGCTGGGCCGCCTTCCAGATCGTGCGGCGTACCGCCACGTCCGGCCTGTCCTGCTCGGCGGCGCGCAGGGCTTTTTGTAAAAGACAAGCCGAGCCGTCTGGCTGTTGCCCACAGCCCGCCAATGCTCAGCCACACGCCGTGCTCGGCCTCAAGCCAATCCCGAGCCTGCACCAGGGTGATGCCAGGTTGTGACCGGATGTGGGCATCCAGCGCCACCTCTTGCTCGGGTGTCAGCTTGCGCGGCGCAAGGCCCGACGCGGATTGATCCCATTGTCCCCGGTCTGCTTGCGTCGGCCCAACGCCTTGTCCATGTATGCGATGCTCACCTGAAACAGCACCGCGGCCTGGCGAACCGTCATGCCGCCATGAACCGCCCCCAAGACACGATCCCGCAGATCCTGCGAGTAACTCTGGCCAGATCGCCAAACCATGATAGCCGCCTCCACTTCGTATGCCTCCGGTGAAGGCCGCCTTGTCCGTTAGGTGCTTCTGTAATGGCCCCCTAAATTTCCGGACACGATCTCCCGCTTGATAAGTGTGCGAGGTAATGTGCCCATTATGACCAGTCACAATCCTAGGATAGAAGTCCTGTCCGGTCCTGAGCGCCGCCGTCGCTGGTCGACGGCCGAGAAGCTCTCCATCATCCAAGAGACATACGAGCCGGATGCCACGGTGAGCATTGTTGCTCGCCGTTATGGCATTCAGCCGAACCAGTTGTTCACCTGGCGTAAGCTCGCCACTCAAGGCGCTCTGACGGCCACAGCTGCCAAAGAAGACGTCGTTCCGGCTTCAGAATACCGAACCCTTCAGAACCAGGTCAAAGAGCTGCAGCGGTTGCTCGGCAAGAAGACGATGGAAGGCGAGATTCTCAAAGAAGCGCTTGAGATCGCCACAGGCCCAAAAAAACACTTGTTGCGCTCGCTGTCATTGCCGAAGGGGAGTTCCCGATGACGGCTGTGTGCGAGACTTTTGGTGTGGCCCGGTCAAACATGGCTGAGCGAGTGAAACAGCGTCCTTCCAGAGCCCGTGGTCGCCCGCCACTGCCGGATCATGATCTGGTGGATGAAATCAAAGCGATCATCGCCGAAATGCCGACCTACGGATATCGCCGGGTTCACGCGATCTTACGCCGTAAAGCCCTCGGCGAAAGCCGCACATGGCCGAACGCTAAACGCGTCTATCGGGTGATGAAGGTGCACGGCCTGCTTCTCCAACGCCACACAGGTGCCATTGATAGCCGTCGCCATGACGGCCGTGTTGCCGTGGAGCACTCGAACCTGCGTTGGTGTTCTGACGGCTTCGAAATTGGCTGCGACAACAAAGAGAAGGTCTGCGTTGCCTTTGCTCTGGACTGCTGTGACCGTGAAGCTATTGCCCATGTGGCCACCACACAAGGCATCAAAAGCGAAGATGTTCAGGACCTTGTCATCACCGCCATCGAGAACCGCTTCGGCCGCATCAATACCCTTCCGAAGCCGATTGAGTGGCTGACCGACAATGGCTCGTGCTTCATTGCAAGGGACACGAAATCGCTGTTGATGGACATCGGAATGGAGCCCTGCACGACGCCGGTTCGCAGCCCTCAGTCCAACGGAATGGCCGAAGCCTTTGTCAAAACATTCAAGCGCGACTACGTCTCGGTCAATCCCATTCCCGACGCACAAACCGTCATCGCCCAACTGCCATTGTGGTTCGAGCACTACAACACGCTTCACCCGCACAAGGCTTTGGGATATCGCTCCCCGCGTGAGTTCTTAAACCGCCAAACAGAAATCTGATCCTGTCCGGTTTTTATGGGGCAACTCCAGCTTCGGTATGATGCTGCGCTCACAAGTATGCTCTTACGAGCGCAGTTATGAGCACAGCATGGGTCATGTGACGGTTATTTCTGGTCCCGAGCGTCGGCGGCAGTGGAGCGATGGGGAGCGCGAGGCGATCCTGATGGCGGCCTTCACTCCCGGCGCTGTTGTTGCCAAGGTCGCGCGGCAGTTCGATGTTTCCACGAGCCTGATCTACAAGTGGCGCCGTGAGGCTCTCAAGGGTGAGGAGCCGGCGTTTGTACCAGCGGTGTTGCAGCAGGATGCTTCTCATCCTGCGCAGCGGGGTTGGGCTGACCAGCCAACTGCGATCTCGCCCGCCATCATCGTAGATCTGGCGCCTGGCCGAAGCGTACGTATTTCGCCCCAGGCGCCCGAAGGGCTGGTGACTACGGTACTGCGGGCACTGCGATGATCCCGGTTCGCTCCGATGTGCGCGTGTGGCTGGCCAGCGGCTATACCGATATGCGCAAGGGTATGGGTGGCTTGGCGCGCCTGATCCAGGAAGGATTGGGACGGGACCCGTTTGCCGGAGACGTGTTCGTGTTTCGGGGGCGCAGCGGAACGCTGATCAAGGCCCTCTGGCACGACGGTGTGGGCCTGTCGCTCTATGCCAAGCGCCTGGAGCGTGGGCGCTTCATCTGGCCCTCCACGGAGGGTGGTGTCGTCCATTTGAGCGGCGGTCAGATGAGCTATCTGCTCGAGGGGATCGACTGGCGTAACCCGCAGCAGAGCTGGCGTCCAACGCGCGCGGGATAGACCCTTTTCTTTTCGTCTTTGGCGCAATTTTCTGCTTCACGCCCGAGCATGGCTATGATTCCATCATGGCCATGCAGTCCAGTGTTTCGCCCATGCCCGATGATGTGGAAGCCCTCAAGGCGGCTTTGGCAGCGGCCACCATGCGGGCCGACCAAGCTGAGGCGGCACTGCTGGGCGCTTGGGCCGAGCGGTCCGATGACCAGGCACTGATCGCGCATCTCAAGCTGCAGATCGAGAAGCTCAAGCACCAGCTTTTCGGCGCCAGGTCGGAGCGGAGCAGCCGCCTGCTGGACCAACTCGAGCTTCAGCTCGAGGAGTTGGAGGCCACGGCCAGCCAGGACGAGGCAATGGCTCAGCTGGCGGCTCGCAAGGCCGCCGCTGCAACCGGCTTTGAACGGCGCCGACCATCCCGCCAGCCGTTTCCTGAGCATCTGCCGCGCGAGCTCGTCGTCATTCCTGCACCCTGCGCTTGCCCGGCTTGCGGCGGCACCCGGTTGAGCTGGATCGGTGAAGACGTCACCGAGACGCTCGAAGTCATTCCGCGCCGCTGGAAGGTCATCCAGACGGTGCGTGAGAAGGTCGCCTGCCGGGACTGCGAGAAGATCAGTCAGCCACCGGCACCGTTCCATGTGGTTGCCCGCGGCTGGGCGGGCCCCGGCTTACTGGCAATGATGCTGTTCGAGAAGTTCGGCCAGCATCAACCGCTCAACCGGCAGGTGGAACGCTATGGTCGCGAGGGCGTGCCGCTCAGCCTCTCGACCCTTGCCGATCAGGTCGGAGCGGCCGCGGCGGTGCTCGAACCTTTGCATCATAGGCTCGCGGCTCACGTCATGGGTGCCGAACGGCTGCACGGCGACGATACCACCGTGCCGGTGCTTGCCAGAGGCAAGGCCGCAACGGGCCGGATCTGGACCTATGTCCGCGATGACCGACCCTTTGGTGGACCGGCGCCACCAGCAGCGCTGTTCTACTATTCGCCCAATCGCGCCGGTGAACATCCAAGGCAACACCTGGCGGATTGGTCCGGTATTCTGCAGGCCGATGCCTATGGCGGTTATTCCCGGCTCTATGATGCTGGCCGTCAACCCGGTCCGGTCCTGGAGGCAGGATGCTGGAGCCATGCGCGCCGCGCTTTCTTCGCGCTGGCCGATATCGAGGCGAGCGCCCGTCGTAAGGCGGAGGGCAAGAAGCCAGCGCCGATCTCGCCGCTGGCCCTCGAGATCGTGCAACGCATGGATCGTCTGTTCGAGGTTGAGCGCGCCATCAATCGCCACTCCGCGCAGGAACGCCTTGCGGTACGCCAGGAGCGCAGTGCTCCCATGGTGGACGAACTCGAGGCGTTGATGCTCAAGCACCGCCCGGGATTGTCGCGGCTCGATGATCTGGCCAAGGCCATGGACTATATGCTCAAGCGCTGGCCAGTGTTCACCCGGTTCCTGCATGACGGGCGCGTGTGCCTGACCAACAATGCGGCCGAGCGGGCCCTAAGAGGGATTGCTCTTGGTCGCAAAGCCTGGTTGTTCGCCGGCTCCGATCGTGGTGGGCAGCGGGCCGCTTTCATGTACAGCCTCATCGTTACAGCCAAGCTCAATGATGTTGATCCGCAGGCCTGGCTCGCCGATGTCCTTGCCCGCATAGCCGACCATCCCAGTTACCAGCTCGACGACCTGCTGCCCTGGAACTGGGCGGCGCCCTCTGACAGGAGGGCCGCATGAGCCCGGCCAGAATAGCTTCCGCGTCCGAAAGCCTGAACGAGATCGCCACGCTTCGCATCGAACTTAAGGACACCGATCCGTTGATCTGGCGCCAGGTCGAGGTCCCCACCTCAATCACCCTCAAGGTGCTGCATGACATCATTCAGATAACGATCGGCTGGTTCGACTATCACCTGTGGGAGTTCACCATCGGCGAACAGAGATATGGCCTGCCGATGGATGACGACTGGGGAACCGAGCCGCGCAAGCAAGCGGCTAAGGTCCGGCTGCGCGACGTACTAAAGACGAAAAGCACCGTCATCGACTACGTCTACGACTTCGGAGATTACTGGGAGCATCGCATCACCATCACTGGCGTCCGCACCGGCGAACCCGAAATCTCTTACCCGCGCTACATCGCCGGTGAGGGTGCAGGGCCGCCGGAAGACTGCGGCGGCATTCCCGGCTTCTATGACCTGCTCAAAGCCAGAAACGATCCGGAGGATCCCGATCACGCCGAGGCCGTCGAATACCTTGATGACTATGACCCAAATGTCATCGACGAGTTGCCGATCAAATACGCTCTCGGCCGCATCGCCGCCCGCCGCAACGCTGCCAAGGTGCGCATCAAAAAATAGCCACACGCTGAACTCCTCAGCCCGCAGCGGTCCTCACCGGATGCTTACTCCACTTCGACGGCTCCTTATGAATCAATCACACGCTGATTGTGGAACCCCAAAGATTCCGCTCAACCTTGAAACGCTCTAGGACGCAGTTCTGAGCGTATGCTCCGGGCTCATACTGGAGCGAACCGCAGATCCCAGGCGGGATATGATTCTGTTTGGCGGCCGATAATTTCGGTTGAGACAGGTTATTCGATGAATCCAGAGGTACGCAACCGAGGGGCGTCAGGTGGCGTAATCTCCGCCATCTCTATCAAATCTGCTTCGCTTCATCCGATCATCCCTATGCGACGTTGGACTCTACCAAGATCTGGAAGAGTATTCAGGGGCTCCCGCGCCTGGGGCAAATCCAACTGGCCGAGATCATCCGCTACGTGTGGTTCCGCAAACATTAGCGCCGTGGCATCCAAAGCGTCAAAAGCTCTTGATAATGAAGCTTCCCTCTCCCAACAGCAACTGGTCATCACTCAGCGGCCGGCAATAAGTCAGAACAGCCTTTAAGGCATCGCTGAAATATAGCCAGCCCCCCACCCTCTATGTGAAGGTGATTGGCTCAAATCACCCTCGCTAACGACCTGCCCCATGTAGGTGCGAACTGATATTGAGGCAAACAGCACTCCCAATAGCAAATATGCAAGAGTAAGGGCCTCCGGGATCGATACGATTTTTTGCCCGACAGAAACGGCTACTACTGCAGAGAAAAACGAGGCTGCCAAACCTGCGGGAAATTTTTCAGTGGTTCGTGTTTCGACGCTAATGGTGCGAATGAAGGCTAGGACCATTAGTAGCCCAAGCAACGCCAAGCTAATTAGTCCGCTATCAACCCATAGGCTTAGATATGTATCGTCGACTGTCCAACTTTCCGTTCTTGGGGAGAAAACGCCTGCCAGTTGCACGGAGCGCCCTGTTCCATATCCAACGAAGGGGTTCTGCTCAATCCACGGCCACGCGTTCTGCCACTGCACATCTCTGATGCGAGTACTGCTCGCGGTTTCTCCCGTCCCTACAACCAGTCCGTTGATGTAATCAAGTAATGGGAAAGCAGCCGAAATGCCTATTGGTACCGATACTAAAGCCGCTATGCGCAACCATCCCTTCCGATCCACAAACGTCAGCATCCCGAAATAACTAAGGACACCTGCGATTGCTGCAACTTGCGCGCTTCTAGAGCCACTCCAAACCGCACCCACCAGGCACGCCAATATAGCAAAGCTGCCCAACAGCTTTCTACCACCTGAAAGACAGGTCCACAGAGCGAGGGGCAAAACACCGGCGCAAATAATGCCGTAGACGATCGGATGAGTAAACGATGCTGCGGACCGAAACTCACCCCCGCGGGTTTTGTCCAAAAGCAAACCCCGTAAAATAGAGTCTTCGATGTCTAGGGGCAGCGTTGACGTCAAGATCGACGCTAAACTAAGGCCATTGAGACGCTCGATCAAAGCGAAGAGCATTAGGACCAGAACGGAGGCGCAAAGTGCCAGCGCAATGCGCCTTGGTGCTTTTTCCGATCCTGCCAGGGCCACAGAGATGAAGAACACGCTACCTCCATATAATAACGCGCTGCGCGAGGCATTCACAGAAGCATCCGGGCTTTGACCAGCGATATCTGATGTATACCGGAGTAGCCAGTAGGCCGCCATCAAGCCGATTGCCCAACCTGTCATTCGACTGGCGCGTACGCGCCAGGTCAACATGAAACGAAAAGACCAGATAGCCAGCGAAGCGAGCACTAGAAAGTAGAATGGATTCAGGCGGGCACCCGGCAGACTAAAATTTAGATATTTGGGCCAAAGCATATACGAAAGCGCAATCCCGACCAGTAACAGCGAGTCAAAATTCGCTCGCTTTGGCGAGATCAGATGCATTGCAATATCCCGGTAACTAGTTAATCGCGAAAACTTCTGGTTTGGAAAACTTAATAGTACGTTGCTGCTCTGGTGCGAGTTCGGAGGTTCCCAGAGGATAAAACAGGAGCTGAACGAAGGGCTCTGCTTTGGGGACATCTAAATTGAAGGTAACTTTCACCCAACCGTCTTCTCCGGGTTCGTTAGATGCTTCAGAGACTGAGCCATCACTTGTAGCCTCATCAGGTTGAACAAGGTAAACGCGGCCAAGTACATCCGATGCACTACCGTAAATCGTGACATTCGGGATAAAATCCAACTGAGTTTGAATATTCCACTCTACTCGAAACGCGGTGTTCCCCGCCGGAGTGAAGCCATATCTAATCCTATGCACGCCAGCACTAGTGGAGAGGCGGCCCAGAAGAATACTCTCGCCATCTTGCTGCAATGTGGTTTCCTCTACTGTAATGAGTTCCGGGTCGATTTGGCTCGTTGGTACCAGCACTTCGCTGCTGGAAAACTGAGCGTCGCCGGACAGGGTGTCCTCCCGCCGAGGTTCTTCCAAGGTTTCAGGCCGTGTCTGGCGGTCTGTTGGAACATCGCTAGAGACGGACGCAGGGGCAGGCGCTCTGGTAGTATCGTCCCCCTGAGGAGGCGCATCTAGTCGGATATCAGTGCCGATCTCAAGCTCATCGCAACCACCCTGCAACGATGACCTGTTCAACTCACAAAGTTCAGCCCAGCGGCTGCCATCGCCAAGCTCTCTCGCTGCGATTTTTGAAAGCGTATCGCCTGGCCTTACCGTAACAGACTGAGCGCTTACTGACGTGATAGCCAAAACGAATATACTCGTAACCCGAACTAAGACTTTCAGCATTCTGAACTCTTCATTGAACGTTGAAGTACGCCGTTGTGCACGTCAGCGCCATACGACTAGTAGATGATGAAAATAGTGCACGCGATCAGGACGACAGTGTACGAAATTTTTCGGGCGTGTTGATCAGATTGATCAGAGCTATTAGATCGTCATCTTCGTCGGGCTGCATCCCACTTCCTGCTCGTTAAGTTTACACCGCCACACAGAATATTATGTCTACTAACGCTGCGCTACCCCCACACCCTCACAATTCTCGCACCGGTACTGCTAACCATACAGTTCTTGGCAGGGCTGGGCGGCGATAAATTCCACGCCATTTACGGTCTTTCAGATTGACGTTGTGCTCTTGGAGTAAAACTGAGTAGTTCTTACCCCAGCAGTAATGTTAGGTGGGCCGATGGCGAAAGTTCTAGATAAGGACAATAACTTTGGCTTATTGCGCTTGATTTTGGCACTTGCAGTGATTGTCAGCCACTCGCCGCAGTTGATTATGGGAGACTACTCCCAAGAGCCCGCCTGGCAACTTTGGGGCACCGTAAGCCTGGGTGGTATCGCTGTTGATGGTTTCTTTTTGGTCAGCGGTTACCTGATCTGCATGAGCTACGAGAATAGCCCTGGGCTGCTGCCCTTTCTCACGAAGCGCATCCTGCGCATCTATCCTGGCTTCATTGTTGCTTTCGCCTTATGCATCTTTATCGTGGCGCCGCTGGCCGGTGGTGAGATGCCTACGTTGTTCCAATTCATTCGTCAGGGCGCCTCCATGCTACTTCTAGCTCCGCCGGAAATTGGAGGGGTGTTCGACGGCATGCACTACCCCGCTCTGAACGGGTCGATGTGGACGATCTCGTATGAGTTCCGGGCATATCTTATGGTTGCTGCACTGGGACTCGTGGGGCTGCTGCGATTGCGTGCAGTGGTCCTTGCTTTAGCCATTGTGTTCATCGCGGCCAATGCCAGTGGACTTGTTCCGGAGAAGGGCATCCCACCTGGCCTTATCTTCGGCTCAATAGATGTCAACGTCAGGCTACTGAGCTTCTTCCTCGCTGGAATGTGCTTCTACATGTTCCGCAATCGGATCACTTATAGCGGGTGGGTAGCGTTCTCCGCTCTGATCGTTCTGTTCCTATGCCTATTCTCTCCTTGGCTTGCTGAGCCGGCTTTGGCGATGCTCGGTGGCTATCTCGTGTTCTGGTTCGCCTTCAAGGCTCCGCTGCGGCCACTAAGCCGGCTTCTGCGCGATGACATCTCTTATGGAGTTTATCTTTATGCCTGGCCAATCCAGAGCCTCGTCATTTTTTGGGGGTGGACGAACTCCCATCTTGCGGTGACGACTATCGCATCAATTGCAGCTGCAGCGCTCGGCTACCTGAGTTGGAAGGTGATCGAACAGCCGGCATTGCGGCTTAAAAGAATTGACCGACCTTCCATGGCTGCAGTGCAAACAGCACCGTAACACCCCCACGCCCTCACATCGTTTGGGAGAAGCGTACGCTAGACCGCGACAGCGGGGCCTATCAGCTTATACCAAGGCCCACTGACTAGAGCCTGTCTGCCCAATCGCGCATTCCGATAGACATGATTCTGCGGGGTTGATCGATCAGCCTGTTCCATACATTGCAGCACTGGTCGAGGATGTTGTCATAAGAGTTGAAGACGCGATTGGAGAGCCAGTTATCGCGTATGAACTGCCAGACATTCTCGACCGGGTTGAGTTCAGGGCATTTTGGCGGGAGCGGGATGATCGTGATGTTGGGCGGGATGACGAGGTGCTTGGACAGGTGCCAGCCCGCTTGATCCAGGAGAAGCACGGCATGCGCCTTTGGCGCTACAGCGGTAGCGATCTCTGCCAGGGGCAGGTTCATGGCGGCGGTGTTGCAGAAGGGTAGGACGAGGCCAGCACCCTTGCCCTGTCTGGGCAGATGGCACCGAAGATGTAGGTCGAGACCGTGCGCTGATCGTCTGGTGCACTGGGCAGCGTCCCGCGCTTTGCGCAGCGTCGTGTGATCTTGTTCTTTTGGCCGATCCACGCCTCGTCGGCAAACCAGATCTCTATGTTGGCGGAGTTGAAGCCCTTTTGGCGCGTCTAGGCGGGCGCCGAACTTTTTTCAAAGTCTCGATTGCGCCTTCCGCCCGAGAATAGTGGCGCGGGCGGGCAGACAGCTTGCGATAGCACATGGCTCGCAGTTCCCGGTTCCGGCCAACCTCCTTCACCAACTCGGGCAGTTCGCTGTTGGGTTCGTCCAGGGTTTCCTGGACGCGCCCTTGGTGGGCCATGTCTTGCGGCACGATTTAACCGTACTCGTAGAGATGCGCCCGCAAGGCGTTGACCAGATCGGTGCGCTGACGCACCAATTGCTCGCTCGCGGGTTCTGAACAGGATCGCCCATGCTTGTTGGTCCTCGGTTTTGACTTCCACAAGGCGCATCCCCGGACGTTGAGCGGCTTCGACGATCGCGTCGGCGTCAAGGCGTCGTTCTTGTGGCGCTTCAGAAAAGGCTTCACGTAGCGCGGAACGATAAGCTTCACGTCGTGTCCCAGCCGTGTCATCTCCCGAGTCCAGTAATGGGAGCCTCCGCAGGCCTCCATTACAACAACGCATGGCTCCCAAGCTGCCATAAAGCGACGGAACTGCAGCCAGGTCAGCTTCTTTCGGAACTGCACCTGCCCCGACATCAGCGCTCCCTGCACTTGAAAAACATGCTTTGCCAGATCCACTCATATCATCGCACCCATAATTGCCGCCCTTTCCTTCCGTGGCTTACAACAGCACTTTTCTAGCACATTGCGATGTTGTCTGGAGAGGGCGGCAACCACCCCATCTGCAAAAACCTGGTCTGCGGACCCGGTAATTTCATGATGGTGGGCTGAGGTCAGGATTTTGGCGCATTGAGTGCTGCGTTGGGCCGTCTGCTGTGCCTGATAAGGGCGTTTTCCCGATGTTCCGGGCAGTCTCATTGCGTAGCAATACGCTTTTCCGGGAAGACCAGCCGATCGAAGTTGAACGCCCGGGGGCGAGTTTGGCCTCGGCTCGCCTGATTTCAATTGTGCGGATGAACAAGCCGAACCCGTTTTTCTAATAGGCGAACACATGCTCGATCCTGTCCCGAATCGACGACTTGGCCGCATTGGCCCGTGCGGTGGCAATCGGCATCGGCTTGCCCTCGGGCCTGGCCGACCTCCCGCGGCTTCAGTGCATACAGCCGCGTACCCCCCCCACACCCTCATAACGCAATGCAGATAAGGCATGCGTTTGCAGATTAACATTTTTCGTGCCGATCACTGGTTGGCGCCGCCTGTAGATGGTAGAGACCGAGCGCGGAAATCAACGAAGCGCTTCAAAAGCCATGAACATTTATGCAAGCACCCTGCTTCTGGGAACCCGGGGGAAAACAACTAGGCGGCGCCTAGCAACCCGGCTTTTTCGTCGGGTTCCTGGCGTAGCTAAAGAGTTCCTTGTTGATGCCGTTCGGTTTATCCGCAACTCGGCAACCCTCGACTCTGATGATCCCAGTGTTTTGGATGCGAGGATTACCGCAAATTACCACAACATCGAGAAAGGTCTTTCTTTACCAAACCCGCGTTTTGGTTTTGGAAGGGCAGCATTGCTGGTGCTTGTTGAAAAAATGCGGTTCTCGATGCGGCGCTACAACAATACCAGCCCAGCCGTGGTAACTGCGGCCCATACCCTCAAAGCTTACCGACAGTTCCATCTGGATAACAATCAACTTGTTTATCCCTTTAAAGCCGAGATCGACGAGTTGATCGACTCGGTCTTGACGAACTATTCCGGGCCAATTCGTGGCGGGACTAGAGTAATACATCGTGCGGAAATTTTAGCAGCGGTCGGCGGAACAGACGAGAGTTTTTTCCTCAGTCGGCACAGCGTCCGAAACTTCACCAACGACGAAGTGGAGATGCGGGATATCGAGGCCGCTGTCCGAGTGGCTCAAAAATCTCCTGCGGTTTGCAATCGGCAATCCGGGAAAGTGCATGTACTAGCGGACCCAAAACTGATTGCAGAAGCGCTGAAGCTACAGGGCGGGGCGCGCGGGTTTGAGCATGTGGTAAACAAAGTTGCTGCTATCACCGTGGATACGCGCAACTTCTGGGGGGCAGGAGAGAGGAATCAAGCTTGGGTCGACGGTGGGCTTTTTGCGATGTCGTTCATTTTCGGCCTACACGCTCGAGGACTTGGCAGCTGCTGCCTAAACTGGTCTAGATCAAACGAAGATAGCAGCAAGTTGCGAAAGCTAATTGGCGCTAGGGACACCGAAGCGGTAATCATGTTGATCGCCATTGGCCATCTACCAAATGAGTTCGTTGTGCCTCACTCTGAGCGGAAAAATATCACAGATGTTTTACGTGTGGTGACTGGGTGGCATAGAGCGGACCTAGACAACTAGGTGCTTAAAGCATTCGCCGCGCTATCTGTCTTTGCTCGCATAGTCAGTCAAGCGTTTGGCTTTCTGCTGATTGGACGAACCTTGGGTGCGTCCGAACTCGGGCAATTTTCTCTGCTTTTCGCTTATGTTTCGCTCATTGGACTAGTGGCTGAGTACGGCTCATCAAGTCCAGCTCTGAGAGAGATGTCTGCAGCTAAAGACACATCGCAATCAGTAGCTATTTTCAATGAGTACGCTGCCTTTAGGTTTGTGCTTGGTACAGCGGTCCACGTGCTGGGGCTGTTTGGACTTGCAATCCTGGGGTTTGTCGACGTAGTCCACTTTCCGGTAGTGGCGCTTTTCGCCCTTTCCGTGCTGCTCGGTAGCCAAGCTGATTTTACTATGCTGATTTATCGGGTCAATCAGCGGTTCAATTTAGAGGCAACGGTTGCCTTGCTCACGTCGCTTTCCCACGTAGGGATCATAGCGATCGCCTGTGCTTTTTCACCGACTTTGTTGAGCATCGGTATAGCCTATGTTGCCTCGCGACTGGTTGCAGTGACAGCAACCGTCATGGTCGCTCGCATGAACGACAGCATTCAGCTTTTCTCAACATCGCTAATCATCAACGCACTTCGCAATCTGCCGGCAGGCTTGCGTAGGCATTTTCCCTATGCGGCGGACGGGCTTATAACGGCGTCCTTCAGCCAGTTAGACACACTCTTGGTGGGGCACCTCCTCGGCTTGCACTCCCTCGGCAACTATCAAATCGGGGCAAAAGTAATGCAGATGAGCTTGGCGCTGGTCAGCATTGCCAATAATTTCTATCTCCCGGCGCTTGCTCGGGCTGTTGGGTCTGCTCAGTTCCTGCTTACCCTTAAGCGGGCGTGCTTGGAACTCACACTTGTTGGTGCGCTTGCCGGCGGCGGCGTTCTCGTCGTCATGCCGATGGTAGTCGAGCCGCTACTTGGAGGTACGTTTTCGGAGGTAAACGCTCTGTGGCCGGGCATTGCGCTAGCCATTTTGATACGCTGTGCAGCAGCAGGCTTCGGAATAGCGCTAATTGCCTTGAACCTACCGGTCACCAGGATAATTGCGCAGATTGCGATCCTGCTTTCTTTTACAGGTGCTCTGGTTTTTCTAGCCCCAATATTTAGCCTAGTAGCGGCAGCCTACTCACTAGTAATCGCCTTGTTCATTGGGCTGCTAATCTACGTCTTTGCGCTGTGGCGCGCGGTGTTCTCCTGACCCCCAAGCCCCCACTTCAGCCGTCGCAAGATGAAGCTTCGTATTGTTCGACACAGGCTTTCTCGGCTAGTGACCATTCTTCATTGAACTAGCTTCGCGCTTAGACGTAGGTTGGCCAATTTGCCAAGGTCCTCGAATTATTGGGGCGGCGTGTCGTAATGGCTTTTCAGAATACAACTTCTTTGGAGTGGAAGTTCTGCGGTTTGTTGCTGCAGCCATAGTGGTGCTCACACATTCGACTTTTTACGCACAAGAGCGAAACGACCCATCAATGCCGATCTGGCACTTTGGTGAGGCAGGCGTAGACATATTCTTCGTTATAAGCGGCTTATGAGACATGTGCGCGGGGGCATTTTGGTCGGATTGTTCGACCTTTCGGCTTTGCTGGGAGGGGGCTGAAAGGGGTGAGCGCCAGGTCTGCTGTTGGAGCGCACCCTATTTCGACCGGACAGTTGGCATAGCTGATAAGGCATAGGCATGCGCCTATGAGTACGACTATGTCCAAGAGTTCCGACGAGCCGTTTCGACGGGTCGAAGTCATCACATCCGTGCAGCGTCGCCGGCGCTGGTCCGTGGCCGAGAAGGTCCGCCTTGTGGAGGAAGCCATGCAGCCTGGCATGAGCATTTCCTATGTGGCACGCCAAGCCGGCATTTCCCCCTCGCAGCTCTTTGCCTGGAAGCGCCGCATGCTCGAAGGCGGCCACGCAGCCGTTCAGGCCGATGAAGATGTTGTAGGCGCTTCCCAGGTTCGCGATCTGGAGAAGCGTGTGCGCGACCTCGAGCGCATGCTGGGCAAGAAGACCATGGAAGCCGAGATCCTCAAGGAAGCCCTGGAGCTCGCACACCCAAAAAAACGGACGTCGCCGTTGCTGTCGTGGAGCAATCCCGAGGACGATATCCAATGAGCGCTATCGCCCGCACCTTGGGCGTCTCTCGGTCTAACCTGATCGAGCGCACCAGCAAGCCTTCCAAACCTCGTGGAGCTTACCGCAAGGCCGATGACCTCGCTCTTCTTGCGGAACTGCGGCCGATTATCGACCAGCGACCCACCTATGGCTATCGCCGCGTTACGGCATTGCTGAACCGGCAGCGGCGCAAGGAGGGCAAGCCCGCCGTGAACGCCAAGCGTGTGCTCAGGATCATGCAGCAGAACGGGCTCACCCTTCAAAAGCATACTTCGCTCCGGCCAGGCCGCACGCATGATGGCGTCGTTGTTGCCCTACGCTCCAACATCCGATGGTGTTCCGATCATCTGGAAATCCATGCCCGCAATGGCGAGGTGGTTCGTATCGTCTTTGTCATCGATGCCTGCGACCGTGAGACCATCGCCTGGTCGGCCGTCGCCAACGCTGGCATCTCCGGTGAGATGGTGTGCGACCTGATGATCGCAGCGGTCGAGCGGCGCTTCGGTAGCCTCAAGGTCCCACACCGGCTCGAATGGCTCTCCGACAATGGCAGTGCCTACATCGCCAGGCAAACAGCCCAAGTCTCTGCCGCTCTCGGTCTAACCCTGCTGTTCACACCAGTGCGCAGCCCTCAGAGCAACGGCATGTCCGAGGCCTTCGTGAAGACCCTGAAGCGAGACTACGCTTCCACCGTCATCCTCCCAGACGCCGACACCATCCTGGCCTTGCTGCCCGAATGGATCGACGATTACTGTGAGGTCCACCCGCACTCCGGGCTCAAGTATCGCTCACCACGCGAGTTCCTGCGCCTCAGTGCTTAAACCCAATCGCCGGCTGTCCGGTGAAACGGGGTGCACTCCAGCTGTGGCATGTAGCAATCGGCATTGACAAGCGGCGATATGTTGCCCAGCTACCCCGCCATGCCGATGATCTTCAAGCCGCGCTTCAGATTGTACGCGATGGCAGTTAGGCGGATTTGGACGCCGGCCTTTGCAAGCCCTCGCCATCGCATCCGGCGAAGGCCGTAGCTTCGTTTCCATGTGCCGAAGATTTTCTCGATGCGACCGCGAATGCGGCGGATCGGTTGGTTCCAGGCCTGGAGGCGTGCCGAAGTTTCGGCTTCGTCCCGCCCCCACATACTGGTCGCGACGATACGCGGCGTTCCACCCTTGGCGCGGACCGCATCGCCGAAATGATTGCCTCGGTAAGCACTGTCGGCAAACACTTCGCCCGGATCGTCCGGCAAGGCAGCAGGACCGGCCTTGCCGTCGTTGACGTTGGCGGGTGTAACGGCGATCTCCTCGACCAGAGCAGTCTCAGCATCGGCACCCACATGGGCCTTGAAGCCATGAACCGCCGGTCGGCCTTTATGCTTGACCCAATTGCCCTCTTCATCATCGGGGCTGGCCGAGGCGATGATCTTTGCATCTACCAGCGTGCCGGCCTTTACCCGGATGGCTTTGATCCTGAGTTGGCGGGTGATCTCATTGAACAGCGCCTTGTCCAGATCATGGGCTACCAAGGCTTTCCGAAAACGCACGAAAGCGGTTCGCTCGGGTGTTGGCTCCGTAGCCGAGAACCCGCAGAAACGGCGGAACGAGCCTCTGTCGTCCAGCGCCTCAGCGAGCTTGACGTCCGACAGGTCGTACCAGATCGAGAGCAGCATCGCCTTGAACAGCGCCAATGGGGCCAAGCAGGCTCGCCCTTGGCAGCACAGGAAATCACACCAAGGCTCTGATCAATCGGAACCCAGTCAATCAGCCTGGCAAGCTCATCCAAAGGTGAATGATGACCGCGATCAACGGCAAAGCCGAACGCTTCCTGACCAATGTGCCGACGTGACCTTGCATCCCTCAATCCATTGTTCAGATCGATGGAGTCACACAGTCGACCGCCAGTCCAGACACCCGCGCACAGGTCTCATAAGAACCAGCACCCTGAACTCCGACGAACAATTTTGCTAGGCATTTTCAAGCGGAGTGAGATCTTCGTGGGTGGCTTGAACGAATCTCTCCAGCAATGCTTCGTACTGGCGGTTCACTCCATCCAGCGTAAAAGCTTCCTTGTGTCGATTAGACGCTGCGTCGGCCGCACAGGACAGTGGGAGCAGCCTGGTATCTGCCCGTGTGAGCAGATCCTCCAATGTGACCTCATCGCGGAAAAAGAACTGCTCTTGGCCCGCAACCCAACGGTTGAAGCGGTTGTCGTTGGCGATAACGGCATTGCCGGCGCCTAGCGCTTCTACCAGCGAAGGGTTGGTTCCTCCGACCTGATGACCATGTAGGTATGCGAGGCAGTGAAAACGGAGGGCCGCAACCGTATCCTTATCGTAGATCGCGCCTACAAAACGAACATTGCTAGATGCGGCTGCTCGAACAGCTGCATGGTAAGGATTCGCATCGTCAAGTCTCCCGAGTACGACCAATTGAGTGTCGCGCTTACGCTTAGAGAAAGCCCGGACAATTTCTAGAATAGAATTTTCAGGTTCAATCCTAGCAATGGAAACAAAATATCGGCCAGGCGTCAGCCCAAGTTGCTCAACCGGGCTCGCGGGCACATCTTCCAGCCGTGCTGCACCATACGGGATAACCTCGGCCCATGTGCAACCGTGCCGACGGAGGTGTCGCGATATTTCAGGATGATCTGCTATAGGAACATTGGAAATCCGGGCTCCTACAAACTCATTAACATAGAACCATGCTTTGATCGGGGTGGACCACTTCGCACGTTTCCACTCAACGCCGTCCATGTTCATCACCATTGGCCGGCCGCGCAGCCGCAACAGCAGACCGAAAATAGCTGTGTTATATCCGAGTACCAGATTCACGCCGGGCCGCTTAACCGCATCTTTCATGCAGCGCCAATCGAATTTTATGCTGCCCAGTGAACCTGTCGACGATGAGCCGATATGAATGCGATGGATGCCGTGCCAGTCGTCCTCGAAGTTAGGTTGAAGCACCCCATTCGCATCGGGATCAAGTTGGCAATAGACGTTTACATTCCAGCCGCGAGCAACCAAATACGGCGCTAAGTGGCCCGCGAAGGTCTCAAAACCCCCATGGGCCGCCGGCAAACCGCGAATACCCAAGATGTTAACAGTCTTGCTATTCTTCATTTCTCAACCAAAACAGAAGCCAGATATTGGCCGTACGCACTCTTCTTGAGCTCATCTGCCAGCACGCCTAACTGGCGCTCACTTATAAAGCCCATGCGGAAGGCGACTTCCTCTGGCGACGCAATCTTGAAGCCTTGCCGTTTTTCCAGCGTAGATACAAAGTGTGCGGCGTCTAGCAGACTATCGGGCGTCCCGGTGTCGAGCCATGCATAGCCTCGCCCCATCAACTCCACTGAGAGCTGCCCTTTTTCGAGATAGACCTTGTTCACATCTGTAATCTCGAGTTCACCGCGAGCTGATGGCTTGAGATTAGCAGCGATGTCCACGACTTGCTCGTCATAGAAATACAGCCCGGTAACAGCCCAATTGGAGCGGGGCCTGTCTGGCTTTTCTTCAATACTAAGCGCTCGCATCTGACTGTCGAACTCGACCACGCCGTACCGCTCTGGATCAGTCACGTGATAGGCGAACACGCTAGCGCCGTGTGCTCGCTCTCGGCCGCCACGCATCAACTGCGGTAACCCATGCCCAAAGAATATGTTATCGCCGAGCACAAGTGCCGATCGACCGCCGGCCACGAAATCTGCGCCAATGATGAAAGCTTCAGCGAGGCCGTTTGGCTTTTCTTGGGTCGCATAGTTCAGTGAAATGCCCCATTGCGAACCGTCGCCCAACAATCGCTTGAAGCCCTCACTATCATGAGGTGTCGTAATGATCAGAATATCCGTTATCCCCGCCAGCATAAGGGTCGTTAGCGGATAATAGATCATCGGCTTGTCATAGACCGGCATCAGCTGCTTCGAGACAACCTTGGTCATGGGGTACAGTCGTGTTCCACTGCCGCCTGCCAGTATGATGCCCTTCATATTCTATGCACTCCGTATGTAAGATAATGCGTTGCTAAACTTGAGTGCCGATGAGGCGAGCGACAGTTTTGCGGGTTGAGGCCTCCCAGCTTGGCATGATCACGCCATGCACAAGGCTGAGCTTGTTACAAGAAAGGCGCGAATTAGCAGGACGTTTGGCTGGTGTTGGGTACTCGGACGTCGGGATGCGTTTCACTGAAGCAGTTGGTCCGCTCAATTCTGCCGAGGCTAAAAATATTGCTTCGGCGAAGTCGGCCCAGCTCGCTTCACCGGTGCCCGCCATGTGAAATACCCCGCGCAACTCCTGTTCGTGCGGACGACTGTGCAAATTTCGCGCCACAGCAAGTACCGCGTCAGCGATGTCGAGGGCCGAAGTTGGATTGCCAAATTGGTCACTGACCACCCGGAGCTCTGACCGCTCGCGTGCAACCCGGAGCATAGTTTTTAGAAAGTTGGCTCCGAATGGCGAATAGACCCACGCAGTGCGCAGGATCGCGTAATTCAGGGTCCCATCTGCCACTGCGAGCTCGCCTGCAAGCTTTGTCGAACCATAAACCCCAAGAGGATTTGTCTCATCACTTTCAACGTAGGGAATCTGCTTACTGCCATCAAACACGTAGTCAGTAGAGAGATGGATAATCGGCACAGAAAGCTTTGCTGCTAGTTGCGCTAGGCGCCTTGGTCCCTCGGCGTTGACCACTTGAGCCGTGTCGGTCTCTGTCTCGGCCTTATCCACCGCAGTATAAGCTGCTGCTGATACGATGGCATCAGGCTCGGCGGCGGCAATAAGATCAAGTCCCCGATCGACATCCGCGAGGTCAAATTCTGGCCTGCCGACACATATAAGGGTCACTCCGAATTCGCTTGCTCGCTCGGTAAGCGCTGTGGCGACCTGGCCGTTTTTACCCGTTACAACGATGCGCATCAGCCGCCCCTCACAGTGGGCAGCACACCTAGGCGTTCGCCGGCATAGCGCTCTCGTAACGGCTGCCACCACCAACGGTTTCCCAGGTACCAGTCGACTGTTTTCTCGATCCCTGAGTCAAAGTTCTCCTCTGCCCGCCAACCGAGTTCCTTTTCTAGCTTGGTAGCGTCAATAGCATAACGAGCGTCATGCCCTGGGCGGTCGCTGACGAAGCGTATCAAGGACTCGCGGGGTTGCGCAGCAGGAAGGCGTTGATCGAGTACTTCACAGATGCGGCGGACCACTTCGATGTTCCGACGCTCATTGCGCCCACCAACGTTATAGGTCTCTCCTATTCGCCCGCGTTCAGCGATAATATCGAGTGCACGGGCATGGTCGTCTACATACAACCAGTCGCGTATGTTTTCGCCCTTGCCATAGACGGGCAATTCTTTGCCTTCAAGAGCGTTGAGGATGACAAGCGGAATGAGCTTCTCTGGAAAGTGGTAGGGCCCGTAGTTATTAGAGCAGTTTGAAACAACCACGGGGACGCCGTAAGTGCGCGCCCAAGCCTTCGCTAAGTGGTCCGATGCAGCCTTGGAGGCGGAATAGGGCGAGCTCGGATCATAGGGCGTTTCTTCGGTGAAGAGACCGGTTGAGCCCAGCGAGCCGTACACCTCGTCCGTGGATACATGCAAGAATCGGAACCTTGCTTTCTCTTCGGCGCTCAACCCCGATAGGTACATACGGGCGACTTCGAGAATTGTGAATGTGCCGACAACATTGGTCTGAATGAAGTCTTCAGCGCCGGTAATAGATCGATCAACATGGCTTTCTGCAGCCAAGTGCATGACCCGATCCGGTTTGAAGTTGGAAAAGGCCGCCACCATTTCTTGGCGATCGCAGATGTCCGCCTTCAAAAACCTGTGGTTGGCATGGCCGTTGAGTACTCTAAGCGACTCTAGGTTGCCAGCATAGGTCAGCTTATCAACGGAAAGAACCTCGTACCCTCTTTGTAGCACGAGATAGCGTGCAACCGCGCTTCCGATGAAGCCCGCGGCTCCCGTTACCAGCACGCGCATTTAGTTTCCCTTATAGCTGAAGTAGACAGGTAAGGCAGCGAGTAGTGGCTGCTGAGTATCTTTCGGCGATAGCTGGCCTGCATCCGCGATCTTTGGCCAGTCAATTCCGATCGCAGGATCGTTCCACAACACCCCCTTGTCACAATCGCGATTGTAGTAGTTCGACACCTTGTAGGCGACTAGACAGTCCGGCTCCAAAGTGCAGAAGCCGTGCAGGAACCCGGCGGGAATCCAGAGCTGGTTGCCCTTTTCGGCAGTAAGAGTAACCGCTGTCCACTTCCCATAGCTTGGAGAGCCATCACGAATATCAACTGCCACGTCAAATATCGCACCTGTCAGACAACGGACCAACTTACCTTGCGCATATGGTTCAGACTGGAAGTGCAATCCGCGCACAACACCAGCCGCGCGGCTTAGAGATTGGTTCTCTTGGACAAAGGTGATGTCCGCAACGTTGCTCCTAAACCAATCATCTCGAAACGTTTCGGAAAAGTAACCCCGGTGATCCCCGAGGCGGTTTGGCTTCACCTCTACGACGCCATCCAAATCAGTCTTATTCAGTTCCATACGGGATCTACGTCCTTTCCGTGAGCAATTATCGGCTAGGGCCACAAGGATGCCACTGATGCGACAAGCTGGACCCACATGCTGCCGCCTTCGGATGTCGCCTGGCGCTTCGCATTGAATGCGTTGATTAGCGCTGCAGGCGAAATCGGTGAAGTAGCTTGCTTTCATAAATGCCTGAATTGCTAGGCCCGGCGGTTTAATTCGTCACTACTGTATTTCGGAATTCAGGCATTACACTGCTACGCAGGACAGGCAAATAGGCTCGGACGAAAACACACTCCGAGCACTGCTCGCAGAGCATTGGTAAGTGCCAACAAAACTGCAGTTTACGGCTGCTAATTCACCCATGCATAGCTCGGATGCATTTCTGCGTCCTCTTGAGGTAAGTGTTGGAAGATCAAGCTAGGACGCGTCAGTTCAGGTTTGCATATGTGTTTCGGAATAAGACGGTAAAGCTTGCCTTAAGCACGTTCGATTTGAAAGCCATGGTCTTCCTCAGATCTGCGTCAGCGGTCCAAAGTACCGACGCATGAGAGCACTTTTGAGATGTTTCTAGAAAGTGCGAATTTTTCTGAGGAGAGCTACTCCGAAGCTTGACGCCCATTGCGGCTCCATGCACGAATATGGCTAAATTGTTATTGATGGTGAGACACAATGGCCGTGGTTCGTGCGTATTACCCGACCGATATGAGCACGGCTCAGATTGCAAATTGGCAGTATCTTGTTCCCACAGTTGCCACGTCGAGCTATTTCAGCGGCTATTATAACTTCAACCCCTATTTTGGCGCCGGGTTCGAAGGGTACGGCTTTCAATATCAGAATGTTACGCCGGTAGGGGGTACTGTCACACGCCTCTTTGATCACTACGAGTACGGGCAGTGGTTGGCTTTCGATGTCCAAAACATTTCTGTCCCGGTGTCCCAGCTTACGTACTGGTCAGCCTATAATCTGACCGGCGAAGCTTACTCGACGCTCCTTGCCGGAAATGACACCTTCTATGGCAGTGAGTTCGACGACATCTTGTTCGGCTACTCCGGCAACGACTGGATGCAGAGCGGAGGCGGCTCCGATATTCTGATGGGCGATGAAGGACTAGATACTGCGGTTTTGCCGTTCAGCTCTTTCTATGCCTATCCAGAGCCTGCTGTGGTCTTCGGGGAGAGTGCCCTCTGGTTCTCTGACGGCTTCAACGAAGCCTATCTCGCAGGATTTGAACAGGTCCGCTTCACCGACGTCATGATCGATTATGGCGATGGCAACTGGCTTGTGGATGACTACTTTTACACAAGCACATATAGAGACGTGTTCTTTGCCGGTATCGACCCGGAAGCTCATTATGCCGCTAATGGCTGGCGGGAAGGTCGCAACCCAAACGAGGTGTTTGACACTTCGGACTACTTGGCTGCGAACGGCGACGTGAGGGCGGCGGGGGTTAACCCCCTTGACCACTATGCTAACTACGGGTGGAAAGAAGGCCGGGACGCTGGTGCATCTTTCGACACCAACTTCTATCTCGCCGCTAACTCTGACGTAGCTGCAGCTGGTATTAACCCGCTGGAGCATTACCTGCTGTATGGCGCCTACGAAGGTCGTGAAACCGCCCTAGCAGTCTTCGACCGGCAAACTGCCAATGGCCTTGATCGGGGTTATTACCGCGCATCAAACGCCGACGTCGCGGCTGCTGGGGTAAACGAAGTCTTCCATTTCCGAGATTATGGCTGGAAAGAGGGACGTGACCCAAATGCCTATTTCGATACAAGCGGCTACCTTGCAGCCAATCAAGACGTAGCCGCTGCGGGGATCAATCCTTATGAACACTACAACCAGTACGGTTGGAAGGAAGGACGAGAAACGGGCAGCGTCTTCGATACAGCTTCTTATCTTAGCGCCAACCAGGACGTTGCGGCTGCAAGCATCAACCCGCTTGATCATTGGCTCAACCATGGGATCAATGAGGGGCGAATACTCGGAAACGACGATTTGTTGGCTTGAGAAACCGCACATCGCAACGATCATTACTGCTCCTGGTTTCGAATGCACCCACCAGTATCGGGAGCAATGAATTAAGCGCCTTCGGTTGCCCGTCCTCCACTTTCCTAGGCAGGTTCAGCATTCGCACTGCAGATTAGATTAGATCGGTCCTTCTCGCAGAAAGCACGAGGTTCCTAGTCGGTAGCAATGAAGGCTCAACAGCGTCGTGTGATCAACAACGATCCGATTTGGTGTCCCTGTTTTTACAGTATTGCGGGAAGTTCCCTTCAGTCCCGAGCTTCGCCGCGTCACGAGCGCCGTTGCTGACCTGTCAAGTCTCCTTGCGCTTCGAGGTTGTGGTGCTCCATTGTCCATGAGTGCGGCCCATCTAACAGATAGAGGCGGATAGGTCCTCGAAGCTGTCGCAATACTGAAAGGGGCAGGTGAGCGGTGAAGCTTCTCGCTTCGATCAGACGCAACTACCACGAAAGCTGCTCACAAGATGCCCGGTTGAAGGACACATGCGTGTCTCGCACCATATAGCGCCCAACTTGCCCTAAAACGGGATAGGCCGACGAGCCGACCTCGCCATCTCGTATACCGCTCTTCAAAGTTCCAGTACTTGTGGCTGCATGCAGCCCAAGAGGCACTAGCCGAGACAGCCTAGCAGCTCGACGTAAGTGTCTTTCTGATAAATCAAGCGGCAGCCCATGCGTTCAGGGGCGCGCAGGCAATGGCCTCGGATCCCTCTGAAACATATGCTCTGTCTGACCGATGTTAGGCGTCGTTAGTAGTCATATGCATCGCCATGATGCATCGTTTCAGCACGTGACAGCGAAATGCCAATGACTAGAGCAGCCAGCGCAACTGCGAATAGCACAATCATGACCAGTGACCAAAGCACAGCTTACCTCCCAATTAACTTGGATAGAAAACGGTAGGCCTGGTTGTGAGTTCCATTCTGACACAATCCCGCCGGCTCACTTAGGGTACATCGAACGTGATGGGCTCTGACAAACGCAGCTAAATGTTTGAATTCAAGCTGTTCCTTTGTTGTGAGGGGAGCGGTGACAATTCCGTGAACATTAACGGTCACAAGCAAATCTCGCCCGTTCGTGGCCCCCGTTTACTGTTCGCGTAGCTAATCAGCTGTGGGCGTGCGCCGCCTCTTTGCAACATTATCCGAAAGGTCTCGAGGAGCCGTTTCACCGAAATGAACTCATCACCTGCTTCCCTCGACATAGACGGTGACCTATCCCTAGCAAGGTGGGGCGCCGGCAAGAAAACATCGCCCTTCGAGGCGGTTAGAATTCACTGACGGTGCTCGATCATGGAGCGTCATCATGGACCCTTATTCGCTTTTCAGCCTGAATGATCACCTTGAAGCACTCAGCCGCTACGGTGATTCCCTCAAGTTCTTGGAGCGGACGGTCGTGGCTGGTCGAAGGGCTGGGTTATGGCAACGGCAGCAAGGTGAGCGTCCACCCTTCGATCCGGTTGCGTTGTTCAAGGTCGTGATCCTACAGGTCCAGCATAATTTATCCGACGCGCGCATGGGAATGGATCCGGACCGGCTCAGCTGGATGCGGTTCTTGGGCTTCTCACTGAGCGAGCGCACGCCTGATGAGAACCCCATCCGCCGTTTCCACCACCGCATGACCGAGACGGGCATCGCTCAAGCGGGTAATGAAGGCCTTCGACTGGCGGTTGCACAAGAGGGGGTACATTCCCTGTCGGGTCAGATCGTCGATGCCTCGCTGGTGCCGGCGCCCAAGCAGGGCAACACGGATAGCGAGCGGGATGCTATCAAGACGGGCAAGTCCGCTGATGAGACCTGCCGGGATGAACCAGCCAAGGCAGCGCAGAAGGACACCGATGCGCGCTGGACGCTCAAGATTGGCGGCAAAGCGCGGTACCGACCAGATGGCACGCCGTTGCCGATGATCGCCATGCCGGTTTTCGGCTACAAAAGGCAAATCAGCATCGACCGGCGCTACGGTTCATCCGGGCTGCAGCGGTCACTTCGGCGTCCCATCCTGCATGGCCGCATGCTGCGCCAGGTTATCGACCGGGAGAACACCGGCAGCGAGGTCTGGGCCGACAGCGCTTACCAATCACTGAGCAATGAGGCTTGGCTGGCCGATCGCATGTGAGCAGCCGCACGCACCGACGCAAACCCAAGGGCAAGTCGATGCCGATCCCGACCGAACGGGCAAATGCGGCTAAGTCTGCGATCTCTGCCAAGCGCGAGCATGTCTTTGCTCATCAGAAAAACCGGTTCGGGCTGTTCATTCGTACCATTGGCATCACGCGAGCTGACGCTAAGCTGACCCTGGCGAATTTGGCCCACAGCTTCGACCGCTTGTCTTCCATGCGAAGAGCGAGAGCACGGCATAAGTCTGCCCGGAACACGCCAAACCCGCTCGTTGGGCACCGCAGAACGTCAAATGCAGCGCCAAATACCGCCGGAATGCTGAACTCACGTGACAATGCCGGGCTCATTACCCGCTTTTTGCGGGCGTCCAGCTCAGACAATCCTTTAACCAAGTAGCGCGTGGCGATGTGCGTGTACCTTGGGGGAAGGTTGCCTTTGTGATAGTTGGCTGCAGTGCCTTGTACTTCTGAAAAGTAGTGCCGATCATTGTCCGACCGGTCTGTCGCCCTTGGCTGCCAAGCTGCGATGCTTATTCCTTTGAAAGGGCTGATGAACTCGGCGTCGATGATCGAAGCATACGCCTTTAGCGGGAGAGTGGAAAGTACAGTTCAATCCTGCCAGCCTCCGTGGGCAGCCACCCCATCAGACCACATTTGCCACATCCCCCTGCCGCCGGCGAATGTCAGCCGCCGCCAATGAGACCCTCTCTGATGCACCTCGGACGTGACTCATAGCGTACAATAACTTTCGCGCCTCCAATTCAAAGAGCCCGTACCAAGCACAAGGGAAGGCAATATGCTGGTAGTGAGTTTGAGAGAAGTCGTCACCTTCGGCCCTCGTTGTGTTGAGGAGCCTCAGGGTTGAGCGAATCGCATGGGTAGTTTCTCTGATGCTCGCCTTGGTGCTAAACATAGAAAAAATCGAAACAATAGGTTGTGCCGTGTCAATATGGACATTAACCGTGCCGCCAGTCAGAAGTGGCTCTTGGTAAACAAAGAAGAACTGGCTCATTGACGATCCTACGAATAGCGTTTAATTCTCAACCACGTTCTTTTCCGGGGGTATTTCATGCGTAAAGTGCTGTTGACAGTTGTATCTGCTGCGTTGATAGGCGCTTCCACGCTGAGTGGTGCTGCTATCCCGAACGCTTTCGCACAGGCTCAATCGGGAGAACCTGCTCCGGCAGAGCTCGACGCTTTGGAAGCTGAAGTTGCGTCTCTAGAGACGTCCGTAGGTGCTGTTTGCGCAACCGACCCGGCTCAATGTGAGGCGCTGACCGCCCGCATAGCGCAGGCTCTAGCGACTTTGGCTGCAGCAGGCCGGATCTCTATAGAAGCGGCTGAGGGGCGGCTCGCAGCAGTGATTGGAGAAGTCTCTGACGCAAATCCCCAACTTGCCGCCGCATTGCAAGAGCAGCTCTTCGTTCAGACCGCGGCTACTCGCCCTGTAAATGCTAACGGAAACCGAGGTCTAGCTCGGGGCGTTACTGGCAATGGCAATGGGCAGGGCAACAATGGGCTTGGTAATGGAAATGGCGGGGCCAATAGCCCTTCCCCTTCCTAAAGTTCAACTCCGAATAGTAGGCCAGTAACTTCATATAGCTGCTGGCCTTTATCTTCAAGCAGAGCCCTATATTCGCCGCTGGTGTTCTCCGCATTTAGGCGCAGGACTCATTGATTGAAGATGACGGTTGCGGCGATGCAGATTGTGGGCATGAAGGTGTGGGTACACCTGTCGTAGCGGGTGTGGACGCGCCGCCACTCCCTATGCCTGCCGAACCTGTTCTCGATCTTGTGCCGCTAGTGGGATGGCCCTGCGCCACGAGGGATCGATCTCTTGCGGTTGGTCTGCGAAGGGATACAGGTTGCTATGCCGCGCCCGGCCAGGCAGCGTGGAACCAGCCCGGCATCGTAGCCCCGGTAGGCGAGCAGGGCATTGGCTCTGTGCAAGGCCCCGATCATCAGAGCTAGGCCTTTGTAGTCGCTGACTTGCCCTGCGCTAAGCAACATGAACCATGGACGCCCCTTGCCATTGAAAACGGCCGGGAGCTTGGAGTTCAGCCTGCCTTTGCTGCTCCAACTTCCGCAGCGCCGCTGCACGAACACGAGATGCGCTTTGGAGCACCATCGGACACCTGCTCGAGGAGTTTAGCCCGACCGAATGCCGCAACTACATCGAGAGCTCAGGCTATGAGTTCGACTAAGAAGGTAATGCTCTAGGAAGCGCCAACAACGTCTTGGTTGGCTTACACCGCCGCGTAACCGCCTTCGAGCATGCGGCGCTTCAGGCAAAGAGCTGGGAGGGGATATGCCAGCCTGCCGTGCCCCACAGGAAATGCTCATGTCTGGGTGTATGGCTTCCTCCACCAGCCGAACCTTCTCAGCTACAGACCAACTCGGCGGCGCTGTACTGAGGTGATGACTCTAACCCATCGGAATCGCTTATCGGAACTCTTAGGCGTAGTCCGCACGGGTGGGCGCATGCCTATGTTCTATCGGCTATACAGCCTATCTGAAGTGTGCGCCCAACAGCCCGCTTACCGCCGCGGCCGACAGAATGGCTCCTATTTTAGGATCGTGTCCCACAGCGTGGTGTAGCTGAGGCTGGGCCTCAACGCTTTCCGGCATGGGCCGGGCTGGTCAGCGCGCCACGGCTGGCAAGCTGACGAGAGGATCATCGCTCAATGGCGCGACGGATGCCAGCGTCATGTATCGAGATCTCTGGACGGCCCACTCGTCGTTTTGTTCGAGCAGGATGGCACCGACCAGCCGGATGATGGCGTCGTCATTCGGGAAGATGCCCACGACCTCGGTGCGGCGCTTGATCTCACCGTTGACCCGTTCGATCGGGTTGGTGCTGTGGAGCTGGACGCGATGCTCCTTGGGGAAGGTCATATAAGCCAGCACGTCGGTCTCAGCCTCGTCCATGATGGTGGCGAGCTTGGGCACCTTGGGGCGGATCTGATCGGCGACGGCGCGCCATTGGCTGCTAGCCGCCTCGGCCGTTTCTTGTGCGAAAGCGGTGGCGATGAAGGCACTGGCCACTCGCCGCCCGCTCTTGCCAGCATGGGCCAGCACATTGCGCATGAAGTGGACCCGGCAGCGCTGCCAGGTGGCGCAAAGGACCTTGGTGACGGCGGCCTTGATGCCCTCATGGGCATCGGAGATCACCAGCTTCACGCCTCGTAGGCCGCGGCGGGTCAGCTTGCGCAGGAACTCGGTCCAGATCGGCTCGGCTTCCGAGGTGCCAACCTGCATGCCCAGAACTTCACGCCGGCCATCGCTGTTGACGCCCACGGCCATGATAGCGGCCACCGAGACGATGCGGCCGCCCCGTCGTACCTTGAGGTAAGTGGCATCGATCCACAAGTAGGGCCAGTCGCCTTCGATGGGGCGATCGAGGAAGGCCTTCACCTTGCCGTCGATTTCCTCGCACAGCCGGCTGACCTGGCTTTTGGAGATGCCGCTCATGCCCATGGCCTTGACCAAGTCGTCGACCGAACGGGTCGAGATGCCCTGGACATAGGCCTCCTGGATCACCGCTGTCAGCGCCTTCTCGGCCAGCCGCCGCGGCTCAAGGAAGCTGGGGAAATAACTACCCTTCCTGAGCTTGGGGATGCGCAGCTCGACAATGCCGGCCCGTGTCTCCCAATCTCGGTCGCGGTAGCCATTGCGCTGCACCAACCGCTCGGCGCTCTTCTCGCCATAGCCGGCGCCGGTGGCCGCTCCCACCTCCAGCTCCATCAGACGCTCGGCGGCAAAGCCAATCATCTCGCGCAGAATATCGGCGTCCGGGGTCTTCTCCACGAGCGTGCGCAGGTTCATCATATAGTCGGTCATCGGTCGTCCTTCCGGTATCAGGTTGGTGTAAGCAACCAGACCCTACCGGAAAGCGCCGATGACTACCGCGCTACTCAGCTACACCACGTCCAGGGACACGACCTATTTCCAGATTCGATGCTATAACCCTTGCTGCCTGGCAGGCATGGAACAAGCTCTCTTTGCATCCCAACAGAGCCATCCTCTGCGGCGGTCGCTATCAAACTCTCCTTAGCTTTGAGGCAAGGAGCCCGTGTTTTAAGCTTCTACATAGTAGCTGCCATATTTCCGCTGGTAAGCAATGCGCGACTCGGTCTGTTGGTTAAGCGCCACGAATATTTCTGCAGCAGGCGCTGCTGCCTTCAAGCTGTTGACAGCAGCCTTCGCGTCCATTTGCGACGTGCTCGACCATTTGGTCACAAAAACAATGCTGTCGGCGAGTGGGCCAACGTACAAAGCATCTACAACTGGTCCCACCGGGGGAGTGTCCACCACTACCACTTCAAACGCTTGGCGGGCAGACTTAACCAGCCGTTCAAAGGCTGGAAGCGTGATCAAGTGATCGGTCGGTACTCCGCTACGGCCCGATCCTAGCAGTAGTATCGCTTTCGAAAGTGGGTCAGTCGTAATGATCGACTGGATCTCTGGCGCGTCCTCTGGCTCAGAGTTCAGGAACTCCAGCAGGCCTATCGATGACTCCAAACCTACCTGGCGATGAATACTCGGCTTTCGCAAATCAGCATCAATTAGGAGCACTTTGCGGCCGGAAGTGGCGTAGGATCGCGCGAGAGACAGCGCCAGGGTTGTCTTACCCTCGTTCGGTGCTGTGGACGTCACCATGATGACTTGGGCGTTTCGCTCGCCTCCCTTTGATCTTTCGGGTCTTGCCTGATCGATCGCCGCCCGCAGCCGTCTGATGGACTCTGCGAATACAGAGAGAGGTGATTTCACTATCAGAGCAGAGATTTCAGCAGACGAGCCTTTCTGCCGCGGAATGGCCGCAGGCACCTTGGCTTTAAGGACCGCCTCAGCTTGATCCTCACGAGTGAAGCCGCCAATCAAGTTCTCGTAGGCAAACGCAAGCAGAACACCCAAGCCAATTGCTGCGATGGCAGCAAGAGTCAATATCAGTGGCCGGTTTGGCGAAACGGGTCGTTCGTCCACGAGAGCTGGAGAAACAATTCGACTATCGGCAACTTGCAGACTCGCACGTGTTGCAAGGTCCTGCTCAAGCCCGAGCAGCCGCTGATACTGCTGACGCGCTAATTCGGCGCTCTGCTGCAGGTCGAATAACTCGGCTACCATCTCAGCTGGAAGACCACTAGACAAAGCGGAGCTTCGCAATTGCTGCCTGGTTTGCTCTTCTTGTTCCTGAGCTTCTACCACGCGATTCTGAAGCTGATTGATCTCCGTGACGGCAGCTGTACGAAGCTGCTCATCGATGCTCGCCAGTTCGGCTTGCAAGTTCATCGCGCTGGCGGGTTCCGCCGATGCGATCTGACCATTCAATTCGTTGCGTCGACGTTCAAGCTGGCGCACAGCGTCGTCTTGAAGGCTTTGCACGATAGTGTCGATGTCATTGTTAGCGATGCTGGCCTGCAACTGCTCCGCCAGGGCTGCAGACTGCTGCCGTGCCTGAGCGAGCTCCCCGAGTTGCTGCTGCATGGTCGCAAGCTCAGTTCGGCCTGTCTCGGCCACGATACGAGATATGTTCTCATTGATATAGGTATCGAAGGCACCTTCTGAGGCCACAATATTCTGCCGGGCGTCCGCGATGCGCCCCTGCATGATATCGCGTGAGGCCAGCACATTGCTTACTTTCGACTGCAACTGCTCGGAAACATACGCTTCGGTGACTGCATTGGCTAAATCAGCGGCCTTCTGTGGATCACGAGACCGAACCTGTACGGAGATGACATAGGTTAGACCCACACGTTGAACCGTCAGGTTTCCACGCAGACCCCTCAGCGCTTGCGTCACTGCGTCGTCGGCAGTTGGCGGTGTCAGCTCGCCTAGGCGAAGCGTAGCGAGAAGCCGTTCGCGCCAAGATGGCGTCCAATTGTCGACCAGGTCCTTGACCAACCCCTCCGACTGCACCACGCGCAAGAGCACGTTGTTCGAGCGAAGGATTTCAACTTCACTATCAACCTTGGCGCTGTCGCTTCCGGTAGAGAATCCCTGTGTTTCTGGATCGAGCAAGTCCTTACGGGCCGGATCAACCAAGATCAGCGCGGAGGATGAGTAGATCGGCGTGAGCGAGAATGCGACCAAAGCTGCAACGGCAACCACGAGGAGCACTGTTACGGCAATCAATCTGAACTGGCGCCTCAGCAGACCGAAGATGGTGCGAAGCTCGATAGTCTCATCCATAATGATATTCCTGCTAAGTCCGGTCGGCACTGTTACTCGGAGCTAAGCCACTTCAGAAGAGCTGCACCGTGCATAGGCATGTTGCGTGTCTTCTACCCGCCAGTTGTAAAGAAAGCGGGAGGTTGTTTGGGTAAGAGGCGTACAGCCGTCAAGCGACCGGTTCCAAACGCGCCGGTGTCGAGGCCGATACGGCCCGGCAATACCTCAGCCTCACTGACTGGAGTGTGCCCATGAATAACCAATAGGCCATCTGTTGGTTGAGCTTCCAAGAACTCTCGACGGATCCATAGTAGATCCTGCCGATCTTGCTGGTCGATGGGAACACCCCTTCTAATCCCGGCATGTACAAAGACTGATTGCTGAAGTTCGAGGCTGATAGCAAGACTTGCGAGGAAAGCGGCATGGGTCGTGGGCACACGACTTAGCAACAGCTCTTTACGGGTAGACGGCCGTAAGGCGCAATAGGTGACCGGATCGATGCCATATGAGCGCAGTGTTTCGGTATCTCCGTACTCCAGCCAGTCTTTATCACCTTTTCCAGAAAGGGCATCGAGCATCAGTTGCTCGTGGTTGCCTGCGAGCGGCACCCGCGTGAAACCATGGGGTAGGGGCCGCAACAAGTGCTCAATCACACCCGCTGAGTTGGGGCCGCGATCAATGTAGTCTCCCAGCGTCACAACCAACTTCTGGCCGGTCGGGGGCGTGATGTCCGCCAAGATAACTTGCTCGAGCTCAATAAGATGATCCAGGCAACCATGGATGTCGCCGATAGCGTAGATGGCAGCTGGCCAATGCGCAATTCTGAGCTGATTTTCAAGGCTCACTCCTTCAGGAGTGTTTGTTTTGAAGAGGGATCGGAAGAAACCCATTAGCCCCCACTTCTTTCCCGAATCGGCATGCCTAGGGCTAACAGCGCCACGAACAGCAAAGCGTTAGCTTGTATTTCCAAGCTGAAGTCCGCCAATGAGTGCACGGCCCCGACTGTCATAACGCCAAAAGCTATACTGCGTGTGCGCCAATCCATGCTGCTGCCGCGCTCAGCGACAGCCATGCGCCAGAACAATATCGCTACAATCAGAATTGGCAGGCTACCCCCAACTACTCCCAATTCGCTCCAAAGCGTCAAATAGGTATTGTGGGCCTTATCCCAGACATAGTCGAGATTGACAGGCAATTCGTGTACTAGTGGGAACGCAAGCTCGAAAGTGCCTCCACCATAGCCTAGCCACGGCCTCAAGCTAATTAGCTGGAGCACTTGAGCATAAAGCTCTGTTCGCACGGAAGCTGACTGCTCCACCGCCCCAAAGCGATCAAATAAGGCTTCGCCGAACAGGGTAGTCGCTACCATTGCGACCAACACAGCAACAAGCGTTGATCCCAGTCCAATCGATACTAGACGTGTGGAACGTATCGCTGTTGCCACAAGGGCCACGAAGACTCCTGAGAGAGCCGCCGCAAATCCCATGCGGGATTGAGTAGCGACGATCGCAGCGAGAAGGAAAAGCAATGCAAGAAGGTAAAGAACAATGGAGCTGATGCTGTGCCGGATAGGACCGTCATCGTAGTGGCGTTCAATTCTATCAGCGACATGTCGGGCGAGCTTGGACGCTGCAATAACTGACCCAAACGCGAGAAATGTTGCGAAGCTGTTGCGGTTGACAAAGGGTCCTGTGGCCGATCCTTGGTATGCCCACTTTGTCAGCCCCAGTATCCAGTCTCCAGTGTTTAGCGCGACCAATCCAAACAGAGCGTAGAACAAACAAGAACATAGCAGGATGTTCATTGCTAGCTCCCGGCGTTTAGGATTAGCAGCCACCTGCAATATGAGGAAGAACAGGGCGCCATAGCTACATTGGCGTGCGAACATTAGCCATGTTGAGCTGGGATCCACGGTTATTTGCGGTGAATAGGCTACTACAGCGCCTCCGCTCACAATCGGGATGCCGCCAAACAACGCCCCAATTGGTAGGATCTGAACGACCAACCACAGGAGAAGCACGCCAAATAAGCATGCAGGAAGTTTGAGTTCTCCCAAGCTCACTCGTAATGGCTGCTGGCTGCGGTGCATCAGAAAGGCATATATTGCGACCACGAGCCCGAAGTAGACTGCCCAGAAGCTCCAAGCTAAAGGGCGTGCACTCCCTAAAGGCAAAGGCGCGGCAGCAACGGCAAGCATGCATGCATAAAGAGCGAAGTTATTGGCGCGCGTGCGCATGCCGCGTCCGCCGCTGCGGCCACCCTGAACACGCTGTTTGCTGATGACGATGTTTAGATCGTTATTCAACGCTGCACCATCGACTGCAGGACTCCTATGTAACGCCGTTGATCAGCCTCACTCATCCTCTCAAGGACCTTTGTGAGGCGCTCGCGGAAGGAGACGTCCAGAACATATTGGCGTGCGATGTAGGGGATCCCTTGATTACTTAGGATCAGCATCTGCAAATCCTTCTCGTACAGTGATCGTCCGTCTTCATCCAAATCTTTGTAGTGCGTGTCTGCAACTTCGAAGCGGATACGACCGACCCATTGCTCATTAGGTCCGGTCAGTTGAGAGGCCCTAAGAAACCTGTTCATCTTGGACCAATCACCGGCGACCGCCGCCGCCCGTGCTGCCACTGCCCAGCTCAGGGAAAAGGTGGGAGCGTCCCGAGCTATTCTTTCAGACAGCTCAGCACATGCTTGTTGCAAATCTTGGAACCCGACATCGTTAAGCAACATCAGCTCGAATGATTTCGCCGAGCGGAGCACAATGTCGCATTCTTCGAGCACATCCCTGCGGGTCGTTATGCCCATACCTACGGGGTCGCTAGTGTTCCGCAGGGCTATCGTAGTTATAGGGGTAGCAGCGTTGAGCGCGTAACTCTGCGCTTCCTGTGCGAAGATCCAGATCCCAAGACCGGTAAGCGTCACACCAAAACTCCCAAGGAGAAAAGGCGCAAGAATTTTGTAGTGGATCAATGGAGACCGGATCAATGGAGTGGCGCGGCATTAAATCTCTGAAAGGCGCTGCCTGCGAAAGATTCTTTCAGCGTTCTACCCTAAAATAGTCTGTAGGCGATACGGCCAAGTTGTTTTTCAATGCTGAACCCAACAGCGTGCCATTCGCTGCGCCGATTACAAGCTCTAGCTCAGCTGAGTGTCCGTCAAATCTATTTGGGAACGCCCCCTCGCTCTACTTATAGCCGGCCTGGTAAACGCCAAAGTCGTGGCGGGGTTAGGCCGGGTAGGCAGCTCACAACACTCACCTGCGTATCTCTTGGACAGCCAGCTTTACCGCCGACCGAAATGCCACCTGCAGCCTTCTCACCCTTGTACACCGCAGCAACATAGTCCGTCGTCTGTGGACGGCACCCGCGTAACGAGAGGTAATTTGACGTTATGGCGCGTTGGTTGGGTGCAGTCTTCTGTTCGGCCTATTGATGCAGCCGTAGGAGACTGCTGCTGATGGGGTTGGCGAAAGGTCTCAATCTGCTCGGCAGGCTATCATGCCTCAGACAGTCCGGCGGTTGTTCCTGTTCCGGGCCTGACCAATTCGCCATCATATCGCGCCGCTGTCACGACCTCATGGAGCCGGTTGGTCGCCCCGAGCCGCTACCAAAGTTTTCATCCGCAAAGCTGCCTTGCGCTTGATCCTAAAAGGCAATGGCAATTTGAGACTGCGCCTCCAGCAGCGTAACCGGTTTCCGACAGCCACTTCAAAATCAGACCAGCGCCAGTTCGGCTTCTCCCTGCTGGCGGGCAGCTATGACGACTTCCACGCGATTGCGTGCATTGAGCTTAAGCATTAGCCCGGTCATGTAGTGTTTGACAGTTTTCTCGCTGATGTGCAGCTCGGCAGCAATCTCGCGATTGGTCCGGGCCTGCAACAGGTGTCCGATGATCTGCTTTTCGCGCACATTGAGCTTGATGGCGTTGTTCAAGGCTTCACGGCGGGATCGATCACGCAAGCCGTTCATGACCTGGCTGGCATATTGCCGAGTGACGAACATCTGCCCGGATGTAACCATGCTGATGGCTTCCAGCAGCTCACTAGGAGGACTGCCTTTGAGCACAAAGCCGGTTGCGCCGGCGTCAAGTGCCTTAAGAGCCGAGTCGACGCTGCAAAAGGCTGTGAAGACAATGACCTTTGTACCGGAAGCAGTGGCAGCGATTTGGGAGATGGCGCGGAACACATCGCCCGGCATGGAAAGGTCCATGATCATGACATCGGGCGCTACCTTACGGACCAATTCAACGCTGGTGTCGGCGGTGTCCGCCTCACCGATGACCTTGTAACGTGGATCGGAACTTAGCAGAGCGACCATCCCGGCAAGCAGCACGGGATGGTCGTCTGCAATCGTAACAGTGACTAGGCTTCTCATTTTCTCCCCGCCGGCAGCTTCATCACTGCCTTAATGTTTTGTTTACCAGGGAGGAGGGTAGGATGACGTTTATACTTTGTAAATCAAGATTAGCGCTGTTTGAAACGATGATTAATTTCGTTGCTGTTCAGCCACTTACTCTTCCTTGAAGGCTCTTGCGATTTGGTCTGTGAAGGGCTTTGCGAAATACGCAATGGCAACTTGTTCTTCGGTCTGGACGAAGACGTCGACAGGCATGCCGGGCACGAGGCCCCGTTGGCCAAGGAGGCTGAGATCGCCAGTGACGTCGGCTTCGGCGAGATAGAAGCTTTGCCCGGTCTGTGGGTCGGTAGTGGCAGCAGCCGAGACACGCGAGACAGTACCGTCAAGCTCGGGTGTGGTGCGCTGGTTGAAGGCGGAGAAGCGCAGCTTTGCAGGTTGGCCGACGGCGATCTGGTCGATGTCGTTGACGGCGACCCGGAACTCGATGGCCAGGTCGGCGTCGCTGGGCACAATCGTGACGATCCGCTCGGCCGGGGTGATGACCCCACCCAAGGTAGTGACCGAGAGCTCGTTGACGGTGCCAGCGACGGGCGAGCGGATCTCGGTGCGGGCGAGCCGGTCACGGACGGCGGCAAGGCGGTCTTCGAGCTCGGCGAGCTGGGCTTCGACAGAGCGCAGCTCACGCTGCGCTTCGGTGCGGGCGAGCTCGTCGATGGACAGGATCTGTAGCTCAATTTCGCTTATGCGGGCGCCGGAGCGAGCGATGCTGGCGGCCAGCTCTCCCTGGCTTCCGATCATGCGGGCCAGCTCGCGGTCAGTGGTGTTGAGCTTTGTGGTTTCCATCAGCCCCTTACTGGCCAGAGCGCCCATGCGGTCGCGCTCAGTGCGCAGCAGCGCCAACTCCTCGGCTAGCGCCGTGCTTTGCAGCTCAAGCCCGCTGATCTCCTCACGCAACTGCGCACGCTGCAGCTCGAGCTGGCTTTTTTGGGACTGCCGGTTGCGCCGGGTGCTCTCGAACAAGGTCTGTTCCCCGGCCATGATCTGGGCAGCATCGGGATAAGTGGTGAGATAGCCTGAAGGAAAGCTGATCTGGCTTTGAGCGTCACGCTCGGCGGTCAGTCGGGCCTGCCGCGCGGTGAGTTCTGCCAGCTGACCCTGGAGGATCGACTGCTCGGTGCGGATCTGCAGATCATCGAGCTGCAAGAGCAGCTGGCCTGCAAGGACCTCCTCGCCCTTGCGCACATTGATGGAGCGGATGGTACCGCCATCAAGGTGCTGAATGACCTTGACATTGTCGTCCACCAGCACGGTTCCGGTCGAAATGATCGCGCCCGACAGCTTTGCCGTCGCGGACCAGCCGCCGATACCGCCCACCAGCAAGATCGCCAGGATCGAGCCGGTCACCACCCGGCCGCGCATGGAAAAGCTCGACGTCTTGACCGGTTTGCCTGCCCGGGTGCCAGTGCCATAGAACTGGGCCATATCCAAAGTACTCATTTACGCGTCCTCAAAAGGGTTGCTGGCGTCAGGCCATGGGATTGGGATGGTCGAAGGAAAGCGGCATGTGCAGTCCATGCAGCACGATGGCGGTCTCAAAGAAGTCGTCCTTGTTGGTATCGGCTTCGATGATGGTGTGGTCCTGATCATCATAGGCGGCGTAGCTGACCCGGATCGGGATATCGCCGTCAAAGGCGTCTTCGAGCTTCTCGTAGAGCTCCTCGAAGCGCTCTTCTTCGCTGCGTTCGGCACTGCGGGAGATCTGGTAATCGGCTACATGGATGCGATCGCCGACCACGAAGTCCAAAATGTCGTGCACCAGGCGCTCACTGGTGGCCGGAGCGCTGTTGACCACCGTAAAGACGAACAGGTCATCGCCGCCCCCGCCAGTGAGCACGGTGGCCGTGGCACCCACCACAAAGGTGTCATCGCCGCTTCCTCCGATCACCGCCTCGATATTGCTGAAGCTATCGGTATCGAGGCTCTGGCCGGTGACGGTGCTGGCCAGGAAGTCGACCACGAGGTCTTCAATGGCTTCGGCATAGTCGAGCGTGTCAAAGCCCTCGCCGCCATCGAGCACATCATCGCCAGGTCCACCAAGAATGGTGTCGTCTCCACCTTCGCCATGGATCTGGTCGTCGCCGATGCTGCCGTTGAGCAGGTCAATGCCAAGGCCGCCCCAGAGCGTGTCGTCACCGGCGCCGCCAACGAGCACATCGTCGCAGTCGCCACCATCGAGGGCGTCGTTGCCGTCACCGCCATAGAGAGTGTCCTCGCCACTGCCACTGTCGATGAGGTCGTTGCCTGATCCACCCGAGGCAACATCATCGCCTGAACCAGCCTGGAGGATGTCCTCGCCGGCGCCGCCTACCAAGACGTCGTCGCACTCCCCACCATCCAGAACATCGTCGCCGTCCCCGCCATGAAGTTCGTCTTCACCTTCGGCACCACGGAGCGTATCGTCACCCTCACCCCCATAGAGCGTGTCATCGCCGGCGCCACCATCGAGGGTGTCGTTACCCCTGTCGCCATTGAGCTCGTCCTCGCCGCTGCCGCCTTCCATGAGATCGTCGCCCGATCCACCCAAGGCCACATCATCGCCGGCGCCGGCCTGGATGACGTCACTGCCTTCACCGCCCTTGAGCCAATCATGGCCACCATCCCCAATCAGGATGTCATCGCCTGCTTCACCCTCCAGCCGGTCATCGCCTTCCCCGCCAAGAAGGATATCCTGCCCGTCTCCGCCCAGGAGCAGGTCGTTGCCGGCATCGCCTTGCAGAATATCGTCTCCCGCTTCGCCGAACAGGCGGTCATTGCCCGCGCCGCCGCCAATCAGATCATTGCCATGGCCGCCGAAGATGATGTCATTACCCGCATCTCCAAACAGCTGGTCATCGCCATCGCCACCCAGCAGATGGTCATGGCCCTCGCCACCCACCACCACGTCATTGCCAGCCCGGGCATCGATCAGATCGTTCCCGCCCCAGCCATGGATATCATCGTCATAGATGGTGCCGAGATAAACATCGTCCTCCGGAGTAAGGCGCTGCACATGGCGCACGATCTCGAGCATGGCGGTCTGGACGATCTCGAGCAGCCCATCCCCGATCTGGTAGGTGAGTGTGATGGTGCCCAGCATGCCGGGCAGGCTGCCAAAGGACCAGCCGTCCGCGGTCTGAACCAGTGTGCCGCCCGAGACGGTGATGGCGTTGATGCTCAGGGTGTCGCCATCGGGATCACTGGCTCCGGCAAGCAGCTGGGACAATCCGATCAGCACCACTTGGCCGGCAAATACATCATGGAGCCGAACAGGCCCCAGGGTCATGGGCGCCCGATTGCCTGTGGGCTCTTCGTCGTCGTCCTCATCGTTATCGGGGTCGTTGTCATCGTCACCCTCATCCTTGTCGGGCTGGTCGTCGCCACCGGGCGGGGGCGGAACAACGTCATCCTCGTCTTCGTTGTCCGCATCCTCATCTGCCTTGGGTGGAGACACGCTCACCGCTGGCGTGCCTGGCAGGGCAGGGGCGGCAGCCGGGAAGTTGTCATTGGTGGGTTGATAGGAGAAGGCCTGGGGGAAAAAAGCTGCGATGTTGAGACTAAGCGGCTCAAATGGACGGGCATAGCGGAACTCGATCTCGGCCGGTACCTCGAACCCTGTCTCCCAGGGCAGGCCAATGCCGCCAATGGTGTTGGGCGGAACCTCCCTCTCCTCGATGCTGCCCGTGGTGGTCGGATCGCTTCCCGGCTGGGGCGTTCCTCCCGCCCGGGCTTCCTCAGGGGCAGCGGAGACAGGGGGTGGAGCAGGCTGGGAGCCAAAAATCGGGAAAATGCTCTTGAGATAGGCGGCGATGCCGGTGATGAGAAGAACAAAATAAACCGGCACGCGGGACGGCTTTTCCCCCTTGTTGAACTCGAGGCGCTGGCGCGGGTCAACCGGCTCGTTGGGTGTGCGACTGGCTTTAGCCTCGATGATCATGCCATCTCTCCTTGCCGGCGCGGGGTGGGTACCGCATTGATGTTGGCTTGGCGCTGTCCGGCTACGATCTCCTCCTTGGAGCCAAAGGCGCTCAACCTACCGTTCTGGATCACGGCCACCATGTCTACCTCTGCCAGGATGCTGGGTCGGTGGGCCACCACGATGGCAATGCCCCCCCGTGCCCGGATCGCGCGGATGGCCTGGTTGAGGGCCTGTTCGCCCTCGGCATCCAGGAACGCATTGGGCTCATCCATGATCACCACGAAGGGATCGCCATAAAGCGCCCGGGCCAAGCCCAGCCGCTGCCGCTGGCCGGCCGATAGGGCCGTGCCCATGGGGCCGAGTTGGGTGTCATAGCCTTCGGGCAGGCGCACGATCATCTCGTGCACGCCGGCGGCCTGGGTCGCCGCCACAATCGCGCGGGCATCCCGTTCGGGGGCCAGGCGCGTGATGTTCTCGGTGATGGTGCCATCGAGCAGCGCCACGTCCTGGGGCAGATAGCCCACATACTGGCCTATCCTGTCCTCGTCCCACTGGCTGAGATCGGCATCATCGAGCCGGATGCTGCCGCGCAGGGTCGGCCAGATTCCGGTCAGTGCCCGCACCAGGGTGGTCTTGCCCCCGCCAGAGGGACCAATCACCCCCACAGCCTGCCCGGCCTGCAATTCAAAGCCCACATCGCTGAGCAGCACCCGGCCGGTAGCGGGAGCGGCGACCGTGATCTTGTCTACCTTGAGCGAACGGGTGGGGGCAGGCAGGTCTAGCGGCTTGCCCAGACCTGCCAGTGCCACCATGGTGTCGCGCAGGCGCTTGAAAGCCTGCCGGGCCGCGACCACGCCCTTCCAGTTCCCGATTGCCAGATCGATCGGGGCCAGTGCCCGGGAGGATGCCACCGACACGGCAATAATGGCGCCAGCGGACATCTGGCCCTGAATGGTGAGGTACGCGCCCAGACCCAGGAGGGCCGACTGCAGCACCATACGCAGCACCCGCGAGAAAGCGCCGAAGGTGCCGATCACGTCGCTGGCCCGGGTCTGGAGTGTCAGATGGTCCTGGTTGGCCGTGTTGAAGCGGGCCACAGCCCGGCTGGCAAAGCCCATGGCCTTAAGGATATCGGCATTGCGCGCGTTAGAATCGGCAATGGCATTCCGGGCCAGGTAGGCCTGCTGGGTTGCGGCCGCCAGCTTGCGCGAGCGCAGCTCGGTCCACACCGTCAACAAGGTTAAGACCACCGCTCCACCCAGCGTCAGCGCGCCCAGGAGGGGATGAAGGAAGTACACAAAGAGGATGTAAAGCGGCACCCAGGGCAGATCGAACAGGGCCATCGGCCCCTGGCTGCCCATAAAGGAGCGGATGGTATCAACGTCCCGACCACGCTCGAGCGCCTCGCCGGTAGAAAAGCCGAACCGAGGCATGTCCACGCTGACCCGGTGGGCAATGGGCGCCAGCATGCGATCAAAGCGTGCTCCCATGCGCACCAGAAGCTGAGAGCGGATGATGTCGAACATGCCCTGGAATAGGTAAAGCCCGATCACCAGCACCGATAGGGCCGCTAGGGTCGGAATGCTCCCACTGGTCAAGGCCCGGTCATAGATCTGCAGCATGTAGAACGAGCCGGTTAGCGCCAGCACATTGATGATGCCCGAGATCCAGAACAGAAAGATTGCGACCCCTTTGAACTCACGCTTGAGCATCTCGTCGCCGCGATGCTCCGCCATTGCCTTTGCCGATGCCATTTGTTGAATGCCCCTGCGGTGCTTGGATAAGGAAAACCCCGCCGGTTCAGCACCGGCGGGGTGTTTGGCTTAGAGGTTGAAGTCCGAACCGCTCAGCGTGTGGTTGCCGGAGAGGCTGATGCGGAACTCAGGGGCATTGTCGGCACCCGCCGTATTGCCAGAGACAATGGTGTACTCCCCATCCTCCCGTGTTTCATGGGTCACCACGATCTGCCCTGGGGCCGTGCTGGCCTGGCCGGCCACCAGCTGGAAGGACTGGTTGCCCGCCACCGTGCTGTTGGCATCGATCCCGGAGAGATCTATCCTGTCGCCGGTCTGGAAGTTGCGGATCGTATCGCCATGCGCCGCTGCGGCGGAGCCGAACACAAACACATCATTGCCAGCGCCACCGTCAACGATGTTGACCGCATTGCTCATGGTGATCGTGTCGGCGCCTGCGCCGGTCACCACGTTCTCCACCCCCCAGAGCGTATCGGTTCCGCCCTGGCTTGAGACGGCGCTGCCGCGGCCGCCCACGCCGCTGCCCAGATCAACGACAACGGCGCCGGTGAGGAAGCCCAGGTCCAGGGTGTCGAGGCCGCTATCTTCACCCATCTCGCCACCATAATAGGTGTCGTTGCCATCGTTGAGGCTTCCCTTGAAGAGGTCGTTCCCGGCCCCGCCAAAAACGGTGTCCCCGCCCGCTCCCCCGCTCAGCAGGTCATTGCCCGACCCGCCGAAGAGATTGTCGTCGCCCTCTTCGCCATCGATGATGTCATTGCCATCATCGCCCAAAAGGTCATCGTCCCCATCATCGCCCCAGAGCACGTCATTGCCGCCCTGGCCCGAGACGAAGTCGTCCCCTTCGCCAGCTCGCACAATGTCAGCACCGCCGCCGGCCACAATGTAGTCCGTTCCGGCAAAGCCGAACACCAGATCACCGGCCGAGGTGCCAACTAGAACATCCGCACTAGCCGTGCCCACCAGATGACCCGAGCCCGACAGAGGCGATGGACCGCCATTGTTGTCCTCATCCTCCTCCTCGTCCTCATCCGAGCCACAGTCCTCGTCATCGTCGTGTTCGGAACCGTGATCTTCCTCGTCTTCCTCATCCTCATGATCCGGAGACTCGTGCTCGTCTTCGTCGTCCTCATCATCATGGCCGTCATGGTCACCGTCTTCGTACCCATGCTCGACCAGCTGTGGCGAGCCGTTGGCCACAAACCGGATGGTGTGGGTGCCATCACTTAGCGTTGTCAGCCCGTTTGCATCCGTGCTTTCTTCGAAGTCCGCCGCGAGCGTCCCCTCAGGCAGCTCGATCACGTCCTGGGACCGCAAGGTGCCAACAATGGTGTCGTTGCCGCCATTGGAGCGGAACACGATGCGGTGCGCCGAAGCCAAGGCCGAGATGTCGACAATGTCGTCGCCGGCCTGGCCATCGATGGTGATGGTGTTGAGGCGAAGATCGGTTTGGGAGAAGTCCCCTATGATCTCGAAGGTATCGTCACCAGCAGTCCCCGCAGTGCCGGCCGGATCAAAGCCATTAATACGGATCTCCTCGATCTCGTCGAGTTCGGCAATGATCGAGGCATTGTCAGTGCCGTTGCGGGTAACAACAATCTCGGTGGAGGTTGCAATCGTCAGACCAGCGGCAAGCGCTTCGGCCCTGGCGTAAATGCGATAGACTTCCGCGCTGGCATTGCCATTGATCACGAAGGTGTCGCCGGCAGCTCCTTCTGTGCCGCCATTAACCAGGTCACGCCCATCGGTGATGCCACCCGCACCATTGGCATTCCAGATGATCGTATCGTCTCCGGCATCCCCGTTGAGCGTGTCAACACCAGCATTCTGGTTTGGACGGGTGACGTTGAGGGCGAAGTTGTCGATAAAGAAATTGTCCCCGATGTCCCAATTGTTTCCATCGCCAGCCGTCAGGAAGCGAATTGCCGAGTTGGCGCCGATCTGGCTGGCCGAGAGTGTTGCGGTAAAGGTGCCGTTGCCATTATTGGTCGTGCTGCCAAGCGTTCCGCCGGTCAACGTCTCCCAGGCATTGGTGAGGACATTGCGGGCCTGGACAATGACGCTTTGTCCGGCACCCAGATTGTCGTCCTCGAAAGCGAATGAGACGGTGGCGGCGGTAGCGCCAGCAAGATCGATGGCACGTTCGATCGTTTCTCCGCCATCAACACCCTGGTTAAACTGGAGCCTGCCGCCGCTGACAGTGATATCGCCAGCCGTGGGGTTCGTCGTCTCGCCACCACCTTCGGCCCAATTGCCGGGGAAGACGATGGTGCCTGTGCTGTTGTTGTAGGCAACGGTGCTAAAATTGTCGCCCATGATGCCGGTATCGCTGCCGATGCCGCCGCTCAGGGTGTCATTGCCGTCACCGCCGTTGAGGGTATCGGCGCCTTCACCACCATTGATGGTATCGTTGCCACCAAGGCCGTTGAGCGTATCGTTGCCGCCGAGGCCATTGATCAAGTTGTCAGCAGCCGTGCCGTTGATGGTGTTTGGCCCGGCTGTCGCCCCGGCGACCGGAGTGGTGGGTGCGGCTGCTGCCAGGATGAAGTCCGCGGCGGTGACGCCGTTGGCCCCCGTAGCTTCGACTTCCTCAAGGCGGATGGTGCCCAGAGTTGCGCCTGCTGCGTCGCGAACTGTGATCAAGGTATCATCAACACCACCGTCTTCGATGTCAGCGATGGTGACCCGAGTAGCGAAGTTCGCCGCGGTGACACCAAGCGCGCTGAGATCGATCAGATCTTGGGTGGCTGCGCTTCCGCCCACCGAGTCGAAGTTGTTGATGGTGTCGGCACCAAAATCGGCTGCGGTGTAGCGGATAATGTCATTGCCGCTGCCCACCTCGATGGTGTCGTTGCCCACACCGCCGATGATGGTGTCGGCATCGCCACCGGCACCGCCACTCAGCGTGTCGTTGCCTTCGCCGCCGTCGACGAGGTCGGAACCGTCACCGCCATCAATCGTGTCATTGCCAGCGCCGCCGAAGAGCTCGTTGGCGTTCGCATTGCCGTTGATGACGTTGTTGAGGGCATTGCCCGTGCCACGCACCGCTGCACCATTGAGGTCAAGATTTTCGGCATTGGCGCCCAGTGTGTAGCTAACGAAGGCTTCGACCCGATCGGTTCCGCCGACCGCCAAGTCGGCATTGGCTTCGGTCACCACGTCGCCAGCGTCGTCTACGACGAAGACGTCGTTGCCGTCGCCACCGATCAGTGTGTCCGCACCTAGGCCGCCATCAAGCGTGTCATTGCCGGCAAGACCGCTGAGCGTATCATTGAGATCGCCGCCGTTGATGACGTTGTTGAGGCCGTTACCCGTCCCGGTGAACGCGCCACCATCGGCACCGCGGTAGGTGAGGTTTTCCACATTGGCCATAGTCTCAAGCGAGAGCGCCGTGAGGAAGGTCTCGATGCGGTCCGTACCCTGATTGGCGGCTTCCACGACCACGTCGGCAAGGTCATCAACACCGTATACGTCATTGCCACCACCGCCGACCATGATGTCGGCACCCACCGCGCCGGCGAAGTCGTCGGACGTGGCATTGAGACGGGTATCGATCTCGTCGTCGTCAGCGCCGCCGACCAGGAGGTCGTCGCCAGCGCCACCAACGAGGTCATTGTCGCCAGTGCCGCCAAAGATCAGGTCGTTGACCGTGCCCCCGGTGATCGCGTCATCCACGCCGGCTTCACCCGCAATGAAGTTGGCAACCAGGGACGCAGCTAGATTGACACCGCTTGCCGCGCTGGTGCGGGTGGCCGGATCGGCACGGCTGATCAGGTAGTCGTCCGCACCTAGCGCGTAGCCATAGACGCTGGCGCCGTTGAAGTTGATGCGTTCGACGCCTGTTTCGGCATTGGTGCCGTTGTAGTGACCGGCCACGGTGATCGTCTGGGTCACCGAAGTGGTCGCGCCAGTCGGCATGCCATAGCTGATGACGAGATCCCCGGTGTTGGTAGCCGGGTTGCTGTCGACTGCCGAGAGGCTGGACAGGGTTGGAGTCGCCAGACCAGTTACCGGATCAATGATCACCACCCCGCTGGCATCGACAGCGTTCGGCGCCAGGATGGAAATGCGATCCGCCGTGCCGCCCGCCGTTGGGCTGGTGGTGGCGACGAACTCGTTGATGAGGTCGTTACCATCGCCGGCACCGAAGGAATAGGTGTCGTCACCGGTTCCGCCATTTAGGGTATCGACACCGCTATTGAGCGACGGATTCGTGAAGTTGATGGCCAGGTTGTCGATTGTCACCAGGTCGGTGATGGAGTTTGCATTTCCACCAGCGACCTCAAACCTGATCACGGCGGTGGCGGTAAACGGCCCGGTAAGATTCACCGCCGTCAGGCCTGAAGCAGTGCTGCCGTTGATCGTCTGTACGGTCTGCCACGGTGCTGAGCCATTTGGCGAAAAAAGGACGGTGACAGTTTCACCCGCATCGAAGCCAGTCTGGGTGACGTTGTAGCTGATTGTCGCGCTAGTTGCTCCCGCCAGGTTCAACGTCCGCTGGATTTGAGCGGAGTCCACACCGTTGTTCAGGCTGTCGCTGTCTCCGAACACCAAGACGCCGTTGGTGATGCGGATCTGCCCTTGGCCAGCACCTCCGTTGAAGCCTCCAGTGTCGTTGGATTCGGTCCAGCTGCCGACAAAGCCGGCGCCGCCGCCGTAGCCGCCCGAGAAGTTATCAGTGGCCGAAGCGGTGTTCGTGCCCGGTCCGCCGACAAGGATGTCGTTGCCCGCTCCGCCGTTAAGCGTATCTGCGCCGGCTAGGCCGAGGATCAGATCATCCTGAGCTGTGCCGTTGAGAGTCGCGTCGTTACCGGGGGTGCCGACAATGATGTTGAGCGGGTTGTTGTCGCTGAAGGTGATCTGCTCGATGTTACGGAGGCGGTCGGTGCCGTCGATAGCGTTCTCGATGGCATGGGTGACCACGACCTGTCCGTCGGCCGTCGCCGAGAAGGCGTATTCGCCACGGGCGCCGCGGAATGCCGCAATGTCCGTATCGGCGGTCGCATCCGCACCCGAGGTGGTGATCTCGCGGATGATCTGAAGTTGGCCGGGATTGATCTTGCCCTCGAACATCCAGGCGCTCAGGGGCTTGGTGATCGCTGTTCCGCCCGTTTCGGCTGTGACCACGTTGCCGGCGGCATCAAGGCGTAGAGTAACCAGGCTCGTCATGCTTTTTATGTTCGGGTTACCAGCAAGCTCGACGCCGATGGGACCATTTTCATCCCAGCCTTGCATGATGCCGATGCGAACGTTGAGCCACTTGTCGCCGTCGAGGATATCGTCGCCGCCATTGCCCTGGAGGACATCGCTGCCGTCGCCGCCCAGGATGATGTCGCCACTGAAGAAGCTAACGCCAGCCCCAAGGACGTCCTGAAGGTTTTTGATAAGGGCGATGCCCTGGGCATCGAGATAGCTTCCGAGGTAACCTTCAGTACCGCCCTGAGAGGAAGGCAGGCGTTCTTCGGCCGAAGCTTCCGAACCTTTGAGCACGTCATTAAAACGGCTGCCGGAAAGTCCCTCCATGGAGGCGTATTCGTCGAGCGACGCATTCTGCGGCAGGGTGGGGGCTTCGTCGAAGACGATCGGACGCGAGAGGTCGGCGTTAACCCCCATCGTGTTGTCCTTGTAGGTCGCCCAATCATAGCCGGACATGCCGGCCATCTTGCCGCGGCCGGGGCTGCCGACCATGATGTCGTCGCCGCCTTCACCGATGTACTCGTCGAACCCCCCGTCGCCGAGGAACACATCGTTCCCGTCGATGCCGTCATGAGCGAATACTTCGTCGAAGTTGTCGCCAGGGGCGCCGTCGAACGTGCCGGTTTCGATCCAGTCATCACCCTCGTTGCCGAGAATACGTTCGGCGTTCTTGTTGCCGTAGATGAAGTCGTTGCCACGACCGGCGAACACTTCCGAGCCCATGTCGGTGCCCAGGAAGATGAAGTCCTGGCCGTCATTGCCCATCACAAGGTCAAGGCCCGGGCCGGCATGGACAACGTCATGGCCCTTGCCAGACTTGATGTTGTCGTCGCCACCGGAGTCCACAATTATGTCGTCGCCGTCCCCGCCATTGATGATGTCGTTGCCAAACCCGCCTTCCAGCCGGTCATTACCGCCATCGCCATAGAGCGTGTCGTCACCAATGCTGGCAATCAGCGTGTCGTTCTGGTTCGTGCCGCCGAGTACGACATGGTCGCCGCCAGTATATTTCAGGTAATTGGTCTCGACTTGGGACGTAACCGGATTGTCGCGGATCACCAGCGGGCTGAGCAGGCTGCCACCCGTGGGATCGTTACCCAGATTGTCGGCAGATTCGTCCACTGGGGTGTCAGGATCGTCAGCAAGGACGCCGTCGGCACCTGCCGTTTCGCCAAGGCCCGCATTGTACTGCTTGGTTTGGTCAATCTCGAGGATAAGGCCCGGTGTGGAGAACACATCCGAGGGCAGGTGGGTGGCGTCCGTGTTGCGCATGATCATGGCAGCGAAGGAGTTGTTCTCCATCTCGCCGAACAGGTGCAGGCCATCGAGCCGCTGCAGGTAGTAGAAGCGGTCGCCGCTCTGCAGTTTTTCCATCTGCGTTTCGAAGACAAAGTTGAAGGTCGAGCCTAGCATGCCACCGAACGGCATGATCTGTTCGGCCAAGCCACCGATCCAGAGATCGACATTGTTGAGGCCGCCGAGCTTACCCGCGGCTTGTGCGCCCCCGGCATAGGCATCTGAGCCATTGAGGAAAGCCTGTCGATCGGCCGGCGGAACGCGTCCGTTAACAGTGGTATTAGTGATGATTGCAAGGGCAGCATCACGCTTGCCGGCAACCGTAGTTTCGCTTGTGATCATCGAGTGCGTGCCATATGCAGCAACAAAGTTGATGATCGAGGCCTCGTGCTTGAGATGGGCCGCGAAGTCGACCCAGCTCTCGTATGGCTTGAGCAGCGAGTCCTGGTTAGCCGCCTGGTAGAACTGGGCGCGGGTGGCATTGAGCGAAGGCACGCCTGTATCACGACCGCGAGCCAGGTTGATCGTGGCGAGGTCGAGCGGCAGCCCAAGGAGGTTGTTGCGCAAGGCGCTAGTAACGAACTCGTCGATCTCGTTGCCGACCTGGCGCGTCATGCCGCGGATGATAGCACCGGCCGAGATGCCGGCATCAACACCGGAGGTGCCGCCATTGTTCTCGAACTGAATGGGATTCAGGAAGCCTTCAATTAGTCCGATATGGTCGGCATTGTACTGGGGATCGAAGCGTTCGATGCCCTCGTTCAGCATCGAATGGCCGAAGCGATAAACCACATGGGCGAACTCGGCCACGATGTTCGGATCTATCGTGACGTCGTAGCCGTCGGGAACCAAGAACACGTTGATGTTCGGTTGGACCTTGCGGGCAAACTCCTCGAACACCAGATGCTGGTACTGCATCTCGGTGCCAAACTTAGCCGCCTGAAAGATCCGTTCGCCGTCCCAGTTGAACGTGTTGAGGAAGGTGTCGAGTGCCACCGGGTCAGCGGGCAGGGTTGCCGGAAGGGCGTCCACCTGCGCTTGTGTAAGATCGGTGGCTAGCCATTCGTTGATGAAGGCCATGTCCTTGGTCTGCAGGATCGTCGCCTTCGTGTGTTCTACGAGGCGATTGTGTTCGGAGTGGAACACGTGGTGGACGGCTGTCAGGCCGATATTCTCGTTTGCGCGACCATCACCGGCGACATAGTGCGCGTCCAGCAGTTCGTTGTCATAGCTGCCGTCCGCGGCGCCGCCGTCGCCGTTACCCAGTCCGATCTCAATATCGCCGTCTGCCAAGCCGCTCGGAACTGCGGAATGGGCGATGTCCGCAAGGAACGCATGCCCGGTGCGCAATGCATTGGCAGGGACCAGCGTGCCGGCACCATTGTTGTCGGCCGGATTGGCTTCGACCAGGCCTGTCGTGGTCATGAACTGCGGATAGCCGTTGGGCCCGCGGATGAACTCACCATAGGGGTCGGTAAGGAGCAGCGGTACATTGCCGACATCCTTGTCGAGCAGTTGAATGCCAAGGAGGTCGGCCGCTTGTTCCTTTAGGTCGGCCCAAGTGGCCATGCCGCCCTGTGCGCCATGAATAAGCTCGCCTGTGACAACCGGCTTGCCATCGGCACCGAGTGCATAGTCGCGCAGGAACACCTGGTGCGAAGCGTGAGAGGTGTAAGTCTGATTTTGATCAACGAAGGCGGTGGTCGTGTTGAGCGGACGCGTGTTGTCGGCGGACTCGTCAACGAGTGTCGCCGGATTGTCCACCATGACGCCGTCCGGGCCCGGTCCAACAGTTGCCCGGGTCAGGATCATAAAGTTCGCTGCACCCGGCGCAGTGCTGTAGAGTGGATCGTCTGGCATTAGTGGGATCATCACCGACCCGCTGCCGCCCTTACCAACCAGATCAAGGCCATGATCGAAGAACTGGCCGAACAGGGTGAACCAGGAATTGAAAGGAGCCGAGAGGCCTTCGTCAGGCGCGGCATTGGTGATGAGGAGATTTATGCCATCGAGTTCGATGCCATAGGCGATGAGCAGTGCGCTGAGCTCGACATAGCCAGCGCTGCCTTCCAGATTAGATTGGGCCGTCTCGACTTCCGCAAGCGCATTAGCAGCTGCCTGTTGCAGCGCTATGTTGTTGGGGCTGGCTGCAGCGGCAGCCGACGCGTTGGCATAGTTGCGCTCGGCGATCGAGACGGCATCGAACAACGGCTTGAGCGGGGAGTAGGCAGCAGAAATCTGGTTGGTAATAGTGAGGCCAGGGTCTTCATGGCCGGCGCGTTCAAGGGCTGTAAGGATAGCGGCGGGATTGCCCAACGTCTGGTCGACGATAAGGTTTGAGATAATGCGAACCTCTGGGTCGATGACGTCTCCCGGGCCACTGCGATTGCCGATTACAGTTCCATTAGGAAGGGTCGTTGTCGGTCCGTCGTTATCGACGCCAGGCGTATAGGATATTGGCATCATCTGGACAGCAGGGCCGGGATTTGCATCAACGAACAGCTGCCGGAAGTCGGTACCGAGACCCTCAGGAAACTCTTCGTCAGAGGAGCCCCATTGGGGGTTGAGCAGGTGGTTGTAGGAACCGTCGACGGTCCGCAGCCCCCAGGAGATATTGTAGGCCGGAATGGAGCCGGCCTGGCCTGCAGTTCCGGTACCAAATAGAGGGCGGCCCTGTAGTCCGTTGCTCGACTGATATAGCGAATGATCTTCAGCGATCTTGATCTGCTGCAGGATGAATTCCAGATCGCTCTTGATATACGTAACCATTGGGTCCCCCAGTTGTTTTGCCGAGTCTTGCTGTTCACATTGCTCCGCTGGGAGCGGTTGTTCCCGTCAAGACAATTGCCTTCTCTCCTGGAGTGTGCCGGTTTCCCTCGTTGTCGGTCAGGTCGGAAGGTCTAGTCATGTGTTGGCATGAAGGTCGGGCGCAAACTGAGCCCTTGGTCGGATTTGAACCCGACCTTGGTCGGAGAGCCAAAAGACTGAAGACTAAGTCGCCCGAACCAAAGTAACCTCGATTCCAGATTTAGTTGTCAGCGGGCCAACCACATGGAATAACTTGTTTACAAGAAATACGAAGTCGGAGCTCCGGGGTCCATGGGCCGCCAATTTCCCGCTCTCGAACCTCTCAAGCGTGTATGGCGGGAGTTAAGCCTCGCCCGGAAATTTGTTTTGGCCGGCGGCTTATCTACTCTGGCAGCCATGTTACTTTGTGGCACGCTGACGACGACGATCATGACGGATGCTTTAATGCAGCATCATTCCAGAGCGATTGCGATTGCACTGCAAGCTGCCATCGGCCAACACGTTCAGGATCTTGAAGGGAACGACGCAAGCAGCGGCTCGTCGAAGGATCGACTCGGTTCTTTGACACAGACCGCACCTTTTGTTGCGCAATTTCCGCATCTGGACGTCTGGGGCCTTAACGGTGAGCTGATCTTCTCCAATTCACCGGACGTAGCACATGACAAAACTCTAATACCTGCGCCGGTTGTGGCGGCGTTGCGTGGGCAGGTTTCGGCTGCGTTCAGCGATATGCAAGCAGCTGAGTTCGTAGCGCATGGCTTCAAGGAAGACTTCATTGAAATCTACTTTCCACTGCACAGTAGCTTGGGAGGGGAGATTATTGCCGCCGCCCAAGTTCGTGAAACCACGACGTATCTTGAGCAAGATCTGCTGCGCTTGACGGTTTCGACATGGACCGCTGTTGCAGTCTCTAGCGGTTTGGCTCTGTCACTGCTGTATGGAGTAGTGAAGGAAGGCAGCCTTACAATCGATCAGCAAAGGCGATCGCTGATGCGTCGACTGGTACAAAGTCGCAAGCAATTGCAGCGTAACCGCCTTCTTAGGGAAGAGGCGCAACGGCTTTCGCGCAGCATCACTGAGCTGACTGATGAACACCTAGTTAACATCGGCACCGATCTGCATGATGGCCCGGCCCAATCGATCGGCCTTGCAATGATCAAGCTCGGTCAGTTGAGAGGGACATCTGAGCGAAAGAAGCAGAGCGTTGTTCTTGATGAAGTGGAGGCTGCGCTTGGTGAAGCTTCGGACGACCTGCGCAACATCGCCACCGGTTTTGTGCTCCCCGACATCGACGAGCTTGACCTGGAGGGTGTGATCCGCCAGGCCGTCGAACATCATACGAGGCGCACTGCTGTCCGGGTGAAGGTCGAAGTCATGGCAGAGGCATTCTACCCGTCACGTGCTCTTGGCGTTTGCGCATATCGGTTTGTGCAGGAGGGGCTCAACAACGCTCTGCACCATGGTCTTCCCGATGAGGTCACTGTGACTGCTATACTAGAGGGGACCTTGCTAAAGTTGTCGGTGTTGAACAACTACCTGCCTGGGAGTCACAGTGCCCATGTAAATCGAGCGCACGGACTCGGACTGGCAGGGCTGCGCGCGCGCGTTCATAGCATCGGCGGCAATTTTCTTTTTGTTCAAGATAGCGGCCGCGCACGCATTGAGATGTGGCTGGATATGAGCGAACCGCCTCAGCAGCAACATCAGGAGCTCGATCAAACACGCAGACGGAACGCCTGAAAATGGTGCACTGCAGTCTTGCTTTGCCTCTCCTGAGAGAGCGATAGCAGGGCGCAGTGGCGAGAGACAGAAGGTGTAGCTAAATTCGATCCTTACAGACCCTGTTGAAGCGCCAACTTGCCCCAACGCTCATCCCAGAGCTCTCTGTGTTGAAGCCAAACAACAATGCGCTTGAAATCATGCCGGGCGCACAGCGCCTCTGCACGATGTAGGGCGGCTTCCACCGCCATCGGGCCTTCAATTGCTGCTTTAATCTGCTGACCTTTCGCTGCCCAGTCAGGCCAGAAGACAACCGCCGTTATTTGGCCGAACTGAATGCCCGCGATGGTGAGCATCCGAGTATCGCTGCTAATACCGATGGTGATCGCGTCTGGGGCGATTTCGTCCTCGTCCTCTGTCCATTGATAAATACGCGTCATTCACTTTCCCGATGTTCTCGGAGTGTGCCTGCTGGTGCGGCCCAAGACTAGTTTGGTAGCCGATCCGGGCGATGCTTTGAAGTAGCCATATTGTTGTCGCGGGGCGAAAACATTCTGGGGAACTCTGTGCGTTGAGCGGGGCGGCAGGTTTGGGGTAAATTGTAGTCGACAGAAGGACGCACTGACTCCAGCTTGGCTCTATATGGATCGGCCCCAACCTTCTTTGTTCCTCATCGCTTGGTTTTGCGGTCAAGTGACCTTCGCTGTCTGCTACGGGTAAGCGGGCCACCTTGTTACGGCTCTCTTGGTGGCCTTTTCTAGTGAAGGGATAACGCTGGGTCCGGCTGGTGAAGCAAAAGCTGCAGGCTTACTTGGAACAAAACCGGTTTCACCGGCCCAGCACTTCCGCCTCTGTCACTGCAGAGATCGAATAGTGTTTGGCTGTTGAGAGCTTTGGAGCTTCGAAGTGGCTGCGGAACTTTTCTTCCCAAGAGTTGTATGAAGCGCCCTGTGGCCGAACGTCTACTCGGCTCTTCGTCGTTGGTTGACTAGTCATTGGATCACCCCATTTGCGAGGCGGTCATGATAACCGTGTTCTTTAGTGTAAAGGTTATAAGAGAAGCACAGCCGGCTGTGGAAGCTGAAATGGGCCCGTTCTTAACCAAACAGCATCGTCTCAAACCCTGATCTAGCTAGCCTCGTCGGGGTTCACGGGAAGCGGTATCGGGTTCGAGTGCCGTGGTGGGGGAACAACGACCGACGCGGCGGGCGCGTCATCATCCGAGCTATTTGAAGTTGTTGCTCTGTCGTCAGAGTTGCTGCTTGAAATTGAGCTAGCCGGAGTTGTTGCCAGTTCAGTCATAACTTCTCCGCGCCCTCGCAGCATGTCCGAAGCTGTGCAGGCAGTCAGGGGGATCGACGCAGCAACCGTAAGCAAAATTCGCGAAATCATTTCTTAGCCCTCATCACCGTGCCTGAGACTAAGCTTAACAACTCGTTAAGGGAATAGATGGTTACCCGATGATGTACGCCTTTCTGACATGACTAGTGTTAGTGTTAACGCTGCCCAGGCCTTCCCTGGCCTGTGCACCTCCCGAACCTGCGCCGGCTAACTGATCAGTACAGATAGGCACCCCACCCATAGCATCGTCCATGATTTCCGATCATCCATGGTCCGCTCCTGCCTAGGCCAGACAACAGGGGCAAGGACGGGCTTCATCTGCCACCTTGGAAATACCCGAGGACCGAACTCTGCCGCTAGCGCAGCGTTCCTCTTGGCTACGTCAGGGGCATGGCGCCAGGCGATCGGACGCCGGCGCACCGCCGATACTCCGGTAACGAGCAGTGATCTCAGTAGAGACGTCAAAAACTGGATTTTTCGTGTGGATACTCGCACAGTCTCCGGGGCTGGCCGATGACGGTGTTGCTCGCAATGGCCAACGTCAAAAACGAACCAAATGGCGCCGAGAGTTGAGGGCTGCAACCGGAAACCCGCCATGGCAAGCCCTTTATACCCGCTGACGCTATCAAGCATCCATCCGCCTAGTTGTTCCGTAACGCGGAATACCGTGTTCAGAAATCGCATTGCCGCGCTGACCGATGGCAGGCCTAGTTCCCTCTGACATCAATGGGCATCCAGAGCTGCTGCGGCGACCTGAAGGAAGCTGCCGAACGGGACCGTGGGTACCATAAGCTTACGCGTACACCGAACAGCGATACCTCAGATAAACATTCGAATGGTATTCACGCTATCTCGACCGACCTTTCCTGCCGATCGAGCTCTTCAAGCTGCTTTGCGTTCAGTCGCTTGCCACCCCGCGAAACGATGACGACGTTACGTTCGTCATCATAGATCGTTCTGAGGAATTCTAGCACCGCGGCTGCGGACTTGTGGGTTGATCGATGATCCACCGGACCACCAAAAATCTGAAGTTCGTATGGCATTGGTGCTCTTAAGATTGGACGCTGGCGCCTGATCAGGCGGTTGCTGAGGCAAGCGCTAACAAAGCCCAGCCAAGTATCAAAGCGCTCTATCACATCGAGACGTTGAGACTTCGCCGGTGCATAAACTTGCTATGTACACGTTGTGGCGCTGGTTACCGCGCCCACCCGTTCCCGGCGAGCCTGTCGCCGAATCCCGATTAAGTGCGACCCGGTGCTCATTTGGGATAGCGTCGTGGAACGTCTGTATGAAATTTTGCTGAGCCATGGCTACCCGCCCGAAGTGGTCGACTGGTTGCGCAGGTTTAGAACACAAACCATCATCGCTTTAGCGCTTCTGTCGTGGGCAATCTTTATTGGTGTGGGATGGATGCTTTGGACACTAGCGGGCGCAGTGGTTCGTTTTATCTGAGGGTGTCTTTACGTCCATCATCACCCAGGGGCCAATTTCGGGTCCGCCCTTTGGTGATTGCGTCCGCAGTGCCAAGAATGATGATCAAGGGCGCAAGAAAGAGCCACATGGCGGCCTCTTTGAGAGCACTTGAGGGAGTTGCGTCACGATTGAACATGGAGGAGCCTCGCACGCGGTTGCGGAAACCGTGATTGCCGGTTGGCAATCGCGTGGGCGTTCCAGGCATATGCCAGGCTCCGAACCTTTCTGACACAGCCAAACGTCAGCAGCAATTAGGACGATGTATTAACCTTACCTGCGGAGCTCAGAGGCCTCCACCGGCTATCTCACTATGGAAGGGTAGATCATTGTTTCAAACAGGCGCCCTGTGTTGGGCCGCAGAGCTGGTCTAACCAGAAATCAAAATCGTGGCGGACCAAGCATACGATCTCAGATCACAACTGGCTGATAGTCGCCCATATCTCATCAAGGGCCCAAAAGAAAAGCCCTGCACCTTGGAGGGCAGCAGAGCCTTTCCTGCCGCAATGCGTGGCGTTGCTGCGGCAGGGCAGCTAACGGGCTGGCGGCTTCATGGTTGCCATTTTCTCGTCAGGCGAGGGTCGACCTGATATCGGCACTGCCGTCCATTGAGAGACTGACTGCTGTAGCGGTGTAGCAGTCTTTTTCCAGTTTGATGGGTCTTTGTTTCCAGAATAAAGGCGAGCCATTCTAAGAGCCTCGCCTGGCCTCTTCCAGTAAACCCTGGCCACAAGATCCGTGGGGTTACCATGCTGGACCAAATCGATGCCCAAAGCCGACTTCGCTGCGGCTTCTGGTGTGCTTGCTTCTACAAGAATGTCGGGTGGAACTGGGATAATGGCTCGCGCATCGAATACGCGATAGTTGATTGTCATACTGGGCGCCTCGCAACCCCGTAGCAACAACTTCCAACAAAAGTAGTTGCTCCGACTAGGGACTTTAACCTGCATCACGCTCCGGGCTCTCATGCCAATTTGGAGTTGCCCCATAAAAACCGGACAGGATCAGATTTCTGTTTGGCGGTTTAAGAACTCACGCGAGGAGCAATATCCAAAGCCTTGTGCCGGTGAAGCGTGTTGTAGTGCTCGAACCACAATGGCAGTTGGGCGGTGACGGTTTGTGCGTCGGGAATGGAATGGACCGAGACGTAGTCGCGCTTGAATGTTTCAACAAAGGCTTCGGCCATTCCGTAATGTCAACCAACCGTGTTTGGGTAACCCAATGTCGCTCCATTCATTGATGAGAGCTACCAACTGTAGCAGTAGTTCTCGGCAAAAGAAGGCTCCCCTTGAAAGGTGGCGGCTTCTGGCTGAAAGCTCCATGATGGTCCAGTCCCCACCCAGGGCGATCCAAGTCCGATGTGTTCGACATGCCGAGCGCTTCTACAACCTAAGGCGCCGACACTCGACGCTGGGCTAGCTCAGCCCCGTGTGCTACAAAGAGCAAGCAATGCAAGCCTAACTTGTCCTCCGAACGGGCAGCAGCTCAGACCTCCTTAGAAGAGCTGAATGTCGCTGTAGCTAATCCGATGGCTGGTTAGCTAACATGGTTGGTGTAGGTGTAGCAGCCAGCTGACGGGGCTGTATGCTCCGATGGGGTTGGGGTGGTCGGTACCAGCTTGAGCCGATTGTCCATCAACGTATATGAGCCTTGAGCTTTCTCAGTACCGGCATGATCCGTCCGGCGCCCGCGGCAGGCGACTTACTGATCAGGTAATAGACGCTTCCCCGGTCTTCGGGGCGATTGTTGCCTTCAAGTTCATTGAAGTGCGCATCCAAGATGTTCCAGCCCTTCCGGGAAATCATTCTGTGGAAAGACGCGGCAGAATACCTACTCCCCCAGTTCCAACCGGGCGCCGGCGTTTCGAAGTACGAGCGCTTGTTGTTAGCAGTAGAAACAACTGTCTGCACAATAAGGAACTTCTTTGCCATGGCATAGGACTTGTCGAGCACCTCTTCAGGGTTGGTGACGTGATACAGACCCCCGACGTTCGCAACGATGTCGTAGGAACCTAGCCCCTCTGGCTGGTTCACGTCCGCTAGTCTGAAGCTGCAGTTGGACAATCCTAAGCGCTCGGCAATCTGAGGAGCTTTGCTCAGGTGGCCCTCGCGATTGTTGTCGATGCCGACACATTCAGAAGCGCCAAAGTGCCTGGCGAGCATCACAAAGAACCCATCTGCGCAGAAGAGCTCAGCGAACGAGACTGGCAGGTCGACTGAAGTCCGGCTTTTCGCGAGCGCTTGCAGGATGTACCCGCCGAGGATGGCTTCTTTTGCGCGCTGGTTCTTATCGTAGATGCCAGGGATTTGCTCGTTGTCTACGCCAAACCAACGGTACGAATGATAGAGTGGGCCAAGGTCGCTTAAGGGATTCGATTGTTCCATGCTCTCGATTACCGCGACACCAAAGCGGCATCCCTTTCCCTTTGATTCTCGCCATACCTGCAGTGCGAATTTACATCTGCGAACTAGCTGCACAATCCTAGAACTGCGTGTGCAACAAGATGTTTGGATAGCCAAATATTTTGCTCAGCAGTCAACCCAAAATGCCCGTCGAGCACGAGCTTGCAAGAAGTGGTCAAAAGTCTGGCTATGTAGACTTGCCCAGGTGTGAAGCCGTGTTTGAGATGCGCGATAAAAATTTGTCACCATGATGTTGAACCAAGACCGTCAGGTAAAAGGCGCTTAAGATAGTACGCAGGTGGCCTGGAGTGCGCCGTCATTCCTGGTATCCGAGTAATAGTGCGGCAATGTTGCTACACAGTGCGCGCATAGCTCCACAACGATCTTTGTGAGTAGCGAAGCACCCGAACAATATGCTTTGTGTAGGTGGGCGCTTGGTAATAACGAGCGTCCAAGAGGGAGCAGATTCGCCGCCGCAAGCTCATGCTGCTCCCTCTTTACTTCTCGTCTTTACCAAATTAATGCGCCGAGCCATATTGTCGCTGCGCTGACCTACGGGGATGCGAAGCGAGGGCTCGGAGGGTATGCGGCGGCGGCTGGGTCCTCGCGCCCGCCAAACTCCAGCACGGCCTTGAGCCGGACTAAGGGCACATGCTTGCTGATCGGTCTCGCGATACAAGCCGGACGACAGCCGTCGCCCATTCGAGGTCAGCCTTACTTGCAATAGCCGGCAGATCTTGTGCCGTAACGGGTGCGGGTAGGGTACTTTGGTGAATGAATCCCAGGAATTCTAGACCTGAGCTGCGGCCTAATTCATTCACCTATAGGCGAGCTGTGCTCCGCAAAGAGGAGTTGCCCGCAGCATAGGCGCAGACAACTCCAAACTCGCGTTTACAAATGTCCGTTCAAGTCGAGCTTGCGCAGTTCCTTGATGAAGCCGTCGCGAATGTCGTCGCGGTCCAGCGCGAAGATCACGTTGGCGGTAAGGAAGCCGAGCTTTGAGCCGCAATCAAATACCTTGCCGTCATATTTGACGCCTGTGAAGGATTGTTGCTCCATCAGCACCTTCATGGAATCGGTGATCTGGATTTCCCCACCGGCGCCCTTTTCCTGCGCGCTGAGGAGGGAGAAGATCTCCGGCTGCAGGATATAGCGGCCCGAGATGAAGAGGTTGGAAGGCGCTTCGCCGACCTTGGGCTTTTCGACCATGCCATTGATAGGGAAGCCCGTGTCGGGGCCTTCGCCGCGCTCGATAATGCCGTAGCTCGACACTTCGCTCGGGTCGCATTCCTCGACGCCGATGATATTGCCGCCGTGTTTCTCGTAGGCGTCCATCATCTGGCGGAGCACGCCGGGATTGGCGCGGAAAACCATGTCCGGCAGAAGGAGGGCAAAGGGGTTGTCGCCCACGATATCCCTAGCGCACCAGACGGCGTGCCCAAGGCCCAGCGGCTCCTGCTGGCGGGTAAAGCTGGTGCGGCCGGCCGAAGGAAGCTCCTTGCGCAGTTCCGACAGGGCTTCAACCTTGCCACGCTTTTCCAGCGTGGTTTCCAGCTCGAACTGCCGGTCGAAATGATCCTCGATCACGCCCTTGTTGCGTCCGGTGACAAAAACAAAATGCTCGATACCCGCTTCACGGGCCTCGTCCACTGCGTATTGGATCAGCGGACGGTCAACAACGGTCAGCATTTCCTTAGGCATGGCCTTGGTGGCGGGCAGGAAACGTGTTCCAAGACCAGCGACGGGAAAAACGGCTGTTCTGACGCGTTTGGGCAATGCTGGCACTCCAGTGATGAAATGGCGTAAATCGATCTCGGAATATCGGCAATAAGCCGCTGAAGTAATAAGATTTCGGCCAAGCGGTTAATGCAAAGAGCTTGTTCGCCGCGGGGGCAGGGCGCAACGAAGATGGTAGCGCCGAAGGGCTTGACCACCAGCTTCTATTCGGAAATTTGCGCTAAGGCCATCAGGGTCACGCCGGATGGAAAACTCCGCAGAGTACTCATGTCGTAGATAGATCAAGCAAACGCCTGGGCGTTGCAGCGGTAGATCGCTTCAGCCCCGCGAAGATTGCCTGATCAGTGATGAGCGAAGCCCAACTTAGAAGTCGCGGCACAGCCAATCTATCGCAGATGCACTTCGTAGCCGTTCGCCTTTGCTGAGTCTGCCTTGTGTGCCGCAGTGGTCCCATCGGCTTGGGCGTGAGCGGTTGCGACCACAAGGGAGATCAACGCGCTTTCGCCAGCCGTCAGGGTGAATTGAGTTATCAAAACTAAGATCGCTGAACATTGTCACCGGGATCATGCTCCGGCCCAGAGCTTCTTCGGATATACTGATTTCAATCATAAAATACCAAACCCGGGGCCACGATCAGCACGCTCGCAAGAAGCGCATTGTCCATGGTAGCTCAGAGAAACTTTGACCCTTCAGACGTTCGTGGAGCGTAGTAGAGCGTCCTGGCTACGTTACGAACCCCGAGTACACTCAGAATACCTGCGCTTACGCTGGGCACCCCTTACACCCAAAACGCAGTTGCCGGTGTCACTAGAGCAGCACGTAGCTGGCAAAAAGCAGCACCAGCGCAAGCAGGCTCCAGGAGCAAATCGCGCAATCAATGATAATCCAACCGCGTTGGGATCTACGGTAAGCAGGCGCTAAAGCCTTGTACCAAATACGCATGTTAGCCTCCCCTGCCGGCGGCGGTTCGCTCTACCAGCGGGTTGAAACTGCCAGCTAAAATCTCTTTGAGCAAGCCTGCACCTGCACGCCTGCGCAAGTTAGGAGTGAACAACTGATAAGGCGCTCAGAAACAAGTAGAGCATCCCTGCCCAGGGTACTGGCCAACCACTAGCTTACTAATGAAAATGGCCGTAGCTGAACGTTACCGGTTAGTAGTGCTGCCCTCAGGCTGCCGCATTGAAGAAAGTGAAATCACGTCAACCCGTACTTACTTTCGCTCGTCCCAAACGCTGCTTTGGCCGAAAACAAGTCCCTGGGAGGCATGTCGTCGCAGCGCGATATAGGCCGGACGAACCCCTTCGCGAACCAAATTCTGCGGAAACAACGCTGCTCTTGGTAGAGCCGGGCAGTAGCTCCTAGAAGCGTGGAGCAAGATGCTTGATATGCACTATCCCAAATAGGATACTGCGGCGAGTGCACTTATTTGAGGTCAGCAACGGCACGCTCAAGTGAGAATCGAAACAAGCGTTGCGCCGCCGACAACAGGAATCACCCAAGCCGCGGTTGCCAAGCCCAGTATCACCCAACCGCGCGGCAATGGCAGCGATTGAGGTGTATGAGTAGCAGCTGGAAATCGCATCAGTGGTCTCCTGTGTACGTACAGAAGATTCGTACTTGCAAATCACCAATGCATGCTTAGACAAACAGGTTCAATTTTAAATAACCGCTTATGACCACCTTTGCGTGAATGCGCGGACAGGGCTAGTAGTGTGGCGTCTATTTAGACCCCCAGGGCAGACAAATAGCGTCAAGGGCACCTTTACTGCAGGAAAGGAGGCAGCACTTAGCGCTACTGAGGTTTAGCCTCTCTAAACAATTGGCTGCTTTGCCTGAGCTGCGGAGCTTAGCAGACCATGGCTCAGCAGAGAGCCGCTGACTAGGGCGGATATACGCTGCCTGCATGTGCCGACGTAAACGAACCACATAGCTAATAGGGCAATCGGGAAGGCGACCATTCCTAAAAGGAGATTTTCGCCGAGCGCAGCCGATCCTAGTAAATACGCTGCAGGAGCGATGAGGGCAGCAGCAACCAGGAAACTGCGTTGTGCAACCCGACGCCATGCTCGCCCGTCGGCGCTGGCAACATCAGCCGCATCTTCCAGTCGAATAAGTGCACCATGTCCACCGGCGTCGCTGAAGGTGAAGGTGCCTGACCGACCAGGTTGAACGCAGGCGAGCATGCTGTCGTCTACAGCTACTGCGGCGATTTCCTCACCATCTGTGAAAGAAAGAACGGAAATCACCTTGAACGGGTGTGATTTTGCGGACCAACTTACCTGATCGATTGTCCCGGTTTTCTCCGACACAAATTCCTTTGTAGTCATATGGTAATGGTTGCTGTTCATGTTTGCCCCCGCACTTTGACATTAAACAGTACGGGCAGAAAGTTAACCAAAGGATAAGGGCTCGAAGTCCGAAATTCTAGTTCTTGAGTCGTGATTATCTATTCTGCTGCAGAAGTGTTTGCTTACCCCACCGTTCCGCAACAAAGTTGATCAACTGGACGCCGGTTCCTGCCCCATTCTCAGAGCCAAGCTGACAGCGTTTCTGCAGAAAGACGTTGTACTATCGGGTAAGGCGTCAATCTGGTGCCAAGCCAACTCTGCTATTTCTGAGCTACTCGGACTAGCCTGAAGGGTGAATTCCGTAGAGCCATATAGGGCAATGTAGTCGGTCCTGGTCGCCGGTGAGGGGTTAGGGAGAATCCCAAGCAGTTCTGGCGAAGAGGCAATCCTGTAGCCAGTCTCTTCAAGCAGTTCCCGGATAGCAGTTTCATGAGGGTCCTCGGGAGGTTCTACACCGCCCCCAGGAAGGTGCCATCCAGGTTTATACGTATGTCGGACCAGCAAGACCTTCGTACCGTCAAACAAGGCGATTTGGGCGCCCAAAGTTGATCTCTGCTTAAGCCAAAGAGCTGTGTAGAAAGCGCGATGAAACAGGTTTCCAAGTGCCATGAGCTTGGGATAGCCCGCGCGATCCATTGCATCAACTCGCCAAGAGCCCCAGCTCACAAACATACTGGCGTTTTGCTTGGAGTAAGGTCTCTGTGGCCCACGCAAGCGCGTAGCTGATGCAAATTACGAAGAAACTGAGTGCCTAAGTCGTATTGAAGTGGCGGTTAAGCGGGACCCGTGGGAGCAGTTTAACAGTTGCGGCGGCTATAACCGCTCCCACGAGAGTTTCTCGAATTTCGAGACCGTGGCAATAAAGCATTGAGGCCCATTAAGTTGCAGATCAAATTCGCGCAGGTTTTAATGGTTTTTTAAGTGTTCGGCGGGCACCGCTCCGGCTGCTAACCGTCAGCATCACCGATCCTGCCGTGAGCAAGCTTTCCGTGCGCTCAGACAAATGCAGGGCGCTGCTCGAAGCAAAGTTGATAGGAGGGGAAGGCCGAGGGAGCGGGTCGTTGCGGCGGCGGCCGCTCCCTCGTAAGCGCGCCCGGCTCAATCCGAGCGCTCGGCTGTTTTCTGACAGTCTGGGCGTGAGCGCCACATGGAAGTTAATCATTGGTTAATCGGACTGAGACCCGCAGCCGATCTAGGTAATCGCCAGGAGCGATTTGGCCGCGCCCCATATCAAGAAGCTCACCCATATGAACAACGCGAAAATTATAGCGGTGAGCACTGCAACAGTTAGCCCAGGCCTTGATCCACTCACCATTTTTTCAGTGTGAGTAAGGGGACCATTCTGATGAAGGCCAATGTCGTTCTTTTCGGTCATAAGCTTCTTCTAAATTTCTAAAAAGTTGATTCAGCAACGTCGCTCTATCCGATTCGCTGCGTGCAAGTTTGGACTTGCGAACCAAAAGGCCTGACCCAAGGCGTTGCGTCTACCAGTCTTCCCTGCGGCGCCAAGAGCATGTTGCTGCGGCGCGGTTCGGACGGGCTGGATACTTCAATACTGCTTAAATGGCTTAACACAGCCCGCCACATGTGGCCTTCCGTACCCACGCGAAGGAGCTGAAAGGTACGACACCGTGGCTGGCTCTCGACCGCATAACCTAGCTTGGCGATCAGGTCTCGCAAACGCCGCTGACTATCCCGCTTCGACCGCCTTTCGGCTTGCTCCAGTCAAGGGGGTGGTGCTGGAATAGATTGATTTGGGGCTACGGAGCTTCGGAAGCTACTACGCTGCTCACGAATGGCAGACCTACTACGAGCAGGTCGAACTTGGGCGTGAATATGATGGCGCAGAGCGCCACAAACATCGACCACTTCAAAAGCATTGCCCTGTGCCGGCGCTGACCAACATACATCATCGACTGTCCCTCGTATGCAGCAACAACCGGGATATCGGCGGTTTGTTCAGCAGACAAAAGAGAAGATGATCGAGATGGTTAGCAACCGCTCAGCATTCGAGTAATTGGAGGCTGAGTTAGCTACGCCCATCTTCATAGGGTTCACTAATTGTCTGATTTGGTGCCCTGCACGGCCTTTATGAACTCCTGTTGCGCCGCGTCGTGACCATTGTCTTGGTCCGCAGGCCTCATGAGAAAGCCTCTGGCGATCAGGCTGTGGCGGAGCAAAGTATTGATAGCCTCGCTTGGTTCTAGCGGGGGTGTTTGCGCATGTCGGTAGGCGTTCAGCGCATCGATGATGTCTGGATCTATGGGCATGGAACCCTGCTGACTTCAGTACGTAAGCACGTGCAGCCTAGCCTACGCCGATTAACGAGCGGTACCCACACCCTCACATCATTCGAGGGGCGGAATCAACTAATCCCAGTTGGCCCTGCCTGGGATTCTACGGGGTAAAGGTCGCGACGCCGGCACAGGTCTTGTCTTCTGGCGCCTTGAAGCCGGTGGGCTCCTGCGAGCCAGGACTTCGGCGAGCTTTTGTTCCGAGGTCGAAGTGACGTCCTCGGGCTCTGCAGTAGGGTGCGACGCAGGCTCTGGTGTGGTGTCAAAGCGGGTCCCGCCTTGCTCGAGCGCGTGAACGAAGGCTCGGACCGCTCGCGCTGCCCTCTCGTACGGTGACTCTAGATCATGCCGGCGGTCGAATGGAGTTCGCATCCTGCAGCGTAGGGTCCTCTGCATTACGAAAAGTTAAACACTCCTGCACGAGGGATGGCGCCGAACAAAGCAACAATCCCCCAGCGGGGCAAGCTGAGGGATCGTCTTGTACTTGCACAACGCAGGTGCGTGATCCTGCGACGGTCAAATGAGAACCTCGGGTAGTTGTTCCGCGGACTCCGATCACAATTGCAGATCGGCAAGAAACACACAGAACGGCCCCGATCCCTAGGCGAAAGGAGCCTTCTTGCCGCAGAACGGGGGCGCTGCTGCGGCGCGACGCTAACGGGCCGGCCGCATCATCTTTGCCACTCTAGCTTTGACTTGGGGAGTTGCGAGGACCCGCTGCGCCGCCGCTCGACCATCCAGGCCCTCGCATGCGCGTACCTGATACACATCGCGCATCATCAAGGTGCCTGCTCATAATGAATTGAGAGTTAAGTGGGGACCCGAGGGAGCGGTTTAACAGTTGCGGCGGCTATAACCGCTCCCTCTAGGTTTCCTCGAGTGACCGAGTCCCACAGCGATAAAGCTTTCGCGCCAAACAAGTTTCCACTCAGATTGGCGCTTTTGACATAGTTTGGTTAACGCGTGACAGGAATGTCACAGGTTGCTGATCTCCCTTGCAACCCAGTCGGTGCAATCCGACAGTAGGGTGCAGAAGAATGCCGAGTTTAGCATTACACACGGGCTGAATAAACAGAGCCAGCTTTGCAGCGGCCAAGCTCGAGTAAACAATTCGCAGCAGTCGTGATAGCCACCCTTCTACCAGGCGAGCCATCGGGTTCCAACTGCAACAAATGCAAGCCACTTGAACTTGCATTAGCGAACACAGGCGTGTTGCATTGCCCAGCCGGCTGTCTAAGGACAGATGATCATCGCAGCACTAGAGCGACATTTAGGTGGTATCCTGCAGAACCGGCGTCAGGTGTATTGCTGTGAATACCCGGTTCCTCGTCGCTCTGCGCAACAAAATTACGTTCCACACGCAGTCTGATGGTTGAACACCCGCCTCCCAGTTGAGCCCTGGGAGCTTGATGTAAGAAGCAAGACGGTTGTCGAGCGCGCATTAGGGCTCACGCAACTACAGGCTGCTCCTCCATCATGCTTTAAGCGAAGGGCGAGCATCGCCGAAGATCGCCTGATGAACATCAGGGCGGCTTTGTGCATTCGCCTTTATCGCCTGATTGATCGCGTCTCTCTCGGCAAAGCACGCTGCGACGGCTCTATTTGATTGAGTATCGATCACTAACCAAATAGCGCCCCAGCGATGGTGCACAAAACGGAACACGTCTGCTCTGACTGAATGGCTCATGCCGGGTTAACTGGCAGCAGGTCAGATTGATCCTAAGCAGTCGGGCGAACCCCTGCGATTGGTTAACAGCAACCAGAGCGCTGCGAGTGCTCTCGAATATAGGGGATAGCGTGAGGGCCCGGCCGCCGCCGCATGTCTCGGGCCCTCACTACGCTGAGCATAGAGTGGCCCGCGCGGCAACAATGTGGCTGCTGATGATGAATCAGGGATTAATCGGGATTGAAAGTGAGCAGTTTATCAGTTGTGCGGCTATAACCCTGCGGGAGGCAGTGCCGGCCTTGGTGCGAAGGAGCTTATCCTCGCACCCGGCGATTTGGATCACGGCTGCTTAGTTGAGAAACTTGGTGTCTTGGCTGGGAAAGCGGGATAACTTTCTGGCACAGATTGCCCGAACCAAGTCTCCAGTCTCAGTCCTTACAAGCAGCCGAGGTGAGGGACACCATTCTTCTTTTTGGTGACTACTAGGCGCAACGCTCAAGGCGCGACGCCTACCTTTGATCCGGCGAATGCGCTCGGTGAGCGCGTAATTGTTTCAGTCGCCTGCCTCTGTCCCAAGCTTCCACTCGCCTAGCGGGTTGGTTTTGGTCAGACGGTACGTTTTACGGCAGGAAGCAATTGGCTGAACCTTCTGGATCAGGTCGCGCAAGCCAAAACGGCCGATGCCCGGTCGAGCGTGGGGCTCGAGCGGGTTCTTGGCACAGAACCACTGCATTGCGAACGGAGTGCTTGCCGAGAAGCTTCCCAGTGAGCGCGGCACCCGGAACATCCGCGTAGGCCAGTAGGGGGCTGGCAGCATGAGTGCCAAGGACGTTGTTAGGACGATGGCCTAATCATACGACACACGCGTTGTGCCTTGATGTTTGACGCCCGCTCTCGTTGCCCTTGTTGGGCAGACTGCAGTTTAGCTAAATGGTCATAAGCGTTTGGCTCGACCGATTGCTCCCGACTTCCAAGGATGTTGCCTGGAGTATGCTTCGTGCAGGGAGCGCTACATCCATTGCTTTGGATCACGAGTACTCATTGTCGAAACCTGATAACCAGACTGGCTCAGAGTTACAATTTCGTTGGTAAGATTGTCCAAGATCAGATCGCCGCGGCTGGTACGCACCAGCAAGACGAGATGACTCCGGCCGGTCCGCGTTGTGGTGGCAGCTAAACGCAGTACGCCTGCTGGAACGCCCAGTGCCATAAGGCGGCTGCGCTTCGTGACAACATAGTCGTCGCAGTCGCCAGCGGGGGGCTGAATCTCCCATGTGTCACGTGTCTCTGACGCTGGCCGAATAGCGCGGTTTACGGACTTGTTGATCTGGTGGAGGACTTGAAGGAGTTCTTCGGTAAGCGGTATAGAAGCAGTCGCCTCGGCGCGACATTCATTAGGGTTATTGGCGCAAAACACCATCATTGAGAACGGCGTCGCAGCGACCTTGTCCGCCCATGTCAGGGTAAGCAATGCGGTTGCGAGCGATACCTTCGCGTTGTGTCTGATCCATGTGCCATTCTGAAAGCTCATCTCGGCCCTCCTTGGATAGGGCGGGAAATGAGCCATGTAGGATGCCGTTCCAAAGGTGCTGATCACATCTCGGATTACGCAGTTCCAACTGTGAGACTCCGTACCAACCGGAACCAGGCCATAACTGCATCTCAGTGCGGGGCCGCTCAACGCCCACGCCCTCACATCAATCGGTGCCTGACGATAGTGACAAATCCTAGGATCCCGTTCCGAGGCACCCATAAGGGCACAGGAAATCCGCCCAATCTGCGATAGTCAGGCGTTTGTCAGGTCGCCTGCTCTAAGGTAATGTAGGGAGGATCAGACCTTGCGCGATATGCCTACTTGGGCGTGGATTTTGTTCCTGATAGTCTCAGCCGTCGCAACTGGGCTTGTTGGCGCTTTGCTCATAAGCGAGGCAGCTAACGTTACTATCACCAGCAACGACGATACCTAAAAGAGCCGTCAGTACTTAAGCTGTAACACATCGCCGCTTAACAGCCGATTGTCAGCGTATTGTCAGGCCAAATTAGCTACAAATGCATCGGAGGTAGGATCGCGATGAACGGGACAGCGGCCCAGAAATAATACATTTCAGACTATCGCTCTCTGCTCAGGGAATGGACCATGAGCATCGCAGGTATCGAGAATGGCGACGTGGACGCCCTGCAGCGCAAGTTGGAAGATTGTCCGCATACACTTGCGAGATAGCCGAATTTCCTGACAAAGCTTACTCAGCGGATATTTTGATCAACGCAAGAAAACGCATTTGGGCGTGGTTCGAACAAGAACGCGTACCTCGCTCGCGTCGGGCATAAGCGTGCTGCGACGGAGCCGGAGAGACGAAGTAGCTTGCTTTCGCGCTCTAGAACCCGGAAAGCGAAACTAGGCTAGGATGGAAACTAGTGCTGTTCCCGCAGTGATGGGAACCACCCAAGCAGTGACTGCCATGCCAAGTACAATCCACCCGCGGGGAGTGGAAAGCGAAGATATGTGCGCTGTTGCTGGAGTACGCATCGGCTGTCCTCTGTATCTCACAAAAGCTTGTACTCGCTAAAAGTTAACGCCTGCTAATCAGATTTGCCTGTTTCGATCGGGGGGCGTCGATCGCCTTCAAGGAATGCTTTGGCACAATGATTTGCATGGAAGCAGAAACAGGAAGCGGATCGTCGCGGTGGGGCCGTTCCCTGGTGTGCTTTCCCGGCTCATTCCGGGATTGATTTCTTGATGCAACATTTCGAAGCTGACTGCTTCCTGATCCGCTCTGCGGCACTTCTCCAAACAGCTGGTGCTTGCCAAGCCGCTGCCATCATACGTACCGCCGCCAGCGCAACAACTCGGAGGGTACAGGTGCGGCAACCTGGGCAATTCGAAGTAAGGCGAAGACCGCAAATAAGGGAAGTGTGGCCCGGCGCAACAGGGAGCGGCGATCAGCAAGGCACCTATTTGGATCTAGATAGCGTCCGGTGGCCAAACCCGGAAAGGGCTGTCCAACCCCTGGATTCTCCGGATTTTTTACAGAACGAATGCTGCTCCGAAGCGTTACATTGGCATTGGTCAGTGATGCGGGGAAGTTACAGCAGCTTCACTGTTGTTTTGGTACACTTCTGCGATGCGAAACGCGATATACTTGGGGTGAGTGCCTTGAAGACGCCGCAGGAACAGCTAGACGATTTCTTCACTATTTACGATGCGGCGGGGGAGGATCAGCAAGCTTACGCGATGCACATTTGGAGCATCACCGCTGAGTTGGGGAAGGGTTTCGGCACATTACAAGCGTACTTGTCAGACGATAGCGCGAGGGTTCTTAGATTTCTCCAGATTCTGCGCCAACGCGCGTTGAGTGCTGGAAGATCTGATGATCCGGACAGCAGGATACATGCTGAATGCACCTGGGCGTTTATCAAGTATCTAGCCACGCTTGAGGGGAAGGATCTCAGCCGTTTGGAACATCAAGACATTCAAAATGGTGCAAGAATGTTCGAAATGATCACTTTAGGCCGACGTCTGGCATCAGAGGCATGCCAACCGCAAGCCAAGCACCGGGACCCAATCGCAGCTGAATAAACCTAAGTAGTCTGGGCAGAGGATATAAACTGAAGTGGGCGGCGGGGGCACCAGTCAATAGTGTGTCGCTAGCGAGCCCTGAAGCGAGTTGATCGCCGTTATAGTGTCCCAGAGCCGCAGCCGAATGCCACTTCGAGACGCCAATCTTAGCGCCCCCGGGTGGCCATCCTGATCGTTGCATGATGACTAACGGTCATAAGCATTTGGCGCGGTGATCACCGGCATTCGCTTTTGCACGTGTGCAATTTTCCACCCCAACGGGGCACGTACAACCAATAATGCCTGATACCAAGTCCTTCTGATTAGAACTTGTATCGACAACCTACATGCGGCACGTATTGGCTACGGCGCGATAAAGCTAGACGAGTTTAGGTCATCCGCAGCGTCCAGCGTAGCAAGCCTTATGTCCCCTGGGTTTCATGTGATCAACCAATCTGCAAATGCATCTCTGCCCTCATAGATGCCCCAGCTTAGGTAATGTTCAAGTGGGTTCAATTTAGCGGCAGCGACATCGCGGTACGCAGACAAGTAAGCATCCGTGTCGAACAATCCCGATGGATCTCGACCTTCTCGCCATCCGTATTGTGCATAATGGTCAAGTGGATTTATGCCAGCCGCTGCAACATCTTTGTAGACCCTTAAGTATTCCGACGTGTCGAAGAGCCCATTTGGGTCTCGGCCCTCGCGCCATCCGTACAATGCATAGTGCGTTTCGCTTTCCATACCCGCGTCGAGAACATCGATGCTGCGAGTAAGATAGAAGAGGTCGTCGACCAGCGGTGCTCCATCTGCCAACGTCACGGTCTTATCGGTGAACTGAAACTGCTCAATAGATGACGTTCTGTCTGACTGGCCAAGGCTCGACACGGACAGATAGCCACGCTCATAGTGGGATAGGGCACCTCGCAAACCGAAGTCAAACACACCTGTGTCGAATCCTTCGCTTCCGAACAACATGTCGGAGCCGCCATTGCCATGAAGCGTGTCGTTCCCCCGGCCACCAAACAATCGATTGGCGGCTTGATTGCCGATGATTGTATCGTTGCCACTCCCACCGATGGCATTCTCAACCAGGGATCGTAGGTCACCGTTGTAAAGGAGAGCGTTCGCAATGTTGCCGGGGGCTACCTGAGAACCGTTGTAGTGCGTCTTGGCAAGTTGTGCTTCGGAAATGGTCGACCATTGCCCTGGGCGTAGGTCGACGTTCAGGGCGTTAGTGTAGGCTGAGAAATCGTAAGTATCAGTACCTCCGCCATCCCAAACTGTCTGGAAGATCTTGTTTCCGCCAGGCGCCGCCTGAGCGGCGCCATTGATCGACATCTGTCCCGTTGTCGGGCTCCACGAATAAGTAGTGTCGCCGCTCTGGTGCGAGAAGTTTGCGCCGTAAATCTGTTGTATGGCCGCGATGTCGTAGCTCATCAACGACTGCGCATAGCCCCAACTCTCGTTGGTGTAGCCGAACGACGCGCCCGGATAAGAGCGATAGCTCATGACTGAGTAAGCCATCGCATCGGTTGCGAATGGCATCCCACCCTCATGCGGGTGCTCTAGGCCAAGCGCGTGCCCGATCTCATGCAGGAACGTTGTATAGGCGTAGTTACCTAGCTTCGGGTTGTCGTAGTAGCCGCTGGACCTGTTGAACCAAATGTCGCCGCCTTCTACAGCAGGATTGGGAAGATAGGCCCAAGCGGTACTAGGAGTATCAGACATCGCCATTCGCAAGGTGGCGGTTCCAGCGTTGCTGCCAGTTACTTCAGTGAACGTCACATTGGCAACTGCGGCAAAGTTGGAGAGCGCAGCGCGTGCAACCTGCTGCTGTATTATGTTCAAGCCGTTGAAATTTTTAGTCGGCTCGCTTTCGCCGTAGGGCTGCTCGTAACTGCTGGCGGAGGCTGGGAAGCTGTATGTTAGATTACTGAGAGCCCACCGGTAGTCCCCTAAGAGTGCGTCAATCCGAATGTCGCCGGTTGCGGTTGTCTGACTTACTGCGGGCATTCGAACCGCTCCTATCTTAGATCATCACCCAAAGTGACGCCGGTCGTCCAGAAACCGTCGCCGTCAGGGCGACAGCTTGGTTTGGAGCGAGCGCGAACGCTGCTTATTGTAAGGTGGGGAGGTAAACGGTCGGTGCATCTACAAGCTACAATCTTCCCATGAGCTACAGGATCGCTGTAACGATCGGTGCATGGTCACGAAACGCGAGCCGAGGAGCTGCAACTTTGCTGGTGGGAACTTAGGAGACTTCCGCTTGTTTTGTTCACCAAGGGTAAACCATGCCTTGCCGCGGGTCTGAGGGTGAAGTGATGAGTCTTCGTGTAATCTGCGTACTGACCCTAACCTTTCCGCTGACAGCGTGCACGGCGTCCGACATGCTTCAGAGGCGAGGAGAGGTGATGACAGCCCTTTCGATATCGCGCAATCCGTCCTTGGTCGGCAGTAATTCAGACGATAGCAGCGCAGAGGATAGCAATCCAATTGCTGCCAAACTATCGGTCGCACACGAATTTCCGCCGCCCCGGCATTCTGACTCCATCCCACTACCCGTTGTCCAACTCAGGGAAAGCGTGAACTAGGCTTTGCTTGTTACTGGAACTTCCAAGAGGCAGCCTTATGTAAGCTGTTCGTCGCCATCTTGGAGAAACGGCGTCCACCAACACTTCTGCCCAAACAAAGATGCTTTCTGAGTAGGCGATATAGAAGATCAGCTACCAACGGAGCTGGCTATCAGGGATGGTGTTAGCGCGCGTGGCTGGCCCATGAGCCCTTCGAAAGCCTAGCGAGTGGGTTAGGACGTCTTCTATGATCTTCCTGCGGGCGACGTGTAAGCCTTTTCGTAGATTACCCCATCTATCCTTGTTTTAAGGGGTGCGCTCTGCAGCTGGGAGAGTCACCTGTCTAGGCGTTTGTAACTTGCTAAGATGCCCTTTAGCTCCCACCGGATGGCGTAAACGAAATACAGTGCTGCTGCGAACGATGCGGGTGTTAAGAACTGCTGCCAATCCGCTTCAAGAATAATGGGGCAGATGAGTAAGAGGAAAATCGCAAATCTGACCGTTTTTTGGGGCCTTTTCGGAAAAGAAGATTTCCCGAAAACCCCAGTCACATACCTGTAAATCATGTAGTCAATCCAACGAGCAATCATCTGACTGCCCATGATTGCCAACCCAACAGCCGATGCTGGAACCACTAGAAATAACGAGCCAAAGCGGAAAATCTGAAGAGGGAGGTAGATCCACACCCGGGTAGTTTTATCTACCCGATTGTACCAGAAGTACACGCAACAAAGCCCCGCCATGCCTAGGGACCACAGGATCGCATTCCGCACAAATTGACTTGGATCCAGTGCCAGAATGCCCAAGAGGCCTAATATTGTGCCTACGATAGCGGCTTTGAGGGCGAAGTTAGTACCTGCTATCGCTTGGAACTCCTTGGTTACGCGCGGATCCGTCTCGTACTTTAGCGCACAGCGGTCGTTATCGAAGTATCCAAGCTCGTAAAATGACCACATCGAGAAGAAGAGCAGTGTTAGCCCTGCGAATTCAGAGATCGTTGGAGTAACGGACAATCCAACCAGGACCCACACGACCAGGTCCTCTTTAATCAAGCTTTTAAAAGCACCCTGCCGTGGCCGTTTCACACGGCTCAGATAGTCCCCTGGGAGGTATATCTTACCAGGAAAGGCCTTCTCGTACCGTGCTGCCGACCAGACGGTCAGACACGGCTTCTCACAAGCCGCTAGAAGGGGCGCGTCAGTTAAAGAGTCGGTGATGACTGCGGCACCTGCGATCTGGCTTTGAGGCACGCTAGCCAACATGAGGGTCAGTTTACCGCGTGACCGATGGTGAAAGCGGCGCAAGCTGCAGCAGATCAGCTCAGCGTCCTTGAGACCGAAGGCGGCGAGCATTGGTTTTATGATGCGTCGGTACCCGTTGCTGGCGATCACAACTCCTTCAGTGCGTGCCGCAAGTGCCTCCCGCAGATCCTTGTTGACGAATTGCGGAACGTCCGTCTGGCAAAATTGCCGCCACCGCGAAATTGTCCATGGAAACAGGATCATGATCAACATGACCCGCCAGTTGTCGCGGGAGATGGACCCTCCACTCCAACGCCAAGGACCTACAAGATCCAACAAGCGAAGCAAAAGCGCAGCCATGAAGGCTGGCCTTGCCAGACTAATAAACTGTTCCGTGGAGTTCCGGAGGTACAGCGTCTCGTCCAAGTCTACTATGACGAGCCCCGCATGATTTTTCGCGACGGTGACAGCCTCCGCTTCGCTCACCTGCCAGGCAGCTGACGCTGAAGCGTCCGTCTGCGACGGATCCGTCCCTAGAGGGTCACTCATTTGCCAAGCCAACTTTGCTGAGGAGCCGTTTCGGAACTAATGGTGCGAACTCTTGGGCCACTCGGACTGTCCAATCACGAAATATCGTCATCAAGGCAAACACGTAGACTATGGCTCCCGTCAGAATGCATACTCCGAGGCGCAGCGCTGTAGGCAGATCGTCCACAATCCAAAGGCGCATGATCGTGATAGCGGTGAACATTAGCACGGCGGACAATAAAGCCGGAGCGATGTTAGACACGGCTTCCATAGGTTTGACGCCTACCGCCGACCGTATCAACGCCAGGGCGAATGGCATGGTTAGGTGAGCTCGGATCGTAAGGGCTGCCGCAACCCCCACTGCACCAAAGGCCAGGCCGATTAGCCCACAAACTATGTTGCCCACACTGCCCGCCAGGGAGGTCAGAAAGGTCAAGTCGCTGCGCCCAGCAGCATTCATAGTGGGAGCTTCGAAGTATCCTAGGGTCGCGGGACCAGCGATCAAGCACATGGCTATGAGAACGTACCCTGCATCGTGCCACTGCGGCCCAAAGGCGATGAATACAAAGTCTGGCGCCACGGCACCGACCCCTAGTATGACAGGGCAGGAGAGGGCAGCACAGCCACGGGTCAGGCGGATATAGCTTCGTGCGATTTCGTTTGGGTCAGCAGCAAACCGGCTTAGCACTGACACCGCTGCAGATTGTATCGGAACAATGAATAAACTGATGATCAGTTCAAGGGACCGAGCTCCCACCCGGTACTGTCCAACAGCCGCCGGGCCAATCAGCCCGCCGAGTAGTATGACCGGTATCTGAGTTCCCGCTTGATTCAACAACTGGCTGCCGAGAATGCCGCTGGAGAAGCGCGAGATTTCAGAAAGTTCAGTTCTGGAGTAGTGTCGAAGCGGTCGAAATTGAGAGGCGCGCCAGAGTATCAGGCTCGTTAGTGAAACCGCTACAGCTCGGCTGGCGACCATCGCCCATACGCCCCAGCCATTAAGCGCCAAAGATACTCCAATGATGCTGCTGACGATGTTACTTGCGATCTCACGACGGGCTAGCTCTTTGTGCTTGAACTCCCTGCGGAGCTTGGCAATGTGGACAGTTGTGGAGCCTTCAACGAGCAATGTTGCCGATAGCGCTGCTAACACAAGGCCAAAAGTGCGATCATATTGGTGATACAAGATCGGCGCTGCGCCAAGGCTCAATATACCAGCGATAACTAACCCAAGGGCCGCGTTGGTCCAGAATGCTGTGGAGGCAAAACTGTCACTCCAGGTGTCCTTTCTGATGAGCGCATCCGGTATTCCTGCGATCACAAATACCCGACTTAGCGCTATAAAAACCAGAGCTAGCGCGACTGTGCCAAACTCGACTGGTGTGAGAAAGCGGGCAAGTATAGCGAAGGTGAGCAGACTAGCGAGATTGTTGAAAACCGCCGCCGTAACAGACCACAGGCTGCTGGATACGAACTGTTTTTTGAGGGACATGAAGCTCCAGAGGCTTAGCGAAGAATCCGCTAGTGGATCTTCCTTATTCCAGAGATGCTCTGGAAAAAACTCTTGAGTGTCGCTGCAGCCGCTTCTGCGGAATGGCGTTGCCTGAAAGCTGCAAGTGCCTCACCTGTCGGCGGCTGGGCCGCGATGACCGCAGCACTTAGCTTTGCGCTGTCGAGCTCTCCCGTGAAGGGCTGGATTGTCGAGTGCCCCAACAGGCTAATTAGCTCTTCTGTTGACGAATTGGCGCGGGCAAGTATGGGAGTTCCGCGTTCTGCAGCGAGGATGGCCATTCCGGAATTTTCCCCGTTCTTGTAAGGAAGTACGAGTAAATCCAATGCTGCAAGAGCGGTAACAAGTTCTAGATCACTCAATCGTCTGTCTGCATGAGTGAGGGTTTGGCTCTTCTCTACAGCACACGCTGCGGCGCGCTGGAGGTTTCTCGCTAATTCTGATTCTTGCGCTTTGCCTGCCAAAAAACCGTGTATTTCGCTGCTCTCAACATCGCCAAACGCGCGGAGGAAGTCGTCTGCTCCCTTGTATGACTTCAAGTCGCCCACCATTCCGACGATCTTTCGGTCGATCGGAAGGTTGAAATGCCTCCGGGCAGCAGTTTTGCTAGGGGAGGGAGGATAGTGCTGCCCATATATCGGGTGCGGCATCACAGCGAACGGTAGCGCATCTAGTCCCGCAACTTGAGCTATGGCTAGCTCCCGCGATTCCGCGGTCAGAAACACGGCGCCTGACAGCAATCTAACAACTAAACGCATGTACATGCGCTCAAGTCTGGGGCGGATGCCGTCGTGACTTACCAAATTGTGAACTATCCACACGCACTTCGCACCACGGGCTCGCTGAGCTGCGAGGCGCAGTAGCTGAAATAGTGAGCGCCTGAGGGCTACAGGCCATTTCTGCTGTATCGCAGCCTGCGGCCAGTTAATGAGCACGACGTCAGCTTTCTTGAATAGTCCTTGGCTTTGGCTCGGCTCTACTACCTCGCAGCCGCTTTTTTCCAAAGCATCCGACAGAATGGCATTGAACGGGTTCTGAGCAACGTTTGATCGGGCCGGATAAGCGAAAACGAGCAATCAATATCCTCACTCTAGAAAGCCACTGCCTCTAGTTCATTGATGCTGAGTCTAGCAGCGCAGCAGGAGCTACATTCCTCCGCGAAGTAGAAGTGAGTAGGGACCCTTTCGTTCCAATCGCTACGTGGCTTTTTTGATGACTGCGGCTCAGTAAAGTCAAATAGACAATTACGCCTGATGCTTAGCCAGGAAGGCTCAATTACAGCCTCATCTAAGGTGAGGTGCCGTTTGTTACTTAGTAAGTAACACCATGTGCAGGCTGCTGGCGAGCACGCAACGTAGCTCAGTAGCGCAGACCTGCCATGCAGCAAGTCCATTCATAGCCACGCTGCGGCCGCGTCCTTGCTTTTGGCTTAGAAAGCCTTCTGCATAGGCAGTGCGTTGTACAAAGCCGCAATTGCCTGCTCTGGAATTTCGGATGTAGCGCAGGGCGCTGTCGTCACAACTCCAAAGAAGCCGCGAGGGCAGGGAGCCCACTCATTAGAAAAGCCACGTCAGGACTGCGCGGACAGGACATGTAAACATTTCGCATGAGGAAGCCAGATTTGCAGCTTGTATTCCTGCAAAGCCCATTGCTGCCTCACTAGGTGAGGGTGCTTCTGCTCGGTCAACCTGCCAGGTTGGTTAAAGTACAAAGTGCATCTGCACGTCAGAAAAGGGTGCTTCTGAAGCTCTTTAGCGGCCGTTGCTACTCGGAGGCAGGCCGCACCCACGCAAAGTTCTTTGTGTGGAAGCTTTTCGCTCTGAGGCGCACGATTGGTCACGATGCATTAAAAGTTCTTTGCCGCTATCGCATCGAGCCCGCGCTGTGCATCTGAATAACCGGTTGCGGCTACAGCCGCAAAAATTTGACGCGCCTCCCGCAAGCGTCCGAGATGGAAATAGCTCCATGCGCGGATTGTCAAAAGGTCGTTCTGTTCAGGAGCAAGCATTGAACGCTGATCCAGTAGCTGCAGAACTTCCTCGTATCGGCCAATATCGAAATAGGCTACGGCAGTGCTACTTAGAATGGAAACCTGTAGTTCATTGACGCGCTCCGTTGATTGCGGAATGGCTGCTGCCGTCACCGCAGCGTCCTCCACGAGACCGAGTCGGAGCAATGCAAGTGTTAGTCCATAGTAGGCATCGCCTCTAACTTTGCTGTTTGGAGATTGTGTCCCACGCCGGAATGCGGCTTCTGCCTCTGCTGCACGCTCCAGCTCCAACAAGCACCAGCCTCGTCCAACAGCAGCAGCTGCCGAAAGCGACTCCGCAGGCAGGAAGGTACCACACTGGGTAGATGCCCGCCTCTGCGCCGGAGTCAGCGCCGCAGCCAAAATGAATGCGGGGCCCTGGTTTAACTGATAAACAGCGGGACTGAGACGCGCTTGTGGAGCAGGAACGTGCCGCTCCGGTGCTTCGGCGGGCGCGCCGGGCTTGCCGAACAGCTCAATGCGGGGAGAAACAGGTCCCCATTGGCGCATGAGCGCCCGGACCTCGTCGCGTTTGCGGAGCTTCTGATTAGCAACGAGAAGACCGTAAGCGGCGGGCTCAAATTCAGGATCGTATTGCAGCGCCTCTTCGAACCAGCGGGCGGCTGTTTGTGGTTGCTCAAAGTTATAGGCATACCAGCCCAGACTATGCGCCGCGTTTGCGCTGCGGGCTTCGTCAATAGACTCGATGACGCGCTCCAGCACATCTTCAGGCAGCCGTTTTGGAGGCTCGCCTGAAAGAAGAGCACTTGCAACAGAAAGATACTGTTCCTCCAATTCGGGGGAATCAAAACGGAAATCAGCCAAGATTTCCTCGGCACCACTATAATCTCGCAACTGGGTCAGGGCTAGAGCAAGCCCGGCAACGGATTCAGCTGACTCGTCTAGCTCTACGGCTTTCTCGAACCACTCGCGTGCACGCCGCGGCTGTTGCACCTTTAGCTGGTAAAAGCCGAGCAACCGAAAATCCTCAGCAGACGGGGCGCTCTCTACTGTGTCCTCCAGCAACTGCACGGCTGCCAGGTCCATGCGCCGCGAGATACCGTTCAGATGATCTGCAACTGTGCGGCGGGCAAGGTCGACGCGGATAGCGTGAAACTCGCCATCTTTCTCCATTGGAAATAGCTTTTCCAGATCCTCGGCAGCAAGCAACCCACCGGCCTTTTGCATTGTCGCGAGGCGCTCGCCTGGATGATCGCAATTGGCAAGAATATAGCCGTAGGCATCGATCCCACGGGCATCGCGTCCGGTGTTGACGAAAGCCTCTGCCACGGTCCAGAGCAGGTCCATGTGTTGACACACGAGCAGGTCGGGGTGTGCGGCGGCTACCTGAATGACGGTATTGAAATCCTGAACCGTAGCCGCAGCTCGCAATTGCGCCACAGCGCTTCCGGCAGCTAAGGCGTTTGCTAGATCATCGGGAGCACGCCAGCCTGGCTCACGCTCCATTCGAGCAGCGATAGAGGCCTGCACTCCGGCTAAGTCTCCTTGAGAGTAGAGGTCCCACATAGCCTGGAGTTCATGGTCCACGGTATTCTCAACGCCAGTGGGATCCGTCGGAGGACTCCAACCTGGATAAAGCGCAGCCAAGCGTGCAATTTCAGCTTGAAGACGCTTCTCATCTCCCTGCCGGGCGAAGTACCTCAAAGCGCTCTCATCCACCGACATACTTTGCGGCTGTGCAGAAGGCGTGGGGTCAGCTGGTACAACTGGGATGTCGCCCGAGGCGATCGCAGGAGGACTAGATTGTGCGAATGCAGGGTAGGCCAATAGGCCGAGGGCCACGGCGGGCATGAGCGCGGCTAAGCGAAACATGGAAATGGTTGGGCTCACAGGCATTGCGGTGCACTTTCGCGCAGAAAGGAAAGGGTCAGCAGGTGCAGGGTTGAACTGTAATAGCTGTGTGGGGTGAACCGGAGCAGTTCAGGAGCAATCGGCCGTCCTTCAACTATACATGCTGCGGCGGCACCGATAGCGACGTAACCGGGCTCGCTAAGGAAATCCAATGGTTGCCCGGTTTCGACCAGCAGCGTCGCGGCTGTTCCGTCCGTGCCACCAAGGGGCCTCACGAATTGCTTCAGCAGCGCCGCTTCCCGCGTACCGCCGCGCAAGAGATACAAAGGGATGCGCACGCTATTGTACCCGAACTCGGGCGAAAAATCCGTGGCGGGCAGAGGTATTTCGGAGCCTAGTGACAGCCAGTCGGTGGGCAATTCAAGAGGTCCAAACCGCGCCTCGTTGATTAATCGCCGCCCGTTCTGGGCAATGCTTTCCCAGTCGGCCGAGGGGGCGATTTTTGCCAGCGTTGGAAATGCTTCGAATACCCAGTAGGAGAGGTTTATCACCGGCCCGTCCCCAAGATCTTCCTGGCGAAAACCGAACGAGCCGGGAAGGAGTATGTCCCGCCCCCGCCATCGCATCGTGGAGGTCTCACCCAACGCTTCGGCCAGTGCGCGTGCAGCGCTTTTATAGTCTTCGCGCTCCCACCTCTCACTCGCCAGAGCAAGCGCGTAAGAGATAAGGATATCACCGTCCGAAGCGTTGTTATCGTCGACCACGTGGGGATCGCTCTCGGGATCCCATTTCCACGCCGCTAAACCATCATCACGGATGAGTAGCTCATCCTGTGTGAAGGTCCAGATGGCGTTGAAAGCGTCTTGATCATCAGCGAGGAGGGAAAGGAGCATTCCATATCCCTGTCCTTCGCTATGCGAAATGTTACCATTTGCAGTGTCAACTATTCGCCCATCACTGAGGAAGCTGTCCCTGTAAGCGCCCCACTCTTCTGGCGTTATGGTTCCCGGCGTCGCTGCGCTTGCGTTACCTCCCAGGGTCATCACGATCGTAGCTACCGTCAGAAGACACCCACGCATCAGTGCCGCCTGCCGAGTGAATTTAGCATTTTGGACGTTGCCAATGTTAATCCAATCAACACCAGGCAAAGCCCCAAGGCATAGGCGAGAACGTGGCTGGAAAGCCAATTAGCGAGAATGTTGCGTAAGTTTTGGAAGGTCCAGGGGCTTGATTCGAAGAAACTGACCCGGTTGGGCTCAATGGTCTCAACGGCAGATTGGTCTTCCGGGACCACACTGATGCGTCCAGACAGCTGTGGCCAAAGCGACGCTCGCGTGATGGTCCCAATTCCGCTTGCGAGACTACTGTTGTCCGGCACCGTTAGCATGGTCCAAAGACCACCCTCGGGTTGCAAGCGCTGCGAGACCAAGGCTTTGTCAGAAAGTCGGGGCGCATACGGCTCATCGTCGGGCGGCAGTACACCGAGGCTGTTTGGCCCCAGGTTTAAGAGGTCAGCAATCCAGTGCTGAAATCGGCTGACCAGAGACGTGTCGTTCGCATTGGCGGTTGAGCGCCAACGCTGCAGTATAGCGTTGATGTCACTTGTCTCGTTTGCCATGACGTCATCGTCGGTAGCGTAAGGCTGTAGCACGCCTACGCGCTGAATAGCGTCTGGAGGCAGCTGTGCGTACGCACCGACAAAGATCGCGTCTTGATCAGGGGGAGGGCTTGCCCGCGTTACGCTCTTGACTGGCACTATATTATTGGTTTGTCCAGCAAGCCGCGCGAGGAATGTCATCGCCGCAGGTAAGCTGTCTTCACCAGAGCCCACAACCAATTGTGCTGTGCTGCCGTCTTCATATGGGAAGCCGCTGTTTGCGAACGCTGATAAATTTGGGACCTGCGAGATTCGAGCAAATTCCGGCATGCTAAATGTGCTGTCGCTTGAGATCAGCAGGCGCTGATCGGTACTAACCGTCACCGTACCGGGTGCGCAAAGGTCATCAGCTTCAGTCCGCAAAGCGGCAACGATCTCCACCTTGTTAACCCCAGGACGGAAGGCACTCATTGGCACCTTGATGGGCAGGTCCAACAAGGCTTCGTTTGTGCGCAGGATCGGTGTTACCGATGCGATTTGGCCATTCACAAAGACGTCGATTTGACTGCCGGGGCGTACGTCCCCTGAATACGCGGCTTTTAGCGTCACCAGCGACTGCCCGTACTTGTTCGCATAGAAATCAGCTGGCAGTGCGAAACTAAACTCAGTCCGGTAGCGGCGTCCATTGAAGCTTAAGCCCTCAAAGCCCATCTCTGCGAAGGTGACCGTATCTGAACCCATCAATATGGGCGCCGCTGTCGCTCGATCCGCCCGTGGCGGCAAGCTGTTGGGGAATTGCGGGTATTGAGTCGCTACAAGGCGCACGTCATCTAAGGCGGTGCGCACGCTATCCCAGCTGGGGCCTGACAACACTAGCGTATTTGCTGCGTCGCCAGCGAAGGCAGCAACCGGGTTGCTTCGGGCCTCGCCAGCTAGAGCTCCCGCGTTTGCAGGCAACTGATCGAACGGGGCCATCAATACGGTTAGAACCCCAGGCTCCGCGTGAGCAGGAACTTCAGATACGTATTCAACCTGGGCGTTGGCTGCACGCATGGTAAGCGCGAGCGTCTGTACCAAATCCGCTGTAAGCGCATCGTTCCGCGCTGCCGAGCCGGCGGGCGACACAATACGTAGTATGCTCACACCGTGCTGGTTCCACCCTGCTGCAGCAAGATCGCTCAGGCGGCTTAGCTGGCCAACCTGCCGCCCGGTAAAGCTCAAGTATGTGTCGGGCGCGGATAACTCGCTCCACAGCTCATATGTTGAGCCGATATCACAGTCGGTGCGATGACGCTGGTCTGCTCTTATGGAGATTCTGTTGAAGCCAACCTTCAATACACCTGGAGGTATATCTGCCGCAAGTTGCCCGATCTCTGCTGATGAGGAGATAGGAGCCGTCAGAACAGCCGATCCATTGATCTCCACGCGGAGTCGCGAGGACTCGGGTGCGACAACTAGAGCGTTCAGATAACCGAGGTGAAGAACGGCTGCCGCTTCTGCTTGCGCAGCGCTTACGTAGATTTGATAGTCGCGCCGGTCGTTTTCTCCCACCAGCCGAATAGTACCCTCGGGCAGCAGGTACCGGATCAGATCTGGAGGCACAACAACCGGGACGGGTACCTCGATTTGAGGTGCGGAACTTGGTTCTGCCCGTACGAACTGCTCCGCCTCAGGTGACATGTCGAAGTGGGGAGCCTGAGCCAAGACTGAGCCGGCCATCAGCATTGCAGTCAGAAAGGAAATACTGCGGATCATGCTGCAGCCCTCTGGGGACGAGTAGATTTAGTGCGAGGACTTTGACCAAACCGTACAAGGTACGTGAGCCCGCGGCTGGTTTGGAAGAGAGCGACCCAAAGGAAACGTATTGTGCCCTCAACGATACCCATGTTCAGCCGCCGCGAGGTCAGGTGATCACTCCACTGCGAAGAGTTGGCATAGAGAAGGTCAGCCATTAACCGGTAGTCATTGGCAGATTGCAGTACGAACTGGCAGCCTAGCACCGCTCCTTTATCGCTCGTAACCGTGTTACGGATATCTACTACCATCTCGGTATTCTCGATCGAGGACAGAGGTGTAAACCGCATCGATCCGATTGCGTCCTTGCTGATGCCGCTTCGATTGTTTCGTAGCTGGACGCTTACACCGGTGGAGGATACGTCCATGATGATACCATCCACCCAAGACCCATCCTGCACTTTCACCTGGCATGCGCGGTCCACCGGAACACGGCGGTTCTGCCGCGCTTCCTGCCGTTCGGAAACGACCCCTAGAGCGCAGCCAGCAATGATGAGATTGAGCAGGTTCCAACCACCTACGACCAAGGTGATCTCTGCTTTGAAGGGCTCCGTTATTAAGCGATAAACAGTAAAGCCAAGACCGACCAGGAGCAGGAAGAATATAATGAAGAACGGCATGCCGATTTCTGACACACGGCTGCGGGCGGTGGTCTCATCTTTAGATGTGACGTTGAAAGTTGGTTTGGTTGGATTGATCAGCACGGACAACAGGGCGGGGAATAGGTGCACGGACTGAATGTACTCGTACAGCTCCGATATCCATGGCCAGCGCCAGCGACCGAAAAGGGAGTTCTGTATAACAAGGTTCGCCAGCATATACGTGAGGGTATACGCCACGAACTCCCCGCTGGAGGCTGTGAAGATTTGTAAGTCGAAGAACAGATAAAAGAACGGCGCAAACAGGAAGATCATGCGCGTAATGGGAAACAGCCAGAACATGGTGCTGGACATGTAGGCCAGGCGTTGTCCCAGGCTGAGCCCTTTCTTGAAGAGAGGAAACTTCATCAGCATGATCTGAAGCATCCCCTGTGCCCAACGCGTCCGCTGACCAATGAAGCTTGCGAAGGTTGCAGGCTGAAGTCCTGCAATCAAAGGGCGGTCGACATAAATGCTGTTCCAACCACGTGAGTGTAGATCAATTGCGGTTTCTGCATCCTCAGTTATCGAGCGGCCAGCAAAACCGTTGGTTGTCTCCAGAGCTGCTCGACGAAGAACCGCAGCCGAACCACAGAAGAACGAAGCGTTCCATTTATCCAAGCCACGTTGAATGAGCCCATAGAACATCTCGTTCTCAGAAGGCATCGATTGAAACGTTTCTAGGTTTCTCTCCAACGGGTCGGGGTTGAGGAAGAAGTGCGGTGTCTGCACCAGGAACAAGCGGTTGTCTTTAGCGAAGTATGGAACGGTTTGCTGTAAGAAGTCCCGAGCTGGGGCGTGGTCAGCGTCGAAGACAACAACTAGTTCACCCTTCGAATGAGCAAGGCCGTTGTTCAGATTGCCGGCCTTTGCGTGTTCGTTCCGCTCGCGGGTCAGGTACTTCACCCCAAGTTCGGCCGCGAGTTCTTGCAATCTTTCATGGCGGTGCTGAGCAGCAAGGGCTTGATCCAGATTAGCCGATTGCCGCTTTTGCACGGTACCGCCATCGTCAAGTAGCCAGACGGTGAACTTGTCAGCGGGATAGTCCATCGCCTTGGCAGCAGCTAGCGTGCCGGCAAGTAGACTTTCATCTTCATTGTAAGTCGGCACAAAGACATCCACCTGCGGAACGTCGTCGCTTTCCTCCAACTTAGTGGCGGGCCGGGGAGGCAATGGCGACGAGACAACAAACAGGCTTAGAGCCAGCATGACGATGCTGTACATCTCTGCCAGATACAGGAGAAAGCCCGGGATGAAGTCAGCAAGTTGGCTTACTGGGGGAATGGTGCTTGTGGTGCGCCAGAAAGCATAGCGCAGGACAATTGCAGTCCCAAAAGCCAGCAACATAAGCCGCCAAGTTCCACTGAGGCGAAAGACCTTGATAAAAAGCATCAGTGCAAGAAGTAGAACGGCAGTCACCAGGTGAGCTTGCAAGCTCACCGGCATCGTAATGGCAAATGCCGCTACGACAACGAAGACAGCCCAGAAGACAACCGACATAAGAGTACGCATTACAAAGCTCGATCGTACAAGGGAATTAGATAGAAGCGGCGATTGCAGGACGGTGAATGGACCCGGGCGCCATAGACGAAGGGAGGGGAACTAGTGGCACCCCGGCAGGAGACTCTTCCGGCGGCTGCACTGCCGGTGAAAGCGGCTGTCTGTTTGCTGGACCGGGCACTCGTGTCCCCGATCCTGATGGCAACTGAATTTCATCGGGTACAACTGATCGGTTAACCCGAGCTGGTTTTGCAGGAGGATCAGGCAGGACATTGCCGGGGACAGCCATGCCTCCGGGTGTTAGAACGACCCCATAGGTCCCGATCGCTGTGGACGCGCGCCTTGCTAGTCCCGTTACCCCCTTGATGCGCAATTGGAGCATGAACTGTAGGAGGTCCTGTTCCGTTTTGCGGGCATCACAAACCAGCGCACGCAAGTTGATGGCGCCACGCTTTGTTCCTCCGCCGGGCTTCAGATCCGCTGCAATCCGCTGCCAAGCGTACATGCACAGGTCGCCCAACTCCGTTCTACCGATCGAGTAACCGAAGGGGCCGTATGCGTTCTGAACGAAGTAAGGAGAGAGCTGCATGTCAGCGAAGCCCACGGTTCCTCGTGCCTCGCCAGCCATATCGAGGTTGCTCAGGGGTATGTCTTGCAGGCCACCAGGCGAGCTTGAATGCGCCGCTGCTTCGAACATCTGAATAAGTATATAATTCTGCCCTGGTACCTTGGCGTCAGTGCTCAAGGAGATGTTCTGTTCGACTGCGTTAACGTACCGGGTCTCCACAATGCCAAGGATAGCTCCTGCGCCTGGTGACGGTATCACGAGCGCGTCTGTGGACGGTCGCGGCCGGGGAGGGACCGTCTCCAGAGGCGCCGTGGAAGAGCATGCGGCAGTAAACGCGGCCATCGCTGCAAGCGATAGGCAGTATGTCAGGTGGCCGACGGCTGCTACGAGCGACTTTGTCCAGCTCATGGCATTAGCTCGTGAACTCACCGAAGGCATCGTAGGACTCTCCATAGATCCGCAACTCACATGTTAGTCCCGCCTGGGCAAGATTTGCGTATCGAACAACTTGCGACCCGAGATTTGATCTTTGGGGATCCACTAGTTTATTGCCACATCGCACCACTGGGATCGAGCTCCATGAACTCTCGAGATCTGCACCCCTTTATTAGTTCCCTTTATTGAAGAACAATGAGCCGATACAGTTAACGGGGCACGAAACTTGATCAGGGTTAATCAGAGTCCCGCCATTCCAAAGCTCATAAATCATAGAATTAGTTCGAGCAGAGGGGCAGGTTGCCTGTAGTCACAGGCCCGTGGCGCTTCATGTCTGGCTAGTTGGATCAGGCCTATTTTGTGCAGACCTGTTCAACTATTGCTGTAGCAGCCCTCCGCTAGAGCGTGCTTACTGAGAAGCCGTGCGGCCCACCGCCGAACGCTCCGTTCAAGGACTAGTGTTCGTCAGACGGGTTCAATACCGCTCAACCACGACGTGCGAGATTCCAGGAGATGTGCTTGGGCCCTCCGCCAGGCAGGGATTCCACTGCCTTGAAAAAGCCTAAAGTGAGCGATGTGCGAGCTTTTAGATGGTGCTGACGTCGCGCCAAAACTAAATTTTCACCTAACCAATTAGCTATTTGTGCATGGCGAAGTATGTAGCCTGCACCTCCAGAAGCGCTTCGGCTACGGGACGGTAATCATTCGGCAATTTCCAAATGAAACTGTGAAACGCCTTACCCTATTAACGCAGTAGACTTAGGCGATGCTCGTCCACCCGTCCAACAGTGATAGGCGAATTTACCGCTCGTTAACCATATTTACGTCACTTTGCTCGCAACATTGGCGGCAATTCACAAGCAAGAAAACGGGGCAAGCATGGCAACGCTTTACGTATCGACGACTGGTGCAGGTCGACAAGATGGTTCTTCCTGGGCAAACGCGTCCACTATCAACAACATCTCGTCGTTGATCCAAAAAGCCGGACCAGGCGGCGAGGTTCTGCTGCGTGCTGATCAAGGTGCCTACCAAGTTAACAGCGCGATCACCATAACAGCTGGCGGGTCAAATGGTTCCCCAGTGTCTATCCGCGGTGTAGATGGCGCTGGCCGGGACATGAATGCGGCTATCGTTGGAAACCGCGCAGAAAACTGGGAGCCGGGTAAAGCCCAAGGCTCGGAGGTATTCCGGCTGCTTGACGGGGCCGATAATCTTGCTTTCGAAAATTTCGCTTTCAAGAACATCGGCAACGGCGCTTTCCGCGTCGGCGATAATATCTCTAACTTGTCGATCGCAGATGTGACTGCCAGCAATGTCACCCGCTTCTTTGAAAACACGAAGTCGGGAAGCGCAACCAGTGCCACTATTGATGGGCTTTCCATCAAGAACGTAGACATCGACGGCTACTCCTTGGGCGCCATTCGGTTGCGTTACGACACGAACGACGTCACCATTGAGAACGTAACGGCGGACTCACAGCGCCAACCTGGCGGGCAGTACATCTTCGGTGTCATGCTCGATGGCACCGCTCATGACGTTGTGCTCCGCAACGTCGAGATGAAGAACAATTATGGAACCGCCTCCCAAGACAAGTACTGGAACGGTGATGGTTTCACTACAGAGCGTGGGGTTTATAACGTTAGGTTCGAGAATACTGTCGCCACGGGGAACACTGACGCAGGCTACGATCTTAAGTCAGAGAACACTGTTCTCGTGAATGCATACGCTGAAGGTAACAGCCGGAATTACAGAATTTGGGGCGAATCCACCACCATTCAGGATAGTGTTAGCGTGAATCCAAAGGTTCATGGTGGCACTGTTGGCGAGGCCCACGTCTGGCTCAACGATTTTGCCAAAGCGCAGATCTCGGATCTCAAAATAGTTGATAACGGTAGCACCAAGGCGTCACTTCTAGACCTGGGCAGCTATGCTCAAGTAGTTGCTAACAATCTACCTGCGGACTATTTGTCCAAAAGTGTTGTAGAAAAAGGCGCCTCTGTATTAATCAAGCAGGTTGCCGAAGTGCCAACTTTGCCTGATGTTCCACAAGAGCCTGCAAGCCCTGAGGCTCCAAGGCCAGCCACACCGCCAGCCGAGCCTGTACCTGAGGCTCCCGCCCCAACGACACCGCCAGTGGATACAGCACCTGAGGCTCCTTCTCCCTCACCGGAACCCACAATCCCGACCCCTCAACCCGCGCCCCAGCCGACCGCGCCAGTTCCTCAGCAGCCCACTGGCACGATACTGAAGGGGTCTGCAGCGGCGGATGTTATTGCAGGTGGAAGCGGAAACGAGACCATCGTTGGCGAGGGCAGCTTTGACTTCCTCTCTGGTGGACAAGGCAGTGACGTGTTTGTTTTCAACGACGTATCCGATATCGGCAACAAACGCTACAAACGTGACGTCATCTCAGACTTCGAGCACGGGGTAGACAAGATCGATTTGTCTGGCATCGACGCGAATGGCGGTGCGCAAGGCAATGGAACCTTCTCGTTCATCGGACCCGATGTTCCGTTTAGCGAGGCAGGTCAGTTGCGTTGGGCACATCAGCGCAAGGGCAGCCAAGACGTGACCGTGATTGAGGGTGAGGTTCATGGCGACGGAGCTCCTGATTTCCAACTTGAGCTGTCGGGACACGTGACGATAACCGCCGAAGACATCCTCCTGTAAAGGGAAAGCCGGATGAGCAGGTTCATTCTACAGCACACGCTTACGTGTCAATCTGCTCTTGTGGGTGTCAGCTAGCGTGACTAACTTATTAAGAGCATTCGGCTCACGTGTTCAGCCCGTGCTCCAAAAGCTAACACACCGGGTGCATGCATCCGGTGTGGCTTGGCCCGCTTTTGTTACCTTGATCAAGCAGGCTGGTCATGTAACGGACCTCGCCTCTTGGCGCCGCGCGCTGCTATCGGTAGCAGTGTTCTCATTGGCGTTGAACCTGCTCATGCTCACAGTTCCGCTCTATATGACGTCAGTCTATGAGAGGGTTTTCGCAAGCCGTAGCAGTGAAACACTGCTGATGCTGACCATAGCTGCTGTAGGCGCACTGGTGCTGGTCGGCATTTTAGAGGTGGTACGCCAGGTGGTACTCACGCGCCTAGGGGCGCAACTCGAGGTGGAGCTCGGAGGCAAAGTACTCTCAGCAAGTTTGCATTCTGCTCAAAGGGGCGCGCCAGATGTGCAGGGCCTTCGTGACCTCGGGCAGTTGCGACAGTTTTTGTCCTCACCACTGATCGGAGTTCTCTTCGATGCTCCGGTCGCTCCTCTTTACGTAGTTGTGGTCTTCATCATTCATCCGCAGCTAGGATGGTTGACGCTGTTTGCGATAGCCGTTTTGCTCGCTGTCTCATTCGCTAACCGCGCCGTGACTAAGCGCTCGCTTTCCGATGCAAGCCGCTTTGGATTTGGAGCGTTGCAAAATGCACAAGCGCAAGTGCGCAATGCAGAAGTTGTGCGTGCAATGGGGATGTTCCCGCAAGCAGTGAACGCTTGGGGCAAAGAGAACGCAAAGGCGATGGTAGCTGCGGACGAGGCGGCGCTACTGAACGCCTACTTCAGCGGGCTGACAAAATTTCTGCGACTTTTGCTACAAGTGGCAGTACTCGGATATGGTACCTTCCTGGTTTTGACTGATCACAACCTGTCCGCTGGTATTATCTTTGCCGTGTCGATTATCTCAGCACGGGCACTAGCACCGGTGGACCAAGTCGTTGGTGGTTGGCGTAGCTTCGAGCAAGCCATACAGTCCTATGCACGCCTTAAGAAGCTTCTGGGCAGCTCGGAACAAGTGACGCCGCTTGTCGAGCTTCCTGCGCCAGCGGCGACATTGGCGGCTGAGAAACTGTTCTTTGCAGCGGCCCCTGATGCGGAGCCGCTGATCAAGGGAGTGTCCTTCTTTGCAGGCGCCGGGGAGGTCATTGGTGTGATCGGTCCCAGTGGAGCAGGCAAATCGACGCTTGCCCGACTTCTTGTTGGAGCGCTCAAGCCCTCGGCTGGTACCGTGCGGATCGGAGGAGATGACTTAGCTCACTGGAGTGCAAATGCTCTTGGGCCTTATATGGGCTATGTTCCTCAAGATGTGGAGCTGTTTCCCGCAACCATCGCCCGCAATATCGCCAGGATGGATGAAGATCCTGATGCAGAAAAGGTGATTCAGGCAGCGCGATTGGCAAATTGCCATGAAGTTATTCAGCGACTGCCCGGCGGTTACGGCACTCTCATCGGAGAGCAAGGCCATCAGCTTTCAGGTGGGCAACGTCAGAGGATCGCGCTTGCGAGGGCCTTCTACGGTAATCCGAAAATCGTTGTACTAGATGAGCCAAATGCCTCACTAGACAGTGAGGGTGAACAGGCGCTGATTGCCGCTCTCATTGCAGCACGACAGGCCGGCATAACATGCATTGTGGTCTCTCAGCGTACTAGTATCATGCCTGCAATAACCAAGCTATTGGTACTCCGCGACGGGCGCGTGGAAGCATTCGGGCCTAAAGAGGAAATTCTCGGTGAGCAGATGCGACTGGCTCGTAAGCCTGTTGATCAAAATGTTCACGCCGCTCCACGAACTCCGTTCGGACCAAGAACAGGAAGCGCGAGTGCGACACAGTACATGCCGGGCCCGGTGCCCGTTCGTGACAGCTCGCCTGCGCGCGAGCAGTATGACAGTCTAGATAAGGCAATATCAACAAAGGTCGAGTTGCAGCCGCCTCTTCAGGGCGGAGGTGAGATTAAACCATGAACGAACAATGGTTTGACACTGTTAAAAAGGACGTTACGCGCCCCATTGCTGCCGGTGTGATTGCTCTCACTATTGGTTTTGGGGGCTTTGGTGCGTGGGCTGCAGTCGCTCCGCTCGAAGGGTCGATCATTGCCAACGGCACCGTTGCTGCGTCGGGCCGCAACAAGATAGTTCAACACCTTGAAGGCGGTATAATAAAGGAAATCCTTGTCTCAGAAGGGGACCGAGTTGCTCAGGGTCAGGTGCTCCTGATGATGGATCGCCTGAGTGCTGAAGCCAACAGGAACCGCGTCCGCTCTGACTATTTCAGGGTGGTCGCACTGGAAGCCCGAGCAGAAGCCGAACGTGTGAATTCTCGGGAAATTACCTTTCCAGCTGAACTCTTGTCCGAACCTCAAAGTGAGGAGCTTGTACGGGCAATGCGCGACCAGGTCGCGGAATTGGGTGCCCGCCTCGACAGTCATGATGCAGATGTGCGCATTCTAGAGCAGCAAACAGCTGCTCTACGAGAAAAGATTCTTGGCCTACAGGCCCAGCAGAAAGCTGTCGAAATGCAGCTGGAGCTAGTGGGTCAGGAGCGTTCAAGCGCAGAGCAGCTTCTGCAACAGAAGCTTATTTCCAACTCGCGAGTGCTAGAACTGAAGCGAACCGAGGCAGAACTTGCCGGTCAGTCGGGACAGCTAATCGCATCCATTGCCGAAGCCAAGCAACTTATTGCAGAGAAGGAAGAGCAAAGGCAACGAGTGGTAAACGCCCGCATTGAAGAGGCGAGCCAGATTTTGGGGGAAGCGCGCCGCCAGAGGGCCGACTTACAAGAGCAGCTAAGGACGGCAGAAGACGCGCTAGCCCGAGTTGCGGTTAGGGCACCTGTTCAAGGAACAGTCATTGATCTTACGCAACATGGCGCTGGTGCAGTGTTGGCGGCAGGGCAGAAGGTGCTAGAGATCGTGCCGGATGCTGCTGAGCTCATTGTTGAAGTACATATACGCCCCCAAGACGTTAATCAGGTTCGTGTGGGGCAGAGCGCTAATCTCATGTTCGCTGCTTTGGCACCGCGGCAGACCACACCAGTGCTGGGCAAAGTGACGTACCTATCTGCAGATCGACTGGAAAATGAGAGGACCGGGGAGAGCTACTATCTTGCGCGGTTGTCCATCGCGGAAGATCTAACAGGTGATTTCGATTTGTCTGCCGTTGGGGCAGGCCAGCCCGTTGAGGTATTTATAACAACTGGACAGAGGACCTTTCTGTCGTATGTCACGGATCCATTCGCCGACACGATCCGGCGGGGACTGCGCGAGTAAGGACTTCTTGGTAGCCACGCAACCCACACGAAGAGCCCTTGCCTACCCTGCCGAGGCCTTTCCGGTCGGCATGTGCCAGCAATGCGGGTAGAGCCACTCTTGTTAAGCGAGCATGAGACAACTTGGGTGGGTGGAGTGGACCCCGGTTCACCGGAGGGTGCGCAGTTGCGCTGAAGCAATAAGGCGCGCAAGAGCTTGGACTGCCCTGACAGAACCAATCTCTTCCGACTTAAGGGGAAGTCCCATTTCGAAAGGAGGAGAAGGAGGTTTCAAGCTGTTTGGTCGACAGCTGTGACGGCCAAATCCTGTTGGAGCCGCTATATCTTGCGCGACAAAACCGCCACCACAAGTCCAACATCTCCAACCAAAGTTTGCCGATAAAATCGCCCTTTTTGCAGAGCCATCAAGTTGCTGGGGAAAGGTCGGGACCGTGCTTCCTTGAAGAGGTTCAGGGTTTCGCGGCTTTCACGATTAAGAAGGCTTATACAGCTCTCTAAGGCGGAAATGTTCGCATCGCTCCACGCGCGAATGCGTCCGTTTCGTAGACGCGTCAGTCTTGCATGCAGACTTGCAGTGGCTCCAATGAGATTGGCTCCATGCTGCCGATAGTCAACTGTAGGTTTAGGGTCGTATTGCACCCGACCGCCTGCACCTGTGACTAGGATATAAGACCACCAGTCGTGGCCTGGAACGTCCAGATCGGAACCCGCTGTAACAAGCAAGCGGCGCGCTGCACGGTTCATTACCATAGTATTGCCACCTGCGATGCTTTGAACCAACGCATTGTGGAAACTTGGCTGTCTGTTGAAGAGCGGCGATTGGCCGACTATGGCACCATCTGCATCTATCAGGCGCGTACGGGAGCAATAGAGCAGAGGTAAATTCTTGGGTTGAGTAGACAGCCAAGCCAGTGCGCGTGACAGCTTATCCGCATGCCATTTATCATCTTGATCGGCAAACGCATAAAAATTGTGACTGTCCCCTGCTTCTCTCAAGAGATGCAAGAAGTTCTGTACAAACCCTCGTCCGGGACCACGCAAGGTTTTTATGTTCCGGTCAGTGCTTGCCTCGAAATCGCTGATTAAATTCAGTGTTCTATCGGAGGACCCATCATCTGAGACCAGTATGGTCCAATCAGTATGGGTTTGGGCTAAAATGCTGTCCAACTGCTCTTTGATGTACTTCTCGCCATCATAAGTCGCGAGCAAAACGGCTACGGTCCCAGTCACTTCAGCATCCAACTGCTACCCACTTAAAACACTCTCAGTAGTTGAAGGTCGGGCCTTCGTGCCAATATGACAAAGTTCAAAAGGTGCGGAAAACCACCACAGACACTCTAGCTGCGCTGCTTAGTGTACTCCGGTGAGGCTGCAACTTCCCACCATGGCGTGCAAGAAACAGGGCGCTTCGCTCACACTACGAGTTCGCTACGGCATTCGACGAAGGCGTTTGATTATTATGCGTCTGATGCGTTCTTTCGATGTTGCCGGCAATATATCTCGAAGCTGCAGCACGCCCGGCACCCGATAAAGCCTCGACAAGATTCTCCAAGCTGAGTGAGGCCAACCAATGCCAACCACCTCAGGAGCATCTTTCAGTAATTTTGCCACCAATCTTGGGACGCTCAGATCAGATCGATAGTTCTCTCCTTGTGTGCGCGTCCTTAATCTTAAGTAGAGCTGATCATAGAAGTTTTTGTTTGCCACTGCGCCGAGCCAGGTTGGCGCGGTAGGGGCTGAACCCGCCTTCAGTTTAGCACAGAACGTCAGCATCGCATCGAGGATATCCTCAGGGGTCGCATCGAGGGAGTACAACATGGTCTGAGTACGTCCACTTAGACGCTCCGGAAAGGCTCCGACATCGGGAGCCATAATCGGGAGATTGGCAGCCAAGCCTGAACTAAGAGTATAGCTGTATGTTTCAGGCCACCTTGCTGAATAAAAGAGGATGTCTATTTTCTCTCGCCGGAGTAGATCCAGTGTATCAGGCTCTTGGTAGGGTCCAGTTGTTTCCACATCCTCCAAGGGGCGATACGCGTAGCCGATCAATTTGATCCGGAGGGGAAGGTTTCGCTCATTGGCTAACCGAGCGAGGGATTCTATAAGATCCGCACCCTTCTCTTTACTCAGTGCACCAAGAACACCTACTACAACTTCGTTATGCGTAAGGGTCTGCTGCACGGGGCCTGCAGACACATCTCGAGCGTCCTCCAGGTGGTGAGCCACAACCGCATTCGACAACGTGAACACTCCATCAAAGATTTCTTTGGCGGCGGCACTCGGAAAGATCACCCTGGCTGCTTTCTCCAGGAACTTGCCATTACGGGTTCGGAATGTCTCGATCTCATCGGCTGCAATTTGTGCGTACAGCGGATTTGAACTTGTGTAAGGATTACGAGGGTCAAAGCGCCCATTCGCGTCCGTCAGGGTCGGATTCCCTGAAATCATGTAGTAGTCGTGCGCCGTAAAATAATAATCGACGCCGAGCTGTTGTGCTATGTCCATCACCTTCTCATCAATATCGAGAATGTGGTGGTAATGAACGAAGCTTACACCAATTTTCCGCAAGATATCGATGATTAGATCAAAGTTCTCTTCGAGGCTGAATGGGATTGCGTCAGAAGTTTCAGAGGTGCCGAATTTTAGAACATAGCAGTCCTTGACCTCTGTTGGTTCAAGGATAATCGGAAATGCCCTGTTACCCTGCTTGTAGTGTGCCGCAAGTTCGGCCACATGCTGCCGTGTTCCGCCTCCGAGAGCGTGACATATGTGAAGAATCTTGGGCACATCTTGTTGTTCAAGGAGCGTCATCAGCCTGACCAACCTGGCAGCCTTCAGAGGATCATGCTGAATAAAGTTCTGAACGTCGTAGTGGTAACGGGGATGCAGTTTCCCAAGCGCCAGTAGCCCGTTGCTAATGAGTTCGTTTTTCTCAGCGCCGAAACTTACGCCGCCCTTGTGATATGCAAAGAGGTTCGGTGTGATCAGATTAAGCCAGCCTTTGCTGATAGCTCTTTGACAAAGGTCGTTTTCCTCGCCGTAGCCGCGCGGAAAGTGCTCGGCATCTAGATGCCCCACAGCTTCAAGACAATCCTGCCGGATATACATGCAGAAGCCGATGCCAGTTGGCGCCGAAATGTTTGGGAGCCGTTCGCCTTTGAAGGCGTTGTCGATGGAATCGGCCGAAAGACCGAGTGGCAGAGGATTGTCCTGAAGAAACTCCGGAAAGGTGCAAATTGTTGTATTATTGGAAAGCGGCGTAACCGTTCCCGCCTTGGGGTGGGAATAGGCTTCAACACGTAGACGTCTTAGCCAGTCCAATGGTAAGATCACATCGCTGTTGAGAAGCACAACATCTGCCTCTTTAGCGATCTCCAACCCACGGTTAACTGTCTCCACAAAGCCCAGATTATGTGGGTTTGTTAGCACCTCCATGTGGCCGCCATTAGCAGCCTCCAGTTCGATAAGGGCGTCAGACATTCCAGGTTCAGGGCTGCAGTCGTTTATGGCAAGCAGCTTGGCGTTCGGAACATTCTTTATTCCAGGAAGGGCACTCTTTATGCACTCAACCGTAAGCTGTGTGTCCTTATAGATTGGCAGGAGCACGAACACCGCGCGCCCTGGTATCGGTATAGGTCGCGCATCAACCACGAATGCCGAAGCAGCGTTATTCTCACTTGCTTCGGCATCTATGCGGCGATGCGGTCGAAAACGGGTCAGCAGGTGCCTGATCGGAGCGGTCGCGCGCCATGAGGTGGAACTTAGAACAGCTTCAACTTCTTCTGATTTCGCCTTGAGCAACCTGTCTTTCTCAATCAGCCGCTCAGCGTTCAGTCTATCCGTCTCTCTCAAGCTCTCCTCTTGGAGAGCGTTTCGTTCTCTTAGTTCCTGGAGCTCGGCTCGCAGAAGTTCGAGTGACTTGTGCTGCGAGGCAATTAGTTGGACTTTATCGCTCAAGATGCTTTCAGCCGCTTCTCGCTGCTCACTTAAGCGACGTTCTTGAGCATGGCGCGGACTGATAGAAGCATTCAGCCAGTTCTCGTAAACGGACCACTCCAATGCGTGTCCTGTCACAAAAACCTGCAGCTTAGCTTCCAACTGGAAATAAGCGCGAACGATATCATCATTGATTTGCCAGCCGAGCTCATCGAAGACTCGGAACAGAAACGCGCGCCGACTTCCGTCAAAATTATCCCCCGGCTGGCCGAACTCCGAGAAGCTGTTCAGCTGAGCTGAGAGAAACCGGTAGACCAGGAAGCTCAACGACAAATCGTCGTTGCACGTCCATTCCCTGTCTATGATTACAGCCGAGCTATCCTCCGAAATCACAATATTCTGCGGTACGAAGTCGATGAAATCGCCGGGTAGGATTGAGGCAGGATCTTCAAAGGAGATTGCCAAGCCCCGCTTTTGGGCTTCAATATTGAGGATTGAAAAGTATCTAATCAAAAAGGATTGGATTTCAGCGAACGTCCATCCGTCACTGCTAAGGATCTTGATAATATCCCAGCTGCAGCTGCGGCCGCTTTGATAAACGTCTTTCGCCGGAATGTTAGAGGACAAAAGGCCTAACTTCTCAGATGGTGATGACCGGCGTGAAAGCGAGGTATAATGAACCTCGATACTCTTGTGTTCATTTTGGATGAATTCAGCTTTTTTGCAGTATTCCTCCCGCCTATCTGTGCTGAAGTGCCAGCCAAGTGTTCCCGGAGTGATCGTGCCCGACGCGCTCTTGCTCGCAACCACAAGGAAGGAGTTTGCCAGATCCAATCCGAGGCCGTTTTGGACAACGACTGGCCAAGTCAACTCTGGCGAAAAATGTAAGATAGCTGGCAGTTGTGGGTCTCGGCGCACCGATTGCCAGGCGAAAGCGCCGGCATCAAAGGGCTTTGTGGCGAAGCCTTGCTCTGTAACAATCGAAACAGGAAGCTTGTAGTCCGGAAATGGCGCGAGTACTTCCACCGACCTGAAGCCTGAGGATATCAGTAAGTCGGTAAGAACTTTTCGACCGAAGGTTTCAGGCTGATCGGCCCGGTAGCGGCCTTCGATACCGTACATCGGACGGCCGAGATGGTCCTCCGGAGCACCGGCGAAATACTTTAGGCCTAGCTGATTTTCTATGGCAATGATGAGTTTACCATCTGCCTTCAAGAGGGATTGTGCGCGCTCCAGCATCCTTCGCGCCGCGTCTTTACCCTGTGTAAATAGGTTGGCGTACTCCAGTACGCCGATCAGAGTAACGGCGTCGAAATCGTTCATTGGGTCGAAGCTATCGAAGCTATCGAAGCTTTCGCTAAGAACAGAAACGTTGTGAAGATCGCGTGTGCGTGATCGTGCTATAGATGCTCGCCTTGGTGAGCCTTCAAGGGCCAGAACGCTGGCCCCAATCTCGCCCAAATATCGCGTGATTGCACCGCACCCAGCACCAATTTCCAGCACCTTTCCCTGCAGGGTCAGCTCTAAAGGACGAAGTATGTTGGCCCGAGTGCTTGACAGGTGGTAAAGCGAGGGCCAGTCCGTGCAGTGTCCACGAAGTTCCGTGGAGAGAACTGATAGATCGGCAGCGCCTGCGATGATGCTAGCTAATCGCTCTTCAACTTCATCACCGTCGCTATAAGCGATGCCTTGATAATCTTTGCGGCGCCAGACTGAAGAATGTTCGTCAAGAATATAACCCGCCTGTTCGAGGTAATGTTTCATCACGAGGTTTCTTCAACTTCTAAGTTAAGGCCGAGATCTATCAGACCGAAGAACGTGTCCTCTGGGCGAACATGGATGTGAATAGAGTCGTAGCGCCTGTCATGTGGAACAACTTCCTCCCCCTGTTTTGTTGCGATACCGAGGGAGACAAAGTAATCGCCCGGTGCCAAGCGGCACTCGAAGGAGGCTCGAACGATGACCGTCTCACCCTGAGCGCCCCGTAGCTTGAACTCATTAAGGTCTATGGTTTCAGAGTTGACGCCATAAACCGTAACTCCTTCCTTGGTCTTCAAGGCAAGCCCGAAAATGGGTCTGACTATGTCTTCTTCAAAGTGAACGGAGACAACAATGTCTATGTGTTGGCCAGTGTTTACAGCGGGAGGGTAGGCCTCTTCATCGGCAAGGAGGCAGTAATCCAATATTCGTGCCGCCCCATCACCCCAGCGATATTCATGCGGGTTGTAGCTATTATGGCTAGAAAAGACGTCATCGGTAAGACTGACGCGTGAGGAGTCACCGATCGCGAACCGCGCTGGTCTATCCTCTTTCGTCGAAGTCCGTGGTGTCTTGGATTTCTTTCGTTCTTTGCCAAACAGAAGATCCATATAGGTGTGGACGATGTCTTTAGGATCTCCCCAGCGGATTGCTCGCCCGCCATCTAGCAGCAGGGCGCGGTCGCAGTGGGTCACAATCTGCTCGGTTGAATGAGTCACAAGCAATATGCTCGTTCCGCCGCGCTTGAGTTGTCTGAGTCGCTCAAAGCACTTCGCTTGGAAGCGGACATCGCCAACGGCCAATGCCTCGTCCACGATTAATATGTCAGGGTCGACCTGCGCCTGTACTGCGAAGGCGAGCCGTACCATCATGCCGCTGGAGTAGGTCTTTACCGGACGTTCGATGAACTCTCCAATGTCTGCAAATGCAGCAATCCCATCGAAGCGGGAGTCAATCTCTGCGGTACTAAGACCCAGAACGGCCGCGTTCATGTAGACGTTTTCGCGCCCGGTGAATTCTGGATTGAAACCAGAACCGAGTTCGAGAAGGGCAGCAATGCGGCCGTGAGTCGTGGCTGTGCCGCTCGTAGCGGAGAGCGTGCCGCAGATAATCTGTAGTAGCGTAGACTTGCCGCTGCCATTACGTCCGACGATGCCGACGGTCTCGCCCTTATTTACATCAAAACTGATGTCACGGAGCGCCCAGAACTCTCGAAAGTATTGGTCGCTTGACTTGCCCAGGGTTCTTTTCACCCGAGGGATAACAAACTGCTTCAGCCGATCTCGAGGTTCCGCATAGATCTGGTAACATTTGCTAAGGTTCGTGATTTCGATCGCGTTATCAGAGGACATCAGCGAACCCCTTACGCGTTTTCTGAAACCAGAAGTAGCCGATCCAGGCGATCCCTAAAGCGCCTATCCAATACAAAGCTATTGTTCTGAAATCTGGCATCTGTCCCCAGAATAGTACATCTCGTGTTAGCTCTATGACAGGGGTTAGCGGGTTCAGGTACAGGAGGTATCGGTACGTCTCGGGAAGTGCTGTTGCCGGATAGAAGATCGGGCTCAAGAACATCAGAACGGTGGTGACAACCCCAATCACCTGGGACACATCGCGCAGATAGACGCCCAAAGACGATAGTGCCCAGCTAAGGCCCAGGATCAACAGCGCCAATGGCAGAAAAACAATAGGAAGTAACAGCGCGGTAGGGTGAGGAGGGCCTATAAGCAGACAATAAGCAACTATCCAAACAATGAGGCTGATCAAGGTGTGGTAAAGCGCGGACAAGAGACCAACCACCGGCAGGGTTTCAAGCGGGAAAACCACTCGTTTCACATAGTTAGGGTTGGAAAGAATCAGGGCAGGAGCCCGATTGATGCATTCTGCGAAGAGGTTGAACACAATAAGACCAGCAAACAGCACAAGGGCGAATTCTGCCTTAGATTCGCTACCTGCAGTCCATCGCGCCTTGAAAACCTCACTGAACACAAAGGTGTAAATCGCGAGCATCAGCAGCGGGTTAAAAAATGACCAAAAAAGACCAAAGATTGACCCGCGATAGCGCCCCAGAACTTCTCTTTTAGCTGAAGCTTGAATCAGCTCGCGGTTATGCCACCAGGAAAGGATCATAGATCGTGGCGCGACAGAGTAGTTCGGTGTCATGAGGGTGTCTCTGCCTGGCGGAACGGCTTCGTTGATATCAACTTGATGCCTTGTTGAAGGGCATGCGAGTTGCGAGAAAAGCAATGGATGGCGGGCTCTCTGATTGCGTACGCACTGCAGTTAGCCAGAGCGGCGACCTGCTTTGTCTTGGTTGGCTCAACACGCAATAGAATGTGGTTGCTCTCTTCGTGGGCTATGGTTGATTTCGCGCTCTTAGAGTCCCCCGTATTGAATGTAAACAGGGTGAAATGGTGACGAACCTCCCCGGCGCAGTGCAGCAGTCTACCTCGAGGATTTTACAAGGAAGCAGACCTCCTCGTACCGGCCATCCCTGGAGTAGAGAAACAAGAGGTTCTCCTTGGCGCTTGTGCAGCTAGCGAAGGCATGTCCGATAAGAAGCGTTAACGGGCACTTGCCGTGGCAGGCCGCCTTTCGGGATTGTAGCTATTGGGCCATTCAATCCCAAACATCGATGTCCAAATGCTCAATGTAGCGAGCAACGACATTCATAGACTTCCAGCCGCCTGCTCGCATGATCACCAAAAGATTGTGCCCGTTGAGTGTGAGCTGTTGGGCGCCTCCAACTCTGAGCGAGTGTCCACGCACTTTCCGACGCTTCTCCTCTTCGAACCCAGCTTTCAGCGAAGCCCCCTTCAGAATTCGTGCGATTGTCAGGGGCTGAAGATGAGCGGCCTGGACATGCCCCTGGTACACACCTCTCAACAGAGGTCCGGAAGTTAAGCCGGTTCTGCTGAGCCAAAGCTGCACGAGCGCAGTTGTTTTTGATGACAACTTTGCAGTACGGCCGGCGCCTTCAGGATCGTTTTTTGCACGCCGCACGAGCACGTCGTAGCGGCCCAGACTGTTAAGTGTCAGGTCTTCGATGTTGATCGTGACGAGCTCGCCTCTGCGGCATAATGTGTCGAAACCCACCGCGATGGCTACCTGGTCGCGCAAACCTGCCAAATCAGGGGAACACGCTGCGAGCAGCTTGTCCTTGAGTGCACTGGTAAGGCCAAGCGCTTGATCGGGACGTGCCGGTTTGAGCCTGCGGGCACGGCGGAACGCCAGATCCACCTCTACAGCATCAGTCGGGTCCGGATGGTCCGTCAGACGGTGGATCTTCCGGATGCCGCACAGCCGTCGCTTAAGCGTGCCTGGTTTGAGCCGAGATGCTTCCGTGTCCAGATATTGGGCAACAAGGGCTGAACTGGCGGGGAGAGGAGACTCGCCATGGGCGAGACTCCAATTTGCGAAGCAGGCGAAGTCGCTGCGATAGGAGCGAAGCGTATGCGGAGAATAGGCCCCTTCCAGTCGCTCGAGTGCCCTGAGCCAGTCGCTCATTTGACCTTCTCGACTGGCTTGCGACGCAGAACAGGCCGTTTCGGAACGCTGCTCTGGCCATGTTTCCTGTAAAGTGTTGCGACAGCATTTCCATCCAGGATTCTGTGCTGCAACAGCGCGTCGGTGAGCGCGAGCAGAGCCGCTTGCTCGTCCCGAACAATCTTGAGCGCCCGCCGGAGCATTTGCTGCAAAACAGGTTCAACACCGTCGTTGATCTGCTGCAGGGCGGAGCTTGGCCCCGTACGGGTCAGGGTGCCATAAAGTCCAAGGTCACCCATCCCCTTCGCCAGCAGTCCAGTGGCGGCGGCAAGGTCATGTTCCGCGCCAGCATGGGCACCCTTGCCGTAAATCATGTCGGTCGCGCGCCCTCCGAGCAGGATAGTAACCAGCGTCTCGAGCTCATCCCGCGTGGGGAATGAACTTGGAGTCACGGATTTCATGAACCCACCCATTCTGCCTTCAGAAACAATGGAAACCGCTTCGACGCTTTGACCCAAGGCCATCGCCACAACGGCATGCCCCGCCTCATGCAGAGCCACGGCACGAAGCTCGGAAACGTCAAGGATGTTAGCAGGTAAAACAAGGTCAAGAAGATCGGCAGACTGCAGCTGTCGCGCCTCTCCAGCGGCCCGTGCTCGAGCCGTTCGGACGACGGATTCGATGTCGGCAGGAGTGCGACCAACGGAGAAGCGGGCCGCTTCTGCAATAGTCGCCGCGTCGAGCTGGCCCTGGAGATAAAACCTGTAGACTTGGGCGATCTCGTCCGCTGTCCGGGGCGGCTGCACGGACACACGGTGTTCAAGCCGCCGAGACCTGATCAGCGAAGCATCGAGGTGAGCATAGAAATTGGTGGCGCCAAGAAGAAGAACCGGCCTGTCGGCCGCTCTGACCCTGTCGATCTGCAGCAAAAGCAGCGTCACGAACGGCGTCCACCACTCCCGCTCCTTTGGACCAAGGTGAGCGCGATTGGGAATGGCATCCGCCTCGTCGATGAACCCGATTGTCCGCGGTTCGCTGAGGACCTCGTTGAAAAACGCGGTGGCAGCCTTGGACACGCCACCGAGATACCCGTCCGAGCCAGAGAACCAGGACGACACCGAGGTGGTGACGATCCGCCACCCCGCTGAGCGGGCCAGAGCCGAGGCCATCATCGTCTTGCCGGTGCCCGGCGGACCCTCAAGCACGGCGTAGGGAAGATCACTGGGGTCCATCTGACCGGCCTCGACCCGGCGCAAATCGCTGAGGAGGTGCTTAGCCCATATTTCAGCCTCCCCGGTAAGGGGCAGATCTTCGAGCTTCGGACCGCGATCAGGCAGGCCGACGGCGCGCATCTGGCTGCTCGCCCGACGCAGCCGGCGGAGGCAGTCGGCAGATGTGGAGCTGGACCGCAGGGCGAGCGCCAGGGCCTCGAAATCCAACCGCTCGAAGTCTGCGCGTTTGAGACCTTGCGCCGGGCTCCCCGTGACGGTTCTGACAGCATTCCGGACAAGCGCGACAGTGGGTGGAGCGATGGTGATCTCATGGTCTGCGGCGGCTTGCAGAATAGGAGGGAGCAGGGCTTCGGCGTCGTGACTGACCAGAACAAGATGCATCCCCAGCCCAAGGAAATCGACGAGCTCACTGGCTGGAATGGCACTGCCATCCTTGCGGCGATCGGTAACAGCCAGGGCATGAATGCCGTCGTCATGCCGGCGCAAATGCTGCGCCAGGGCCTTGGCCCATTGAGGGCTTGGCACGCGAACGAGAATGACCTGCGGCGAGGCCTGGGCAATTGCATGGGCAAGCGCTGCACCATCGCGTTGCGAAAGCGCGGCGGTGACCAGGGCTTGCCCGCCGGTCATGTCCTCGCTTTGGCCGGGCGCAGGAGCCTCGTCATCGGCTTCGGTGTTATGGGCGTTGAGGTCGGTCAAAGACATGAGAAATCCTTCCTGCGCGCTGTGGCGCATGGATGTGCAAGAAAAGGTGGTGGGAGGCGGGTGACGGAAGGCGTCGCTGGCGTCGCGACGCTCTGCTAGGTGCGCGGCCCGCGCTGCTCGAAGGGGTGCTTCACCGGCTTCCAGATGTCGACGCGCGTTTTCCCGCCCGTAACAAAATGGCTGGCGCTCGATGCGCTGCCGAAAAACATGTCCTGGGTCAGCGTCAGGACGCCGCCGGTCTGGCGCAGGCCGCCGCTGTGAAGCAGCTCGGCCCGCTTCATCCGGGCGCTGGAATGGGCCGAAGGCAGGACGTCGACCTGCACTTCGGAGCCGGGCAGGAGGCGCCAATGGTCGCCTTCCTGTGCCAGGTGCGCTCTGAGGCCATGGGCGTCCATAGTGAAAAGGCGCGCGTCCTGGCCGACGGGCTGAAACGGCCGCCGTTCCGCAGGTGGGGAAAAGAGGGACGCCGCAGGCAGCTGCGCAAACAGCTCACCTGATTGCCGCAGGGCGAGGCATGCGCGCAAGGCGAAGAGGCGCAGGGAATCGTATTCTTCGGGGCTGACGCCGTCGCCATCGGGCAGGCTTTGCTCGATCCTGCGCCCGCTATTGCGCTGCACCGCCTGGGCAATCAGGCGCTCCAGTACCCGCGCCTCCTTGACACCCAGGCGCTTGCTGCGATCCACGATGCAGATGATGCGGTCCACGGGACGGGGGGTTGCAAGGCGCACGCTCTTGCCCACACGCACACCCACCTGCTCGCCCATGCCGACATAGACATCCCTGTCGCGAATGCCGATGTAAACGCCGGGCTGCTGCAGCGCTTCTTCGTGCTTGAGGGCAGAACGGCGCTCGCCGGCAACAGCAAAAATCAGCGGCTGCCAGTCATCGGGCTCGATGCGCACCATGGCCATGGTCGTGCCCGTCCTGGACGGCTTGAGCGGTTCTGGTGGCTCGGAGGTGATCTCCTGCTGGGCCTGGGGTGTGAAACCAGGACGGGTGAGCTGGATGTCGCCATCGATCAGGCCCTCGCTGATCTCCAAGATCCCCGCCTGGACCAGGGCCAGGGCGGCACTTGCGGGCGCCGGATGCCCGGGCAGGGCGGCGATGATCTCCTCAAGCGAAGCGGTTCCGCTTTGCTTGATGACGTGGAGAATGCGCACCTGATCGTCTGGGGAAACAAGCGGATGCTGCACAAGACCGGGCAGGGTCAGGGCGGCAACGGTGCGGGAAGTGTTGAAAGACCGGCGGGACGGCTTGCGGGCAAGCGTATTGCCGCCCAGAATGGCTTCAGCCATGGGGTGCTCCTGTTCATGCAGGGTTGATCCTGTGGTTAGGCCTTCAGGGTGTTCCACCACTCTGTTGGCCGCCCTGATCAGGGGATCGGGGCCGCAGGGCCGCTCCGGGTGGAGCGACGAGGAGGAGCCTGCCGGATCCCCCCAGAGCCGTCAATTCCCTTTTTGTTCTCGTGGCGCGCTATGGTTAACGCGCGGTGCGACTGGCCTTGGATGGCTCCCTCGGTCGGAGCACCCGGGGAATTATCGCCAAGCGGTTTGGCCGCTCAGTGCGCAGCGATCGACGGGTTCGTTTGAGTGATTGACCGGGCAAATGATCGATAACGCCTAGATCGCGTCAACAGCTCATTGTCGAACCAGCCGTCGCTTCACCTTCCTCGGCGGCCTCGTCTTCCCGCCGATGCGGCGCGATGCTCCGGAAGTAGGCGAGCTTCTTCTCGGAATGCCTGATCAGCGTGTCACGATTGAGGTCAACAGTTGGGACGCGCATCAACACCAGAACTCGGGGCCGTCTGGCCATCGGCGGGCGAGGCCTTCGGAGATCAGGATATCACCGACATCGGTGCCGTCGATCCGGATGGTGGCGAGGGTGCGGTCATACCGGTCGGTTCCGGACGTTTCCACGCTGAAGCTGTTGGCATTCAGAAGCTCAAGCAAGCGGGCGCTGGCCCGTTTCGCCAGAGCGACTTCTTGGGCTCCACCGCAGATGTCGTTGTAAGGCTCCGGCGTATCGTAAGCCTGCAGGCGCATGTTGATGCCCTCGAGCCAGATCGTGTCGCCATCAACGACGCAGGTATGGCGCTGGCCTGAACCGCACATCCGAAATTGAGCCCGCATCTCCGACGCCACGGCAGCGTGAGTGCCGCCCGGAAAGAAAGTTTCGGCAGTGGTCCACCCCAGAGCGCACACGCTCACCAGCGCCGCTATCGCGAGGGCTGGCGTCAGGCGATCCTTTGACTTCTGTTGCGTCCGGGATAGACGGCGCTTTGGGTCGAAGCGGATGACGGTCATAGCTAAACAATATCATGCAAGCGTTGCCGCTTGCTTTCCAAAATCCTTGTTATTGCGAGTAGCAGCTTCGGCGATGCAACTGGAATTCTGGCGAGGGCAGCTCCATAGAGCTTGGCCGGGCAGGGCCGGTACCTTCGGGGAAAAAGGCAAATGTCCGATAACAGCTGTTGGGAGACCGGCGACGCATGGGACGAACGGGAAATCGGCGTCCATGTTGATATGACGTATCGACCCGTTGGCCCGATCCCAGAATTCCGTCAGTGACGAGTGCGACGACCTGTTGGCCCTGCCGAAGCTCCCGAACACTGGCGGTCTCGACGCAGACCGACGTCTAGTTGCCATCTGTTCCGCCTGAAAGCCGTCAGTCCACCCCCGCGATGGCTTGCAAAAATTGTTGCCCTAGCTATTTCAGCGGCCGAAACGTTATCAGGTAGCAGGGCGTAGGCTCTGAAACGTTTAGTGTCAGGATCGAATCCTGAGCGATCCCTGTCATTGCGTCGAGCGCCGTCACTGCGTGGGCTTCACCATAGCAATGTACAGTCATGGGGCCACCGAAGACGATGACGCTTTGATGTGCCGTTGTTCGGATGATGGTCTCTTTCGATACGAGGTGCCTTTGCATCTCGTGATGAAAGTTGTGCCGCAGTGACATCGCATTCAGGTCAGTCGTTTCGCCTTCGATGACGTCAGCATAGATCGGCGTTTCCCCTGAGAATGCGTAAGGTGGGGCAGAGGTCGTCAACGCAATCGTTCCTGCCGGATGGCTCAGGCGTATGCCATTGCCGGAAAGGACTGCAATGGTGCGGTCGACGTTGTCGAAGCGCGAAAAAGGTCCCGACGCAGAAATTGTTGCGATGCTCACGCGCCAGAGAAAATCGGCTCCCCCTCCATCGTCCAAGGTGGAGACGATCTCGCGGGTGACGCCGCCGCCGTTCTTCCATGGCGTTATGGGGAGATCGTGGTATCGCAAGAGGCGCAAGGCTTGATCCCGTTTGAGGGCGGGCTTCCCGGCTGGAGAGCCCGCATTGGTTTGTCCTAGAGGATGCCTGGCAGGTCGAGGCCCTTTTCGCGGGCCCAGTGCTGGGCAATTTCGTAGCCGGCATCGGCATGGCGCATTACGCCGGTGGCGGGGTCGTTCCACAGCACCCGCTCGAGGCGTCGCGCTGCGTCATCGGTGCCATCGGCAACGATGACCATGCCGGCATGCTGGGAAAAACCCATGCCGACGCCGCCGCCGTGGTGCAGCGACACCCAGGTGGCGCCAGAGGCGGTGTTGAGCAGCGCGTTGAGCAGGGGCCAGTCGGACACGGCGTCAGAGCCATCCTGCATGGCCTCGGTTTCCCGATTGGGCGAGGCGACCGAACCCGAATCGAGGTGGTCGCGGCCGATGACAACGGGCGCTTTCAGCTCGCCATTGCGGACCATTTCGTTGAAAGCCAGGCCCAGGCGATGGCGATCGCCTAGCCCCACCCAGCAAATGCGCGCCGGCAGGCCCTGAAAAGCGATGCGCTCGCGTGCCATGTCGAGCCAGTTGTGCAGGTGGGTGTTGCCCGGCGTCAGTTCGCGCACCTTGGCATCGGTCTTGTAGATGTCTTCGGGATCGCCCGAGAGGGCCACCCAGCGGAAGGGGCCGACGCCGCGGCAGAACAGCGGGCGGATATAGGCCGGCACGAAACCGGGAAAGGCGAAGGCATTTTCAAGGCCTTCGTCCTTGGCGACTTGGCGGATATTGTTGCCATAGTCGAGGGTCGGAATGCCGGCCTCGTGGAAGGCGACCATAGCTTCGACATGCTCGCGCATCGAGGCACGGGCCGCCTTTTCGACCGCCTTGGGATCGCTTTCGCGCTTTTCGCGCCACTCGGCCATGGTCCAGCCCCTGGGCAGGTAGCCGTTGATCGGATCGTGGGCCGAGGTCTGGTCGGTCACGATATCGGGGCGAACGCCGCGGCGCACCAGTTCGGGCAGGATATCGGCGGCATTGCCGAGGAGACCAACCGATTTGACTTCGCCGGCGGCCGTCCATTTTTCGATGAGCGCCAGCGCTTCATCAAGCGTCTCAGTCTTTTCGTCGACATAGCGGGTGCGCAGCCGGAAATCGATGGAATCGGGGTTGCACTCGACCGCGAGGCAGCAGGCGCCAGCCATGACGGCGGCGAGCGGCTGGGCCCCACCCATGCCGCCGAGGCCGCCGGTGAGGATCCACTTGCCCCTCAGATTGCCGCCATAGTGCTGGCGGCCGGCCTCGACGAAGGTTTCGTAGGTGCCCTGCACGATGCCCTGGGTGCCGATATAGATCCAGGAGCCGGCGGTCATCTGGCCATACATGGCCAGGCCCTTCTTATCGAGCTCGTTGAAATGGTCCCAGGTGGCCCAGTGCGGCACGAGGTTGGAATTGGCGATCAAGACGCGCGGCGCATCGGCATGGGTGCGGAAGACGCCAACCGGTTTTCCCGATTGCACGAGCAGCGTCTGGTCATCGTCGAGCTTTTCCAAAGCCGAGAGGATCTGGTCAAAGTCTTTCCAGGTGCGAGCGGCGCGGCCGATGCCGCCATAGACCACCAGCTCGTTGGGGTTTTCGGCGACGTCGGGGTCGAGATTGTTCATCAGCATGCGCAGCGGGGCTTCGGTCAGCCAGCTTTTGGCCCGGAGCTCGGTGCCGCGCGGCGCGCGGATTTCGCGGATATTGTGACGGGGATCGGTCATGCTGGTGCCTTTGCGGAAAGGGTGCGGGCGACGGCCTCGATACGCTCGAGCATCAGCTGGAGGTGCGGGCGAAGGCGTGCAGTCTTGTCGGGGTCTAGCTCGAACGGCGCGGCCTCGCGGACGAGGTGCGTGTCCTGGGCGAGTTCGAGCTGGATGGCGTGGATATTGTTGGCCCGGTCGGCATAGTGCCGCGTGGTCCAGCCGCCCTTGAAGCGGCCGTTGAGTACGCTGGAATAGGTCGTCGCCTCACGCGCCGTGTCGATGGCGGCTTTCTCGATAGCGGGGTCGCAGGTGGTGCCACCGTCGGTACCGATGTTGAGGTCGGGCAGCTTGCCCTCGAAGAGGAAGGGGATGTTGGAGCGGATGGAGTGGCAGTCGAAGACGACCGCAATGCCATGCTCGGCCCGGACGCGCGCGATCTCGGCCCTGAGGGCTGCATGATAGGGCGCATGAAAGGTCGCGATACGCTCCGCAATGTCTTCCGTCTGGGGTTCCGCCCCCTCTTTCCAGATCGGCTTTCCGTCGAAATCAGTCAGTGGCACGAGGTCGGTCGTGTTCTGTCCGGGATAGAGGCTTTCGTTGAAAGGTGAACGGTTGGCGTCGAGCACATAGCGGTGGAACAGTGCCCGAACCACCGACGCGCCGGGGAGAAGGCCGGCATAAAGGCGATGAATGTGCCAGTCGGTATCGGTGATCCCGACGCCCGTCTCATTGAGCCTTTGGCCGATGGCGTCGGGTATGAAGATGCCCGTATGCGGGAAGCCGAGAATGATCGGCGACGAGCCTTGCTGTACTTCGAAAACGTCCATCACAGCGCCAGCCCCGGCAGTATGCCCGGCGAAACTGCGCCAGTCAGCGACCCCTCGGCGACGAGGCGGACGGAAGCCTCGATGTCGGGCGCCATGTAGCGGTCGACTTCCAGCTCGGGCACGACGCTGCGCAATGCTGTCCGCGCCTTGAGCAGTTCAGTGCCTGTCTGGAGCGGGGTGCGGCAATCAACGCCCTGTGTCGCGGTCAGTGCCTCAATGCCGATAATGCCGAAGAGGTTGTCGGTCATCTGCAGTAGCCGGCGGGCGCCGTGGCAGGCCATTGAGACGTGGTCTTCCTGATTTGCCGAAGTGGGCGTGGAATCGACCGATGCCGGGTGCGACATCTGCTTGTTTTCGCTCATCAGCGCGGCCGAAGTGACCTCGGCAATCATCAGGCCGGAATTGAGACCAGGCTTCTTGGCGAGGAAGGCGGGGAGACCATAGGAGAGCGCGGGGTCGACCAGCAGCGCGATGCGGCGCTGGGCGATGGCGCCGATCTCGCAGATGGCGAGAGCGATCTGGTCGGCGGCAAAGGCGACCGGTTCGGCGTGGAAATTGCCGCCCGAGACGACGCTGCCGTCGGAAAGGACCAGCGGATTGTCGGTGACGGCGTTGGCCTCGATTTCGAGCGTGCGCCCTGCCGTGCGCAGAATGTCGAGGCAGGCGCCGTCGACCTGGGGCTGGCACCGGATGCAGTAGGGGTCCTGCACGCGCTCGTCGCCCTCGATATGGCTCTCGCGAATTTCCGAGCCGGCCAACAGAGCTCTCAGCGCCGCCGCGGTGTCGATCTGGCCTTGATGGCCGCGCAGGGTATGGATGTCGGGGTGGAAGGGTGCGGACGACCCCATGGCGGCGTCGGTCGACATGGCGCCGGTGATGAGCGCCGCCTGGGCCGCCCGATGGGCGCGGAAAAGGCCGGCCAGCGCCAGGCCGGTGGAGGTCTGCGTGCCGTTGATCAGGGCCAAGCCTTCCTTGGCTTCCAGCACGACGGGCGACAGGCCTGCCCTGGCCAGGGCCTCGCGGCCCGGAAGGCGCTCGCCGCCGAAGAAGGCCTCGCCTTCGCCCATCATCACGGCGGCCATGTGGGCGAGGGGTGCCAGATCGCCCGAGGCGCCGACCGAGCCCTTTTCGGGGATCAGCGGGATGACGCCCTTTGCCAGCATGGCTTCGAGCAGCCGGATCAGGTCCAGGCGAACGCCGGAAGCGCCACGACCGAGCGAGACCAGTTTGAGCGACATGATTAGGCGAACGATGTTTCCCGGCAGCGGCGCGCCGATGCCGCAGCAATGCGACAGGATCAGGTTGCGCTGCAGGGTGGCGACATCGGCCGCGTCGATTTTGATCGAGGCCAGTTTGCCGAAACCGGTATTGACGCCATAGACCGCGGCATTGCCGCCGGCGATCGCTGCGATACGTTCGGCGCCCTTGAGCACCGCCGCGTCGAATTGCGGGTCGAGCACGGCGGGCACGCCGGTCCAGTAGATGGTCTCCAGCACGCTCAGCGTAACGGCGCCCGGGGTCAGGACAATGGTCATAGCGTCTTGCCTTTGAAAATACGGCATTCGAGCGGGTTAAAACCCATGCGGTAAACGAGTTCGGCCGGTGTTTCGCAGTTCCAGGCGGCGAGATCGGCTGACTTTCCGGCCTCAATCGTCCCGGTTTCTGCCTCGAGGCCCAGGGCCTTGGCGGCATTGAGCGTGACGCCTGCGAGGCATTCACTGACCGTCATTCCGAAGAGGGTCGCAGCCATGTTCATGCCGAGGAGCAGGGAGGTGAGCGGCGACGTGCCGGGATTGCAGTCGGTGGCGATGGCTATGGCGACGCCGTGCCGGCGAAGGGCGTCGATATCCGGCTTCCGGGTTTCGCGGATGGCGTAAAAGGCGCCGGGCAGGATTACGGCGACGCTGCCGGATGCGGCGAGGGCGGCGGCATCGGCGTCATCGATATATTCGAGGTGGTCCGCTGACAGCGCGCCACGGGAGGCGGCCAGTTTGGTGCCGCCGGATTGGCTCAATTGTTCGGCATGGAGTTTTACCGGCAGGCCCAGGGCCGCGGCCCGATCAAACACCTGCGCCATCTCATCAGCGGTAAAGGCGATGCCTTCGCAAAAACCATCGACGGCATCGACCAGGCCTTCTGCATGCGCTTGGTCGAGCGCCGGCAGGACCACGTCGGCGAGATAGTCCTGTTTCCGGCCGCGAAATTCTTCCGGCACGGCATGCGCGGCGAGGAACGAGGTGACGATCCTGACGTCGCGATGCGTGGCGAGACGTCGTGCGGCGCGCAGCATGTCGAGCTCTGTCTCGATGGTCAGGCCATAGCCCGACTTGATCTCGACCGTGGTGATGCCTTCGGCCAAGAGCGCGTCGAGGCGGGGCAGGGCCTGGGCGATCAGCTGGTCGACGCTCAGCTCGCGCGTGGCGCGAACTGTGGACATGATGCCGCCGCCGCCTTGGGCGATTTCGACATAGTTTGCGCCGTCGAGCCGCATCTCGAACTCGCGGGCCCGGTGGCCGCCATGAACGATGTGGGTGTGGCAGTCGATCAGTCCCGGCGTCACTAGGCAACCATCGAGGTCAAAGACTTCGGCGACGCCATCGAGCGCCGGGGTATCGTCCGCCGATCCGGCGTAAGTGATCCGGCCGTTCTGCGCCACGATCACCCCATCCGGGATAACGTTTTGCCCCGCGACGCCAGTCAGCAGGCGGCAGTTTTTCCAAGCCTTGGTTGATGTTGAGTTGAAGGAATCTGTCATCGGGACCGCATTGTCGCTTTCCAGTTCTGTTCAAAATGTATAGACATAATACGAAGGGTGGCAAGAGCCTATTTGCTGCCGATGCGTGGAGCCCGGCCATGACCAGATTGTTCGCCAAGACCGCCCTGCTGCCCCAGGGGCTGGCGCATGATGTGCTGGTGGAGATCGAGGGCGATCGGATCCTTTCCGTCGTCACCGGTGCGTCGTTTGCCGATGCCGATGAGCATTACGGTGTGCTGGTGCCGGCGGTCAGTAATTTGCATAGCCATGCGTTCCAGCGCGCCATGTCCGGGTTGGCGGAGCGGCGGGGGCAGGGCGATGACACGTTTTGGAGCTGGCGTTCGGTCATGTACAAGATGGCCCTGTCCATGACGCCGGATGACGTGCAGGCGATTGCCGCCCAACTCTATGTCGAAATGCTGGAGGCCGGCTTTTGCCGGGTGGGTGAATTCCACTACCTGCATCACGATCGTGATGGCTCGCCCTATGCCAATATTGCGGAGATGGGCGCGCGTATCGCGGCGGCCAGCGCGGAGACCGGTATTGGCCTGACCTTGCTGCCCGTCTTCTACGCCCATGGCGGCTTTGGGCCGACGGCGCCAGGCGTCGATCAACGGCGCTTCATCAACTCGGTCGATGGCTATGAAAAACTGATGGCTGCCAGTCGCGCGGCCATTGCCGGTCTGGACGGCGCCCGTATCGGTATCGCGCCGCATAGCCTGCGCGCCGCAACGCTCGATGAGATCCGCGCGATATTGCCCATGGCCGAGGGCGGGCCGGTTCATACCCATATCTCCGAGCAGGTGCTCGAGGTCGAGGGGTGCATCAAGGCCCACGGCAGGCGGCCCGTGGAGTTGCTGCTGGGGGAATTGCCGGTGGATGGGAAATGGTGCCTGATCCACGCGACACATCTCGACGACAAGGAAATTTCCGGTATCGCCAGCTACGGCGCCGTCGTCGGTCTCTGCCCGATCACCGAAGCCAATCTGGGCGACGGGATTTTTCCCGGCATGCCTTTTCTCAGCGGAGGCGGTGCCTTTGGCGTCGGTTCAGACTCCAACGTCAGCATCAGCCTTGCCGGTGAGTTGCGGCAGTTCGAATATAGCCAGCGCCTGGGCAATCGCATTCGCAATGCTGTGGCGTCGCCTGGTGGCTCGACGGGAGCGGCGCTGCTTGAAAAGGCCGCTGCCGGTGGCGCGCAGTCGCTTGGCTGGCAGTCGGGTATTGCGGCAGGTCTGCCAGCGGATCTTGTGTCCCTGGATATTTCGCGTGTCAGCTATCTTCCCACTACCGACCTTCTCGATGCTTGGATATTTGGCGATGACGTTGCTGTTCAGGATGTTTGGGTCATGGGCCGGAAGCGCGTCGCTTCAGGTCGTCACCAGAGCCGCGAAATAATCCGCCAGCAATTCGAACAGGCCATGCGGCGCGTCATGTCGGCTTGACGCCGCCCCTGATCGATCCGATTAGATTCCCAGTTTATGTAGGGACTCCGGTTTGCGCGACATCGACAGAGGCGGCCAAATTCGAGAGCAGGACCCCAAAGAGCAGACGCTCCATCAGCGGATTCAGGGCGACATCGAAAACAAGATCCTGTCGGGCGATTGGCCCGTGGGTTTCCGCATTCCTTTCGAGGTAGACCTCGCCAAGCAATATGGCGTGTCGCGCATGACCGTGAACAAGGTGCTGACCCAATTGGCGCGCGCCGGCCTGATCGATCGCGTCAAGCGCAGCGGCAGTTTCGTCAGCCAGCCGCACACGCAGTCGGCCGTGCTGGAAATTGGCGACATCCGGCGGGAAGTGGAATCGCTGAAACTGCCCTATGACTTCCGTGTCATCGAGCGCAGCAAGCACAAGGCGACTAGCGCCGATCGCCTGCGGCTCGATGTGCCTGCTTCGGCTTCGGTCATCGATATCACGTGCCTCCATCGTGCCGGCGGCAAGCCGTTCTGCCTCGAAGAGCGCCTGATCAGCCTCGAAACCGTGCCGGAAGCGGAGGACGCTGTCTTTACCGAAATCACCCCCGGCCAGTGGTTGCTGCGCCAGGTGCCGTGGTCTTCGGCGGAACATCGCATCCATGCCTCGGCCGCCGATGCCGCAACGGCAGCGTCTCTCGGCGTCGAAGTCGGCACGGCGTGTCTCGTCATCGAGCGCCGGACCTGGCGCAATGGCGGGCCAGTCACCCAGGTCCGCCTCACCTATCCCGGGGACCGCCATGCATTGACGGCGACCTTCGCTCCGGCGTCATGACCGCGTCTTCGACAGCGCGTCGAGGAAGTGGTCGTTCTCGGCTGCAGTGCCGATGCTGACACGCACGAAGCGCTCGTAGCCGGGCTGTTTCCATGGTTTTACGATGACACCCTCAGCCAACAGCGCCTCGCTGATATCGGTGCCTGACGTTCCGGTGTCGAAGAACAGGAAATTGCCCCTGGACGGCACCACGCGATAGCCGGCTTCTTCCAGGGCTGACCTGACGCGCTCGCGCTCGGTTCTGGCGAGTTCGACCACCGTGCGCACATGCGCCTCATCATCCAGCGCAGCAATCGCGGCGGCCTGCGCTGCGCCATTGGTGTTGAAGGGCGTACGGACGCGATCGAGATAGCCGGTCAACAGCGACGTGCTGACGATGCCATAGCCGATGCGGAGGCCTGCGAGCCCCCAGGCCTTGGAAAAGGTCCGAAGGACGATCCAATCGCTATCCTTGCCACGCACGGCGGCCGGCGCTTCAAGATAGTCATCGCCTTCGGCATATTCGGCATAGGCTTCGTCGATCACCAAGAGGCTTTGGGCAGGCACTGCCGCCGCGACACGGCGCAGGTCGTCGGGCTTGAGCCAGGCGCCGGCCGGGTTCATCGGATTGGCAAACATGACCAGTCGTGGACCAGTGCCAATTTTGGCGAGCAGCAGGTCGACGTCGATTTCGAGCGCGGCGTCGAGGCCCACGCGATCAACCTCGGCTCCCATCACCGTGGTGTAATCTTCATGCAGCGGAAAAGACGGGTAGAGCGTAACCATGCGATCGCCGGGGCGCAGAATGGTTCGGCAAATGACGCTCAGCAGATCTTCCGATCCATTGCCCAGAATTATCTGTTCGACCGCCACGCCGTGCTTTTCAGCAAGCCTCGTGCGCAGGGCCTGTCCAGCCGGATCGGGATAGATGTGCGGGTTGGTAACATAGCTGGTCAGGGCCGAGACGACTGCAGGCGAGGGGCCAAGCGGGTTTTCATTGGAACCCAGCTTGCTGATTTTCCTGGGGTTATAGCGACGCTGCACCTCGGCAATGGTCAGGCCGGAATTGTATGGTGTGAGCTGTTTCACTTCGGGCCGCACGATGTTCAGGTCACTTGCCATTTGCCGGCCCTTCCGAATTCTGTCGGCCGGGAATCTGGCCGGAAATTATGTATAGACATGATTGATCGGAAGTGCTGATATCTGTCAACAGGGATGGAGGAGCCTTGGCATGAATGGTCCAGCAGCCTTTGATCTGACCGGGCGCCGCGCCCTCGTGACCGGCGGCAGCCGGGGGCTTGGCCAGGCCATGGCCCTGGCCTTGGCGAAGATGGGCGCCGAGGTTTGCGTGACCTCGCGCAATGCGGCCTCTCTCGGCGACACTCTTGGTCAGCTGGAGGCTGCCGGCAGGCAGGGCAGGGGCCTTGCTCTCGATGTGCGGGACAGTGCTGCCATTCGCGGCGCCATCGACAGGCTCGATGCGGACTGGCCCGTGGATATTCTCGTCAACAATGCCGGCTTCGAGCATGTCGCCCCCTCCCTCGATGTCGACGAAAGCATCTGGGACGCGATTGTCGATACCAATCTCAAGGGCAGTTTCTTTTGCTCGCAGGCCGTCGCCCGCCATATGGCCGGGCGCGGACGCGGGGCGATCGTCAACTTGTGCTCGCTGACCACCTATGTCGGCATTCCCACCGCGGTGCCCTATGGTGCCTCGAAATCGGGGCTGCTGGGCATGACGAAGGCCTTGTCGGCCGAATGGGCCACGAGCGGCATCCGGGTCAACGCCATAGCACCGGGCTATTTCCGGACGCAGATGACCGAAGGATTTTATGCGGACGAGGCGTGGGCAAGCTCCATGCAGTCCAAAATACCGCAGCGCCGATTTGGCGAAATGGCCGATATTGGTGGTGCCGTGGTCTTCCTCGTCAGTGATGCCTCGGCCTATGTCACAGGTCAGTGCATTGCGATAGATGGAGGCTATCTGGCGTCGATCTGACCTTTCTGCTCAAGATTTGGGCAGCAATCGGATTTGCTCAAAAATGGATTGACCTGCAGTTCAATATGTATAGACATCATTCACAGGGCGGGCGCCTGATGGGTGATCTGATAGGATCCTGAATGACTGGTATGACCAAAAGCGACGGGAAACAGAAGGCCGCGGTCGCCGTATCCGTCCAGAACGTCAACATGACCTTCGATGACTTCCATGCGGTCGACTCGGCGTCATTCGAATTGGACCAGGGACGTTTCCTGACTATTCTTGGTCCCTCCGGATCCGGCAAGACGACGCTGCTGCGCATGATCGCCGGTTTCCAGAAGCCGAGTTCGGGCGAGATTTTCATCAATGGCGCGCCGGTGAGCGCAGCTCCGCCGCACAAGCGCTCGGTCGGCATGGTGTTCCAGAAGCTGGCGCTGTTTCCGCACATGACGGCGGCCGAGAATGTTGCCTTCCCGCTCAAGATGCGCCGCTTCGATGCCACGACCATTCCGGAGCGCGTGCAGCGCTACCTCGATCTGGTGCAGCTTGGCTCTTATGCCGACCGCCGCATCCATCAGCTTTCAGGTGGTCAGCAGCAGCGCGTCGCCATCGCACGGGCCCTGGTGTTCGAGCCTGACCTGCTCCTGCTCGACGAGCCCCTGGCGGCGCTCGACCGCAAGCTGCGCGAGGAAATGCAGCTCGAATTCCGTCGTATTCAGCGCGAGTTGGGCGTGACCACGATCAACGTCACCCATGACCAGCGCGAGGCCCTCGTGGTGTCGGACGAAGTCGTCGTCATGGACAAGGGACGTATCCAGCAGATGGCGTCGCCCACAGCGACCTATCGCACGCCTGCCAATGCCTTCGTCGCCGGCTTTATCGGGGTGACCAATTTCCTCAACGGCACAGTCAAGTCGACCGCCGGCCAGGAAGTGATATTCGCGGCCGGCGAAAGAGAATTTATTGGACATTGGAGCGCTGCCGCTGGCGCTCCGACAGTGTCTGCAAACGTGGTGGGCGCATTGCGGGCCGAACAGGTCCGCATGGCTACCAGTGTAGACGAACTTGGGCAGTGCCGCACGGTGCTGTCCGCAGCGGTGACGGATGCCATCTTCGAAGGGGAGCGGACAGCGTATGAAGTCACTGTCGGCATGGATGGCAATATCATCAGGGTCTTCGACCACGACCCTGCTGCACACAAGCAGTTCGGCATCGGCGAAGCCGTGTTCATCGGCTGGAACCCGCAGGACGTAATGATCTATCCAAATTAGGCCGGGCGTGCCCGGTGGGAACAGGAGAGAACGGGATGACCAAGACTAAATCGACTTATGCGCTGACGCGCCGCCGCTTCCTGGGTAGCGCAGCCGCCCTTGGCGGCCTCGCCGCGACCGGCTGGACCGGGCAGGCCTTTGCGCAGGAGCCCGAAAAGCCAGCCGAAATCATCGTGCGCGCCTGGGGTGGCTCCTGGGTCGCCAGCCTGCAGGCCGGCGTGTCCGATCCGTTCACTGCCGCAACCGGCATTGCCGTGCGCCATGACCTCACGGAAGACAATGAAATCCAGCCCAAGGTCTGGGCCGCCGTTGCGCAGGGTCGCATCCCGCCTATCCACATTAACTGGGACACCACCACCAATGCCACCAAGTCGGCACTGCGTGGCGTAACGGAGGACCTGTCCGATCTGGCTAACCTTGCCAATACGACCGAACTGGCCAAGCCGGTTGGCCTCGAGGGCTACCCGATCGTCAATACCTATGGCTATGTCTATGTGCTGGCCTATCGCCCATCGGCTTTCCCCGAGGGCGCGCCGACGTCGCTGCAGGTGCTGCTCGATCCCAAATTCAAGGGCCGTATCGCGCTCTACAATGACGGCATCGGTTTCCACTTCCCGGCACAGGTCGCCGGCGGCGGCAAGCTGGAAGACATTCCGGATAATATGGATGCTGCCTGGTCCTTCATCGAGAAGGTCAAGGAACAGCAGCCCCTTCTCGGCGAAGATCCCGATTTCACCAACTGGTTCCAGAATGGCGAGATCGATCTGGCCGTGACCATTTCGACCAATGCTCGCGAAGCTATGAAGAACGGCATCGAGCTGGCTTGGACGGTCCCCGAAGAGGGCTCCAAGTTCGAAACCGATGGTCTGTGGATCCCGAAGGGCCTGCCCGAGAACGAACTCTACTGGGCCAAGCAATACATCAACTTCGCCATTTCCAAGGACGCCCAGCAGGTCTGGCTCGATGGTCTGGGCCTGCCCGGCGTGGTACCGGGCCTGACGCCGCCGGAAGGCCTTGCCGGCGATCCGTCCTACCCGACCGAGCCGGCGGACTTCGAGCGCCTCATCCGCGTTCCGACCGCCATCCAGGTCGAGCATGAGAGCGAGTGGTTCGGCAAGTTCAAGGCGATCATGCAGGGCTAAGCCTGCCCGGCGCTGTGATCAGGGATGTCGCCCATGCCGGGCGGCATCCACCGGCAAGGAGTTACCATGCGTTCCTATCGCACCGCATATCCGTTCCGATGGAGGGTGATGGACACCCTCGAGATGCTGGCGCGTGTCCTTTGGCCGAGCCGCTTCTCTGGCGCCGTGCCCTATCTAATGCTGGCGCCGGCCGTGCTGCTGGTGCTGCTGCTGGTCATCGGCATGGTGCAGATCGCGGATTCTAGCCTGCATGTGCTGGATCGATCGACCTTCCTGCCGTCTGCCGACTATACTCTGGCCAATTATCAGACCGCCCTAGGGCAGCCGCTCTACTGGATGATCATCTGGCGCTCTCTCCTTGGCGCGGCAGTGGTGACGCTGCTGTCCCTGATCTTTGCCTTTCCCTATGCCTATCTGATGGTACGCACGCCCAGTGCGCTGCTGCGAAAAATCCTGCTGATCGCGCTATTCCTGCCCTTCTTCATCGGTCAGGTCGTGCGCGCCTATGGCTGGCTCATCATTTTGGGCAATCAGGGCGTGATGAATGAAATGCTGGGCTGGGTGGGCATAGACCCGCAGCGTCTGCTGTTCAATTACACCGCCGTACTGTTCGGCCTCGTGCAATATATGCTGCCCTTTGCCGTGCTGATGCTGGCGCCGGCCATCACTGCCATTCCCGAAGAGATCGAGTCTGCCGCCAGCTCGCTCGGCGCCAACTGGTGGCGCACCTTCACCCACGTGATCCTTCCCATGTCCAAGCCGGGTCTGGTCGGAGCAGGGCTTGTCGTTCTGACCCTCTCGCTCACCGACTTCGCCATGCCAGCGGTTCTGGGCGGTGGCTCGCAGGATTTCATCGCCAACGCCATCTATGACCAGTTCTTCCGCACGTCCGACCAAGGGATGGGTGCCGCGTTGACGCTCTTGCTTGTCGGCATCGGCTCGCTGGTTGTCGGGGTGATCTTCACCGTCTTCGGCGCCGGCACGCTCGCCATGGGGAGGGGCAAGAAATGACCGCTCCCCTGAGCAAATCAATCGTCATCTGGGTCATGGTAGGCCTGGTGCTCCTGACCCTGTCAGCGCCAACCGTCGTAGTGTTAGGCGCCAGCTTCACCTCGGGCAATATCATCGCGTTCCCGCCCAATGGCTTCTCGCTGCAGTGGTATGGCAAGATAGCTAGCGATGTCGGCCTGCGCGGCGCCTTCATGCGATCACTGACTGTTGCCGCGATCTGCACGGTGATTGCCATCCCCGTTGGTACGCTGGCCGGCATCGCCCTTGCCAAATATGCCATCAAGTTCGAGCGCAGCCTGCAGGTCTACCTGCTGCTGCCCTTCACCATCCCGCTAATTGGCTCGGGAATCGGCCTGATGCTCTTGTTTGGGCAGATGGGCATTTTGGGGCAAATCTGGCCGATCGGTATCGCCTGCTGCGTCATCAATCTGCCCTTCATGATCTGGGCCGTCACCGCCAGCGCTGCGAACCTGGACCCTGATCTGGAACTTGCCGCCGCCAATTGCGGCGCACCACCCATCGCCACCTTCTTTCACGTGACGCTACCGGCCGTCATGCCAGGTGTGATCAGCGGCTCGCTGCTCATGTTTATTCTGGCTCTGAATGAGTTCCTTGTCAGTCTGCTGCTGACCGACGCCCGAACCGTCACCCTGCCGGTTCAGATCTACAATTCCATCCGCTCGATCATCACCCCCGATCTTGCCGCGATCTCGGTCGTCTTTATCGCCTGCGCCGCCATAGTCATCGCGCTGCTGGACTGGCTCGTCGGCCTCGACATCTTCCTCAAATCCAAGTGACGGCCTCGGCGTCGTCGCTCTTCATTCAATGAGACCCGCTATGACCAATGTGTCCTTTCACACCTATGCAGAACTCGACCAGGATCAGCGCGCAGCCCTTTTGCGCCGTTCCGAGGCCGACCTCTCTGGAGTCATCGAGAAGGTGAAGCCCATCATCGAGGCCGTCCGGACCGAAGGGGACGAAGCGCTGGTTCGCTTCGCGCGTGACTTCGATCGATCCGAAGGCGTGCACAAGGGCAATCTTAAGGTCACCGAGGCCGAATTCGACACGGCCTTCAAACTGGTGGACGCCGAGGTGATCGAGGCCATCAAGTTCGGCACCCAAAACATCCGCAGCTTCCACGAAGAGCAGAAGCCCGAAACCATGTGGATGAAGGAGATCCGTCCCGGCGCCTTTGCGGGCGATCGCTTTACCCCCATCCAGTCGGTGGCGCTTTACGTGCCGCGCGGCAAGGGCTCCTTCCCGTCCGTGACCATGATGACCTCCGGCCCGGCCATGGTCGCAGGCGTGCCCAATGTCGCCATCGTCACTCCACCGGCGCCGGACGGCACGGTGGATGCGGCAACGCTCGTCGCTGCGCGTCTCGCCGGCGTGGAAACGGTCTACAAGGTTGGCGGTGCGCAGGCGGTCGCGGCGGTTGCCTATGGCACCGATACGATCAAGCCGGCGCTCAAGGTCGTCGGCCCGGGCAGCCCCTGGGTCGTCGCAGCCAAGCGCCTCCTCGCCGGAGTGCTCGATACCGGCCTCCCTGCCGGCCCGTCGGAAGCTGTCATCTTTGCCGATGATACTGTCAATGGCAGCCTCGCAGCCCTCGATCTGCTGATCGAAGCCGAGCACGGCCCGGACTCGTCCGCCTATCTCGTGACCCACAGCCGCCGCGTCGCCGAAGAGGCACTGGCCGCGCTGCCCGGCTTCTGGGCCCTGATGACCGAACAGCGCGTCGGCTTTTCGACCACGGTGCTGACCGGCAAGAATGGCGGCATCGTGCTGACCGAGTCAGTGGAGCAGAGCTACGATTTCATCAATGCCTATGCGCCCGAGCATCTCGAAATCCTCTCGATCGAGCCTTATGACCATCTCGGCCGTATAACCGAAGCCTCGGAAATCCTGCTCGGCCAATATACGCCGTGCTCGATCGGCAATTTCGGCCTTGGACCCAATGCCGTGCTGCCCACGAGCCGCTGGGCCCGCACCTATGGGCCTCTGTCGGTGACCGACTTCGTCAAGCGCAGCTCCATCGGCTATGTAACCGCCGCCGGTTTCCCGCTGCTCGCCGGCCATGCCCACAAGCTGGCCCTCTACGAAGGTTTTTCGTCCCACGCCATCGCCGTCTCGCCCGAACGCTACAAGCACGTCCGGTAGAAGCCCATGAAAGCCGTACGTCTGCATGCCGTCCGCGACCTGCGCTTTGAAGAGGTTAATGCCCCGCCACAGCCCGGGCCGGGCGAGGTTCTGATCGATGTGGAGGCCGCGGGTATCTGCGGCTCGGATCTGCATAATTTCTCGACCGGCCAGTGGATCAGCCGGTCGCCGTCCATTGCAGGCCATGAAGTGTGCGGCCGCGTGGCCGCGGTCGGAGCGGATGTGACGGGGTTCATGCCAGGCGACGCGGTGGTGGCCGATTCCCGCTATTGGTGCGGAGAATGTGACAATTGCCGCTCGGGCGATCGCAATTCATGCGCCTCGCTGGGTTTTATCGGCGAAGTCTGCGATGGCGGTTTTGCCGAGCAGCTCTTGTTGCCCGCCCGTCTCGTCATCAAACGGCCCGATGATCTGCCTGCAAATCTCGCCGCCATGTCTGAACCGCTTGCCGTGGCGCTGCATGCGATCGGCAAGCTCGCCGTCGAGCCCGGCGCGCCGGTGCTGGTCGTTGGCTGTGGCATGATTGGGGGCCTTTGCGCCCTCGCTCTGTCGAAGCGCCATGACGGCCCCATTCTGCTGGCTGACCGCAATATCGAACGAGCCGACGCCGTAGCGCGGCCCACTGCTGGCAAGATTGTCGCTCTAGAGCGCGCTGCCATCGCAGAGGCGCTGGGTGGCAAGCCGATCCGCTTCGCCATTGACGCCACCGGCAGCATTGCAGCGCTCGGCGCGGTCATAGAGCTCATGGGCAGCAATTCCAGGCTGGTTCTGGTCGGTATCAGCCACGGCAAGCTCGATCTCGATCCAAACGTGCTGGTCGAGCGGGAAATCACCCTCCTTGGCTCCCACGCCTTCAAGGACGAGTTGCCGGACGCCATTGCCATGGCGGGTGAGTTGAGAGCCGTCCTGCCGCAGTTCATCAACGAGACCGTGCCCCTCGAAGAGGTGCCCGACGCGTTCCAGCGCCTGCTTGCCGGAAAGGCGAGGGGGCTAAAAACCATTATCGAGATCGCGTAGCAGCCATGACAGCCTCTCCCAGCCGTACGGCCGAAATCCGCGCCGTTGCCAAGGACAATCCCGATCGCGCCCAGCTGATGCTGGGCGAGCTGTTGCACGATCTGTTCGACATCCATCCGCGCAACGTCACGATCAACTACGATCAGTACAGCCTCAATTCGCTCAACGGCTTCTTCGATACCGACACCGAGGCCTATTTCTTCAAGTTCCACCAAGAGGAAGGCGAGGAGGCGATGAGCGGGGAATATTATCGCGCCGACATCCTCGCCCGCGCCGGCCTGCCGGTCGATCAGCCGGTGCATATGTCCGTGCTGCCGGGCGAGCAGATCCTGGTCTATCGCCGGCGCAAGGATCGCCGCCTTTCCGATGTGCTGCGGGCCCTCGACCTCAAGGACGATCCGGCGCTACGCCGTATTGCTGCCGATGCGGAGAGCCGGCTGAGTGACCGGGTCATGGACGTCTATCGACAGACTCTCCATCCGATCGCAGCCGATGAGGCCGCCAATGAGCCGATCAATCGCCTGTTTTTCGAGCGCCTGATCGATCCGGCCACGGGCGCCTATCCCGGCGGGCGTCTCAAGAGCTTTTATGTCGACCAGAGTTTTGCCTTTCCCGGCGCCACTCTCACTTGGCCGGACTTCGCCGATGCTCGGTTCGTTATCAATGGCGTCGCTTATAGTGAAACGATCCGCCAGCTTTTCGACGGCGCTCATGCTCGCCTCAAGCCTTCGCTGCTGGCCGATGTGGGCGGCGTCGTCGCGCATGGCGATGCGCATAATGCCAATGTCTGGTTCGTGGAGCAGGGGAACAGCGCCGATCTCAGCTTCTTCGATCCGGCCTTTGCCGGCGACAATGTGCCGACCCTGCTGGCGGAGGTGAAGACCACCTTCCACAATATCCTCGCCCATCCGCTCTGGCTCTACGACCCTGAAGAGCTCGAGCGGACCTATTCGGCCAGCGCGCGCTACAGCAATGGCACGCTGGAGATCGAAACGGACTGGCAGTTGACGCCCGTTCGCGCCGACCTCCTGCGCATCAAGGCCGAGAAGGCCTGGAAGCCGCTGCTGCAATTGCTTAGGGATCGCGACTTGCTGCCGCAAGACTGGCGCCGTGTCGTCCGCCTATCGCTGTTCCTCTGCCCGACGCTGGTCATGAACCTGCGAGCCGGCGCCTCGCGCCACAACCCAACCTCATCCCTGATCGGTTTCGCCAACGCGGTCCGCGCCGGCAGCGAGCCCCTGGGCGGGGCCGATTTCGTCTCGGTAGTGCTGGATCAAGTCACACCGCGCTGACTGGACCTTTTGCCGAACCGTCATGCCCGATTGTCGCCACCACCGGGCTTGTCCCGGCTGCTCGCGAATGGGCACCAGAAGGCGGTTGCCCCTTGCGTGACTGGAAAGGTGATAAAGTCAGGGCGCATTCATGCCGGACAAATGTCTGACAAAGCCTGCTGTAGATCATCTGCCGCCGTTTGCCCGTGAATGGCCAACCGGTTATAAAGCGGCAGATTGTCGGAAAGTCCCAGACCGCCGGATCTCACACCTGGCGAATGCTGGTGTGATACTGGGCGACTATTGCGTCGGACGTGACAAGCGTAATCCCTGCGGTCCGCGACCGGGCAACACGGACCCGGTTAAAAGGATCCTTGTGCAGCGCTGAAAGCGTACCGGCGAAATCGGCACGTCGCAGGTCACTTTCAAACACGATCCATCAGGGGATTATGGCAGAAACATCGATTTGTCGCCCGGGAATCCCGGTTCGCTGCGTGCTGTCGTCTAAAGCCGATCAGGATGATCTGCTGACCACAAAAGCAGATGTGTGCCGATTCTAACTTTCAGTCGTCTGCTCCAAAGATCCTGTTGATCTCTTGGCGTCCCAGCTTATGGAAATCATCGGGGACTTTGAACTGACCCAAAAGAAAGCCGATGCGCTTCTGTTCTGTATGGTTTGTGTCGAGCGGCTCCACCTTAACCATTGGTTTTCCCGCCTTGGCGATGATGAACGCCTCGCCCCTTGCAGCCTTTTTGATGAGGCGAGACAAATGTGTTTTGGCCTCATGGATATCGACGATGTCCATATCTGCCTCTCCTAAAGCAAGCCCAATAAACGCGATCTAGAGACGATTGGATCCCAAGCCGATCAGGAGCTCGGCATTGCCAACGAGCACCAGGAGCGGATTAAGCCATCCCAGATCGGCCATGCAGCCTTTCGGAAACAATCGGCAAGGTTGGTAGGAAGCACCGGTGCGATCAACCGGGGAGGCCATCATCGCCATTATAGAGGAAATCCTCGCCGCTTGCGGCGTTTTGACCAGAGAGTCTCTTGGCAGCAGCGGCTTTCCTGATCGCGTCCATCAGCTCGCGCCGCGCGCGCGGTGTTGCTGCCGCGATGTTAGGCACCTGCTGCGCCTCGGAGACAGGGTAGTCTGAAATTTGGCGAGTCCCGGGAGAGTTCTCACGCCGGTTCCCTACTCTGATCATCACTGCTCAGGTGATATGGGCGAACCAGGATGTCGGCGGGAATGTGCCACTTTGTCGAAATTTTGTGGACCATTTCAACGGTCAAGGCGCGGCGGCGGTTGAGCACTTCGGAAGCGCGGGGCCGGGAGCCAAGCAGTTCAGCCAGCTCGGCTTGAGAATGACCAAGCTCGCTGATTGCGTACCGCAGAACCTGGATGGGATCGGCAGCTTCAATGGGCCAGCGCTTTTCCTCATAGGCCTCCACCAGGGTGGCAAGCACATCGAGCTTGTCTCCTTCAGGTGAACCAACTGGCGCTCCCCACAAGCGCTCAATCTCAGCCAGGGCCTCAGCATGATCCTCGTCGGAGCGGATTGGGTGAATGTCCAAGTTGTCCTCCTAGAACAGCGAAACGGTCAATGCGTCGATACGGTCATAGTCCGCATGAGTGCCCACGAACTTGATGAAGGCGATCTGCCTGGGAAAATCGAAGGCAACGATCATCCGGTAGTTGCCGCCTGCGATTTCAAATCTGACGCGCTCGGCGTTCAGAACCTTAGCCTTCGGAAAGGTGGCATGCACCTCCGCTGTCGCGTTCCACGATGCTGACTTGGCGATTGATAACCAGCGTTCAACAGGCGACTTGGTTTCGGGATGATCGGATGCAAAGGAAATCAATGTTTGCCGAGCGATGATCCGCATGCTGATCTTGTAGCATATTCCCAATTCGGGAACAAGTCATAAGTTCCTGCTGCGCAGTGCGCCCAAGCTACTTCAAACTTTCAGCGCCAGGGGCTTACGCCCGAGGGGCTGAAGCGTTACGGCCGGACCCGGGTGGTGGGTGCGACTAACCGCTTCGATACGGGAACGCACCATGACGAAACCTTGGACCCATAGGTCTTTGTGGCGTGACTTGACACTGGATTACCAGTGCGTCCGAGGTGACGCGGGTATCGTCTTCGGTCAGAGATTAGGCAGGAAGGATCAAACCAAAGGGTCCTTGTGCAGGGCCGGAAGCCTGCCGATCGAAACGGCATGCTCGTTCGTGATGGGCAGCTCCTTTTTGCCGCTATCGAGAAGACCGCGCCTCGGAAAAGATTGGCGCATTGCCTGAGTTCCAGTCCAGTGCGTGTTGCCGTAGGCCGACCCTGATTCCTTGCTGCCCATCTAAGCTGATGCGCGTCCATCAGCACCCTCATTGGCTGGGACCGACAACGGCATCGATCGGCTTATGGGTGCAAGGGGAACAGGGCGGCAGCGACACATCCTAGTGCCTTGTTGGCACATGGAGGTTGGACGAAGTAAGGAACGCGCTCAGGACGGCTCAATGCCAATCTGATATCAAGAGCTTTTTTAGAGAACCTTTCTGGCCCTTGCGCAACGCTTCGGTCTTGCAAAGGCCTGATGATCGCGGCACGATGCTGGGCCGTCCTCCGGGCTGATCCCTGCCCCCAGGCGGGGCACAATCAGGGCAAATGTCTGATGACATGGCTTGGAAAACAGTCCGGGGCAGCGCCGGTCGCCCCCCCTTTGGGGCCTGACAACGGGCGGATACCCGGGGCGCAGAACCCGCCATGCGCCCGGAAGCAGGCTAGGCAATATCCTTGATCGAGCATTGCGCAGCAATCCTGCGATCAAGGCGCCGGGCGCCCGAAAATGTGCGCTGTCCAACAGACCACGCTTGTCGACGCTGACGCATGCCCCACGGGAAAGCCGCTGCCCTTGCACGCCGCTTTGCATACGAATGCAAAACTATCTTGCATTCGTATGCAAGGCCCCTTACCAATATCTGGATCGCAGATTGCAGGGGCGCCTGGTCAAACCATGCGGCAGTCGCGGGAGAGGTTACGTCAACAGGGATGGCCGGCGCGCTGGATGGGCGCTGTTCACGTTAGGAGATCCAATGAATCTATTGCTGAAAACAACTATATCGCTCGGTGCATTGTGCCTCATGTCTGGCGCTGCACTTGCCGATTGCGGGATTGAGGGCACAGGGTCGGTGCGTATTCTGTCCAACGACTTCGAGGCGCTGCGTTTGGTGAACACTACGGCCGCTGAATGCGCCACCGACGGCATCACCGTGACTTCCAACGCCACGGCTGAGCACAAGAACCTTCAGGTCCCGGCCCTGTCGATCAATCCCGCCGAATACACCATTGCCGTTGTCGCCAACAATTCGATCGTTCCGCTTCTGAACGACGATCTGATCCGCCCGCTCGACGATCTGGTCGCACAATACGGGCAGGATCTCATGCCCAATCAGCTAATCAAAATCGACGGCAAGACGGTCGCCGTGGCCTTCATGGGCAATGCGCAGCACCTGTTCTACCGCAAGGACATTCTCGACAAGGCAGGCATTGCCGAACCTAAATCCTACGAGGACATCCTGGCTGCAGCGGAAAAGATCAAAGCCGAAGGCCTGATGGAATATCCGCTAGCCGCCTCGGATAAGCCGGGCTGGGATCTGGCTGCCGAATTCGTCAACGCCTATCTGGGGACGGGCGCTGAATTCTTCGCGCCAGGCTCTGCTGAACTGGCTATCGACAATGAAAGCGGCCGCAAGACCCTGGAGACCATGAAGGCGCTGACGGCCTATATGGATCCTGATTATCTGACCTTTGATGCAAACGGCATCCAGGCTGAATACAAGGCCGGCAAAGTCGCCATGATGGTGCAGTGGGGCTCGCTTGCGGGCGACATGCTCAAGGGGGAAGGCGCGGCCGAAGGCGTCGTCGAAAACACCGTGATGGCTGGAGCCCCGACGATCGGTGGCGGCACAATCCCCGCTGTGGCGCTGTGGTGGGATGGCTTCACGATCGCCAAGAACATTTCCGACGAAGACGCCGCCGTCTCGTTCCAGGCCATGGTACATGGGATCAGCCCGGAAATGGTCGCTGCTAACCCGACTGTCGCGACATGGCTGGTGAAGGGCTATGAGCCGGGACCGAACGCCGTGGGCGTAATCGCCACCGCCAATGCCGGCGCCCGGGCCTATCCAATGCAGCCCTATATGGGCCTGCTGCACACCGCGCTCTCCGCCGAGCTGGCCGAGTTCATGGCCGGCAGCGAAAGTGCCGAACAGGCCTTGGCTGACGTTAAGGCTGCTTATGACACCGCCGCTAAGGAAGGCGGCTACCTCTAGGCATATCCGCCTTCAGGGCGGTCTTCACCTCTAAGGCGGGCGAGAGCCGAGACTATCTTTCGCCCGCTCCTTTGTAGCCTCTCTCCCAAAAGGGAGGCCTGGGCCGTCTCTCGTCGAGGCGGCTCCGTCGACGCACACTCACCAGCTCGGCTTCGAGGAGGCATTGCATGCCGCACAAGACATTCTTTGCCTTCATGCTCCCCTCGCTTATCGCGATGGTGCTCTTCATTGCGCTGCCGATTGTCTCGGTGGTGGTGCAGAGCTTTCACGTCGAGCATGGCCGTGTCCTCACGCAAGTGGAGAGCTGCCAGCCCTTCGGCGGCTGCACTACCGAGACCCGTGTCGATACCGCAGCCATGGCGGAACTGCGGGCTGAACAGCCAATGGGACGGTTCAATGGCCTGGGCACCTATCTCAATCGCGGACACCTCGCGGTTGATGAAATCGGCACCATCCTGGCCAACAACAACGGCTTTGCCGACGTTGTCACCCGGATTTATAATCTGCCCTTCTACAAGGCGCTGAGTTTCACGCTGGTTTTCTGCTTTGTTGTGACGCCCCTGGCGATGGCGCTTGGCTTTGCCATTGCGCTCGCCGTGAATGCCCTTCCCAGGCCAACCAAGGGGCCGGTGATTTTCTTTTCATTGCTGCCCATGATTATCACCCCCCTGATCGGCTCCCTTATCCTCTATTGGATGATCCAGCCCAACGGCATTATCGGCGCGACGCTGCAAAACATGTTCAATGACCCAAGCCTGTCATTGCGCCAGTCACCCCTGCTGACCTGGCTGTCGCTGTTGTTCTATGGGGTCTGGACCAATGCGCCCTTCAGCTTCGTTGTGTTCTATGCCGGCTTGCAGACAGTGCCTGCCGATACGCTCGAATCGGCCATGGTGGACGGCGCCAGCCGCTGGGAGCGCATCCGGTACGTTATTATCCCCCATCTGGCGCCGCTCGCCACCTTCGTGGCGCTGGTGCAGCTTATGGACAATTTCCGCGTGTTCGAGCCGATCGTCGGCTTTTCGGCCGAAGCAAACGCCACCTCGCTGAGCTGGATGATCTTCAACGACCTTTCCGGGGACGCACAATTGTTCGGTTCGGCCGGGGCCACTTCGGTGCTGACAATTATTGGGGTCGTCATCCTGCTGACCCCGGTGCTGATCCGCACCTGGCGCGAATTCAACCACAAGGTGGTGTGACCCATGTCCGATGCATCAGTTTCGCAAAAGCGCCCGGCGGGCCTCAACGCCCTGATCTATCTCTTCATCGCTGCATGGGTCATTCTCGCCGCCTTTCCGTTCTTCTGGACCGTTTGGGGGTCGTTCAAGGTCGAGCCGGACTTCTTCTCCCGCGAATCCTGGTGGAATGCCATCTTCGGCACCTATACCCGGCGCCAGAATGACGGCAGCGCGTTTACCGGGAGCGGGTATTATGGCGCCTGGGTCACCCGCGAATTCTGGCGGGCCGTAGGCAACACGGCCATCGTCACGGTTTCGGTGACTGTAATCTCGCTCACATTGGGCACTCTGGGCGGTTATGCCCTGGCGCGCTCCGGCCAGCGCTATGCCTTCTGGATCCTGATTATCGCGCTGGTGTTCCGGGCGATGCCGCACATCACCCTGGTTTCGGGCTATCTGCTGCCCTTCTTCCAGCTCAACATCTGGGGCGTGCTACCAACTTCGATTATCGTGCTGGTCGCAATCAATCAGCCCTTCACTCTCTGGATGCTGCATTCGTTCTTTCTCTCGATCCCCAAGGATCTCGATGAAAGCGCCATGGTGGATGGCTGCTCGCGCTTTGAAGCGTTCCGGCGCGTCATCATTCCGGTCATGTGGCCGGGCGTGGTGACCACGGGGCTTTTCAGCTTCCTGCTTGCCTATAACGACTTTGCCGTGACCTCCATGCTCTTGAGCGCCGACAACCAGACCATGGTGCCCAAGATATCGAGCTTTCTTGGCTCCGTGCAGGAGCAGGGCAATGTCATGTTCGCCGTTGCCGCCGTGGTTTCGGCCACCGTCCCGCTCTTCATCCTCGTCCTGTTCTTCCAACGCCAGATCGTCAGCGGCCTCACCGCCGGCGCAGTGAAAGGCTGATCCAAACAAATGGCCCAGATCCGTCTCAAGAACGTCTCCAAGCGCTGGAACAATTTTGTTGGCGTTGACAATTTCAACCTCGACATCGCCGACCAGGAATTCCTCGTTTTGCTGGGGCCGTCCGGCTGTGGCAAGACGACGACCATGCGCATGATTGCCGGATTGGAAGATATCACCGAAGGCGAAATCTGGATCGGCGACCGCCTGGTCAATAAGCTGGAGCCCAAGGATCGCGACATTTCCATGGTGTTTCAGAGCTACGGGCTCTATCCGAACATGACGGTTTACGAAAACATTCGTTTTCCACTCAAAGTCCGGAAAATTCCCGAGGAACAGCACCATGACCGCGTCATGGCCGCCTCCAGAATGGTGGAACTTGATGATTTCCTCCAACGCCGCCCGGCCGCGCTATCCGGCGGGCAGCGCCAGCGCGTCGCTCTTGCCCGGGCTATTGTTCGCGAACCAAACGCCTTCCTCATGGATGAGCCGCTCTCCAATCTTGATGCCAAGCTGCGCGTTTCCACCCGCGCACAGATCAAGAATCTCCATCATACGCTGAAACGCACCACGATTTACGTTACCCACGACCAGATTGAAGCCATGACCCTGGCCGATCGCGTCGTCGTCATGCAGAAGGGGCTTATCCAGCAGGTCGGCACGCCCATGGAAATCTACGATCGTCCCGCGAACACCTTTGTTGCAAGCTTCATTGGATCACCCGCCATGAACCTCGTGCCGGGAGAAATCAACAATGGCATCTTCACCGGCGATCACATACGCATCGATGGTCTCCCCACCCCGGCTAAGGGGCCGGTTACACTAGGGTTCCGCGCCGAAGATGCAGTTGTCTCGGGCGACGCCGGGCACATCGAGGCGCCGGTCTACACCGTGGAATTGTTGGGTGAAGCGACCATGATCTCCCTTCGGGTTGCCGGTGAACTGGTGTCGGTCAAGGTTGCCAAGGATTATCGTGCCCAAATCGGCGACATGGTCCGCATCAATATCGCGCCTGCGGCCTGTCACCTCTTTGACCGGTCCACTGGCCAGCGTATTGCTGCGGTCAGCTAATGCTTGCCGGAGACGCGACTTGACACTGGATATCGAAGACAGGCACTCGGCTTTTGACGCAGCCGTTCAACGCCACGGCATTGCGCTTTCCCCCGCCGAGGCGGAGAGCGTCCGCAAGCTCGCCAGCTGGATGACCGATGGGCTTGCCAAAGTCGAAATGAGCGGGGACACGCCAAGCGAGGCCTTGGCCGACATGGCCCTCGATCTGCCCTTGTTGGAGCAGGGCCGTATGCTGCGGGACGGACGCCTGACCTCCGTCGCGCTTGTTGAAGCCAGTTTGCGCCGGATCGAAAAGCGCGATCCGCTTTATCGCGCCTTTTGCGCCGTAAATCGGGCTGGATCCCTTGCCGCGGCTCAACAAGCCGACGCCGACTTCGCCGCTGGGGGCGACATCAGCCATCTTCACGGCATTCCAATCGGTATCAAGGATTTGATCGACGTCGCCGGCCTGCCCACCACGGCCAATGCGCCCGGGCGCAGAAACGCCATAGCTGAGGCGGATGCCCTTGTCGTCGAGCGCCTGCGCAAGGCTGGCGCCATCATCATCGGTAAGCTTGCGACCTATGAGTGGGGTACGGTCGGCCCCGACAATCGAGGGGCCTTCCCGCCCGCTCGCAATCCGTGGAGCCTGGATCACATCACCGGCGGCTCGTCATCCGGCAGCGCTGTTGCCATTGCGGGGGGGATGCTGCGCACGACACTGGGCACCGACACCGGCGGCTCGCTGCGGGGGCCCGCCTTTTACTGTGGTGTGGTCGGTCTCAAGCCAAGTTTTGGTCTGGTGCCGCGCATCGGCGTATTGCCGATGGCTGAAAGCATGGACCATGTGGGTCCCATCAGCGCTACCGTGGCGGAAGCTGCCGCGACGCTCGACATCATCGCCGATCATCCCCTTGGAAACCATGTTTCTCGCCTTCTCGGCCACCCCATCGATGGGTTGCGGATTGGCTATGCCCGCAATTGGTTCGCCAGGGATAGCCAGACCAGTCCCGCTGTTTTGGCCGCGATGGACGCGGCGATCTCGACCCTGTCCCAACTCGGCGCGATCATCGAGGAAGTCGAACTTCCGGACTACCACGCTATAGAAGTTGCTGCTGCGGCCATTCTGCACAAGGAAAGCTTCGACTTTCATGCAGAGCATTTACGCGACCAACCAGATGATTTCGGCCGCCGTGCTTTTCTCAGCCTTGCTGCCGGCCTCGCCATCACCGACCAGGAATTGGCCAAGGCGCGCGGGGCAGGGGAGCTGTTTCGCGCCGAGATCGACAAGCTGCTGCTGCGCCATGACGCTCTCATCACTGTGGGCGCGTTGACAACAGCATTGCCGGCAGCCCCTTTCGAAAAAGAGGCGGTTTGGACACCAATGCGCACCATCGGCTTCAATGTCAGTGGTCATCCCGTCCTGGCGCTGCCGATCGGGTTCGACCAGGGATTGCCCATCGGAATGCAGATCGTTGGCCGGCACTTAGACGAAGCGCGTATTGTCCAGATCGGCGACGCTTTCGAGCGGGCTACAGACCATGCGGTCCAGCGTCCACCGGCAGTATTCTGAGAGGAAAATGCCAGATGGCTGCAGGTCGCCGTTTACTAGCCTGCATACGTATGCAAAGAGTAAGCCAACAGGGTTTTGGGAGAGCAGGGATGCCAGTCTGGCTCAAGCGCGGTAAGGATGTCGAGGAGCGGGCGGAGGCAGATCGTCAGGTTCGCGCCCCGGTCGAAACCATTCTGGCCGACATAGAAAAGCGCGGCGATGAGGCTGTGCGCGAGCTATCGCAGAAGTTCGACAATTGGGATCGCCCGGACTTTAGGCTGACGCAGGCCGAGATCGACGACTGCATGGCCCAGCTGACCGATCAGGATCTCGCGGATATCGCATTTGCCCAGGCACAGGTGCGCAATTTCGCCCAGGCGCAGCGCGCCACCATGCAGGATCTCGAGATCGAAACTCTGCCGGGCGTGATCCTGGGCCACAAGCACGTCCCCATCAACGCCGTAGGCTGCTATGTTCCGGGCGGTAAATATCCGCTGCTGGCTTCGGCTCACATGTCGGTCATCACCGCCAAGGTGGCGGGCTGCGAGCGAGTGATCACCTGTGCCCCCCCGTTCAAGGGCAAACCAGCACCGGCCATTGTCGCTGCACAGGCGATGGCCGGAGCCGACGAGATCTTCGTTTTGGGCGGCATCCAGGCGATTGGTGCGATGGCAATCGGCACCGCGACCATTTCTCCGGTCGATATGCTCGTCGGTCCCGGCAATGCCTTTGTGGCGGAAGCCAAGCGGCAGCTCTTTGGTCGTGTTGGTATCGATCTCTTTGCCGGACCCACTGAAACCCTGGTCATCGCCGATGAGACGGTAGATGGTGAAATGTGTGCGACCGACCTGCTAGGGCAGGCCGAGCACGGGCCGACTTCGCCGGCTATTCTCCTGACCAATTCTGAAAAGCTCGCCCGTGAAACCATGGTGGAGATCGAGCGGCTGCTCGCGATCTTGCCGACAGGCGACATCGCCCGGAAGTCCTGGAGCGATTTCGGGGAGGTCATTGTCTGCGACAGCTACGAGGAGTTGCTTGCCGAAGCAGACCGCATCGCTTCCGAACATGTTCAGGTCATGACGGATCGCGACATGTGGTTCCGGGACAATATCACCAACTATGGTGCCCTGTTCCTCGGACCTCGCACCAATGTGGCTTATGGCGACAAGGTCATCGGCACCAATCACACTCTCCCAACGATGAAGGCCGCGCGCTACACAGGTGGCCTGTGGGTCGGCAAGTTCATGAAGACCTGTACCTGGCAGACCGTCACGAGTGATGAGGCCTCTGCCATGGTCGGTGAATATGGCTCGCGACTGAGCATGCTCGAAGGCTTTGTAGGCCATGCGGAACAGGCCAATGTGCGCGTGCGACGCTATGGCGGCCGTAATATTCCCTACGGTACCGCAGCAACGCCACCTTTCAAGGCTGCCGAATAGATGGCTTTACCGCGTACGCCCAGCTTCCGCCTCGACGGCAAGCGCGCCCTCGTCACCGGGGGTACGCGCGGAATCGGGCTGGGTGCCGCGGTTGCGCTGGCGGAGGCTGGTGCGGCAGTAACCATTGCCGCGCGCACAGCTGGAGACATCGAAACCCTGGTCAACGACATGGCAGGCGCCGGCCTCGATGCGGAAGGGGTCGCCCTGGACGTGACCGACAGCGAGACTGTTCGGGCCTTCATTGCTGACGTCGAGCCCTTCCAAGTTTTGGTGAACTCGGCCGGCACTGCCCGTCATTCGTCCTTCGGCGAGATCACACCGGCTAATTACCAGGCCGTCATGGATCTCAATCTGGCCGCTACGCTCTTCGTCTCGCAAGCTGTTGTGGCCCGCTTGATAGAGCAGGGGTTGAGTGGCTCCATTATCCACATTTCCTCGCAGATGGGTCATGTCGGAGGGCCGGCACGAGCCGTTTACGCGGCCAGCAAGTTTGCTGTTGAAGGCTTGAGCAAAGCCATGGCCATCGAACTTGGCGCCAGCCATATCCGCGTCAACACGGTTTGCCCGACCTTTATCGAAACCGAGTTGACCAGCAAAAACCTCAGCGATCCCGAATTTCGTTCCTGGGTGCTGTCCAAGATCAAGCTGGGCCGGCTTGGCCGGATCGAGGACGTGATGGGTCCGATCGTGTTTCTTGCGTCGGACGCAGCGTCCTTGATAACTGGGACGTCTCTACTGGTGGATGGCGGATGGACAGCGGAGTAAAAAAGCCGGGCGTCACGTCTTCGCAGGTCGCTGAACATGCGGGCGTTTCGCAGTCGGCCGTGTCCCGTACCTTTACGCCCGGCGCATCGATCTCCCCCAAAACACGCGCCAAGGTCCTGGCGTCGGCCAAGGCGCTTGGCTATCGCCCCAATGCCATCGCCCGTTCGCTGATCACCAACCGGTCGCGCATCATCGCGGTGGTGATGGCCTATCTTGAAAACCTGTTCTATCCCGATGTGCTGGAAGAATTGGGCCGGGCACTGGCTGCCGAGAACTACCACCTGCTGCTGTTTACCGGCTTTCTTGACCGGGACAGCGATCCGGTGTTCGATCAGCTGATGCAGTACCGGGTCGACGGCATCATCCTGGCTTCGACCTCCTTGTCATCCGAACTCTCGGAAGAGTGCGCCACGGCGGGGATTCCCGTCGTGCTGTTCAATCGCACCACGGAGCGCGATGCGGTTTCGAGCGTCACCACGCGCAACAGGGAAGGGGGCAAGCGCATTGCCGACTTCCTGGTTTCGGGCGGGCACCGGAGCTTTGGCTATATCGCCGGGCTCGAAAATTCCTCGACCAATCGCGACCGACAGCAGGGCTATATCGAGGGCCTCGCCGCAGCAGGCTTCACCGATGTGATCATCGAGACGGGCAATTATTCCCGCCTTGATGCCGAAGTGGCGGCTCGGAAAATGTTTTCACGTCAGGATCGGCCCGAGGCGCTCTTCGTCGCCAATGACCATATGGCCGTGGCTGTGATGGACGTGGCGCGTCATGAATTCGGGCTCAGGATCCCGGAAGACCTCTCCATTGTCGGGTATGACGATGTTGGACCGGCCCGCTGGACCTCTTATGGCATCACCAGCATGAGCCAGCCCCTCAAGCGCATGGTGGAGTCCACCGTCGACATTCTGATGGACCAGATCGCTAGCGGCGAAATCGAGGCGGAACACCGCATTCTCAATGGCGAGCTGATCGTGCGCAGCTCGGCTCGCCTGCCCAAGACCGGCATCGTCGAGACCGACGGTCGCAAGATTTACCGCCCCAAGGAGGTTTGAGCCTTGGCCTGCAGCGTAATCGCTTCCATTATGCTATGCATACGAATGCAAGTTATCCCGCTTACCCCCGCATCTCTGCCTCATGAAAGGATAGAAACATGAGCAAGTGGACCCAAGCTGACATGGAAAAGCGCCTGGTGCGCTATGCGGACCTCAAGGGGCTGCGCAATGCGTTTATCGACGCGCGGACGCCTGGCTCGGACCGCAAGGAGAACTTCACCATCATCGGCCCTGGCGTATCGGAGAACCCGGCGCAAGTGGTGCACATTCCAGAAGCGCACGGCTTTAATGTCGGTGCTGCCCGACAGCCCTTCGGCTGCACCAATTCGCAGCATTCGCATCTCACCGCCGAAACTTTCGTTGTTCATACCGGCAAGTGGCGCTTTGTTTTCGGCGCCAACAAGGACGAAGGCTATCTCGACGTTGAGCCCGGCGACGTGGCTACCGTGCCAACCCATATGTTCCGAGGCTTTGAAAAGCGGGACGAGGGCACGGGCTTCCTTTATGTGGTGCTCGGCCATGACGATCCGGGCAAAGTGGTCTGGGCGCCTTCCGTCTTCAAGATGGCGGAGGATTTTGGCCTGAAACTGCTCAAGGGCGGCAAGCTGATCGATACGACCTTGGGCGAAAAAGTGCCGGAAGGCGCCGAACTCGAGCAGCCCCCGACCCCTGAAAAAATGGCAGAGCTTGCCACCCCGCCAATGGAAGAACTCCAGAAATACGCCATCAAGGCCGCCGACATCAAAGGCGATCCGAACTCGCCGCTCAGCGGTGAAGGGGTTGAGGAAGCTCCGGTGATCGGCGATGTCGATGCGCAGGATGGCATCAAGGCCGGCCCTATCAAGGGGCATTGGGACCATGGCTTCGCCCTACGGCGCCTCAAGCTCGAAACCGGCGCGACGATCCCTCCGCACAGCCGCGCCGAGCAGGAGGTGATCTTTGTTCAGTCCGGAACCCTTCAGGTGACCTGGGAGGACGGCTCGATCATTATGGGCGCTGGCGACACGCTGACAGTTCCAATCGGCCTAGCTCACGGCTTCCGCAATCCGGCCTCCGCCGATGCCATTGCCTTTGTGGTCCGCGGCGCATCGTCTCCCGCGGCACCGCAATTCGCGACCGCCCAGGCTGCGGAGTAAACCATGGCGCACAAGATCCTCACCACCCATGTGGGCTCCCTGCCGCGCTCCAAACAGGTGACGGACCTTGTGTTCGCCCGCGAAGCCGGCGTTCCGATCGATGAGGCCGGCTTCAACACCATCATTTCGGCGGCGGTCAGCGACATCGTCGCCAAGCAGAAGGCGGCAGGCATCGACCTGCCTTCCGACGGCGAGATGAGCAAGATATCTTATGCCACCTATATCAAGGATCGACTGACGGGCTTTGACGGCGACAGTTCGCGCCAGCCGCCAGCCGACCTTGAAATGTTTCCGAATTTCCTCAAGCGGCAGGCAAGTTCCGGCGGCACGCCGACCTATCGCCGGCCTAAATGCGTGGGCGAAATCACGGTAAAAAGCCTCGTGCCGCTGCGCGATGATGTCGCGGCGTTCCGGTCAGCTTTGCAGACCCATGGCTATGACAAGGGCTTCATGAACTCGGCGACGCCGGGCGTCATAGCCTTGTTCCAGCCTAACGAGTTCTACCCAACGCAGGATGATTACCTCGAGGCTGTCGCTGAGGGCATGCGCGTCGAATATGAGGGCATCGTAGAGGCGGGTTTCATCCTGCAACTGGATGCGCCGGACCTCGGGCTCGGGCGCCACATGATGTACAAAAGTCTTGATGATGACGGCTTCCTCAAAGCTGCGGGGCGGCACATCGAGGTCATGAATCACGCCTTGCGGAATATCGACGGCAGCAAGGTGCGCATGCATGTCTGCTGGGGCAATTACGAGGGCCCGCATGTCTGCGACATCGCGCTCAAGAAGATCCTGCCGGGGCTCCTCAAGGCCAAGCCACGCGCATTGCTGTTTGAAGGCGCCAACCCACGTCATGCGCATGAATGGATCGACTGGAGGAGTGTCGATCTACCCGACGATTATGTGTTGATCCCGGGCGTGATCGATTCGACCTCGAACTTCGTCGAGCATCCTGAATTGATCGCCCAGCGGCTCAAGAACTATGTCGATATCGTAGGCGCAGAGCGCGTCATTGCCGGCACCGATTGCGGCTTTTCGACCTTTGCAGGTTTTGGCGCCGTGGACCCTGATATCGTTTGGGCAAAGCTCGAGGCGCTGAGTGAAGGCGCCCAAATTGCCAGCAAAGCGACCTAAGGAGACATCATGGCAAGCATTTCATCCCAGACTCTGGCCGCTTTGCGCAAGGCCGATACCCCGACCGTCTGCAATGCCCTCGAACATGTCATGGGCGGGCGCACCGCCGAGGGCTTCACCAAGACGCCGGTGGTCTGCGCGGACCCGAGCTTGCCGCCAATTGTTGGTTTTGCCCGCACGGCCAAGATCCGCGCCTCCTCCCCGGCGCAGAAGCCTGCCGCCGAAGTGCGCGCACTTCGCATGAAGTACTATGAGTACGTCGCAGACGGCGAAGGTCCCAATGTGGTGGTTATCGAAGACACCGATTTCCCTCATGCCATCGGCGGTTTCTGGGGCGAGATGCAGGTGGCACAGCACAAGGGGCTGGGCATCGCCGGAACGCTGACCAATGGTGTTCTGCGCGATCTCGGGATGCTCGATGAAGGCTATCAGGTGATTGCCGGCTCTGTTGGCCCGAGCCACGCATTTGTCCATGTGACCGAACTCGACGTGCCGGTGACCGTCTTCGGCATGCATGTGCGCCCGGGCGACCTTGTCCATGCCGATCGGCATGGTGCCGTCGTCATTCCGGCCGAGCACATCGAGCGCATGGCCTGGGCCATTGACGTTGTGATGCGCAAGGAAGTGCCGATCCTGACGGCTGCGCGGGCACCGGGCTTTACGGTCGAAAAGCTCAAGGCCGCCTGGCTCGAGGCTGACAAGATCAACTAAACGACTAGACCTTGTCCTGCGGCTGTCGGCCTAACCTCGCGGTTCGTCAAGCGCACCATGCAGTACTCATCAAGTAATAAGGCCCGCTTGCGCGGGCCTTATTCCTAGTTCGCCTTGGCTTGCATCCGGTCCAGCCGGAGCTGGGCGGCACGGCGGTGGCCTTCGAGCCCTTCGCTGGCCGACTGGCGGGCGGCCGGTGGAGCGACCTGGGCGACACCGCGCTCATCGAGCCATTGATGGGTGGCGATCTTGACATAGGCGCCGACCCAGAGGCCGCCGGTGTAAGCGCCGGCCCCCATGGTGGGAAGGGTGTGGTTGGTGCCCGAGCACTTATCGGAATAAACAACGCTGGCCAGCTCTCCGATAAACAGCGAACCGTAATTGCGCAGTTTCAGCGCAAAGGCTTTGGCATCAACAGTATGGACCTGAAGGTGCTCGGCCGCGATCAGGTCGGAATAGCCGATCATGGCTTCCTCGGTATCGCACAAGGTGATCTCGCCATAGCTGATCCAGGCTTCACGAGCCGTGTTGGCGGTGGAAAGGGTTTCGAGCTGCTTCTCGATTTCGGCAAGCGTGGCTTTGGCCAGTGCGCGGTCGGTAGTGATCAGGCCCACGCGGGTGCGAACATCGTGTTCGGCCTGTGCAAGGAGGTCGGTGGCGATCATTTCAGGATCGCCTGAAGCGTCGGCGACCACGAAAATTTCCGAGGGGCCAGCCAGTTGATCGATGCCCACGGGACCAAACACCTGCCGCTTGGCCTCGTTGACGAAGGCATTGCCGGGGCCGACGATCTTGTTGACGGCCGGCACGCTCTGAGTGCCGTAGGCCATCGCGGCAATCGCCTGGGCGCCGCCAATCCGGAAGATGCGGTCGGCGCCTGAAAGGACGCAGCCGGCGATCATGGCTCTATGGGCGTTCGGCGGCAGGCAGGCAATTACCTCGCCCACGCCCGCGACCTTGGCGGGTACGATGGTCATTATGGGTGCGCTGAGAAGGGGATAGCGTCCCCCAGGGACATAGCAGCCGACGCGCTGGATCGGGATGACGCGGTGCCCTAGGTGGACGCCGGGCAGGGTTTCGACCTCAAGCGGAAGGATGGTCGCGAGCTGGGCTTCGGCGAATTTGCGGACGTTGTTGATGGCAAATTCAGTGTCGGCGCGGGTCTGTGGGTCAAGCTCGGCAAGGGCTGCTTCGCGCTCTTGTGCGGTGACCTCGAAGATTTCGATGTCGGACTTGTCGAAGCGGGCGGAATATTCGCGAATTGCCGCGTCGCCGTTCTGGCGAACATTGCTGATGATCTCGCTGACCAGGGTCTCGACCGAGGCATTGTCGCCGATCGAGGAGCGTTCGGGGGCTTTGACATAGCTTACGCCGGGGAAAGGCTGGGTCATCATCTGGCTCTTGAAAAGGGGTCACCGATGCCACCTTGGTGCTAGCAGACTGCTAGCATCTAGCGTCACCGATCATGCGAAATCGATCTTGCATACGTATTCAAAATTTGCCAGAGTTTTTTCGCAGTTTGACCCGCTCAGCGGAACCGATGAATAAACTTTTACCCCTTAAGGCAGAGCGAGTATCGGATGCCGAAGAGGCGTTCTTGCCCCTGCTGCTTCTGCCGGGCACGGCATGCGACACGCGGCTGTTTGAGCCCCTGCTGGAGAGGTTGTCTGTTCCTGCAATGGTGATCCAATTGCAGGGTGAGGCAACGACACCCGATCTTGCGCGCCGTATTCTGCAGGACGCACCGGAACAATTCGCACTTCTGGGGTTCTCGCTCGGCGGCATCGTGGCACTGGAGATGGTGGCGCAGGCGCCCCACCGGGTGGGGCGGCTGGCCTTGATCGACACCAATGCCCGGCCAGATCCGCCCGCCAACAGCAAGAAGCGGCGCCAGGCTGTGGCCGCTGCGCGCCACAATGGCATGGAAGAGTTCATCCTTGCCGATTGGCCCAGGCTCGTTTCCCCACGCAACAGCGGCGACGATGTCTTGCGGGACCTGCTGGTGAGCATGGCCGTGGACCTGGGGCCCGACCTGCTGGCAAGCCAGGCAGAATTGGCGATCCATCGCGAGGACAGCCGGCCGCGGCTCGGTCGGATCAAGGTACCAACACTGATCCTGGCGGGGGAGGACGAGCAGGTCTGCTCCCTTGAGGCACATGAGGAAATGGCCAAGGCCATTCCGGAGGCTCGCTACTTCACCATTCCGAATGCCGGGCACTTCAGCCCGCTTGAAAATCCAGCCGCTGTGGCGCGTCATGTACGCGACTGGCTCGATTGGCCCCCTACCAACCTTATTTCGGCAGACGCCCAAGGAGTGATAATGAGCGATGTGACCAGCAATCCCAAGACCGCAGGCAGTTCGGAGGTGGCGCTGGAGGAAAGCGTGCTACAGGTGGAGCGTCGCGACTATCCGGACCTTGCGCCCACCAACCGGCAGCGCTCGCAGTCACTCGAGGGCTTTGACGACATCTATACCGACATCGTCGACTACATCATCCGCTGCACCCATCGCATCTGGGACGAGCGCGATATCGGGCTGATCTACACGCACTACACCCACAATTGCGTGCTTTATGGCACCACCGGCACGATCTACAACCGCGAGGATGTGGTGCGCGATACCATCCAGCGCCTTGTGTCCTTTCCCGAGCGCCGCGGTATGGGAACCCAGGTCATTTGGAACGGCAATGACAAGGATGGCTTCTATACCAGCCATCTGGTGACCGGTTCGGGCCGACACACCCAGTATGGTCATCTGGGCCACCCAACCTTCAAGCCCTTCGTGTCGCGCACCATTGCGGACTGCATGGTTCACCGCAACAAGATCTATCGCGAATGGGTCGTGGCCGACCAGATGGCGATCATCAAGCAACTGGGCCTGGACCCGAACCACTTTGCGATGCGCACGGCCAAGCAGAAGTTCGATGCCGGGCTGACTTCGCTCGACATTGGCGAGAACCGCCGCTTCCTGGGGCAGACGCCGCCCAACGAGAAGGCCGACACCTCGCTTGCGCACAATGATGTCGAGGCACAAACCATCGAGATGCTGCACGAGGTATTCACCAAGCGCATGTTCGGCCGCATCGCGCAGGACTATGCGCCCAATGCGCAATACCACGGGCCGCTGATGAAGGAGCTCTATGGCGTCGCGGCCATCATACACCAGCATTTGGGGCTCATCGGATCCCTCCCCGATGCCTCATATGAAATCCAGCACGTCGCATCCAACCCCTGCGAGGAAGGTGGCACCAAGGTCGCCGTGCGCTGGCTGATGGAAGGCCATCATCTGGGATATGGCATTCTCAATGAACTGGGTGATCCGACCGGCAAGCGCGTCCAGGTCATGGGCATGAGCCACTACCATTGGAAGGGTGGCAAGATTGTCGACGAATGGAACGTCTATGACGAGCTGAGCCTGCTCGTGCAGGTCAAGCTGGGTCAACTGGCGGAAGTGGCGTAACGCTGCCGATCTGCTCCACTGGCGGAGGTAAGCTGGCTGCGTGCCGGACCTCCGCCTTAGCTATGCTGGTTAGCCGAAACAGGCTGATGACTTGTTCGCCTGTTTGAGAGCGTAAATCCCGGCGTGGCGAGGCGAACGAGGGAAAACTCGAACTTCAACCCGGTGATCGGTGCCGTGCCGCTGAAATGAGCGCCTTTGGGCGTGTCCTTCAACAGCAATGGTGATGAGGTCCCGAGGAAGCCATGCATGTCCCTTTGGAAGACGCATCGCGTGGCAGACGGGGCGGCAAAGATGCCAGGCGCGGCGTGGCTGACGCGAGACGCACAAGACGATGCAGCGCCTCCGGCCGGTGCGGGCAGCCAGTTGCGGCAGTACTGGCCCGGGGGTCCCGCCGGCGCGCTCCTTGCGGCACCGGCAGTTCTTGGCGCCGCGCCCGCGTGCGCTCCACCAGTCACGGTGACGCAGTCCGGACGATTCTTGGCGGAAGACTGGCCCCGGGCAAGAGCGGCGCGTTCACTGGGGATGTCCGATAACGCCTATTGGAGACCGGCGATGCATGGGACGAACGGGAAATTGGCGTCCATGTTGATTTGATGTATCGTACTCAAGGATACAGAGAAGCGCGAGCCCCGTGTGGCACGACCTCATGCCGAGCAGCAAAGTCTGACCCTGAACGCGTGCCGCTCGTTGGCGTCTTCGCAAGTCCGGCATACCCCTCTCGGCGGCAGATGACGCCGTACGGCCCTTTAGACATACCGCGATAGAGAAGCTGCCGTTCAGCTAGCTGCCTGTGAGCAACTGCGGCATGCTTCCACCAGAGAGGCGACAGGCTCATAGCCGATGGGGTCGACGTGTGATCAGATCGAAGCGATCGCCGGAACTGAGCACGTGTAGTGTAAGATCGTGGATGGAGAGAGTTGTGCGGCTATCAGCTTCCGCCACGTCGGAATGGGTGGCACCGTAGGCATCCACCAGATAGACGGCGCCACTGCCAATGACGCGGAACTGCTCGCCTTCCACAACGATTGCCGTATCCTCGTCGATGCCAATCCCGAGCTCGCGGGGGTTTTGCGATACAGCGCCAATTAGCCGGCCGATGCGACCCCGTTCTGCAAAATGCTGGTCAATGATGACGTTGGATAGGAGACCTAGCCCCGGTGCCATGCGGACATCGCCGATGCGGAAAGAGGCGCCGCTTGTGCCCTTGACCAGCATCGTGTCGCTCATCATCGATGCCCCAGCCGACGTGCCGGCGATGGTGCCTCCAGCCTCGTAGATGGCCCGGACCCGATCGAAGATGGGGGTGCCGCCTATTTGGCTGGTGATGCGGAGTTGGTCACCGCCGGAAAAGAACACTGCATCCACCTCGTCCAAAGCCTGGAGCTTTCCGGGATCACTCGCCTCAACGCGATCTTCGACATAGAGTTCGGTGACCTCGCCGATGCCCAGTTCAGCAAAGGAGGCCTGATACTTCTCGAGGTAGCCCGCCGGCTCATGCGATGCGACGGTCGCCAGCACCAGCTTGCCGTTACGAATGCGGCTGGCCACCTCCTTAAGGATGATCTTGTCGCCCCTATGGTCTTCATGGCCGCCGATGATGATGAGAGTACCCTGCTTGCCGTTGGTCTGCTTAGCTCTGGTCACGTGGCGTCTTTCTTGCGGGTAAAGGCTTTAGGAGTGTCCTGGTCGCTGCTCTGGTAGGCCACGGCGAAGTCGCGGCTGTTGTGGCACCAGCCAAACTCACCGCGGGGTGTGAGGACAATGCCGCCAGCCTCGCCGCCGATTTCTGCAACTTGATTGAGGGCTGTTTCGAGCGCCGCCTCCGGACCATCAGAGGAAAGGCGGTGCATGACCCGCGCGGCCAGCATCTTCCGTGCAATGTGCTCGCCGTCACCGGAGAACGCGACGGCCCCGACCTCGTCGTCGGCGTAGTAGCCGCAGCCAGGCTGGGGCGAGTCACCCACCCGCCCGACCGGCGAACCCTCAAGGCCTCCTGTGGAGGTGCCGACGGCAAGACGTCTGCTCATGTCGAGCGCAATGCAGCCAACGGTGTCATGAGATCCGGTTTTCTTGGCTTTCAGTTCTTCTGCCGCAATCAAATCGTTGGGATCACAGAGTTCAAGCCCGCGTTCAGCCGCGAAGCGGCGGGCGCCAGCGCCGGAAAGCAGAATCTCTGTCTCGTGCAGCATGGCTCGGGCAACGCTGATCGGATGGCGCACACCTCGGATAACGGAGACGCCGCCCACATTGAACTCGCTGCCTTCCATCAAGGCCGAGCACATTTCCACTTCGCCGTCGCTATTGAGCGCGCTGCCATAGCCCGCGTTGAAGGTCGGATTGCTTTCGAGCTCTCGAATAGCTGCCTCGACGGCATCGACAGCAGAGCCATTAGCCTGAAGAACCGAGCGGCCGGCCGCCAGCGCCTGGAGGCAACCCTCGCGATGCGCGCTAACTTCTTCAGGCTCAATTTCCTTAGCGCCGCCGTGAAGAATGATGGCCCACATCATGAGGCACTCCGCAGCGGCACGACATTGGCTGGACCAGGAGGCGCTTTAGTCGGATTGAAGGCGAGGATCTGCTCCCACACGCTCTCGATATGGTCCGCCATCAACACCACCAGATCGCCGGGTCGAGCCAGCCTGAGGCTGAAATCGGCCGCTTTGTCTTCGGGCAGCACGGTATGGATGCGGTCAAGGGAGCAGCCGCTAGCCATGGCGCCTTCCTGCATCAGCGCTGCAATTGTACCGGGCTCCCGGCCTCGAAGCATATCGTCTTCCTTGAGCACCAGGACATCAAACAGGCGAGCTGCCAGTTCGCCCATCTGACGAATGTCGCTGTCGCGCCGGTCACCGGCAGTACCCACCATCCCAATGACGCGTTGGTGGCGGCTGCGCATCTTGGTAACCAGATGCCCGAGTGCCCGCAGGCCATCAGGATTATGCGCGTAGTCCAGTATGGTGCGGAAGCCATGTCCGTCATGGATGTTGAGCCGGCCGGGCGAGTCCTCGAACGAGGTGGTAAAGTCACGCATTGCGGCGCGTATGGTGTTGAGCGGGACGCGATGGCAATGCGCCATGGCAATTGCAGCCAGGGCATTGGCGACGTTGAACTCAGCCCAACCTTCAAAGGTCGCAGGGATATCCTGCACCTTCATGAAATAGATGGCTTCATTGTCTTCGTGGATGACGATGTCCCAGCCTTCACCCATGCGCTCTCGGCTGATGGCTCGACCGCCTTTTTCCACGTGCTCGGCCAGCCAGTGCGGCCATTCCGCCTGATCTTTGAGCGTGAAGTAGCAAATCTGCCCGCCAGCGTGCTCGGCCATTGCGGCGGTATGCTCATTGTCAGCGTTGAGAATGCTCCAGCCGCCACGGCGGACGGACTCGACGACTACAGATTTGACCTCGGCCAGATCCCGAATTGTGTCTACGCCTTTCAGGCCCAAGTGATCTTCAGTGACGTTGAGGGCAGCTGCAACATCGCATTCGTCAAAGGCCAAGCCTTCACGGAGGATACCGCCACGGGCGCATTCGAGCACCGCCGCATCAACGCTGGGCTCCCGCAACACGACGCGGGCGCTCCTGGGCCCGGAACAGTCGCCGCTCATCACCCTCTGCCCATCGAGGTAGACACCAGTCGTAGAGGTTAAACCGACATTGTACTGCGCATGCCGGAGGATGTGGTTGAGCATGCGGGCAGTGGTGGATTTGCCATTGGTGCCGGTGATGGCAAAGATTGGGATGCGCCCGGTGGAACCTTCCGGAAAGAGCATGTCCAGCACAGGGCGCGCAACATTGCGTGGGCGTCCTTGAAAAGGCTCGAGATGCATGCGGAAGCCTGGGCCGGCGTTGACTTCAATGATGCCCCCGCCTGTCTTGCTGACCGGCTGGGAGATGTCCGGGCAAACGAAGTCTATACCGGCAATGTCGAGCCCGACAATCTGCGCGGCCCGACGGGCAATCAGGGCGTTCTCTGGATGGATCTCATCGGTGCGGTCAATGGCTGTGCCGCCGGTCGAAAGGTTGGCAGTGGGCCGCAGGTAAACTTCCCGGCCGGCTTCCGGCACCGAGTCGATGGTGAGACCGCTGACCTCAAGGAAGCGTCGGACGCAATCATCGACGTCGATGCGCGTCAGGACGGAAGAGTGCCCCTCACCGCGACGCGAATCCTGGTTCACCTCTTCGATCAAGGCACGAATACTGCGGCTACCGTCGCCCACCACATGAGCCGGAACGCGCTTGGCCACGGCGACGACCTGGCCGCCGATCACGAGGATGCGGTGATCGGCGCCGGTGAAGTACCGTTCAACAATAACTGTGCGGCCATGCTCCCGGGCTTGTTCGAAGCCCCACCGCACGTCTGCCTCGGTCTGGAGGTCAATGTTGACACCGCGTCCGTGATTGCCGTCGAGCGGCTTGGTCACAACGGGGTAGCCGAGGTCACCGGCAGCACGAACAGCATCATCCGCCGAGCGCACGAGTTCGCCTCGCGGCACAGGCAGTCCGGCTTGGTCGAGCAGCAATTTGGTCAGGTCCTTGTCGGCAGCGATTTCAGTGGCCACCTCCGAGGTCAAGTCGGAACAGGAGGCGCGAATGCGCTTCTGGTGCTTGCCGTGACCAAGCAGGATCAAACTGGAATCATCCATGCGCTGCCATGGAATGTGGCGGCGCTCAGCCTCGTGAATCAACGACGCCGTCGTCGGACCAAAGGCGCGGCCCGCTGCACGATCGGAAAGTTTTTCCAAACCGGTGACGAGATCGGTGAAAGCCTCGCCTTCGCAGATCTCATCAAGTCCGCTAATGCCGCGCAGATGATCGGGCAGAAGGCTGTTGATCAATTCTACGGCCAGTCGGCCGGCTGCCAAGCCTACAGCTTCGTCCACAAAGCAATAGAGGATGTTGTAAACGCCTTGCCGACCCTTGACGCTGCGGGTCTTGCCGCGCGTCACACGCATGCCGACCTGGGATTGCAGCTCGATGGCGACATGTTCGATGACATGGCCAAGCCATGTTCCTTCATTCATGCGGCGCACGAACCCGCCGGCTTCACCATAGGAGCACCCGTGCTCCTTCAGGCCTGGAAGCAGCGCGGTGAGTCGATCAGCGAACCCCTCGATCCTGTTGGTCGGCCACTCTTCAAGAGTGCCGAGATCGAGCTGAATCTGGATCATCGGCAGGCTGCTATAGAGGTGCGGGCCGCGATAGACCTTTGCGGATACAACCTCCATGGCCTTCAGAGGCAGCTCACTCCCTGCAGGCTTCACATTGATAATCATGGTCAGCACTCCTCCGGCCATTCTGGGCCATACTGTCGTGCCTCTAATGGGAGATCAGTGCCGCCGTTGCTGAGACTAACTCCAGTTATATCAGAGACTTAACATTTGTTAGGCGGGCTTACGCCTGTTGCAGGGTAATTTGCAGCTACTACAACCGGCCGAGTGTGCATTCTGCCGGCGGTTACAACGGAATGAACCAAAGTTCCGATCTAGGCTCTCAGGGATTCCTCGTTGCCAAGGCCATGAACAATGCGCAGGTTCGGACTTCATACGAAGCTGGTCGCTTGATCGAGTTGGCGACCAGCACCCCGAACCAGGACGCCAGATCGCGTCCTGGATTCTAGACAGAGCATTGGAGACGCATGGAACTGTGGAGCTGACTCACCAGGGTCGGCAGCTTTGAGCATTCTAGTTTTAGCTGCCCGTCTGCCAGCCTGACGCAGCCGAACCGCAATAACGGCCAACGTCCAGGCTATTCTATCTGCTCCGGACCGCATACACGCCTTGATTAAAGCAGGCTTATTGGTGAGGTACGCGGGCTTGGCTGCCCCCAAGCGCTGCGTTGAGTGTTCGTCTGCAGGGCTAGTACTATTGCTTGCTGCTCGCTGGGACAAACGTGGACAGTGTCGCCCGTCAGGATGTCGATCACGCACCAGCAACCACTTGAGCCCTCTTCGGGTACAAAGCGGAAAATATCTGTTCGCAAGTCTTTAGTCATGTCTGAGAAATGATCCGCCAAGCAATTCGGTCCCGACCAAATCTCAGCTCATAGCTCAGGGTTAATTGGACCTTACCTGCGTATTGATATCAGCGCCTCCGCGTCCCGAACAAATTAGTTACGGGAGAACTCATCTTGTGGAAGCAGAACGCACTTGCGGTAATCCAGAAACAATAAGCAGCACTCGTTGCATCGACCGCTTCCCCTCATCCGGACCATGACCATAGAACTGTGCTGGCAAGGCTCAGCGCTATGCACGAAGAAACACTGATCCAGGAGTTGAGCTTTTGGGCACCCTGCAGAACGACAGACTGGGCCCAGGTCCCGCAACGGCCCCCAACTCTTCGCAAAAGGAGAGATCCCAGGTTCTGCTAATCAGATGAGGGCATTGTCTTTGCGTCGTTGGTCATCCCACCACTAAGCGCTGCGACACTGCCTGCATTGTTCAACAACGTAGTCACGGCTGTGATCAGTTGTGCAATAACAAACGGCTTCTGCAACATGATGCTTTCCGGTACTCCGTTTGCAGACCATTCATGTGCGCTGTCCCCGCTGATGTAGATCACCGGAATGCCGGATACGATCTCCCGTGCCCGGTGACCGACCTCCCAGCCACTTGGCCCTTTGCCCAGGCGAATATCGGTGATCACCGCCGCGAAGCGCGAACCATTGGCGTCCAGCTCAGTAATTGCGGCAGTGCCGCTGTCTGCAGTCACCACCTCAAACCCCGCCTCGGCAAGTGCGTCCTCAAGAATGGGCTGAATACCCGCGTCATCCTCAACCAGGAGCAGGATAGGCGAAATGAGCACTGCGGGGTCGGTCATTGATTTAGTCTCTGGCGCAATAGGCGGAGCAAAGAGGATAGATCACCTTTGCATTCTCACTTGCGAGGAGGATGCGTTAACACCTCTTGGGCGTGCGTCCTAATGAATTGTCCGTTTAACCTTGATGGCACGCTTTGTGGAGCGTTCCGGCTGTCCCAGCGTTTCCTTTTGCGCTCCCTGGATCATCGGGGGCGTGGGGCAGCCGCTCATGACTGATACCGTCGCCGTTCTCGTCGTCGAAGATGAGTCACTGATCTTGCTTGATATCGTCGATCAGCTGCATGGAGAAGCTTCAAAGTCCAGGAAGCCATGAACGCTGACCAAGCCATTGAGCTGCTCCTGCCCCCACCGATATGCGGATTGTTTTTACCTTACCGATATCGACATGCCCGGCTCAATGGACGTACTCAAGCTCGTTGCTGCAGTTCGTGAGCGCTGTCCACCGGTGTAGATTATCGTGACCTCTGGAGCTCGCATGGTGGAGATCATTGATATGCCCGACGGAAGCGTGTTCTTCAGCAAGCCCTACGATCATCTCATGGTGCTGCAATAAAATGCGTGAAATGATCTCGGTATAGAACGAATATCGTACCATACTTTACATTCTGTTTGCTGGTGTTCAGATCGTCAGATGGCGTCGTCTGGTGCGTTGCTGCTATATGCTTCTGGGCGCAGCACGGCCTAGATTCGGGAGAACACAAAGTTTGGACGAGGCTATCGGTATAGAAGCGTCATCGAGCCCCACCTGGTGGGAGCCTTCAACGCTCCTTGACCTTGTTCCTGTGCTCATGTGGGTCAGTGACGCCAACGGTATATGCGTGTTCCTGAACAAAGCTTGGACCAGATTCACTGGTCAACCAGTCAGTTCAGGCCTCGGTTGGGGCTTCCTCGACATGGTACATCCTGAGGACCGACCGGGGATCAAGCAGGCATGGATCAATGCCCGCGCTCAGCTGGAGCCCTACCAGGCTGAATACCGGTTACGCAGCACGGACGGCACGTTTCACTGGATGATCGACACAGCCGCTCCCCAACTTTCGGGCAACGGAGCGCTACTTGGCTTCGTTGGTTCAATCTTGGACAACTCGAAGCGCCATGCTGCGGAACTGGCTCAGAGACAAAGTGAACGCCGGCTGGAGATAGCGCTGAATGCCGCTCAACTGGGTACCTGGGAATGGGATCTCGCCACCAATGAATTTCTCCTTTCTGACACAGCGCGGAGCATCTTTGGGTTCGAGCCGTCTGGTCCCATAAGCTTCAACCAACTCGAAGCAGCCATACATCCCCATGACATAGCCGCAGTTCAGGCGATGTCTGCCGCAGCGCTTGATCGCGGGCAGCGAGCCTCAGAGCCGTACCGATATCGTATTGTCCGCTCTGATGGCGAGGTCCGTTGGATCCAGGCGCATGGCGAGGCGGTGTTTATCGAGATCGATGGAACGAGCAAGCCGGTAAGCTATGTTGGAACGTTCCAGGACATCACCGAGCAGGTAAATTCTCAAGCCTTGCTTCAGGAAAGCGAGGAGCGCTTGCGCCTGGCGTTGGAAGCAGGCGGCATTGCCGTTTGGGAGCTGAATACAAGAACCAACGCGGTCACCCATTCCCCAGAGCTGAATGCCCTTTACGGCTTTCCACCGGATGCGGTTCCATCCCTGGCCGAGTTCCAGAGCAGATACGCACCCGGTGAGCAAGAGCGGTTGGCAGAACTGGGCCAGCAGGCACTAGCTCGTGGTGAGACGGAGATCGTAACTGAGGTTCGTCATATCCTTCCCGGTGGGGTGGTCCGCTGGTTCTATCTGCGTGCGAAGGTCGCCACGCCGACCACATCTGGTGATCCTCGTGTCATCGGGGTGGCCATGGATGTGACCAGCCAAAAACAAGCTGAAGAGCGGCTCCAGATAGTGGCGCATGAGCTGCAGCATCGCATGAAAAACTCTATTGCCGTGATACAGACCTTGGCTGAGCAGACATTCAAGGGTGGTAAGGCTGACCCTGCGGCGTTGACCGTTTTCCAAGGGCGTCTACACGCGCTTGCAGGAGCTACTGATCTTCTGACTAAATCGGATTGGAACCAAGTCGACCTTCAAACTCTGGCTGAGCAGGTGTTGAACCCTTATCAGCTTGGCGGGCGAATTGTACTCGGGGGCAAGCAGATACAGGTTCCAGCCAAAGCGGCAACGCCTTTGGCAATGGCTTTACACGAGCTTGCGACCAATGCGGTGAAGTATGGCTCCCTATCCAATGACGTGGGACAAGTGCACCTGACCTGGTCCAGTTCCAAGAAGGTGCTCAGCGTCGAGTGGATCGAAACCGGGGGGCCTCCCGTTCGCGAGGCAAGAAAGATCGGTTTCGGTACGAGGCTGCTGCAGCGAGCCTTGTTCACGGGCAATGATGGCAGCCTGGATTTGGAGTTCAAACCAGAAGGGGTCTGGGCTCATTTAAGTATTCAGGTGGACGATGACACCCAAGTCGACGCTCACGGAAGTGAGCAACTCGCTTCCGATTCCTGAATCAAGCGCTCACATGCGTTGTCAGATCCGATTGCCGGTCGGCATGAAAACTTTCAGATAGCCTTGCTGACACCCGTGTCTGTGTTTTCGCTAAAGAGCCGACAGTGCGCCCGCCGGCCCAACCTGTGGCCTGCCTACAACGTCAGCTATCACTTGGAGCCTGCCCACAAACGGAGAGGCAGTTTGCCAGCCCGGAATGTCCGGTCCGAAACCGACCCCATTCCCGTCGCTTCAGGGATGTTTCTGGTTTTCTGATAGCGGACATTGTCCTGAGCACTTTGCAATCTTACCCACAGGAAGCCCCTATTGCGGCGTGTTCTCCTGAATCCTAGCAGGGCCCCGCCAATGGTTCGCTTTCGTACGATCGGATGACCAGACGAGCTATCAGGTTTACGGGATCTTAACAGCGTCAAATTGCGACCTTCGTTGGCGGGGACGAGTATGCATCAGACCTCTAAGAACCTTATCGTCGTAGAAGACGAACCGTTACTAGCGATGTTAATTGAGGACATCGTGCAGGATCTGGGCTGGACAGTAGACGGCAGCGCTCACACGGAAGCTGATGCGTTCATCGTTCTGGCAGGCTGCACTCCAACGCTTGCCTTGCTCGACATCAATCTTGGACTGACAACGAGCCTAGCAATCGCCTCGACCTGTCGGGACCGGCACATCCCCATTGTCTTTATGACCGGATACACTGCAAGGGACGTGCCCCTGCAGTGTGGCGATGCGCCGATACTCACCAAGCCATTTTCAACTGACGATCTCCAGCAGGCGATCAGGCGGGCGATGCCAGTCGAGCCATAGGCCTGCATGACTTTGAATCCACAGCGTCAAGCCTCGAAAAGGAACCGTTACTTCTGTGTTGCAGTCTCATTTGGACAGGGGCCTTGAAGCCTTATTGGCAAGGCTCAACTACCGCGACGAGCTTTCTGCTAACGAAAAGAGGGCCATTATACTGGCTTCAGGACAACTCGTCAGCTTTCGTGCCGGCGAGGATATGTCGCTGCAACATTCAAGTCCGAGCTACAGCCTGCTGCTCGCAAGCGGGATCGCAGCGAGGTACAACCTTGTTGAGTCAGGCGAGCGTCAAATCACTGCCTTGCACATCCTCGGGGACTTTGTGGACCTCCATGCATTCCTGCTGACCAAGTTGGATCATGGCGTCTCTGCTATGACTGACGTTGTCGCCATCCAGTTCCCACATGGCGCCCTCCACGATATTACTCAGCAGCACCCCCATCTCACCCGCATGCTCTGGTTGTCGACCATCCTGGATGGCGCCATTCACCGGCAATGGTTGTTGGCCATGGGCAGGATGTCTGCGCTGGCTCATATGGCGCATCTGTTCTGCGAGCAATATACCCGGGCGAAGGTTGTTGGCTTGGTACAGGACGAGAGCTTTCCCTTTGACCTGACGCAGGTACACCTAGCGGATGCGATGGGCCTATCCCCCGTGCACGTGAACAGAACGTTGCAGGAGCTTCGCCGCCGCTCCCTGATTGATTGGGAGGACGGCATCATAAACATCTTGAACTGGAATGTTTTGCAGGAACTAGGGCAGTTCGATGACACCTATCTCGATGTCGTCAGCCGTCCACGATGAGAAACGGTGGCGATCTACTGTCAGACGGGAGGAGCGCTTGGCGTGCGGATCTCGCCGCGGAAGTGCAGGGTCACCACCTCGCGCCCGGTCTCATCGACTACCTGCATTTCCCATGCGCCGCCCTCCCAGAACTGGCGTCCCAGGTCGCCCATCATTTCAGCACTGGCAGCTATCGCTTCGGACTTAGCAGCCTCGTCATCGGCAAGCTCGGTGCCTTCCTCGTCGGGGAAATCTTTCCCGTCTCGAACATGGAAGAAATATCGCATCCAACCGCTCTCCTGCTAGGCGGGAGCGCAATGACTCTCAAGCAACGTAAGCCAGAAGTGTGACGGTGACCTGCGATGGCTAGCACACTTTGGTACATACCGTACATTCACAATGATGGAGGCACGCTGGTTCGCTGGTGTGAAGGGCCGTCCCAGCGTAGTGTGGCGTCGTGATCATGCGGGTGTCTTCCTCTTGATGCGATATTTCTTCAACATCGAGAGGGGTAGGCACCGGCTTCAAGATCTAGAAGGGGGCGAGTTCAACAGCGATGTTGATGCCTTGACAGAGGCTCGTCTTGTGGCCCGGGAAATCATCGGTCGAGAGCTGCTCGCGGGAAAAGCCGTCGAGTGGAGGTCAAGGTTGGAAGTGCTTCGTTCCGACCATGCAATAATTGGCAGCTTCAGTTTTCTTGAAGCGCTCGCACTGCCGCATGGTTGCTAGCAAGCCTGCCCCTGAAATCCCATCCGAGCAGCCTGGCGTAGTGGGCCTCAGCTTTCCCGTAAGAGCCCGCGGCTTCCTCGACCAGTCCGTCTCGATCGCGGATTTCCACTTGGCCGCGTGTCGAACTAATCAGTCCCTTACCCTCAAGCAAATGCAACGCTACGGTGACGCCGGGCCTTCTTGTGCACAGCATCTGTGCCATGAACTCGTGAGTGATCTGGAAAACGTTGGTTTGTAGCCGGTCTTGGACCATCAAAAGCCAGCGGGATAAACGCTGCTCGAGCAACGCACGGCCATTTGCCGACGCCGTGGATGCGACCTGTAGCTCGAGCGCTCTCACGTACCGACGCGCTAAAATGGAAAGCTCTGGGAGGGTATCCAACGCCTCACGGAAAGCTGATCTTGGCATCCGGTAGGCATAGCCTTCAACCTGGATAGTGCTTTGGAAAGCGGCTTGCTCATCACCCAGGATGAAGCCGGCATCATGGAGACCTTCTCGCCCCACCATTCCCACCTCGATCATGCGCCCGGGCTCGTACTCCGAGAGAAGAGAAATGAGCCCATCTTCCACGAAATAGATCCAGTCAGCCGCAACGCCGATGTGCGCTAGCACAGTCCGGAAAGGCAGCGGGACATGCTCCAGCGTATCGCGCCATGGCGCGATGGATGCCTGATCAAGTGCATTGAGTAATTGGTTGGCGAAGGCCAAGATAAACTCCAGCCGACGCAGCGAAAACCACTGAACTAAGCCGGTCTCTATGGGGTACGCCTCAAGAACTTGGTACGCAATAGACGGTACAAGGCGTACAAACGGGTTGGAACCATCACGAGCGGAGCAACGAACGCTCCGTACAGAGTCACGGTTGCGATCACGGAGAGCTGCCGCAAAAAACAAGCCCAGCAGCCAATTCTTCCATATCACGCTACAGGATCGAGTAATCTCAAGCTCGGTACGCTTGCGTACTAAGCAACGCCTTCATCGGACTCCTTAACAAACATGAGTGTTGTTGAGTGCAACCAAGCATAAAGGATGAGGAGCTTGGAGGCGAACACATGACTCACAACCCAGATTTGGTCCGCCAGATTGATCAAGCCATCAGCGAACATTTGGCGTGCTCTAATTCTGCCCATCCGATCGTGTCGGTTCATCATGCGACCGCTGCTGTCATGGTTAAAGCTCACCTCGACGCAGAGGATCGTCCCGAAGTGATGATGATGATCTGCCGGCGCAGTCTGATGCGCAAGCACGTGCTCGCATTCACATGAGGTGTTCGCCTGGTAGTGGAGCCAGAACTTCGCGCTTGCCGTTTCGTGCAGCAATGGCGGCAATGGGATCAAGTACCATTGCCGACGACAAGTTAGCTCTCTATGCGGCAGAAAGGTGAGTAGTCTGAGTACCACGTTTTCTGCGGAGCTTGCGATCAGCCGAAGATCGCCGACTCCGGAGAGCCGCCCATCTCGGCAAGACGTTTTCACCCGCCGCATGAATACGCTCCATGCTCTGCAACCCCTAGAAAATGGTGCTGTGGAGGCGCTGATTGCGACAACCTATACCGTGTCAGCACACCAGGATATTCTGCAGGAGCATCAACCCGCCAAGGAAGCTCTCGTGCTGCTTAAGGGCATGGCCTGCCACTACAAGGTCGTGAACTCGATCCGGCGGCAGATGACGGGATTTGTCGTTCCGGGTGACTTCTGCGACTTCGCCTTTTTGTCCGCAAGCGCCACGCGGCAAAGCGTCATGTCACTTGGTCCGGCTCTGATTGGCCGAGTTGATCTGGCCGATCTTGCAGCAGTAGCCGACGAAATACCGCATGTCATGGTCGCGGCCATGCGGGGAGCCGCCGTTGACCAGGCTTGCGCCAGTGAACGAGTGATCAATCTCGGTGCCCGTGATGCACTGCAGCGCATGGCGCACTTCCTTTGCGAGATCCACCACCGCTTGAGGACCGTTGGTCTTGTCAGTCTCGATGGGCACTTCGAATTGCCCATGACCCAGGCAGAACTCGGCGAGGCACTCGGGCTTTCGACGATTCACGTCAATCGAACCATCCAGCAGCTACGAAAAAGCAAGCAAATAGTCTTCGCGAAAGGGCAAGCTAGGATCTTGGACTTGGCAGGCCCTGGGGCCGTCGCAGGATTTAATAGCGGCTATTTGCGCCCACATTGAGCAGGAGGCAAACTTCGGCCAGGGTTGCGTCCCGCATCGATTGGCTGGGATCGAGGTTGAGATGACCATACAAAAACGACTGCTGATTATCGTGACGATCCTTGTTGTGCTCGGTCTTGCCGCAGCTGCCTACAACTTGATGCCTGCAGCCGTGGTGGAGGGCGACCCAGTTGATCCAGAGGGTGTCCTTCAGCAGCCCACTTGAGGTGAAGCTGGGCGGCGAACAGTCCACTCCGATGCGGCCCTTCACCTGCCTGACTGCGAATGACCGCTAAGCCGTCGCGGTAACCAAGAACGGCCGGTCTCCTTCCCACCCCAAAAACGAACTGGGGCAGGGGACGGCTGACGACCCCTTTTCCGCCGTTGAATAATGCACATCGGGTTTCCGAAAGCTGGCGAACAGCGTGCATCCCCAACAACCGGCGCCTGCGCTAGCCTCTCGTTTTGCTTGGCCTCGTACCGGTTGTCATGGCGGGGGATGGAACTGGTCTTAGTGTGGCCATCGGTGCGTTGGCTCGCGTCGGCCAAGGCTGCATCTCTGCAATCTCCACCTGCTGAGTTGCGGTGATTTCCTCGGCGAACATCCTGATTCAAGGATCGTCTGAGTGTTGGTAGGCGACCCGGGCCATTTCGACGGCACTTTGATGGTGCGGCATCATGCTGCAAACAAAAGCAGTCTGGAAGTCCTCGGCCGTCATGCCCAGGCGAATGCCAGTGGGGCCTCACGCCTGGCCGAGTTCAGCAAGCCCGATGTGGCTTCATGAAAGCATTTTCGGGTGACTGGTATTCGACTTCCTTGATCTTGGGTCCAAGCGCACGGGACCACTTGCAGATGCGGCGGACAATCAAAGCCAACTCTGAAACTTCGATCAGCTTTTACCCGTAGCTTCGCTGTCAACAAAGAGAGGAGCTCAACCATGAAGATTGCCAAACTCGCCGCAGGCCTAGTTCTCGTCAGCCTGGCGGGGACGACTCATTCCTACGCTGACCACCTCAACATCAATGTGGATGCAGCCAGTATCGAAGATGGTGCCATCGTGTTCCCGGCCGTTAAGATCGATAAAGACGGTTACGTGGTCATCCATGCCGTTGAGAACGGCCAGCCGGTACTCCCCACTTCTATTGGGCATACCGCCGTCAAGGCTGGAGATAGCCAGGACGTTGTCGTTGAGGTCGAAGGTGGCGCTATGGAAGGCACAGAGTACGTTGCCATGATCCATTACGAGACCAATGGTAACGGCACTTACGACTTCGGCGAAGGCATGACCGATGTTGATACTCCCGGAATGCGTCCCGACAACACACCGTATGCCCTGCCGTTTACAGTAGGCGGTTCTATGTAGCCGATGAACTTGCCGCCGTCGGCCTGGAGCCGGCGGTGGCATTGGCTGACCGACTTACTTGCGCACCGTGCGAAATCAACCAACGCTGATAAGTATGGCGCCCTTTCTGCAAGGGGAGCCAAGGCTATGATCGAGTGGGAGCTGATGGAATAGGGGGAGGTGTTCGGGCTCGCTCGGCGAGAAACGGATGGACTATCTGTTATCGAGCATTCCAATCTGGGTTTTGGTACGCGTCTGATCAGAAGCGGCATTGCTGGCCGATTGAGCCATGTAGCAATAGAGTTTGAGCCGACTGGCCTGGTCTGCTCTATGAGATCCCGCTTTACACACCAAATGCGCGGTCGAGTCTGCCACTGAGCCATACAACGCGCGTGCACGGGTGAGTGAGCTACCACCTTTGGATTGCATCCTAAGGCACTCGCCATTACCAGTCGCATGCCGGACGTCAGCCTGGTTTTTTCTGCGTGATGATAGTGATAATAGCGTCGCAGATCAGAGGTTATGCGTCTCGCCATGAACGAATATCACGAACGTATCGAACTTGAGCTGCACAAATCTGGAGCATCGACTGATCCTTTTGCAGCTGCCGTGCGTGCAACCCGTATGCCCATGCTGATCACCGACCCCAATCAGGAAGACAATCCCATCGTCTTCCTGAACGACGCTTTCACCAAGCTGACAGGCTACTCTCGCGAAGAGGTTCTGGGGCAGAACTGCCGCTTTTTGCAAGGTGCATCCACTAACCCTGATGACGTCACACGTGTGCGCAACGCGGTCGCGCGTCGTGAACCGATTGAAATAGACCTGCTTAACTACCGAAAGGATGGGTCTAGCTTCTGGAACAGACTACTTATTTCGCCAGTTTTCGACGAAGCTGGTCATCTCAGCTATTTCTTCGCATCTCAGTTCGACGTTAGTCCGGATCGCAATCGCTTATCGGAGTTGCAACATTCCCGGGGCGAACTTGAGTCAGAGCTTGAGCGCCGAATGCTGGATGTCACGGCCGCTGAGTCCCGCCTCCGCTTCATTCTGCAGGCTGCCGGCATGGGCGTATGGACGCTTGACCTCAAGAGCAAGAGGCTCGTGGTGTCAGCTCGATTTAAGGCAATGTTTGGTCGCGCTCCAGGTGATGGATTGAGCTACGAGCAGATGCAGGCGGCGTTCGACGAGCCTTATCTATCAGCGTGGCAGCAGGCCTATGTTCGAGCGGTGGATACGAGCGAAGAAGTTGTGGTGGAGTGTCGGCTTAAAACGCCTCTGGGGGAGACCCGCTGGGTCGAACTCCGTGGACAGGTGAGCCAAGACCTTGTGGACGAAGCAGTGGTGATGTCCGGCGTAAGTCTGGATATCACAGCTCGCAAAGAGGCTGAGGAACATCGGAAACTGCTGGCTCGAGAGCTGAGCCATCGCGTCAAGAATACTTTGGCAACCGCTCAGGCAGTATTTGTTCAATCGCTCAAATCGGCAGACAGTGTAGCAGACGCTCAAAATCGGGCGCTAGGGCGTATCCAAGCCTTAGCTGGCGCTCAGGATCTTCTTACTCAAGAGGGGTGGAGCAGTGCCACGTTGCGAGATGTGGTGGACACTAGTCTATTTCCATTTAACTCGGGCAACATACGCGTGGCTGGGCCGAGGTTGATGCTGGGAGCCAAGGCTGTTTCAACCTTGTCACTCGCCCTGCATGAACTCGCCACGAACTCGGTTAAATATGGCGCATTATCCAGTGAAACCGGCTCGGTGACGGTTACCTGGACCCTCGAATCGGCTGATGAGCCATTGCTGCACTTTTACTGGAGTGAAATGGGTGGACCTGCAGTGTCACCGCCGACACGCCGCGGCTTTGGATCTCGAGTAGTCGAACAAACAGTGCGTGCAGAACTCAAGGGTAAGGCAGATATCGAGTTCCGACCTGATGGCTTGAAGTACGAAATCCTGGCACCAGTAGCCGCCTTGGTCGACAACTTCGACCCCTATTCGGGACGCGCAAATACAACCTCTGATACCCCGGAAATCTAAACCTGTTAAAATGCGGAGTGCTGCAGCGGTGTGCATGATCGCTCAACAAAGTTGATGTCAGCGCCCTGCCAACTTCTAAGCTGCAAGTAAGCTTTGCCATCTACTGCACCGTCGATCCCGTCCTTCCTTCCCCACCACCTACATGTAGGTGGTGGCTGGGCCTACGGTCGAGTGCAAGACCGGCTGCTCGCGCATGGGCACCAGAAGGCGGTTACCCGTTGCGTGACTGGAAAGTGATAGGGTCAGGGCGCACTCATGCCGGGCAAATGTTGGATAATCTCGCTTGCCCGACAAGCACGATCTGCTCCGAAAGAAGCCGTGCCGACCAAAATTGACGCCGGCTTTCGGTTCTGGAGCCAAGCCCCCGTCGCGCCGAACAGACTTGCGCAAGCGCTTCTGCAGCTGGCAGCAAAGTCCAGCCGCACCTTAGCTACGCTGGTATGGGTATCAGATTGAGCGGATCAATCCCCCGTCTATGCGAACAATGCTGCCGGTAATGTAAGATGCCCGCTCGCTGGCGAGGAACGCAACGACGTCAGCCAGCTCTTCTGGGCGGCCGTACCGACCAGCTGGAATAGTGGCGATCGATTGGGCGCGCACCTCTTCAACGCTTTTGCCCGAACGCTTGGCATTGGCTGCATCAAGCTCATCGACCCGGTTCGTGTGGATGCGGCCCTGAACGATGATGTTCGCGGTGATGTTATCCGCGGCGACCTCATTGGCCAATGTCTTGCTCCATCCGAGCAGCGACTGGCGCAGAGCGTTGGAAATCGCGAGGCGCGGCAGGGGCGCCTCAACACCCGACGAGGTCAGGGTGATGATGCGGCCCCATTTGCGTTGCTGCATGCCGGGCAGGACAGCCTGAGTGACGGCGATCAGGGGCTGAACCATGAGGGCGAAATGCTTGGCGAAATCGGCAGCCGGGATCGTCCCCGCGTCTCCAGGGGGCGGGCCGCCCGAATTGTTGATCACGATATCGGCGCCACCTTCGGACTGGACCTTTCCGATGAAGGCCGTGACCGATTGTGGATCGGCCAAGTCCAGCGATAGCCCTGAAATCGTACCCGTCGCATCTTGTTCGAGCTTGGAGGCAAGGGCAGTGATAGCTTCAACCGAGCGTGCCCCTCCTATGACATGAGCGCCCTCATTGGCCAGCGCCACGGCGATAGCTGCGCCCAACCCTTTGCTGGCGCCTAGAACGATGGCGCGCTTTCCTCCGAGCCCGAGCTTCATGCGCCGATCTCCGCTAGGCGCCTTGCCTGCCGCGCAAGAAGCCGCTCGACGTCGGCGATATCGAACTTGCTGAGGGCTCCGCCAGGCTTGCGCAGATGCGGCGAGGCAATGACGCCGCGCTTGGCGAGAACATATTTGCGCG